>BNJU01004766.1_pt1:147500-323856 | contig 323856 bp, 377 predicted proteins | sample 8539281 | NCBI WGS metagenome assembly BNJU01 (sample SAMD00202456, study PRJDB9452) | human saliva metagenome | isolation source: human saliva | place: Japan
TATGAAGATGAGTTGGGAAAAGACAATCCTTCTCTTTTGGATTTTAGGACTATCGATTTAAAGGAGATTTCTCCGGATCTTATTTTTCATAAACGATCCCTGTGACGAATATAACTTAAGCTTTATGCTTGATCCGGCCTTTTTTAGCAAAAAGCTAAAGTCCTGTACGAAACAGTTGATTTATATTCCTTGGTTTGTTACTTCCGAAATTGATTTAAAAGATAAGGAAGACGGAAAAGCCATTGTGAATGCGGAAAATTATGTGATTATGCCCGCTCCGGTGCATTCCGATTATGTGATTTTACAATCCGAAGGAATTGCAAAGCTGTATCAAAAGCCTTTTTAGAAAAAGAAAGCGGAGCGGAGTATGCAAACTATTGGAAAGAAAAAGCTTCTTCCTTCGGAAGCCCCCTCTTCGACAAGGAAAAAGATAAAGAAAAATATGCTTCTAAAGCCATATGGGAAAAGTTGAAAGCATTTCATTAAACGTAAATCCGGAGGCTACGCTGGCAATACTCGTTAAAAGCGGATATCATGGGCCTTCCGGAACACCGATTCGAACATACTCAAAAAGACCGACCAAGGCAACACTGTCCCATGGTCGGTCTTTTTTTAGAATTTTTAATTCCTTTACTACTATATATACTGCAATTCCCGGTCTCAATTTTTTGCTTTATATAACTAGCCTGCGATTTCTCTGGCTACGAAGATTCCGGATGCGGAGGCATGGGAAAGGGAGTGGGTCACACCGGAACCGTCTCCAATCACATAGAGCCCCTTTACGCAGGATTCCAAATGTTCATCAAGAGCCACTTCCATGTTGTAGAACTTAACCTCTACTCCATAAAGAAGGGTATCTTCATTGGCTGTACCGGGAGCAATCTTATCCAGCGCATAAATCATTTCCATAATGCCGTCTAAGATTCTCTTGGGAAGCACCAGGCTCAAATCTCCGGGAGTCGCCTGAAGAGTAGGCTGAACCAGTCCCTCCTCAATTCTCTTATGATTACTTCTTCTTCCTCGCACCAAATCACCGAAACGCTGAACGATTACACCGCCTCCCAACATATTGGAAAGTCGGGCAATGCTTTCACCGTATCCGTTACTGTCCTTAAAGGGCTCTGAAAAATGCTTAGCCACCAAAAGAGCGAAGTTGGTATTTTCCGTATGCTGCTCTTCTCCCTCGTAGCTGTGTCCGTTTACGGTAACAATGCCGTTGGTATTTTCATTAACCACGATACCGTTAGGATTCATACAGAAGGTACGTACATTATCCTCAAAAAGCTCGGTACGATAAACAATCTTACTCTCATAAAGCTCATCGGTTAAATGGGAGAAGATTACGGCAGGAAGCTCCACGCGAACACCGATATCTACGCGATTGGACTTGGTGGGAATATTCATGTCTTTGCAAACCGTTTCCATCCACTTACTTCCGGAACGGCCTACAGAGATAATGCATTTATCCGCATAGAAATCTTCCTTCTTGGTATGGAGATGGAAGCCATCATTCTCCAGCTTTTCCACCTTCTCCACCGGACAATCAAAATGGAATTCCACCTGATCCTTAAGCTTGGCATAAAGATTTTCCAATACCACGTAGTTGATGTCTGTTCCAAGGTGGCGAACGGAAGCGTCCAAAAGCTTCAAACGATTCTGCATGCAAAGCTTCTTAAACTTTGTTCCTGCGGTGGAGAAAAGTCTTGTTCCTTCCCCACCATTTTCCATATTGATTTCATCTACATAACGCATCAGGGAAAGAGCTTCCTCTTTTCCAATGTATTCGTAAAGCGTTCCGCCAAAGTCATTGGTAATATTGTATTTTCCGTCGGAGAAGGCTCCGGCGCCTCCAAAGCCGCTCATAATGGAACAGCTTTTTACAGGAAATACAGCTTTTAATCTTCTTTCCGTCGATAGGACAATGTCTCTTTTCCAGGCTATGTCCCGCTTCCAAAACTACCACGGAAAGCTTACTGTTTTTTTTCATCAGCTCGTAAGCCGCGTAAATTCCTCCCGGTCCTGCACCAACAATCGCTACATCATATTTCTTCATCCAAGCCTCCTGTAACTCCCTTACTACCGCAAAGGACTAGACCCCGCTTTTTTTGAAAAAAAGCATTTTACGATTTAGTATAGCATAAATTTCCCTCTTTAAAGTATTTAAAAATATACAGAGGAAAAGGGATGTATAATAAGCACTCACATTCTTTTTCTATAGAACAGGTCCGGAAAGAGGGCACGCTCCCGCTAACCTCGCCACGCATCGGTACTAAGCTTCAAGCTTCGCTTTCAGCAAGTACCGGCGGGCTCAGATTGCCCCTTTTCCGGACCTATTCATAGAAAAGTGGATTTTCTCATATTTCAATGCATTAAAAACAGAAAAGAGACGGAATTTACTCTCCCATCCCTTTTCCTCTGTATATTATAAAACTATGATTTTGTTACATTCCATGTCATGACATAAATCGTAAACCATTCCGGTCTGCAGCTCTACCACCTTTGGTCTTGTGGGATAACGCTTGTTATTCTCTACCACCTTGGCCATCTGTCCTGTGGACAGTTCCACAATGGTATCTACCGGATAGAGGATAACGCTTTCAATAAAGCTTTGAATGATAGCGTTGTCCAACTCGGATCCCATAGCCAAGACCATTTCCATGGCTTCTCTTCCGGTAATCGGTCCTTTGTAGGGACGCTTGGTTACCAGTGCATCAAAGACATCCGCCACGGAAATAATTCTGGAAAACAGGGAAATCTGGCTGCTGCCCAAGTTGTCCGGATAGCCCATTCCGTTCATCTTCTCGTGATGATGCAGCACACCGTCCAAAATAATGGGGGAAAAGCTGTTCTTTTCCTTCAAGATTTCATAGCCGAATAGGCTGTGATTCTGAATCACCTTGAATTCTTCATCCGTCAGCTTTCCGGGCTTATTTAAAATTTCATTGGGGATTCTGGCTTTTCCCACATCGTGCAGTAAGCCTGCAATCCCAAGCTGGTGAAGCTCTTCCTTAGGCAGACCGTATTCTCTTCCAATCATCATGGAAATGGCCGCCACATCCACACTATGCTTAAAGGTGTACTCATCACTGATTTTAATAAGATTCACGTCAATCGCCACTGCATCATTTTTGAAGATGGCTGACTCCAGCTCACCGAAAATATCCAAAGAGTTGGTGGCAAAAATCCTTATCCTCCGTGTGATCGAAGATATGGTTCATTCTTTCTTCCAGCTGTTTCTTCATTTCCACGGAAAGCTGAATTTTTAGCTACGATCCGGTTTTCTATGCTGACGGATAATCTGCTTGGTCTTCTCCGGAATTTTTGATGTCTTTATCATCTCGCACCCGGTAAATATAGATTCCCGGCAGCTTTTTTTCTTTGATATAGCGCACCTGATAGGCATCCAGATAAACGCCGTTTTCAATCATGGCTCTTCCACGAATGTCTTTTACCGACTCACCCAGCTGCATGCCAATCTGTATATCATCTCTTCGTACAAATAGCTTTTCTTCCATTCCTTCCTTTCCTTTTCTGCCTCTATATCAGCCGAACACACTTTTCCCTTTTCGGACTTTCCCTATATCTCTATCTTATGCAAAGGAGAATGCAAAATGCCTCCTTCTAACACAAAAGCGGTTACTTCGAATTTCGTCAAAGTAACCGCTTTTTATAAGATTTTCTATGGATTTCAGAAAGAATTAATAATGCCTATTAAATTATTCTATAGAATAAAAAGCATATTTTTTTCCGGATACGCGAAAAATACAATTTCCATCATTTTTACAGATCATCTTCAATGGCTGTGCTCTTGGCATAGGCTGTGGAACGAGCCTCAAAGAAGTCTGTCTTTACCATGTTGGCATCCGCATATTGAGATACCCATTTCATGGATTCCGGCTCCTTCTCATAGCCCTCATAAAGATTGGGCAAGCCCAGAGAGCGATAACGAAGGTTTCCTAAATAACGGATGTAGTCCTCCACCATTTTTCCGTTAAGACCGGGAATGGAGTCTCCGATTACATACTGTCCCCAGGCGATTTCCTGCTCCACACCCTTCTTCACCATCTCGGTAATTTCCGCAATATGAGCCTCATCAAAAAGCTCCGGTTCTTCCTTCTTTAACTCCAAAAGCATATTTCTAAAGAGCCAAAGGTGGGTATTTTCATCTCGGTTAATGTAGCGAATTTCCTGTACGGAACCGGGCATTTTTCCGTTTCTTCCCAAGTTATAGAAGAACATAAAGCCGGAGTAGAAGTAGATTCCCTCCAAAATGAAGTTGGCAATGCAGACTCTTAAAAAGCTGTCCTTACTTTGCTGCTCCACAAACTCATTGTAGAGATTTCCGATGAACTCATTTCTCCGTAAGAGATGCTCATCCGTCTTCCATTGGTAGAGAATATCATTTCTTTCCGTAGGGTTACAAATGGTATCCAGCATATAGCTGTAGCTTTGGCTATGGATACACTCCTGGAAGGTCTGAATGGAAAGGCAAAGGTTTACCTCATTTGCCGTAACATACTGGGAAATGTTGGGCAGGTTTGCGGATTGCAAAGAATCCAAATACACCAGAAAGCTCAGGATTTTATCATAGGCTCTTCTTTCCGCCTCGGAAAGCTTGGGATAATCACTCTTGTCCTGATTTAAATTAATCTCTTCAGGAACCCAGAAATTGTTCATGGCCTGACGATACCAATCCGACACCCACTCATATCTCATGTTGTTAAAGTCATTGATATTGGTCGTATTGAAATTAATCATTCTACGATTTCGAACATCAATATCCCCCTCCGGGTTAAATAAGGGCTTACGCTTAATCTCTTCCATACTCTATTTCCTTTCCTACTGAATTGAAGCAGTAGAGTAATCCATTCTTTTTATTATTACTCAAGAAACGTAACTCTATTTTTTATAGATTAACATATCTATGCATAAGGGAGAAATTCTCGAAGCTTCCACTGTATAAACTGCGAAAGGTCATTGCGAGACTTCCTCTGTATACGCCGTGATATGGCCATTACGAGGCTTCCTCTGTATACGCCGTGATATGGCCATTACGAGGTTTCCTCTGCATATGCCGCGATAAGGCCATTGCGAGGCTTCCGTTAGGAGCCCCATGCTAGCAACGAGTGCGGTGCGTGTCTGAGCGAAGCGAGTTCGCAAGGAGCACGAGTGCATCGGCGCATGGGGCGAGTAGGAAACGCAGCAGGCCTTTAGCGGCATATACAGGGGAAGCGATTAATCCCTTATGCAGAGCAGGACTCGCAATCCTCCGGATCCAATGCCTTAGACCTTACATAGTAAATGGTCTTGACCCCGCACTCCCATGCCAATGTATAAAGGTTCAAAAGCTCACTCATCTTATACTCATTGGTAATCCAGAAGTTAAAGCTCTGGGCCTGGTCAATATGTCTTTGACGAAGTCCCGCCGCCCGTACGGACCAGGTCTGATCCATCTGGTGGGCAGACTTATAGTACCAATAGGTATCCATAGAAAGCTCCGGTGCCACTCTGGGCAGAATTGCCCCCTTCTTCTCTTCTAAGAAGAAGCGATTCATAATAGGGTCTAAGCCGGCAGAGGTTCCGATTAAGATAGAGGTAGAGCTGGTGGGGGCAGTAGCCAAAATCCAGGCATTGCGGATGCCCTCATGAACTTCCTGCTTTAAGCTCTCCCAACGGGGACTGTTATAATTTCTTCTGCTAAAGTATTCTCCGGACTCCCATTCAGAGCCTGCAAAAGCACTGTAGGCACCTCTTTCCTTAGCCAATTCACTGCTGGCCTTAATCGCCGCATAGTTAATATTTTCAAAAAAACCTTATCCACAAAATCCAGATGCTCCTGAGACTCCCAGGCAATGTGGTGCTTTGCCAGCATGTGGTGATAACCGGATACTCCAAGACCGATAGCTCTATATCGTTTGTTGGTAATCTCCGCTTCCGCCACAGGATAGAAGTTTAGGTCGATAACATTGTCCAAAGCCCGGACAACGGTTTTTGTGATTCTCTCCAACTCAGGCTGATTTTCCACCGGAATGTTACCAAGACAGAGGGAGGCCAGATTACAAACCACAAAGTCTCCCGGCTTAACGGTGCTGACAATCACTTCATCCCCGTCCTTGGTCACTACCTTCCGCTCGCAAATCTCCGCTTCCTTCATGTTCTGGGCGATTTCCGTACAAAGGTTGGAGCAGTAGATAATTCCCTTATGCTTGTTGGGGTTCATGCGATTCACGGTATCTCTGTAGAAGGCAAAGGGAGTTCCTGTTTCCACGGCGGATTTCAGGATCAAACGCACCAAATCCTTTAAAACATAAACTCGCTTACTGATGCGGTTATCCCGTACGCAGTCCTCGTAGCGACTCTCCCATTCTTCCCCGTAGAAATCCTCTAAGCAGTAGCCCTTTACCAGGAAAATGTCATGGGGTCCATTAAGTACCATTCCTGATTTAAATCTTCCTTCACCTTCTTCCAGAAAAGATCAGGGATAACAAACTGCCGGGAAAACATCATGAGCCTTCATTCTGTCGTCCCCGTTATTGGTCTTCAACTGTAAAAATTCCGGCAAATCCTTGTGCCAAGCATCCAGATATACAGCTACCGCACCCTGGCGCATTCCCAGCTGGTCCACAGCCACTGCAGTATCGTTTACCACACGAATCCAACGGATGACACCGCCACTGGCGCCCCTCGAAGCCGCGAATCTTTCCGCCTCTGGAACGTACCTTTCCGAAATACATTCCCATACCGCCGCCGTATTTGGAAACATCCGCAAACTTGGAAATGCTCTGATAGATGCCGTCCAAAGAATCCGGAACCGTATCAATAAAGCAGGAGCTTAACTGGTGGTAAGGCTTTCTGGCATTGGACTGGGTAGGGGTAGCCATAGTCACCTGATGAAGGCTCATCATATCGTAGAACTCCTTTACATACTGTAAACGGTTCTCCTTTTCCTTCATGGCAAGATGCATGGAGATACCCAGATACATTTCCTGGGGACTTTCCAGAACCACATGCTGATGATCTCGAATCAGGTAGCGAGACAGAAGAAGATCCAGTCCGGAATAACCGAAAAGGTCATTTCTACTCTGATCAATAAACTTGGCAAGCTCCTCCACTTCTTCCTTGGAATAGTGCTCTAAAATATAAGCCCCGTAAAGTCCCTGCTCTGTAAGGTATACCAACTTATCATAAAAGCTGTGAAGATTTCTGCTCTCCTCCGCCTTCTTTAATTCCTTATGAAAATGATAGGAACGAAGTCTTCCCGCAATTCTCTCCCATCCCGGTTCTTCCTGGGTGGTAAGCTCCGCCGCCGCTCTGGTAAGAAGAGCCAAACGCTTGCTAAGCTCCTGCTCTCCCTTGCTTAAGGACAGATACTTTGCGGAAAGTCTTGCCAAATCATAATCAGGAAAATCCTTTTGACAACGACGAAGTACATCATCAATCTCATTGTCTCCGATCTCCTCTTTGATTCTCTGGCGAAGATGTCTTAAAAGAGTTCTCTTCTCTCTATACAGGATATAGGCTCTGGCCACCTTGTAATCCCCGTTATGCATCAGGGCTTCTTCCACGGCATTTTGAATTTCCTCTACGGAAACTCTATGCTTCTCTGCCAGGCTCTCCTCTACCTTTCCCAAAAGAAAATGCAGTTTCTCCTGCTCTACAGAAATCCCCTCAGAGAGAAAGGCCTTTTCCATCGCTCTTTCGATCTTCTCTCCCTGATAGTCCTCTTCCAAAAGGCCTCTTTTAATAATTGTTTGCATAGCACCCATCTTTCTCCACTACCGTATCGGCTCTATTTTTTTCGCATAAAAAAAGGCTTTCAGCCACTTTTTTTCTTGAAAAACCTTGCCCCTTCATTTTCCTCACAAAACACAAATTCTTGTGTCGCAATAGACACGCCAACACAATATAGCAAGAAATCTTTCCTCTAGCAAGTGCTTTTTCGGAATCTTTTAGAATTGATTTTGCCCAATGAAAAAGTGGGTAGAAATAGAGCCCTTCTCCCCTTTTTTAAAAAGATAGGTCCGTAGCCGGGAAACGCTCTCGCTAAGTTCGCCCGGCGGGTTGCTTCTAAGCTTTTCAAAAACAAAAGCTAAGAACCCATGGGCTCAGATTATCCCTTGCTACGGACCTATCTTTTTAAAAATCCGTGTCTCTATTTTCTAAACATTAAAATCCATTTATCCGATAATCTCTCTTTCATTGGCCAAGAGAATCTTTCCGCTTTGGCAGGCCGGGCAAATACAAGTATCCTCTCCCTTTGCCTTAGCTTCCTTTGCGGCAGCGGCAGTATTCTTCGCTCCTTCTTCTCCGAAAATAGCTTTTCCGGCTTCACTTTCCGCAAGGGCAATCAGATCATCGATACTGGTAATATCCTCTTTGATTTCCTGAATCAAAAGCCTTTGCCTTTTCCTGTTCATGCTCCGTTCCGAAGGCCTCCAAATATGCCTGGGCTGCAGCCTTTCCCTCCGGGCATAGGCTATAAGCCTCTAAGAATCTCTCCACTTCCTGCTTTAACGCTTCTCTTGTCATATTGTCCTCCTTATCCAAACTGGTTAAACAAAGTTCCATAGGCAACATTATAGCACAGAAAGAAAGGAGCTGTGAAAAATCCCGATAATTAAACGTTTTTAGCAATATAGGTCTAAAAATGGGGTAATCTGAGCCCGCCGGTACTTGCGAAAAACAAAGGAACTGAAGTTTTTCGCTTAGTATCCGAAAGGACAGACTTTTCATCAGAAAAGTCGTCCTGTTGCAGACCAACTTCCGAAGGAATTTGCTTTGCGATCGAGTAGGAGGCGGCGACTAACCGCCGTCCTCTCACAGCACTGTACGTACGGTTCTCGTATACAGCGCTTTCAATAGTTGACGTGCACAGACTGATAGGCTGTGGCTAAATCGTAAAAGCCACTGTTTATCAGTCTTTCTTTTGTCATTGCCATGTTCATGACAACTGTATGTGTTGTAAACCAATAGCCTCGTCTGCTGTTTGCCGTTTTTCCACCCTAGGTCTTGAGGAACTCCCATGACCCTCAGGTTTCGGTATCTGGTTCGTACACATTTCCATTGTTTCCATACACACATACGTATTCTGTGATAGAGCCATCCGTTGATATCATTCATGTTTCTCTTCATACTTGCTATTCCATAGTAGTTAAGCCACCCTCTTGCGTATACCTTGATTCTTTCTAGGCTCGGCTTGATTGACTGACAGCGCTTACGGGAAGAAAGCTCTTTCAGTTTCGACTTAAACTTCTCCCAAGACTTTGCATGAACTCGGACATATATGCCACTTCTGTTCCTTCCCAGTGCAAAGCCAAGGAATTTAAAATTTCGGATTGCAAATACACTGACAGTGCGGCTTTTCTCTCGATTCACTGTAAGTTTCAGTTTCTCCTCAAGATACCTCGTACTGCTCTCTAAGAGTCTCTCTGATGCCTTTCTGCTTTTCGCAAGAAGCACTATGTCATCTGCATACCTTATGCATGGGACACCTCTTTTCAAAAACTCCCGGTCGAACTCATTGAGGTAGATATTCGCGAGCAAAGGGGATAAATTCCCTCCTTGTGGCGACCCTTCCTCTGTTTCAATAACCACTCCATTTTCCATTACGCCACTTTTCAGATACCTCTTGATAAGTTGCACCACACGTTCATCTTTAACATTTTTCCTCAGAAGGTTGATAAGAATCTCGTGGTTGATTGTATCGAAATATTTCGATAAATCTAGAACTACCGCATATGTGTAGCCCTGTTCAGCGTACTCCTTAATCTTAAGTATTGCTCCTTTTGCGTCTCTGTTTGGACGGTAACCGTAGCTGCCGTCTGTAAAAAGTGGCTCATAGATTGGAACTAACTGTTGTGTTATCGCCTGTTGAAGTGTACGGTCTATCACTGTTGGTATGCTAGCTTTTCGCACACCACCATCTGGTTTGGGAATCTCAACTCGTCTTACTGGAGACGGAGTATACTTTCCACGATAGATACGGTTAGTTAACTCCTGTTGATGTTCCTGAAGATAAGGAAGTGCCTCTTCGATGGTCATACCATCAATTCCAGGTGCTCCCTTGTTTGCCTTCACTCTCTTATACGCTCTGTTAAAGTTATCTTTATGCAGTATCGCTTCTAAGAGCTTCGGCTGTGCACTGCCTCTTTCTTTCCATATCAGATTGAATGACCTACGCGCTTTCGCATACCCTTCATGTTCCGCACTATCTCTTTGCGAACAGCCATTGTTTTCAATGTTTTCTGCCATAACCAGTCATTCCTCCTTTCTCAGTCATACTTGAGACTCCTACTGATTCGGTCCTTTGTCTCTCGACTACTATGACCTCTGCTGACTTCTGTGTGTTCAGCATTGCTTTGGACAATGGTTACCTCTTTCGAGGCATATCACACAGACCTCCCTAGGTACCACACGTTTCTTCCTCTCCATATATCTGCCTCATCTATCATGCATGATTGGACTTTGGCTTGTCTTGCAGTCTTATCCTCATGCATAACCTCATATGAGATTTCTGTTCGTCAGACCAGAGATTTGCCCAAGAGTTAGTATCTTCCTCATATCCAGCTTCCTTCAGATTCGAGGTCACCCTCGACACCCTTGCCTTCGGCTATATCCTTCCCACTACCGGGCGGATTCGGGACTTTAACCCGTTAGAAACGTGCGCCGCTAGGCGTACAAGCAAAGTGAGCAGTAGACAACAAGTCTACTGCTCAGTCAGGGCGAGGTTAGCAGGAGCGTACCCCAATTCAGAACTATATTGCGCAAAAAAGTATTTTGATTTTTCTCATCCCCTTACTTCTCCAGCTTCTTCATAAACAGCTCTTTATTTTTCTCTAGGACTCTCCTTAGGCCTTCCCAGATTCTCCCGGGAATGTATGGCGCAACGAACTTCTAAAAATATCGGTCCATCTTCCTTGGCACTTTCCAAAAGAACTCTTTCCAAGTTCTTTTGGTTTCTTACCAGATAGGATTTACTGTATCCGCAAGCCTTTGCCACACTGCCGTAATCGATGTTTGGAGAGACGGTGGGCTGGCCTCCTACGGTTTCATGAGCCTCGTTATTTAAAAGGATATGTAAAATATTTTTTTGCCCCGATGATCCAAGAACTGCCATAGCCCCCATATGCATCAAAAGAGCGCCGTCTCCGTCCAGACAAACAATCCTTTCGTTCTCCTTTTCCAAAGCAATTCCTAAAGCTATGGAACTGGCATGTCCCATGGAACCTACGGTAAGAAAGTCTCTGCTATGGTCCTCACCCCGTTCTTCCCGAATCTCATAAAGCTCTCTGCTGGCTTTTCCGGTAGTGGAAACAATGGGAGAATCTCCGGTATAGTCTACGATGCAGCGGATAGCATCTTCTCTGGAAAAGTTATAAGCATTGCTATAGTGATAGCCGTGCTCCTTCTCCAAAGCCCCCTTCTTTACCACAATAGCAGCCTGTCTGCCCTTTTGAAACTCTTTTGCAAAGCCCTCTAAAGCATTTTTTAATTCTTCCTCTTTGCTCTCCTTCTCCAAAACAAAGTAGGGAATCTGTAATAGCTTTAAAAAATCCAGTGTGATTTCTCCTTGAAAAAGATGCTGGGGTTCATCCTTTACCCCCGGTTCTCCTCTGTATCCGATCACAAGGAGAAGGGGAATCCCGTAGACTCTTTCCGAAGCCAAAGACACTAAAGGATTCATGGCATTACCCTCTCCGCTGTTTTGGAGATAAACCATGGGGACCTTTCCGCTAGCCAGATGATATCCTGCTGCAAGTGCTACCGCATTGCCTTCATTGGCTACAATGTGGTGTTGCCTCCCTGTACCGTATTTTTCCATTAATTCATCACAGAGAGCCTTTAACTGGGAGTCCGGAACTCCGGCAAAAAAATCCGACGGACACAACTCTAAAAATCTCTCAACCTTCATAGGGGCCTCCTTGCTCTACTAAGCTGTCATTTATTGTTATATTTCTATCATAAACTTTCTTTGCTTTTCTGGCTATTGCTTTTTCATCATGAAACATAAAATATTGAAATTTCTTGAGGCAAAAGAATAGATTTTCCTCAGCTTCCAGAAAATCTTTCTTACCTGATTCCCAAAAATCTCCTTATACAAAAAGCCCTATGTCCTCTTCTCTTAGCGCAATGGGGTGATTGGAAAGTCTTTCCGGATTCACGGCTGCGACTAAATTCTCCAAGTCCCCCTCCTTTACCGAAAGAGTCGGAAGAATCTCCAAGTCCTCCAAAATTTCTAGGTAACGCTTTGCCCCCTCTTCCTCCGTTTCTGCCGAAAAGCATTTTGCCAAAAACAGCAGGTTTTCCGGATCTGTCATACGATTTTTTTCCCTACACATAAAAGGATAAAGCGCACGGTTTACTATGGCGGTGGCCAAACCGTGGGGAAGCTGATAGATGCTCCCCAATTTATAGGATAAGGCGTGACCGGCAGTGGTTTTTGTCACCGCAATAGCCTTTCCCGCAAGATTGGCTGCTTCAGCAATAGACTCCAAAACCGACTGCGAAGAGTCTTCCGCTAAAGAGGCTTTTCCTTGAGCTTTTGCATTATTTTTCATTTTCCAAAGAAAGATATGCTTTATAGTTCATTAAAATCAAAGAAATTGCCTTCTGTCCATAAGCTCTGCTGTCTTCATTGCTGTATTTTTGACCAAATCGCTTCCATGGCATGGCTAAGAGCGTCCAAGAGGGTAGCCTTCTTCTGGTATAGGGGCAAGCTTCTTAGACTTCTTGCATCCTCTATACGATACTTCGGGTAAATGCTTTCATGCTCCACGGAGCATTTTTCTCCATCTTGATAAATTACCGCAAAGGGAGTGCTTTCCGAACCGGTTCCCGCCGTGGTGGGATGTACCAACAAAGGAATATCATTCTCTCTAAATTCCTGTTCCAAATACGGTCTATCCTTGGATAAGCCTGTAAAAAGCTTAATGCACTTTGCCGTATCCAAGGCGGAGCCTCCTCCAACCGCTAAAATACTGTCTCCGCGAAAGGCGGAAAAGGCCTTAATCCCCACTTCCACCTCCTCCAATCGGGGATTGGCCCGGAAATCGGAAAAATGATAAAAAGCAATATAAAGCTCCGAAAAAAGCTCTTGCAATTCTTCCCCGATGGGAAGCTTGGGAAAGGAGCTTCCTGCCACCAGAAAGATTCTTCGGAAGGAATGTTCTTGAAAAAAGCTTTTCAACTCTTCCTTTAGATTTTTCTTTCCCAGTACAATTTGATTCTCTATTTCCGCTTTGGTCATTGCTCATTAATCCCTTTCTCATTCACGCTGTTACATACTACATCGATATAAAATATCACAAGCCACCTACAGAGGCTCATAAAAACGAGATTCCCCAAGGAAACGCCTATGATACGCATTAAGAATTATAAAAAGAGATGCCAAAGTTTTCTCTGTGGCATCTCTTTCGGAATCCTTCTAGTCTTCTTCCGGAATTAAACGGATAATGTCCTGGAAGGGCATCAGCATGCTGTCGCATTCCTCTGCTCTTTCCTTTTCCAAAATCAAGGTGGCCGCCTTCTGAATCGCCGGCACGGTAGCCCGCATCAGTTGGTTGGCATAAATCACCACATTGACTCCTCTTCGCTTAAATTCCTCTTCCTTTACACTGTTAAAGCTGGTGGGTACCACAACGATATAGCAATCTTTCTCTTTTTCCCGGAAACGCTCCACAAAAGTAAAAATCTCCGTGGGATCCTTCTTTCTGCTATGAATCATTATAGCATCCGCCCCTGCCTTTCGAAAAGCAAAAGCTCTCTCCAAAGCATCCTCCATGCCTTTTTCCAAAATCAAGCTTTCAATTCTGGCACAAATCATAAAGTCCTTGGTTCTTTGGGCATGCTTACCTGCCCGAATCTTCTCCGAAAAGGCCTCAATACTGTCTTGAGTCTGCTCCACCTCTGTCCCGAAGAGAGAATTTTTCTTCAGTCCCGTCTTATCCTCTATAATCACCATGGATACCCCAAGACGTTCCAGGCTTCGCACAGTATACACAAAGTGCTCCTTGATTCCGCCGGTGTCTCCATCAAAAATAATGGGTTTCGTAGTAACCTCGGTAATATCCTCAATGGTTCTGAAACGGGAGCTCATATCCACAAGCTCAATATCCGGCTTACCCTTAGCGGTGGAATCGCAAAGTGAGCTTATCCACATAGCATCAAACTGATGGGCTCCCCCCTCCTTATACACCTTGGTCTGCTCTACAATCAAACCGGTAAGTCCGTCATGAGCCTCCATGGCGGTAACCAGCCCCTTCAACTCCAGCTCCTTTTTCAGTCTTCCTCTTCTTACATCCGGCATGGAAAGCTCCGCTTTGGTTCTTTTTTCCAGCTCTGCGTACTTTTCTTCCTTATGATAGGGAAGTTCAATTAGCTTTCCTCCATAGCTTGCCAAAACACTGCAAACCTCTTCCCGAATGGGCTTTTGGAAACCAATCTTCCAGTTATCTCCATGAAGAACATAATCCGGCCGGTATTTTTCCAGATTTTCCCTATAGGATAGGCTGGACTGTTCTACTACTTGATAGACTCCGGAAATATTTTCAAACATGGCCTTTCGCTCGGAAAAAGGCACTAAGGGGTAGCGCTTATAAGAAGCAATCACTTCGTCCTTCAGCACGCCTACAATTACTCTTCCAAGACGCTTTGCTTTTTTGATAAGAGCCAAATGTCCGTTATGCAAAATGTCCGTGGAAAAGCAAATGTATACGGTGCGCTTTTTGATTTCCGATAAAATATTGGATACCACTGCTAAGTCATCCGGATTATCTACTTCCTGGCAGAGCTTATTTCCCACATCATAGAAATTGAGGGAAATGTTCTCCAAAACAGTATTTAAAAGCTTCCTCTGCATATAGTCTTGTCTTCTCCTCATCACCGGATTCACAAAACGCCACAATGGCGGAAAGCCATTTTCCAAAATCCTCTTTTTCAAATTTATATAAGGGCTGAGCAGCAAAGGCCTGTTCAAAGTAGGAAATTCCTATCTTTTGAATCCGGTCATTCTCCACCACTGCCTTAAAGTCCTTTTCCGGAAGCTCCTTGCTTTTTACTTCCCGCCATCCAAGAACCTTCGGTTTCGCAAAAGGAGAAAAACACATCGTTTTCCACCACCAAATCTCCGTGCATAAGCAAAATATCCGTGTCTTCCAGATACTTTCTCGCCAAATACATGGAATAAATGTAATTGGTGTTCTCGTAATTGGGATTCCGCACAAAGGTATAGCTTAAGGGGAGTCCAAGACTTTCCACATAGTGAATCAGCTTCTCCTCAAAGGGACCTGTGGTAATGATTACCTCGAAAATCCCCTGCTCCGCCACCTGACGAAGCTGTCTCACTGATAATGGTTTCCATGCTGGCAATTTCCGTCATACATTTGGGGTGAGTCTTGGTCAGATCTCCCATACGGCTACCCTTGCCGGAATTTAAAATTAAGGCCTTCATCCTTATCTCCTTTTTCTTTTCCTTTTTCCAATCTATCTTTAAAAAAACCTCTTTGGATTTTTCTTTTTACTTTAAACTCAAGTATTTTTCTTGATTTTTTTATACCCTCTACATCTCTTCCTTTTTCATTAAAAATCTTCGAAATGCGGAAATTACAGACTTGCTTCCCTTTTCCTCATCATCTCCGTAAAGACAAGAACCTGCACCGGAAATTTTCTTGGACATTTGCTTTTCGCACTTCGGAATTCGTGAACTGTGCAATTTTAGCCAAATAAGCTTTTTTTCATGTTTTCTGACTGCACAATGGTAAAATCAGCGTGGAAGAGTCCGGGAACAGTCACATAGAAATCCATATTTCCAAACGCTTTTCCGTCTTCCTCATTCTTGGGATCAATCTCATCAGTCACGAAAGCCGGTATATAGACCAATTTATTAGTATACTTTTTTAGATTTTTACTAAAGAAAAACGGATCCACGGAAAGAACCTGGTTGAACTCATCATAAGGAGAATGCATCACGACACAATCCGGACGCTCTGAAGCAAAATCATAGTCTTTATAATCTGTAACGGAGCATTGCTTTCGAAATTCTTCTCCCTCATAATGCATATCCGAAAGCTCACCGGTGCCCAGGCGATCGAAATAAGGAATCGGCATGATTTTACAGTCCACATCCTCCATTTGAGAAAGCGCCTCATACAGAGGCAAAAAGCTCTTAAGTTGTTCCACTCGAGTAGGTAAAAACAGAACCACTCTTTTCAATTCTTTTTCTATCGCTAATTTAACTTTCTTTAGGTAGGAACTTGGCTTTTGTACAATATTCTGTAAATCCTTCCATAATGCAGCCGGAAAATCTCCCGCGGGTCCCTTTTTCTCCTTAGCTTTTTCCTGCAAAGGCAGAGCCTTTTCTAAAGCCTGGTAGGAATGATATAGAGCTTCACAGTATTTTTCCAAATAAGATACCGTCTCACTTCCTTCACCGCATTTGACCTCTATAGCATTGCCGAATGCAATAGCCTCCTCCTGCATCTGTCCCATAAGTTGCAAACATGTTGCAAACTCACCTGCCATGAAATTTTCAAAAATCTTTTTATTTTTTTGCTCCAGATAAGCCCAAGTTTCCAGTGTCATATCTCGGAAATTAGGTTCTTTCTTATGCTGTAAGTCTTCCTCTGAAAAATGATAATCGAAATTCCATTTATCCTTTAATGCATTCCTTAAGAGATCCTCATACTCTCTATAACAAGGATAATCATGGCCGCCTCCGGCTTTTACTGTCTTATGGTAATCCCCGTATTTAGCTTTCAAAACACTGTCATAATCTTTCGGTATGGGAAGCTCTGTGTTACAAAATGGAACCCAAGTAGTCTCTGTAAAGGCGGACTTGGGGAAACAAGCATCCTTATGAATCATTCTAAAAGGCATACAAGCCAGCATTTCTCCGCCTTCCCCGTTAAACTCCTGGAAAACTTTGTCCATAATGGCATAGAACTGTCCTTCCAAGGGCTTTTTTTGGTCAAATTTTATCTGTAATAAGTCCTCAATTGCTTTTAGTTCCTTCTGAAAAATTTTTGTATTTTCCTTTTTATTAACAATACCATTCAGCATAGTCCCCAACATGGATAAGACTTCCATTCTGTAGGCTTCATCTTCAGGATCCTTTGCTAACTCATCTACCACAAAGATATCCACTGCTGTGGGATATGGGAATTCATGATATTTTCGTAAAACCTTATCTCTATATTTCATTTCCGTAAGTCCGACAGCAGAAATAAAACTGCAAGAATCCTTTATTTATTTCCACTGCCGTAAACTTCAGCTCCTTAGGAAGGGACTTTTCTACAACCTTTACAAAGCGTTCAAAAATCATCCCTGCAGCATCATAATATCCAAATCATCATCCCAGGCAATGAAATTATTTTTCTCTTACTGCCCCAAGAAGAGTTCCAAAATCCGCATAATAACGAATTTTATGCTTTTTGCATATTTTTTGTATCACTGCTAAGATTTCCAGCTGTGCCGCCCAAATCCTTTTAATAATTCCGGGGATATAAAATCCGTTCCTTACCTCATCATAAAAAAATTCTCTTGGAAATTCCATTTTCCACTCCTTTATCTATTCCTTTAGACATCTGATTTTTACTCTCTATGTCTTACTCTTCGGCGATTTTTTTCCTTCTTTCATAAGTTTGTTAAAAACGAGAAAAAGAAATATTGACTTTTTATAATGGGTACGGTTCAGAGTGTAAAATTTAGCTTCCGGCTATCTTATCCTTCTATACACGACAATATATGCCTTGTTAATTCCTCCTCTTGTCCCAATAAACAAGAGCCTGCAGCAATAATTTTTTTCTCCCATACTGCTCTACATTCTTCTCCGGTAAATTCAACCAGCTTTTCTATATAGCTTTTTCGTACAGTTTCGGATTGCACAAAGCTATGATCCGCATGGGCTACTCCGGGTTGGCATACATAATAATCCATCATAACGATGGCCTTCCCATCTTCTTCGGCCGCCCATTCTATTTCCTTTGTCACAAACCAGGGAATATAGACCAGGTTTTTTGTATATTTCTTCATGTTCTCGCTATAGAAGAAAGGATCTATGCTCTGCACCATATTATTAGAGTCATAAGGGCTATTGATTACAATACAATCCGGCATCATGACATCAAAGGCATAAGCTTTATAATCTACATAAGTATAGGATTTGGGAAAATTCTCCAAATCTATTTCTTCTTCCATTAAAGCTCCGTTGCCCTTTCGATAACAATGTGGAATGGGCATTAAGAGTACTTCCCAATCTTCTCTTTCTCGCATTTTCCGATAAAAGCCTTCAATACTTGAGAAATGCTTCGCTTTATCCAATAGAATGAGCATGGTTTTTCCATTCTTTTTTCCAGTGTTTTTTTCACATTCTAAACGCTTTTCTTTTAAATCTGTCAATTCTGCTTTGGGAGATTCGCCCTGCCGAGCCTTTTCATATGCCTGGAATAAAATCTCACAATAGCGAGACAAAAGAGCCACTGTTTCCGTGTTCTCTCCCAAACGTTGCTCTATCGTATTACCTATAGTTAGCGTTGTATTCTGTATATCTGCCAACGTATTTTTGTAAAAAGCTATAATCTTCCTCTCTACTTTTCATCGCCTCTTCTTGCTGTCCCAAAGAACGAAGAACGGAAAAAACCATATCTCTAATATTCTCTTTTTTCTCGTGTTCCAAATCTTCTTTTTTAAAACGGTAACGGAAATGCCATTTATCCTCTCCTCCCGCTATGTCAATTAAATTTTTTTCATATCGATGAAAATAGGGATAATTATGGGCCCCTCCTGATACGTTCGGTGTTGTATAATCCCCATACTCAATTCTTAAAATCTTATCTACATTTTTAGGCGCAGGAAAAGAAACCCCTTCAAAACTAATGGAAGAAAGGGGAAATACTTCTTCCTGCGGATAATAATACTGCTTGAATTGTAAGGCACCGGGAATCCAAGCATAAAGATCCTTTCTTCCCTTTTCCCCTTCAAACTCCTTACAATATTTATTCAATAAGCGATAAACCTGAGGCTTTAATTCTTCTTTTCGGTTAAAGTGAACCTGCAATTTACTTTCCACGAGCTTCAAGGTTTTTTCAAAATGCTTTCCTGAACATTCTCCGTCCAGTACTTTTTTTACCAGCTGAGCCAGAACAATAATCTTTGACTCTCTCAACTTTTCCAGCTCTGCATTTTTAGCTATAGAATCATTTATGCAAATATCTATGGCAATCATATAAGGAAACTCATGATATTTGCTTAATCGTTTATCATCCAAACTTACATCATGGAATCCCAAGCATGCTATAACGTTGCCATAATCTCTGCTCTTTTCAAGGGAATTAAAATTCAATTCCGGTGGAATCTCTTTTTCTACCACCTCTGCAAAACGATTATAGTCTTCTCGATTCATGGAAATATCAATATCATCGTCCCAAGGAATAAATCCACCGTGTCGTTTCGCACCTATTAAGGTACCGTAATCAATATAATAAGAAATATTATATTTTTTTACAGATTCTATCCAGTTCCAGCAAAATTTCTATAGCTGCTGCCCAACATCGTTTCATAATCCCCGGGATATAAAAACCGTTTCGTATTTCATCCTCAAAAAAATCTTTTATTAAATTCCATGACATCTCCTTTATTCTATAATTTATCCCTTTATATATTCCTTTATATACTATTTCAGATAATAATTTTTTTCAAAAACAGAAGCTTCTCCTTCTCCAACTTCGTCAAAGCTTTTTTTGAAAACTCTCTATGGAAAGAAGTTTTTCTCTAACGCCTTCTCATAAGACTCCACATTGGCTTGTGAAAATACATTTTTTTCTCCAGTAGTGAAGATATCCCTTAATCATATCTTCCTTAGGAAGAATAGTGAAATCACAGTGAGCAATTCCCGGCAACGGTATATAATAGCGCTGATTATAGAGAGATTTCTCCTCTCCTTCTTTGGCCCTTTCCACTATAAAATCCGGATAATAAATCAAATTAGGGGTGAATTCCTTTATCCTATTAGTATCATAGAAGGGATCCAAAGAAAAAACCGGATTCACGTAATCAAAGGCCACAGGTGTCACTAGAATATCCGCCTGTAAACTCTGCAAGTTTAAGCTTTCATAATCCAAGATTTGATATTTCTTCTGAAATATTTTCCCTTCATATATTCTTTCCCTAAGCTCTCCCTTAACATTTTTAAAGCCATAGGGTACAGGAAGAAGGTAGGCATCCATCTTCTCCCCTTCCAGTATCTTTTGAAAATCTGCGGCCAAACTTTCTTCAAAACGGGAGTAAGAATAGGCTAAAAATACCACTCGTATCTTCCAATCCTTCTGAAATTGTTCCTTAGCATTCTCTATCGTCTTTAGGATTTGATATATCTTAGCTGTCGTCTCATCATGATAATGATCCTCTCTCTTTTTTTCAGGCAACTCTTCTGAGAAAATATATTTTTCGCTACAGCTTTTTTTTGCCACGCATTCATAAAGTCGAAAAACCATAGTGCAAAAGCTTTCCAGTAAACTCACCGAAGGAAAACTTCCTCTTGTTTCAATAGCATTTCCTATCGCTAAAGCATCTTCCTGTGATTTTTGGCATAGGAACTTTAGTTCTTCGCCATCTGGCCTCTTTTCCAAAGCATTCTTCCAAGACCGTTCCAAGCCGGCAAAACTTTCCAGGATCATACTGCGTACATTATTTCTTTTACTGTCTCTTAAATCTTCTTCCAAAAAGAAATATCGATAAGGATCCTTTTCTCCAAGACTATGGTGAAAGTACTTCTCTGAATCTTTATAAAAGGGATAGAAATGTCCTCCTAAATTTTGCTTCGGAATAAGATAATCTCCATATTCCTCTTTCAAAACTTCCTCCAAATTTGAAGGAGCTGAAAATTCTTGTCCATAAAGGGATAGTTTCCTGCATGCATCTCCCAAATACCAGCTCCTTCTCATCCTCCCCTTACGTCTTAAGGCATAATCCGGCCCCCAAGCCACATACTTTGTATCTCGATCCTCTACAAAGCTATATAAACTGTCCATAGCATAATAGATTTCTCCCATAAAAGACTTGCCATCCTTTGGAAATAGCATCAGGTTTCCTATTCCATAAGGCGCTAGAAAGTGATGTATTGCCTCTCGAATATCAGCAAGCTCTTTTTTCCACTTCCGACATAATTGGGTATAATTCGACTCTTTGTCTTCTTCTACAGCCTTTAATAAAGAAGCCAGATAATAGAATATCTTTTTGCGTTCCTCTTCCTTCTCATCATCTAAAACATCTTCCAAAATACGGATATCTACTCCTACATAGAAGGGAAATTGCTTAAAAAATTCCTGCTTTTCCGGATTAAAGCTTGGAGACTTCATCCCTATGGCAGCCATAGAACTGGCTGTCACTCTATCTTTGCCTACATAATAAAAGCCAATTTCTTCCGGTAGCTCTTCCTCAATACAAGCTGCCAAACGTCTAAAATCCTTTCGATACATGGAAATGTCCAAATCATCATCCCAAGGAATAAATCCCTTATGCCTAACTATTCCAAGTAAAGCACCGCAATCTAAAAAATAAGAAATTTGATTCTTCTTACAAAATCCGTCCAAAAAAGAGAGAAGCTGTAATTCTGCCGCCCAGGCCCGCTTCATGAGTCCCGGAACATAAAAGCCCTCTATCACTTCATCTAAAAAAAACTCATTTTGAAATTCCAATTTCTTCCTCCTAAAAAGATACCCTTATACCTTTTCCATAATGCATCCGAAGCTATTTCGCTCAATAGCATGCAGTAGCGATATCTTTACTTTTTCAGTAATGCTTCCATGTCTTAAGGCAATGCTTCAAATTGCTTAGCTAAGCCTACTATTCTCAAGAGCTACTCCGGTAAGCTCCGGAATATTCTTCTAAAATCAAGCAAAAATCAACAAAAGGAGCGGCTGCTTTTACGCATCGCTCCAAAGATTTCCTTTCATTTTTCCTGCATCATGCTACTAAAGAGCATCATATTTTCCTTCCTTGGCGGCTTTTCGAAAAGCCCTACTCATCCTTTTTTCTTTTTCTGGCATGCTCAAAAATCAGTCGGAACACATGATTTCGCACCTCCGACTCCTCTCCGGAGCTCATTCGGAGGAAACGAAGGCCATAGCCGTAGGTTCCCCGATCATTGGTCTTTACCCAAACCACCACCAGCTTTAACTCTCTATCCATCTTGTCAAAGCGGTAACGGAAATGAACAATATCATCTTCCTTCAAGGCTTCCCGGGTCTCCATAAAGATTCCCCCTGCACTTAAATTCCGGATAATGCCGAAAAAATGCACCTCTTCGTCCCCTTCTCCTTCTTTTACAAAGGGAAGTTCCATCGCTACGGATACGCGCACATCGTTTTGTCGCTGTACTACCCGAAGCACTTCCTTCACATCGCAAATGCCCATCCAGGGATAAGGGCTGTCCGGAAAGGCCGGATTTCTTTTCATTACAACTTCCGCAAGGGTTACAATCATCCCCTGCTGTTTATCATAAAAATCTATTTCCGAAACAAAACGGCTGTCTTGAAACTTATAGCCTTTAAAGTAGAGAAAGATTTCCTCTCCCTGTAATTCCACATCCACCGGAAGGTTTCTATCCTCCTCCGGCCAATGAACCATGCCTCTATTGCAATCTCGTAATACCATCATTCTACTCCCTTAAATGAACAGCATTTGATCAATCCGAAATTTCCCCGATACGGGATGGCATCATCATCTGCATTTGTAATAGAGAAACTAAGCTTTGAAAGCTCTTTTTATCCAGTGTTACCGTACCATTGTCCGCTCCGTCTCCCGCTGCCGCTTCTCGGCCGGAATTCAAAAGCGCATTGCTAAGAATAGACTGAAGCACTCCGGAGAAAAGAACATTTTGACCTCCGGATAATCCCAGGCCGGAAAAGAGGTTGTTGGAAGAACCGGTTAAAGCCCCCAAGCCCCCTGTAGACAGCAAACTGTTTGCGGAAACACTGCTTGAAGAGCTTCCGTAGCTGCTTGTGCTGCTGCCCTGTCCGAAATAATTACTTTTTACATTGTACGCGGAATCCCCCAGATCGGCCATGATTTTCTTTACATAGTTCTGAGTCTCCTTATAGGGAGGAACCCCATTATACTTTTTCACTGCACCGGGGCCTGCATTGTAGGCAGCCAAAGCCAAAGGTACGGAACCGAAGCTTTTGATATTATCCCGTAACAGCTTCGCTCCTCCCATAATATTTTCATAGGGATCGAAAACATTCTTTACCCCCAGACTCTTGGCAGTGCCCGGCATGAGCTGCATAATTCCTGAAGCTCCTGCATGAGAAACATCGTTAGGATTAAAGTTTGACTCCGCCTTGGCCACCGCAATCAAAAGAGATTTGGAGACTCCGTAGGTTCTGCTGGCTTCCTCAAAAATGGCATCATATTTAGCCGCACCTGCAGGCACGGACTTTTGCTTCTGCACATTTTGCATTACGGAGGCGAAAGAAGTTCCTGTTGTGCTCTGTGTTTTTGTATTCAGCGCAGACTGTGCCTGCACAGCATTCTGATTCTGAATGCCATTTAAGATTGAAATTCCATTTGCCATCTAAATCTTTACCCTTTTCCTGTAAAATATATGGTGAAACGTCATTTGTTCCAGTTCTATTTGTACTATCTTCTCTTTTATCGGCAAGATGGGAGGGTTTTATAAATCTTTACAGGGAATTTGCAAGGGAAAGTAGGAGTAGGACTCCTTTTCAGGTGTAGGCTACGTAAAGCAGAGAGTAGTACTCCTTTACAGGAAGATGATACATACTACGTAACGCAGGAGAAGTACTCCTTTTCAGGCACGCTCTCGCTAAGCTCGGCTCGTAGCGGTACTAAGCACTAAGAAAAGCACTTAGTGCAAGTACCGACGGCCTCACATTGCCTTTAAAGGAGTACTTCTCCTGCGTTACTGTATACTGACACTCCTAAAAAACATGTTGCAATTCCTCCCATTAGCTCTAAAAGGAGTACGTCTCCTGCGTTACTGCATATCGGTATACCTACAAAAAAGAACGATTAAATGGCTTTGCTCACAAGCATCTACGTCACTCATTCCTTTAAAAGGAGTACTGCTCTTGCTTTACGGTATGTCGGTATGCCGGTAAGAAAAGAAGTCGTCCTTCCCCTTGCCGGTTTCCCCAAACCTTTTTTGCAAAAATTCCTCCTTCCTCCGAAGCCTGAAGATTTTTCATTGGAAAATCAAGCTTCTCCGTATCGACGGAAGGATTTCCTTTTTCACATTAGCACTTCTAGGTATTCCGGCATAGGGAGGAGTTCTTCTTTTTGAAGGCAATGTGAGGCCATCGGTACTTGCTCGAAGGAAACGCAGTGCTTCGAGCTTAGTACCGCTATGAGCCGAGCTTAGCGGGAGCGTGCCTGAAAAAAGAAGTCTCCCTCCCCTTGCCGGTTTCCCTAACTCTTGTTGCAGAAAATCCCTCCTTGACCATGCAAAGCTTCTTTTCCATTGAAAAAGCAAGGGCTTTCGCCCTTGCTTTTTATTATGCGGCAGCGCCGTCTGCTCCCAATACCACTCCTTCTACAGTGGTATTCTTCAGCATTTTTCCCTGCCCGTCAAAGTAATATTTCTTTCCGTTAATGACCTGGAAGCCGGTTTGCATAGTACCGGTCTTATCCATGTAGTACCATTCCCGGTCCTTCAGCAGCCAGCCAATCTGCATTTTTCCTTGCAAATCCTTATTCATATAGTACCACTGGCCGCGGCTGTTTTGCCACCAGCCGAAAATCATATAGCCGTCTGTTCCAAAGAGGTACCAGGTTTCCGGATCCACCTGTAACCAAGTATTTGCCGCCATGGTGCCGTCTTCCTTGAAAAAGGCATATTTATCCTCACCGGTTTTGGTGATTCCGGTTTGCATAACGCCCTGCTGATCCATAAAGAACCATGCACCGTTACGCTCCAGCCAGCCTTTTTTTACTTTTCCGTTTTCATCGATAAAGTACCAATGTCTTCCCACATAACGCCAGGAATTGGGCGCTACGCCGTTTCCTTCCAACAAAGCATCATCGATGCTTTTCTCATTTTCCGAAGCGCTCACCGGGTTGCTCCCCTCCGGTTCCTGTAATTCCTCTGTGGAAGCGGTGACAAACTCTCCATCCTTCATATACTGCTTTTTCCTCATCGGTGGAGGGAGTTGCCTTAACCTCGTAATAATAGGTCTTTCTTAAATCCGACATTGCCTTGGATAAATCCAAAAATGTGGTCTTTACGTTGGTAAATTCGGTAATCTTCTTATCATCTCCATACAGTACCACCGTGTAGGCAGGGGCATAGCTTACTTTTTTCCAAATCGCCATGGTATGGGCTTTGTTCCAACCGGCACGGGAGGTTCTTCCCAAAACCATTCGGGGAATATAATCCAGCTTCAGCAAAAGCTCAGAGCCTCTGGGGCTGGCCTCCACAAAGTTGGCACCGGAAACGTTGACTTTGCTCTTGTTAAAATTCGCAGCAAATACCTTGTTGTCCTTAGTTCCCAAAAGCACTTCCACTCTTACCTTCTGAGCCGGTACCCAAGATTCAAAATTTTTTCTATACTGGATGGAACGGATTTCCACATAATTCTCCAAAACGTTTATTTCCGGAGGAATAATCTCTTCCGCATCTCCGTACTGACTCTGAAAGTCAATGCTGACCGATTCCACCACGGTGGAATCCGCCGCTCTGGCCCTATTCTCAAATGGAATTAAGAAGAGCCACAGGAGTAATAAAAAGAGAATAAGTCGTTCCGCCAGCTCCAGAAATTGCATTTCTCTACCCCCAAAGCCGTTAGAATCTTTTTCTTTTCCCTTCCATTTTCCTTCAAAATTGATCAGATCCTTCTTCTTCATCACTATCTCCTTAAGCTTTCTTCTCCAATCTTCTCCATTTTTCTCCATTGTATTTATCGGTTTTTTTCTTAAATTTTTATAAATTTAAAAATTTCAATAAGTACAATGATTCTTGAAATTTCTTCACTAATCTTGAAAAAAAACTTTTTTTCTAACTATCATAATACTTCTTTTTCGCAAAAATACTCAATTCTATTTTTCTTAATTATCCGTCAAAAAGTGCATTTTTTTGCAAAATACGCTTTTTCCAAAAAAACTTTGATTGAGGGCATAAAAATGATATGAGCTAAAATAATGATATGAGCTAAAACAATGATTTGACAAAAATACCCCTTTATCTTCCAAATTCTCCCTGCAGGAAAAATGCCGTCCCCATTTAAAGGAAAACCGCCCACAGAGGTATTTTTCAGCATTTCTCCGCTCTCCTCCTGGAAATAGCGCCAATCTCCGTCGATTTTCTGCCAACCGGTTTCCATGGCACCGTTGCTGTTTAAATAATAGGTCTTTTCATTTCTGGTCAAGAAGCCGGTAAACATTACCCCCAACAAACTGTTGTCCAGTTCATTGCAGTAGTACCATCTGCCCTGCCAAAACAGCCAGCCGGTGTGCATCTTTCCGTCTGCTTCAAAATAATAATATCTGCCCTGGATGACTCTCCAGTCTCCGGCAAATAATTCTCCTGCCACTTGACCGTTGGCGGCCTCCGTCTCCGGAATCAAATAATACCACCGGTCCTGATCCTTCACCCAGCCCACAGCCATGGCTCCGCTTTCCTGGAAGAAATACCATTTGTCTTGGATTTTCTGCCATCCCTTCACCATCCTGCCGTCCGGCTGGAAATAGTACCAGTATCCGTCAATTTTCCCCCAGCCCTTATAGAGCTCTCCGCTGGGCAGGCGGAAAATATAGCTTCCGTCCGTTTCCTCCCAGCCGATTTTTTTCTCCGTCCCCGCTTGAACCTTCTCTCCTTCTTTTCCTTTTCCGTCCGAAACATCCCTGTCTCGAATTTTTAAATCGGAGGATTCGGTATAGCCGCTGCCTCTGGCATATTTTCTTTCCTTGGCGTCCTTCACCAAGGTTTTTACCTTCACCATGTAACGTCCGGCCTTGGTCATATAGGGATAAAAATTATACTGATTTCCGGAAAGCTTTTCTATTTCGTGAATTCTGCTGCCGTCTCGAAAAAGTTGAACCGAATAAACGCCGGAATCCACTTCTCCCGGCTGCCAGCGAACGGATCCCAGACTTTTCTCATTCCAGTCCACGGAAACCGGGGCGTCATAGGCTCCTTCCACGGCCTTCATTTTCAAAGTCAAAACCAGATCGTCACCCTCTCTTTTGGCGGAAACATAATATCCTCCCGTAATATGGAAGGAGCTGGCCCGATAGGAAGCCAGAAAATAATTATCGGTCACATCGGTGGGGCTTAGGGTAAGCAGTAATTCCAATTCCTCTCCTACCTTTACGGTGGACTTATTCTGCCCTCCCCACTCTGCGGCAGTAATAGTAAAAAGAGAACTCTTTCCTCTTACGGTCACCTCATGCTTTTGAATTTCCCCCTTTTCGATGAAAATTTCTCCGGGACTGTCTCCTGACTCAAGCTTTGAGTAAATCTGAATGTGGATGCTGTTAATCGGTTTAGAAGCTGCAAAGCTCACCACGCCGCTAAAATACAAGAAAAAAAGGCATAGTCCTAAGAGAGCTATCCCTTTTTCCAAAAAACGCAAAAAATTGTCCTTCATGATTACTCCTCTTCTTAAGAAACTAAGAAGAGAGATTGTTTTTCCGTTCTTCCCTTCTTCGTTCCCGTTCTGCTCGATCCTTCTCCGGATCCCCGGTAAAGCCGAGGAAATAGATATAGATCTCCACTATCGCCTGAAACAATTCCTCAGGAATTTCTGCTCCCAGTTTCATTTGGGTAAGAAGAGAAGCCAAACTGTCGTCTTCATAGACGGGGACGCCTGACTTCATTGCGGTTTCCGTAATTTTTTCCGCCATGTGGCCCATACCGGCCGCCACAATCATAGGGGCGCCGTTTTTCTCATTATCATACTTTAAGGCTGCCGCCTTTTTCTCCATTATCTTACTAAAGTCTGCCACTTTCTCTCCTTTATTCCTGAAGATAGTATTCTATCGACAGTTTTTTCTTCCTTGAAAAGGACCTTTCCTTAACAAAATCCTTACACTTAAATTTACGACTCATAACAAATAAGGCTCGATAATCCTTCCTTGAAATTTACTCTACTTTGCCTTAAATCCTTACGTTTAAGCCCTTCTCCGCTTCCTTTATCTCCGGGAAAACTTCCTGAATCCGGAAGTCTCTGGTCTTCTGGTATACCCCAAGATTCGCTACGGAAAGCCCGTTTCTTCTTAAGATATGGGAAAGCACATCCTCCACATCCTTCTGCTTATCCATAAGCTCCTCCGGCATAAAGAGCTGTAAATCCACTCGCATGTCGGAAATACCGGAAATGATTTCAAAATTTCCCAGGCTTTGAATGTTGAACTTCAAAAGCATCTTGGTCAGCTTTCCGCCGGCACCGTCCTTTGCTTCCTGCTCTACCCACATCTCACTCATCACATCCTTATCATCGTAACGGAAAGGCATCACCAAATGTTGCAGGGGCATATATACACTTTCATTGACCAGCAGACCGTGCAAAACCTCCTGGAAATGGGAAATATTTTCCGTTCCCGCCTTTCCTTCCGCTCCGGCCTTCAAAAAATCCGTAAAGAGCTTGGGGAAGGCATTGTCCTCCTGCCCCTTAACCTGATCTACGAGCTCCTTAAATGCCTCCTCCGGATTTCCCTTAAACAAAAGACGGAAGTCCGGATTATTCATCAAAGCATCCTTTTGCTTTGCCAAAAGCTCCTCGGAGCCGTTTTCATACTTAACCGCATACAAAATAAACATCACCACCGCATTTCTCACTGCCCCGTAGTCATGGGTTCTGGAAATGTAGTTGGACATGAAAGGAATAATCTGATTATTAATTAAGGAAGTATTCTCCTCCGTCTTTCCCGGCTCTGCCTGAAAATTAAGTTGAGAAAGCAAATCTTCAAACTCTCCCTGGAAAGAAGGAAGAAGCATCTTATCTATATCTCCCGCAATGGTCTCCATCTGCTGAAGAAAATGTCCGGAAGACGCGAAGTCGTTATAGGTCTTTCCGAAATTCAAAATCGCATTCTTTAAGGAAGGAGAAATATTGCTGCTTAACATTCCTCTTAAATTATTAAAGAGATTTCCGGAGAATTTGATTTGAGCCTTCTGCTGATCCTGTAAAAATGCTTTCAAATCCTCAGGGCTTTCCATCTCCATAGAAGAGAAAAGCTCCTCCATTACCTGACCGATTTCTCCCTTTTCCTGGGAAAGAGCCAGCGCTCCGTCACCAAATAGCACGGTCTCCAATGCTTTAGGAAGATTTGCCGTTTGAGAAAGCTCCTTTAAAAAGGCGGCATAGTTCCCTTCAAAATCTACGCCGGAAAAGCTTCCCTCTCCGGTAGCGGTACCGGTTTGTCCGGTATTCTGACCGTCTGCACGATTCACCGTACCCGGGGAAACCGGATTCTTTATAGAAGGATCTTGTGATATTCTCTGATTAATCGATGGATCCGGGGTAATCGGGGAAGAACTTACCTGTAAAATGTTTGCCATTTTCCCTCCTTGGATGTAAAATAAAATGATTTCAAAAAAATTGCAATTTTAATGGACTATTCCTTATATCGACAAAAAACTCGCCGATATAGTAGAGGAAGAAGGGGTTTCATTCATAAAATTTTTCTTGTGAAGGGAAGTATACCCCAAGAGTTTCTGATATGCAAGGAAGAAACTTGGAGCCATTTAACGGGAAAACCCAGGAGGACAAAAAATGAACTTTTCTATCAGACCTGATTTTAACACTCGAGTAGATTATCAAACTCGTCAGGCAGCACTACCACAGAAGCCGGTAGACCAGGTAGAAGCTACACAGAAAGCGGATGTAGACAGATTGTCCCTTTCTAAGGGAAACGTTGTAGACGACAGAAGCTTTGCAGCAGCTTTGTCTAAAGCTACCAACGACTCTCTTCGCGTAAGTGCCTCTGACAAAAGAGTAGCAGAACTTCATCAGCAAGTTCAGGCAGGAACCTATCGTCCTAATGCACAGCGTATCGCTGAGAAGATGTTAGGATATAAAGATTAATACAGAGGAAGAATGATGAATATTTCCAACAGAGAAAAGTGGGAACAGCTCCTGCCCGTATTTTCGGAGCTTTCCTCTCTTGTTTCTGCTTTATGTGACTTGGAGGATTCCTTAACCGTCTCCGCATCTAAAAATGATTTGGAGGAGTTAACCCGACTGGTCAGTGAAGCACAACCCACTCTGCTTCGTTTTCGAGGCTTAGAGCAAAAAAGAGTAAAGTTACAGAAAGAATGTGGATTTGCCCCTCGTTCCATGACGGAATTTCTAACCGGGATTCCGGAAGAATTGCGGGAGGATTGGGAGAATCCAATTGCAGATCTTCAGAATAATCTGAGACGCTTTATACATTCCAGAGAAAACGCCGATAGAATATTACAGGTTCGCATCAGCGACATTTCCCAGCAGCTTCAGGGACAACCTGAAGTATCTTTCCGGGATAGAAGGGTGTAAGACTCTTCTCTTCCGGAGGGGAATGAACCTTAAGGCGTATTTTTTTTCGCCTATTTTTAGAAGTCTTAAATTTTAACAACCTTTTAGGAGGACACTATGGTAAGAGCAACCTTTTCCGGCTTTGATACAGCCCTTTCCGCACTGCGGATGAATCAGAAAAAATTAGATGTAGTTGGGCATAACTTAGCCAATATGAATACTGAGGGCTATACTCGTCAAGAGCTAAAGACCTCCTCTATTAACTATGAAAACCCAACCTCCTTTTACATGAATTCCAACGATGTAAATGTGGGCTTCGGTGTGGCCATGGATGAAGTACGCCAGTTAAGAGATCAGTTTTTGGACGGACAATACCGTACCCAAAACGGAAAATCCTCTTATAACGAGTCTATCGGAGAATCCTTGAAGTCTCTTTCTCTGTTTTTGGATGAGACCAAGGTAAACGGAATCCGTTCCTCCTTTGACGACATTCAGCGTTCCTTAACCAATATGCAGGACCCTTCCAAGGTGCAGGACCCTGTTTATGAAGGTGAGTTAATGTCCAGAGTGCAGGCTATGACAACTCTGATGAACTCTGCTGCGGAGAGTATTCACCAGGCAGAAAAGAATGAGTTCCATAAGATTGACGGAACCAACACCTCCGAAAACGGTGCAATCCAAAAGATTAACTCTTTGGTTAGCGATATCGGAGATTTAAATAATCGAATCAAAAAGAATCAGCTTTTAGGAAACCCTGCATTAGAGCTGCAGGATCAGAGAAACTTAAAGCTGGATGAGCTTTCCAAGTATGTTCCTATCGAAGTGGAGCATTTCTCCGAGGAATACAGCTCTCCTACCCCTCCCACAACCCGTTATCGTATCTATAACTACGATTCCGCAGGAAATGTAAAGGGACGTTCCGACTGGCCGGAGGATGTAAGAGTAAACCTTGTTTACCGTGACAGCAGTGCCGGAAACGGAACGGAAGTAAAGAAAATCACCCTGGTTAACGGTGCTATTGATGCAGATCTTCAGGATGCCAGCGGAAAGCACAATAACGTAGGTAAGGTAGAGCTTGCAGCAGGAAGCATTGACGCTCCTTTGAATACCAAGTTGAAGTTTACCGGCTTCCAGAAGAGAGGTGCGGCAGCGGATAGCTTTACTACAGACACCAAGGACGTTCGTTTCTCCTCCGGATCCGTACAGGCCAGCCTGGATATGCTTTCCACCTCCGATGTACGTGCTTTGGTACGAGGCGGAGGAACCATTAACCTGGCAGACTTAAAGGCCAGCAATGAAATGAATTCCTACAGCTATGATTTCTATATGGGAAAACTGGACCTTTTGGCAGAGACCTTTACCAAGAACATGAACGAGGTAAATAAAAAGGGTAACACCAACTATGCCGGCGTAACCAATCCCCAACCATGTCTTAATGATTAACAAGGATAATGCCGGTGGAAACGATCCCAGCAATGTTACCGCAGCCAATATCGGAATTTCCAGAGGCTGGGTAAACGGAACCACCCATATCGGAACCAACGGCTTTAGAAACGGTGCTTCTGCTACCAATCGAGGAGACACCACCGATACTGTTTTGGAAATGTTGGAGCAGATGACTTCTCCTATGATGAAGATGAACAACACCAAAACCAACTATGCGGATTACATGAACAATGTATCCACCACTTTAGCCACCGATTCCTATGCCAATAAGAATGCACAGGAAATCAACAAGGCGGTATTGGACGGAATCAATAATTCCAGAGATCAGCTTTCCGGCGTCAGCTTGGACGAAGAGGCGGCAAACATGATGACCTACTCCTCTTCCTACAATGCAGCGGCAAGACTGATGACCACATTAAACGATACCTTGGAAACCTTACTGGCTATCGGACGATAAGATTTTACGGGAGCTATACCTGCTACAGGGAAATGGCTCCCGTATTTTTATGTAAAAAGAGCTCTGAAGGAGTGTAGGTCTGTAATCGGGGTACGCTCTCGCTAACCTCGCCCCCTCCGAAGGGAGGGACTGTTGTAATAATACGCTTTGAAGAAGTATAGGTCTGTAATCGGGCACGCTCCCGCTAACCTCGCCTTCGCAGCGGTACTAACTTCAAGCTTCGCTTTGCTCGCTTTCAGTAAGTACCGGCGGGCTCAGATTGCCCTCTTACAGACCTATACTCCTTCTTTCGCTTCATCTTATTATTTTCTACAGTCCCTCCCTTCGTCGGCATTCTGTAAGTACCGGCGGGCTCAGATTGCTCCTCTTACAGACCTACACTCCTTCTTTTGCTTCATCTTATTATTTTCTACAGTCCTTCCCTTCGCCGGTATTCTGCAAGCACCGGCGAGCTCAGATTGCCCCTCTTACAGACCCACACTCCTTCTTCGCTTCATCTTTATTTATTAAAAATGCGGTAGCCATTCCCCTTGTATTTTTTTAAGAGTTTTTTTCTGAAAAAAATACTTATAGTTTAAGAAAAAAATAGCTCGATATATACAGTAATGAAAAAAGAGCTAAAACAGCTCTTCTTTCATCAGGGAAAGGATGCCCGAGAACATGCAAGAAGCAAAGGATAAACATCCGGAAAGAATGGAGTAAATCATGAGAGTAACAGCAAGAACCTATTATCAGGATTATGCAAAGTCCGTCGGAAATCTTCATGGCAAGTTAAACGAGTCCATGGAGCAGGTTTCCACCGGAAGAAAATACAAGGCAGCCGATGAGAACCCCATTGCTTACTATGCCGGAAAGCGAATGGACAATCAGTACATGGATGCCGAGTCAAAGAAAGGCATAATCGACGACGTAAAAGAATCGTTTGTACCAGCAGGAAAAAGGTGCATTAAGCATTCAGGAAGATATGCGTGCCGTTAACACCAAGGTGCTCGCTATTGCTAACGATAGCCAGAATGCTAATGAAGGAACTGTGGGAACCTATGAAACAGAGTTTACCCAGCGTCTTCATTCCGTAGTAAACACCCTGAATTCCCAGTATGACAACTTCTATGTCTATGGCGGAAACGATATGACCACCGTTCCCTTCTCTTTAAAGGAGGATTTAAACGGTACCAATCCAAGTATTACCCTAACCTATACCCACAAATTCCCGGGAGACAGCAAAAGCCACAGAGCTGAACATTAAGTACAGCTATGACGGAACAAACTACAAGAATGAGTTCTCCGGTACCGATGCGGACGGGAATGCCCTCAATGAAAATGATAGCTTAAAGATGATTCTTTCCGCTATGAGAGAGCAGGGAAAAATGAGCACCGGCTACGGTTCTTTAAGAGACAGAAGTACTCTTTTAGACACCTACACCGGCGGTTTAAACATGATCACCGGACTTTCCTCCGATACCCTGAGAGGCCTTAGTGATGCAGATGCCATCCAGAGAATCAAGGGTGCCTCTAACGGAGGTCCTGTTGTAGCCGAGGAAGATTCCTTGGTAAACAGCCCGGTAGCCTTAATGTCTAAGGCAATTTTAACTTCCCACCAGTATAAGGAAGCCCTAAAAACAAATACAAATGTGTCTACAGCGAAATCTCGTTTTCATAAAGATATGTCCGATTTCATCAACCAAAATGATGATGCGGAGGCAAGAGTCAGCGACAGCTACAGAGAATTGGGTATTAAGTATGCCGCACTGGAAACTACCCAGAGTAAGTTAGATATTACGATGGATACTCTCCAGGAAGAATATACCTCTAAGCTGGGTGTGGACCCCTATGATGCAGTAGTGAAGATGTATTCCTACCAATACAGCTACAATGCCGCAATGAAGGTGGGCTCCAACATCATGCAGTCTTCTTTATTTGATTTCGTTGGTAGATAAAAGAACAGGTCATCTCTCCATTAACCTGACCAAGGCAAGGCGATTGCTATAGTTTCTATAGCAGGTTGGAAACAGGGAGGCGAGTATGGGACAACTCATCAAAGTAAGTACGACTGACTTTAAAGCGATTCACCTAAGCAGTGGTGGAAAGCTGGTCCCTTCCGATCAAATTGACCAAGCACGAGGGAGAGCGCTTCGTCTAAGTACCATTGAAGCACAAAAAGCCGGAAAACAGGATGCTGCATTTGCAGTATAAGGTAAACCGGCAATACCAAAGAGTAGAAAACCATTTGGCTTACTACTCCGCCATGCAGGCTGTCTCTGCCAAAAGAACGGAGACGGGCACAGATTCCTTACCCCTTACAGGAGCTGATACCCAATCCCCAAATCTCTATATCCAAGGCAATAAACAAAGAGCAGCTGCAGAAACACTGGAGATTTTAGAATCTCAAAGAGCTATAAGACAAGAAAAAACAGCCGGCTATCTTCAGGATCGGGGAGCCTTTGAAATGCGGGTACACAAGGGAGATTTATCTTTTCTTCCCGCGATGGATATGACCATCGTAACCCAAATGCCGGACATTAAATTCGAGTATACCGGAGATTTTATCTATTTATCCGAAAAAACCCGATATGGGCGGATCCATAGATTTAGAAAGCTGAAATCCCACAGAGGTCCCTTGCTTTTGGCAGGCGGCATAGGATTACAGCCGGCCCTCTCTCCGAAAGGAGGGAGGGAAATCTCCAAAAAATTACAAACATGATCATTATTATTCTATGGAGGAAATTATGCAATTACATACCAAGGACTATGGCGTTATCGATTATGAGGAGAAGGATTTGTTTCATTTTCCTGATGGGCTTTTCGGCTTTTCAGAGGTGCAGCACTATCTTCCCTTATGTTTAAACGAAGAGGAAGATTCTACCATTCTTCTTTTACAGGGAGTTGAGAATCCCGAAGTAGCTTTTGTTGTCATCAATCCATTCTCATTGGATCCTGACTATGCTCCAAACCTTACCGAGGAAGAGCTTACTTACTTAGGGCGTTAAGGATGCGGAAGAATTAAGCTACTATGTGACCTGCGTTTTACAGGCAGACTACCTGGACAACACCGTAAATTTGAAGTGTCCTTTGGTGATTAATCCAGAGAATCATAAGGGCATGCAAGTAATACTTGAAGCAAGCGGATACGAATACAAGCACACTCTGGGCAGCTTTGAATCTGTACAGGCAAAGCAGAAGGCTGCCGTATAAGATAGCCCGGAGGAGTTTCCACAGGGATGTGGAAGAAAGAGGTGAAGGAAAACCATGTTAATTTTAAGAAGAAAAAAGAATGAAAGCATTTTAATCGGCGATAATATTCGTCTTACGGTAATTGAAACTGCCGCTGACGGCGTTCGTATTGCCATTGATGCTCCAAAACATATCTCCATCTTACGGGAGGAGTTATCCCATGCGGAAGAAGCTAACCGCTCTGCTGTTGCAGGCGATTCCAATGCAATCTTCCAGTTACAAAACGGTTTATTAAAAAATCTTGCCGTAAGCAAACCAGAATGATCATAAGAAAGTCCCCGGAAAATTCTCCGGGGACTTTTGTTTTATGTTCTACTATATATTTCGCTCTATATGCTACTTTATGTTCTTATCCTGCTCTTTTAACGATTCCTGCTCCATGGCTTTTGCCCTCTTTGCCCTGGCTTTCTGCTCTCTTTTATGGAGAAAAATCAAAAGCAAGACGATAGCTGCAATTCCTATAATCTGAGGACTGTACACAAGGATTAGGAAAAGAAGAGCTTCAAAGAACCATTTGATACCGTAGAGATTTTTCTTTAAATCCCGTCTTCAATCTATCCTTAAAGCCTTCCTCCTTCTGCTCTCTTGCCTCCGGCTTTGACTTTTCCGTCAAAGTCAGGTTTAAGGTGGCAAAGTTAATCCTGTTGTCATATTCCAGAATTTGGCTTCCGTAATTCTCCAACTGATAGCGTATCTCAGTTAAACGATTTTCCAAAATCAGAAGCTGATCCAGATTTTCCGCCTTGTCCATCAAAGCCAGAACCCTCTCCTGCTCCTTTTTCTAAAGAGTTCTTATGAGCCTGGGCATCATGGTACTGTAAACGAACATCTTCCAGATTCTCGTTGCGAGACTTAATTTGTCCCTCTCCTTCCACGAAGCTAAGGAATTCATCCATCTTATCCTTTGGAATACGAATGGTAAAATACATTCTTCTAAAGTCGCTATAGCTGTCATTATCCTGAAAATCCTCTGATTCCACATAGCCGGACATTGCTTTCACTTTTTCTCGAAGCGCCTTTGCTTTTTCCGGAATATCCTTTGTATCGATTTCCATATTCACGGTACGAATCTTTTTTTCCGAAATCTGAACATTGGGGTCCTCCCCAACATCGGGAGTATTGGAATCAGGCGTATTGGAATCAGGATTGCTTACTTCCGGAACGGTCTCCTCAGCGGCTTCTCCCTGAGAGGCTCCGGGAACTTCATTTTCCTTAGTAATTACAGAATCCTTTCCGGCATTGGATTTTGCCACCTGTGCTCCTGCAAAAGCTGCTTCATCAGATCTTTCAGCCTCTGCCTCCCCATATGCCGCACTCTTAATAGAGTTATCCTCTCTATAGCTTGTGTCTTTTCTTGCTCCGCTACAAGCTGTCAATACTCCTGCGGATAAAATGGCGGCACAATATCCTATTGCCAAAACAGATATTTTTCTCTTTTTCCTTCCTTTTTTTCATAATTTCCTCCTTGGCTTATGCCCTGATGTTGTAGCTCAGTCTTTTCCTTCTTAACGAGTATTACCGGCGTAATATGCGGTATCTCGTTGACCAGAAAGTACTGCAATATTCTTCTCTCTACCTTATAAACGGTAAAAGGAAGGAATTGGTCACATATTCTCTTATTTTTAATGAAAATATTTCTTAGCCTTTCAGACCTATGCTGTATGAAAGTGCTTCAAATTTTTCAAAAAAATGAAAGGGAGGCATTTCGCCTCCCTTTTTTTAAAGCTAAGTTTATAACTCGTTTTCGCCCTCTTTAATTGCTCTTAGGGCTGCGGATAATCCGGATAATCCCTTGGGATCCGCATCAAAAATCTCTTCTGTGCTTAAAGGTTCATTTACCTCGTTGCTAAGCACGTCGGAAGTATCTACCACTTCTTCCTTATCTGTAGAAAGTTTAACGTTTCTATATCGACGCATTCCTGTACCTGCCGGAATCAGCTTACCGATAATAACGTTTTCCTTCAAACCGATGAGGTGGTCAATCTTACCGTTGATAGCCGCTTCAGTAAGAACCTTGGTGGTCTCCTGGAAGGATGCTGCAGACATGAAGGAATCGGTAGCCAAAGGAAGCCTTTGGTAATTCCCAACATGGTTCTCTTTCCTTCTGCAGGTACCTTTCCTTCTGCAATGAGTCTCTCATTTTTCATCTTCGAAGTCTAAACGATCTACAGTGGTTCCCGGGATAAAGCGGGAATCTCCTGCTTCATTGACACGCTCTTTCTTCATCATCTGGTGCACAATCATCTCGATATGCTTATCGTTGATTTCTACACCCTGTAAACGGTATACTCTCTGCACTTCGGAAATCATGTATTCCTGTACAGCCTTAACGCCCTTAATCTTCAGAAGATCATGAGGATTGATGGAACCTTCGGTTAATACATCTCCGGCTTCCAGAACCTGTCCATCTGTAACCTTTAAACGAGATCCGTAAGGAATCAGGTAAGTCTTGGACTGAGCCTTTTCGTTGTCGGTTACGATAACCTCTCTCTTCTTCTTGGTGTCACGAATTTCTACAACACCGGGAATCTCCGTAAGAATGGCAAGTCCCTTAGGCTTTCTGGCCTCGAACAACTCCTCTACACGGGGAAGACCTTGTGTGATATCTCCACCTGCCACACCTCCGGTATGGAAGGTTCTCATGGTCAGCTGTGTTCCCGGTTCTCCGATGGACTGTGCAGCGATGGTTCCTACTGCCTCTCCCACCTCAACCTGCTTTCCTGTTGCCAAGTTTGCTCCGTAACACTTTGCACAGATACCGGACTTGGAACGGCAGGTCAGAACGGTACGAATACGAATGGACTTTCTGCCCATCTTGTTTAAAGCATCCATAACCTGTGGCGCTCTCTTCGGGGTTACCATGTGGTTCGCCTTAATGACCATATTTCCGGTTTCCGGATCAATGATATCCTCCGCCACATAACGGCCGGTAATTCTCTCCTGCAAGGACTCAATCTTTTCCTGTCCGTCGGAAAGCTCTGTAATTTCCAAGGAAGGAATGGTCTCTCTTCCCTCGGAGCAATCCAGATCACGGATAATCAAATCCTGAGATACGTCTACCAAACGTCTTGTTAAGTATCCGGAGTCCGCTGTACGAAGAGCGGTATCGGAAAGTCCCTTACGTGCTCCGTGAGCGGAGATAAAGTACTCCAATACATCCAGACCTTCACGGAAATTGGACTTAATGGGAAGTTCGATAGTCTTACCGGTTGTATCCGCCATGAGTCCACGCATTCCGGCAAGCTGCTTAATCTGCTTATCGGATCCACGGGCTCCGGAGTCAGCCATCATGAAGATGTTGTTGTAGTTATCCAGTCCTGTTAAGAGGTCATGAGTAAGCTGTTCATCGGTGTTCTTCCAGGTCTCGATAACTTCCTTGTAACGCTCTTCTTCAGTAATCAAACCTCTGCGGAAGTTCTTGGCAATTCTATCCACAGTCTTCTGTGCCTCTTCCAAGAGAGTTTCCTTAGTCTCCGGAACGGTCATATCGTGGATGGATACGGTCATTGCCGCTCTTGTAGAGAACTTATAACCGATGGACTTAATATCATCCAAGGTTAAAGCGGTCTGCATAGCCCCATGCACATCCATTACCTTTTCCAGAATCTGCTTTAGGTTCTTCTTCTTTACCAGGAAATTGATTTCCGGAAGGAAACGATTCTCCGGTAAAGAACGGTCAATAAATCCTAAATCCTGGGGAATAATCTCATTGAAGAGAAGTCTTCCTACAGTGGTCTCAATAATACCTTCTTCTTCCTTCTTGCTGCCGTCTTCCTGTAAGAATTCCTTCTTCACCTTACAACGGATCTTCGCATGAAGGGTTACATAGTGGTTCTCATAAGCCAAAATAGCTTCATTGATAGACTTGAAGAGCATTCCCTCTCCCTTGTCTCCTTCTCTTTCCTGGGTTAAATAATACACACCCAGTACCATATCCTGAGAAGGTACCGCAACCACACCACCGTCAGAAGGCTTCAGGAGGTTGTTGGGAGAAAGCAACATAAAACGGCACTCTGCCTGTGCTTCCTGTGTTAAAGGAAGGTGAATCGCCATCTGGTCTCCATCGAAGTCCGCATTGAAGGCCGCACATACCAGCGGGTGAAGCTTAATCGCCTTACCCTCTACCAGAATCGGCTCGAAGGCCTGAATTCCCAAACGGTGCAGGGTAGGGGCACGGTTTAACATAACCGGGTGCTCTTTAATGACATCCTCCAAGATATCCCAAACCAATGGATCCAGTCTTTCCACCATCTTCTTGGCATTCTTAATGTTATGAGACTTGTTGCTCTTTACCAGCTCCTTCATAACGAAGGGCTTAAAAGAGCTCGATAGCCATCTCCTTAGGCACACCGCACTGATAAATCTTTAATTCCGGTCCTACTACGATTACGGAACGTCCGGAGTAATCCACACGCTTTCCTAAAAGGTTCTGACGGAAACGTCCCTGCTTACCCTTTAACATATCGGAAAGAGACTTTAAACGCACGGTTTCCGGGACCGGTTACAGGACGTCCTCTTCTACCGTTGTCGATCAGGGCATCCACCGCCTCCTGCAACATTCTCTTCTCGTTTCGCACGATAATTTCCGGTGCTCCAAGCTCCAAGAGTCTTGCCAGACGGTTATTTCTATTGATAATTCTACGATACAGGTCATTTAAGTCGGAGGTAGCAAAACGTCCGCCATCCAGCTGTACCATAGGACGTAAATCGGGAGGAATTACGGGAAGGTTGGATAGAATCATCCACTCCGGCTTATTTCCGGAGGAACGGAAGGCTTCCACCACTTCCAAACGCTTTACGATACGGGCTCTCTTCTGTCCGGAGGAGCTGTCCAGCTCTCCACGAAGGTCCGTATACTCCTTCTCCAGATCAATGTTGGAAAGCAGCTCATATACCGCTTCCGCACCCATTCCTACTCTGAAATTGCCGTAACCGTACTGCTCTACGGCATCTCTATATTCCTTCTCGGAAAGCACATCCTTATAGTTTAATCCCGTTTCCATGGGATCCAGAACCACGTAGGAGGCAAAATACAGAACTCTTTCCAGAATTCTGGGACTGATATCCAAAATAAGTCCCATGCGGGAAGGAATTCCCTTGAAGTACCAAATGTGGGATACGGGAGCCGCTAAGGCGATATGCCCCATCCGCTCTCTACGTACAGAAGACTTGGTAACCTCTACACCGCAACGATCACAAATCACACCCTTGTAGCGAATCTTCTTATATTTTCCACAGTGACATTCCCAGTCCTTTACCGGTCCGAAAATTCTTTCGCAGAATAATCCGTCCTTCTCCGGCTTCAGGGTTCTATAGTTAATGGTTTCCGGCTTCTTTACTTCTCCATAGGACCAGTCCAGAATTTTTTCCGGGGAAGCCAAACCAATTTTTATGGAATCAAATTGTACCGGCTCATTTCCACTTTGAAAGTTTGCCATTTTTCCTCCTCTACTCGTTATCACCATCATCACCGAAGTCGGAAGCTAAGGAATAAAAATCATCCTGATCCAGCTCTTCTATAGAGTCATCCTCTTCTGCGCTCTCTTCATTTTCCTCGGCATCCACCAGCTCTCCATCCTGGAATTCCTGCTTGGTATAGCCGTAGGCTCCGAAGTTTTCCTGCTTATCCTGACGATAGTCACCGCCGGATAAGAGTCTGTGCATATCCTGATTTGCATCGTAAAGATCTTCTGTAATCTCTACCACCTGCTGATTCTCATCCAGCACTCTCATGTCCAGACACAGAGCCTGCATTTCCTTTAAAAGAACCTTAAAGGACTCGGGTACTCCCGGCGCAGGAATGTTTTGTCCCTTGATGATTGCTTCGTAGGTCTTTACACGACCTGCCACATCGTCGGACTTCATGGTCAGAATCTCCTGCAGGGTATACGCTGCACCGTAGGCCTCCAAAGCCCAAACCTCCATCTCTCCGAAACGCTGTCCACCGAACTGGGCTTTACCTCCCAGAGGCTGCTGAGTAACCATGGAGTACGGACCGGTAGAACGGGCATGAATCTTATCGTCTACCAGGTGGTGAAGTTTCAAATAGTGCATGAAGCCGATGGAAGTAGGACTGTCAAATTTCTCTCCGGTTCTTCCGTCTCTCAACTGTACCTTTCCGTCAATGCCGATAGGTACACCCTGCCATTCCTTACGGTGGTCAAGATGCTCGCCCAAGTAAGCATATACTTCCGGATCCAATTCTTCCTTATGCTTCTCGGAAAATTCTTCCCAGGAAAGATTTACATAATCATTTGCCAGTAAAAGGGTCTGCTGAATATCCACCTCGGTTGCACCGTCAAAGATCGGGGTAGAAACATCAATGCCCAGGGCCTTTGCCGCTAAGGAAAGATGTAACTCCAAGACCTGTCCGATATTCATACGGGAAGGCACACCCAAAGGATTCAATACGATATCCAAGGGACGACCGTTTGGCAGGTATGGCATATCCTCTACAGGAAGCACCCGGGAAACTACACCCTTGTTTCCGTGACGTCCCGCCATCTTATCTCCCACACCGATTTTTCTCTTCTGGGCGATATAGATACGAACGGACTGGGAAACTCCCGGAGCCAACTCGTCGGAATTCTCTCTGGTATAAACCATGGTGTTAATAACAGTTCCGTAAGCACCGTGAGGTACCTTTAAGGAGGTATCTCTTACTTCTCTTGCCTTCTCACCGAAGATGGCACGAAGCAAACGCTCCTCGGCGGTAAGCTCTGTCTCTCCCTTTGGCGTTACACGACCTACAAGAATATCTCCGGCACGAACCTCCGCACCGATACGGATAATTCCTCTTTCGTCCAGATTCTTTAAGGCATCATCACCTACACCGGGAACGTCGGAGGTAATTTCTTCAGGTCCTAACTTTGTATCTCTGGCCTCACACTCATACTCTTCAATATGAACGGAGGTGTAAACATCGTTTTGTACCAAACGCTCGGAAAGTAAAACCGCGTCCTCGTAGTTGTAACCTTCCCAAGTCATAAATCCGATTAAGGGGTTCTTTCCTAAGGCAATCTCGCCGTCCTTTGTAGAAGGACCGTCTGCAATAACATCCCCTGCCTCTACCCTGTCATGGGTATTGACAATGGGCTTTTGGTTATAACAGTTACTGGGGTTACTACGCATAAACTTCATCAGCTTATACTCGTCAATTCCTCCGTCCTTATCTCTCTTAATCAAGATTCTTGCAGAGGAAGAAAGAGTAACCTCTCCACTGTTCTTCGCCACTACGCAGGCTCCGGAGTCTACCGCCGCCTTGCTGGACATACCGGTATCCACCACTGCAGATTCGGTAATCAAAAGTGGCACTGCCTGACGCTGCATGTTGGATCCCATCAGGGCACGGTTCGCGTCATCGTTTTGCAGGAAAGGAATCATGGAAGTCGCTACCGAGAATACCATCTTCGGGGATACGTCCATTAAATCAATACTGGTCTTGGGAAAAGCAGAAGTCTGATCCCGATATCTACCGGAAACGTTATCATGCTTAAAATGTCCTTCCTCATCCAGAGGCTCATTCGCCTGAGCAACCACGAACTGGTCTTCCTCGTCTGCGGCAAGATATACCGCCTGATTGGTAACCACCGGATTGGCCGGATCGGTCTTATCTACCACTAAGTAAGGCGCCTCGATAAAGCCGTACTCATTAATTCTTGCATAAGAAGCCAAGGAGTTAATCAAACCGATGTTCGGTCCTTCAGGGGTCTCGATAGGACACATTCTTCCGTAGTGGGTATAGTGTACGTCTCGCACCTCGAAACCTGCACGATCTCTGGAAAGACCGCCGGGTCCCAATGCGGAAAGTCTTCTCTTATGGGTAAGCTCGGAAAGCGGGTTGTTCTGGTCCATGAACTGAGACAGCTGGGAGGAACCGAAGAATTCCTTTACCGCTGCCGTTACGGGCTTAATATTGATTAAGGACTGAGGAGTAATTTCATCAATGTCCTGGGTGGACATTCTCTCCCTTACCACTCTTTCCATACGGGACAATCCGATACGATACTGGTTCTGTAAAAGCTCTCCAACCGCACGAATACGACGATTTCCCAGGTGGTCAATATCATCCACTGTACCGATTTCTTCATCCAGATTCAGTAAATAGTTGATGGAAGCAAAAATATCTTCCTTAGTAATATGCTTTGGAATCAGGCTGTGGATGTTCTTACGAATCGCATCTCTCAGTGCGTCCTCTCCCTGTCCTTCCACGGAAGCTAAAAGCTCCTTTAAGGCAGGATAGAATACTAATTCATTGATGCCGCACTCCTCAGGATTGATGGAAGCGGGAATCCACTCCTTAATATCCACCTGCATGGAAGAAAGCACCTTTTCCGTTCTTGTGGGACCGTCAATCCAAACAAAGGGAACAGCGGCGTTCTGAATCTGCTCCGCCAATTCCTGGCTAACGGTTGCACCTGCCTCAGCCAGCTGTTCTCCGGTCTCCGGTGCATAAACAGCCTCAGCCAATATATGGCCCTTGATTCTGTTCTTAAAATGTAATTTCTTGTTGAACTTGTATCGTCCCACCTTGGCTAAATCATAGCGTCTTGGGTCAAAAAACATGGAGTTCAATAGGGATTGGGCGGAGTCCACGGAAAGCGGTTCTCCCGGTCGAATTTTTTTGTATAACTCTAAGAGACCTTCCTGGTAATTTTCAGAAGGATCTTTGTCGATAGAAGCTAAGAGCTTTGGATCTTCTCCGAATAAATCAAGAATATCCTTGTTGGAACCTACGCCCAAGCGCACGAATAAAGACAGTAACCGGTACCTTTCTGGTTCTGTCTACACGAACGAAGAATACGTCATTGGAGTCTGTTTCGTACTCAATCCAGGCACCACGATTTGGAATTACGGTACTGCTGTAAAGCTCCTTACCTACCTTATCATGGTCTACCCCATAATAAATTCCCGGAGAACGCACCAACTGAGAAACGATAACTCTTTCCGCACCGTTGATGACGAAGGAGCCGTTCTCTGTCATTAAAGGAAGGTCACCCATGAAGATTTCATGTTCATTGATTTCTTCCTTATCCTTATTAAAGAGGCGAACTTTAACCTTAAGGGGAGCTGCATAGGTTGCATCTCTTTCCTTACACTCTTCTATGCTGTACTTTGCCTCTTCCTTAGCCAGTTTGAAGTTCACAAACTCCAAGCTAAGATGTCCTGCAAAGTCCTGGATGGGAGAGATATCATCAAAGGCCTCCCTCAAGCCTTCATGCAAAAACCATTCATAGGAATCCTTTTGGATTTCAATGAGGTTTGGCATTTCCAGAACTTCTTTACTCTGAGAGAAAGTCATTCTGAGATTCTTTCCGGTTTGCACCGGATGCATTTTGCTTTTTTTCATCGACCGTTCACCCCTAATATCCGAGATATATCTCATCTCTTTGCTAAGAATCCACAATAAAACTTGTCCCAACTTGCCTTTAGTATTATAATCTGCTTAAAACAACTCGGGAAACTCCTTTAATTTATGGATTAGTTGACGATACGTTCACTTTTCTTTGGCATTTTTCTTCCTTTGGACGAAAAATAGGCAGAGTTATCCCCCTACCGGCCAAATAAGCAAACTTCATACTACCATTCTTTACCTTTTTCTGTCAAGGAGAAATATGGCTCTTTACGCTTTTCAGCGAAACATTTCAAAAGAAAAAAAAGCTAGGTTTTATGAGAAAAACTATCTGTTCTGTCTCTTTTTTCTGTTGGAGCTTTTGGAACAGGGCACGCTCTCGCTAACCTCGCTACGTAGTGAGCACTAAGCGAAAAACTTCAGTCCCTTTGTTTTTTTCGCAAGTGCCAACGGGCTCAGATTACCCCTTATTCCAAAACTCTCCTCCAGAAAAAAATACAAAATTAATTCTTTCTCATAAAACCCTTGCTTTTTTCTTATTTTCTACTTTTTTATATTCCTTACTTCTTTGCTTGTTGCTTCTTCACAGCGTCTTCCGCCTTCTTTCTTAAGTTGGCGAAAAAGCCTTTTTTCTTCGGCGCCTCAGGTACCACTCCGCCTCGTACAGACTTGATAGAGCGAATATAGATTCCGGATACCGCACACTTTACTTCCTTCTTTACAGGAAGCACCTCATAAACATTGGGATCCGCCATAAGAGCTAATACCTTCGGTCCCACCTTTGCCTTAACAATGGGAAGCTTTGAAAAGCGAAGATAGAAGGGAAGCTCCTTCTCCACCTGCTCCGGCAAGCCTGCCGCAACAGCCGCCTTTACGCTCAGCTTCTTCTTATCAATAATCAACATGGAAACTTCCATGGTATTGGCTTCAATCATGGGTTGCTGCGCAGCCTGCTTTTCCTGCAAACGTCTTCCCATAAAATATAAAGCTATTAATACGATGAAAAGCAAAATCAAAATTACCAACAAAATCGAAATAATGCTTTGTGGAGCAATTGCCAGTACCATGAACACCTCATTTCCAAGTCTACAAATTATTGTGCTTATTTTTGCAAAGAAACGTTTACATTTTACTCCGAATAGGGCGAAATTGCAATGGAGAGTTCTGTCTCCGCCACCTTTTGTCCAAACTGAAAGAGTGTGTAATAGAGACGAATTTCTCCTTGCCCCCGAAAGAAGTCGACATTTCGAAAATCCACCTCTGCCGTATCAAATTCCAGGGGCAGAACGCCTACCTCCGTTTCATAGTCCACTTTCCAACGGACGCCTCCTTCATAGAGAAGTTTCTCCTCTTCCTTCCAATTTCGTATAATTTCCAGACGACCTTCCGCCGGATATAACTTCATGCCATGGTGTACTCCCTCTTGAAAATAGCTGAGAAGAAACTGCTCTCCTCTTTGCATCAGTACACCGGAATGCTCCAGTACGAAGCTGTCCAGGTCCCCGTCATATTTTTGCCTGGTATGCATAGTCATTTTGACCTTCATCTTAATCTCTTACCTCAGTCACAGCTTTCTTTTTCCATAACTTTTCTTTTTCATAACTTTTCTTTACGACAATAAAGACAATATAATAGGGACCCTGCGTGCATAACAGAGCCCCTAGGAGAATGGAAATCAAACATTTAAAATCAAATTGATTGTGTACTTAGTATAGCACAATCTTGCAAAAAAGTTTAAAGTCCACGGAAATAATTATTTATGAAATTCTTAAGGTCTATGAAAAGCACTCTCTAGAAGTTTCTCTACCAGCTCTTCTATGGAATATCCCTTTTTCTTAAAAAGCATGGGATACATGGAAATAGAAGTGAAGCCCGGCATAGTATTGATTTCATTAAAAATCACCTCTCCCCCGGACAAGAAGAAATCCACTCTGGAGAGAGAGAAGCCGTCCACCGCTAAGAAGACCGTCTCAGCCGCCTTTCTGATTTTCTCTTCAATCTCCCCGGAGATATCCGGATGGAGTTCCGTCTTAGAATCCGGATTATTATATTTGGCGTCATAATCGTAGAACTCTGCTGCCGCAAGAATTTCTCCCACAGAGGAGCTTTCTACCTGCCCTTCTTTTCCGGAGAATACTGCACATTCCAGTTCTCTTCCTGTAATGCTTTCTTCCACCAAGACTCTTCTATCCACCGAAAGGGCATTTTCCACCGCCTTCTTTAAGGCCTCTCTATCCTTTGCCTTACTTACGCCGCAGGAAGAGCCTGCATTGGAAGGCTTTACAAACACCGGATAGGAAAGAGCAGCTTCCACCTTGGAAATAATCTTCTCCTGATTTTCCCACTGGCTTCGCACAAAGGAGATATACTTAGCCTGTCGAACGCCAATCTTTGCCAAAGGCTTTTCCACCGCCATCTTAGTATAAACCTTATCCATAGAAATCGCAGAGGAAAGTACCCCGCAGCCCACATAGGGAATTCTGGCAATCTCCAAAAGTCCTTGAATGGTTCCGTCTTCTCCGTCCTTACCATGAAGCACCGGAAAGACTACATCAATTTTTTCCAAGTGACTTTCTCCGTTTTTTTCCCCAGAAAAAGCACGGAAGAAAGCTTTGCGTCCGGAAGAATCATGGCTCTCTCTGCACTTTCCTTCCAGCTTCCGTCTTCAATGGCTTCTTCTTTCTCCACCGGAATCCATTCCCCGGATTTCGTGATACCGATACAAAGCACCTTGTACTTTTCTTGATTTACCGCCCTCTTAATCGTGAGCACAGAGCGACAAGAAACCTCATGCTCTGTAGACTGTCCCCCAAAAAGTAAAACCAGGGTCTTCCTCATCATTTTCCTTCTTTCTATTTTTGTAAAAACATCTTATTCTTCCCAAACAGGTGAATAAGTATTTTGAAAGCTTAAAACAAAATCTGCTCTTCTCTCGATCAAAGCCTTAGTTGGAAGCCTTCTCAATCTGAACGATGGCTGTCTTCTGCATCGGAATACGACAGTTCTTGTTTCCGCCGAACTCTACGATTACCGTATCCTCGGTAAGGTCAATGATGACACCGTAAAATCCCGAACTGGTAAGAACCGTATCCCCACAGCAAGGGAGCTCATCAAATCCTGCAGTTTTTTTCTTTTTCCTGCTGCTGAGGACGAACACCCAAAAAAATAGAACATGGCAATAATCACTACCGCATAAATAATCCAACCTACTGCTCCCAATCCTGCCATAATGCATCTCCTTTTCTTCTGTCAAATCTTCTCCCTTAGGAGTTTTGTATTTTTAGTTTATATAAAGCTTCCGTCTTCCAGCTTTCCCAACAATTTTTCCCGAATGGCGTTACGCATTTCCACCATCAGGCGATTGTAATAGGAAAGATTGTGTAAAACGCAAAGCCGCATTCCCAGCATTTCCTTCGCCTTTAAAAGATGACGGATATAGGCTCTGGAATAACCGCCGGTATACGTTCCGTCCTCTTTTCGAATCCCTTTGCAAGCCGGACAATCACAGCCCTCTTCAATGGGACGCATATCCTTTTCATAAGCCAGGTTCCAAAGATTCAGCTTTCCGGTGGCATGATACACATGACCATGTCTTCCGTTTCTACTGGGGAATACACAATCGAAAAAGTCAATTCCCCGATCCACAGCCTGAATCATATTTTCCGGAGTTCCTACCCCCATAAGGTAAGTAGGCTTATGCCGGGGCAAATGAGGAACCACCGCATCCAAAATCCGGTACATATCCTCATGGCTTTCTCCCACGGCCAGACCGCCAACTGCATAGCCTTCCAAATCCAGCTCCGTAATACGCTTGGCATGGTCGATACGAATATCTTCCAAAACCCCTCCCTGATTAATCCCAAAGAGAATCTGCTTAGGATTCAGGGTATCTTCCAGGCTGTTCAAACGATCCATCTCCGCCTGACAACGAAGAAGCCAACGGGTGGTTCTCTCCACGGAAGGAAGAATATAATCCCGCTCCGCCAAGGCCGGCGGACACTCGTCAAAGGCCATGGCAATGGTAGAGCCCAAGTTGGACTGAATCTGCATGGATTCCTCCGGTCCCATGAAAATCCTTCTTCCATCTATATGGGAGCGGAATTCCACCCCTTCTTCCCGAATTTTTCTTCCGGTTTTGGCCAGACTGTAAACCTGAAAACCGCCGGAATCGGTAAGGATGGGCTTGTCCCAATTCATCATCCTGTGTAAGCCTCCCAGCTCCCGGATAACCTTGTCTCCGGTTCGCACATGGAGATGATAGGTATTGGACAACTCCACCTGTGTATGCACCAGACGAAGATCATCCGTGGATACCCCACCCTTGATGGCTGCCACAGTACCCACATTCATAAAGACCGGGGTTTCTATCACGCCATGGACGGTTTCCACATGGGCAGACTTGGCTCTTCCGCACTGCCCTTTGATTTCATATTTCATTTTGGCAGCTGCCATAGTCACCCCTTTTCCTTTACTATTTCTTGCTAAGCTGTTCCTTCTTTCTCTTGGAAAGAATCACAAAATCAAACCAAAGCGGTCCTGCGATACATACGGAAGACCAAGCGCCGGCTACAATACCCACCATCAAGGGCAGGGTGAAATCTCTAATGGAGCTTACTCCGAAGATGTAAAGCACAAATACGGAAATAAAGGTAGTCAGTGAGGTGTTGATTGAACGGGTTACCGTACTGGAAATCGCCTCATTTACCACATATTCCAATCCCTTCTTCTTGGTACCGTTGTGTAAATTCTCACGGATACGGTCAAAGATAACGATGGTAGCGTTAATGGAATATCCTACGATGGTAAGGATACAAGCAATAAAGTTTGAGCCCACCGCCCAGCGAAGTACCGCATAAAAAGTAACGGTAATCAATACGTCATGAGCCAAGGCCATTACGGAAGCGGATGCAAACTTAATGTCTCTGAATCGAATCCAGATATAAATCAACATACAGAAGATAGCAATCAGCAAAGCCCAAACCGCATCCTTCTTCATTTCTGTGGAAACCGCACCGGAAATGTTCTCGGTAACAATCTTATCCTCGGAAATAGAGAACTTCTCTTGAAGGCTGTCATAAAGCTTGGTTCTTTCCTCGGTGGTCATGGTTCTGGTCTTAATAATAACCTCATTGGTTCCCGCAACCTTAGCAGCCTGGGTGGAAGCATTTCCCCCGGTAGCCGCGGTAAACAGAGGAATCACCTCACTATCTATCTCCTTCATGGACATATCCTTATCGAAAGTAATTGTAGTGGAGGAACCTCCCTTAAAGTCCAGGTCATAGTTAAAGATATCTCCGGTATTTTTCTTATTCATTGCCAGGAAAATGAATCCCACAATAATTACTAAAGATGAAATGCTGTAAGCAATTCTTCTGAAACCGATAAAGTTGATTACCTTGGTTTCCTTCTTAATACCGTAGAGCTTGGGGTTTGTCGCTCCCAAAGCGAAAAAAGCAGTTAATAATCCTCTGGTTACAAAAAGTGCAGTAATCAGAGAAATGATAATACCGATGGCCAAGGTGGTTGCAAAGCCCTTTACGGTTCCTGAACCACGGACATACAGCACTGCCGCCGCAATCAAAGTAGTGATGTTACCGTCCAAAATTGCAGACAAGGCCTTTTCAAATCCTGACTTAATTGCCTTATCCACAGAATTTCCGGCACCAATTTCTTCTTTAATTCTAGTGAAGATAATAACGTTGGCGTCCACCGCCATACCGATGGATAGAATAATTCCGGCAATACCCGGCAAAGTCAGGGTAACTTCAAAGGCCTGCATCAGCACCATTTCCAGCCCCACATACATGAAAAGAGCCAGAGATGCCGCAAGACCGGGGATACGATAAACACAAAGCATGAAAAGCATAACCAATGCAATACCGATAGCCGCAGCCTTCAAAGAGGTGGAAATCGCTTCAGCACCCAAGGTAGCACCGATTACATTGGAACGAAGCTCTGTCAGGCTAACCGGCAAAGCACCGATACGAATGGTAGAAGCAATCTTCTGCGCCTGCTCATAGCTTTCGATGGGACTGATGCTGGCCTGTCCGCCGGTAATCGCCTCTTTAACATTTGGAGAAGAAATGACTTCATTGTTATAGATAATGAAGATACGCTTTCCCACATTGTTCTTGGTGGCTTCCGCAAATTTTGCCGCACCTGCCTCTGTAAAATGTAACTCAATCACATATTCACGATTGTTGTTCTGGTTTGTCATTCCCGCAGTAGCTGTTTTTACATCATCACCGGTAAGAAGAACATTGCCATCCTCATCCGCAAACTGCAGGGTACCCGGCTCTCCAAGCTCTGCCAAAATTTCATTGGCATCGGTAGCTCCGGGAATATCAATATTGATACGGTTCTTTCCTTCCTGATATACCTGCGCCTCTGTGGAATAGCTCTGAGCCTTCATTTGAAGCTTATACACCGTGTCACTCATCTGCTCGGCGGTAGGATTCTCTTCCACGGTTTGGTAGGTGATGGACACACCACCGTTCAGGTCCAATCCCAGCTTAATGTTTTTTGCGTTCAGGTATCCCAAAACGCAAAAAGCTATGGTCAGCAGGAGGATTCCTATAAGCCGTAGCACTGCATTTGATTTCTTGTTCATCTTCTACTTCCTTTACAATCGAATTTGGTGAAACGCTTTTCTCCTCCGGAAAAGGAAAAATGTTTCACCAGATTTCGCCCTTATCCCTGTTTTCTCCGAAGTTTTCCGGTTACTCCCATCACTCGGGCATATACCGATTTATATTATCATAGGCTCACCCTGCTCGCAAGAAAAAAGGCAATTCCTTTCCTGGAAATACGGGATTTTTTCAAAAAAATATCCCCAAGGCCTTCCTGGCCAAGGGGACTTTTTCGATTCTTCCGTTACTTTTACTCTTCCACTTCACCGATGCTGACGTGGTTTTCAAATCCTGTTTTGGTAAATTTCCTGGTATCCAGCTCAGGCATAAGCTCTGTGGTAATAATCTTTACCATCTCTTCAAACTTTGCCAAATCCTCCTTGCTGAAACGCTTCTTACAACGAGCTTCTACAGTCTTTACATAACTGTAGGAAACATTGTAATAATCCCAAAACTTCTTCGTGGGACGAAGGTGGAACTCTCTTCGATCATTTTCATCCTGAATTTTCTCGATGTAGCCCTTCTGCACTAAGGCATTCACCTTATAGGCGGCATTAGGAGCGGAAATTCCCATCATAATGGCAAATTCCTGTACCGTCGGCTCTCCCAGAGCCTTGATACATTCAATGCTATAGCTTTCTACAGTGGTCAGACTGGCCTCTCTCTTTTCGAATTTCGCAAACACCTGCATATAAAAATAAATTCGAAACTTGTTGTACAACTCAATAATCGATTCACTAAACATAGCATTCTCTCTTCTTGAAATAAGTAGACTGTGACTTGTTAAACTTTAACAGAAAAATCTTGTATTTGCCTATAGGGTATAAGGAATTTTTCTATAAAAATTTCAAAAACTTATTAATAAAATGATTTTTATATAAGGGGTTTTAATGGTTATCTTCTGAACTCCGGTAGTGTTAAAGGATAATAAGCTACGCATTTCTGCGATACAGCCTTCCTCTTCGGGCACGCTTCCGCTTTCAGTCGGCACTGTGGGAAAACCATATCTACTTTTTTTCGACCTCTTTTCCTCAATAGTGCATAAAGCTCTACTGCACTGCAAAGGTCAATTCCGCCTTCACTACGGTCTTTCCATCCACCTTGGCTTCCGCCTCTCCTATGCCAACCGGCCCTTTTCGGTTTACCACCCGGCAGCTAAGCTCCAACACGTCCCCGGGACGAACCTGCTGCTTGAACTTGCAATTTTTAATTCCTCCAAAAGAGCAATCTTTTCCTTTATTTTCCGGAAGAGCCAAAAGCGCCACCGCTCCGGTCTGGGCTAGAGCTTCCACAATCAATACCCCGGGCATTACAGGATAGGAGGGAAAATGACCCTGAAAGAAGGGTTCGTTGATGGTAACGCATTTCTTTGCCACCGCAAATTCTCCCGCTTCATAGTCTTGAATTTCGTCAATCAGCAAAAAAGGATAACGGTGGGGAATAATGGCTTTGATTTCTTCAATGTTTAACTTAGGCATATTGACCTCCTCTAAAAATTCCACCGGCAGTTTCCCCGCCGATGGAGTCATCTTACTATTGGCTTACTGTATTGTAGGGAAACTACTCTGCTTTTCCGAAAACCAGAGTGGCATTATGACCGCCAAATCCTAAAGAATTGGAAAGGCTGTAGTGCAGCTCCTGCTTTCTTCCCTGATTTGGTACATAGTCCAGATCCAGCTCCTCATCCTTTACCTGATAATTCATGGTGGCAGGTACAAAGCTATCCTTCAAAGCCAGCACGGAGAAGATGGCCTCTACTGCTCCAGCCCCTCCCAAAAGGTGTCCGGTCATGGACTTGGTGGAGGATACGGGGATAGAATAGGCTCTCTCTCCAAAAACCGTCTTGATGGCGGCGGTTTCACCCTTATCATTTAAATTGGTGGAGGTGCCGTGGGCATTGATGTAATCAATCTTTTCAGGAGCAAGATTGGCATCTTTTAACGCAAGCTTCATGCAATCCGCTCCCCCTTCTCCGTTTGGTGCAGGGGAGGTAATATGGAAGGCATCACAGTTTGCACCGTAGCCCAGCACTTCTCCGTAAATCTTTGCCCCTCTCTTCAGAGCATGCTCTCTTTCCTCCAGCACCAAAATGCCTGCCCCTCTCCCATCACGAAGCCGGAACGCTCCTTATCGAAGGGGATGGAGCCTCTGCTGACTTCGGAAGCAGGAGAAAGAGCCTTCATACTAGAAAATCCGCCTATTCCCAGTTCGGAAATGGTGGCCTCGGTTCCTCCGCAAACCATAGCAGTTTCGTAACCGTCTCTGATTCTATGGAAAGGCATCTCCGATGGCATTGGAGCCGCCTGCACAGGCAGTTACCGGGCAAATGCACATTCCCTTTAAATGATGGCGAATGGCAATTTCCGCCGCCGCCATATTGGAAATGGACATAGGGATAAAGAAGGGATTTACACGTTCAAAGCCCTTGGAAGCGCCACGAGTATGCTCTGCTTCAATGGTTTGCAGGCCGCCGATTCCGCTGGAAACAATACAACCGATTTCTTCCTCAGGAAGCGTTCCTACAATACCGCTGTCCTTTACCGCCTCTTCTGCTGCCCACATGGCAAACTGGGTAAAGCGGGACATATGCTTTAAATCTCTTTTATCAAAAACGGTCTCCGGATGAAAATCCTTTACTTCTCCGGCTAAATGAATGCTGAAGTCCTCTGCCGGAAAGGCGGTAATGGGGCCAATGCCCACCTTTCCCTCCTGAATTCCCTGCCAGCTTTCAGCAACGGAATTTCCCGGTGGGGTTCACTGTTCCTAATCCGGTAATTACAACGCGTCTTCTCTCCATAGTATTCTTATTCTCCATTTCCAATCAAGATTGCACTCTGTTTTTACAAACTCTATTGTCGCTCTACATTGCCACTCTATAGTTTCTTTCTATATCGTAACTTTATATAGCTTCATTCTATATTTTTCGCTCTACATGCCCATGCCGCCATCCACTAAGAGGGTTTCTCCTGTAATATAGCGAGATTCTTTTTTGGCAAAAAAAGCTACTGCATTTGCCACATCTTCTCCTGTTCCGAAAGCCTTCATAGGAATGTTCCGTAACATTTCTTCCTTCACCGCCTCCGGCAGATCCTGCAGTCATTTTCGTATCAATAAAGCCGGGACAAACCACATTTACCGTTACATTTCGTCCTGCCAGCTCCTGGGCCAGACACTTGGACATGCCGATAAGTCCAGCCTTGGAAGCCGCATAATTGCTCTGTCCCACATTTCCGTGAACCCCCACAATGCTGGAAATCTGAATAATCCTGCCGTAACGCTTTTTCATCATCAGCTTCCCTACCGCTTTGGAAAATAAGAATGCTCCCCGAAGGTTTGCATCCAGTACTTCATCAAAGTCTTCCGAAGACATTTTCAGAAAAAGATTGTCTCTGGTGATGCCGGCATTGTTCACTAAAACCTCAATTTCGGAAAAACGGGCAACGGCCTCCGCCACAATTCTTTCCACATCCTCTTCCTTCTTAATATCACCCCTGGCAAAGGAGGGTTTCCACGGAAGGATAAGCTTTTATGAATTTCTTCCTCTATAGCCCTGGCTGCCGCTTCATTTCCGGCGTAGTGGAGCACCACATTTCTTCCCTCTGCAGCCATTTTTCAAAGCAATCGCACCACCGATGCCTCCACTGGCGCCTGTAACCAGACAAGTCTCTCTTTCCGCCATCTTCCGTCCTTTTCTATTATCCCTTTTTACTCTCTAAAAATGCTTCCAGCTCTTCTTTACTTACTAGCCAAAAACGCTTCCAGCTCTTCCTTATTTTCCAAGCTTACCACTTCAAAATCTTCGATACCCATATCCTTGGCCGTCTTCTTTAAGAAACCGGAAATAGTCTTTCCCGGACCGATTTCTACAAAATTTCTCACCCCAAGGTCCAGAAGTCTTCTAAGATCCTCTTCCATACGCACCGGCTTTTGTACCTGTTCCACCAAAAGCTCCGGAACGCTTGGGTCTCCTTCCTGTCTTTCTCTTCCTAAGAAGTTGTGAAGCACAGGGCAAGTTCCCTCTTGGAAGCTAATATCTTTAAAATACTCCCGCAGTGCTTCTCCCGCACTTTTCATAAAAGAGGTATGGAAGGGACCGGAAACCTTTAAAGGAATCGCCTTTTTGGCACCTGCCTCCAAAGCCAGTTTGGATGCCTCTTCCACAGCCTTCTTTTCTCCGCCGATAACGATTTGCCCCGGGCAGTTTAGGTTACAAAGGCTCACAGCGCCTCCCACTTCCTTACAAACCTTGTCCAAAGCTTCCTCAGACATCCCAAGGATTGCCGCCATGGAGGATTCGATTCCCTTGGAGGCCTCTTCCATTTTCTTACCACGGAAGGCTACCATTTCCACCGCTGTTTTTGCGGAAAATACGGAAGCCGCCTCCAGTGCGGAGTATTCTCCCAGGGAAAGTCCCAAAGCATAGTCGGGAAGGATTCCGTTTTCCCGTAAAACCGCTGTCATACCGCAGGCAAATGCCACAAGAGCCGGCTGGGTATAACGGGTTTCATTGATTTTTCCTTCCGGGTCTTCAAAGGAGAGCGTCTTTACATCAAAGTCCAGCTCCGCCTCGTCATAGGCCTTTCGAAAGGCGGGGAAGGCTTCATATAAGTCCTTTCCCATTCCCTTAACCTGACTTCCCTGTCCTGCATATAAAAATGCTGTCTTCATCTTTCCTCCTTATGAAATCCCGGGAATTCCCCGGCAAATATCCGCTAAAATCTCCGCCACCGGACGAATCTTTGTGACCTGTCCGCAGGTCTGTCCTGCCATGAGGGATCCGGTTTTGGTATCTCCGTCAAAAACCGCCCTGCGAAGGGAGCCCAGCGTGAACTTTTCCAGTTCCATCTTATCCGCTCCCGCCTTTTCCTGACTTAGGTATTCCCTACTCATCTGATTCTTTAAAACTCGTACAGGTACACCGGCAATTCTTCCTGTCACAATGGTGTCGGAGCCGGAGGCCTTCAGTACCGCCTCCTTATAATTTTCATGGATGGGACATTCCTCCGCCGCCAAAAGAGCCGTACCGATTTGGGCACCGCAGGCTCCTAAAGGTAAGCACTGCCTGCATTTGCCGATTATCCGCAACACCGCCTGCTGCAATCACGGGAATAGAAACCGCATCCACGGTCTGAGGCACCAAAGTCATGGTGGTCATTTCCCCGATATGGCCTCCGGACTCACAGCCCTCCGCAATCACCGCGTCCGCTCCCAGCTTTTCCAGTCTTTTCGCCAAAATAGGAGCCGGCACCACGGGAATCACCTTGATTCCCGCCGCCTTAAAGGCTTCCATGTAAATGCCGGGATTTCCGGCTCCGGTGGTTACTACAGGTACCTTTTTCCTCAATGCAGATTTCCACCATCTTATCGGTTTCCGGATTCATCAGCATAAGATTTACCCCAAAGGGCTTGTCGGTTCTTTCCCGAAGGATGTGGATTTCCTTCCGAAGACCCTCCGCCTCTCGAATGCCTCCTGTACCAATTAATCCCAGGGCTCCCGCGTCGGAGCAAGCCGCCGCAAAAGCTCCTGTAGCAATATTGGCCATTCCTCCCTGAATAATGGGGTAACGAATTCCTAAAATTTCCTGTAATCCGGTCATAATCTCTCCTTAATTTCCTTTACTTTCTCTACGCTTTTTCGTACTGAATTTCTGCGGAGGCATAGGTCAGCCCCGAGCCGAAGCCCACCAAAACCAGCTTGTCTCCGGAATGTAAAAGACCCTTTTCCTGCATATCCTTTAAAGCCATGGGGATGGATGCTCCGGAGGTATTTCCGAAATACTCCATATTTTCAAAAAACTTCTTGGGATCCGCCTTCATGTGTCGCACCACATTTCGAATGATTCTGGAATTGGCCTGATGACATACCACATGCTGCACAGTTTCCAAACTGTCTCCGGTCTTTTCCAAGACCTTCTCGATGCAATGGGGAACAATGTCAATGGCAAAGAGGAAAACCCCCTTTCCATCCATTACCAGGTGGTCCAGCTTTTCGTGCTTTCCTGCACTGACTCCCTCTCCCAACTTCTCCTGATTCTCCGTGCCATCCTCATAAAAACCGTCAAAGGCTCCGGTGTAAATGCCGGGGGCCATAATGGAATAATCTCCCTTAGAGCCCAGGTAGGAAGCGTAGAGAGTCTTGGCATCTTTTTTTACCACAGCAGCTCCTGCTCCGTCTCCGAAAATGACGGAGGTGGTTCTATCCTCTATTTTCAGTAGTCGGGAAAGCTGTTCCGTCCCCACCACCAGGGCATAGTCCTTATTGGTGGAGAACAGAAGCCCTCTGGCTACCTCCAGCCCGTAAACAAAACCGCTGCAGGCCGCATTTAAATCCAATACGGGAACATCTTCTTTCGTGCCCAATTCCTTTGCCAGGATAGCCGCAAGGCTTGGAGTAGAGAAGTCCGGAGACATGGTAGCCACCACAATCACCCCGATATCCTCTCCCTTTAGTCCCGCATCCGCCACAGCCTCCTTAGCCGCTTTAACCGCTAAGGTTCCCGCACTCTCATCCTTTTCACAAAAACGTCTTTCGTGGATACCTGTTCTGGGAAAAATCCATTCGTCACTGGTGTCCACCAGCTTCGCCAGGTCATCATTGTGTACCCTCTTACTTGGGATAGCCGATCCAAGGCCAAGTATCTTTAGTCCTTCCATCATTCCTCTTTTCCTAAATGTTTCTGAACTTAGAGAGTCTGTCCTTACGGATTTCATGACGACTCATGCCTTCGTAGTATGCTAAAGCCTTCTCCAAGATTTGATCCAACGCCTTGTAAAGACTTTCCGGGTCATCCTGGGCGCCTCCCAAGGACTCCGGCACAACCTCATCCGCCACATTGGCTTCCTTTAAATCCTTTGCGGTAAGCTTCATAACCTTTGCCGCTTCAGCCGCACGGGAGCTATCCTTCCATAAAATGGTTGCAAAGCCCTCCGGACTTAAAACAGAGTAAATCGCATTTTCCAGCATTAAAATCTTATTGGCTACACAGATTCCCAAAGCACCGCCGGAGCTTCCTTCTCCTGTTACCACCGCAATTACCGGCACATGGAGAGAACTCATAAAAGCAAGGTTTTTCGCAATAGCCTCACCCTGTCCGTGCTGCTCCGCCTCTAAACCGGGGTAAGCTCCCGGAGTATCTACAAAGGTAATAATCGGTCTGTCAAATTTCTCCGCCTGCTCCATCAGTCTTTTTGCCTTACGATAGCCTTCCGGACAGGTCATTCCGAAGTTGCAGGAAAGATTTTCTTCCACCGTTCTTCCCTTTCTGTGACCCAGTACCGTTACAGGACGTCCGTGAAAACGGGCAATTCCTCCGTAAATGGAGCGATCCTCATCATAAAGATGGTCTCCCTTTTGCTCAAAAAAGTCTGTAAAAAGGGCGGAAACGAAGTCCTCCACATGGGGACGGCGGGGGTGTCTTGCCAAAAATACCCGATCTCCCGGCTCCAAATCCTTACAGCTGTCTAAAAGCTTCTTCTTTTCCTCTTGTAATACTTTGATTTCCTCGGTTTTTTCCTCTTCCGCAAGAAGCGTCTGAATTTTCTCTTCTAAGGCTTCTGTCTTTTCCAATACTTCCTTAATCATCTATATTCCTCCTTGATTCCCGATTCCGACAATGTCATTTTCAATCCCGGTTTTTCCGGCATGAAGGATTTCCATCCTACTTTTGTCCCTTTTGAACTTTTTTCAGCCGGCCTCTTCCAAACTGAGGCTTCCCGTTCCTGCAGTAGGGAAAATTTGTCCATAAACTGTCTTAAGCCTTCTGATGTAATTTCAAAAGCTGAATCAAGGTTTCTCTCATATCTTTTCTCTCCACAATCTTGTCTACGAAGCCGTGGCTTTCCAGATATTCACTCTTCTGGAAGCCCTTGGGGAGCTTACTGTTAATGGTCTGCTCAATAACTCTGGGGCCGGCAAATCCGATTAACGCTCCCGGCTCTGCCAGGGTAATATCTCCTAAAGTGGCAAAGCTTGCAGTTACTCCTCCTGTGGTGGGGTGAGTTAAATAGCTGATAAAAAGTCCCCCGTGCTCGGAGAAAAGCTCCACTGCCGCAGAGGTCTTTGCCATTTGCATAAGGCTGTAGATACCCTCCTGCATTCTGGCTCCTCCTGAAGCGGAGAAGATAATCAAGGGGCATTGCTCCTTATCCGCCACTTCGATTCCTCTGGTTACCTTTTCTCCCACGGCCTGAGACATGGAACCCATGAAGAAGCGACTGTCCAGTACCAATACCACCACAGGAATTCCTCCGATTTTTCCCTTGGAAGAAACCACCGCCTCTTTCAGACCGGTTTTTTTCGCCTGGCTTTCCGCCTTCTCTCTATACTCCGGGAAGTCCAAAGGATCCTTTACCGCCATATCCTGATCCAGCTCCTGAAAGGTTCCCGGATCATAAAGCATTTTCAAGCGATAATAGGCTCCGATAGGACTGTAAGAACCGCAATGAGGGCAAATATAGTAATTTTCTTCCCAACGGGAATGAAGTGCTCTTCTTCCGCATTTTCTACAGCTGATAAAGGTTGCAGGCACCTTTAATGGGGCAGTTCCGCTCATGGTATCTTTATTGGCTTTTTGCCGTAAGTCCCTGTCTTTCACCAGCTCTACCAGACTTTGAATGGGTGATTTCATATTTCCTCCTATGGTTCTTGACCTTTCCTTTAGAAACAATTCTTTTCTTTGAGAAAAGCGTCCCTAAGGACGCCTGTTTTTCTGTCTTTCTATCTTGATTAATTTACGCCTTTGCGTTATTTGCATAGTCTAAAATATCTTTTACGGTATGCATCTTTCCGATTTCTCCATCAGGAATGGAAACACCCAGCTCATCCTCTAAAGCCATGTGCAGCTCCACTAAGGAAAGAGAATCCACCTCTAAATCCTTCTGCATATCTGCCTCTAAAGTAACCTTATCCTCATCACATGCCAAAGTATCTACAATGATTTCCTTTAATCTCTCGAATTCCATACTGAACTCCTTTTCGCCTTTTTTTACTAAAAAAATTATTTTAATTAAATTTTTCGAAAAGCAATATAACTGTAAATCATAAAAATGTCAATAGAATATTTTTTTAAGGGATATAGTTTAAAATATGCAAGAAGTGGTTTTTAAAAACCACTTCTTGCCGGGGAAAAGAGATTTCGAAAAGCAAAAATAGCTTCCCTGCCAAAGGCAGGGAAGCGTATCTCCCTATGAAAAGGGGGCCGGAGGAGAATACATTCTCATCCGCCCCCTTTTCCCATAGGAGAAGGGAGCTGTGAAATGCACAGCTCCCTATTTTTGCATACTTTACCTCAATATATCTTCTCCCATTTTCTCCAAAGGCAAATATTGGCCTTTTCCTAAGCTCCTATCTGCCTTTTTAATCAGTCTTTTAAGCTTTCTTCTGTCCCTTCTTAATCCAAAGCAAAATTCCGAATAGAAGTGCCACGCCTATACCCAGCGGAATCCAAGGCGTCTTTAAAAATCCTGCCAAAATATAACTAATCGAGGATACCCCGGCCACCAAAAGGGCGTAGGGTAACTGGGTTTGCACATGGTTAATATGAACGCTCTGGGCTCCGGCTGAGCTCATAATGGTAGTATCGGATATGGGAGAACAATGGTCTCCGCAAACCGCTCCCGCCATGCAGGCGGACATGGAAAGAATCATCATGTTGGTATCCACATCCTGGAAAATGGCCACCACAATCGGAATCAAAATTCCAAAGGTTCCCCAAGAGGTTCCTGTAGCAAAAGCAAGGCCAATGGCAATCAGGAAAATAAATACCGGCAGGAAAGATAATGCAGAGCCTGCACTGCTCTTTACCATCACTGCCACAAATTCCTTCGCTCCCAAGCTATCCGTCATAGCCTTCAAAGACCATGCAAAGGTTAAAATCAAGATGGCCGGCACCATCTGCTTAAAGCCCTCCGGCAGGCAGTCCATTCCTTCATTAAAGGAAAGGGCATTTCTGCCAAAGTAATAAAATAAGGTTACTACCAAGGCGCCAAAGGAACCCAACACCAATCCTTTAGAAGCATCGGACTGGGAAAATGCAGTAACAAAGTCCGCACCGGTGAAAAATCCTCCGGAATAAATCATTCCCACAACACAGAAAAACAATCAAAGAGAAAAATCGGCACCAGCATATCCAGGATATGTCCTTTTCTTCCCTCTTCCTCGGTAGCTTCCCCATAGGGACGCTCCGCTGTAGTAAAAAGATCATTCTCTCTACAGCATTTTCCTCATGAAGCTTCATAGGGCCAAAATCCACGTTAAGCAAAACCAAAAAAATCAGCATACAGATGGACAGAAGGGCATAGAAATTATAAGGAATGGTCTTCACAAAGAGCTTCATCCCATTTTCCCCTTCCACGAAGCCGGAAACCGCCGCTGCCCAAGAGGAAATCGGGGCTATGATACATACCGGCGCTGCCGTAGTATCAATAAGATAAGCCAGCTTTGCCCTACTGATTTTGTGCTGATCCGTTACCGGACGCATAACAGAGCCTACAGTCAAGCAATTAAAGTAATCGTCAATAAAAATCAGGCATCCCAAGGCAATGGTGGCCAGCATAGAGCCCTTCCTGCTTCGGATATGCTTCTTCGTCCAATCCCCAAAGGCTCTGGAGCCTCCGGTTTTATTCATAAGCTGTACCATCATACCTAAAATCACCAAAAAACAAAGGATTCCCACATTCCAGGCATCGGAAAGCACATGGATAATACCGTCCACAAACACATGGTTCAAAGTCCCCTCCAGATTGTAGCCGGAATACAAAAGAGCTCCGGATAAAATTCCTAAGAACAGGGAACTGTAAACCTCCTTGGTAATCAGTGCCAAGGCAATGGCAATCACCGGCGGCACCAAAGACCAGGGAGAATTCTGCACCGACTCCTTATCGGTCAAAAAGCTGCCGCCACCAAAAAAACAAAAAGCACAATGCAGATGGAAGTCAGCGAAACAATACGGTTACTCTTTTTCTTTCATTTTCCTCTTCCCTTCATTTTCTATTTTTTTCTGATTATCTTTTTTCTACTATAATCATTTTTCTCTTTGCCATTCGTTATGAACAAAAAAATCTAAGGCCTCTGCCTTATCCCATACGGGACTTCAGCGGATTTGCCTTAGACCTTATTTTTTTCGTCAAAAACAAACAGGAATACTTTACAAGAAATCCTTCCTTCTTGCAAGTATTCCTGTTGCTTTATCCGAGGGAGCCTGTTGCTTTATCTTCCAGGGAAATTCAGCTTATTATGGGGATATTGAAATAAGAAAACACAGCATACAGGCAAAGCAGAATGAATAAACCTAAAATAACCAATAGTACGGTTAATAGCTTATGTTTCATCACAAAATCATATTCTCCGGGGGCGGACAAACTTGTCTTTGTAAATATTGTGACGAATATAGAAAAAACAAACAGTCCGTAAGCTAAGCAAACATAAAAAATATCCATAGGCGTGAAATTAAAAGTATTTACATAAATCGCTAGGTACATCTATACAGTTTAAGCTTAGCATATATTTTAATTTGTTTAAATATGTAGGAGAAAATTTTATAATAAAAAATGCCATAGAAAATTGATGTATCCCCTCTTTACCGCCATGCAATATGGAGAGAATATATCAATTTCTATAGCACTTCAAATACTAGCGAAACTCTTACTTTTAGATCAATTTAGCCATTTTCAAAAATTATGGATATAAGATTACTAATTCTATACCATGTAGGTTTGGAAAAGGGGTAGTCTGAGCCCTTCAGTACTTACTGAAAGCGAGCAAAGCGACGCTTGAAGTTAGTACTGTTAAGTGGCGAAGCTAGCGAGAGCGTGCCCCTATCCAAACCTACATGATATAGAATGCACTAACATCTATAATATCTTTAAAATCCGAAATTGTCATAGAGGGAGCTTTCGGAAAGCACCTCTCCAATGACGGTTTGGATTTCTTCTATATTTTCCTTGGGGAAGAAGTCTCTGGCAAGGCCTAAAGTTTCGATTTGTTCTCCCTCTCCCATTCCCAGTTTCTCATAAGAAACAATGAAGTTTTTCAGATTGCTGTAAGCATCGCTTACGGAGCGATTCCGATTCTCCATAAGAATCTTTCCAAGGGCCTGAAGATATTTTCCTTCCAGAAGAACCATAGCGGCCTCTTTCCGAATTTCCTTTTCTTCCTTCCCCTTTGGAGCGATGTACCAACAGCCGTCCTTCTCCCAGCCGTATTTCATCACCAGTTTTCCGGTCATATCCCGGTAATACTGGAACTGTCCCGCATCATCCACCACCAGGAAGCCGTTTTCCGCATTCTTTAAAAGGTTTAAGAGCAGACGTCTGTCTAATACCGGAACACGGAACAGACCGATATCCTCTCCCTCATTGAAACCTCTCTCCTGCACCTTCTTCACGATTTCCTTTGCAGAGCTTTCGGAAATTCTGTAGCAGGCATCCTCTAAAGCCAGATCCTCCACAGTTTTCCGGATAAAGTCCTCACTCTTGCCCCGCTTTGCTCCAAGTGCCCACATTGCCTTTGCAAAGCCCTGAGTCTGGGCGTCAATCATTTCCTCTCGAATATTGAAAATGTGGTGACTCAGCATTGCCGCCTTCTTAACGGAGGAAGCCAAATCCTCTGTGCGGAGCTCAATGGCATAACGGGGACGATCTCCCTTAATACCGATACCGATGGCTGCCACATTGGGAGAATCCTTCAGGCTTTCCTGAATCCGCGGATCGGACCAGGAAATCGGCTTCTTTTCATAATTTTCCAAAACAATAAAACGGACATTGGAAAGCATCCGCCATTCCTGCTTCAAGATTCTGTAAGCCGTATCCTGTCCAAGGGTATAGATTCCCACATAAACATTGATTCTGGGATTCTTCTCCAAGAAAGAACGGAATAAAGCCACATTTTCTCTTGCTTCACCGGAAGAAAGCTCCCGGTTTAACTTATCCATATCCATAGGGATAGATGGGCGTCTCCGCATATACATGAAAGAGTTCATATTTACTTTCCGGAATGCGAATGGAAGTTCTTCCCAGCTCTACAGCCGCTTCGATGTCTTTCTTTACCGCAGACATCATGTCCGTAAGTTCTTTCCGGGCATCCGCATTTTCCGCATAGGGACATTCCATCAGAGTTTTCAGTTCTTCTCCTCCGGAATTTTTCTGTACAAGGCGAATACGTCCCTGTTCTTTTTCCAAGAGGAGCTCAATGTTCTCTGTTTCTAACACTGTGCTTATCCTGTCGCCCTTTACAGACAACAAGTCCAAAGGTTGTTTCTCAACGGGCTCTTCCCCGTCTTCCCCGAAAACTTCCTCAGGCTTTTTAAAAATCATTTGCATTAGTGACATAAGCTCTCCCTCTCCTATACCCTAATCCACCCTTATCACAAACAGTTGAATTAGGTATTCTTTCGACATTTTTTTCTAAAAAAATATTAGTAAGGCTCTCTGGTAATTTTTATGAAAAAAATCTACTAATATCTTATTTATTATATTACCTTCTTTCCATTTTCGCAAAGCTTTTTATTAAAATATTTGATTAAATATCAATTCTATTTTTGTTTTTTTAACTTTGTATTTTAATTATCGTCCCTTTTTTTATGCTCCATAAGGGACATTTCGAAGTTTATAGAATATTTCTTTTTAAGGAGAAAGCTTATGATGAATCCCTTTGATATCCAGGAATGGAAACCCACGTTCTGTAAGACGGAAAAAGAATTAAATGCTTTTGTCTGTCGGTATTATTTTTCGTACTAAGGGAAAGTATATCCCCCAAACAGGAAAACTATGTTATACTTTTAACGAGTTTGACTTCTCGGAGAAATGAGCGCTTCTCCGAGGATAGAAAAGAGTCTAAGTAAGGAGAAAAGAGTATGGTTACAAACGACAAGGGTTTTATCCCTCTCAAACACCGTGTAATTGAAGGCTTGGCAAGAATCGCATGGAACGGAGAAGTTACGGAAGAAGCAAAGGAAGGCTTAATCCGGGAGTTATCCCCGGGACCGAAGGCCGCCTTCCGTTGCTGTGTATATAAGGAAAGGGAAATTCTTCGTTGGCGTATTCGTTTGGCTTGTAATGAGGATGCCAGCCCGAAGAGAAAGAGCAGCAATGTCATTCAGGTTATCGACCCTGCCTGTGAGGAGTGCCCTATTTCTTCCTATTCCGTTACGGATAACTGCCGTCTTTGTTTAGGTAAGGCCTGCCAGAACAGCTGTCACTTTGGTGCCATTACCATGACAGACCAAAGAGCCCACATCGATCCTATGAAGTGTAAGGAATGTGGAATGTGTGCAACAGCCTGCCCCTACAGTGCCATTGCCCAGCTTACCCGTCCCTGTAAAAAGCCCTTGTCCGGTAAATGCTATTACCTACGACGAAAACGGTCTTTGCGTTATTGATGATAATCGTTGCATTCGTTGCGGACAGTGTGTGCACTCCTGCCCCTTCGGCGCAATTTCCACTAAGACGCACCTCTTGCAGGTAATTTCCGCCATTAAGGAAGGAAAAGAGGTTTACGCCATGTGTGCCCCTGCCACAGAGGGACAGTTCGGTAAGGATATCTCTATGTCCGCAATCCGTGTGGCTTTGAAGAAGCTCGGCTTTACCGATATGGTGGAGGTTGGACTGGGTGGCGATATGACCGCCGCATACGAGGCATTGGAATGGTCAGAGGCCAGAAAAGAAGGAAAGAAAATGACCACCTCCTGCTGCCCTGCTTTCATTAACCTTTTAAAAATTCATTTCCCGGATCAGTACCGTGAAAATATGTCGGAGACCCTTTCTCCTATGGCGGCAGTTTCCCGTTATTTGAAAGCCATTCATCCCGACTGCGTAACCGTATTTATCGGCCCCTGTATGGCAAAGAAATCCGAGTCCCAGGAAATGGGCATTGAGGGAAATGCGGACTATGTTCTCTCCTTTGGAGAATTCAGCAGTCTTCTTCGTTCCAAGGATGTGCAGCTTGAGGCGGAGGTTAGCCCTTATCAGGAAGCATCTCTTTGGGGAAAGAACTTTGCCAGCTCCGGCGGCGTAGCCAATGCGGTTATGGAATGCATGCGGGAAAGAGGAGAAGACACCACCGATATCAAGCTTCGCGCCTGCTCCGGCGGAAAGGAATGCGTTACCGCCCTTTCTCTTCTAAAGGCAGGAAAGCTTCCGGAGGACTTTATCGAGGGTATGGCCTGTGAAGGCGGCTGTGTAGGCGGACCTTCCCGTCACAAGGCGGAAAATGAAATCAAGAGGTCTCGTCAAAGTCTCTTAGACGAAGCCGATACCAGAAAAGTATTGGATAACTTGAAGAATTATCCCATGGACAAGTTCAGCATGATGAGGGATAAATAAAGAAGCTGTAAAATAACATGCAGTATAGGTCTTAAAAAGAAACGGCAAGGCTCATCTGTACAGAATATGCAGTATGGTCTTGAAAAAGAAACTATAATACAAGCTCTAAACAGAATATGCAGTATAGGTCTGAAAAAAAGGGGTAGTCTGAGCCCGCGGGTTCTTGGCTTTTGTTTTGTAAAAGCTTAGAACCCCTGCAGGGCGAGGCTAGCAGGGAGCGTACCCCGTTTAAGACCCTATACTGCATATTATTTTACAGCTTCTTTTAAGACCATACTGCATATTTCATTTTTTATCCCAATGCCTGCTTTAAATCCGCAATCAAATCTTCCGCATCTTCAATACCTACAGACAGGCGCAGGGTGGTTTCGTATATTCCGTTTTCCGCCAAAATCTCCTTCGGCACATCTGCGTGCGTTTGAGTCAAGGGATAGGTCAAAAGACTTTCCGTTCCTCCCAGGGATTCCGCAAAGTATATCAGCTGAATTCTCTTTAAAATTTCTTTAGCTTCCTCACCGGATTCCACATCAAAGGAAATCATTGCGCCAAATCCTCTGGCCTGTTTCTTCATCAATTCATGACCGGGATGATTGGGAAGTCCCGGATATAAAACTCTCTTGACCTTCGGGTGTTTTTCTAAAAATTCCGCAATTTTCAGACTGTTTTCCTGTGCCTTCTCCATACGAATGGCTAAGGTTTTGATGCCTCGTAAAATCAGCCAGCTGTCAAAGGCATCCAGTCCCGCTCCGGTGGTCTTAAACAGGAAGCGAAGTCTTTCCTGAAGAGCCTCATCCTTTACCACAATGAAACCTGCAATAGCATCATGGTGTCCGGATAGAAACTTGGTGCCGCTATGTAGCACGATATCTGCTCCCAAGTCCAAGGGATTTTGAAAATAGGGAGAAAGGAAGGTATTGTCCACAATCAACAGCAAGTTATGTGCCTTACAGAATTTCCCCAGCGCTTCTATATCATTTACATTCATGCAGGGATTCGTGGGACTTTCCAGAAAAAAATGGCTTTTGGTATTCTCCTTAACTTCCTTTTCCCAGCCATCCTCATGGAGAGATACTCTGGAAAACTGAAGACCATTTTTCTCATTTACCTCACGAAAATAACGAATGGAGCCGCCATATAGGTCACGATCAATTAAAATATGGTCTCCCGGGTGAAAAAGCTCCATAATACAGGCCAATGCCGCAATCCCGGAGGATAGGGCAATGCAATCCGTACCATGCTCTAAAGAAGCTACCACCTTTTCCAGCTGGGCTCTGGTGGGATTTTGCAAACGTGAATAGTCGTAGGGATTCTTTCCCCCTACCTCTTGATGAATAAAGGCGGAGCTTGGGTAAATGGGGTAAGATATCGCCCCGTAATGCTCCTCCTTATTCTGTCCTTCCAAGTGTTGACATCGTGTACTGATATGATATGCCATAATTTTTTCCCTCTTTCTTCCTCTATGATAAAAAAATCCCTTTTTTCTTTTCCTGCACACTGTAGCATAAAAAAGCAAAAAGGGATAATGCAAAATATTAAGATTTGGTTATTGCTATATTCTATAGCAAGTATGAATTTTGTTGATTTTGAATATAACAACTTTATTTTCCCGGATCCACCATAGACAGGATATTCATATCCTTATCAAAGGTTACTTCCACCTTGGTTCCGATTTCAATGCCCTGAGAAAGTCCGGAAATGTCGGACTTATCAATCTTGTTCAGCTCATAGTCCTTACCGTCATTTCCCTTAATGCTTACACTGTTCATGGCTGCATCGGTGATGGTTCCCGTAATCACGGTTAAATCCTTCTTTTCCTTGCCGCCTTCTTCCTTCCCCTTTGTTTCAGCAGTAGTGGACTCCTTTGCCTTGGCAGCTTCCGAAGCAGCCTTACTTTCCTTATCTTCGCCCTCCTGGCCGGTCTTTACTTCCGCTGTTGTTGCTGCAGCGCTACTCTCTGTAGTGGACGCCTTCTTTCCGCAAGCTAATATTCCCATAGCCAAAAGTGCCACCAGTACTAATCCTCTTTTTCTCATCTTCAACCTCCTTGAGCTCTATGCATTCGACAGGAACTTATCAATTTTGATGTTCCTATATGCTATTTTCTTATGCGACAAAAACGAAGCAAAAGCTTTTCTTACTCTCACTATACAGGAAGAAGAGGAAGAAATATAAACAAATTCTTTAAAAGCTTTCCTAGGATTCTTCTAAAAATGCTCTGCAGGCAGATTCGTCATTCTACTCCGCATACAGGCAAATCTTGCCGCTTTTCAGGGTTTCCGGTATGAAAATCAAACGCTGGTTTCGGGAACCCCGAAACAAAAGCCTAAGATCCTTCTCTTCTAAATGGAACTTGCCATCCACCAGAACGGAAAGCTGAGAAAACAATTCCAAAATTTCTTCCTTCTCACTGCCCTGTCTTTTGCATAAGCTCCTCATAGCGGTAACCGCTAAAACACCAAAGATCCTTCTCCGGAAGGCGCTCCTTCATTTTCCGAAGAAGCGGCAGTAGCGCATGAAGATTCTCCGGCACCAAAGGCTCCCCCCCAAGGAGAGTTAAGCCTTGAATTTCCTTTTTATCAAGGGCTTGCAAAATCCTTTCCTCCACTTCCTCCGTAAAAAGTTCTCCAAAGGAGGGATTCCAGGCAGCCTCATTAAAGCAACCCTTACAGGCATGGGGACAGCCGGAGACAAAAAGACTCACCCGGATGCCGGGGCCGTTGGCAATGTCAAAGTATTTAATTTCTCCGTAGTGCATATTTCCTCACAGATGTAACACTCTGTCCTTAATTTCCTGGGTTCTGCCCTGATTCCAGAACTGGGTGCCGATATAGCCGCAGGTTCTTCTGGCTACAGACAGCTGCTCCTGGTTCTCGTTTCCACAGTTGGGACAACGCCACTGGAGCTTTCCGTACTGATCCTCAATAATCTGGATTTCCCCGTCATAGCCGCAGGCACAGCAATAATCGGACTTGGTATTTAACTCCGCATACATGATATTTTCATAGATAAAATGCATCAGGCTTAAAACCGCCGGAATATTGTTCTGCATATTGGGAACTTCCACATAGCTGATGGCTCCTCCCGGAGAAAGCTTCTGGAAATCCGCCTCAAAGGCCAGCTTGGAGAAGGCATCAATCTTCTCGGAAACATGCACATGGTAGGAATTGGTAATGTAGTTCTTGTCCGTAACACCGGGAATGGTTCCGAAACGCTTCTTTAAAGCCTTCGCAAATTTATAGGTTGTGGACTCCATGGGGGTTCCGTAAACGGAGTAGCTGATATTTTCCGCCTCTCTCCACTTCTTGCAGGAATCATTCAACTTTTCCATAACCTTTAAGGAAAATTCTCTTCCCTCCTCCGTGGTATGAGACTTTCCAAGCATCCGTACGCACATCTCATAAAGACCTGCATAGCCCAAAGAAATGGTGCTGTAGTTGTTGTAAAGCAGCTTGTCAATCTTCTCGCCCTTCTTTAATCTTGCCAAGGCACCATGCTGCCATAGAATCGGAGCCACATCGGAAACCGTTCCCAAAAGTCTCTCATGACGAAGCCGTAAAGCCTTATGACAAAGCTCCAGTCTTTCCTCTAAAATCTGCCAGAAACTATCCATATTTCCCTGGGAGGAACAAGCCACATCCACCAGATTAATGGTTACCACACCCTGATTAAAACGACCGTAGTACTTGTGGGCACCATTTTCCCCTAAGCCTTCCTTATCCTCTGTTAAGAAGGAGCGGCAGCCCATACAGGGATAAACATCTCCCCCCTTGTACTCCCGCATAATCTTTGCGGAAATGTAGTCCGGAACCATACGCTTTGCGGTACACTGGGCCGCCAGCTTGGTCAAATGATAGTAAGGCGCATCTTCTGTTATATTGTCCTCATCCAAAACATAAATCAGCTTGGGGAAGGCCGGGGTAATCCAAACGCCCTTTTCGTTCTTTACTCCCTGCATTCTCTGACGAAGCACTTCCTCGATAATGAGAGCCAAATCCTCTCGAGTCTTCCCTTCAGGAACTTCATCCAGATACATAAACATGGTCACAAAGGGAGCCTGTCCGTTACAGGTCATCAAGGTAATTAACTGATACTGAATGGTCTGGATTCCGCTCTTGATTTCTTCCTTTAGACGGCGATTCACGATTTTCGCAATGATGTCCTCATCCATGCTCTCGCCGGTTTCTTTTCTTTCCCCAATAACCGCTTCCCGAATCTTCTGTCTGGAAATATCCACGAAGGGAGCTAAGTGAGAAAGGGTAAAGGACTGTCCTCCGTACTGGTTGGAAGCCACCTGAGCCACAATCTGGGTAGTTACATTGCAGGCAGTGAAAAAGCTATGAGGCTTTTCAATCATGGTTTCGGAAATCACCGTGCCGTTTTGCAACATATCCTCCAGATTGATTAAGTCACAGTTATGCTCCTTCTGGGCATAGTAATCGGAATCATGGAAGTGAATAACGCCCTCTTCATGGGCCTTTACAATATCCTCCGGAAGCAAAAGTCTTTTGGTTAAATCCTTGGAAACCTCTCCTGCCATATAGTCTCTTTGAGTACTGTTAATAACAGGGTTTTTATTGGAGTTCTCCTGCTTCAGCTCTTCATTTGCCTGATCGATTAATGCCAGAATATCCTCATCGGTGGAGTTGGCTTTTTCTTGCCATCTCTCTTATAACGATAACGCACATACTTCTGGGCTACCTCGTAGGCTCTCATTTCCATGATGGCGGTTTCCACCATGTCCTGAATATCCTCCACATTCACAGCATGGCTGGAGGCCTGAATCTTCTTTGCCACCGTCTCCGCAGCAGCCTGAATCTGATACTCATTCATCTGATAGACAGGAGCAACCTCTTTATTGGCCTTCTCCATGGCATGGATGATTTTATAAATGTCAAACTTGACCTCCTTGCCATTTCTCTTAATCACATTGGTCATAATCAAAAGTTCCTTGTCCATCTTAACCCCCATCCGTTGCATAACTCCTCTTTTCCAGCAAAAAAGCCCAAAAAGTCAAGACTTTTCAAGCTTTTCTTATTCCCTATCCCGTCCGAAAAGCCAACACGATATAGAACACTCTTATCACGAAAACACAATATCTTGTGAAAGCCTCTCAATCATACGACAAAGGAAGGGGATATTCAATAGGCATTTTCACAAATTTTCTGAAGGTGAAAGCAGATGGAAAAAGAGGGATGTAAGGCTTGCTTTTTAAGAGGTGGAGGGGACAGGCCGGGCACGCTCCCGCTAACTTCGCCCTGTAGCGAGCACTAAGCGAAAAAAACTGCATTCCATTTGTTTTTCGCAAGTGCTGACGGAGTCAGCTTACTCCGCCTGTCGCTCCCCTCCAAAAAAAGCAAGGCAAATGCTTGAAAAATCCTCCATTTTCCACACTAATTTTTCATGAAAAATAAATTCGTCAAAATGCCTATTGCATTTTTGGGAAAAGAGCGAAAAGAACGCCCTGTAGCTTCCCGCAGGATAGGGGAAAACAGGGGCAATCTGAGCCCGTGGGTACTTAGCTTTTGTCTTGTAAAAGCTTAGTACCCCTACGTGGCGAGGTTAGCGGGAGCGTGCCCCGGTTTTCTCCTATCCTGTGGGAAGCGTTCCATGGCCTTTCACTTCGCCTTCTTTACCTCATAAAAATTCACCGGATTATACTGCTTCTCATTGGCAATAGTAGTTGCTTCTTCATGTCCCGGATAAACCAGGGTTTCATCGGGCAGGCAAAATAGCTTTTCTTTAATGCTTTTCTTAATCTCCGCCTCGGAACCGCCATAAAGGTCGGTTCGTCCGTAGGATTCATAGAAAAGGGTATCTCCGCTAAAAAGATAAGGAATTTCCCCCGGTACAAAGTAACATACCGAACCCTTGGTGTGTCCCGGGGTGGAAATGACCTGCCATTCCTTTCCCAAAAGCTCCAGCTTATCTCCGTCCTGTACCGGAATATACTCTGTAATTGTCACGCCCTCATCCATGCCGGAAAGGTTCCACTGGGGATTTTTCCAGCATTTCCTTTTCATCCTTTGAGGCATATAAGGGCACCTCGTACTTTTCCTTCAACTCTTCTGCCACAAGGATATGGTCAAAAATGACCGTGGGTTAAAAGAATAGCCTTTAAATTCACTCTTTCTTCCGCAATGGCGGAGCAAATCCGCTCCGCCTCATCTCCCCAGGGTCAATTAAAACCCCTTCTCTTGTCGCCTTATTCCAAACCAGATAACAGTTTGTTGCCACAATGCCTACAGTCAGGCTTCGTATATTAAACATCTTACCCTTTGCCCTTTCTATCTCTATAATTCCCTGAATCTTCTTCAGCTTTCCGATAATATCATTCAGCTCTTCTCTACTCTTAATTTCAAAGCTGATATTAATGGTGGCCTTACCATTCTTCGCGGTTCGGGAATTCATACTGCTGATGTCAATCTTATTGTCTGTAAGAACCTTGGAAATGTCCACAATCTGTCCCATACGGTTATTGGCATAAATGGTAAGCTCCGTAGCATAGCTTTCCTGCTCCGGTCCTCTCTGCCATTCCGCATCAATCATTCTTTTCCGTTCCGCTTCCGGAAGGTTCATCATATTGATACAGTCGGTACAGTGAATGGTAATGCCTCGACCTCTGGTCACGAAGCCCACAATTTCATCTCCCGGCACGGGATTACAGCACTTTGCGTAGCGCACTGCCAAATCATGGATTCCCTTCACCACAATACCGGATTTGGCTCTCCGGATAACCTCCGGCTTATTGGTCATTTCCCCGATATTTTGCAAAATGGTCTTGTCATCCACCGTCTTGCTTTCCGCCTTTTGTTTGGAATCCAAAAGCTTGGAAATAACCTGAGACTCCTTAATACCCCCTCGACCTACACCGGCCAAAACACTTTCCCAATCCCGATAGCTGTACCGGCGAAGTACCGCCTCCACATACTCCGGTTTGGTAAGGTCCGGAAGATTCAGCCCTTTACTTTTCACATAGCGTTCCAGAAGATCCTTACCACGGTCAATATTTTCATCCTTCTGCTCGTGACGGAACCACTGATTAATCTTGTTTTTTTCGCCTGGGTGGACTTCACGATTTTCAGCCAGTCTCTGGAAGGTCCTCTGGAGTTTTGGCTGGTAATAATATCCACTCTGTCTCCGTTATGGAGCACATATTCAATGGGCACCAGCTTGTCATTGACCTTGGCTCCAACCATCTTATTTCCTACAGCGGAGTGGATGGAATAAGCAAAGTCAATAGGGGTGGAGCCCGCCGGAAGATTCTTCACATCTCCCGTAGGGTTAAAGCAGTACACGCTTTCATTGAAGAGGGAAAGGTCGGACTTTACCATCTTCATAAATTCCTTGGAATCGGACTCATCCTTCTGCCACTCCAGAATTTCGCTGAGCCACTTCATTTTCGTCATCTCATTCTCAGTGGCCTTACTTTCAGAGCCGCCCTCTTCCTTGTACTTCCAGTGAGCGGCAATACCGAACTCCGCGGTTCTGTGCATTTCAAAGGTACGAATCTGAATCTCAAAGGGCACTCCGTCCCGTCCGATTACCGTGGTATGAAGAGACTGGTACATATTGGGCTTAGGCATGGCGATATAGTCCTTAAAGCGCCCGGGAATGGGGGTATAGAGCTTGTGAATAAAGCCCAGCACCGCATAACAATCCTTTACCGTATCCACGATGATACGGATGGCAAACAAATCATAGATCTGGTCTATGGTCTTGTTCTGGTTTACCATCTTCTTGTAAATGGAGAAAAAGTGCTTGATTCGTCCCTTAATGTTGGCTCTGATGCCAGACTCTTCGATATGCTCCCGCACCTCCTGCACAATCTTGTCGATTCGCTCTTCCCGGACCTCTCTTTTAAAATGCACCTTCTCCGCCAGGTCGTAATAGACCTCCGGCTCCAAGTATTTCAAAGAAAGGTCGTCCATCTCAATCTTAATCTTACTGATACCCAGACGATCCGCTAAGGGAGAATAAATCTCCAGGGACTCTCTGGCCTTTTCCTTTCGTTTCTCCGGACTCTGGTATTCCAAAGTACGCAAATTATGCAAGCGATCCGCCAGCTTGATGATGATGACCCGGATATCCTTGGCCATGGATACAAACATCTTTCTGAGATTCTCCGCCTGCAATTCAACTTTATCGGTATTTAGATTTAACTGAGTCAGCTTGGTAACCCCGTCCACAAGTACGGCAACGTCCGGATTGAACATTTCCTCTACCTGCTTAAGGCTCATCCCCGTATCTTCCACAACATCATGTAAGAGTCCCGCCGCAATGGTTTCTTTATCCATTTCCAGGTCGGACAAAATGATGGCTACACAGAGGGGATGAATAATATAGGGTTCTCCCGACTTTCTCTTCTGGTCCTTGTGCTGTTCCTTCGCTACCTCATAGGCCTTTTCAATCATGGAAAGGTCGTCTGAAGGATGGTAGGAACGAACATTTGCCAAAAGTATCTTTAAAAGCTCCTCAGGAGGGGTATTATCCCTTGGCCTCTCTAAGGGCTTGTCTTCCTTTTTATCTGTCATACTTACTCCAATCTGTCACTATTCTTGTATTCTACCCTGTCTCCTCTTCCTTGTCAAAATCGAGTTTTTTTCAAAAAAATTTAAGCCTTTATTTGCAGGAAGTTTTTAATAAGCCTGTCACAATTCGTACATATCTTTTTTTATAGTAGAAATAAGAAATATAGTACTATCGGTATAAGATGAAAATGTATAAGTATTCTTCTTTTTACAAAAATTATAGAGAAAAATTCATACTCTTTTTCTTTCTTGCCGATATACTACCTTGAGCAAAAGGATATTTTTCTTTTTGTCCCTTTCTATGAGCAGAAAAATGACAGGAGGTCCCTCAGCATGAATATACTTTTTCTTTCTTACTCCAAAATGTGACGTGGCATACGTAAAGGAAGAAGACAGTTTGCGAAATACCTTGGAGAAAATGGAGTTTCACCGGTATTCAGCCATTCCCGTATTAAGTAAAGACGGAAAATTTGCCGGCACCCTGACGGAGGGGGATCTTCTTTGGGAAATTAAAAACCAACTGAATCTGGATTTAAAAGAGGCGGAGAAGGTACTGGTAAAGGACATCCCTATGCGAAAGCATTTTGAGGCGGTGGGAATCAACAGTTCCATGGAGGGGCTGGTGGCTCGTTCTCTTACCCAGAACTTTGTACCGGTGGTGGATGATCTGGGGCACTTTATCGGCATTGTAAAACGTCGAGATTTGATGGACTATCTGTACCGTCATGCGGATTTCGTGGCTTTGGATAAGGAAGAATCCATGTTAATGGCGGAGGATACCTCCTTAACAGGCTAAAGCATAAGAAGCAGAATGGAACATCCAAGGGAGGGACACTCGGGTAAAACAAGATATTTCATACTACCCGAGGAACACCCGGTAAAACAAGATATTTCATACTACCCGAGGGGCACTCGGTAAAAATAAAGGAAGAGGAAATCCTAGAATTTTCGGATTTCCTCTTCCTCTTTTTCTCCTGTTTTTTCAATACTGCGAATCAAAACGGTATAACTGCTTCCCCCTTCCAGGAAAACCTCCACTTCCTCCCCCACACGCTTTCCCATCAGTGCCTTTCCTAAAGGAGACTGATTAGAAATTCTTCCTTCCAGGGACTGTCCTCGAATGGAGGTGACCAGGCGATAACACTCTTCCTCTTCATCCTCCGGAAAATACACAACCACCGTGTCATTAATCCCCACTACGCCCTCTTCCGACTTTGTGGAAATCACTTTGGCAAACTTTAATACCCGCTCCAAATAGCGAATCCGGGATTCATTTTGATTCTTCTCTTTCTTTGCAGCATAGTATTCAAAGTTTTTCCGACAGATCTCCCTGGGCTCTGGCCTCCTTCACCGCCTCAATCAGCTTCGGACGAATCTCCAGCTTTCTTTTCTGAATCTCCGCCTCGATTTTTCCGTACATCCTCCCGGGTTAATTCCTCACTCATCCTATTCTCCTAAAGCTTTATTTTCCTTCGTAGCAAATGAGGGATTCCAGAGAATACTTTTCAAGCTTCTTTCTGCCTTCCAATCCGGCAAGCTCCATCACTACGGAAATCTTGGCTACCTCTCCCCCAAGACGCTCCACCAGCTTGCAGGCAGCCTCCAAAGTGCCTCCTGTTGCAATTAAGTCATCCACGATAACAACCTTGGTTCCCTTCTGGATGGCATCCTTGTGAATCTCCACCTCAGCCTTGCCATACTCCAAATCATAGGCAATGGATTCCGTCTCTCTGGGCAGCTTTCCCTTCTTACGTACCGGCACAAAGCCCTTATGCAACTCATAGGCGATGGCGGTTCCGAAGATAAAGCCCCGACTCTCCAAGCCGATGACAAGATCAAAATCCACATCCTTTAAAGAATGGATTAAGCCATCTACGGAATCCTTCAATCCGTCCGGATCCTGAATCAAAGAAGTAATATCACGGAAAATTACTCCCTTCTCCGGAAAATCCGGAATGGACAATACATAATCTGCTAAATGCTCTCTTTTCATAGTTCTCCCTCAACTTCTTTATAGCATAGGCCTGAATGGCCGCCACCGTTTTGCTATCCGTCATCTTCCCTTCCGAAATCAATTGCAGTAAGTCCTCCAGCGCCCAAGCTTCCAAAAAGATCTCCTCATCTTCATCGAAGCACTGCTGTCCCTTTTTCAAATCCTTGGCAAGATAAATGGCAATCTTCTCATCCAAAAAAGCCACCGTGGTATTGACCCAAAGAAGAAGCTCCAAATCCTCGCATTTATAGCCGGTTTTCCTCCTCCAGCTCCCTCTTTGCACAAAGAAGAAAATCTTCCTCTTCGCTATCCCGCTTTTCCCGCCGGAATTTCCAGGGTAAAACGTGACAGAGCATGACGGTATTGCCGAACCATAAGAAGCCTTCCATCCTCTAAAACCGGAAGTACCGCCGCGGCTCCCATATGATGAATAAAGTCCCAGTGGGTCACATGACCGGATACATCCACCGTATCTTCATAGACCTCCAGCACCGAGCCCTTGTAGCGGAGCTTTCGTTCCAGTAAACGAACCGGAACCTCTTCCTTCTTCTCTTCCTGTTTTTTTCTTTTTCTTCCATCTTTCAAACACTCCTATTCCGAAAGATTTTGATTTGAAATTCTCTATAAGATTTCCCCTCAAACTTCTTTATTCTAACATACTTATAGGGATATCTCCATGATTTAACGAAAGATTTCCTTCGGATGTCGAAAGAACTCCCTTTAGAAACGAAAAAAAGGATGAACAGAAGGAAAAGCAACGCTTCTCTCTTCACCCTTTTGGAAAATCAATTAAGAAATTTCACTTTGAAAAAAATTGGAAATTCCATTCGGAAATTCCATTTAAAAAAATCTCCCCAAAAATCCTATAAAGATTAATTTCAGTAATCTTACTTGGAAAAACTCCACCTTAGAAACTCCGTATCCCGCCTTGTTGATATGCTCTCTAAGCTCTTCCTCGCTGTGCTCTTCCTTCATCCGCACTTCCGCTGTATGACTGCTTAAATCCACCGTAGCCCAGACACCGGAAATGGCATTTAAGGCATTTTCCACCTTCTTCTTACAGTTTCCGCAATGCATATCGTCTACGGAAATCATGGCTTTTAAAAGGATAATGTCCTTCCACCTTGTCGGAAACCTTTACGGAATCCACACTGCATTCTCCTCCGCCGCAACAACCATTTTTTCCTCTTTTAATGACACTTCTTACCGCAAAAACGATAATTACGCCTACCAGTGCCAAGATGACAAAATTTCCCATGCTGTTCTTCCTCTCTGAAAACAAGTTTGCTTAAATTCATTAGCTATGTCTAACTTCTTTAGTTTAGTCTCTTGTTTTCTTCTGTCAAGGAATTTTGAAAAATTTTATTTTTCCTATCGTGATGCAGCGGGTCTTATTTTTCCTTTTCTTCTTCCTCTTCCGTCTCTTCCTTGTGTACGATAGTCTTTCCGATACGGTGGTTCTTGATTTCCGCCACATCGATACTCAGACCGTCCGTATCCAAGTGCAAGGAGGAGCCGTCCTCCGGCACTCTACCGATAATTCCCATGATATAGCCGCCGAAGGTATCCGCAGCCTCTAAATCCAGATGAATCTTCAGGGCTTCATTCACATCCTCCAAATCCGCAGAGCCGAGAATGCTCCACTCATTTTTCAGAAATCTGTTCAATAGGCTCCGGCTCCGGAAGCTCATCCTCCTCATGAAGGTCCCCACCAAGGCCCTCAATCAGGTCATGGAGGGTAACAATTCCCGTCATTCCGCCGTACTCATCCAGCACTATCCCATAGTACTTTTCTTTTCCTTTGCATGATTTTTGAAAAAGGTCGGAAACCTTCATATTCTGAGAAATGAAGAAGGGCGATCCACCGCATTCCGCATAACATTCGGTCTGCTTAAGTCGTTTAGGCGGAAATAATCCTTGGTGTTCAAGACACCGATAATATCGTCATTGTCCTCACCGCAAATCGGGTAACTGGCAAAACGGTTTTCATGGATGGTATGTCTCCACTGTCTATCCGTATCCTCAATATAAAGCATAGCCACATCTGTTCTGTGGGTGCAAACGTCTTCCACCGTAAGATCCTTAAATTCGAACACATTTTGAATCCACTCATTTTCACTGGATTCAAAGATGCCGCTTTCCAATCCCTCATCGATCATCATCAAAATGTCTTCCTCGGAAACGGAATTAATATCTCTTTCCGGGTCGATCTTCAAAAGCCTAAGCACTGCATTCGTTGATGCGGAAAGAAAGAAAACGATGGGCATGGAAATAATAGACACAATCCGCAGTACCGGAGCAATGAAAAGCGCTATAGGCTCTTTATATACCTGCGCCAAGCGTTTCGGCACCAACTCTCCGAAAACAATACTGATATAGGATAGAACCAGAGTAATCAGCACAATAGAAAGGGGGTGCATCATGCTCTCCGTATTGGGGATAGGAAGCTTTACAAGGAGCTTATCCAAATATCCCGCAAAGCTCTCTGCCGCAAAGGCACTGGAGAGAAATCCCGCCAGAGTAATCGCCACCTGAATGGTGGACAAAAAGCGGGAAGGCTCTTCCACAAGCTTTAAAAGATGCTTTGCATTTATGCTTCCGTCCTCCGCAAGCTTTCTTATTTTTCCCTCTCCCATCTGCAAAACCGCAATTTCCGCGCAGGAAAAGAATCCGTTAATGAAAATCAGTACAAACAAGAGTATGACTCGACCAAGCATAGCTGTGTTTAAAAATCCTCCTTAACTCCAAAATTCTTGGAATAGTTTTTTGTTCCGGGAATACTCGAAAAATGAATTGCAGAAAAAGGTATAGCGTGTCCTACACACTATACCTTCTTGCTATATGATTCTTAGGACTTCCGTTATCCGCGTCCCCGTCTTCGTCCATGTTCTTCCCCTTCTTGTCTCTTTCCTCAACTGAAAAGAATACAGGCATTATACGGAATCTCCCCTACTTTGTCAAATCCGAGAGAAAACCAGCTTGAGATGGTTATTCCATCGTGAATATCATAGTTACTTCTACAATGAATTCCATGGCGTTTGATAAAGGCTATAGTTCCACGGAATTCCTTTCGGCATAGAGCAATACGCCAAGGCTTTTTTTCTTTGCCCGGATATAACGAAACTTCAGAAAACCGGCATTTTTCCAGATATGCCTTTAATTCCGCCTCATCATAAAGTCTTACACCATGAATCTTCTTAATCATGGAACAACACTTACTTTCCTTATCATGGGTAACCGCCAAAAGAAGTACCCCTCCCGGCTTTAATACCCGATACGCCTCTGCCAAAGCTTTGTCCATGCTCTTCCAAAAGTAAATGCTTTCAAAGCTGGAAATCGCATCAAAACTGTCGTTTCGAAAGGGAAGCTTATTCACTCCGCTTAAAAATCACCTCGCATCTGTCCTGCGAAATGGCCTTCTCATTCCATCCTGTGGCGATGGAAACGGATACCGGCGAATGATCGATGCCGCTGACATGGGCATCCGGATAGCATTCCAACCAACGCTCCAGATTTCCGCCTCCCCCGCAGCCCAAATCCAAAATATCCGCCTGAATCGGCAACTCCACAAAGGACATGCCCCAGCGACCCAACTTGGCATGCTCTCCATAATTCATTAATAGGCTAATGACTCTCCCAAAAAAATCCTCTGGGTTTCGAGAAATTCTGCAAAAGCCCCATTGTCTTCCTCCTGAAATCTTGGGGAATCCTGCTCCTAGCATCCCCTTTTTTTCTTTCTAGTCCGTCTTCGCAAGTCTTAATTTATTCGTAAATTTAATTTTTATGGGACAAAGCCAGGCTTGTCAACAGGGAGATGGGGAAGGACGGGGAATGGTTATGCGATATTTTTATACCGTGTAAAAAAATACTCATAAATCTTTGACGATACTCAGAGATACTAAGCTCATCGTAGGGAATGAATCTAAGAGCTGCTGAGTTGATGCAAAACGCCGATCTGCACCCGAAGTTCATCCACAGATTCTTCTGCGCTGTTTTACTGAAGATCAAAGTAACTGCGCGGGATATGGCAGTAGCTGCCGGGATTCTTGTCCAGATACTTCTGGTGATACTCTTCTGCAGGAAGAAGTTTTTCCAACGGAAGCAGTTCAACAGCAAGCCCGGCTCCGGCTTTCTCTCCTCCGCCCGATAAACCGCTTCGATCTCCGGAAGCTGGTCTTCTTCCGTATAATAGATTCCCGTCCGGTACTGGATGCCTCGGTCATTGCCCTGTTTGTTTACAGAGAGCGGATCGATCACCATGAAATAGTAATTCAGCAAATCAGTCAGGGAAATTACAGCAGGGTCATAGTCGACTGCACTGTCTCAGCATGCCCGCTGCTGTTACAGACATCCTGATAGGTCGGAGCTTCGTCAGGTCCGTTTGCATAACCTGCTTCTGTTCGGATTACGCCGACAAACCGATCAAAGAACTCTGCGTTCCCCAGAAACAGCCGCCTGCAAGATAGATTGTTTTCATATTCTCCGGTATCTCCATAGTAGTTTTCTCCAGTCACGATCTCTCCGGACCAGGTGTTGATCCTGCCGAATTCGTAGATGTTGGTATATCCCATGTCCGCAAGCTTTTGCGCTGCTTGCTTGGATCTGTTCCCTGCTCCGGCAGTAAATCAGGATGATCCGATCCAGATCCGGGAGTTCTTTTCGGCCGCTCCGCTTCAATGCTCTCATTCGGAATTAGAATTGCGCCAGGAATATGGCCTGCATCGTATTCATCTTGCCTGCGGACATCTACAATCACATGCCCGTCATCCCGGGTCATCATCTGCTTTTGCCATCTCTTGATCGATCTGATGATAACTCGCGACCTCTTGCACTGAACCGGCAGTATTTACCGAACAACCAGTCAGAAGAAAAATGGTCATCAAAAATCAAAAACAACGGTCTTGGAACACCCGTGCGCCTTTCTTCCACTATTGCTCTCGTCTTTTTCATTCTATGTTACCTCGGTATATTCTAATTTATCTATGAGTTTTCATATTATCTATGGCAAACTTTCCACTTGCTGCAGCTATAGGAAGCCCTCCACCAGTTTGAATCCATTGACTTGCAAGGTATAAATTGTTTTATGCCTTTGATAATGCTCTTAACATACTTACTTTTATAACCTTTCTGTGGATTAAAGCTCATATATCCCCCTTTGTAAGCATTACACCAAGTTGTGAATGTAACTGGAGAATACGTTCCAAGCACGATGAGTTTACCCTCAAGCTGAGGGAACTTTTTTTCAACTCTTAATCTCAATTCTTCTGCAATTCGCTGTTTTTTTCCTGATTATATTTCTCTTTATTATCTTTTTAGCCCAAACCAGTAAGCATAATTTTTCAGCATTTTGTAAAACATTACACTGAATAACTCTCTTTCCCATAGGAAATAGTGTTTCATCATAATCATAAACACGCATTCCACAAAAATTGTGTGTTTCTCCTGCAACATCATATCCGTCACAAGGAAAAAGAATGCTTCCTTCAGGTAATTTCAAATCCGCTTCAGTAACTATTCCAAATGCAACCTGATAACCTGTATTAGAAACATAACCCTCCGGATTCTCATACATGTACCTAAGATTTTTTTATCCAAATATCCTTCATCAATTAAGTCATAGAAAAGAGAATATGGATCTGCACACCAAATATAGTTATCTGAGTTGATAACCTTTCCGTTATTACCAATAATATTAACAACCTGCTTTATCTGCAATATTTATTTTTTTCAATATTAACGCCTAAATGTAGTTTTTCCACCCAAGGATTCAAATTTTTGCAAGCATTCTACTAACTAAGCTCAACAGAACCTCCCTTTGGAATAGCTGCTGTATTGCTTGTATAAAAAGCATACGATGCAACAAAGGAGAGGGCAATGAAGTTGCTATTAAAGTAATTTTTAAAAATCGCTCTAATGTAATGATTTGTAAAACGATTTGTAAAGTCTTCCATAGACTGTTTTCCATATTCCTTTATAGCCTTATTAGCATCTTTCATACTCATTCCTAGTTTAATAAATTGTATTAGGTTCATATGAGCAATTGAAATATCACATGGCGGCTTTATACACTCTAAGCTTTTAGCACAGTCAAAAAATAAATTTAATTCTTTGGTATCTTCCGGAGCAAGTTCTAAAAACTCTTTTCTTGCTTTCTCTAAATTTCTCCACAAATGTAGTGTTACCCCGTCCATTTCCATACAATAAAAATATGGCTCACGATAAATCTCCAAACTATCAGAAAGAACTCCTAGATTTTCCCACATTTTATATAATTGTTCATCCTTATTGCATCCAACGAGAAAATGAATGCAATTATCTATATGATATCCTTGCCTATTCCACCCTGCACACTCACCACCGGGCATTTTGTTTTTTTCGTATATTTCTACTGAATATCCAGCCTGCAATGCATATATTCCAGCACTCAAGCCAGAAACACCTGCTCCAATAATTACTACTTTTTTACCCATATTCTCTTACTTTCTATATAAGGTCTTAGAACAATTTTAGAGCATCGGACAATACACAATGCTCATACATTACTCTAAGGAACTAACCAAATTCTAATGAGCTAACATCGATACTTTTCTTCGAATTTCTATAACTCACATGTCCATATGAAAATCCTTTTTCTTCAAATATTCCTTCAATTTAAAGGCACAAAAATAAGGGAAGGTATAAATCTGATTGGCATATCCCACATTTACATCTCCGAGTTTTATCCCAAAGGAAATATCCTGATATCGCTTATTGCTAATCAAAGCGGAAAGAGCTTTCGACTGATTGCTATTAGCTTTCACCTCTACCGGAACCAAAGCATTTTGGGTACGCACAAAAAAATCTTCCTCCAGACTGGCATTTTCCTTCTTATAGTAATAGAGACCTAAGCCTTGCTTCACAAAAGCCTCTGCAACAAAGTTTTCATACAAAGCCCCCTTATACACCCCCAGATTCTTATTGACTCTAAGGTCCTCTTGAGCCTCCTCATCCAAGGAAGAAATCAGTAGACCGGTATCCATATAATATAGTTTGTATTTGCTTTCTTCGATATTTTCCCTTTAAAGGAAGCTCAGAATTGGAGGCAGTTACATTCCATGATGATGCCTGCATCCTTCAACCAGTCGATGCAGCCGCTATATTCCCGGGATCTGGCATTCTTCGCCACCTTATTAAACTGAAACTTCTTATTTTCCTTAGCTAGCTAGGGCGGGAATGCTTCGATAGACACTGATAATCTTTGTCTCGATCCAAGCCCTCTGCATACTTTTCTGACATCCTCTTCATAGTCCAATCGAATCTGATTCTGCAAATCCAGAGTACCGGAAAATGTCCCTGTCTCCAAATACTGCTTTACCACATCCGGCATTCCCCCTAGGACTGAGTAGGTGAGAAAGAGCTCTTTAAAAATGGAGAGCTCATTCTCGTTAAATGACTTGTTTTTCCAGCATGTGGCTAAGGATACTGCCAATCTGCTCCTCCCTATAGCCCTTTGCCCAAAGAAATTCTTCAAAAATCCATAGAAAAACATTTCATAGTCCGTTTTAGAGCCAACGCTATTACTGTGAATTCTTTTTATAATTTATGCCCAGCATGGAACCGCTACAAATCACATCATAATTTCCATCTCTATGGAAGGATTTCAAGGTAGTCGCCACATCAGATTTTTCCTGTATTTCATCAAAAAGAATAATGCTTTCCTTCGGAATAAAACTGAATAGACGGGTCTGCCAATGTGATATTTCTGGTCACACTTTCCACATCATACCCATCTGCTAAAAATCTGCATGAACTTTTTTTCCAGAGCAAAATTGATATAAACGATATTTTTTTATAGTTCTGTTTTTGCAAAATGTAAAATGGATTCCGTCTTTCCCTATTTGTCTAGCGCCCTTAATAATCAAAGGCTTATGCTTGGCATCCGCCTTCCATTCCTGCAAAAATCATCTATCTTTCTTTTAAAAATACATTTTTCACCCCTCCATAGAGGGATGGTATCACAAAAAATAGCCACTTCAACGCCTTTCATCACATTTCATGAGCCACTTTTTCGCCTTTTTCTCACATTTCATGAAAAAAATCTGTAGCTTATCATAACCATAATATGATTTTATTCATTTGCTTCTTCAGCAATTTCTGTATACTCTCTAAGCTTTCTTTGTAACAACCCCCTATCAATAAGTTTCAATGTATACTCTGATACCATTGTTGGTGAAAGACTTCTGCTTAATGCAAACTCTACCACCTCATCATCTTTTTGATGCACAAAGTATGACTCCAACACTTGGATTTTCGCTTTGTTTCTTCACTTCTATCCAATGCTTCCAAATATAGATTCATTTTCCCAATATATTCCGGCTTGAATTCTCCAATCTTAAGTTCAAAAAGCCACTAAGCAGGACAGACTCTCTATGATAAAATAACAAATCAATATAGTAATCATGGTTTCAACCTGTACTCTATACTCATTACTTATAAAGGAAAAATCTTTTCCAATTTCTAAGATAAAGTTCTTCAAATTGTCAAGAATTGATTTCTGAAATTCTCTTCATTTCCAATCTTGGGAGCATCAAGAAATTCCAATACATAACTATCCATAAATAAATTATGTGTTTCTGTTTTGCCCTTTTGTATAGCAGGCAAAGTATTGCTCTTTTTGAAAGCGCATAGCGTTCATAGTATCCGCTATCCATCTGTCTTACCAACTCCCGGTGAGTCAGATTCTCTTAATTGCCGTTAATATAAAAATTCTCTTTCCTCTTTATTTTTTTGCTCCGGACATTATCTTCAAATGATTAGACTCAGCTCAATTGTGTCAACAGTGTTGACACTTTTTCATCGTCCTTATATAGCTCATAGAATTGCTTCATTCTATATAAACCTCTGCGGTTAAAACCTTTTAATTCAGGATAGTTGGTTGAGAAAAATTCAGCTACATTATCAACGAAACCGGAACCATAAGATGCCTCCTCAGTTTTTCACTAATGTATTTTTCCAACTTCTTGATACATCAAAAATCAGTTCTTCATTAACTTTTTATAAGCACGATCCTTTGCACTTTCGACAATATTAACAATATCATCAAACTGATGATATTCTTTTCCCACTGCCTGCATTCTGTATTATCATCTTATCCTTATTCATTGTTTTCTCACCTCTAAGAATGTACTGTATTTTACATAGAGTCATTTTACTGCTCCATCGTAAAGAGCGAGTAAAAGTATCCCTTCTTTTCCATAAGCTCAGAGAATACTCCTTCCTCCAAAATCTCTCCTTCTTTTAACACGCATATCCGATCTACACGACTTAAAAATTCTGGCATCCAAATCATGGAGTACCAAAATCTCCGTGATATTCTCCAAGGATAAGAGGGAATCCAATACCAGATAGCTATTTTTCCTTATCCAAAGCTGCAGTAATCTCATCTGCAAGAAGAATAGGGGTTTTTTCGAAGAAGACTTCTGGCAATATTGATTCTTTGCCGTTCTCCACCGGAAAGAGCTGCTCCATTTTCCCTGCAGGGATAGTCCAAGTTTTCTCCGAAAATCAGATTTTTTTAAACCGGCCTTTTTCAATGGCCTGATTAAGCTCTTCTTCACTGTATTTTTGAAAGAGCGTAATGTTCTCATAGATACTGCCGTCAAAAATAAAGACTTCCTGTTGAATATAGGAAATCGAACGAAAGAGGCTTTCCTCGGGAAGGGTAGAAAGAGCCCTGTTGCCAATGGAAATCTCCCCCTTTGGCTTCGCTCTATCCCCATAAGAAGCTTTTAGAATAGAGGATTTCCCTGAGCCGAAGCTCCCAGAAGAATCAGCTTTTCTCCCTCCTTTACTTGTAGAGTAAAGTCCTTCAAAACCTGCTTTTTTCCGGAGTATAAGAAAAAGGAAAGATGGGAGAAGCAAATATCTCCCTGTAAAGCCGGGATGGGAAGGACTTTCTCATGGGAGTCTGTATCGATATGCTTATGATAATCGTCCCTAACAATTTCACCGCTCTTCTCCTGCTCCTGCCTCTCTTTCTGTTCCTGCTGTCCTTCCTGCTCCTGCTGTTCCTTCTGCTCCTGCTGTTCCTTCTGCTCTGCTGTTCCTTCTGCTCCTGCTGCTCCTTCTGCGACTTCTCCCTTCTCCTATCTTCTCCCAAAATTGTTCGGAAAAGGGCGTAGGCGGTTCTTGCCTTACTGAGCATTCCCGGAAGCTCTGTCACCGGGTCAATGATATAGTTAATCAGTCTAGAAAAAGGCCAGTACGGTTCCCTACGGAAATGCTTTTTGCTTCTATAGGCCACAACAGCGCATAAGAGCAAAATGGCGAATTGAGTAATGTAGCCGGAAATGGCGGCAAAGTAATTGATTTTTCTCCACGCATTTTTCCTGCTCTTCCATGCGGCGTTCCACCTTTTGGCAGGTTTTATCATGAAGGGCAGAAAAGATTCCTTCCACCTTATAGGACTTAATGATGGTAAAGCCAACGGCAAAAGTCCTTTAAAAAAGGCCAGATATTCCGCATTTTTCCTTGGATAGCTTCTCCTCAATCTTCTCCATATTTCTTCCGGAGAAAAGAGCGGCAAAAAGGGAATCAGGGAAATGAGACAGGCCATCATGGCTAAGAAAAGATTGTAGCGAATCATCACCAATACAGTTTCCCTATGCCGCAAAATGACGATTTGCGAAAGTATGGGAATCTGGTCTAAAAGTCCTCTTTGATTTTCTGTAAATCCGTATTCAAGGCAGAAAGATACACTGCCGTATTCTGTCCGTAAAACTCCGTCACCTTCTTTTTTTGAAAGATAATGATACGCCGTTTTTTTCGGTACTGCAAAACTGCCTTTGGTGCTGAACTTCGTCCGAAAATAGTAGGTACAAAGACCGGAAAAGCTCACCATCAGTAAAACCGCTACGGCCATTAGGATGATTTTGATGTATACTGTAACGGCGATTTCCGGATAGGAAATCAATCAAAATCTGCATCAGTTGAGGTACAGAAAAGAATCCCCACGGACAAAAACCGTGGTACCCAAAACCGCCATAAATAGATTTTTTTCCGATTGCCTTGAAAAAGCTTTGACTTAAGGGATTACGCTGTTTCATAACTTTTCCTTCCTGCTGTCACTCTATTGTCCTATTTTTTATACCCTTACGTACTCTCTTGTCACGCTTCTATACTTTTTCTTCTATACTTTTTCTTCTATACTGTTTCCTATACCTTTTGAAAAATAATCTTACCTTTCTCCCCTGTCCATGCTGGGAATACTGAAGCTCTATCCCTTCCTTTTCCAAGGCTTCTATCGCCTGGATTTTTTCCACTGTAGCTTTTTCCCCGGGGAATAACAGGGGATTCCAAGTGATAAAGGCTAAGATATTCCAGGCAAATGCGACTTTCCCCGTCATAAAGACTAAGTTCTCTCCATCTTTTAAGCCTTCTGAAATTTGCAAACTGTTGTCCGCTACAGAAATTTGATAAAGGGCAGAGGGTAGGAGTTTTGACTGTAGTGACTGTTCTATTGTCTCAGGTCTTCCCTCTCCTGACTGTTTCTCCCTATCCTCCCCAAATCTTCTTTCTATATCCTTCAGGGCAAAAAACAATCTTTCCAGTTCCTCATCCGAAATAAAGGGGCCTGTCATCAAAAGTAGATTTTCTCCGCTATGCATTTCCGATTCAATACCGTAATCCTCCCGAAGCAGCTTAGCCAACTCCCGTCCCAGTCTAAGCTTAGGGATTCCTAGGGCTCGTAGGAAAATCTTAGAAAAATCCATAGCAAAGCAGGCTTCTTCCTTCTCCCAAAGAAAGGAAAAATAAGAAAGCGTCCTTGTCTTCACCCGAAAGCCCTTCATCACTTCCTTCCAACGGGAAAATAGTGCTTCTCCCTCTCTTTCCAAAAGTGTCGTAGCCTTTTCCAAAGAAAGCATCAGAGGATAGGAGGGAGAGGTCGTTTGAAATACGGAAAGGTAGAAAGACAGCTTTTTCCTACTGTATCTTTCTCCATTTCCCAATATCCAGGCACTCTGGGTTAGGAGCAAAGGGTTTTGTGGGGACTTTGCACCACCAAGTCCGCCCCTAGGGCAATGGCCGACTCCGGAAAAGATGCTCCCTTTTTCGGAGAAAAATGGGCTCCATGAGCTTCATCCACCAGAAGGGAAAGGCCATTTTCATGGCAAAGCCTTGCAATCGCTTCCACATCAGAGACCACTCCCTCATAGCTTGGGCTGGTAAAAATCAAGGCCTTGCTCTTAGGGAACGTAGAAATCAGTCTTTCCACTTCCTTCAGAGAAACTGGAGCTGAAGCAGGAAAAATCCTCCCAAAACTCCGGTAGAAGAAAATGAATCTTTGCCTTTCGGAGAGATAGGCATAGAAAACAGAGCGGTGGCAATTTCTTGCCACCACTACCTCATCTCCTTCTTCCAGTAGAGTGAAAATACCTGCCTGTAAGCCGGAGGAACTGCCATTTACCAGATAGAAGCAATCCGAACAACCGTAGTAGGCGGCAGTACGATTCATGGCTTCCTGCAAAATTCCCTCCGGGGCATGAAGATTATCCAGCTCGTCTACCTCCGTATAATCGTAGGCATAGGGAAGGGCTGTACCCATGTCCCTCTTTCTTTGGTGCCCCGGCATGTGCAGAGGCAGGAGTTTTTTTTCATTGTAGTGCTGAAAATATTTTTCTAAAGGAGAAGCGGAAGGGTTCCGCCCCTCTTTCGATTGATTCTTCATTTTCTTTCCTTTACAGATTCTTCTCCAAATCCTCTACAATCTTCTTAATGGTTCCCTCTTTAAAGGGATTCATCAGGCCAACCTTTTCCTCCAGTTCCGTAAAGAAAAGGGATGCGGAGTACTTGGAAAAGTCCATATAGCTCTTCCATGCCCCCTGAAAATCCTTATCCATCCAAGCCTTGTACTGTAAGGCATTGATGCCGGCAATGCAGTAATCAATGTAGTAGTAAGGCAGGTCATAATGTGGTGCTGCTTCTGCCAGAAGCCACCCTCTTCCATAAAAGCATTGTCCGCATAATCCAAATGGGGCTTATATTCCTGTTCCAGGGTTCTCCAAAGCAGTTTTCTCCTTCGGAGTCATTTTTCGGATTCTTATAGACAATGTTTTGGAACTCATCCACCATGGTGCCGTAGGGATAAACATCAGGAACTCTTCAAAATGCATGGAAAGGTAGTCCTTTGCCCGATCCCCGAAGAATAAATCCATCCAAGGCTCGGTAAAGAATTCCATGGACATGGAGTGGGTTTCCGCCGTTTCCATGGTCAATTCATTATGCTCATGGATGGGTAAATCCGCTGTAATATAGCTCTGGAAGGCGTGTCCGCATTCGTGAGTAATCACATCACAGTCTCCGGCTGTGCCGTTGAAGTTGGCAAAAATAAAAGGCATGTGATAGTTGGGAAGCATTTCCATATACCCGCCGGTTCTCTTATTCTTTCTGCCCAGCACATCGAAAAGCTCCATTTTCATCATATCCTGCATAAACTTGAGGTTTCGGAGAAAGAGCATCGTACATCTTCTGCCCTGCTGCCAGGATTTCCTCCGGTGTTCCGATGGGAGCCGGATTTCCTCCTGAAAAATACCCCTTCATCATAGTAATTAGCTTTATCCAGCCCAAGACGCTCCCTTCTTCTTTCATGAAGCTTTTGAACAAATGGCACCAAATCCCGTTTTACCTGCTGACGGAAGGATGCAATCTCCCTCCCCATAGCAGTTTCGATTCATTCTGGCATAGCCGATTTCCGTGAAATCCGGATAGCCCATCATCTGTCCCTGCTCGGTACGATTCTTGACCAAGGCATCATAGATAGAGTCCAGCTTCTCCCTATTGTCCTCAAAGAACTTGGTATAGGCCTTCCATGCCTTCTTACGCACCTCTCATCCTCTGCCGTAAGGTAAGGTGTCATGAGGGAAAGATTCAGGTTCTCCCTTCCCAGGGAATCTTTGGAAGCTCAGAAGCTTTACTGTATTCGGTGGTTAGTTCATTTTCCTTTTGCATCAGTGGAATCAGGAAATGTCCACCGCCTTCTGTGCCAGCTCCATGTTTTTAAAGGCTACATGCCCAAGCTTTTTCTTCCATATAGGCTCTATGGGAAGAATGGTAAACCCGCATTTGGTAGTCCACTAAGAGATTCCGGAAAATGGGCATATTGGCATCATAAAAGGCTCTCTCCTTCTCGTAGAAGGGATCGGTCATGTCAATGTCATTTTCGAATGCTGGCAATCACACTTTCCGTCATCACATCATCCACCAGCTTATAGTATTTTTGATGTAGGGCAAAAAGCTCCTCCTGACTCCGCCTTATCTACCCCCTCACAAAGCTCCAAAAAAATCAGCCTTCAGTTTATCAAAATCAATTCTCTCATAGGGAAATTCGGTAAATTTCATATTTTCCTCCAATTCATAAAGCACAATGTAAAACAATCGGTATAAGCATAACATTTCTATGGGAATATTCCATAAGTTTTGTGTTTTTCCTTTAGCCTTTTGCACAGAAAAAAATAGGGATGTAAAAATAAAAATGATTTTCTAAGCAATATAGGTCTGAAAATTCCTCAGTTATTATGATTTTTACAGTCCCCATCTATTAAAAGTCGTGACGCTATAAGACCAAAGAAAAAAACTCACACTTATGTTTGCTTGTTTTTATTTTTCACACTATCCAAAAATCCGAGAGATCTATAGTGTCTGATACGTATCCTTGTTTATAATTGCTGATAGCCTTATCCATATCTTTCAAAGTACGTGCAGAAATAGTATCCGGAACCGTTAATTCACGAGGCTCTAGCATAATACAACCATTTTTCATATTCCTTTAACGTTATAATATTGGTATAAAGCACCGCGCAAAAGTAACTCGCTTCTTACTGTCGAGGTGAACATTATACTCCTTTGCAGTTTTTCATCATTTTCCTCCCTATTTGACATTTTTTCCAAGGTGTTTTTTGGCCTGATTTTGACACTTTTCCAAGGTATTTTTAGCCTGATTTTTGACACTTTTCCAAGATTTCATAGTCCATTCATCGAAAAAGGCCGGTGAAAATAGTTAAACTATTTCTACCGACCTTTTATAAAAAGACAATCCTAAAATCCTAACTCTAAGAGCAGAACACTGGCCTTAAAGGACATCCATAGCAATATCTCATAGCTATGAGCCAGAAATACAAAGAAGAATAAAGCCAAAAGGGGCTTAGTCATAGGAGCTCGCTCTAAATAGCGTTGAGAACAGCGATAGAGACTGATGCCGCCCCCTATAAAAGCTTAGTACTTTCACTAAAAATCAATCCAAAAAGGCAAAATCCATATTAATTAAGCTTTAGAAACACGATCAGCATAGAGAGGGAAATCAAGCCAATAAATACAAGCCCCTCTTTTTCCCTGCTTTACGAATATTTCTTCCTCCGGCTTCTTCCTGTTCTTCCTGCGGATATAAAGCCCCTGTACCCCTACGAAGGTAGAAAAGATAAAGGAATAAACAAGGCCAGAAGAAAAAGAGGAAGAAGATTTTTCCCTGTAAGCGTAGCAATAGTCCAAGAAAATGCCACCGGAACCGCCAGAACATAGCAAAAATCAAAGTCAAATTTTTGTGTAAAATTCTGTCTTCGTCCATAAACACCGTCCTTTCTCAAAAAGATTGAAGAGCATTCGTTACTTGTTTTTTTGTGTAGCTAGAGTATATTTATTTCTCTCATTATATCTAAGAAAAATAAAAAGTCATTCCCAATTTCTTGAGAATGACTTAAAAATTATTAGAAAGGATGGACGATTTTCTTTGGAAGCGAAAATGAGCTTTTTCATCTATGGTTTATCTTACTTCTTCCAATGCTGCTGCGAGCCATTCTTTTTGCATCCATTGCATCTGCTACTGCACTTTCTACTGTCTCACCACAGCTAATACAACCGGGTAAATCCGGAAAGGAAACTACGAATCCGCCTTCATCCTTATCTTCTACAATTTCCATACGATAAGACATTGCAAACAATCATTCAGCGTCTTCATCATTTTTCGCCTCACTTTCACAATCTGCCGCACCATTTCTACATATACCTTCTTAATCGGTTCGTGCTTTGGTATCGTGAAAATGCTGGTATACAGATGCTTCAGGCCATCCCTCTGATAAAAAGCGTATGGAGATCGTCGGTACTGGCAGAAAACAAGCACAGCGAAGTTTTTCTGCTTAGTATCCGCCACGTCGGAATCGAGCGAGAGCGTCTTTTAAAAGAGGGGATACCTGAAGCATCGTAACCTCATTTACACGATATCCTTCAAAATCTCCAAAGGAAACGGCTCTCCCACCTTCTCTACGGAAAGGTCTCTAGCGTAAAGTTGACTTCCTAAGGGTCAGTGCCGGGTATAGTAGGATCTCCCTTTCTCAAAAATCTCCGGCCAATGCTTTTGCCAGGCAGACAATCTCCATTGAAACGCTTTACCTTCTCCGGATTATCTTCCAGTCCTCTGGACTTGGACTCATAGTGGGTAAAAAGGGCATAGGGGTATACACCACCCTCTTCCCAAGGGCACGAATCTTCAGCAAAAATCCACATCATTAAAAGCTACCGCAAGCTCTTCCCGGAAACCGCCCACCTTGTCAAAGAGAGATTTCTAGTCATTAAAAACGGCGGCAGTGACAGCAGAATAGTTTTTGAATGCAGGCCGCCCCTATGCATATAGCTGTTTTCCGTTTCATGGGTACCGATAAAGGTGGCTCCGGCAATACCACTAAAGCCCATCACCACACCGGCGTGCTGAATCATTTTATCCGGATACAGGAGTCTTGCGCTGCAGATGCCCACTTCCTCCTGTTGCACAAACTGAAGCATTTCCTCCACAGAATCCGCCTTTAAGCACTCAATGTCATTGTTCATAAAGAGCAGATACTCCGTGGGCAAAACTTACCCTCGAAGTTGTTGATGGCGGAGTAGTTGAAACTCTCTCTCCCAGCGCACCACCCGTACTCGCCTTTAGTATGGAATTCTCCGTATCGTGCCGGGAATTCCTCCTGAATCTTTTTTCATAGTAGGCAAATGTCTTTTCCTCTACGGAATTGTTCTCCACCACAATCACTTCCAGATATGGATAGCTTCCGGCAAAGAGGGAGCGAATCGCCAGGTCCAAATCTTCGCTATGATCCTTACTGGGGATAATCACGGAAATCAGAGGAAGCTCCCCTTCCTTCTTCTCCAAGGCATAGTGGCAATGATAATAGCCGTAGGTAATGCCTCGCTCCACCTTTTCAATGGGAAGGCCCAAACGCTTCTGCATGGTCGAAAAACCGCCCGCTCTCCGGCAGTAAAGGCATAGAGCTTTGCCTCCCGGATTCTGGGCTGTGGAAAAGCTGGTGGGAACGCCAATGATAGAGCACCTTCCTGATATGGATAATGGTGGAAGAGGTAAAGAGCGCCTCTTCCTGCCTCTTTTTTTCTCCTCTTCACAGACCTGCTGCCCTTCCTTCTTTCCGCCTCCTCACAAAGTCGCAAAATCAGGTCATAGTCCTGGGCACCGTCATATTCCTTCTGCTCGTAAATCTTCTCTCCCTCTTCTCCCTCCTTTGCTACCGCCTCCAGTAAGGAGCGTTTCGCAATCAGAAGATGGCAGAAATAATTTACACTGCGAAGAAGCTCCGGGCTGTAATCCGGCTTAAGTGAGGCTCAAAATAATAGGCGGAGGCAAAATCAATCTTGTCCTCATCACTATAGAGAAGCTCCGCCTTAGGGATGCTCCTTAATGGTTTTTCGCAATGGTATATAAAGCATCTTCGGTAAGCTCATCATCATGGTCGGAGAAAATGATGAAATCCCCTTTGCCATGGCAATAGCGGCATTGGTATTACTGGAAATGCCCAGATTCTTGGGAAGGGCGGTAAAACGCACTCTGCTGTCCTTCTCCTGGTACTCCTTTAAAACCGCAAGGGGACTTTTTCCATTTTTCCAAGGAATCCTCGAAAGCTCTGAAGCATCCGCAAGGCAAATTTCAAAATGGGGGTAGGTCTAGGGACAAAATGCTGTCAAGAGTCTTCGTAAAAAGCCTCCTTGGGACGATACACCGGAATCACAATGGAAAAAGCAGGGATTCTCCCAAACCTCCGCTCTTTGTCTCGAAAGCTCTGCTCCGGTCTTTTCCTTTTTATACCACTCATTATAGTCGTAATCCTCTCAATACTCTTTTAGCTTGCACACTCTTATGCCAAAGAGCGGGAAAGTCCGCCCTTTTTCAGGGTATCCTTCACCGCCTCCACCGTTTCCCATTGGAAGAGGGCCAGGAACTTCTCCATCTTCTTGTGGGCATGGGAGTTAAAGGACTCGATTTTTATCGTCAAAGGCAAAACGACGAAGTTGATGATCCACCTGAAGCAAAAAGCTCCACCCTTTCGCCCTTCCCTAACTCGTAGGGAGTATCCAAGGAAAAGCCCAGCTTCTCTTGATTTTTCTTCCCTGTTTTCCTCCTCGTACTTCGGAAAAATAGGCTTCATTTACGGTTTCCCTGCTCCCACTTCCCTCATAGGAAAATTCTCTTTTCTCTCCCTGTCTTCCCTGGACAGACAGTTTCACAGGAGTCTCCGGATCTCTTCCAAAGGCCCAGCCCTGAATATGCAGTTTTTCTCTCTTACTAGCAATATCAATCTTTTGCTCTCATTTTCTCTTACACCTCTTCCGAAGAACTTTCAATCTGCGCTGGCTGTTCTAAAGAACTGCTTTCACAGGCATCCTGCCCCGGCTGTTTTGAAGAACTCTCTTCGCTGATTGCTTGTTCCGAAGCACTGCTTTCGCCTGCAACTTTCTCCGGCTGTTCCGAAAATTCAGTCTCTTCCTCCACCACAAGCGGTCTCTTCATGACTCTTTGGTTAATGGAAAGGATATACTCTCCCAAAAGTCCGATAAAAAGATTTGCACCGAGCCCAGGAAAAGCATTCCAATCAGCATGGGGGCCATTCCTGCGGGAAAAACGGTCCCACCAAATCAGCTTCATGATTAAATACAGTAATCCGAAGAGCATGGAAAGGCCGGCGCAGATGCCACTGAAAAATACCGCAATGCGAAGTCCCTACCTGGTATAGCTGGTAAAGCTCAGCATGGCCGCATCATAAAGGGTATAGAAGTTGTGGGTCACTCCCGCCCGGCGCTTGGGCTGGGTATAGGGAATGTCCTTTCTTCTATATCCAAGCTCCGCCACAATGCCCCGTAGGAAGGGTGGGATCGTCCAAAGATTTCATCACGGAAATAAAGCCCTGATCGTAAAGACCAAAGCCGGTAAACTGGCTGATTTGATCCACGGAAGACATTTTCCGAATCAGCTTATAGTACAGACTGCGAAGGGCGTACATGATTTTGGACTCGTTGCTTTCGGTCTTAACTCCGATTACGATACGGTAGCCCTCCTCCCAGGCATGAACGAAGCGGGGAATCATTTCCACCGGATCTGGAAGTCCGCCGCCATTAAAATGGTGGCATCTCCCGTGCTTTGCAGCATGGCATAATAGGGGAATTAAACTGGCCGAAATTCTTCGCATTAAAAATCGCCTTAATTCCCTTGTCCAGCTTGCAAAGTTCCCGAATCTTCTCTCGGTTTTGTCAGAGGAATCATTGTCGATAAAAAGAATTTCGTATTGATACTCCGGAAGTTGCTCTCAAAAGCAGAGCCTGAGCGCATTTGCCAAAGGGACAACATTTTTCCTCTTCGTTATAACAGGGAACAACGATACTAATGGTTTTTCAAAAGAAACTCTTTCTAAAATGCCCGTTCTGCTTAGGGGCATCTTCTAAATTTCCATATATACAGCCACCTTAATGGCTCTTCTTCCTTCATATCATAGAGGGCATCCGAATTTTGTCCATGCCGTGATAGCGCTTGTAAGGAAAAATGCTTGGATGGAAGCCGGATTCCTGCACCCTTTTCCAGCACCCATTCCAAATGCTTTCTGCCCCCTTGGAAAGGGAAAAGCGTAAGGTCTTCCTGCCATCCCTTTCCTAGGGAAAATTTTTGGCAGAATAGCCCGTCGATGGCCCTCTTCCGCTTTTTCTTTTCTCCCAGTAAAGCTCCATATCCTGTCCCGCCATTTCCAAGCTTTCCACATCCTCTTCGGAACCGAAGTAGGCTACGTTGCTGACAATGCCGGTACTCGTATTTTTACCATGTCCAAGGCCTGCGCCAGAGCATACTCATCTCCGCTGCAGATAAGAACCTTGTCCACGCCCTTTCCTTCCGTTTCCTCCCAAATGGCATTGACGATAGGGGAATGGGTGAGTTTGCCAGAGGGTGCTTATCCTTTGGAAGGAGGCTTTTACAAGTCTTATAGTCCAGCACCACTACCGGACAGCTTTCCGAAGAAAGACTTTCCGCCATCCTCTTGCTGTCCTCCCGGCTTCCCACCCCGAAAATCTTCTTGGCTCCCATGCACTTTGCTGCAAAGATTGCCCCAAGGCCGATAGCCCCTATCCCCAGTACACAAACCGTGTCTCCCGGCTTTTTACCTCCGCTTCTTCCGCAGCGGTAAAGCCGGTTTGCAAACATCCACAGAAAAGGAGGGCGTCCTCAAGTCCATAGCCTTTGGAATTTTCCCAAGATTTTTGATCCGCATAGGAAGGTAAAACACTCCTGAAAGGCTCCGTCTATGGATCTCTCCCCAGGCTATGGGCGGAAAAAGGGATGCCCAGCATGGGCTTCATTTTCCAAAACCTCAGAACTCCCCAGTCCGGGGTAATAGCGAAATCGCCACAATCTCTCCCTCGGAAAAAGTCCTTTACCTCTCTCCCTTTTTCAGGATTCTGCAATGCACTCATGCCCCAATGTCAGGTCTTTTTCTTTTCGGAGATCCCTGCCAAATGGTATGCACATCACTGGTGCAGGGGCTAACCAGAACCGGCGTAATCAATACACCATGCTCTTCCAAAAAGCTTAGGGCTCTTCCTTTTCGATAAAGGAGACTTTTCCTCTCCTCCAGTACAAAAAGGCTTTTCATCCGCATTTCCCTTTCTATAACTTACTACTGCTACTATTACTTACTACTACTTACTATTTCTTTTCCTACTGCTTATTGTTTCTTGCTCTTTCTTGTCGGCGTTTATCCCTATAGCATCCATCTATCAGGGGAAAAATCTCCCCGAAAAGACAGTCTATAATTCCTCTATCTTCTCTCCCTTAAGGCTAAAAACCCTGGGACAGGGGCGTAAATCTCTTCGAATAATTCCTGCAATTTCCTCCGTATAGCCCGGTGCCACAATCAAAATCTCCTCCACCGGCTCCTTTTGAAAATGGCTCTTATCCACAATGGGAAGGTGGGAGGCGGGGCTGTATTTTTCCCTGTTTGAAAGGGCAGTGAGTCAATAATATAGGCCACTTCCTCCTGTAAAGCTGTGGTGGAAAGGAGGGTTAAGCCCTGGTGGCTGGCACCCCCACACCGCCATTCTCTCCCCTTCTGCCCTAAGGCCTTCCAAATGCTTTTTTGATGTCCTCTTGAATGGCTCTTTCATTTTTCCAAAATCGGTCCAATGTCTACCTTCTGTCCAAGTGAACGGAAGGAGGTACAGCTCTCCTTTTCACTCTTCTCCAGCAAAAAAATTCAATGGTATCTCGGTTGATGACCCTGCTTTCCACCAAGGAAAATCCCTGGTCCTGTACCAAGCAAAGAAGGCTTTCCTCGCTATAGTTGGCAATATGGTCCCGAAGCGACTCATAATAGGAGCGGTGGTCTAAAATATACTGAAAGCTGGGAACGGTCAGTAGGAAATATCCCCCCATTTTTAAATGCTCATAGGCAAAGGAGAGCATTTCCCCGGGATTAGGCTGATGCTCCAGGAAATTAAACTGTACCATGGCATCTAACTGCCCCTCTACCGGACGGGTTTTTCCGCTTTGCAAATGCTTTCCTTCCATATTTTTCCAGCTCGAAGCCTGCTTCCGGAAAGCCCTGATACAGGGAAAGGCCTGCCTGCCCTGCCCCTTTTCCACCAGCTCCTTTTTATGCTCAATCCCCAGCACATAGGATTCAAGTTTGGAAGCTATATCTGAACCGCTATCCACCCCGGACCACATGGCCAGAAATTCGCCCGCACCGGCGCCCAGCTCTAAAATCAAAGGACGCTTTTCTTCCTTTTTTTCCAAAAAAGAGAGGAGCTTTCTGTACTCATCCTCCCTTAGAGCCTTCATGGTACTGCTGCCACCCCCGGCCCGAATCACATCCTTGTAGTAGGAACAGCTTCCGTATCAAATTGCACAAGACCGCAGGATCTGCATTGGCAAGAGGAAAGGTCCATCCCCTTCTCTGTAGCTAGCTCCTCCTTTGTGGGAAATTCTGAGCGGATTTAGGCATATTATGAAAAACAGCCAATTCCTCCAGGTTTTTCTCCACAGGCTAAACATCTTTTTCTCTGCCATGCTTCCTCCTCTTTTTTTCTGATAAAAATACTGATACAGCTCTTCTATCCCTTGTGAAAAAGGAGATTTTTCTTGGAACTCCTATCGTATAAATCTTTTACTGAAGGCTTTAAATCCACAGGCCCCTCTGCATTAGAAGCTCTTTCACCGAAACGAAGAAGACTCGTAGACCAAGCTTTCTTGCCCTCTTTCTTCTCTAAGAATGCCTTTCCCAACTCCTCAATCTCCAACACATAGTCCTTTAGAGGGCGACTGTCCTTCCCAAAGGTCATAGGTACCCGCTTCCGAAGCCTCCTTCTAATAAGAAGGCTATGGCTCTTGCCAAAATCTCTTGCTTCCATAAAGTTCCACATTTGACTGCAAGGGCTTAAATCCATGGACTGTCCTGCCAATACCGCCTGTACCAAGGTCTGTACCAGGGTGCTTTCATGGTCTCCTATACCGTAAACCGAAAAGATACGAAGGTCAAAAAAGTCCATTTTTCTCTTTCTTCCTTCTTCCTGACTATTCTCCGGATTCTTCCCTTGCGTAGTCTTCTCCAAAGAATCAACGGTCTTTGGCTCCTGCTCCTGAAGGCTGTAAGCTTCTTCCCTTTTTCCCCCGGAAAGGCCGTAGCGGGAAAAGCTAAGCTTTGCCTTCCCGTAGGCACTTACCGGCTCCGGATTTTTCCGTGTACCTCTGCCATATTCCGCCTGAGAGCCGGCAAAGAGAAAATATTTCACGCCCCTTTGAAGCCCCCATTGGTAAAAGCCCTTACTCATCAAAAAGGTTTTGCTCCTGAATCTCCGGATTTTCTCTTCCCTTGAGCCTACCCCATCCCAAGCAAAGTGAATAATGGCATCCAAGTCTTTTGGGAGTAGAGATGCTAAAGCAAAGTCTCCTGCAAGAATGCTGCTTCCTGGGAGAAACTGTCTTCTTGTTTCCTGACGGCTTCTGCCGAAGCAAGTTCCCCTTCCTTGCAAAAGCAGGAAAACGCCTTCATATCATCGGAAATGAGCTGAAGCCCCCTAAGGGACTCCAGCTTCTCTCGGTTTTTACTCTCTTTTCGAACTATACCATACAGCTCGTGGCCTTGGGAAAGCAGCTCCTTCGCAGTATAAATCCCCAGAAAACTACTTACCCCACTGATTAATATCTTCACAAAACTCCCTGATTCCTTATCTCTCCCCTATTTCTTTCTGGGATAGAGCATCAACATTTCCATCTCCTCCTCCGGAAGGAAGGGCGCCATATCCTCAAGAGGCGGGCTGAAGAGGTTTCCCTCCGCATCTCTCTTGGCACTGGACTTGAGCAGGAACTGCTGCTCCATGCTTACAAACACCTCACAAATAACTGGGCTGCTCTGTCCCTAAGGTCTTTTTCAATCCCCTGCTCAAGCTCTGCATTTTTCCTTAATGGAAACATAGGGATAGCCGTAGGCATGAGCCAGCTTCTCCAGGTTCGGGAAGGACAGGTCACAGCCCTCCACGCCGGAGTCCACACCGATTCCCACCAAGGGCTTTCCGAAGAAGCTGTTCTGGGTTTGACGAATGGAATGGTAGCCTCCATTGTTTACCACGAAAATCTTAATGGGCATCTGATGATGGATAATGGTTTGCAATTCCTGCAAATTCATCTGGATAGAGCCGTCTCCGGTCATTAAGAGAATATCCTTGCCCTGATAAGGCGGATAAATTTCTCCCTTGCCCCTTCCAATAGGGGTTCTCCGAAAGACGCTTTTTCTCATCCTCGGTAAAATCCACTACTCCGTAGTAGGCACCGATAGCCTGCAGGTAATCCGTAACCCATGGAAGCCACACCGTCCTGGCTGATAAAGCGAGTTCCCTTTTTAATGATATAGCTCTGTCCGCCGGCAACACAGGAGAACCATTTCACCACGGTAATCTGATCTTCCGAAGCCCTCTCGGAAAGCTTTTCCACAAGGGCGTAAACATTGGTCAGTTCTCCCTCTCGCTGCTCAAGATACTCCGGAAGCACGGTGGGGTAGTTTGCCTGATAAAAACGGATGGTATCAAGCCAGCTTAAGTTGGCATCCTGCTTTTCCGCCAAAATCTTTCCTGCTGCCTCTTCCCTTACAAAGCCCTTTGCCTTTTCTCTGGAAATGCCCTTTCCGCCGGCAAAAAGCGGAAGCTTTTCTTCCTGATTCAGCAAATGCAGTAAAGCCTCTAAGAGAGCCTTGGCATCTCCGTGAAGCGCCATGTCACAGTGCACGGAGGGCTTTGCAATCTCTTCCAAATCAATATCGTTTTGCATCACATAGGCCTTAGGCGCCCATTCCCAGAAGCTGTAGCCCACCTGACGAATATTTAAACGGGAGCCAATGCTTAAAACCACATCGGCATTTTGCACCGCCAGATTTCCCGGACGGTCTCCTCTTCCCCCGGGACGACCTGCATTTAAAGGATGCTTGGTGGGGAAAATGTCCGGAGCATTCCAGCCTAAAACCACAGGAATTCCCAGCTTTTTCCGCACATTCTAAGAACAAGCCCTCCGCTCCCGCAATACGAATACCGTTTCCGGTATAGAAGATAGGATGCTCACTGCTTCGAATCTTCTCTAAAACTTCCTTTGCCAGAGGAAGGAAATCCTGCCAGTTCTGAATCCCGGTCTTTTCCTTCTGCTCATTGCTGTCTTCCTCCAAAATGTGAGGATTCTTCTCAGAAGATAAGGCCTTTAAGAGAGCTTCCTTTTCCTCTTCCTTAGCAAAAATACTTTCTAAGGGCGGTGGCGGTTTCGGATGGCTATTCTTTACGCCGCCTGTTTCCCAGCCGTCTCCTCCTGCTGCATAACTCTCCGGGGAGAAGCCCAGCAAATCCTCTTCTTCCACCATAAAGCCCTGCACATCCACAGGAACGTCCAACCAGCAAGGTCCGGGACGACCTGTTTGGCTAAGGTAAATTGCCCTTTTTCAATGGCGTAGCGTACCCGATAAGGGTCAATCAGCATCTCGCTATATTTACACATGCAGGGATACGGATTGCAGAATATCAAATTCCTGGTCTCCCATGGCTCTAAGGGCTCTTCCTGACCAACGGGCGGTATTGTCGTGACGCACCTGACCGGATAGAACCAGCATGGGGATGGAGTCCAGATATGCTCCTACCACACCGGTAATGGCATTAGTACCGCCGGGGCCGGAAGTCACACATACAATCCCCGGTACATTGTGGATTCTGGCATAGCTTTCCGCCGCCATGGCACAGGCCTGCTCATGGTGCTGGTATAAGGTCTTGATTCCCTTATGGTGTCCTAAGGCATCATTCAGGTGCATTGCCCCTCCGCCAACCACAGAGAAATTTCTGCTCAGTCCCATGGAATAACATTTTTGGGCAATGTAGTCTGCTACACGAATCTTCATCTCCTGCTTCCTCCTGCTCTTGTTTACATTTCATACCTTACCTACACTTTGTAAGCCGGTTCTTCTTTACAAGCAATCCCAACCGGTTTACTGTAGTCCTTACTGCTTTATAACTCTATCTTCAGCATCTTCATGCTTTTATAGCTCTGTCTTTTGAATAGCCCACAGGCATTTTCCTTATATTCCCGAATCAGAGAAAGGTTAAACTCCTCTCCCGGAGCAGCTTCTCCCTCTCCTTCGAAGATATTCATCCCCAAAATCCTCTGTCCCGAAGCTAAAACACAATCCATAGCGATACGGTATTCCTGCTCTGTAAAGCCTTTTCCCGAAAAATGTCCTTATCCATGGAACAGTATAGGGGGCTGCACCAAACGAAGAAGGGAAGGAATGTGGGTTTTGGCTCTTCCGATCTGAAAAATCTCTGTCCGAAAAACAATAAAGACTGGTATGCCATCAAAGGATCCCGAACCCCTGGGTGCCTTGCGACCACCTCTTCTGGACTCCAGGCTTTCTCTGCCTCCCTGCATGGGAACATACTCATCTCCCAAGGTCATCAAAGCATCGTTGATGGTGGCTTTTTCCTCTTCGGTAGCCCCTAAGAGCAAAAATTCCCTTACAGTGGGGCAGTCTTACCATGACCTCCCGAAGCCAGGAATGGTGGCAAAGCCCCCGAACCTCCGGCTTCTTCACATCCGCCTGATGGTCGAAGAGGAGGAGAATAAAATCCTCCCGAAGCCTTTCCAGAAAAAAACTTTGTCAAAAAGTGCATCGAAGCACAGTCAAAAAAATGCAATCCATAGGAGAAATATCCTTTTCAAAAGGCTTTTTCCGAAAGCCCATACAGCCCCTGTTCCAAGCTTTCCGGATAATACATACCATTTTTCCCGAAGAGCACGATACTCTTCTTTTCCATATCTTCCTTGAAAAATCAAAAAGGAAATCTGTTCTTTCTCCATGCCTTACTCCCTTCTTTTCCTCTTCATCCCCTCAAGCCACTCTAAAGCTCTATTCTATACTTTCTATGAAAGACAGTTCCATAGCCTATATAAAAACCGTATCATAGCTTTATAACAACAATGCAATGTTTTTCTAAAAAGTAATTCCATGGACTTTCAAAAACTCTTCTATACTATAAAAAGAAAAGATTGAAAATCTCCATAGTCTAAATTCATTAAGCAAAGCCCCTTTGCCGGAGCGGTGGGACCTGCCAGAGTGCGATCCTTCATTTCCAAAATCTCTTCTAATTGGGAAAGGCTTATCCTTCCCCTTCCCAGCTCCAAAAGAGTTCCGGCCAGAATCCGAATCATGTGGTACAAAAAGCCATTTCCCTCTACAGAAAAATGAAGGTAATCCCCTCCTCTTCCAGGGAAAAATGATAAATCTCCCGCACAGAGCTTCCCCTGTAAAGACTTTGGGCCTTAGGGATTGGCAAAGCTTCAAAGTCATGCTCTCCCTTTAAAAGCTCCATTCCCTCGGCAATTTTCCCACAATCCAGAGGAAAGGTATAATGGTATGCCGTCCTTCTGCGAAGGGGATTTTCCACCTTGCTCCGGCAAATGCTGTAACGATAAGCCTTCCTATGAGGGGTAAAGCGGGGATGGAAATTCTGCTCCACGGAGTAGGCTTCCATCACCCGGATATCCTCCGGCAAATAGCTGTTTAAGGCTCGTATAATCTGTTCTCCGAAACCTTTCCTCCGTATCGAAAGGAAAGAAGATTTCCCAGAGCATGCACCCCCTGATCCGTCCGACTGGCTCCGATAAAGTTCTCCATTTTTCCAAGGAAAAAGACTACGGAGCTGCTCTTCTACGGTGCCGGCAATGGTGGAAAGCCCCTCCTGCTTTTGGAAGCCATGGTGAGGCCGTTCCCTCATAGGCCAGTTTTTAATACAATCCGTTGTTCCATCCGCTTCCTTTCTGTTGCTCAACCAGCAGGCAGAAGACAAATCTTCTTTACCTTCCCGAAAAAAATATCTGCCATGCCAAAAAGCATTCTCTCTTTGTCGTACTCTCCTTGTGATTTTTATCCGGTAATACCGCCCCTTGCAATCCTGTCCGGTATACTCTCTATTTTTCTGATTTTTATGGCAGAGAGACAAATCGGCTTCAATGGAAAGCGCCAACACCATAAGCAGGAAGAGGTAGGAAAGATAATCTCTTCTTTCATGGTGGAGCGGCTTCATTTTTCGTTCTCCCTCTCCCCCTGATAGCAACGGGATTCCATAGCCAAAGCCAAGTCATAGGCTCGTCGGAAGGCGGAAACAAAAAGAGGCACCAAAATCGGCACCATAGCCTTTGCCTTGTGAACGATTCCTCCGCTTTCAAAAATCCGCTCCCCTGGCCATCTGAGCCTTCATAATCTTGTCCGTTTCCTCCACCAGAATCGGAATAAAACGTAGCGCAATGGACATCATCATGGCAATCTCATGGATGGGCAAATGTAGCTTTTTCAAGATGAAGCCCCTTCTCCATACCGTCTGTAAGCTCATTGGGGGTGGTGCAAAAGAGTCATTAAGGGCCGCTTAATACCAAAAAGAATCAGTCGTACCGCCATCATAGACGCAATATGCAATCCCTCTTGGCTGATTTTAAACATATAAAAAGCGGAAAAATCTCTTTTTCCCGGTGTTAAAAACAGGTTAAAGCTCACCGACAGTAAAAAGGAGGAACAAAACACTTTTCAAGCCCCGAACCATGAAGGAAAAGGGAACATTGGAAAGCTTAATCAATAAAAGCAAAACCAGAGCCAGAAAAATATAGGCAGTCCAACTGTTTACAATGAACAAGGCAATCAGAAACAAAAATGTGCCGGCCAGCTTCACTCTGGGATCCAGTCTATGAAGAAGGGAGTCTACCGGGTAGTACTGCCCTAAGGTAATTTCTCTAAGCATTTTCCCCTCCCTTTCTCTTCTTATAAGCGGAAAGAATCATTTCCTTCGCTTCCTCTACCGTATTCTTCTTAGGGAAGGACAATCCCTTTTTCCTCCAAGCTATACAAAAAGGCACGAATCTGGGAAGTCCCAAGCCCAGCTCCTCCATTTCCTTTTTATGGGAAAATACCTCCTCCAGGCTACCCTGTCGGATACATTCTCCTGGTTTAAGACAAAAACCTCCTCCGCATAACGTGCCACATCATCCATAGAATGAGAAACCAAAAAGGATGGTCATGGCATAGCGCTCCTGCAAATGGGCAATCACCTGAAACAGCTCTTCCCTTCCTGCAGGATCCAGTCCCGCGGTGGGCTCGTCCAAAATCAAAAGCTCCGGCTCCATAGCCAGCACGCCCGCAATAGCTACCCTTCGCTTCTGTCCGCCGGAAAGCTCAAAGGGAGACTTCTGCCAAAGGGCTTCTTCCACTCCCATGCTTCTTAAAGCCTCTTCCGCCTCTTTCTTGGCATCCTCCAAGGATAAGCCCTGATTCTTCGGCCCGAAAAGCACATCCTCAAAAACCGTTTCCTCAAAAAGCTGGTACTCCGGATACTGGAAGACCAGGCCTACCTTGAAACGAAGTCCTTGAAAATCAAAGCCCTCTTCCTTGAAGGAAAGTACTCCTTCCTTTTCCACTTTTCTCTTCTTCCCCTTCCAGAACAAAAAGCCCTTGTCCTGCAGAATCAGGGCGGGATTCTTCCGAAAATGAACAGAAATCTCTCCTGTTTCCGGCTTAATCAGACCGTTAAAATGCTGTAAAAGGGTGGATTTTTCCCGGAACCGGTGTGCTAATTAGAGCAGAAAAGCTTCCCCTTTTAATCGACAGATGAATGTCGCTTTAAGGCATAGCTTTCCATAGCAGTACCCTTCTGGTAAATGCAGGAAAGATTTTCCACTTTCAGGATAAAATCCTTTTCTGTTTCTTTTTCCGTTTTATTTTCCTTTTCAATTTCCGCTTCTTCCGAAACGGTAGCAGCTGTTTGATCTGCTACTTCCTCAAAACCCTTTGCTATAGAGTTTTTCTGTTACGGCGCTTGCAACCGTATCGGATTCGCCTTCCGGCTCTTCCTCTTTCTGCCCTTTCTCTTTCTCTTCCATAAAGAAATCTTCTCCAAAGATGGAAAGCAATTCCTCCACCAGCTCCTCTTCCTTTAAAATCCCCTCCGAAACCGGCATACCGGAAAGACGAAGCTCATGGGCCAGGTCCGTAATCAAAGGCACATCCATCCGTAAAGACTTCAGCTCCTCCACCTTTGGAAAAAGATTTCCTTCGGTGTACCGTCCAGCACCAGCTTTCCCTGATCCATAAGAATAATGCGATCCGCATCCACGGTCTCTTCCATATAGTGGGTAATCAAAATGATGGTGATGCCCTTCTTTTGGTTCAACTCCCGAATAGACCGAATAACCTCCGCTCTACCGCTGGGATCCAGCATGGCGGTGGGCTCATCCAGCACAATGGTTTTCGGCTCCATAGCCAAAGGTTCCTGCAATAGCTACCCTTTGCTTCTGTCCGCCGGATAAGTGATTCGGAGACTTCAGGCGGTAGGCTTCCATATTGACGGCTTCCAGAGCATCTGCCACCCTTTTTCCAGATTTCTTCCGTAGGAACACCGATATTTTCCGGACCGAAGCCCACATCCTCCTCCACCACGGAGGCAATAATCTGGTTGTCGGGATTTTGAAAAACCATGCCCACCTTTTCCCGGATAGGGAAAACATTGGCCTCCTCCCGGCTGTCCATACCGGAAATAATCACACATCCTTCCGTAGGAATCTGTAAAAAGCATTAAAAAGCTTTTGCCAGTGTGGATTTTCCGGAACCGTTATGGCCCAGCACACAGACAAAGCTTCCCTCTTCGATTGTGAAATTCAAATGAGAAATAGCGGAAAGCTTCTCCACTACCTCATCATTTTCATCCCTTCGTACGTATTCGTAAGTACAATCTTTTATTTCTATATTATTCAAAAATTTTTCTCCTAAAGAAATACACAATAAATCCTAGTCAGTATATCCCTTAGCGTGTGAAAAGGCAATGAAAATGCCGTGCTTATCCTATTCATCTAACATGATCTTTCCTTTTTTTGCTTTGACCTTAAGCCTTTCCATTTGTTCTTTCTCAATCTGCTGAATACTTTTCTCCGGCTTTGGTAAATCCTCCGGCATCGTTCCGCCTATCTTCTTTATTGCTGTCCTTACTTCCTTACCCACATTATAATGAACACTAGTGGCTGACTCTGCCCCCTGCACTTTATCCTTACGAAGCTTCTCCTCAGCCTGAGATATGCGGAACAGATTAGCAATCAACTCAGTACTACCCATATAATCAAGAATTTTTCTGGCCAACCTCAAGTTCTTTCCTTGCGTGAATAGCCTCCACGTCAAGTCCACCATACAGTCCCATATATCCTGCATTTTGAAATATTGCAAATTCCTCATTTGTAATTACCCCGGCATCGTTCGCCGCTTCCGCTAAAAGTTGATTCCACTGTTTAATATCTCCCCTGACAACCAACCTTCTCCTGTCCTCATCAAGCTTGTTAAAGTGGTCTGCTACCTCTTGCCTGTATGTCTGTATAGCGAAATAGGTCTGACCAAGTGCAACCACTTCCTTCCTAGGGTCACTATTCTGAACAATAAGGTAACAGGCGTATCGAGATAATTCATAATCTTTCTTGGGTTTTTGAAGTTGCCCCTGCCTCCACGATTTTTCCTGACCTCAGGAAAATCGCCAACAACTGCTATGCCCACTGTTTTTCACAAGCAATCATTGCCCTCCCAATTACCTTTGAAAAATTCTCCCATTTTGTGTAATCTAGTGCAATCGCCAACTCCCGAGCACTCCAGTATTCAGATCCGTCACCTCGAATATGCTTTATTTCCTCAAATTGTTTATACTCCTTGGCTTTTAAGTTACTCATATCCACCTCCAATCCTATAATATGGCTATACACTTACTATTGCTTCCCTATTCTTTTTAAGCTTTATCCCCTCAAAAGGGTAATACTTTTTCTATAAAATATTGAGACCTTCCAAGATATCTCTATCCCGGAAGGCCCACACAAATATGCTAAAGAAAATCCCTTTTCGCATACGATACTTTATTTCTTTTTTTGCATTACTTTACCCACTGTCCTCTTTCATTTAAACGGAAGCCGGAAATAGTAGTGTTCTTCATCATGGCTCCGTCCTCTCTGAAATAGTAATAAAACCGTGTTTCCGTTTTTCCTGTAGAAATCCAGCCCGTTCTCATGGCACCGGAATTGTCAAAAGTAATACTGCTCCTTGCCAATCTGCATGATACCGTTGGAAAGCATAGCCCCACAGCGGTCATCCTTTTCCGGGCGAAGATAATACCACTTCCGGTCAATCAATCTCCAGCCGGTCTTCATATCGCCGTTGACAGGATCCAAATAGTACCAGTCCCCATAGCTATTCTTAAACCATCCGGTTTCCATCTCCGCCTGTCCGTTGAAATGATACCAATGTCCATTCCACTCTACCCAGGTATTGATGGCCGGCTGGCTGTTGGGGAAACGGAAATACCACTTTCCGTTGCTTTGGCTAAAAGCCGATGGTACCGGGAATATTGCCGGTGCCGGAATTGTTCTGTCCGTTCTGGCTATGTACCTGATTCTCACTGTATTTTCCTTCTCCGTTGGAGCGGGTGCTCTGCTGGATGTCCAAAACCTCGGACTCCGCTTCCTCAGAGGACTTTCCCGACTTCTTCTGCTCCTCGGTATAAGGAATGGTCTTTACGGAAAATGTATAGCTTCCCTCCTCTGTCATCCAAGGATAAAAATTCAGGCTTAACGCATCTGTGGTAATCTTTGCCAGTCTTCTGCCTTCCTTGAAAAGACTGACCTCATAGACGCCGGAACCGTTTTTCCGGAGCGCTCCAACGAGCTCTTCCCAGAGAATTATTATCCCACTGCAAATTATCCGCCATGGAATACTGCCCCTGCACAGCCCGTAGCTGAATCGAAGCTCCAGCTCTGTGGAACTGATTCTCTTGGCACTAATCAATGTTCCGTTGGTCACACGAACATTGTTGCTATAGGCACCGAAGAACTGGTAATAGAGGGTGTCTCCATTACTCTTATCCCGACTGTCCGCCACAAGATAAATCTGCACCTTCGGAGTGCTTCCCACAGTAATGTCCCCTGCATTTCCGCTGTCTACCCATTGAACCGCGTCCACATGATATTTGTCGCTATCCCCTGTGGAAAAATCACCTTCGCTAATATTGCCCAGGCTGTCTCCCGGATCCAGATTCCGAAGTCTTTCCTCCACCTTAATCCGAATCATATTGATATTGCTGATGCTATCCCTCGCAAAAAGCAGGCATGCTCAAAGAAAAAGCATTGTGGCCATAAAGGCTAAAGACAGCCCCAGGCGCTTTCCTGTATTTTGAAAAAATCTAATCATACAAAACCTCCTGTTCACATTTCCTCCTAGTATAAGGCTGGGGCGCAAGGGAAAACAAGTGCTTTTCTCTTACGATTCCGGAACAGCCGACTTGCCGCAGACATTAAAGTATCAAGCTTTTTTATAGGCTAAAGATGATTCGAAAACATTCTGCAATCCCGTGACTTATATATGGTATATGACAACGATTTGATTTCTTAAGTCCTCTTTATCCACTTTCCATTGGTAAAGTCGGGAATGGCCACAGGCTGTCCCCCAAGAGCAATAGACTCCTCCGCCAGAGCGGTAATGCTCATCCAGCTGGCCATATCATATACATCAATAGGCATAGGCAGGTCTTCCTGAAGACAGCGAACAAAGTCGGAGAAAATCAGGTAGTCCATGCCTCCATGTCCCTTCTTCACCCCCGCCTTGAGATATTCTCTCCACACAGGATGCTCATATTTTTCCCGGAAACGCTCCACATTTCCCCACTGCTTCTTCCATTCAAAATGATCCTTTGCCCCCTCATCCCCATCCAGGAAAATGGAAGCATTGTCCTCCATATACATCCCCTTGGTACCTTGCACGGTAAAGCCCCTGGAATAGGCTCTGGGCAGGGTGGTATCCAAGGTCAGTAAAATGCTTTCCCCGTTACTGCATTTAATGATGGTATTTACCACATCTCCCTGCTGAAAAACCGTATTTTGTAGCGCCTTGTCCTCCGGCTTCTTTTCCTTGATATACTCTCTAAGTCCTCTTGCCTTGGAAGCCATGGAACATAGGCTAGCATACAGTTTCCCCAGTTGATATGCAGCACCTTGGCAATGGGACCAAGCTCATGGGTAGGATAATTTTCCGTATTCCGATGAATATAGTTTTCCAGACGATAATGGCGATTTTCCTTTCCAAAGGAGATTTCTTCCCGCAAATCATGCTTGTATCCCCCTCACAATGCACGATTTCTCCCAGTACCCTTCCTCTGCCATACGATAAACCATCATCTCGTCTCTGCCATAGACACAGTTTTTCCATAAACATGATGGGAGTCTTCGTTTCTTCATAGCAATCCACCAGCTTCCAGCACTCCGAAAGGGTATAGGCTCCCCCTACCTCGGAGGCTACCGCCTTTCCTGCCCGCATGGCCGCCATGGCTATTTCACTGTGGGTATCCCAGGAAGCACAAATCAAGACAGCATCCAGCTCTTTAATCAAAAAGCATCTCTCTATAGTCGGAAAAAGGTCTTCGGTCTTTCTCTTCCCATCTCCACAAGGGCATTGGCCACCTCCTCCTGCCGGTCCCTATAAACATCACAAAGGGCAATAAAATCCACATCCGGATGCTCGGAATACACATTTTTTACTAAGTCCGCCCCTCTTTGACCAAGACCGATTACCCCAAGCTTCACTTTCTTTCCCATAAGCTATCCTTTCCCGCCGTAACATCGTGCCATTTGTCCTAATTCTATCCATCATTCTATCACGATTCCACCCGGGAAAGCTTTCCCCAATGAATAAAAGATTTTCACTATCGCATACAGAAGCCCCTGCCCTGAAAAGCATATCCGAACTATCTTTTTTCAACAAAAAAGTACAGTAGTAGGCACACAAATACCATCACTACTGCACTTTCATTATAAACCGTTTTAATTCTTCACAGCTCCATCATCATACAAATGACAGCAAACCTTATGCCCATTGCCCATATCCTTTTCTTCCGGCACCTTGCTCTTACAGATCTCCATGCACTGACTGCAACGGGTATGGAACTTACAGCCCTCAGGAGGGTTCGCCGGGGAAGGAATACTTCCTTCCAAAATAATACGATTCATCTTAGCCTCCGGATCCGGAATGGGAATCGCGGAGAACAAAGCCTTGGTATAGGGGTGGAGAGGATTGGCAAAGATATCCTCCGTATTTCCAAACTCCACCAAATTTCCAAGATACATTACACCAACCGTATCCGCGATATGCTCTACCACGGATAAGTCATGGGAAATAAAGAGGTAGGTCAGCTTATACTTTTCCTGTAAATCCTTCAAAAGGTTGATAATCTGTGCCTGAATGGACACATCCAAGGCGGATACCGGCTCATCACATACCACAAATTCAGGGTTTAAAGCCAGGGCTCTGGCAATACAGATTCTCTGTCTTTGTCCACCGGAGAACTCATGGGGATAACGGCCCTTATGGAAGGGCTGCAAACCGCAGTTATCCATAATGCGGTCAATATAATCCTCGTATTCCTCCTTGGGAACCAGATGATGCTCCTTTACCGCTTCTCCGATGATTTCTCCTACAGGCAGTCTGGGAGAAAGGGAGGAGAAGGGATCCTGGAAAATAATCTGCATCTTGGTACGCAGTTCGTTTAACTCGGATTTAGGAATATCGTAAACCTCTTTTCCGTTAAACAGCACATCTCCCGCTGTCTTCTCTCCGCTTAAACGCAGGATGGTTCTTCCTGTGGTGGTCTTTCCGCAACCGGACTCTCCCACCAAGCCCATAGTGCTTCCTCTTTTTGATGGAAAAAGGAAACGCCGTCAATGGCCTTTACCTGTCCCCACCACCGTATTAAAGAAGCCTCCTCGAATAGGGAAGTATTTCTTCAGGCCGTGAACCTCTAAGATATTGTCTTCATTTTCCCGGACAGTTTTAGCTTCTGTCTCCTTTAAAATGCTATTTTCCATTATTTCCTCGCTTCCTCATCATACAGGTAGCGACTTACTCTGTGGGTCTCGGAGAGGCTGATTTCTCCGGGATAAGCCCCGTCACAGCAGCCCTTCCGCTTGTCACAACGATCTCGGAAGTAGCAATAATTCGGCATGTTAATGGGGTTTGGCACCTTTCCGGGAATGGAATAGAGCTTATCCACATGCTTTCCTACCACAGGCTTGGAAGCCATTAAACCGATGGTGTAGGAGTGGGAGGGATTGGAAAAATTTCTTTGCAGTTCCCGCCTCTACCACACGACCGGAATACATAACCACCACATAATCCGCCATTTCCGCAATTACCCCAAGGTCATGGGTAATCAGCATAATGGAGGAGTTAATCTTGTCCTTTAAGCCACGTAATAAATCCAGAATCTGTGCCTGAATGGTTACATCCAGGGCTGTTGTGGGCTCATCCGCAATAATCAGCTTGGGAGAGCAGGCCAACGCCATGGCAATTACGATACGCTGCCGCATACCGCCGGAAAGCTCGTGAGGGATACATATTGTAAACGCCCTCACTGTTGGCAATGCCCACCATTTCCAAGAGCTCAATGGTACGCTTCTTCGCCGCCTCTTTCGTTTCATAACCGCTCTTATGGAACAAAAGCACCTCATCCACCTGGTCTCCGATTTTGAAAACCGGATTTAAGGAGGTCATAGGCTCCTGGAAAATCATGGACATAAAGTTTCCCCGAAGGTGCTGCATCACTGTCTCAGGTGTCTTGGTAATGTCGTAAACCTTATCTCCCGTATTTAAGCGAATGGCTCCGTCCACAATCTGTCCCTGAGGCCGCTGTAAAAGCTGCATCAGAGAAAGGCTGGTTACGGATTTTCCGCAGCCGGACTCTCCCACTACCCCCACGGTTTTTCCCATGGGAACGGAAAAGCTCACGGAATCCACACTCTTTACCGTTCCGGCATCGGTGTAGAAATAGGTCCGAAGATTCTCAAACTCCACCGTATTCTCCGGATTCTTCATTTCCGTCAAATACTCTGATTCCGGGACATTTTTCCGCTTCCGCTTTTTCTAAGGTAGCAGTAATTTTTCTATTTTCTTTCGATATCCTCAGGCTTCTTTTTCCGGAAAGATAACCGTCTTCTCTTGCCATTTTCTATCCTCAACTTATCTTCCTACAGCTTTCCAAGGCAAATGCCGGAAAGCATGATTTTTTACCGAAACCTTTTATCGCTTCATCTTCGGGTCAAAGGCATCTCGCAAAGCCGTCTCCCACCAGGTTAAAAGAGCCAACACGGTAAGCAACAGGCAGACACCGGCAGGAATCCAAATGAAGAGATGAGTTACTTAAGACATAGGTATTGTTAACATCGTTAATGATATTTCCCCAGGAAAGCAAGGGAACTTTACACCAAGTCCCAGGAAGGACAATACCGCCTCTGTCAAGATTACACCTCCCAAGCTCATGGTACAGGTAACAATGAGCTGAGGAATAACGTTTGGTAAAAGGTGTCGGAAGATTCGGTTTACGGGTTTTAATCCCTGTAGCCTCCGCCGCAGTCATAAATTCCTGCTCTCTTAAGGTAAGAATCTGTCCACGCACCAATCTGGTAATGGAAGGCCAACCGAAGAATCCCAGAATAATCATCAGGTAAAACATACGAACCTGAGGATCCACCCGCATTGCATCCATAGCCGCACCGATAATGATGTAGATAGGAATGGTGGGAATGCAGTAGAAAATATCCACAATTCTCATGATTAAGGAATCAATCCAGCCTCCGAAATATCCGGAAATACCGCCCAGAAGCATTCCCAAAACGGTTTCGATAATCACAACTACGAAGCCGATATAAAGAGAAACTCTTCCGCCGTACATCAGTCTGGTCAACATATCCATACCGTTCTTATCGGTTCCCAGAGGATGGGCCTTGCTGGGTGGAGAATAAGAGTCATAGACCATCTGCTCTCTGCTTTGCAGAATATTATAGGTTTTGGAAGTGGCATCATATTCCATGGTATGGTTTGCCTCTACTCCGTCATCGTCGGTAAAGCTAAAGCTGGTAGCTCCCGCCTGAATCTGCTCCAGAAGCTCTTCCTTAAACTTCTGAGAGAAGGTCACATCGCTCATAATGGCATTCACCACATAACGACTGGCATAGGCATAGGCTGTTCCGTCCTTTGTTACGGTTCCATCCTCGGAAAGGGTATAGCTGCTGCCTCCATCAGTAAATTCCTTTTCTCCGTTCGCCAAGGCCTTTAAAATGCTTAGCTGCTCCGCAAAAGGAATCTGTCCTGCTCCGGAAACGGAAGTCACGGTATCCACTGCCGCAAAAGCTACCGGGTCAGAGCTTCCCTTCTTCGTAATGATATAGAAGTCTTTTCCCGCCTCTTCATAGCTGTAGTCTACGCCTCCTGCGGCAAACTCTGTCAGCTTCTTTCCCTTGGCCAATACGAACTGGGCCTGGGCAAGAGCAGGGAAGCTATCCTTTTCCGCCTGCTGATAACGAAGCTCCGTGTTTACCTTAACGCCGGCATACTTCTGGCTTTGGCTGTCCTTACGGTAGAAAAGCTGAGACTCTCCGTAGGGCATTAAAGCTCCTCCTAAGAAAGAGAAGAGAAACATGAAAACCAAAACCACCATACCCAAAACCGCAATGCGGTTTCGGAAAAACGCTGCCACCATTGCTCCGGGGAGGGGTTTTGACGACGGTCATCACTTAAAGAATATTTTTCTAAATCAGACATCTTTTCCCCTCCTTTCCTAATCAATACGAACTCGAGGATCTACCACGGCATATAAAATATCCGTAAGAAGGTTTCCAATCAAGGTCAAGACGGCAATAAACACTAAGTAAAACATGGAGAACGGAATGTCTCCTGAAATCATAGCCTGATAAGAGGTATAGCCGATTCCCGGAATGGAAAAAAGCTGCTCCGTAATCATGGCTCCGGAAAATAATCCGGGAAGAGAGGTACCCCAAATGGTAACCAGCGTAATCAAGGTATTCCGGAAAGCATGATGATAAATTACCCGTCCCTCGGAAAGTCCTTCGCTCTTGCAGTACGGATGTAATCCGAATTTAATACCTCCAGCATATTGGTACGAATATATCTCATATAGCTCCGATGCTGGCAATCAGCAGGGTAAGAATCGGTAAAACCAGGTGTAAAAGCAATATCCATCTTCTTTCCGCTTGAGAGAGAATATCGTATTTCTTCCCACCAGTCCGCCTAAGTCGAACCATTGTAATTTCACGGAAAATACCAGCTTCAAAAGGGAAGCTGTGAAAGAAGGTGGAAGGGAAATTCTGCCAAAGCCACAATGAAATCACATTATCCTGCCAGGAATACTGCTTGGTTGCCGCAATAATTCCCAAGGGCACGGAAATTGCTATTTCCAAAATCATAACCACAAAGCTCATGATAAAAGGAAATCCCCACTACCTCTTTAAATTTCTGGGTAACCGGCACGGTATACTTCCAGCTGTCTCCGAAGTCTCCTCGAACAGCCTTGCCCAACCAGGCAAAGAATCCGGGCACAATGCCCTTGTCCATGCCGTAAGTAGCCTCCAACTGCTGCATCCACTCTTCAAAGCTTTTGGATCCCGGCTGCTGGGACTTCTGTCTGGCAATCTGCTCCAAATAGGAGGTCGGTAGAGATCGCATTAAGATATAAAGCAAGAAAGATACGATAAACAGAATCACTACGGACCATAATAATCGTTTGATAATATACTTTTTCACTGAAAAACCTGCTCTTCCATATCAAGAATAGCCGCATTCCTAAAGTTTCAGGAAACGCGGCTATTACCCGAAAAATGTATACGGAACAATCCGTTTACTTTTACTTTGCTAATTGAAGATTCTCAACTTCAACATACCACTTGTAGAACGGACTCATATCCGGAGTAATGGTATCCACCTGAATACGCTGTGCAGAGAAGATGGTTACTTCCTTTCTCTGGTAGATTGGTACCTCGCAGGACCAGTCGATAATCTTGTCAAGACAAGCCTTATACATGGTCTTACGATATTCCTGATCCGTTGACTCTCTCGCCTGAAGAATCATGGTATCTAAGTCCGCATCCTCAATCTGGTACATATAGTTGGAACCGCCGAGGGCTGCTCCGCCATTTGCAATATCAGAGTAATATACCTGGAACATATCCGGATCCGGTGTTGCCTGCCAAGCCGCACACCACATCTCTGCCTGCTTAGCCTGAATCTTATTCCACATATCGGAGCTGTTGGAAATATCGTTAATGGTAAGCTTCATACCGATTTCCGCAAAGGCCTTCTGTGCCTCTGTCAAAATCATAAAGGAGGGGTGGTCTCCGGTTCCGGAACCGGGAATCATTACCTCATATTCCATCTTTGCCCCGGCAGGAGCTGCAGTAATCTTTCCGTCTGCCACGGTATAGCCTGCCGCCTCTAAGAATCCTAAAGCCGCCTTCTTTGCTGCTGCATATTTATCCTCATCGGACATTCCGGAGGTATAAATCGGTTCTCCTTGCATCCTTGGAGAAAGCAATCTGATAGCCGTCATCGGTAGGCTGAGGTGCCGCCCAAGAAGTATTGGTAATCGGATAATTAATTACGCTTGCTCTGTCTCCATAGTAGCTGCTTACCGCAAGGTCTCTGTATACAGAGAAAATAGTGGCAAAGGCACGACGGAGATTCTTGGAAGCTTCACTTCCCGGCTCATTGTTTACAGAAACATTGTGGGTATTGATACCGATATATCCATAACCTAAGGCATCTACAGCAGAGGTGTAAATCTTATCTCCGGAGATTTCTCCGTTACTGTTTGCCTTCTTAATGGCATCTGCAATCTCATTGGTATAGCTTGGGTTTGTTACATCTGCTGTTCCTGTCAATACTGCATTTACACGGTCAGCCTGTGCAACATAGTTCACCTTCAAACTCTTGGTCTTCGGTGCGCCGAGATAATAATTCTCGTTTGCCTTCATGGAAACCACACCGTTTTCATATTTCTCAAAAACGTAGGGACCTGCACCTAAAAGGCTGGGTGGTCTTTGCACGAACGCCGCTTAAATCTCCCTTGGGGAAACCGAACTTATTGTTCGCATAGTCATACTGGGCAGGATCTCCATAATAATGTAAAGGAGAAACGGCAAAGGTAAGCTGATAAATCGTCTGAGCATCCACCCTGGTTGTTATAACACGTACAGAATAATCTCCGGTCTTCTGAATACCGCTGATATTGGGAGCGGAATTACCGGTCTCCACACCGACAGCGTAGTCCTTGTAGCTTTCCATTAACTCGGTAAAGGGAGTACCTGCACTCTCTGCAGAGCTCATATCTGTTACACTGCCGTTATACTTTGCTACCATAGCATTGAAGAAATCCATAGCCGTTGCATCTTCCTTCAAGCCTTCATAGCCATAGTTTGCCGCAAATGCCGCTACGGAATCCCCTTCCTTATTGCTTCCATTGGCAATCAAGGTATCCTCAATTTCCTTCACAAAGGCCTCGGCAGCCTTCTTGTAATCTGCCCAGAACTTTGTCTGCTGCTCCTCTGTCCACTTGGAGAAGTCCTTATTGTCCTCTCCTGCAGCCAGAATCAGCTTAAAGAGGGGTTCCATACCCTTTCTATACTCTTCCATACCCTGAATCGGTAAAGAGTAAATAGAAGCCAATCCGTCATAGGTCGGATCTGAATATACATACATGGAGAAAATCACATCATCAGCAGTTAAAGGCTTACCGTCGGAGAACTTTACGTCGTCTCTTAAAGTAAAGTCATAATATACAGTTCCGTCTGCATTCTCGGTAACTGCCAGGTCGGAAATTCCCTTATAGGTGTATTCCTTGCCATTATACTCCTTGGTCTCCTTCAATCCCCTTTGTAAATGATGGCACCTGCTACGATCTGAGTTTAAGAGAGTAGTCGCAGTTAAATTTGCTACATCCTGATCCTGTACAGTCTCCGCAAAGAACATAGAAAACTTCGCACTAAACTCATCCTGAGCAAAAACCAAGGAACCGTCGGTATTGCCGGCAGCTTCTTGACCGCTTTCGCCCTGAGCCTTTGTTCCATCCTCCGCTTTCTTGGGAGAACATCCTGCCAATGCGGAAAGCGCCATCACTGATGCAAGCAGTGATGCCATAATCGCTTTTCTTTTCTTCATTCTACTTCCTCCTTTTAGTAATTTCTTGGCTTCCTTTCAAACTGCATTTTCATTCATTATAGCTTGTTTTTTCCTCCATTTTCCAAGAAGAAAAGCTCTGTTTTAACTTCCGCCAAAACAGAATGGAAGAAACGAAAAATCCCAAAACAAAGCTAAAAACCATAACTTCGCCTAAAAGCCCTCCATCTCTTCCCCTCTTAGGGAGATAAATCCTTGGAATAGAAGAAGGATTCCCAAAAAGGAAGGAAAGAACTACATTTCCTCCAAAGGGATAAAGCTTTTTGATAGGTCCATCCGTCCACGGTGCCTTCCTTCCGAAGATATCCTAAAAATCGAACTGAGGTCAAAAGCACCTGGATAATGCACATCCCATAGGGTAGGGTTAGAAAAAGCTTGTGGGATAAAGCCGGCTTCGAGAAAAATCCCGGAATCAAGAGAAAAGGAAGCTGAAAAGAAATAACAGGCGATCGAAAGCCGTTTTTCTGCAATTCAAAGGCCGTATATCTTTATACAGCTTTTTTCTTGCTTCATCTGCCTCCTTGGAAAGAACGCTGCACTTTTTCCATAGGGCGTCCTAAACATTCCCATGCTTTTTTCCTCCATAGTTTTCGACTTTTTTTGATTTTTAGTCTTTTTCTTGATTTTTACTCTTCTTTCTTGATTCTCAGTCTTTTTTCTTGATTCTTAGTTTTTCTTTGCTCGCTGTTCCGTCCTATAATGAAAAAGTATTGATGATCTCCTGAAGCTCATTCTTTCTCACTAAACCAGTTCAAGATTTAAAAATAAGAAAAATTCCTTGTTTCTCCAATATTTTAACCCATAGCTTACCTGTATTTTTATACTACGTCAATTATATTTATAGAATAAGAGATATTCTAATTATTTTTCTTTCTTATTTTTGCCAATTTTATTTATAGAAGCTTTTATTATTTTTGCATTTTGATATTTCATTTTTCTATAAGCTCTCTATCTTTTTATTTTTGTTTTAGAAATATTACTCAGTAATTTTTTCCTGAGTCCTTATACAAATACGCCAGTTTTTACGCTTTAGACATAAAAAGAGGAAGCAAGCTTCCTCTTTTCAAGCTAACTTTGTTCTATTCGTTTTGTAAAATATTATACAAGCTCTAAAAGAACTTCCATAGCATGACATCTCCCTTACGAAGACCTACCTTTACGATTCTTGTATATCCACCGTGACGGTTCTCGTGCTTTGGTGCAATCTCTTCAAAAAGCTTCTTCGCTAAGTCTAACTTCTTGGTGTTCTTCTTTCTTCCGTCTGCTTCTTGAGGTCTAACAGTTGGAAACATAGGTAGTCTGCAAGAATCTGACGACGAGCCTGCAAACTGAGAAGGCTTATCCTTCTGGATGGACTTCTCTACTTCCTCATAAACGGTAAAGCTTCTTACCGTCTTTGACTTCTTTAACGCTTTCCATCCGCATCCTTCTTTTGCAACCTTTGCATTAACGACAACCATCTCATAGTTGTCTTTCTCTCTTACTACAAAGCACAAGCTTCTCTACCTGCTTTGCGAACTTCCTTCGCTCTAGCTCTCAGTAGTAAAAATCTTTCCATGCTCCAATAAAGAAGTAGTTAATGCGAAGCATTGCCTTTCTCTGGTTTGAGCTCTTCCTAACTTTCTATAATTTGCCATGTTTCTCCCTTATCCGTGCTTTTTAGTCTTACCGGTTGGCCTTACTGTTATCTATTCTTTCGGAAATGATAATCCCAGATTCAAATCTCTTAACTTTGCCAAAACTTCCTCAAGAGACTTTCTTCCCAGGTTACGAACCTTCATCATGTCCTCCCGGTGATCTTGAGTTAACTCTCGACACCGTATTAATTCCTGCTCTCTTCAAACAGTTATAGGAACGGACACTTAATTCCAGTTCATCGATATTCATCTCCATCACTTTTGCCCTTTTTCGTCTTCAGGGCTTATCCACCCTATAAGCTCTGTTGCGCCCACTTCTTCAGAAAGCGCTACAAACAAATCCAGGTGCTGAAAAAGCATTTTCGAGCTGCCTTGAAATCGCATCTTCCGGAGACATACTTCCCGTTGGTATATACATCCAAAGTCAATCGATCATAGTCCGTCATATTTCCTACACGGGTATTCTCGATGGACATGTTCACTCTTTCCACAGGAGTGTCAAAGCATCAATGTCTGATATCTCTTTGGTGCTTCTACTCTTCCTTCTGCCTTTTCTCCGGAGTAACCCTGTCCTCTACTGATAAAGAGAAATGGAGTCTTGGGCCCGCCTCTACAGTAGCAATATACTCTGTAGGATTACTCAGCTTAAGTTCCGACTCTCAATAAAATCTTCAGTCAGAATCTCGGACTTTCCGGATAAATCAACGAAACTTCAGACTTTCCAATTCCTCCGGCAAAATCACCGCAATGCTCTTAAGATTGGTTAAGAGCTCAGAAACTTTTCTGAATTCCGGAAACCTTGTCTCCGGACAGATTTTCGATCTTAATTGCAGAAATCGTGACCCCGGGCAGAGAGAAAGCATCATCCTCCGAAGAGAATTTCCTAGGGTTGAGTCATAGCCTCGTTCCAGTGGTTCACATACGAAACGACCAAAAACGCTTATCCTCTGAAATTTCAAGAATTTCAATGTTTGGTTTTGTAAAATCAAACATCATCGCCCTCCTTTTTAGGCTATCATTACTTAGAATACAACTCGACGATTAACATTTCGTTTACAGGAACGTCAATGTCTTCTCTATGTGGAAGAGACTTAATGGTTGCGCTTAGCTTCTCAGCATCCATCTCTAACCATGCCATGTACCATTCTGCCGTTGGTTACTTCACAATATCCTTATATCTCTGTGCAGTTCTCATGGATTCTTTAATCTGAATCACATCACCTGCAGATACAAGATAAGAAGAATGTTTACAATCTTTCCGTTAACGGTTACGTGACGGTGTCCTACAACCTGTCTAGCTTCTCTTCTGGTTCTAGCCATTTCCCATACGGAAAATAACGTTGTCCAGACGAGACTCTAAAAAGAATCATAAGGTTCTCACGGTCTGTCCTGCTAACTTCTCTGCCTTAGCATAGTAGTTACGGAAAAGCTTCTCTACTGCATAGATGAACTTTGCCTTCTGCTTCTCTCTAAGCTGAAGACCGTACTCGCTCATCTTTCTTCTTGGGTTGCGAAGCTGTCTGTTGGATTTCTATCCACTCCCTAAAAATACAGGGGTCCAGTCCAAGTGACCTGCATCTTTTAAGCACAGGAACTTTATCTACCGCCATTTTATCCTCCTAAATATCAAGTTTTTTGTCGACTCAACAGCCAACATCCCTAAAAAATTGATACGCCCTTTACACCGATAGCTTTCTTCAGGCTGACCACATGGTCATACTGTTCTGTATAAGCTTATGCCGCTATAGGAAATCCACAATCTCCCGGACAGTGCATTATACTCTTCTGCTGCTCTGGTGGGCGGCATCCGTTATGTGGAACCGGTGTAACGTCCTTGATGGAGTTTACTTCCAATCCGTTTTTCGCTAAAGCACGGATTGTCGCTTCTCTTCCGGATCCCGGTCCTTTAACCATTACATCCACATACTTTAAGCCAGTGTACCAAAGCTCGCTTTACAGCAGTCTCCAGCGACCCATCTGCGCATATGGGAGTGAGATTTTTCTTGAACCTCTAAATCCCAGACCGCCGGCACTTGCCCATGATAAAGCATTACCTGAGCATCTGTCAAAGTAACGATAGTGTTATTGAAAGATGATTGGATATGTCCTGTCCGCGTTCAACGTTTTTCTTTACGCGCTTTTTGTCACTCTCTTACCAGTTGACTTAGCCAGTTAAACTAACCTGCATTTTTCCTTTTTCTCTTCTTCCTGTATTTAAAACATGAAGATCCATTAGTTACTGTTCAGACCTTACTTCTGCTTGTTGCTAACGGTCTTTTCTTGGTCCCTTTTCACGGGTTCTTGCATTGGTCTTAGTCTTCTGACCTCTTACGGGAAGTCCTTTCTGTGACGGATTCCTCTGTAGTAACAATTTCCTGCAAACGCTTGATGTTTAAAAGCGATCTCTCATGAAAGGTCACCTTCTACCATCTGGTGTTCTGCAATATAGGTCGCCAGAGTCTTTACCTCATCGTCAGTTAAATCCTTTACTCTTGTGTCCGGATTCACGCCGGTTTCTGCAAGGATCTTGTCTGCTGAGGGTCTTCCGATTCCGTAGATGTAAGTCAAACCGATTTCGATTCGCTTCTCTCTAGGTAAATCTACACCTGCAATACGAGCCATCTTTGATTTCCTCCCTGTTAATTAACCTTGTCTCTGCTTATGCTTAGGGTTTTCACAGATAATTCTGATGGACTCCTTTCGCTTGATTACTTTGCATTTTTCGCAGATAGGTTTTACTGATGATCTTACTTTCATAAGTAAAATTCCCTTTCTTTACGAATTTGAACAGAGTTGCCGTATCATTCTAGCAAAACAGTCTTGAAAATGTAAAGCTGAAACCTACTTATCTCTCAGATAATTCTTCCCTTTGATAAGTCATAGGGAGAAAGCTCAATAGTCACCTTATCTCCCAGTAAAATACGAATGTAGTTCATTCTTAATTTTCCGGATATATGAGCTAATACCTGATGCCCGTTTTCAGTTCAACCTGAAACATGGCATTTGGTAACTATCGATTACCTTACCTGTAATTTTCGATTACATCTGATTTCGACATACTCAATTCTATCCTTTCGATAGACTTAGGATTTCGGTCCGTTGTCTGTGATTAAAATTGTATTTTCATAATGTGCCGTAAGCTTACCGTCCAAGGAACCACCGTCCAATCATTGGATAAAACCCTGACCGCAGGATTTCCTTCCGTAATCATGGGCTCTATGGCCAGGGTCATCCCCGCCTGAAGCTTCGGGCCTTTCTTCTTCATACGATAGTTGGGTACTTCCGGATCCATGTGTACCTGATGGCCGATGCCGTGTCCCACATACTGGGTAACTACGCCGTAGCCATGAGCTTTCAACATAATCTCCGATACTCCGCAAAATATCATTTAGATGATTTCCGGGAACCGCATTTTCGATTCCCCGGAAAAAGGATTCTTTACAAGTTTCCACCAGTCTTTTTGCATTGGGGAGCGATTTCTCCCACCGCCCAAGTTCTTGCGGCATCGCTGTGATAGCCCTTGTAATTTACTCCGATATCGAAGGAACGATGTCTCCCTCTTTTAAAATCCTTGTCTTCTCCGGTATTCCGTGAATCAACTCCTCATTCACGGATACGCAACAAGTCGCCGGAAAGTCATAGAGATGAAAGCTGGGAGTACATTTTGCTTTTCTGGATGAGCTCCTCTGCAGTACTTATCCAGTCTCGTAGGTGCTCTTTCCCGGGGCTACCGCCTCTCCTACTTTCTCATGTACTTCTGCAAGAACCTGCCTGCTTCCCGCATCAGTTCAATTTCTCTTTTGGACTTAATCTCAATCATGGATTTTCCTTTCCACTTGGCTCAAGATTTCCTTTACCCTTGCAAATACCGTTTCTAAATCTTTTGTTCCGTCAATCTCTTCCGAATTCTCTTTTCTTATAGAGAAATCAATGAGTTCGGTACTCTGATGATAAACCTTCAAACGATTTTTCACCGTATTCTCTTCATCATCTTTTCTCTGCACAAGATGCTCACCGCAGTTGTCGCAAATCCCCTCTTTTTTTGGCTTTAAGGTTTCCAAATGGAAAATCGCACCACAATGGGGACAGGTTCTGCGGCCGGCCATTCTGTGAATAATCACATCATCCGGTACTTCAACGTCCAATGCAAGATCAATCTTTTCTCCTTTTGGAGCCAGAGCATTTTCTAAAGCTTCCGCCTGAGGAATGGTTCTGAGGAATCCGTCCAGGATATAGCCCTTCTCACAATCCTTTTCTTCCAAACGGTTCAGAAGCATCGCAATGGTGATTTCATCGGGAACCAGCTCCCCATGATCCATATATGTCTTTGCTTTTAAACCAAGCTCTGTTTCCCCTTTAAGATTAGCGGAAAATATCTCCGGTGGAAATATGGGGTAAACCGTAAACCTTTAGAAATACGACTTGCCTGGCCTTTTCCCGCACCAGGCGCTCCTAACATGATAATCTTCAATATGGGCCTCTTTCATGATGGGATAAACCACTATGAGCCTCCTTAGTAAACTAAGGAGGCTATAGATTAGTTGTCTAAAAATCCTTTGTAGTTTCTAATTACCATTTGAGAATCGATGGCCTTCAAAGTTTCCAAAACAACACCTACGATGATGATTAAGGAAGTTCCGGAGAGAAATTCTGCTGACGTTAAATACGCCTGAAATGATAGTGGGAACTAATGCAATAATAGCCAGTCCGGTGGCTCCGATAAAAATGATATATCGAAGAATACCTTCCAGATAATCACTGGTCGGCTTTCCCGGTCTGATTCCGGGAATAAAACCACCCTGCTTCTTCATATTGTTTGCTACTTCCAAGGATTAAAGGAAATAGAAGTATAGAAGTAAGCAAAGAAATACGAGTGAGACAATGTAGAGAACTAAACCTAAAGGAATAAATCAGAGCATTGAGGGTTTGCCCAGGAACCGAATTTAATCCCATGATAATCTGTCCTACAATAGAGCTCTGAGTCCACCTTATAATCTGTCCGATAACCACCGGCATGGTCATTAAGGAGGAAGCAAAGATTACCGGCATAACACTTGCCGTATTCACCTTTTAACGGAATCTGAGACTGCTGTCCACCAACAAGTCCTCTTCCCTGTACTCTTCTACTATACTGCACCGGTTCTTCTTTTCTGCATCCTGCAGAACTACAGTAAACGCCACGCATACAGAAGATTGCCGCGCAATGATAATAGCCACAACCATCTTCGCAGTGTTATTTCCCATAATAAATCTCTCGCTAAAAGTGTGAGAAAATCCTGCGGAACCGAGGATAAGATATTGAACAAAAGAACCAGAAATGCCCATTTCCCACTCCCTTGTCCGTAATTCTTCACTAATCCACATCAGAAGTGCAGATCCGGCTGTCATTGCACTACGCAAATCACTACACCGGCAATCTTACGAAAGACTGAACCCTCTGCATATCCAATCAGAAGTCCGGAACCGCCAAATCCTACTGCTGCAGGCTGTAGACTCTAAAGTGCTAAACCGATGGTCACGTATCTAGTGTATTCTGTCAGCTTCTTTCTTCCCTCTTCTCCATCCTTCTGCATTTCTTCCAGTGCAGGAATCGCCACGGTTAAAAGCTGAATAATAATGGAGGAAGTGATATAGGGGTAATGGATAATGCAAAAATACTGAGTCGCTCGAAGGATCCTCCGGTCATGGTATTAAAACCAACCGAAAAGCATCGTTCAGCCATGCTCTTAAAATAAATCTCCAAAAATATCCCTGATTTACACCCGGGATAGGGAAGATTTGATCCAAAACGAATTACTACGAGCATAAGGAAAAAGCATAAATAAGACGATCTCTTAAATCTTTTACCTTAAATGCATTTCGTATTGTTTTGAAGCATTTAGATCACTCACAGGTTCCGCCCAGAGCCTCAATCTTCTCCTTTGCGCTCTCGGAGAAAGCATTTACCCGTAACAGTAAAGCTTCTTTGTTAATTCACCGTTTCCAAGAATCTAACACCGTCATTTACCTTATGGATGATTCTCTTCTCCAGTAAATTTTTCTAAAAGTAACCTCATCTCCTGCATTGTAACGATCTTCCAATATGGAAACATTGATTCCTGTAATTACCTTTGAGTTGGGATCTGTAAATCCTCTCTTAGGAATACGACGGAATAAGGGCATCTGTCCACCCTCGAAACCGATTCTTGGTGCTCCGGAACGAGCCTCTGACCCTTATGTCCCTTACCTGCTGTCTTACCATTTCCTGAACCGTGACCTCTGCACGACGGAAATTCTGGGGTGCTAGAGCCCTCTGCAGGTGATAACTTTGATAACTCCATAGTCGCCTCCTTAAATCTCTTCCACTTTTTACCAAGTGATTGACTCTCTGAATCATTCCCTTAGTGGTGCCATTGTTCAGAGCTCTACAGACTGACGAGATCTTCTTAAGTCCAGAGCCTGAACGGTTTGCCTTCTGCTTGAGGGATGGCACCGATAGGAGACTTCACTAAAGTAATTTTTAATTTATCTGCCATTTCTACCTCCCTCTTAACCTGTAATTTCTGCTACAGTTTTTGCCACGGAGTCGACGAACTGCTCAGGAGTCTTCATAGAAAGTAAGTCCTGTAAAGTTGCATAAACTACATTTGTCTTGTTGTTAGATCCTAAAGACTTTGTACGGATGTTTCTGATTCCTGCCAACTCACACACCATACGTGCAGGTCCGCCGGCGATGATACCTGTTCCTTCAGGAGCCTTCTTCAGAAGAACTGTGAAAGCTCCGAACTTTCCAAAAGTAATCGATGTGGTACAGACTTATCCTCATTTACAGGTACAGTAACCATGTTTCTTACTGCGACCTCTCTTGCCTTACGAATCGCTTCAGGTACCTCAGTTGCCTTACCGGTACCATGACCAACGTGTCCATTTCCATCTCCAACTACTACAAGAGCGGAGAAGTCTCATGGTACGTCCACCTTTAACAGTCTTAGCTAACACGCTTGATGGCTACTACACTGTCATTTAACTCTAACTGAGTTTGCGTCAATTTTTCGCGCTTCATCTTGGTGATTTCTCCTCTCGATTAGAATACTAGTCCGGCTTCTCTTGCGGCATCTGCAAATGAGGCCTGAACCTTACCATGATACAGGAAGCCGCCTCTGTCGAATACCACTTCTTGACTCCCTTTGCCAAAGCCTTCTCAGCGATGGCCTTACCTACATACTGAGTCGCCTCAACATTGTCGGTAAACTGCAAATTCGCATTCTTATCTAGGTAGGGCACACAGGGTGTTCCTGCGACGTCATCAATAAAGCTGTGCATCACATGTGCTTATTGGAACGAAAAACCGCAAGACGTGGTCTCTCAGGAGTACCAGATAAACGGTTTCTGATTCTTGCGTGCTTTTTGTGATCAGGCTCAGCTTTTATTTTTCTTGCTAACCATTCTACTTTTCCTCCCTATTATTTCTTACCAGTCTTACCGACTTTACGACGAATGACCTCGGTAGAGTACTCTAATTCCCTCACCCTTATAAAGGCTCCGGTGCTCTCTTAGAGCGGATTTCCCGCAGACATACTGGGCTAACCTTCTCTTTGTCGATTCCTCTGACCAAATACGGTGTTGGCTCCCTCTAATACTGGTCTCCAAGCCTTCCGGATCTTCCATGGTTACAGGGTGAGAATATCCTAAAGTCAAAGTCAAGGTCTTGCCCTGCTTTTGCCGCTCTGTATCCTACACCATTGATTTCCAGCTTCTTCTCGTAACCGTTGCTTACACCTTCAACCATGTTGAACAGTAAAAGCTCTGGATAATCCGTGAAGAGACTTCTCTTTCTTATTGTCATTTGGACGAGTAACCACTAAGTGGGCCATCCTCTTCATAATTGTGATTTCTTTTTGCAAAAGGTTCTCTAAGGTTCCTTTGGTCCCTTTACCTTTACTACATTGTCCTTAATCTCAACAGTAACGCCTGCCGGGATCGCGACCAGTAACTTTCCGATACGTGACATAGTATACTCCTCTCTTAAATTCTCAGTAAAATACTGTTTTCAGAAAATATATTCCGACAGATTACCACTACAAAAGGCAAGGACTTCTCCGCCTACACCCTTTGTCTTGCTTCCTTGTCGGTGATTACACCCCTGGTTTGTGGAAATGATTGCTGTACCCTAGTCCACCCAAGTACTCTAGGCATATTTTTCTTTGCATGCGTATACGAAGACTCGGCTTGAAATTCTACGAATTCCGGAAATGATCTTCTCATTCTTATTGGAACCGTACTGCAGTCCGATCTTAATGTCCTGAATTTTTCCATTTTTCAACTAACTCGCTGACTGGAAATGTAACCTTCCTTCAGAAGAATCTCAGCAATAGACTGCTTCATCTTAGATGCTGGGATACATACGCTGTCATGTTTTTGCAGTGTTTGCATTACAATTCTTGTAAGCATATCTGCGATTGGATCACTCATACTCATTTTTACGGATATCCTTTCTTTTTATCTATGAGGATGCCCTATGACTATCCTCTTGTACAGACGAAATATCGAATGCTTGTGCAATCGATATTCGTTTTTCTAATCATTTACCAAGATGCTTTTTCTCACCCCTGGAATCTCTCCCTTTATATGCTAACTCACGGAAGCATACACGGCAGATTCCGTACTTACGAAGTACAGAGTGGGGACGTCCACAAATCTTACATCTTGTGTATTCTCTTGTGGAGAACTTTTGCAGGTCTCTCTTTAGCTTTAATTTCATTGATAATTTAGCCATTTTTCCTCCGATTATTTCACCAAAAGGCATATTGAACAGGGTAAGAAGCTCTCTGGACTCTTCGTCGGTCTTTGCAGTTGTAACGAAAAATGATATCCATTCCTCTAACCTTATCTACCTTGTCGAACTCGATTTCAGGAAAATAATCTGCTCTTTGATTCCAAGGGCATAGTTTCCTCTACCATCGAAGGCATTGGGGTTTACACCACGGAAGTCTCTTACTCGAGGAAGAGCAAGTTGATCAAACGATCAGCGAACTCGTACATCTTCTCTCCACGAAGAGTAACCTTACATCAATTGCCTGTCCCTCTCTGATCTTGAAGTTCGCAACGGACTTTCTTGCCTTTGTTGTTACAGCATGCTGTCCGGTAATGATCTCTAAATCACGTACTGCACTGTCGAGAACCTTAGAATTTTCTTTTTGCTTCTAACACCCATGTTGATGACGATTTTTTTCAAGCTTTGGAATTTCGTTAACATTCTTATAGTTAAACTTCTTCTGCATAGCTTCTTTGATTTCGCTATTGTAGAAATTTCCTTTAATCTAGCCATCCTTTATTCCTCCTTTCTCTTAGTCAATAACCTTACCGGTCTTCTTAGCCACTGAACCTTCTTGCCATTCTCAAGCTTGAATCCTACGCGATAGCCTGTCCATCAACAACAAGCATTACATTGGATGCATCCAAAGGCGCTTCCTTACGAACAATTCCTGCCCTGTGGGTTAGCCTGACTTGGCTTCTGGTGCTTGGTTACCATGTTGCAACCTTCTACCACTACCTTGTTGGTCTTTGGATCGAAGGATAAAACCTTACCCTGCTTACCATTGTCCTTACCGGTAATGATCTTTACCATATCGTCTTTTCTTAATTCTACGCATCTGGCTCCCTCCTTATAATACTTCGAGTGCGAGGGATACGATCTTCATGTAACCATGATCTCTTAACTCTCTTGCTACCGGTCCAAAGATACGGGTGCTCGCTGCGGTATTATCCTCCTTCGAGGATAACTGCAGCGTTCTCATCAGAAACGGATATGGCTACCATCTTTTCTTCTGGTCTCATCCACTGCTTACGAACCACAACGGCCTTTACAACGTCACCCTTCTTAACCTGTCCGCCGGGAATAGCGTCCTTTACGGAGCTACAATGATGTCTCCGATGGCGGCATATCTTCCTGGTAGAGCCTCCCATAACACGGATGCAAAGAAGCTCTCTTGCACCTGTGTTATCAACAACTCTAAGTCTTGTTTCCTGCTGAATCATATGCTCCTTCCTTGCTCCTATATTACTTCGCCTTCCTCAATGATGGAAGTAAGTCTCCATCTCTTGGTCTTAGATAAAGGTCTGGTTGCCATTACCCTTAACTGTATCTCCCTCACCAGCCTCATTGTTCTCATCATGAGCGTAAATCTTAACAGTACGCTTTACGATTTTTCCAATAAGAGGGTGCTTCACGTGATCTTCAATAGCGATAACGATGGTCTTGTCCATCTTTTGCACTAACCACCTTACCGGTACAGGGTTTTTCTCAGATTTCTTTCCATTATTCTGTTCTCCCTTCTCACGCTTTCGCTTTCTCGTGATAACAGTCTGAATCCGAGCGATGTTTTTCCGAACCTCAGTAATGCGGGCTGTATTATCAACTGATTGGTTGCATTCTGGAATCGCAGATTGAAAAGTTCTTTTCTTTGCGGAAACCAGCTCTTCATTCAGTTTGCTCAGCTGACTCTTGCTTCAGCTCTTCTAAATATGTTTTCTTTTTCATTAGTTATCACCGCCTTCCAGATCTGCCTTTGCGACGATTTTGCGAGTTACAAGAAGCTTGTGAGAAGCAAGACGTAACGCCCTCTCTTGCAATTTCCTCCGGTACACCGGCAATCTCAAATAACACGCGTCCCGACTTAACTACTGCAACCTCAGTACTCTGTAGCACCCTTTCCGGATCCCATACGTACTCCCAAAGGGCTTTGCAGATACAGGCTTGTCTGAAAAATGTCGATCAAACCTGACCTACGCTTAATGTATCTTGTAAGAGCAACTCTGGGTCGCCTCGATCTGATTGGATCTGATCCAGCAAGGTTCAGTGGAAATAATTCCGAATTCTCCATGGCTAACGGTATTGCCTCTCTGTAGCCTTACCGGTCATTCTTCCCTGCATCTGCTTACGAATTTCGTTCTCTTAGGCATTAACATAGTTATTTCTCGCTCCCTTCCTTTTATTTTTCTTGGCAGGAAGTACCTCGCCCTGTAAATCCATACCTTTACTCCTAATTTTCCATAGGTAGTATCGGCCTCAGCAAATCCATAATCGATATCTGCACTGAAAAGAGTCTGAAGAGGGATTGTTCCCTCGCTATAGAACTCACGTCTTGCGATATCCGCTCATAAACGTCCACCAACGGAAGCCTTAATTCCCAAAGCTCCTGCCTTCATGGTTCTGGACATAGCCTGCTTCAAAGCTCTACAGAAAGATACACGGTTCTCTAAGGACAACGCGATACTTTTCTGCAACAAGCTGTGCATCTCTATCCGGTCTCTTGATTTCCTTGATATCGATGAGAGATGTTCTTGTTGGTAATCTTCTGAACATCCTTCTTTAACTTCTCGATTTTCCCGCTCCGCCCTTACCGATAACGTATCCGGGCTTAGCAGTAAATACGATAATGCGAACCTTATCCTCAACCGCTCTCTCGATTTCAATCTTAGAGACATTTGCGGAATACAGCTTTACTTTTTAAAAATCTCTGATCTTGTGATCTTCGATAAGATTATCTGCAAAGTTTTCTTGTCTGCATACCACTTAGAATCCCAGTCCTTAATGATACCGACTCTCATACCGTGCGGATTGACTTTCTGTCCCATTCCTGCCTCCTTACTTTCTTTCGTCCAGAATAACAGTGATGTGAGCTTCTCTTGAAGATTCTGTAAGCTCTACCCTGTGCTCTTGGGTGGATTCTCTTTAATGTTGGGCTGCATTTGCGAAGCACTCTGCAACATAAAGATTCTCTCTATTCATATTGTTATTGTTTTCTGCATTAGCATGTTTGACGGACAGAAGTTTCTTAACCAATGTGGAAGCATATCTTGGGTTATAGGTAACGATTCCCAATACCTCTTCCAAGCCCTTGCCACGAATAGCATCTAAAACAAAGCAAGCTTTCTGTACAGACACTCCTAGCATAAGAAAGCTTAGCGGAAGGTCTTTATCTTTATTTGCATTTCTCTCTCTTTTAATCTGAGGATCTATGACCTTTCTGACATTTTTCATGTCCTCCTTTCTCTATCCAGATTATCCTCTTCTTTCGTCGCCGTTACCGTGATGTCCGCGGTAAAGTTCTTGCTGCAACGAATTCTCCCAGCTTGTGTCCTACCATGTCCTCTGTAACGTATACAGGTACATGCTTTTCTTCCGTCATGAACCGCAATGGTGTGTCCCAACAAATGACGGGAAGATTGTGGAACGACGAGACCAAGTTTTCTACTACTGTCTTTTGATTCTGTGCATTCAGTGCATCCACAGCCTTTAAAAGACTCTGATCTGCAAATGGTCCTTTTTAATAGAACGTGCCATTTTCTTTTCTCCTCCTCAATTATTTGATGGCTCTACCATCACGTCTTCTTACGATAAAGCTTATTGGAAAGCTTCTTCTTGTTTCTGGTCTTCAAACCAAGTGCAGGCTTACCCCCAAGGTGTGCTAGGGTCGCTCCGTCCGATAGGAGCTCTACCTTCTCCACCTCCTGTGGGTGGTCGTTAGGGTTCATAACAGATCACGCGAACTGTTGGATGGATACCCATGTGACGCTTTCTTCCTGCCTTACCAAGATTGATGAGGTTGTGGTCTCCGTTACCTACTACACCGATGGTTGCACGGCCTCGATAGGAACCATTCTCATTTTCTCCGGAAAGGAGTCTTAAGGTTGCATACTTTCCTTCTCTCGCCATAAGCTGTCTGTGCATTTCCTGCGGAACGAACCAGCTGTGCTCCCTTACCGGGCTTTAACTCGATAGCATGAATTTCGGAACCTACAGGGATAGCGGACAATGGTAAGCAGTTTTCCCTACTCTTGCCTCTGCCTCTGCTCCGGACATAACTTCATCCCGTCAGTCAAACCGTTAGGGTACAGGATGTATGCCTTGGATCCGTCTGCATAAGAGAAGTGCGATGTTTGCGGAACGGTTTGGATCGTACTCGATACCTACAACTAGTTGCCACAATGCCGTCCTTACTGTTTCTCTTAAAGTCGATAATTCTGTGCTTGCTTATTTCCACCACCGTGGTGACGAACAGTGATCTTACCCTGGTTATTTCTACCGGCAGTCTTTTTTATTCTTAGCCAAAGAGATTTTTCCGGTGTCTTCTTGGTAACTTTCAGCGAGTCGGAACCAGTCATGCATTTCTTCTGGACGGTGTATAAGCTTTATATGTCTTAATGCCCATTTTCCTTTTTTCTCCTTCTTTCTGCGTATAATTGAGAAATTTTTCACGCAGTTCTTAGCAATTACAGTGCGCTGAAAATCTCGATTTCTTTTAGACTCAGCAGTCAATGTAACGATTGCCTTCTTAGTCTTAGCTGTCTTTTCCGAATACCATTTCCTCTTCTCTTCTTTCCGTCGAGGTTCATGGTGTTAACAGCCTTTACCTTTGTTCCTTCGAACATCTTCTCTACAGCTTCTCTGAGTCTGAATCTTGTTGGCTTCAGGATTTACCAGGAAGGTGTACTTTTTCTCGCTCATGTCTGCCATGGACTTCTCAGTCACAACAGGGCGAAGAATCACATCGAAATATTGTAAGTTAGCCATTATGCGTATACCTCCTCAAGTTTTAAAAGAGCCGCCTTTGTAGCTAATACGAGTGCGTACTTCAAAACATCGTAAACGTTTAACTCGTTAACCTGAGCTGTCTTTACATTCTGAATATTTCTTGCGAAAGCACAGTATTCTGATCATTCTGATCCAGAAGAACGAAAAGCCTTGTTTACCTTGAAAGCGTCTAACATGCTCTGGAAGTTCTTGGTCTTGATTTCGTCGAAACAGAATCTCATCCAATACAATAAGCTTGTTCTCTGCTACTGCGTTGGACAGGTGCAGACTTTAACATCGCTCTCTTTTTCCTTCTTGTTCATGCCGGTGGTGTAATCTCTTGAGTCGGGGCAGATACTACTCCGCCGCCCTTCCACTGCAGGGCACAGAATGGAACCTTGTCTTGCATGACCTGTTCCCTTTTTGTCTCAAGGCTTTCTTCCGCCTCCGGACCTCTGCACGAGTAAAGAGCTTTCTGTGTTCCTGACGCATTGTAGGCTGTGCAACTACTGCAGGTGTAATAAGTGCTCATGAACCAGTCTTGCTGAAAATCGCATCATTCAGATCCATCTTGCCAACTTCCCTTGCCCTGCATATTAAATACAGATACGTTAGCCATTAGTATGTTCCTCCTTCGCTTCTCGTCTTAGGACTTGACAGCTTCTTTGATGGTTACAAGAGCCTTCTTTGGTCCCGGAACCGCACCCTTTTACCAGGTTAATCCCCGATTCTGCATCAACCTTCACTACAGTAAGGTTCTGAGTAGTAACCTATTTACCGCACCCATGTGAGAGGCGTTCCCTTACCGGGAAAGTACTCTGGATGGTGTTGCAGATGTACCGTTAGATCCTGATGACGATGGAACTTGAGAACCGTGGGTCATTGGTCCTCTGTGTTGTCCATATTTCTTAATGGCAGATGCAATCCCTTACCCTTGGAAGTAGCACTTACGTCTACCTTATCTCCTCGCGAAGATATCTGCCTTAATCTCATCTTTAACTTTATACTCTTCTGCATTCTCAAAACGGAATTCTCTTAAGAATCTCTTGTATGAAAACGCCGGCCTTGTCAGAACTGTCCCTAAGAACATTTTCAGCTTCTCTCTCTTCTCTAAAATCCCACCTGAACTGCCTTGTAACCGTCGTTCTCAAGGGTCTTTACCTGGGTAACCACGCAGGACCGGCCTGCAGTACAGTTACTGGAATCAACACACCATTTTCATCCCAAATCTGTGTCATTCCTACTTTTGTTGCCAAAATAGCTTTCTTCATCTGTTCTCCTTTCTACAGCGGAACCGTAATCGGTTCCTTACTAGGAGTATTTGTTTTTCATCTTGATGTCTGCGAAAAACACCTGCAGGCATCTCCAATCTCTGTAAGCTCGTCCATGGTCTTCTGGTTAGGATTGATGACATCAATCAATCTCTTGTGGGTTCTCTGCTCGAACTGCTCGCGAGAATCCTTGCACTTGTAGCACTGCACGAAGAATTGTTACAACTTCCTTCTTGGTAGGAAGAGGTACTGGGCCCGGAAACCTGAGCCTGTCTTCTTGCAGTTCTCTACGATTTTTGCGGCGGATTCGTCCACAAGGCCGTGCTCGTAAGCCCTAGAGGGTGATTCTCATTACTTGACTTGCCATAAAAAGTCGCCTCCTATCAGGTTATTGACGATAAGTTGGTGACTGTACACGTTTCCGCGCGTATCTTATAAAAATACACACGCCGCACCCAGCTGGCGGTGCTTAGGGTTGTAGTACAGTGACCTGCCGTCAGTTTCAAAAAGCTGACATTCGCTCCAGAAAGCTCTCTGTAGAAACTTATACATTACTGCTTTCATTTCTATAGTAATCTTTTCCTTCAACGCTATCATGCCCATGCGCCATGACTAAAATACCATATCCAGCCCGGAAGCCAAGAGTTTGATCCCTGCACAAAATCAAAAACATGAGCAAATCGCCTTATCGCCAAGAATCCTTGTTTCGGATTCAATTCACGCTACCGTGCGTGTCGCATAAAGTATAATAGAAAAAGAAGCCTATAAAGACTTCTTTTTCTTGCCATCATAAAATCATAAAAATTTTACATTGGCTTTAGTATCGGAAAATTTTCAGTCTTTAACAGGCTGAAACAGCGCGAAATGTCTCCGTAATATAAAAATCGACTGAAATCAGGAATTTCCCTCTGCCGATATTTTCGTCAAAAAATTCTCCGTATAGTCCTGTGTTCCATCCGGCTCAATCCACATGGCTTCCACATCCGTTCCGCCATCCTGAAACTTCTTCAGAAGCGCCTTTCCCTCTTCCACATCCAGAATAAAAAGAGCTGTAGAAGTCCGTCCGCAAGGCCGGAATCCTTGGTCAAAAATACTTACGGAACGGTGGCGGTCAGCCGGCATCCCTGTTCTCGGGTCCACGATATGGGCATATCGCTTTCCGTTTACCACATAAAAACGCTCATAGTCTCCACTGGTAACCAAAGAAGTGTCTTCAATTTCTCCCGCCACCGCAAACTGTTCTTCATCCTGTCCATCCACGTAAAGGGATTTTTCCACAGGGCAAACCAACGTTTTCCATCTCCCCTTTTTCCGATAGCTGGAGGTTTCCACCGATATTCAGTAAATAATGCTTAGCACCGGCTTCTTCCAGAAGCTCTGCCGCCCTTTCCACGGACCAGCCCTTGGCAATACCGCCTACATCCAGCCTAAGCTCAGGATCTTGAAAATATACGGTGAGTTTTCTTCATCCAAAATTAAATCCTCAATATTACAATGTTTGGACGCCTCCAAAGAGCAGTTTTCCTCCGGAAGACTTGCATTTTCCGAGTGTAGCACTGCCTCCCGATAGTCATGCCAGATTCTGACACTGCCCCATAGCAATATACCTCTCCATCGGTCTTTTCATAGATTTCCTTCCCGAACTTCAGTAAGGCCATTATCTCCGGATCCACCTTTACCGGAGCATTGCCGGCATTTTCATTTACATACTTTAAGTTCTGTACTCGGGATAATCGTCATACACATCAAAAAGCTGATCGCGGCTCCTGCAGACAGCTTACTGCACTGCCTCTAAAGTTTTTCTGAAAATCACCTTCATTGCCCTCGTAGCCGATGACCAGAGAAACCGTATCAAAGAGACGTCCATAAAGCTGGTCCTGGTGGCGATTCTTCTTTCCCGACTGCCCTATGAAGAAGGCAGACACTGAGGACAAGAGCAAGCGCCAAGGGCAAGACAGGACTTTCGAAGGCGTAAAAAGAAAAAGAGCAGAGAAATGTCTTTTTAGTGCTCACGATACAAAAATCCCCTCTTCCTCTTTCTGTGACGGGCAAACCAGCTCTTTACATAAGGGCAGGTGGGAAGAATTGTTCCGCCCTGTCCCTGTAACCTCCGCAATAGCTTTTTCCCACCAAAGGTTCCTGCAATCCCCTGTCCTCGGAAGAGGGTCCACAGAGGTATGGTCAAACTCATAGACCTTTTCCTCTTCTATATAATAAGGAAAAGTTATTTCCGCCAATGCATCCTCCTCTTCCTAGCTGAGATCTGATGCTCTCTATTTTTCCATTCCATAAACTGCTCCTTTCCAAAAACAGCAAAAACCGCTTTCCGGTTTAGCCTTTTAAATCCATTTTTCAACAAGAAAAATAAAGATGTCTTCTATAACAGTTAGTTTACTATAACATTTTTCTTCATAGCTTCACTTTCCTCCGACAGAACTGAACTGTTCTCCCCAGACTAAACCAGTCTGCATTATGGAAAAGAAGCTTTTTCTATTTTCTAACATCTCTATGATTTATACGGAAATAACTTAAGCTCTCCTTTGTTATATTCTCCCAAATATACCTCGTGTATACTTTGATAGCCCTGCTTTTTAATTCCTCTTGAAGCCATTCCTTGTCTTTTTCGATAATGGTCAGAATGTTTTTCTGAAGGTGTCATCGAATCAGGAAATTTTGGATTTTTCCTCTCCGTATTTTTACGATAATTAACTGTCCGTTCTGCTCACAAACAGCCCTTTTCACCTCCGTTATGGAATATACCCGATTGGTTCGTAATTTAAAGGAGAGATCATGGGCGGAAAGTCCCAACTTTTTACAGTTGTCATGAGGAATAGCCCCCTCATCCACTACAGGGAAGGGCAATACCGTCCAGGACCTGCTTCATTTTCACATTGTGCATCTTCACGTAGCGAAGAAGCAGAACCAGACCGCACCAAATCGCCAACACCGCCAGATATTCCCAAATCTTGATGTTGTCGTTATAAATTACACCGCCGATAATACCGCCCAATACATGTTTTGCACCGCATCGGATGCTGTACTGGGTGCCAGATTACCTTTTTACCCTGAGATGTTAATGACATCGAGCTAAAAAGCCGATAAATAACTTTTCCGCTACTAAAATGATTCCTGCATCCTCTGCCTCCTAACGTTTAAAAAGCCGGGAAAGAAAAATGCTCTCTACGCACTTTCCTTTCCCGGCCTATCCCGGAGATAGAGATTTGAACTCTCGCGCGGTTTCCCGACCTCACCGCATTTTCGAGTGCGGACCCTTCAACCCACTTGGTGTATCTCCTGATTTTTGCTACAGCAGAGACAGTCTCGCTCATTCCTTCACAATGCCGGCGACCGGGGTCGAACCGGTATGGGATTTTTGTCCCGCAGGGATTTTGAAGTCCTGTGCGTCCACCTATTCCCGCCACGCCGGCGTTTCAAGTTTCCCTGAAAACGTCGCATTGTTTTTGCAACAGTACGATAATACAGAATGTTTCCCTCTGCTTGTCAATATGGGGCAGTAAAAATTCAAAAAGTTTGGAAGATTTGAAGTTAATTCTCAATAGGTTCCACACGGATTACTTTGAAATTGCTGACTTTGGGCAAAAATAGTCATAGGCTAAACGCTTGGTTTCCATCTCCTACGATAACCTCTCCGCAATATTGAAATCCGAAACGCTGAAGGCCCTTTATGACCTGATTATTCTCAGGTATAAATCCTAAGGAGGGATGCTAGTTCCTTGCAAAACTGAAAGCATAACTGGGCAAGACCAGGGATTTTTTCGGGGAGGATACCACCCGATGAATGACGCCATGACTCATTCCTGCCAAGCTCCTTCATAGATTTCTTTTATAATTGGGCTCTCCTCCCACATGAAATGAAAGATCAGCTCAATCTCCTCCGCCTCTCTACATAGAGATAGCCCTCTTGATATCTTTCGAATCAAATCCTCCGGAGGATTGATCTTTCCCCACTGGGTAGGATTCCCGTTTTTCTCCATAAATTCTCTGGCCTTTTCGTATAAAGCGCATAATCTGCCATAAATCTTCCGGCTTTGCTTTTCGAATCATAGCATAACAGTCATCCTCTAATCTCTTTAAAGCTTCTTTGGAAAGTATCTTTGGAAAGTATCTTTGAAAAAGTATCTTTGAAAAGCTTCTTTGATAAATTCCTGTTGACACCCTCTTTAAAAAGTCCCTTAGGTTTTATGTCTAAACTTATATGATAGCTTTTTCAGCATGAAATAATTACTAAATTTTTCATCAAAAACTTATTTGTTTTCCACAAAGACTGTCTTTTTCTCTCATTATGACTTTTTCTTTTTCTCAGAAGCGATGGATAAGCTGATATCCTTACCTTTCTATATACTCCACATTCGGATATTATCCGTAAGTGGATATTATCCGAATGTGGAGTATAGGAGATTCCTAGGCTACCGCTATAATCGCTTTTCAGGAGGTGGATATGCTTATCTCAAACATCATTTTCTTTATCTTTTTCTACTCTATCAGTCATCAAAGATTTACAAGAACGGGAAAAATCCCAAAGTCTATTTTATACTTTTTCCCTCATTCTTTTTCTTCCTTCTTGCTTTTCCTTTGAAGCCGCGAGATCTGAAAAATCCCTTATTACCCTTATCTACTGGATTCTAAGTCTTTTCATGCGCTACTCCCTCTTTTATTTTCACCGCCCTGCCGGAGAGACGGACTGGAAACTATGCTCATGCTTATCCCCCTTTTACCCTGGAAGAAAGTCTTCCCTTCTCCTCCTGGCATCCCTTTTCTCTTTCCTTTTATTTTTCATTTGTCACATAGAAAAGCATTCCCTATGCTTTTCTCTCTTTCTCGGCTACACCCGAGTTATGCTGATGAGAGGATAAATTCTTAATTCCACAGAAAGGATATTCGTCATGGATTCTGACCATCTACGATGAGAGATGCCTGTATTGCAAGCGCCTTAGCCTTTACCTTCGGCAAAACACAAGCTCCCCTTCCAAATCTATCCGATTCTTAACAAAAGAGCCTGAAAGCTTCTCCAAGAAAAAGGGAGTCTTCTGCTTCTCTCCGATGCAACCTCCATTTTTCTCCCAGTCCCACAAAACCCTTTATCTTTCCGAAGAAAAATCTGCTTACAAAACAACGGAAGGAGAATGTATCTATAAATACCAGTCGGAGACCAAATTATGCGGGAAATTCTGGTGCAGTACGGAGAGTTGGAGCTTTTAGCGGAAGGTGGCCAGCATCGTGCGGATGTATTTCTGGTTTACAGCCCCCTTGGTCGTTTGGGAAAAACCACATTTTCCAAAGCCTTGGCTAAGGAACTGGGGAAGAATAGAAAGACGCTCTATCTCAGTCTGGAAGAGTCCGCCTTTTCTCCAAAGGATCAGGGAAAAGGAAGGGAATGTGCTTAACGAGCCCTGTATCACTTTAGGAAAATCATCTGACTCGATGATTTTGCAGGCCACTTTCTCCATGCCAAGGATAACTATGTCACCATCCATCCGGTTCGAAGTCCGGAGGATATCAGCAGTGTCTCTCAAAGAGACCTTTCTCTTTTCTTGGAAAAAATTGCGGAAGAAGCGGGGGCCGATGCCTTGGTTGTAGATACCGACAGCAGTGAGGTCGTTGTCTGGAATGTTTCACTTTAGCGAAAAGTCTTTCTTCCGGTTTTGGAAGACCGAAAAAGCAAGACTAAGCTTTCCGTTCTTCAGCTACTTGCGGGAAAAATGCAGGGAGAAGGCGTAGCGGAAAAATTCATTCAATGCAATCTCCCACTCTCGACGGAAGAAGCGCCTCCTTCCCCGCCTTGGAACAATACTGCCGGGCTTTTTGACCGACAGGTCTATGAGAGGGCAGGTAGAAGCGAGCAATATCAGAAAAATGGCTTTATAAGCATTTGGAAGATAGCAATAGAGGATAGAAATAGAAATAGGAAAATAGAATCGAGATAAAAATAGAGATCAGAAATAAAATAAAATTAGAAAAATGATAATAAATACAAGAAGCAGTACAAGAATCGCTATGCGAATCGGAAAGGAGCTTAAAGTGCTGAGCCCTGGATCAGGTAAAACAAGAAATCAAGAGCTTTGCTGGATTTGGAAGAAAAACAAGTCAGTGACAGCCATTTGTATCAGGAAATCGACTCCGCCCTTGCGAAGCAGGATCTGGCTTTGCGAGGAAAAACTCTACTTAAGACGCTGGTTTTTGACAGCTTTCAGGCTGGATCTACTTTCTGAGCTACTGGATGACAGTACAGTCAGTGAAATCATGATAAACGGTCCAAAGAAATCTTTGTGGAAAGAAAGGGGCGAATGGAGCGCTGGCAGGGACTCCTTTCAAAGTGAAGAACAACTTGCGATTTGATTCAACAGATTGTTTCCGAATCAATCGTGCGGTAAATACAAAGTCGATTGTAGATGCCCGCTTGAGGGCGGCTCTCGTGTTCATGTGGTGCTTCCCCCATCGTACTAAAAGGACCTACGGTCCTGATATGAAAATTCCGGACCTATCACCATGAAAAAGTTAATTCAACTGGAAAAGTCTCACGGGAGGCTAAGTCATTTTCTGCAGTCTCCTGGTTCGTTCCTCTTATAACATTTTCATTTCCGGCGGTACCAACAGTGGAAAGACCACTTTCTTAAACGCTCTTCTCGTAGTACATCCCTAAGGAGGGCAGTGTACCATCGAAGATAGCGCGGAGCTACAGATTCAATCCGTGGAAAACTGGTTTTCTTTAGCGAAACCAGAAACATCAAATGCGGAGGGAGAAGGCGCCGTCAGTATCTCGATTGATTACAGCCTCCCTCAGAATGAGCCCAGAACCGTATTATTGTTGGAGAGGTTAGAGGAAAGGAATGTCTGGATATGTTAAACGCCATGAACACCGGTCACGACGCAGCATTTCCACCGGTCACGCTAATTCCTCTACGGATATGTTAAAAGCGAATGAAACCATGGTGTTGCAGGGTGCGGATCTTCCTCTCCATCCATTAGAAACATGATTGCCTCCGCCATTGAAATTATGGTTCATCTTGGGAGAATACAGGATCACAAACGGCGGGTTTTGGAAATATCGGAAGTAATGGGATTGAAAATGGAGAAGTTAAACTCAAAAACTATATCAATACAATGGCAAAATTCTTGAAAAAGCTGTCGGATCTCCATAGCGAAGACAAACTCCGATAGTCGATTATAGAAGTACATCATTTATCTTCGGAATACACTCTTCCTATAGGTCAGAGTTCTATTGCTCCTTCTCCTCTTCTCTTATGCCTTTTATCAGCATATTCTCTTCTTTTTGCTTCTGCTTCCCTTCAGTTTTTCTATCCTTTTCTCCAAAGAGATAAATAGAAAAGAAGCTGACAGTGAGTGTTGGTTTCCCAATTTAAAAGTACTTTTTCCATCCTCAGTGCCTATCTGAGTGCAGGGTATTCTTTGGAAAATGCTCTATTCTGCCCGCATCGGATCTGGAAAATCTTCTGGGAAGAAGTGCTATGTGGTGGAGGAGCTGACAATCAAACGCTCCCCTTCCATGAATCGCCCCTTTGGAAGAAGCTCTTTCAATTTTGCTCTTCGTTCAGTGTTGATGATATCCATAATTTTCTCGGAAATCTTCCTGGTGGCAAAGCGTTCCGGAGAGATCTGATTCAGATTATTCAGCAAAAGCAGTACTGATTATTCCGGGATAAACTGAGCCATTACCGAAGAAATTATCACTCTCAATGCTTCCAGACGATTCGAGCAAAGATCATGAACAGTGTACCTTTTCTTTTATGATTTTATCCCAAGTACCAGCTCTCCCGAATTTTTCCGGATTCTTTTATTTCCAGTCTTATGGGAAGGTTGAATGAGCTTCGTCTCTGTATATATCTTCTAGGGCCATTACCTCTCCCAAAGGTGTACTACATCCCCGTATAAGGCTTATCAGATGGAATCTATTGTCACTAGGACTATCTATAGAACCTACACTATAAAGCAAGAACTCAAAAATTATGGTTTCGTATTCCGGGCTCTAAAACAGAACTACTGCAAAAAGCAAATCCTTATTCTGATTGTCTCCTTCTTCTTGCGCACTCCCTCTTCATGCAGGGAACAGAGCAACAGATTCCTCCTCGGAAATCAAGTCAAAAGAGAGCCTATAGGAGGAGTGAGAAAAAATCCTCAATGTTGCAGGAATTTCAGGAAGAAAAAGGAAAATCTATGTCACACGGTACTCCAAGGCTCTACAGCAAGGAAGAGGCGGATAAAGCTTTTGCAGTGCGCAAAAGCCAAAATGAAAGCTTAATTCTAAGCGAGGAAGACAGCTTTGACGGCATCTCCGGAAATATACAGCTCAAAAAATCTTTAATCCGGAAAACATCAAAAGCTACCTGGAGTTTTTCGTCCGGAAAAGCTATGGACCAATCTGAAGGAAACTCCCCTTCAAGATAGCGATAAAAGCTACACAAAATATAGAGATATTTTAGAAGACTCAGGACAAATCCATCATGAATATCTGGAAAAAGACCAGATTCTTACAGGAACATTGAAGTAGTTCTCAGCGCCAATATTCATCCTGAAGAGGAAGTGAAGGATGAAATCAGCAGTTTTCTAACGAAAATAATGAGAATCACCTACAACTCACCTACCTCCTATGCCAGTTCGTATTTTTACCCTTATAGCTAGAGTGAAACCCGAAGCCCTGAAATGGCCCTTCAAAAATACATTGCAGTACAGTAATGAAGCATACCCGTTCCACGGATAAAGCTGCTTTTGCCCAAAAGAATTATGGGGCATCACATTTCATTTTCCGAGAATTTTCGCTATCTATTGATTCCGCTTCTAGGTCTTTGCCTGCTTTCTTCTCCCTCTGCAAGCTTTAGAGCAACAGAAAACCCGTCAAAAATCCAGGACTGTCCTCCCTTACCCTGGATTATGCAGAATTGGTTTCAAGTTAGTGAGTTTATCTTGGAGCAGGCCTGTGCATACGGAACAGCTTTTCGGAAATAGCCAAAGCACTACAACTATCTGGTGAAAAATTGTCATCAGAGTCCCACCCTTGATATGAGTTAAATACCCTCTTAAACCAGCTGGCAAACAGTATGAGGGAGGAGGCCTGTTGAATTTTTCGAAAAGAATTGCTTCTAAAGCCCTATGGCAAGCTCATCAGTCTCATAGAACAAAAACAGGAAAAATGGCGGCAAGGATCTTTCCCGTCAGCTCCATATGGAAATGGAGAAGCTTTTTCCGTGCGAAAAGCTTATATAGCGTAAAGCAGTTTAGGAGAGGAAGCCGGAACCAAGCTTCTGCTTCACTTTAATACTACAGCTCTTTGTCATTATGCTGATGATTCTGTATCCGGCCATGCAATCCCTACACTAAAAAAGACGAAGAGTTCTTGGAAAGCAGCAAAAGCATTCTCTTGCCATTCCTCAGCAATCATGTACCACTAAAGAAGGTTACGATGTCGCAAATACGCATTAGAAGATACCCCATTATGCAGTGGACGCCTGGCTTTTCCAGGAATAGAACAATGCAGGAAAAACGAAGGGATGTGCTGAATGAAATGATGAGGCCATCAACACCATTGAGTTGGTTCTCATTATGGTGGTCTTAATCGGTTTAGTTATTATCTTCAAAAGCCAAAATTGTATAAGTGTAAGGAAGAGATTCATAGATCGAAGATCAAAAGTAAAGGGTATTTAAAGTGCTTTCGATACTTGCTTTTTGGAAAGGAGGTTATGGCGAAAAACAATTCTCCACATCAATTACGTATTTCTTTCCTAATCTTTGTTCTGGTATTTGCACTGGTGCTTACATTGCGGAATCACTAGAACAATCTCCCCAAAAGCTTTATATGCAAACATCGCCTTAAACAGTGCCATGAGTCCACTTTTTCCGGAATTTCATAGGCCTCTTTGGAAACTACCGTATATATGCCCTGGAATATCGAGATGATGATAGTCACAGAAGAAGAACTGGAGAGCTACCTCCCTTTATACGAAAGCAAGGATCTCTTTCCATGCAAGGTGGAGAAGGAAGACTCTTCTCTTTCCCAATCGAATCCTTTGCAAGACCATTGTGCAGAAGAAGTGCTGGAATACATGCCGCACTTCTGGCAAATAGATATGCATAAATTTTTGGAGAAGAAAGAAGACACGAAGCCCTTGCCCCCTATCTCCTGGAGAGTTTTCAAAAGAAGAGAAAAGAATCAAAAGTATAGAAAAATTACATATTCCTAAGCCATCGAGATATTGAAGCCTTGGAAGGACTGATTGAGACCATCGATATGGAGTGCAAAAAGCATGCAACACAGCATAAGAACGGCGCAAAGCACTTTCGCCCACAATCCGGGAGACTTATTCTTCCTAGTGCCGGCTTTACTGCCCGGACTGGGAAAAAATTCAACAAATCTGTTCCAAGGTACTAATCCTACCGCGATTCCCTTCGGGAAAAAGTAGCTCGTCGCAGCACTTTGATAGCAGAAGAAGAAAGCCAAACTGGAAAGACGGCATTGCTCGCTATAGAGCTGATTAAGCTGACTGACCAATATTTGGATGCGGAGGCGACGATAAAGGAAACATTGAAGCTCTTCATAAAGGTGACAAAGCAAAAGCACAGGCGAAACGGTGAAGCAAGAAGTAAAAAGACTTTGAGGAATGGTTGGAGGAAGAACGAGGAAGCAGAAGGGAAATGATGAAGACGAGGAGGACGATGATGAAGAAGACTCTATCCCAAGAAAGTCAAGACTTTTTATCATTCCAGCAGAAGCAGAAGTGGAACAGCTTTTCCTTCCGGCCTACAACGGACAGTCACAAAAATTAACAAGCAAATAGAAAAGCCTTGGAAAACCTTAGAAAGTCTGGGTAAGAAAAAGCTCTTGGAATATCCTCCTTCCCGAAGGTACCTGTCCAAGATGATGATGAAAAATACGCCATACGTCTCGGTTTCTACAAACTCAGAGCCAATCCTTTACAGGTGGGGCTTTTGGGAGAATACTTTTACGTTCCTCATTCCTATCATAAAAAGGATGACGATAAATCCATTCCCCTATGTGCGAGCAAACGCGGCATGGAGGTGGAATATCTTATCCACCAGAAAAAGAGCGACTATGCAAACCTTTCGGCACAGGTCCTGTCTCTTCTAGCTTTCCGAGAAGCTATAGAACTTTATCTATATAATGAAAAAGTCCGGAGATGCGGGAAAAGCCGAAAGCCTTTGTACAGCCTTTCTCGCCGTTACTTTTCAAAAACCCTCATTATGATGAGGTCTTTACCCTCTTCGTCATCAGTATTTGGGCCTTTGCCCAATCTCTAATCGATGTCAGACAGCTTTTGAGATGATAAACGGGTTCCGCTTGTGCATAGTGAAGAAAGCTGGCGGCTCTCTTATCTCATCTGCTTACTTTCAACATAAATGAAGAAGGTGGCGACGAAAAGTCAGGGAAAGCATGGACTATCCTATCAAGATTATTGCAGAGCCTTTCTCTTTTGCCTCCAGCTGTTTGTCCCAAAGCAAAGTCAATGACAGAATGCTGTATTGCATGGAAGAAAATATCGAAAGCACCATGTCAGAAAAGGAAAGCCAATTTCAATTTAGAGACATGCCTATATTTCTTTCCACAGACTGCCGGAATTAAGTCCTAGCACAGCCTCTACCATAAAGGATGGAAAGTCTAGGGCTTCGCCCGGAAGAGCACTACCAGATTCACCCTTCATTTCCAGACTATAAATACAAAAATCTCAGCCACTAAGATTCCAATACCGAATATCATGAAAAGCAGCAATGGTTTCTAAACAAGCTATGGTTCCAAAAAGAGCTATGGAGCCGTTTTCCTATAAAAAATAGCAGGAGTATTTTATGAGGAGGCCAGAAAGCAATTTCTTTCCTTTCAAAACCAAGACTGTAGAAAAAAAGTGGACAAGGCAGGCTTTATCTCCTCTTGCTTTTCAAAGAATCTAGCTTGCCTCCCTGACGATAAGCTGACCTTTTCCTGTAGCCTTTTTCTTTTTGCCATCCATCATTCTAGATGACTCCCTTTTTATCTTGAACCGGAAATCACGCATCAGCCGAGAAATGAAGAACGACTAGAACTGCTGTATGGCCAAATATCTGGAACACTATGGATTGACAGATATCGCGGATATCGAGCACATCGATCGGATTCAAAATTTCGGAAACCGCACTGGAAGACATCCTTCTCCCGAATACTATTCCCACGGAGGGAATGGAAAACATTCAAAGCTTTCGCTCTCATAGTACCGAAGAGAGATATTTATCTGAACTTACAGTACGACGAACCCATACCCTTCGGACTTCTACAAAGAAGAACATAGGACGAAAATCGTTGCCCATAGAAGAGCCTGGGGGTTTGGTGCTGAAGGGTGCCGTTAGGGAAAAGAAGAAAATGCAGAAGAAGAATGAGGAGGAAATGGTTTACGTGATGACGGGCCTTCAAAGGTCTATCATCTGTCTTCGGATTGCTGCATTTCCAATGACTTTCTAAGGCTGCAGCGCTAGAAAAATCGACGGTACAAATGCACAAATACGGTGGAAAATTCTGCATGCCCTGCAAAGCCTACCCGCGGATCAAACAGTCCTGTAGTGTACTGCACAGAAGCCGGAAGGCGATATCACAGCGACGACCGACTGCCCGGCCATGCGTTCCAGTGTCCATAGATTCGCTCAAAGCAGGCTTTGGAGGAGGGCAGACATCCCTGTCCCAGATGCGGTAAATAAGACTCATAAATCGAAAAACTTGTACAGAAACAGGAGGAAAGAGTATGGCGCGGAACCACAGTATTTTACTATCAGCAAAGATTCTTTTTCTCCTGTTTCTTGCTTTCACCTCTTTTTGACTGTCGAAAGCGAAGACACCTCTATGATTTTTGCTATTTGAGAGTCCTGCTCATCCATAGCATTTTTCTTTAGGAAGATTTATTATGCTTTCTTTTTTCCTTTTATCCATGGAGGAATTCCCCTTGCTCCTTCTCCCTACTCTTTTCGCTTTTTCTTCTTCTCCTTTCCAAGTGGAGTAGAAGACACTAGGCTACAGGGATGGTTTGATTTATTCTGCTTTTCCTCTTTTTATTATAATGCTTATCATTTCTTCTTTTGATTATTACCGCCTTCTCTTGTTTCTACCATAGTATCCATGTGTTTTGTTCCTGCAAGCTGAAAAGAAAAATCCTAAAAACTGCCGTTTTCCTTCCTTCCTGTTTTTCTCCCCGGAGTACTGTATTTGCTTGGTATTTCCTTTTTCTAAACAAAAGGGAAAAGAATAATCTGTGCTTTGAAATAATTGATTTTTTACATACACTAGAAAAGGAATCCCTATGCATACCATTGAGAACCACTGTTCTCTTAGGTATTTGTTTTTGTATGCCTGTAATCCCTTTTACAGAAAATATTCAACTGCATGAACGTATTTGCGGAGAGCCATGACCTATCACGAAGAGTGCAGTCATAGTCTGGAAAAACCCAAGGACTATTTTAAGGTGAGACTCTATACTCGCTTCTTTTTCCGTTGCTGAGGATTTACTCATACGAAAAAGACAAAGCTCTCCAAGCAGAAGGAAAAAGGAAGACGCGAAGGATGCAATAACAATCCGGAAAAGACAGAAAAGTCAAGAACTCCCCTAGCCTTTAATTCTACAAGTGCTCCTAAATAGATTCCATAAAAGCGCAGATAGAAAGGAACATCCATGTCAAACTACAGTCCTCAATTTCAAAAATGACTTTCAACACAGCTTTATGTATCTTCATAACGTTCCTCAAGAGGAAAATCATGAGCAAAAGAAAATTCTTCGCAGCAATGCCAAATTCTAGAGAACCTTATCTTTCGTCTGCTGGAGGAAGAAGGGAGAATTTCTTACAGTATGATTTCTCTCCCTATCAAAGAAACCTGCTTGTATTTTTCTCAAAGGAAAATGCGACTGCGACACCTATAGTGCACTTTTTCCTCTCTACAGAATGCCCTACGAAATATGGAGGAATATCTTCTCCTCTCCTTCTCTCCTATCTAATGACTGGGAAGAAATCTTTTTATGATGTGGAAAAATCAGCATTTTTCTCTTTCCTCTTATTCCCTTCAAAAGAATATCCGGAGGAAGGCTTGTCCTGCTCTTTTGGAGCAGGTATTGCGAAAAATATTGATGAAGAAGAGGGCTTGTGGCAAAAGGCTTTTTACTGTATCAAGAGCAAAAACACGGCGGTTTGCAATTATCCGTATCCTGCAAATCCTTCATATTCAAGAGCAGAAGCGACTTGTTCCAAAATCGGAAGAAAAAGACAATAGAGTCTCTCCAATGCCATTCAGAAAAGTCCCACCCGTCTTCCCAAGCTTTTCCGGTGAAAAGGCATCGTCTGATCTTCCCTAAACCTCTAGGTGAAAAACAACAACTGCTCAATCCCTTTGAAGATTCGGAAAGAATTATACGGAATTGGATTTATGCCAATGCTCCAGCTCTTCCTTCCAAAAACAGGAGCAGGAAACGCCTGAGTTTACTACACAATCCGCTGTAGATTCAATCATTTTCCAGAAGAGCATTCCTATACGGATATGCAAATACCATTCCAGAAAAAGGGCTTCCTGGCATTTCTTCACTTGCCTTCTTCTATTGCTTCTCCTGCTTCTTCTCCTGCTTCTTCGCCTGCTTCTTCGCCTGCTTCTTCTCCTGTTTCTTCCCTTGTTTCTTCTCTTGCAGACCGTGAACAAAAAGAAAAGAGAAGGCAGAAAGAAAATCTTGCTAGGGCATCTTCCTTATGCTCTTCCTTCCTTTAGCTCTATTCTATTTCAAGGGCTCCAGTTTTTCTATTCTCCATTATCTTCCCTTTTGTTATTCTGCTGGAGCTGGCTCTTCTTCTGTATACAGCTCTGGATTATCTAATTCTACTTCTTTCTTCCCTGGAAGTGAAGATAAGCAAAAATGCAAAACATCAGGGATAATACAAAGATAAGACATTACATTAATAAATCCATTGATTAAATCTGTATCTAAAAATGGAGGCAGGGTTCCACTTAAATTAGTTTACGCCATGAGCCAGTACTGCAGAAAACAAGGATCTGCTTTTTCTTCATGAAATAACCGAGGGCTATACCGGTCATAGCGGTATACACTGCCTGAATAGCTTCCGTGCCATACGCCTGAACATCACCAGAAAAGCACAGCAGGGAACAAAGAATATCCGTTACCTCTTCAAAAGCGCTAAAAATAATTCCACGGAATAAAATCTCTTCTACCAGCGGTCCCACAACCACGATGGCTAAGAAAGTCCAGATAAAGGGTCCCTGATCCAAATCATCGTAAAGTGTGGAAAAGCACCCTCAGATTCTTTTCTAAAAAGGAGATGTTATTTCCCACAAACTCTGCCAAAAATTCAACCAGATGGTTGCCAATCCTCCTACACCAAATCCAATGACAATGGCAAAGAGAATATTTTGCCAAAGCGGTAAACTACTTCTGCCTTTTCTTGGAAAGACCTTTCGATAAAACAGGTAACAGATTACCGATAAAACCACCGCTGTGGTTGCATCGATAAAGCTGGCGCTGGTATCGATCGATGACTCACTTACGGCAAATAAGTCAAATGCTTTATGAATAATGAAGATTACAACATCTCCAATGCGGTCATAAACAAATAATACAAGTAACAGCGAAATAAAAACAGTACTTTCCTTTTGTCCATCAAATTCTCCATTGTTTCTCCTTCTCTACTTTTCCTTTTACTTTTTGAACAATACTTTTTCGACATTTTTCGTAAAAGAATAAGTATTTTATTCCAGCACTAACCGTTTTTCCGATTTTTAACAGTATTTCTCTGTTCCTTTGCCGTGTATAACATCCGATCCGCTAGTGGCATAAGATTCCGTACGATGGACTGTTCATATAGCTCCCCAATACTTAAGGTAATATGCAAATCCGGATATTCTTTTGAAACATCATCGCTCCACCTTTTACGGATACGCTGAAGCTTTCTGCGGGAAAGCCTCCTCTGTGATTTTGGAAAAAGCAAAGAATGAATTCATCTCCCCATAGCGAATCAGTTGGTCCGAGCTTTGAACACAAGATTGAATCAAATCCGAGAAGATCTCAAAGCTAAATCCCCACTACGTGACCATAGCCGTCATTTATATCTTTAAAATGATCAATATCAATCATGGCCAGAAGCTTGATACTGCTTTTCCTGTACCTTTTTCATCATAAAATCTTCTATTCCAGGCCTTGGTAGACTATCGGCATGGATTGCCATATCCAGATGAGCTATCTTTTTCAATCACTCCACCGGTTCCGGAAACCCCCATTAAAGCAGATTCTTCCATGGAAGACACCATTTCAATAACATAAGGCACTCCTTCAATTTCCGTATATTGAGCAATCACAAAATAGATATCATCATCAATAAATTCAAACTTCTCTGCCCGGCCCTTGGTAGACATGGCTTTTAGCAACAATACAAAATCTACAATCTCCTCTTCGATTCCATCGTGCATCACAAACCGAATATAGTTCCTCTACGCGGTCTGGGTAAAAGCTTTACCACCTTTTTGTTTCCACGGGTTAACAATACTGACAGCATGAAATGCGGATGCTGAGTCTTTAAGCCGTAACATAGTGGTGTCCATAATCCAGATTTGTAACCATGAATCTGCCCTGTCACTCATTCTTTATCGCTTTCTTAAAAACTTTTCCCTACTCTGTTCTATATCTAAACCAGTACTACTCCGAACTTAAACATACACTCTACACTTACACATCAATACTCTACACGTCAATCTTCTACACACATTAATCTTCTACACACATTAATCTTCTACACATACAATCTCTACACACATACAAAGATTTCTAGCGTTCAAAAAGTCCTCTTCTTGAATAATTCTTTCATCTTCTTTTATGCATCATAGATACCTTCTCCATATTCAAAGTATGAATACCGAAAAATCACCCTATCCTGCTTTGAGCGCTCATGAGAACGGATTAAGACAAAAACGCTTCCATACATATTCGTTCTTCGATTCTTGCTCCTAAAATACGCCAAAGAAAAATCATTCTCCGCACATTCCACTCTTTCAGCCATAGTGTCAGGATTTAAGAACTGCCAGCAGGCTTTCTTATCCTTCGGATAGACTTTGTTTTCCACAAACTTTTCGATTTCTCCCCGAAGATTACTACTCTCATGAACTCCTTCATAAATTTCGTTGACATAAACCGGATTTAATATATTCTGCTTTAAATCAAAAACAAAAACCATATCATAGACGGTATATAGTGGACTTAATGCACTCCTGAAACTCCTTATTCTTTTGAAATCTTCTGATATTGGACAGGATATCCAAGCGCACCAAAAATATTTTTCTCCTTTTCTGGCTACCAGTCTGGTCTGAAATTGACAATGCCTGCCTCCGGATAAAAATCCATAGCTTCAATTCGTCCGGATTCCTTAGCTACATCCATAATATCCCGCATTTTATCCGTAAAAAGAATAGATCTGTCATTTAACAAATCCTGAAATTGATGAGTTCCCTCATAACCCTAGCTCCAGCAAATTCTTTCGGTACGGTTTGGTGAAATTCAAATGCTTTAACACCGTCAATTTCGATAAAACCGCCACCGGCTGACCTGTTTCAAAGCCGTGTATGCTGGGGAGAAGAATCAGAGCGCTCCAAGTCAAAGGGAATGGGACTGATGATATTGACAAAACCGATTTCATCGTACAGATAACAATCTTCTTCCGTCTCCATTTCACAGTTTTTCTTTCGTGAAGCAAACCACTCCTTCATGGGTTCAGGTCTGGCAAAATAATAGCCCTGCATTCTTTCACAACCTGCCACCTTTTAAAAACGATATTGCTCTTCCGTTTCCACACCTTCCGCTACCGTATGAATCCCGATTTCCTTCGCCATATACAGAATAGAAGAAATGATTATAAGCGACTTTTTCCCCATATCACTGAGGAAACGCATATCAATTTTAAAGGTATCAAACTCAAACTCCTTCAAAAAGATTTAAAGAGGAATATCGGAGCCGAAATCATCCATCCATGCCTTATAGCCCAGAGTGTGCAATTCTCTTACCGTATCCTTCATATAGGCTTCATTTTTCCATTACGGCACTTTCCGTAATTTCAATATGAAGATAATTTCTCAACGAGAATTCCTTTCCATGATTTTTCCATCTCTTGAAGAAGTTTAGGCACATCAAAAATCCAGACGGGAAAAAGTTCATTGAAATCAATGTCGATAAACTGTCCTCGTCTTCTTCTTTCTCCAAAGCTCCCGACATATCGTTTCCATTACATATCGGTCCAGAAGATGTATCTTTCTTTTTTTCTCCAGCACGGGTATAAACTCCCCGGAGAAATCATCCCCATATACCGGATCTATCCAACGGGATAGAGCTTCCGCTCCACAAACACGCTTTGATAATCCACGAATATTGGTCTGCAAATACACCTGAATCCATTCTTTTTCAATAAAGCTTCTTCGATATGGTTTTCTATATAGCTTTCAGTTCCTTATCCTTGGGTTTTCTCAGTGACATCCCTTCCACTCCTTTATCCTATCAAAAGATTTTCGTCTTTAAACGGATAAATCATAAGTATAAAAGCATAAGATTTTCCCCTTACTTTTCATAAAAAACAAAAGCTATGCTTCTTACCGGATTATCGAACTATTGCAGCAGATCCTTCACAATTTCTCCCCCCATAATTAAACCTACCACAGGAGGAACAAAAGCAACGGAACCGGGGATGGACCGTTTTCCCTTCGCCTTTGGATGCCCCAAATCTTCTCCGCCTTCCTTTATTTGCGGAATCTCTAAATCCACTCTACTTGGCTCGGTGTGGGGAATCTCAGAAGTATTTTGAGCTTGTTCTATGGGTTTCCTGGGCATTTCTTCGGAATACACCACCTTCAGGCTTTCTATTCCTCTTTTTTTACATTCTCTTCTCATTACCTTGGCCAGAGGACAAATCTTAGTTTCATACAGATCAGCCACCTTAAACCCGGCGGGATTCAGCTTATTGCCTGCTCCCATGGCGGAAATAATCAGCACACCGGCTTCCTTGGCCGCTTCAATCAAAGACAGCTTTGCAGCCACCGTATCCACTGCATCCACCACATAATCATAAGCAGAAAAAGTCAAACTGATCTTTGGTTTCCGGTAAATAAAAACAGCGAAAAAGCCCGTACTTTACAGTCCGGATTGATGGAATGAATCCTTTCCTCCGCAATCTCCACCTTGGCTCTTCCTACGGTATCCCTTGTGGCAATGATTTGTCTGTTCAAATTGCTTAAGCAAACCACATCATCATCCACCACATCGATTTGACCGACTCCGCTTCTCACAAGGGACTCTACACAATAGCCTCCCACTCCGCCGATACCGAAAACAATTACCTTCGCTTTACTCAGCTTTACCACTGCCTCAGCCCCAAGCAATCGCTCGGTTCTTGAAAATTGACCTTCCATCCTTACTCCCTATACCAAAATTTTATTCTGCCTGCAAAAAGGACAGTCTGCTTCTGATTTTTCTTCCCAAAGCCAGTGCCAAAAAGACCTTAACGGCATCCGGAAGAATAAAGGGAAGCACGCCTACAGATAAGGCCTTTCCAAAATCCATAGACAAAACCTTTCCCAACCATAAAGTCCCCAGTAAATAGCAAAGGACAATGCCGAAGATAGGCCCAGATACTGTTTTATAAAAGCTTTTGGAAAAACGATCCACAGCATAGCTGCCAAAAAGGCAAGGAAAATCATTCCGATTAAATAGCCTCCTGTCGGTCCCAGAAGCTTTTCTACACCGGCACCATAATTCGAAAAACCGGTAAGCCGATGAAGCCCAGCAAAGAGATATAAAAGATAAGAAAAGCATTCCCAGATTTCTTCCTAAAATCGTTACCGATAAACAAACCGCAAAGGTGCCTAAAGAAATCGGTACAGGCCCGATATTAATGGAAATCGGCGATAAAATACAGCTTACCGCTGTCATAATGGTCGCTAAACTCATTTGCTTTACAGAAATTGCTTTCATACTTTTCTTTTCCCTTCCCTTGAAAAATTGCTTTTTCCCTTGAATATTGCCTTTTCCTTCAATATTTCTTTTTGCCTTCAATGTTTACTAGATACTTTAAACTGCTTAATCCTCCCGGACGCAGTTCTTTCGCTAGAAAAGTCAATAAAAACTTTCCTGTCCCTTCAAAAGACCACTGCCCTCTTCTGCAGGAGGAAATAGCTTTCTCCCTTTTTCACAAATCGCCTATCCTTTTTCTCCGTGAGAGAGCCTTTTTCCTGTTTACACTCCGTAGAACTTTCCTGATGCATGTCCTCACAGCGCTTAGTTTCTTCTATAAGTACCCCTTCTCCCTCCAAAACCAAGAGGGAAAGGAAACTCTCTTTTGTCAGTTTTCCGCTATAGAAAGCATTGTCCTCTAAAGAAAAGTCTATCCACTGTAAAATATTCACGAGAACCGATTCGTTCCAGGTAGACGTTTTTCCTGCCGCCTTTGTCCCTTGCTTTTTGAATACTTCTTGCCTATAAGCGGAAAAGCTGTTTTCGGTCCATCACCTCAAAGCCTTCTCCACATGCAGTTCTCTGGTATTTCCTTGAGCGTCTTTTTCTGCCATAATCGTAAACCCTGTAGGTCAGGTTAGAGTTTTGCTGTACTTCCGCAAGCAGGATACCGGCTCCGATGGCATGCACGGTTCCTGCCGGAATAAAAAATACATCCCCCGGTTCTACCATCACCTTACAAAGAAGAAAAGGAAAGTTTTCCTCCTCTATCGCTCTTCGGTTTCTTCTTCCGTATAGTCTTTTTGAAAGCCGAAATAGAGAAAAGCTCCTTCCTCCCGTTCCAAGACGATCCACATCTCCGTCTTGCCGTATTGCCCCTTCCGGGATAAAGCAAAGCCGTCATCGGGATGCACTTGAATGGACAGGGCTTTCTTCGCATCAATCAGTTTAATCAGCGTAGGAAAAAAGGGAAAGGCTTTTCCCAAACTTCCTACTGCCTCAGGATGGGATTTAAGATAATCGGCAAAGCTTTCTCCTTCGAAAAACATCCCCTTCAGAAGATGCCGTTTCTTCAGAAAATTCCGCTCCCTTCAGAAGATGCCGTTCCTTCGGAAAAACGCACCATGTCAGAAAAGCTGATACGACTGTCTCCATCCGGATGGGCGGAAAGCACCCAAGCTTCCGCAAGAGGAGTCTTAGGAGAGGATATCCCGTATTCCCGGATCAGCTTTTCTCCTCCCCACAAATACTGTTTGCAAGCCGGATGAATTTTCCCTATTGCCATAAACCATTTTCCTTCCTAAGAACTCCTACCGGATTGGTTCCTTCGTGGATTCCTCTATGGGCTTACTCCCGGATCGGTTCCTTCGTAGGACCCTCTATGGGCTTACTCCCGGATCAGTTCCTTCGTAGAACCCTCTATGGGCTTACCCCCGGGCCGTTGTTGCTGTCTCGCTCTCCAAGGTAATTTCCCGGTCCGGGGCCGCTATAGAAGGAGGCCTTCCACTCTTACTCTCCAGCGTTTCTTCTTCCTTCTTGGGCAGGCTTCGAACACGGCGAATTGCCGCATCCAGCTGTTGACTCAAGCTGTAATAGTCTTCACTGCCGTTCAGCTCCTGCAAACGCTCGATAGCATCATTAATCAATGCCTCCAGTATCTCCGTCTCGGTACTCTAAGCTCTGCAAGCCGGTCAATGCGGATAAGAAGGACTCCCGCTTGGCATTCTTTTGCGCCTTTTCCTCCGCTTCCTTTGCCTTACTTTTCCGCTATAGATTCCTGTACTCTGGATTCTTCTTCCTTCTTGGCAATATAGGCATCAATCTCGTCTTTCCACTTATCCTCAATCACCAGGAATTCTTTTTGCTTTGTAAAGAGTCGCTCCTGATATTCCTTTTTGAATTTTTCATCCGTAACATCATTTAAGGAATCCCGGATTTTTCCGAAAAAGGGTTCTGGCGGTAAAGACATCTTCCAGCTTCTGAATCTTCATGGCCTCATATGTCTTGATGTCCTTCTCTATCTGTGCCTTGGTTTCCTTTTCCGCCTTCTTCCTCCGATTCTCTTCGCCTCTTTGCTTTGCGGTTTTGGAAACATAGTCTGTAATACCGGATTTTTCATCCGCCTCTTTGACTACTGTATCCGGCACCTCCCAATCCTCCGGCTCCAGACCCTCATGAAGAATATCCATGGTGTTTTTCCAAATCTTTCCGGCATAGGTGGCACCGTAGATTCCCGGCATTTCCACCGGCATATCATGGCCAACCCAGATTGCCGCACTATAATATTTGGTATAGCCGCAGAACCAGGTATCCTTTGAGCCGTTACTGGTTCCGGTTTTTCCTCTTTGCCGGCATCTTGTTTTTCAGCTGTAGACCACGGCCGGTACCATACTCCGTATTCATGGTTCCCTTTAAAATGTCCGTCATAATAAAGGCGGTATCTTCTCGGAAGACCTAGGGTATTCTGGATGGTCTTCTCATCTGCCACCACCCCGTCTTTATCGGATTCAATCTTGAGAATGCAGGTTTTTATTGCTGTATACGCCCCCATTGGCCAGGGTGGAATAGCCCTTCGCCATATCCACCACACGAAGACCGTTGGTAAAAGCCGCCGATGGAAACTGCCAGGGCATCATTATCCTTCACGCTGATTCCGGAAAAATGCATTTTTCTCCAAATAATCCAAACCGTTCTGAATGCCGATTCCGTCCAAAATTTGCCAAGCCACCGTATTCAAGGAACGGTTGGCCGCCTCTCTCATGGTAACAGCACCATAGTAGTGGTCACCGGAATTAGAGGGGCCGTTTTCAAATTTGTGGTCGTCAATAACGGAAGCCGCATTGTACTCTCCAAGATCCAAGGCCGGTGCATAATCCAGCAAAGGCTTAATGGCGGAACCGGGCTGACGATAGCTAAATAAGCACGGTTATATTTGTCCTCGGTGCCTCTTCCTCCAACGGTAGCCACCACATAGCCCGTTTTATTGTCAATGATTACGCCGGCGCCCTGCATGGAAAGCTTTCCGTTTTCCTGCACCTCCTGGAACTTGGACAGCCCCTTGTCCAGGGTTTCCTGTAAAATGTTTTGGATTTTAGGATCCAGAGAGGTATAGATTTTGTATCCTCCTGCACGAAGCTCCCGATTGTAAAAGTTGTATTGCTCCTCGTACTGATCCTGATAGGCTTCCTTATCCGCCTGGGTTTCAAAAATGATAGGTAAAGGGGAATTTATTGACCTCCATCATACGAATGGTAGCCGCATAGAGGCATAGGAGTTCATATAGTCCTCATCCGTACCCTTCTGTACATTTTTGGGAAATCTGTAAGGGCTTAGCAATGGCTTCTTCATATTCCGCCTCTGTAATATAGCCCACTGTCTCCATAGACTTTAAGACCTGATTTCGCTTCTTTAAAGCCAAATCCGGGTGGCGCACCGGTTCATATCGGGAAGGGGCATTGGAAATTCCTGCCAACATGGCCGCCTCTTCCACCGTTAAATCCTTGGCGGCCTTTTTCAAAGTAATACTGGCTGGCCGCTTCCACACCGTAGCAGTTGTTTCCGTAGAAGTTGGTATTGCAGTATATCTCCATAATATCGGCCTTGCTGTACATCTTCTCCAGCTCCTGGGCCAACATGATTTCTGCAATCTTTTCTGGTAAAGGTTTTTCCTGGCTCAGATGGGTATTCTTCACCACCTGCTGGGTAATGGTAGAACCGCCCTGGGTGATTCTTCCCCTGATTTTTAACCAGCTGAAAAACCGCACGAAGTGTGGCTTTATAGTCCACCCCGTGGTGGGTTTTAAAATTCCTATCCTCCTGGGCGATATAGGGCATTTTGCAGATTCGGGGAAATGTCTTCGATATTATCGTACACAAAATGCCCGGCATTGATGGTACCAAGTCGCTGTCCGTCAGTATCAAACACCACCGTATCCGCTCTTTTGGTTAAATCCTTTAAATTGTCGCCTGCCAGCTTGTCATAGAGCAATTCCCCGAAGACGATTCACCTCCGGACGGATAAAAATCACATAGCCCAATACAGAAAGCACAAACAGAAACAAAACACTGCCCAGAAACAGCCTCCGGATAAAAGCGAAAGGCAGAGATTTCTTCTTTCCTCTTATGTCCTCTTTCTCCTTCTCTTATCTCTCTTCCCATTCTTGAACCTCATATTCCAACAATATGTCCGTTAACTTAGCAAAAATGTCTTTCTTATCCCTTCTATTTCTCTCCGAAATTTTAACAAAAATTCTGTGGAGAATCAGAAAAAATATTGAAAGAACTTCTTAGGATAAGACAAATTTCTCTTAAAATCCTTACTTCTTAGGATAAGACAAAATTTCTCCTAAACTCGTTACTCTCTATCCAAATCCGCCTAAAGAAAATAGCGGATTGCTTCACTTTCGGAAAATCAAAGAAACGGCACAAAGCTCTTTTAGAACCCTGTGCCGAAGCCTTATTTCGCATAATCTACTGCTCTTGACTCTCTGATAATGTTTACCTTAATCACGCCGGGATACTGCATCTGCTCCTGAATCTGCTGAGAAATGTTTCTGGCCATAATGGTCATATCGTCATCACTCACTTCTTCCGGAACTACCATAATGCGAACCTCGCGTCCCGGCCTGTACCGCAAAGGATTTCTCTACTCCGTGATAGGAGTTGGCAATCTCTTCAATTCCTTCAAACGGTTGGTATGGGTCTCCAAAGCCTTTCTTCTGGCTCCCGGTCTTCTCTGCGGAAATGGCATCCCGCGCGGCCACGATGAAGGAAGTCAAGGATGTGGGCTCCGTTCCGCCGTGGTGAGATGCCACAGCATTGATAACGGGTTCAGGCTCATGGTATTTCTGACAAAGCTCAATACCAAGATCCACATGGGTTCCTTCTACTTCATGGTCAATGGCCTTTCCGATATCATGGAGAAGACCTGCACGCTTAGCCATACGAACATCCAAGCCCAGCTCCTGTGCCAAAAGGCCGGAAATCTGCGCAACCTCTATAGAATGCTGTAAAGCGTTCTGTCCAAAGGATGTACGGAACTTCATTCTTCCCAAAAAGGAAAACCAGCTCCGGATGCACACGTGAACGCCCAGCTCAGGAGAGTAGACTCTCCCTCTTCCTTAATGCTGTCGTGCACTTCCTTACGGCTCTTCTCCACCACCTCTTCAATGCGGGCAGGGTGAATTCTGCCGTCTACAATAAGCTTTTCCAGTGCAATTCTGGCTACTTCTCTACGAATGGGATCGAAGCCGGACAACACCACCGCCTCCGGTGTATCGTCGATAATCAACTCCACTCCGGTCAGTTGCTCTAAAGTGCGGATATTTCTACCCTCACGTCCGATAATTCTTCCCTTCATCTCATCGTTGGGAAGCTGTACAACGGAAACGGTAGACTCGGTTACCTGGTCTGCCGCACAACGCTGAATAGCCTCTACGATGTATTCTCTGGCGGTTTTCTCCGCCTCTTCCTTGGCTCTGGCCTCATATTCCCGAATATACAAAGCGGTATCGTGCTTAATGCTTTCCTCTACGGAATGCAACAATTCCTGTCTGGCCTGATCCTTGGTTAAGCCGGAAACTCTTTCCAACTCAATCAGCTTCTGACTATGAAGCTGTTCAATTTCCCCTTCCCTGGTCTGTAAACCTTCCTCTTTTCTCTGGAGATCCGATTCCTTCTTCTCTAAGCTGGCCGCCTTCTTCTCGGAGCTTTCTTCCCTTTTCAAAATTCTCTTCTCAAGGTCGGAAATTTCTCTTCTACGGTCCTTAATCTCCTTATCCAGCTCATTCTTAGCCTTCAGTGCTTCTTCTTTTGCTTCTAATAATGCTTCTCTCTTCTTGTTCTCCGCAGTGCGAATGGCATCATCAATAATCTCCCTGGACTTCTCCTCAGCTGTTCCTACCTTCCGAGCATAGTTAGTTCTTTCTTTATTCTGTCCAAGGATGAACATGATTGCCCCCACCACTGCCGCCACAATTACAATGATGGCGATTCCCAATGGGTTCAATGTCTGTACCTCCTTCACTATTCTTTTGTTAATGTACAAATATGTGAAGCAAAGCAGGGTTGGCTACGCCAAAAATCCCTTGCAAAAATCTCTCTGTTACCATATTCAACCTTTTAACAAGCTTATTTTAAGGGATATAAATACTTGTGTCAATGAGAACTATTTCCCGGACCGGCTTCAAACTGCCTCCGGCACCGGCTTTTAAAATGTCTCCGGTGCCGGCTTCAAACCATCTCCGGGCAAACTGGATACCTACTGAAATACCGCCAGCATTTTTCTGAGAGACTTTCTCCGATTCCCTATAATGTTATTCCAGGAATAAAGATCTCCTCAATGCCTTTTTCCTGAATCAGAAGAAGCATTTCCCTGATAATGCCGGTAGTCCACCATAAACATCCCGATAATCCTGTGCCAAAAGGGGCACAAAGGCATTTCCGTAGGAATCCTTTAAGACCAAAATGCTCTTCTTCCGGGGAGCCCCTTCATTATGGATTTCCACATAGCCATGGTCTCCCAGCATAAAGCAGTTGTATTTATTGCCGGGAAGCATGTTGGCCGGCATCGTTAATCAGCTTTCCTTCCTGAAGATTGCCCTTGCTGTCGGTATATCGCATGGTGTTCATGCTTCCCTGATAAGCCGTTACCTGGTCGGGATGCCCTTCAAACTTTCCGGACGATTCATAAAGAAGTAAAGGTTCCGTAAAATTCCGGGAAATCCAGCTTTTTGATACTCAGACAATGGCTTGGTGCTGTATCCCATACTTTTGCAATATTCCTGATAGGCGTAATAAGCCCCAAGCTGAGTCCAGTGATGATCCGTCCGGAAATAGATGTATTCCTTTTGTGAGCGGAAAGAGCATCAAAAACATTTACCGTGATTGACTCTTTTATCCATCAGGCTATAGCTGTAGGCAATGGCCTGATCCATCCCGGAAGAGGCCAGCTTTTTCCTGCACCTTCGGATCCAAGATTACGCCAAAGGAATTGGGCACAATCATGGCGCTAAGCTTCACCTTGGGAAACATAGCCTGCACCGTATTTAATAAAGAAGCGTGGCACGAAACGCCTTTTTCGCTGAAATAAAACAGCTCATAGGCGGAATCCCCGTTCAGATAGAGACTTCCAATCTGTTCGCCTGCTACATTTTCCGCCTTATCCGCCTTTTTAATCTGCAGATTTCCCTCCGCATCCGTTTTCAAAATTGCTGTTTTCTTCTTTTCCTTTCGTTGTGTCTTGCTTTTGCATCGGACCTTTGCTTTGCTTCCACACTCTGCTTTGCTTCTGCCTCTTCCTGCTTTTCCTCTGTTCCTTTTCCTTCTTCTGTCTGCTCTTTCCTTCTTTCTTATCCCGGGCTTCCGCCTTCCCCAGTCCTCCCATCGGATTCCTTTTTCCTCAAATCTGCCCTCGTCCTGTTCGCCTTCCCATCCTTCTTTAAAGCGAAGGTCTCCACAAAGCTCCCTCTCCTGTAGAATTTCTTCTTTGACCTGCTCAGCGGCTCCCGTAAATCTGCTCTCCTGCAAGCCATAGAAAGCCTTGGTTTTCGAAGCCAAAAAGCATCCACTCCTCTTTTCCCTGGATAGCTATCCTGATACCAGGATGTGATGTCCCGGAAATAGCTTCCCGCAAAAAGTCCCTGTAAGGAAAAATGCAGGAAACTGCTTCAGTTCTCTTTTTTCCGCATCGGAATATCTCGGTCTTAAGGAGAAGCACCCCCAGCACAAAAAGGCAAACGACAAGAGCCCCATCATAGCCAGTGAAAATACCTTGGCATAGGGAAAAATCCTTCTTGGGCTTTTCGGACTCATCTCTTCTGTGATTTTTCTTCTGTGATTTTTCTTCTGTCAATGTTTCTTCCATAATCTTTTTCTTCTGTAATTTGTTCTTCTCTTCCCTGATTATCCATGCTCATCTACTCCCTATATCGCATTATAGCTAGCGAGAGTTGCTGTGTCTAAACTAGTTTCAATCTAAGCAGAATAAACCTAACGAGGAATTCTAATACTTTTTAGCCTTCTCAGTTGTGACAACCTTAAATCGTTTTTAATTTCTTCAAATGGTCTTTGTTCGGGCGATTTATTTTTATAATCATTAGTACAGCATATTACAGCTAACTTCCCTTATGAATAGCTTTATTTTTATTAAGCTTTTTATAAGCAGTATGTTGTGAACCATGATGCGGAACAATTAAATAATCTATTTGACTATCTGCAATCTTAGGTTCTCCTGCATTTACACGTGCTTTATCAAAAGATGCATAATTTACATCTCCCATCATCAAAAATACTTTTTCCTCGCCACTCTTAAAGTCAGTGTATTCAATAACTATTCCTTCGCAATTAGAATAGCTACTATCACAGCCACTCTTTTTCACCCATATACAACTTATACTGACCTATTATTTGGTTTTTACTATTTTTAATTTTGATGGGTGCACCTATCAATCGCCCATTTTTAAAACTATCCTTTCTCTTAACTCTAAATAAATGGTTTTTCACATCAAGGTACTTTTGCTAATCGTTTTGCCTCTATACAGGCATCATAGCAATCTGGAGCAAACCAATCTACGGTAAAATAATTTTCATTAGTCGCTGATATCCTGAGAATATGATCCAAGTCCCAATGTGATAGTATAAAAATGATGGTTTGTTTTTGACAATCTCTTGTATTATTTGGAAATAATTATCTGTTCTTCCATCTTCAATCTCTCAAGTCTTTGCTTACAATTAAACCCTTATATCATAAAAAGAATCTCTTCATCATTATCCTCTATCTTCACAAAAACACAATTTTCATTTCAATCCTATATACATCAACATATGATACCATTCTGTTCCCAATTTTATCTTTTATGAGCCAGTTAAATTTATCATCTTTCTCATGCCTCTTTGGTATTTCATAAGTATCTACAATTAATTTAATGTCATCTAGTGAAATTCTGTTCCGGAAAAGTATATAAAGGGGTTTTTAATTGTTTTTACTGGTCTGGCATTTTGATTAACCTGCTTATCTAATGTAGAATCTTGGATGATACTTTTGAATGACATAGCCATTCAATCTAAAATGTAGGCTATCACCTGTATCATAGTATGAGAGATTATTCAGGCTGTTATTTTCGACTATAACCCTGAATTAGAATCAAAACGCTCATCCGGAACAAATGTGCATTCCGTCCAAAAATATGAATCTTCGTCTTTAACTTTATTATTGCTACTTATTTGATTTTGAATATCTTGTAATCTTTGAAATTCATTTCTATTTATCTCCGCAATAAAAGCTGAAAAATATGGTCTATAGCCATAATCGTCTCTATTGTTCGGTATTGCACTTAGCATCATCCGATCATAATGAAGCATCGGTAAGTTAATAAAGAGTATTGCAAGAGTATTGATTTCTGATTATCAGTATATTTGTCATATTCACTAAACTCACGTTCTCTTAAATCAGGCATCTGAATAAATACCTTGGACTTTCCTTGAAATACATTTTCAAAACATTTTGTCGCAAACTTCATGATGAGTAAAAATTCAGGCCGCCCCTAATTTTCTATATATCTTAGATATTCATGAAACAATTCATATTTCTCATTAATAAAAATATTATTCATTGCTTCTACATATTTTTCGAGTTGCATATCTAGTTGTTCAAGGGTTTGTCTTTACAATTTTGTGAAGATGTCATATAACTGCATTAATAACATATATACACTGTTTATATCATTATCTAAACAAGATATCGGTTGTAAGTCCTTGATTAACTCATTTATCAAATCCCCAATTTTCTTTCAAATAGAAATTATAAGATGACTTAGTTTAGAGTTATTTTGAAAAATATATATAATCTATATACATGGCTTGTATCTTAAGTTGGTATACCCTGTATTCAGTAATGTATTCTCATCTATTTCATCTATTTCACTTTAGTTTATTGCATACAACACCAATAATATATAATAAAATAACATGATTTATTCCTAGATGAACAAATATACCAAGCTTGTCATATAGATTTTCGTCGTCCCCTGTTTTGCACATTTGTTCCCTTACATTTGAACTGTTTATTATACCATCCCTAATAAATTCAATATCACATATATAATTTTGCATATTTGTGTTTTATATCAAAACTGATTATACAAAAACGGCATATAGCTCTGCCCTGCCATAAGAGCGAAGGACAAGAGCAAAAAGGCAATCGCCATAAAAAGCTTTCCCTCAGAAATACAACTGTTCCGCATGGTCTAAGAAGAAAAATGTTTTAGCTTTTGTTCTTCTTTGGATTCTTCGTAGAATTTTTCTCATGGCGAAGCAAGTCCTCCTGATTTTTCTTGACTGAGCTCACTTCCATCTTTTCTTCCCTAAAGAGTTCTTCTGATGCTATTTTTCTTCTGCTTCTACTTCCGCTTTAGCCTCTGCTTCTACCTTCTGCAAATGAAACAACTTCTTCCTTTTTGTACTTCCGTTTCCCCGGATCTTCCTTAGGGCGAGGGTTACCTTCCCCATCCAAGCTAAGCTTTTGTATAGGATATTTTTCTTCAGGGAATAAAATCCTTCCCTATCGGAAGACAGCAGCAAAAATCGACTCCATCTGCTGTAGCCTCGAAACTCCTTTCAGCGCCTTCCCCGGCATCCATCGCCGCTACTCGGGGTATCTAGCCAGCCTCGGAGAATCTTCCTCCGAATCCTCCATGCCGTAAAAGCCCAGACTCGCTCTTTTCTTCCCTTGCCAAACGGGATTTTCCCCCGGAACAGGAGCTTTGCATATTCTTCCTCTATAGTGCTCAAAAGAGTTGCTCGGGAAAAAGAGAATGGCTATAAGGAGCAGAAAAATGTTGCTCTTTGCAATCAACAGGGTTTTTCCGTCCACTAAAGCCAGGCTCTTCGGCAAGGTATGAAGCCAAAGCGATATTTTTCAGGCTTTGGAAATCGGAAAGCGGAAGAATCCAGGAAAAATACAACACCACAAGAGTATAAACGTGCTGTAAGCATCTCAGAACAAAGGAGAACGTTCCTCCTTCGGATTTTTCATTCTTTTTCCACAGCTTCTACAGCAAAGCTCCAGCAGGATAAAACAAAGAAATACAGTCCCCAAAGAATGAAATTCGCCGTGGAACCATGCCAAATCTCAGTAAAATCCAAAACTCAAAAGAAGATTTCTCACCTGCAAAGGAAAAGGGAACTCGATTTCTCCAAGCGGAATATAAACATAGTCCCGGAAAAACATGGATAGTGAAATATGCCAGCGTCTCCAGAAGTCTCGAATGGAACGGGCGCTATAGGGTGCCTGAAAGTTTTCCGGAAGGGTAAAGCCGTCAGATTTCCCCGATTCCTATAGCCATATCCGTATAGGCGGAAAAATCAAAAAATCTGCGAGATATAGGAAAGACCGGAAAGGAATACTGCCAGAAAGGAAAAGGATGGAAGACTGTAGCATAGAGCGCTTTTTCAGACTATCCAAGCTAAGAACTTCTACGGAAAGGAGCCCAGCGCATCTGCCAAAAAGCCAGCTTTTTCCAAAGGCCGAAGGTAAATCGGAACAGGCCGTGGAAAAGGCTTCATATAGGAAAATGCACGATTTTGATTTCTTCCCGCATTTTCGAATAACGAAGAATCGGTCCCTGAGAAAGCACCGGAAAAGCAAAAAGCAAAAGAAAGGAAAAATCTCCTGTTCCGCCTCTTTTCCCTGATAGCAATCGTAAAGGTGTGCTATAGCGAAGCTGTAAAAAGGAGATGCTAGAAGGGCATCCAGCCTTACCATTTCTCGGTAGGAAAGGTAGATCGCACTGTACTTGGAAAAGCTAGAGGCAGGAGGATTCCCCGCTATGGATAGGAAAAATACTCTCTCTTCCGTGGCCTTTCCCAAAAGCTTTTCCCATAAAAACAAAAAGGGTAAAAAAAGCAAAAGGCTACTGCCAAGAGTCCCTGAAAAAGCAGAAGAAGCAAGATGCCAGGAAAAACACCACATTTTTCCAAGCAAAGCTCCTTCTTCCTGAAAATACAAAACACAAAAACAGGGAGAAATCCCGCACAAAGATCATTTGCGAAAACTGCATATTGCAAACCTTTTCCTTGTCAATTTTCTAAAATCCGTTATACTCAATGAGCTCGAGGGCAATGAAGCTTGGGCCCCACGCAATAGGGAGATACCGAACCGTGTCAGGATGGGAACATAGCACAGCTAAAGGTAAACCTTTCATGTGCCGTGGGTTATCCTGGGTGGAGTTCCCGAAGTTTTTATCTCACTCGAGATATCGATAGCAAATTTTTTCGCTATCATATTCCCTTACGATGCAGTGCATACTGCGTTGTTCTTTTCTCAATCCTAATGCGATACACTTGTAAGGCATTTTTCCGTGGCTTTTTCGAATCACTTCTTCCTCTGAAACTCCCTTTTAATTCCGCCTAGACAGAAACCACATAGCGAAGGTTTCTGAATGATTTCTGCTTCCTCGAAGAGGAACCGGACTCATGTAAGGGCAATCCGTTTCCAAAACAATGTGGTTTAGAGGAATCTCCGTCGCCACCTGCTTTAACTTCTTGGCATTGGAAAAAGTCAGTACGCCGCCGATGCCTACCATCATGCCCAAATCGATAAATTGCTAGCTCACTTCCACCGGGTAGGAAAAAGCAATGCACAATTCCATTGACATAGCCCTTATGGTCTCTAAGTAAATGGTAGGTGTCCATAGTCGCATCCTGGAATGGAGCACTACCGGAAGATTTTTTTCCTGGCCAGCTCCATCATGGCAATAAAACAGTCCTTCTGCACCTCCGGATCCGGATTGAACGTTTGCATCTCCGTAATTTCCCCTTTGGCAGAGGCCTCTGCCTCCTGCTCTTTTTCTACCCTAGAGCGCTTATCTATCCGAAAATAATCCAGGCCTATCTCCCATAGCTACCACTCTTTTCTTGGCTCAGGGTATAAATCTCAGTAGCGATTCTTTCCGTAAGCTCATCCGCATTTTCCGGATGAAAGCCCACTACTGCATATTTTTGAAGTCCCGGAATAAAAAGCTTCTCGCTAAACGAATAGCATCATTGGAGCTTTCCAGGTTATAACCGATTTCTACAAATCCGGTCCACCCCTGTTCCGAAGGGAGCGGAGCAATGCTCTCTGTCTGACCCATAGGATTCATCATTGTAGTGGCAATGGGTATCAAAAATCATCTTCTTCTCCTTTTGATTTCTGTTTTCCTTACATACTCTATATTCTTTTTAATTATTCTTGGTACTTATTCTTGGTACTTATTCTTGCGCTTTATTCATGGCACTTGTTCTTCGCACACTGTCCTTCGGATAATCTTATGACTACTCTTCTAAATTTATCAACCTCTCTACGCGGTAATCTTTTGCCCCTAAGTAAATCAAAGATAGAAAACCAAGATGCAAAGGATACTACACGTAGAAGAAACGACTGAGGGAAATTCTCCCCTTTTCACCATTGTAAAGGCAATCGGGAGAAAGCTCAATCGCCAAAACAGTAGCTTCCATAGGACAGAGCCGCTGACAGCGCGGCCCCTGAGGACAGGCGCAGTGCCTTTTCCTTACGGAAGCTATACAGTGCGGCAATCAGGAAAATGCCCAGTGCTCCGTAGTCTGCCTGAATCAGCTCCGCAATGGCGGCATGAGGACAGCACCGCACCCATTTTATGAAAACATTTTTCCGAAAACGGTGCATTCCCTCCATACAGCACACCCAAAGCCAGGGTAAAGCCGATATTCTGAACGGTAAAATTATAAACCTGATTGAAAAATGCCAGGTCAAAGGCACTCCTGATACTATACCCATCAAAAGCAGTCTGAAAAATATTTCTTTCGGTCGTGGCTATGACGGAAGCCTTCTGTCAGGAGAAAGGCATAAATCGGAAAGGCCAATCTGCCGATAACCGAAAGATTCTATAGATTTGGAGCAGTCTGTGCCCCTCCTCCGTAGCACAGCCATCTGATAGTACTCCGTGGAATAGCCGTAGAGTTTTTCCGTTTAGGGATTACGATGGCGGCAAAATGGTCTATAGTCATGGAAATAAGGGCGAGGAGCTCAGCATAAACGCGGAAACCCTCCCCTTTTTCTTGGTATTTAAAAATGGCCTGGTAGTTCGTCATATTATGAAATGCTTGCTCCCTGCTGGCATATCTGCCAGAGGGCTCATTAAGGAAAGCTTGCCTTCTTCATTTATAGCGGAAAGAAGCATTCCTTCGGACCGATAGCCCGCTAACTTCTCTAGCAAGTGTTGCAAAGCACCATAACCTTCTTGCCCAAAAAGATCTTCCGGCTTAGTAGCTGGACTTAATGCCGGAAAGAATCTGTCTCACTCCAGAGCCCTACCAGTACCTTGAAAAGCAGTAACTTTTTCGACTTCTTCACTTCCTCTGCATGGATAATCTTTCCGATACGGAAGTCGCATTTGTCAAAGTCCCTCATAGGAAATCTCAGCCCTAAAGGGAATATCAATTCCCTTTTCCAAACTGTACTTGCCTCGCCTGAGAGCTTCCTAAAGCACAGGCTGTTTTTGCCGCCTTCTTGGCCTCCTTCTTCTCCTCGGCCTGTGCCTTGGCAATCTGGGCCTCTGTAATCTTTTTCTACTTCCTTCTCTACCTCTTTCCAATCCTTTCCTCAAAGAGAGTCTTGGGGTCCGCCACCACCTTATTGCCGGAGGGTATAGACCGAAGTCGGAAAGGGAAGCAAAGTCTCTTTCCGTAGTGGAAAGTCGCTCTAAAATCTCCGCCCTGTGGAGGGCATAAAGCTCTTCAGTAAAGATGCGCCGATGACGATGGATTCTGTCAGGTTATACAGCACGGGTTCTTAATCGGTCTGCCTTGTCTCCTCCTTAGCCAAAACCCATGGCTCTGTCTCATCGATATATTTGTTGGAGCGTCTGAAAATTTCAAAGATTGTGGTTAAAGCATCCGCCACCTTCAGTTACATCCATCTTGGATGCGGCAAGCTTTTGCTCTGCTCCAAAACGGTGTTCTTCAGATCCTGATCCACCGGCTCTTTACGCCCTTATCCTCCACGATGCCGTCAGCTACTTTGATTGCTCATGGAAATGGTACGCTTTACCAGATTTCCTAAATGTTGGCCAGCTGAGAATTGAGAGCCTGACCATCAGCTCCCAGGAGATAACACCGTCGACTTTTCAAAGGGCATCTCGATGCATAACGAAGAAACGCACCGCATCCACACTGAAAAAGTCTTACCAAATCATCGGCACAGATTACATTTCCTCTCGGACTTGACATCTTGGTTCCCTCATCCGACTTGGCAGTAGCGGTGAGTAACCAGGGTGTCCGAAAACCTGCTTGGGCAGAGAACATTTACGCTCATCAAGAAGATGGGCGCAGTAGATGGTATGAAGCGACAATATCCTTTCCAATCAAATGCGGGTCTGCAGGCCAGTATTTCTCAAAACGTCTCTGATGCTCTCCGTCCACATCGTACACTGATACCGGTAATATAGTATAGCTAAGGGCATCCAGCCAAACGTAAACTACATTTTTCTCGTCAAAGTCCACGGAATTCTCAGGTAAAGGAGGAACAGGACACACAAAGATCCTGTAGCTCGGCTGCAAAGTTGTTCACCATCTCGTCCTGAAACCGGCTGAATAAACTCAGGGATGGCTTTCGATATATCTCCATCAAACGATCTGCATACTCTGGACATCTTAAAGAAGTAGGCATCCTCACTGGCCTTCTCCACTGCTCTTCCACGCAGTCCGGACATTTTCTGTCCACAAGCTGAGAATCGGTCCAGAAGGACTTACAGGGATGCAGTACCAACCTCGTATTTCCCCTTATACATGTCCCCTGTTCTTGACATCTTTCGGAACATCTTCTGCACTTTGCTTTTCGTGATATTCCTCTGTGGTACGCATGAGCTTGTCATGAGGTGTCCATCAAATCCCAGATGGTATGGATTTCTCCCACCACCTCGTCCACGAATTCCTTGGGAGTCTTTCCCGCATCCTTGGCTTTCCCTCGATTTTCTGGACCATGCTCATCGGTTCCGGTCGTGAAAAATACATCATAGCTCTCAATAAGCTTGAAGGCGCACGGCGTCAGCCAGGATAACTCTCATGGGTATTCCCTGATATGGGGCTCTGAGGCATAGGCAATGGCGGTGGTAATATAATAAAGGCTTTTTCCATAGACTCTCCTTTATCTTTTTATCTTCATCCTGCAAAGAACTCTCTTTTCTGCTCAGCCTGCCTTTTTGCAGAAATTTTCTGTTCTTATTCTATATTCATAAACATTCCTAGTCTAACATAGATTTTTTCACTAGTCAATAAAAATGTCGTCAGGAAGGGGGGAAAAGAGCGAGGGTTCCTTGAAAACATCGATAAGCAAAGAATGATACAAGTTGCTTTCTCTACAGTGACCCTGAAACAGGGGCACGCTCTCATGCTAACCTCGTACTGGGGATACTAAGCGAAAAACTGCAGTTCCTTTGTTTTTCGCAAGTACCCACAGGCCCAGATTGCCCTTGTTTCAGTGGGTTACTAGCAGAAAGGTAGATTGTTTACATTTACTCTAGGATTTCAACAGAAAATATAAAAAGAACGATGTCCCCCAAAGGAAACACCGCTCTTCTTAGATTCTTTAATTTGTTCTTTGGTTCCGGGTGAATTTTACTGTTCCGGATTATTCGTCAAAATGCTTATTGAGTAGCTCAATCTAACGGAACTGTAATGGTGGATTGGTTCAGTGCTTTTGAAAGCCAGAGCCAAGAAAATACAGGTTTTGAAAAATGTCAACAGCCTGGCTAATCAAGGACAAAAACGCGGTAATGGCACGTGCCGTCATTGACATTGATAACAGACAGGGCGGTTCCCACCCATTTAAAAACATCCGGAACCAAGCCCAAGAGGCTCAGCAGAAAGCTAAAGAAAAGCATCGTTGCTAAAGCCTTCAATGCGGATTTCCTTCAACCAAGCATCCTCTTCCACTCAGAAAAATATAACCCACAGCAAGTAAAATCGCAGTGTAGCTCCCAGCACCGCCAGAATAGTAAACGCCAGACCAAGTTGCTCACAGATACTCTAATTTTTGTTTTCATACTCTTCTTTCCCCCATGCCTAACTATCATGATGCTTTCAGCACACAAACAAACTAGTTTCCATTTACTGCATTATCAACAGCATCCTCTGCCTTGTTTACGGCCTGTTCTGCCGCGTTCTCCACATGAGTCTCGCTACCTGCTTTTGACGCATCCGGCATGACACCTTCTCGCAAAAGGTATTCTCCACCTTTTCGGCGAGCCTCGATTTTACAGCTTCCTTCGCATCGCTTGCATTCTCTACCACGATCCTTGCCTTTCATTCTTTAAAGCATTCAGCTTTTCCTGAATCTCCGCAATTTTTGCCTGCGCGGCATGAATCTCTTCAATAAAAGCCTTGAAATCCTCTGAAGGAGCATTTTCAAAAACTTCAAAATACTTCTTTACCGATTTTGCTGTAAACTGCTGAAATCTTCTTTTTCCTCATCATGAATCTGAATTGAACTTAGCAGTATCTGCCATCTTTCCTTCTGCATCACGTCCTGACTCTGCATCAGAAAGCTTCTTTTCCTAAATCATCAAAAATCCTATAGTATCCTCCTTTGTCTAGTCATTAATGCCACTTTGTAATCTTAGCATGGAGATTCTTAAAGCTCAATGAATTTGTTCTGATTTTACAGCAATCCTTTGCTTTTTGTCAAAAATAATTTCCATCTGATTTTACAAGTTACTGTCAAGTAATCGTTAGCAACTCCATCATACAGACTAATAGAATGTCTTGCTTTCGCTTTAGGCTCTGCCTCAAAGACACACTGCGTTTTCCTACTCAGTCGCACTCGCTTTTTCACTCAGGCTCCTGCGCAAACTCGCCCTTCGGGCTCAAACATGCGCCCGCCTCGTTGCTAGAGTGCAGCTCCCAACGGAAGCCTCGCGACCGTCTTTTTCGTGCAGAGCCTAAGCCCACGCAAAGACTCCTTAATACCCCGCCATAGAAAGCAACTTCCCATTTGTCAAACGCTAAATATTGATTAAATTCTGCAATGAGCTTATCCAAGTATCCTATCGTTTCTGTAACTCCAGTCTACATGAATTCTCTTCTATTTTTGTTTCACTTTAAAGAAAATCTCTTCAATAATAACACTAAGTGTCATACAATATGCCACATACTGCACCCATATAAATTCCTCTCGATTTGCCAAAAGTACCTGTTCCGGACTTTGTAAGTTCACCTATGGGTATTCCAAGTATTTTGACCAAGTTAGTGCATTACATTTGTAGCTATATGCATTAGTAAAGCCAAAGTAGATCTTGACGCTCATCAACAGCATTGCAATAACAAATCCAATAGCTAAAAGCAATTATAATCTAATAGCTAAAGCAATTATAATTCTAATATGCATCTTCATATTTTTAACCCACCTTTTCTTTTAGACAGTATCAAAACAGTATCATATCATTCAGGATACTTGCAAATGGTGAAAATAACCATTTACGAATAAACAGTATCGCACGCTTTGCGCACGATACTCGTTATGAATTCATAACAAGTGGCTCAGGCGAACCTGAGACATCTTGTTAACTCAGCTGAGCTAACACCCTTGTGACATTCCAACTGATTTTTAATCGGCGCTAGAAAAGCGGTTTGTCTTTGCTCAAAGCAACGTGAAACTCTCATAGAAGACCATCATTTACAGAAAAAGGTTCACCTACGAGACAGCTAATGTAATACACATTGCAACAACTAGAGGGCCCTAAGACCGTTAGTAGAATGTTCCATTGCATATCCAGTGTATATGCTGCTGCAAAAATACTGGACTCATATTCCTCCACAACTCCGTTAAGCCGTCTGCGGTACAGGTTCCGGCACCACGTGAGGGCTCCAAGATATCTACAGCATCCAGCTTTAATACAGATCTCCCAAGTAAACGGAAGCAATATGAGGCAAAAATAGTCACCAAAACACCGATTAAAAGTAGCCCTACGCCACATCGATTGCAGAGACGTAAATGAAGGATACCGGATGTAAGCCCCAGTGGCGATAAATAGATTTAGTCCACACTCTTGCAAAAACCACTAAAGTGTTGCTTTTGAGCATCAGTCCATAGTTAGAATGTTTGTCTGATAATATCGAATAAAAGCCCTCCAATCAAGGCACTCTCGCCGGATCCGAGTGTAATCGGAATTCCGGATACTACGAGCTGATTGCACCGATTATTAAAACCGACTACAAGCCTATGCTGATGAAGGATACATCTGTCTCGGTACCTATGTCCTTCACGCACCAAGTTTCTTTACAACCTTCGCAATCAAGGCTTTCAGTTCACCAAGGTCAAGTGGTCGAGGCTTTTAAGCCCGATCTTCAGAAAAGGACATTTGTTGTCTCTTCCTCTCTGAAATGACGATTCCATTTTTCTGAAAAGATGCTATCACATCCAAAGAGGAAATGATTAGTCAAAACAATTTCCTTTTATCATCACGCTTTAAGGGCTCGAATCATCCGTTTCGCCTTATGCGGAGCTTTCAAAATGCAATACTGCATCAAGAAGTCCGTGATAATCGTAACTGTATCCCTTCCAGGAATCACATCCGATGCAAGGTTCACCTTTTACCCTTTCTGAATGATTTGCGTTATTGTAAAGATCATCCCCTGTACTGCTCTTCCACCGAACCTATTGTTTTTACCAATAAATTCTGCACCATTTTCTGTGCAAATGCACGTGCTTGATATTTCCAACTAACAGTATTTTTCCGAAAGAAGACTCATGGAAATTTGTTTGATCTATTTTCTTCTTAACAGTATCTGTCAAATTTTGTACAATTAACTTCGGCGCACCGTTTTCAAAATACCACACCCCAACGGTTCCGAAAACATAGGTAAAAGCAAAGCAATTGCCATCTCGACTTTCCGCTGCTTTTTCAGTTCTGTGCTGAAAGCATTCCCTCTCATCGTGGAATCCAGCTGTTCCCAGGGATTGCGAGACTGTGTAAGGCTACCGGCCAAAATTCGCCGGCTTCTCGCTCCGATACCAAAAGCCGTAAAGCAAAACTATAGAAACGACAAAAGGCTGCGCGCGGCGAAGAAAGGGATAGGATAATAATCTTAGGGCCGGAGCTTTTTAAACTGCAAAAAATGAAGGTCCAACCTCATATCCGATTGCAAAAACTAAACAGTGAGTGTCGCTCACCGTTCCATCAATCTGATAGGTTCCCGCCTCTTTAAATACCAAGGGAGCATGAGAAGTCTACCACTAGAGTAAAAGTTCCTACAGTGGGTCTTGGTAGTAAAGGATTTGGTTTTAGCTTCCAATAAGATACCCAGTGCAAGAGCATACAAAGATAAACGAGAAATAACGGATTGGCAATCACATGAAAGCTATATCGGACTCTGTTATCGTGCCATAGTGTGCTGTTTCCAACCCTTCATGTGGGAATTAATCCTATATTCATATTAAATCCCCTTATCCTATTGTCCTCTTATCCTTTTCTCTTTTGCATCTTTCGTGATACTCCTCTGCTAAAGAGAGACAGGATACGTTGCTTTTTTCTTATAATGTTTGTCACTGGTTTGGTTTTGAAACTCTGTATTACGTAACTTC
>BNJU01001228.1_pt1:0-322500 | contig 323851 bp, 447 predicted proteins | sample 8539281 | NCBI WGS metagenome assembly BNJU01 (sample SAMD00202456, study PRJDB9452) | human saliva metagenome | isolation source: human saliva | place: Japan
CAACCAAATGGTTGTACCGCCTTGATTCATCAATTATTCAGCAGTGAATGGCACAAAGCAATTGCACGTGCACGTTTGATAGATGTAGTCAATTTGCGTTGATGTTTTGCGCAAGTACCGGAAATACGACGAGGTAAGATTTTACCGCGTTCAGTCGTAAAACGACGAAGTTTAGCAACATCTTTATAGTCGATTTGATCGATATGGTCTGCACAGAAAACGCATACTTTTCTTCTGGCTTTCTGCCTCTATCTCTTCTCATTGCGAATCCTCCTTTTCGAATTAGTAGGAGTCCCTGACACTAGAACGGGATGTTTTCGTCATCGCCGCCTGTACTGAAACTATCAAAATTGGACCCACCTTCGAAAGAATTAGTATTCATATCAAGGGATTGGCCCACAAAGTTCGCTACCACTTCAGTAACGTAACGTTTTTGACCATCCTGAGTCTCGTAGGAACGAGTTTGCAAACGACCTTCTACAAAGCAACGACTGCCTTTACGAAGATTGCCTGCCGCTTCACCAAGTTTACCCCAAGCAACGCAGTTGATGAAAGCAGTTTGTTCTTTCGTCTCATTTGTTGTGGAATCAATATAGGTATTTGTGGCAGCTACTGTGAAAGTTGCTACCGCACGACCAGTTTTGGTATAGCGTACTTCAGGATCACGAGCTAAATTACCTAGAATTTGTACAGAGTTCATGTTTTCCTCCAGGCTTTAATTATGCTTCGTGTTTAACAATTAGATGTCTTAGGACTTCATCGTTGATTTTCAATACACGATCGATTTCTTTGATTTCAGCAGGTGCTGCCTCAAAGTTGATCAATACATAGAAACCGTCAGTGAATTTCTTCACCGCGTAAGCAAGACGGCGCTTGCCCCAACGATCTACCTTTTTCTACTGTGCCGCCTACACGAGCAATTAAAGCTTCTACTTTTTCAATAACAGCGTTAGTTGCTTCCTCTTCAGCTGGTTTCACAATAAACATGACTTCGTATTTGTTCATACAAAATCACCTCCTCTTTCGGACTAATGCCCCTATCGACACATAGGGGTAGGAAGTGCTTACCATCAATAAGCCTTACTATTATAACCTAAAAAAATGATGAAAGCAAGGATTCAAATTTAAAACCCTCGCTTTTTCACCAATATTATATACGATTATATTTTTCATCCTCAGGAAAGGCGATAATAGCGCAGATAATTACAAATATGGCTATTACCCCCATCATAGGATAGGCCGTATCATTTGGTAAAAAGGTAAGTATCAACGATGACACAATACCACTACCATATTGCATGGCACCTAATAGTGCCGCCCCAGATCCAGCCATTCTACCTGCTCTATCTAAAGCTAATGCATTAGTTACAGCAGCAATGATACCATTCATGGAGAAGAATAAAAAACAACCAATAACGATTAACCACAATGAATGGTAACCTAAGAACATCAAGCCCATAACAATGGATACACAAACAGCAGCAAATAGTGTGGCATATTTCAATAGTCTATCAAGGCGTATAGCACTAACAATACGACGATTAATGGCACTTAACAACATAACACCAATAATATTAACAGAAAAGAGATAACCAAAATATTCTTTGGGCACTTCATACACATCTATATATACATAAGGCGATCCCGTTAAAAACGCATAAATGGCAATATAAAATGAGCTAACACATAGGGTATATTTCATAAAACCTTTATTGCGTAATAAAATCCAATAGTTATTATAGGTATGACCTATGGACTTTTTGCTCCTCTTCTCTACGGGATGTGTTTCCGGAAGCACTAATACGGCAACGAGCATTAAAATCCCTATACCAACAAGCAACCAGAATATAGAATGCCATGTATACCATACAAGTAAATGTCCGGCTAACATTGGGCCTGCTATAGGCGCTATAGCCATAACAATGGCCAATGTAGACAACATTTTAGCCGCCTCAGTCCGACCATATAAATCCCGAATCATAGCCCGTGACAACATCGGTCCTACACAGGCACCAAAAGCCTGAAACACACGCCAAGCTAGTAATTCTAGCATAGACGAACTTAGGGCACAGCCCACAGACCCTATGATAAATAAGACTATCCCTATAATCAGTGGCTTCTTACGACCAATTTTATCACTAACGGCGCCCCAAAAAAGCTGAGCTAGCGCAAACCCAATTAAGAAACCCGTCAACGTAAGCTCCGCATCACCATTGAGGTCACGCCCCATCTCAGGCATAGCTGGCAAATAAATATCCGTAGACAACGATGTAAACGCCATCAAAGCACTTAATATAGACGTAAAAAGCCATCCCTTATTGCTAATCGTCAGCATAAAGACACCACTTTCATATAAAACCGCACTATAATATGTATTCATTTAAGATTATATCAGAAATAAAAATTAATGCTATATAAAGTTTTTGATTTTTTTCAATAAAAAGCGTAGTAAAATACTACGCAAAAATTGGTCTATAGTAATATCACTCTTTGCACTATTCAAATAGTATAAAGACAAAAGCCTAACGCAACAGAGTATACAAAATACTCGCACGCTAGGCAATCCCTAAAAAAATGTTTATAAGATGAGCCTAACGCTACCACACGTCGATGGCTCTCTTTTTTTATTATACAACATAAATAGAATTTCTAAAAGAAATTATAAAAACAAATGGTATGACTAATAAAGTCCTCATAATACGACCTTTATAGTCATAGACTTAAACAATATTTATATAAATCAGAAATTCTATAGAAAATCCTTGCGTCATTATTCTATATAATTTACTATATATAGAGAAATCTGATTATAAAAAGGAGTCATCATGGCTAATATCAATGAAAAACTACTTAAACCTTCAAGGTTCTTATTTATTTGCTAATATTGCTAAAAAGGTAAATGAATACCAAACTGCTCATCCAGATGCAGATATTATTCGTCTTGGTATCGGCGATGTTACATTACCTCTTGCTCCAGCAATTATCGATGCTATGAGTAAAGCTGTTCAAGAAATGGGAAAAGCAGAAACATTCCGAGGTTATGGCCCTGAACAAGGATATGATTTCTTACGTCAGGCTATTATTGATGGCGATTACAAACCATTGGGCGTAGATATCGCTATTGACGAAGTATTCGTTTCCGATGGTGCAAAGTCTGACGTTGGTAATATCCAAGAGTTATTCAGCGAAGATAACATCATTGCTATCACAGATCCTGTGTACCCAGTATACTTAGACTCCAACGTTATGGGTGGTCGTACTGGCGAAGCTGTAGAAGGCATCTTCCAAAAGGTTGTATACCTCCCTACTTACGCTGAAAACAACTTCTCTCCAGAATTCCCGTCTGAACGCGTAGACATCGTATATCTTTTGCTCGCCCTAACAATCCCACTGGTACTGTTTTTAAGCCGTGCTCGTTTGGCAGAATGGATCAAATGGTGTAAAAGATAATGATGCGATTTTTGATGTTTGACTCTGCTTACGAAGCTTTCATCAGCACAGAAGATACTGTAAAATCTATCTACGAAATCGAAGGGCGCTCGCGAAGTGGCTATCGAGTTCCGTTCCTTCTCTAAAACTGCAGGTTTCACTGGTACACGTTGTGCTTATGCAGTAGTACCTAAAGAGGTCACTGGCAAAACTAAATCTGGTGAACGCCAACCGCTAAACCCTATGTGGAACCGTCGTCAATGCACTAAATTCAATGGTGTTCCTTACATCATCCAACGTGGTGCAGAAGCAGTATACACAAAAGAAGGACGTGAACAAACACGTGCAAACATTGCGTACTACAAAGAAAATGCTCGCATCATCAAAGAAGGTCTTGAATCTATCGGCCTTACTGTATACGGCGGTGTTGACGCTCCATATATTTGGCTAAAAACGCCTGGCAACATGACTAGCTGGGAATTATTCGACATCTTGCTCGAACAAGTTCAAATCGTATCTACACCAGGCTCTGGCTTTGGCCCTCATGGTGAAGGTTACCTTCGTTTGACAGCATTCGGTAGCCGTGAAAATACAATTCGCGCCGTTGAAAGAATCAAAACATTACAATTCTAATATAATTATGTCTATATTTAGATTTAGATTTTAGATCTTGATTTAGATTTAGATTACATTTAATTTGGAGACATCTAATTTAAAAGTAGTTTATATCTATAAAACTAAAAAGACCTATTACAGTCCTTCAATAGGAATGTAGTCGGTCTTTTTATATACCCTTACATATATGAATATTTAATTCTAGTATTCCTTAACACTATAGTACTAACAAATAACATCCCCATATTATTTGCCTCTGCTATTTTTACCCTTAATTAAAAGTTATGACGAATCCCTGCGTCAATGCGATAGGAATTGTCTACGATAGCACCAAAGTTTTTAGTGAAAGTCCCATAAATATATGTATTAGGACGTACGCTCCATGAACCACCTAACTCAACATCTAGCCATGTATCTTTAAGATTCACTTCACTGCCTGTAGTTGGCTCACCGGTCATGCTATAAGTAGCTTTCATTTTACCAGAGAATTCATGCGCTAATGCTGCTTTGAGGAAGAGGTTGCTATTCTTACTTTCCTTGCCAATGCCTACACCGATACGACCAATAACGGAGTTTACCGCATCAGAGTTAATGTGCACTGTGCTACCTGTATTTGTACTAGCATCGAAGCTTACACCAGACAAGCGACTAAGCGTCAATTCTGCGTTAGGATCGATATAGAAACCATTGTCTTTCTTAATCCGTTTACCATATTCAACGCTCAAAGAGGTACCTGTATTGCGGTAATCTCCGCTCAAGCTTGTACCCAAGCTATTGCGCACAGTGAAATCATTTTTCAAACGACTTAATTTACCAATCACATCGAAGTAACGACCATCATTGTATTGTTTTGCACCGTATAATGCTAAACCTGCGGTTTTACCGGATCCAGTACCTAGAGCGTAATCGCTATTGCTTGTACCATATAACAACGCTCCACCAATAGTCCAATCGCCGTACAATGTATCATAGCCTACTTGCGCCATGTTATAGGTTTGATTTACATAGGCGCTGTCCGTAATTTTAGATTTACCACCGATGTATTTCCCCCATACACCATGCTTATTGGAGTTAAGTCGCACATCACCGAGGCGACGTTGTAAATCATTCGTATCAGCTCTCATTTGCATCACAGAGGAGGCTAACGCACTCTTAGCACCAGAAACAGCTTCGCTTTCACGAGCTGTCACAACCGCTTGGTCAGTAATACTAGGTTTCCCATCAACAGTAAAGCTATCTGTACCGAGTTTAGTAGAATATGCAGGACTAATAATGCCTGAATCGACTTGAACATTTACATCTAAATTACGCTCACCCTTAGTAAAGCCAGCGTATGTTAATTTATTAGCCAACTGCTGCAAAGTACCTCGTGGGTTATCTACATTTACAGACCCTTTAAGTGCATCTGCCGAACTGCGCATAGTCACAGAAGACCCTTTATCAGCATAGTTGATAACGACTTCGCCCTTACCTTGTGCAGTCGCAGGGGCTCCCTTTTCATAGTCGATAGCTGCATGACCAGCATAGTTGTTAATAGTAATAGGTCGTGGATCTACGGCTTGGATAATACCTTGACTATTTATATCTTTACCACCAATAAAATGTTCTACACGACTACCAGTATATAAATAGTTTGCATTATTAGGACGACCTTGTGTAGGATATACGCGTTCAGCTCCTAACCATTCATTGCGCCAAGTCGCACCATTTTGTAAGTACAATCGTAGACCACCATGGTACGGATTATTGTTGCTTTCATCAAATTCATTCAACACACCACCTACCAATTTAGAATTTGGTGTTGTTAAACCTAAAGAAATTTCAGATCCATGATTATGTGGGTTCTTTTCAATACCATAGTTTTTATCTAAGAATCCTATATTACCGTACATCTTCACATCATTAGTTCCCGGATGTAAACCATCCATACCTGTATTTACATAAACAAAACCTTCTTCAGATAATGCAGAGTAGGTATCGGATGTGTCTAACGGATATGTTTTTACATCGGCCCCTCCTAGTATGCGAATATATCCATCTTTATTGGCTTGTAAGCCAACGCCAACAGCATCGACTTTAGCATTTCCTTTTATGGTGACTCGAGTATCATCGTTATTGCCATCACTAGTAAGTCCACCATAACCAGCATAGATCCCGCTCATATAATAATGTGCCAAATCAGGTCTACGTTTCGCACCACTTTCAGCAGGCGCTGGATTTTTAACTGTTACAGTTACATTTTTATCAATAGCAACTTGTGTCCCATCAAGGGCATAAATACCTGTAACATTATTATGATATTTTGTACCATTTACACCCAAGCCTGATACATTAACAGTTAAGTCATCTGTATAATGTCTCTTTTCACCCCACAAGTTAAGACCAATGGATTTCCCATCTGTATGACTTTCCACAGTTGTGGCTGATACCATGGTAAAAGCATTAGCACCTGTTACGATTAATGCAGCAATAACAGCAGCTTTTACATTTCTTCTCATGTTATACCTCCTCAACACTTCAACTATGAACATAACTAACTAACATAACCAATTTAATTGTATCTAGATTCAGGGTATATGTGTCAATTTCTACTCATATGATTTTTATTTGTCCCCTATAACAACACGCTATGTATCGATATAGTTGTGCACAAATTACTTGTTTAAATTAAATATGAATTATTCTCTATACCATCTAATAAATTCTATAGAAAAATATTAAAAGCTATTAATTTTATGCTATAATAAATATGTTAATTATTAAATTTCAACTTATATAGGAGGCTAATATGAATATTCGTATTGGTATCGTTGGTTACGGCAACTTAGCTCGTGGCGTAGAAGCATCTGTTCAGTTACAACCTGATATGGAGCTCATCGGCGTATTTTCTCGCCGTCAAGGTATTGAAACTGTATCTGGTGTACCTACTTACACGATGGAAGATATTCCTAACTTTAAAGGCAAAATCGATGTAATGGTTCTTTGCGGTGGTTCTGCAACAGATCTTATCGAACAAACACCAATGGTAACAAAAATACTTTAACTGTATCGATTCCTTCGATACACATGCACGTATTCCTGAACACTTCGCTAATGTAGACAAAGTAGCTAAAGAGGCCAAAACTGCTACATTAATTTCTTGTGGTTGGGATCCAGGCATGTTCTCTTTGCAACGCGTTTACGCGGAGGCAATCTTGCCAAAAGGTAAATCCTACACATTCTGGGGCCGCGGTGTATCCCAAGGCCATTCCGATGCCATTCGCCGTATCGATGGTGTTCTTGACGCTCGTCAATACACTGTTCCTAAAGAACAATACCTAGAAGCTATCCGTAACGGCGAAACTCCAGATGTTGATGGCTATAAAGGTCACCTTCGTGAGTGCTACGTAGTAGCTGCTCCTGATGCAGACAAAGCTAAAATTGAAAACGAAATCAAAACTATGGAAAACTACTTCGTAGGTTACGAAACTGTAGTTAACTTCATTTCCCAAGAAGAACTTGATCGCGACCATAAAGGCATTCCACATGGTGGCTTCGTTCTTCGCTCTGGTGAAAGTACAAAAGGCACACGTCACGTTATCGAGTACTCTTTGAAACTTGACTCTAACCCTGAATTCACAGGCTCTGCACTTGTTGCTTACGCTCGTGGTCTCTACCGACTTGCTAAACACGGCGGCACAGGTTGCTATACAGTATTCGACATTCCACCAGCTTGGATTTCCACACAATCTGCTGAAGAATTAAGAGCACATTCTCTATAATAGAGCGAGGTCCTCATCGACTTAATAGATGAGGGCCTTTTCATACATTAAAAAGAGACCATCTTAAGATGGTCTCTTTTTTGTCCTATAAGTCTATTTTTACTCTTACTTAATACCAACGTGTTAACGGCAGCTCGTTCGTAACACCTTTTGTCATCAGAATTTGATGCAAGTCCATATTACCGATGTAGAAACCTGCCGCACATCCACAAAGATACAGATCCCACATGCGTACGAATTCACTGCCTCGTTTCGCTTCTACTCGCTCACGGACGCCTTGGAAATTGTTATACCAATGCATTAGAGTCTTATAATAGTGATACCGTAAACTTTCAATATCAATGACATTCATATCATAGTCATAAGCGAGGCTGACCATTTCGCGGAGGGACGGCAAACATCCGCCCGGGAAGATATATTTACGAATCCAAGCACTTGTTTCCTTTTCAGAGGGATCACTAATATAGTGAAGCAGGAACAAACCTCCGTCTTTAAGCATATCCGATGCGTCCTCCATATACAGAGGAAAATTAGGCCGACCTACATGTTCAAGCATGCCGATGCTGACAATACGGTCAAAGGTACGTCCGGAAGCTGCTACGTCGCGATAATCTATAAGTTCAATCTCAACCTGTCCTTCAAGGCCATATTCTTTAATGCGTTCCTGTCCTTTTTTCCATTGTTCTTCGGAAAGAGTACACCCATAGCCCTTAACACCGTATTTACGAGCCGCTTCAATGAGAAGGAATCCCCATCCGCAACCGATATCAAGTAAAGTCATTCCCTCTTTTAAATACAATTTATCAAGAATATGATGAACCTTTTGATATTGCGCATCTTTGAGACTATCATTCTCATGCTTAAAAATACGCACAGGAATAGCTCATGGTTTCATCGAGCCACAATTTATAGAATTCATTGCCTAAATCATAATGGGAAGATACTTGTTGTTTTTGATCTTTCTTTTTAAGACCCGCATTAAAGAGCGAGCTAAGTACCTTACGATTGATAGAGTCCTTACCTACATGACCAAGGACTACACAAAGGGCTTTAAACAAATCCCCTTCAATTTCGATATCTTTACGCATATACGCTTCACCGAGGGCGAGTTCTGCGGATATTAACAAATCTTTCTTGGGAATATCGCGATTAACGATGACGGTAAACTCGGATTCTCCGTCACCGATTGTATATTCATTATCTCCAATTTTTACGGTGAAACAATGATCATTGAAACGTTCTAAATAATGGACTAAGAAACTATCAAATAGCTTGGAAAACATACTGAACTTCCTTTCCTATTAGCTTTCACTATATAGGTTTAAAAATATATACATTAACATGATTGGATACATTCCATACCCTATTAATATATACACCTATAAATTATATCAATATAGTTACGGCGAATAAAAATCTATATTAATCCTATATTTTAATATGAACTTATCACATTATTTAAGTAATATATTTAACTCTATTTATATTATAGCACTTTGAAATAATCTATTTTATATTTATAGAGTAACTCCATCCTATTAGTATGGTATAATATTTATTTGATAAGGTTTATAACAAACTATTGCTATAAACTTTCACAAAGAACGAAATCAATTTATTAATAAAAGGTGGTACCATGAGCACAAATTTAGAAGTAGGCATCGTAGGCCTTCCAAATGTTGGTAAAAGTACATTATTCAACGCTATCACAAAAGCGGGCGCTGAAGCTGCCAATTATCCATTCTGTACAATTGAACCTAACGTAGGTGTCGTTGACGTTCCAGATAATCGTTTAGCTGTATTGGCTGAAATGTTCGGTTCCAAACGCATCCTTCCTGCTGCTATGCGCTTCGTAGATATTGCTGGCCTCGTAGAAGGTGCATCCAAGGGCGAAGGTTTGGGTAATAAATTCCTTAGCCATATCCGCCAAGTAGATGCGATAGCACAAGTTATTCGTTGTTTCGATGACCCTAACATCACTCACGTTTCTGGCTCTATTGACCCAATCCGTGACATCGAAATCATAAATACTGAGCTTTGCCTTGCAGACCTTGAGTCCGTAGAAAAACGCAAACAACGTATTGAAAAAATTGCTAAATCTGGCGACAAAGATGCACGTGCTGAATTACCATTGTTAGAACGCATCATCGAAGGTTTAGGTGAAGCAAAACCCGTTCGTGCACAAGGTCTTGAAGAAGACGAATTAGAAATGATCAAAGAGTTGACATTGCTTACAGCTAAACCATCTCTTTATGTAGCCAATATTTCCGAAGATGAAGTATCTGATTACTCTGCCAACGAATATGTAAAACGCGTAGAGGAATATGCGAAAAACGAAGGCGCTGGCATCGTTGTTGTGTCCGCTCGTATCGAATCTGAAATTGCAGAGTTATCCGAAGAAGAATCTCGTCGCATTCCTTGAAGATCTTGGTCTTGAAGAATCTGGCTTAACAAAACTTATCAAAGCAAGTTATGCCCTCTTAGGTCTTATCAATTACTTCACAGCTGGTGAAATGGAAGCTCGTGCTTGGACAATCGTAAACGGTACAAAAAGCGCCTCAAGCGGCTGGTAAAATTCACTCGGATATTGAAAAAGGCTTTATCCGCGCTGAAATTGTCTCCTTTGATGATCTACAAGCTTTGCGGTAGCCAAAATGCAGCTAAAGAAAAAAAGGCCTTGTACGCCTTGAAGGTAAAGACTACGTTATGAAAGATGGAGACGTAACCCACTTTCCGCTTTCAACGTATAAACAAACTTTATAACAAAAAAACCAGTAAATCTCAGGATTTACTGGTTTTTTTATTACTAATTATAGCCTTTATATAATATTATTTATCGTCTTTATGAAGAACATTTTTGACGCCACTAATCGCACCATCTACAGCATCTTTAACATCTTCAGCTGCTTTTTGAGATCTTCAGCAACATCATGTGCAGCGTCTTTAACTTTTTGCAGCTGTATTTTTCTACAGCACCTTCTGCTTCCAATTTTTTGTCACCCAGTCAATTTACCTGCATTTTTCTTTTTAATGCACCTTTAGCTTGGTTTAATTTATCTTCTAATGCCATAATTATGATCCTTTCATATAAAATCCTTTTTAGCTATGTTAGCTATATTTTTAAAAATAGATTACAATCATTTCTTCCCGAAGAAAAACGAAACAACAGCAACAACAATTACAGCGCCAAGAACAGAAGGAATTAATGCCATGCCAGCTAAGTCTAGGACCCCATGTGCCAAATATTGCTTGACCCACGGACGAACCAACTAAACCAGCAACAACATTGGCAATAACGCCCATTGCTCCACCTTTTGTTAGTGATGGCTCCTGCAAGAAAACCGATAAAACCACCAACAATAATTGACCATAACATACGATCACTCCTTCCTATTTAATCAATATATTTATAATATCCTACCAAATTATACGGGCTTTTATAAATATAATAAATAATGTGTATATTTATAATATACCATTCATTTCTAAAGATTAGATGAAGAAATTCGATATGGTTATAAAAGTCGCAATCGATTAAACTACTGTAACAATTTCATCCATTGTGCGACGTGTTTTATTGCGATGCGGTTCTTCATCGCGATAACCAAAAAGCAGCCATAACGGCAATACCAAAATGTTTTTGTATCAAAGAGCCCTAGTTCATCACCCTAAAAAGCTGTCATCTTATCTTGATTAAAGCCTTCCAATGCACAGGAATCAAGACCTTCATAAGCACCATAGTCATCATGTTAGCCATTACAATATACGCTTGCTTAGAAGACCAATCAAAGGCAGCACGATCAGACTCAAATGTTTTATAGTCTTCAGTTGTGAACTGAGCATATTTTTCTTTATAAATAGCATCGACTTCAGCAGGTAATTGTTTCACCTCTTCTTGAATGTAGCGTACATAAGGGGAATCAAATTCCAAATCCACCTTTTTACGTGTTAAAAACACTACGAAATGACTCGCTTCAAGACCAGCTTGAATCCCCCAACCATAAGCTTTTCATCTTTTCACGGATTTCAGGATTTTGAATAACTAATAATTGGTAAGCTTCAAAACCTAAGGAGGTTGGAGACAAGCGCGCCGCTGTTAAAATACCTTGCCAATCTTCATCAGAAATCTTTTTCAGCGCTATCAAATTTCTTACATGCATAGCGATATGTCATAGCATATTCTAAATCTTTACGATCAAATTTAGGGGCTGTTAATTTTACATTTTCTATTTCATATTTACTCATATATACCTCCATAATTAATATCTGTAATTGATAAAATATATCATGTTTCTATAGTACCACACTCATCGTTCAAGTTATATGAAGATGGACACTAAAGTAAAAAAAGCCTAGACAACGTCTAGACTTTATACGGTACAGCTAGCTCTCCTTTTTCATACCAAAAATAAGCCAGACATACTAATTTTTATGTTCTTTTAAAATGGTCTTTACTTGATCCACTATACTTGAGTCTATTGCAATAGATAAACCGCACATATCGTAAAGTTCTGGGGGGTGGCCATCAACTGATGAGGCACATCTAACTCGGTTAATACTTTATCCGCTTTATCACCAAAATAATAGGATGTAAAAACGACAAGTAATTTTTATTTTTCCAATGCCTCACCTCCTACCAAAGTAGATACGATTAAATGTCTTTTCATCTCAATGATTCATTCTAGAAATAAGAAATCTACTTTAAATCAGTAGCTCTAAATCGATATATCAAAATAAAATACTAATATTATAGCTTAACAATATTATCTCCAAGGATTGCATCTGTAATAGCGTACATATTAGTAATACTACCTACGCCCAGCTCATCTTTTACACCGAAATAATCAAGACAAATGCCGCATGCTGCAATTTCTACACCAAGCTCAGCTAATTTCTTTGATATTTTCCAAATGAACCGAATCATTGACTACCATCTTAACACTGCTATTGATGAAATAAATCTTAGAAGGCTTTACGTCAGCTTCAAGCATACATACCCAGAAGGTTTTCATCAAATTTCGGCCAAGCTCTTCACTACCTTCACCAAGATAATCCTTCGTCATCAAAATGACGCGATTTCCATAGTTCATAGGTTCACAACTTACTTCCGTTACCGGATTTGCATTTGGTGTCATAGTAAGATAAAAATCCTTGCCATCTTGGCGAATAGCTACACCATAACCACGAGACTTACCAAACTTCTCTACATTATCGCGGCTCACTTCATTATCTACAATTGTAGTAATAACAGCATTTGGATTCGCATCACTTACCTTCTTAGTTTCAATAACAGGTTTTGGACACTAGCTACCGCGCACATCTACCATTAATTCCTTTGTATTGCTCATCATACACCTCTATATACATTATATAATTTGTGAAAGTATCAGCTATCAGCTATCAGCTATCAGCTATCAGCTATCAGCTATCAGCTATCAGCTAATAATAATTTAATTAAATATCTATCCTCAATAGTATAGACCTGATTTTTATAATTTTATTCTGTAACGCGTACCGCTAAACCGCTGAAGCTTTCAACAGTCCCCACAATAGCAGCACAGTCAATACCCGCCTTATGAAAGTCCTGAACAAGTGGCTCACCTTCGCTAGCAGGAACAGAGAATAGTAACCCGCCAGAGGTTTGAGGATCAAATACAATATCCGTCCATACAGGATCCAAGGCCTCATCAACTTGCACTTCAGTTATAGCCTTGCGATTACCATAAGATGCACTGGAATTAACCCCATTTGAGCCGCCTCGATGACATCATCAAAAAGAGGGATATCGTAAACTTTAATATGAATCGTCACATCAGAAGCACTTGCCATTTCTACAGAGTGTCCCATGAGGCTAAAACCCGTAACATCTGTACAAGCATGAACTGTAAAGTTATGTGCCACCTCAGCCGCTGCACGATTTAAAGTACTCATACTAGTGACGGCCTGTTCCGTGCCTACAGGGAATAAATCTGCTTTCAACGCATTATTCATAATACCTGTACCAATGCGTTTTGTTAGCACCAACACGTCCCCTACTTGAGCACCTTTATTTTTCCAAATCTGATGGGGATTTACTTGACCAGTCACAGACATCCCAAAGATAGGTTCCTTATTTTCAATGCTGTGTCCACCTACGATGGCTGCACCAGCCTCGGCTACAATCGAACCAGCCCCATTTAACACATCCGTCAAAACACCTTGCTCGACGAGAGGAACCGGAAAGCCTACAATATTCATCGCGGTTAAAGGAGTTCCACCCATAGCATACACATCACTTAGTGCATTGGCAGCTGCAATTTTACCGAATAAACCAGGATCATTAACCATAGGTGTAAAGAAATCTAAGGTTTGCACCAATGCAAAGGTATCCGAGATTTGATATACACCTGCATCATCGGCACCAGTCATATCTGCGAGAACATGCTCGTTAGTAACGGGTGTTACAGCTTTTAGCACACGGTTCAATATATGAGGCCCAATCTTACACGCACAGCCTCCACTTGTCACATAATCAGTAAGTCGTACCATAATTTCTCCCTACTCATTTTCCGGCAATCGAGAGACGATTTTCTTAACAGCCTTTTCAAATTTAGGGCGCGGCATCAAGAGTTGATGTCCACAGCCATTACATACGATGAGGAAGTCTGTGCCGATCCGCTTAACTTCCCACTCATCACTGCCACAAGGATGTGATTTTTTCATCTTCACTACATCGCCTACGTAATATCTAACAAATGCCATGGCGCCTCCTTTAACTTCTGTCAGTATTTATATTTATTATACATGAAATAGTTGGTTCTATAAATATATCCTGATTCTATAGTTCAATCGTCTATTATATAACCATAAAATTTTTCGCCCTAAATATATAATGTACAGATTTGATATGTCTGCTGTTCTTATAATTAAAACCATAACACAAGAAAAAAATAGTATTATATAATCACCAAAAGATCACAAAAATATTTAGTTTAATCATTATATTTTATAGGAAATATTAGTGCATCTAAAGAAATTAACATTAATAACTAAACAATAATGATTTTTTTCATTTAGTTATCATTCTCAATATCAAAATAGAGATTTTTTTATAAATCCCCATACTATTCAATCTTTATAAACCCACATTTTTACTGCATTGATAATATTTATCATTTAGAAAATTTTTCGAAATAAATTTTTACAAAAAGACTTGCATTTCTCATTTAGTATGTTACAATATAGTCAACAATGATTATTCGTTAAGTATACGGATAACACATTGTATATAAAACTGTTAAGACGGCAAGTGCCGAAATACACAAATAAGTAAGTACTATTTTAAGAGTTAGGCAAGTGTCTATTTGATCTAAGAATAAGTTTTCTTACTAAGGCGAAGTCGCCCTCGAGATTGATAGAATAAGTATTCTATTCCATTGCATTCACAACCAAGTGGTTATGAATATATACGTTAAGTAACAATTTTTGAAAATTATCGTAAGTACAAAGGAGTATTAAAATGGCAGAATTAAAAGGTTCTAACACTGAAAAAAATCTTCAAGCAGCATTTGCTGGCGAATCCCAAGCATTTCAAAAATATACATTCTACGCTAGTGCAGCTCGTAAAGCTGGCATGAACGAAATCGCTGACTATTTCGAAGAAACAGCTCACAACGAATCTGCACATGCTAAATTGTGGTTCAAAGCTCTTCATGGTGGCGATATTTCCGCTGATATCGAAGCTAACCTTCGCGATGCAGCAGCTGGTGAAAACTACGAACATACTACAATGTACAAAGAATTCGCTGACGAAGCTGAAAAAGAAGGCTTTGCTAAAAATCGCTTTCCAAATGCGCGAAGTTGGTAAAATTGAAGCTCGTCATGAAGCTCGTTACCTTGCATTAGCAGCTCAAGTATCTGGTAACAAAGTATTCCACAATGACGAACCAGTAGCTTGGATCTGTGCTAACTGCGGTTATGTACACGTTGGTGAAGAAGCTCCAAAAGTTTGTCCTGTATGTGCACACCCACAAGCTTTTCTTCCACCGTTTCGTTGAATCCATCTAATCTGTAAGTGCGACACCAACTAGATTAATAGCCTGTAAGTACAGATTTTAATGAAACTATACCTGTAAGTACAATCTAAACTTACAGTAAGTACTGACAACTTCCTTAACAAAAAGACGATGACATTTGTTTGTCATCGTCTTTTTGCATTCTTTTGCTAGATTTTTTTATTTTGTCTACTAAATTTTTTTAAATTCTTCTGCTGCTTCATATGGATTATCTGCATGAGCAATAGCAGATATTACGGCTACTCCACTGGCACCAGCTTGCAAAACAGGCGTTGCGTTAGCTAACGTAATCCCACCTATACCAACACAAGGTAATGTTAAGCCTTCTGCTCGTAACTCAGTAATACAATCTGGTCCGCATGGCTCTTGTGCATCAGGTTTGCTACTTGTGGCATACATAGGACCTACACCGACACAATCTGCATACACTACATCAGTCTTATGAAGTTCCTCCACAGAATGAATGGATATACCAACAACCTTATTTCCTACAAGATTACGAACGTCTTCTAAACGCATATCCTCTTGTCCTACGTGAACACCATCAGCATTAACAGCCACTGCTAAGTCTACATCGTCATTAATAATATAAAGCACATTATACATAGCACAAATTTCTTTTAACTGCTGAGCTAATTCTAGTTTCTGTTGTCCTTCTAATGTTCCTATGCCCTTCTCTCTAAACTGAAAGCATGTAACGCCACCCCGACAAGCAGCTTCAACAGTGTCCAATAAATGTCTTTCATTAAATCCTACATCCTGTGTACCACTAATAAAATATACCTTTAATTGATCAGGTACAACTACGGGGCGTATTCGATTTTTAGATAAAAGCATCGCATCATCGAATTCATATAAGGCATCCATAAATGCCACACTAAAGATGCCAGGTTTTACACCGCTCACCTTAACCGCACTTTCACCAGCAAGTCCATAGTAAGCCAGTGCATACGCAAGAAACTCACCGATAGACAGGTTATCCATAAATGGATAATAGGAACTAAAGAATGCAGCTAAGACAGCTCCTAATAGACAGCCGGTCCCTGTTACCGCTGTCATGATTGAGTGACCATGAGGAACTGCAAATACGCGAGTTCCATCAGAAACGTAGTCCTCTTCCCCCGTTGCGACGACAGGACAGTTAATTTGGCGTGCAAGACGATACGTTATAATTGCGCTATCCTCAACTTGTTCTCCATCTACGCCCTTACCCGAGAGAGAACTATCAATCTTATGATTTGTATTAAGAGCATCATAGATGGCTTTAATTTCACTTTGGTTCCCTCGTAGCAACGAAATAGCACCAGTTTTAATCAAGTCTAAAACAACAGATAATCGATAAGCCCCGGCGTGACAACCCACAGGGTCTAGTATAATGGGTACCTCATGAGCCTTCGCTAATTTAACAGCCTCTTTGTAATAAGTAACCTTATCTGGTGTAACGGTCCCAATATTGATGAGCAGTGCAGAAGCATGAACGATAAGGTCTTTTAAGTCTTCGCTACACTCACTCATCACGGGTGATGCACCGATGGCTAGCTAAACCGTTAGCTGTAAAGGTCCGCACCACATCATTGGTAATACAAATAACAAGAGGATTTTTTTTGCGTAGAGACTCTAATATATTCAGTTCGGACCAATTTGAACCATTTATATTTGGATTGTTGTAGGTCATATAACTATCTCCTCTAGTCATTTTTCAAAAGTTCATCCATCGTTTGAGGGCCATTTACCAATAACCCATAAGCCATATGATTAACAGGTCCACAGCCATTTCCAAGTGCTGGATTATGCTTAATCGCAAGGGAAATATAGTTCTTTGCAATGCCAATTGCATCCATTACATCACGCCCTTTGGCGAGCTCTGCCGTAATAACCGCCGAGAAGGTGCAACCCGTACCGTGAGTATGAACAGTATCATATTTAGGACTTGTCCACGTACGCACATCTCCATCTTTGGTGAAAGCATAATCCGTTGCATCATCTCCAATATGCCCACCTTTAATGATGACCACTTGAGGTCCTAATTCACGTAAAATACGGTTAGCAGCTGTTGTGATGTCACTTTTACAAGAGATAGACATGTCCGCTAACACCTCTGCCTCGCTACGATTAGGTGTAATGACTGTAGCGACCGGAATGAGTTTAGATTTTAAGAAATCGACGGCCTCATCCGATACAAGTCGATCACCGCTGGTGGCAATCATAACTGGATCCATCACATAAGGGATGTTCTTACTCACATAAGGATAAATGAGATCCATCATCTCTGGTAAAGCAATCATGCCCGTCTTAACGGCTTGTGGTGTAATATCTGAATATACATCGTGTAACTGTTTTTCTATGCTTTCTAGCGATAGGTGTTCTACGTGATGTACACCCGTTGTATTTTGAGCCACCACAGAAGTAACAACGGCCATGCCGTATACATTTCGGCTTTGGAAGGATTTTAAATCAGCCATAATGCCAGCGCCACCACTAGGGTCGGTACCGGCAATTGTTAATGCAGTATGTAGTTTCATTATGCCTCCTTGTGTAACAGATTACGTCGAGATAAGATTTGTAATACTACGAAGCCAATGCAAGCACCTCCGATAGAGCTCATAGAAAAGGATGTAATCAAGGTCAACAATGCCAATGGTTTGCCTAGTAGGAAATGAGCAATTGGATAGCTTACAAGAGCACCAATAAGTCCAGTGCCAATGATTTCGCCTAAAGTCGCCGCCCAGATGGCGTTGTATTTTTTTATAAATACGCAGATAACCAAGCGCCAATCATACTACCTGGAAAGGCTAAGGGAGAACCTAGTGCTAGTACATTACGTAAGCAAGAAGTACTAAAGGCTGCGCCTACAGAGAATCTCGCCCCAACTATAACGGCTAAGATTACATTTATCATATGTTGAAATGGAAAAATACGAGCAGGGCCAATAGGAATCGACGTAGTCGATAAGACGACACCTAAGGCCACACATATACTAGCAATAATCATTTTTTTCATAATACCTCCAAGTAAATAAAAATGAGACCACCTCAAATGGAATGGTCTCGTAATAGTTTGGTATCATGTTTCATTCCACTTCCCTACGCCAGTATTATCTGGATCAGGTCTAGGGTTTTGAATGGTCAATCTCAGCAAAAGCACCCCTAGTGGCAATATTTTTTTATAATCTAGTTATAACATTATTATACAATCTATGCAACAAAATAATTGACGGTTCCCGTAGCACCTCGTATAATGAAGCCATAATGGGGTGCTCACACAAGTGGGCTGAGAGTAAGCTAAAGCTTTAACCCATAACCTGATTTGGATAATGCCAACGTAGGGAACATAGAGGATTAATGGCCGAGTTCCTGTGAGCTCGGCTTTTTCTATGACTTCCTGGCAAGGAGGACGTATGAAAAATACACACATCACGCAACCACAATTTGCCATGATATGGTTCGGTGCCGCTCTATCGATTGCAGAAATTATGACCGGTACCTATCTGGCTCCCTTAGGACTTACACAAGGTCTCTATGCCATCATCTTAGGTCATATTATCGGCGGCATATTACTCTTTGGGGCTGGTCTCATCGGTGGTCGGCTCCGGCAAGGTAGTATGAATACTACCGCTTTTAGCTTTTGGACCATTAGGAGCAAAGGGCTTTGCTGTTTTAAATATGCTCCAACTCATCGGTTGGACCAGCATCATGATTTACGATGCCATGTTAGCCTTACAAGCACTGGCACCTCTATCACCTATGATTTGGACCATTGCCATCGGGCCCTCGTCATTTTGTGGCTCTTCATCGGCCTCCATAATACGGGTTATGTGCAAGCCATCGTATCTCTTTTATTACTAAGTCTTACCTTTTATATGGGGATGCATATGATCGCTCAATGGCCTAGTGAAAGCAACCTTGTTTCAGATGGCTCAATGAGCTTTATAGCCGCCCTCGAATTATCGATTGCTATGCCATTATCTTGGCTGCCCCTCATCAGTGACTATACGCGTGAAAGTAAACATCCTTTCACCGCATCACTTACAAGTGCTACAATCTACACGGTAACGAGTATCGTCATGTATACCTTAGGTCTTAGTGCGGCCATCTTTGGTGGTGGAGACTCTATTATTACCATTATGATGAATGCAGGCCTTGGCCTAGCAGGGCTCCTCGTAATTATCTTCTCTACTGTCACTACAACCTTTATGGACGCTTACTCTGCAGGTGTTTCTAGCACCACAATCTATAATAGTGCATCTAGTAAGGGCATTGCAGTTATTGTTACAATCGTTGGCACTATTGCAGCTATCTTGTATCCGATGGACGATATTACAGACTTCTTATATCTCATCGGATCTGTCTTTGCGCCAATGATTGCCATCTTGTTGGCGGACTACTTTATCAATCGCCAACAAGTACAAACACTATCGGCTTATCTCGTACGAGGTCTTATTTGGGCGGTATCTGTTGGTTTATACCACTATATGTTACATAGTGAAAGCACAATAGGTGCTACATTACCAACCTTTACAATGGCATTTATCGTTACAGCTATCATTGGATTTATAAGTAAAACAGCACACACATCTGCAGGAATTAAACAGTAACAACAACCAAAACGTATATGTACATACACTAAATCCAAGATAAAGATTATAGTAAATAGAAAACACCTTTACAAATAGTCATCAAAATGAGACCCTATTCAGTTGAATAGCATATATCATATGATAACGTTTATGAAGGTGTTTTATATTCTTTTATTTACATTCTCCTTATTTAGGAATTGTAATGATTCCTTCTTCACAGGTCCAGTGCCGATCTCCAACCATTTCGGCTTCGCTTTCATCATGGGTAACCCATACGCAAGGTACATCCCACTCGCGAATAATGGACACCAAATCTTCGCGCACATGCTTTCGCAAGTTCCAATCTAAAGCAGATAAAGGCTCATCAAGAAGCAAGATAGTCGGTTTAGAGTAGAGCGCACGTCCCAAAGCAACTCGTTGCTGTTCGCCACCAGACAGACTGCCAGCCTTCGTTTTTGCGATATTTCTCAAGGCCTAAACGCTGCAATAAACTATTGCACATGTCAGGTGTGCCTCGTTTGCTATAGGTAATATTATGTTCCACAGACAAATGCGGGAATACGATATTGCCTTGTGGCATATAGCCTACCTGACGTTTTTGAGCGGGAACCCAAATCTTATTATCTCGATCCACCCACGTTGTTTCATTACAGTGAATACTACCTGTAGTGGGTTTTACCAGTCCTGCAATGCATTTAATGAAAGTACTTTTACCACTGCCAGATTGACCTGTCAAAACGGTAATACCAGAAGGAAGTACCCCATCGGCTTTCACAGTCACAGAAGGTCTAGCTACGGTAAAGGAAAATGTAATCATCGGACCTCCTAATTATTATCAATGTGACGGAACAAGGACCCCTTTGTGATGAGGTGAATCCCACTCAACAATGCCAATGTGAGCACACAAATATAGATAACTAATTCAAAAGCATCCATGTACTGCCCTGCCTCTACGTAAGAGTAGATAGCAAGTGGCATGGTGCGCGTTACCTTTGGAATATTGCCTGCAATCAAAATGGTAGCACCGAACTCGCCCATAGCACGACAGAAGGCTAAGATACTGCCCGTCAAAATGCCTTTCCAAGCGAGTGGTACGGAGATAGTAAAAAAGATACGTAACTCTGAAGCACCCAATGTGCGCGCTACGTCCTCCATATTATGATCGACAGATTGTAATGCAGAACGCACCGTCTGATAAAATAATGGAAACGCAATAACTGAAGATGCTACCACCGCACCAGATGCCGCAAACACAACGCTCATACCATGCGTCTCAAGCCATGCACCAAAGGCATAGCCTGGCGTAAACACCATGAGAAGAGCAAAAGCCAACAACTACTGGTGGCAATACAAGCGGCAAGGTAATAAGTGCATCAATAATAGCCATGCCACTCCATTTACAGCGATTCATCCAATAACATGCGGCTAAACCACTTACAATCACTATGATAAGAGCTATACTTGCTACCCATAGCGATAGCCAGAATGGACTCATGTCACGCCCCCTTTCTATACACAACAACTCTACAATATGTGCTATATCCATTAATTCCCAAAATACTTTTTAAGCAAATTATATGCCCTAAAAATCATATCATATACTAGATTATTTAAGCAGTCATCACTACAAATGAGCTAGAAAATACATACAGTTAAAAATAGCATACCCTTCGAAATAATGTTATTAGTAATACCAATAATGTCTCTATTGTATCATAAGAAAACGCTAGCCCTGAAAGCTAGCGTTTTACTCTTTTAGAAGTAGAGAAACCGTATTTTTCTAATACTTTTTGGCCTTCTGGGCTCATTACGTATTGGTAGAAGTCTTTTGCCAATGCGTTGTCATATTTTTTTTAATAATACCAATTGGATAGATAACTGGATCATGGGAATCAGCCGGTGTTACTGCAGAGATTTCAACTGCATCGCCCGCTGCGATAGCATCAGTTTTATAGATGAAACCAGCATCTCCAGCACCTTGGCTAATGGAAGCTGTTACAGCTTTTACATCTTTAGCGTATACTACATTAGGTTCTACCTGTTCCCAAACGCCTAGTTTTGTTAATACTTGTTTACCATAGTTACCAGCTGGTACTGTTTCAGGATTGCCCAATACGATACGCTTTACTGTAGCGATTTGATTTAGCTCAACCTTAGGTTGACCTTTTGGAACTACGAGAACGAGTTCATTAGTTACGAATGGTTTTACATCAGTTACCAAATCTTTTTCTTGTAACATTTTCATATTTTTCTCGTCAGCAGAAATAAATAAACTAGCTGGTGCACCTTGTTCGATTTGTTGACGTAATGTACCAGAACCAGCGAAGTTAATAGCGATTTGATCATCCGCTAAGTTATGGCTTTTTTTGTAAGCATCAGCCAATTCTGTAAGAGCACCTTTAAGGCTTGCTGCAGCTTGTACAGTAATCTTTTCAGATGTGCTTGGTTTAGCTGACTCAGTTGGTTTACTTGCATCATTACCACAACCGACTAAAAAAGCAAGCATGAAAACGCTCATTAACACTAATAAAATTCGTTTCATAATTCCTCCTGTGCATCCCTTAAAACGCCATACTGTAAAAAGCTATGGTAATACCTAGAGACACTTCGCGTACTAACAAATCGAAATATACAAATATACAATATATACATATTATACTATAAATCGATGGTTGAAATCGTATATCTAAAATCACATTCTGCATAGATATTTCTGATGATTATGATAAGTAATCATAATCAATAAATTTTTTTAAAGCCCCAAACAATAGATACTATGGTATGATAATACTATAAAGGATAAAAAAATATTTTTAGAAAAACTTATTCACTTTACAGCTTATATAAAAACAACTGTATATTTACTACATATAGTTATACGATAAACTAAAAACTATGCCTTATATATTAACTAATATATTAAAGAAAAACTCTAGGTGAGATGATGAATCTATTCGAATTAGTAGGCCATATCTTTTATGAATTCTATGGTCCCTATCTTAGTACTTATAGGCGTAGGGATTTATATTAGATAGAAAAATTTAAACTCGATCTATATACGCTGAGTAAACTAAACTTTTATATATTGTTACCTACCTTTATATTTCGAGCGATGTATGAAGCTAAACTTAACTCAGGTACTTTGGAGATTGTATTCTGTGCGCTCTGTGTACTCATACTAAACTCCATCCTTTCAGATGTGGTAGGTAAGATGCAAGGATATGATGTGGCTAAGATTGCAACCCTTAAAAACTGCGTTATGTTTAATAACGTTGGGAATATGGGTGTCGCCCTTGCTATCTTTGTATTTACTAACATTCCATACGTCATCGATGGTGCTACCCCCTATGCTAATCTAGGTTTAGTGAGTGTTGTATCTATCATGATCATACAAACTATTAGCAGTAATACCTACGGTTTCTACCAAGCGGGAGCAGGACGATTAACCCCTCGGGATGCACTAAAAGTCGTATTCCACATGCCCATGGTATATGCTATCCCACTGGCACTACTTTGCCACCTACTCCCTTTCGATTTACACGGTCTCTTCTTCTTTGCACCGCTCAATATATTTGCCAATGCTTTCGTTGGCGTCGCTATGATTGCCTTGGGTGTTCAAATTAATAGAACACCGCTAAACTTCTTTAAGATGGATGTCATGCTTGCTACCACATTACGGCTCATTGTAAGTCCACTCATAGCAGCTGGTATTACTATACTATTCATTATGTTCTATGGACCCTATGCATCCAATAGCGGCGCAAACTATCATTATAACCTATAGCGTTCCAACGGCTATTAATATGTCTCTTATTGCTATTGAAATGAAGAATAATCCAGAATATGCTACACAAATTGTAATGGGCACAACTATTTTATCCGCTATAACTATGCCACTGTTTATTACTATAGCCTATTATCTATTCCCATTATATTAAAATAAAAATCATAGTTATAAAAAATCACTCATAGCCATATGACTATGAGTGATTTTTTTATGCCTTAGCATTTAGCCTTGTTAAACAAGTTACACAAGCTGTAACAATTATAGCACCAATAATTTCATTCAAGGCTAAATTATGATTAAGAATAACTACATCTAAAGCTAAAGTAACTATTGGTCCCATTGCACTAATAACGGCTGCAAGAGATGCATTAATTCTTTTTAAGACCAAAAAGACATCAAGTATGAAGGAATGATAGAACAAAAAAATGGCCAAAAATACTAAATAAATCATAGTATGTGTTTGGAGTGTTGAAAATGTAGTAAAATTTTTGCTATCAATTATAAAGCCGAGAAGTAAAAAGTACTGTAGTTATACACATATAAGTACTGGTAAAAAAATAGTAGGACTAATATTCGAAACAGCCCTCTTACTATAAATAATAAACAACGCCCAAAAAGATGGCAGAAAGTAAAGACTAGTGAAATACCTATTAAAGTATCTGTAAGGTGGTTATCAACGGTAGGATTAAACATAATTGCTAATCCTAGCACAGTAGATACAATTAGAAACTACTTTTTGAAAATGTAATGCGTGATAAATCTGAAGATAACAGAAAAACGTAAATTGAAATGTAAATAGAACAGCACGTTCTAATGAGGCAGATATATATAATAATCCTATAAAGTCAGCTATAGATGAAGATAAATAAAGAATAGCTCCCAAAAAAATGAGTATTTAAAAACCTTACTTTTTATTCACGCTATTCCAATCAAAACGAATCATTGGTATAAGAAAAAGGTAATGATAAAACAGCCCTACACACAAGAACATTCAAGGGCTCAGTGAATCTAAATAAATTAGTTTTGCCCATATAGATTTTTGTTGATAAGAATACAGTAGCTAAAAATACCACTAATATTCCTATATTTTTTTCATTAACAGATTCACTTTATATACTTCTCCATAATCAAATACAACTCAAATAAAATATATAAAATATAAAAACACATTTCATCCTAAGTAGGACGAAATGTGTTCATTATAAAAAATTTAAATTATTGATGAGCTACGTGTTCCATCCCCATGCGAACTAAACATTCAACATGATCATCGTTTAGAGAATAATATGCTGTTTTCCCATCTTTACGATATGTAACAAGGCGTGCTTGGCGCAATACACGCAATTGATGAGAAATAGCAGATTGTCCCATCTCCATGGTTTCTGCAATGTGATTAACACACATTTCATTTTCTAGTAATAGCTCTACTATTTTAAGGCGTGTAGGATCACCCAAGATTTTAAACAGTTCTGCTAGCTTCAGCAATGATTCTTGTTTGTCGGTCATATAATCCCCCTTTTTAATCCTATCCATTCTTTTTTTGTAGCTCTTCTATGTCACTAATCGATACGTCTTAACGTATAACACCAATATGTATGGCATACATATAGACATTATATCATTTTTAACATAAAAAAGAGACTTTGAGAAACCAAAGTCTCTTTTTTTATCATATCTATATAAGATATAAGATATAAATTATTTAATGATTAATACAGGGCAAGTGGAGTGGCTAGTTACATAGCTACTTACGCTACCCATGAATAAGCCTTTCAAAGGGCCAAGACCACGGCTACCCATTACGATGAGATCAGCATTATATTTTTTTGCCACTGCAAGTAGTGCAGGTCCAGGGGAGCCAACTTCAAATACGCTTTTAACTTTTACGCCTGCAGGAATTTCTTTCACTACATCATTAAGAATTTCCTTACCAGTTTCTTCCATATCCTCAGCAATTTGCTCAGATACATATCCACCAGAAATTGGTGTTTGATCAAAATTGGAAATAGCAGACACAATATTTGCAACGTGAACAACAATCAATTCAGCTTGGTTGCGATCCGCTACAGCGAGAGCATGTTCCAACGCACGTTTAGCATTTTCAGAACCATCAGTAGGTACGACAATAGTTTTGTAGGTAACCATAATAACCCCTCCTATTCCTAATCCCTCAAAGGGGATATGATCAAATATCGTTTAGCCTATACTAATATATTCTAGACCATCAAGGAAAAACTCCTCTTTTTTTCTGAGGATTTATTACATTATAGCACAAATCGTACAGAATTATACAAATAAAAAGAATATTATGCGTATATTAAAGAACCTGAGACGATTGATTTGTATTAAGTGTAGTAGTCAATTTAAAACCATCTAATATATCTATAAGTTCCTGAGTAGCAAGATTGCTAGTGGATGGACCAATCATTCGAGCTACTGCTACATTACCTTCATTGCCAAGAATAATTGTTGCACCAAAGGATACTGGTTCCGCTACAGATGTATCAGATGTATTTGGATTTTTCATATGGCCCGCCAAATAGAACATCACATTACCGTCAATGATATGCGTTTCATAACGAGTAATCGTGGCCTTGTTCACATCAACCAATTGTTTAAGATAATAATCACCAAGCATCTGCTTAGCCATCATAGTTGGCATGCCGGAGCTGACAGCTTGTACTGGGATTGTAAAAGACTCAATATCAAGGCGTATATTATGTTTGGTAAAAGCAATCTTGCCCTTTTCATTAAGACGGGTGAAGCCTTTTGGATAAGTAAATTTGATGCCCTTCAGCAACACTGATATCGCTTGTGCCGGTTAATATTTTTTTTACCCCTTTAATAGCATTAGAACCGCGCTTATTGATCAATTCAAAGGATGGAATTGTATGCTCCATCAAACCTAGCTCCATAAACTCTGCACGAACAGGTGCATACGTACTAGACAAATTGTACCGATGAGTTGGATCTTTCTCCATGATAAATTCTGCTTCAAATACAGACTGAACCGGCTCTGTAGATGTCATATCTGCATAAGATTTTGGTGTACTCTTATCCCAGCGTGCGGAAACTGCACCTTTCTTAGTAAAGAACCCACCAACAATATCATTATGCTCAAAGTTATTGCTATGTTGGCGCCAGATATTTAAATACTCCTCATTAGACATGCCCTTAATAGGTACACCATACCAAGTTGTATTCCATTCTTTTTGAGATATTCCTTCTTGTGGTGTATTATTGCGCTTAGTAAAAGATACTGTATAGGAATCCTCTTGCGTAGGGCCCGCTAAATTGAAGGAATACCCTTGAATATGTTCGCTTTCACTACGCACATCCATATCTAACATAACGCCATCAGCTACACGCCAAGGAATCGAGAACATATAACCATTTTTGTAATCCTTCACCACCGTGTTCATCTTAGTAGCATAGGATTTGTATTGTTCTGGCAAAATAGATGCGGAATCCTTCTGAGATTCCACAATAGATAAAGGTGTATCAGGCGTCTTCTGTAAACCTTCCGCCATAATAGAAGTCGTTCCCAAAGCCATGACAGCTAAGGTTGCCGCAAATAAACGTAACTTCATAGAACCTCCTATAACATATTATCCAAGAACGCTTTCGTTCTTTCGTTCTGCGGATGACTAAAAATTTGTTCTGGTGTTCCTTCTTCTTGAATAACACCATCAGCCATAAAGATAACACGATCCGATACTTCACGAGCAAAGTTCATTTCATGGGTTACGATAATCATCGTCATGTGATCGTCCGCCAATTGTTTAATCGTCTTAAGGACCTCACCAGTAAGCTCTGGATCGAGAGCAGATGTAGGTTCATCAAATAGCATGATTTCAGGATTCATCGCTAACGCACGAGCAATAGCTACACGCTGTTGCTGACCACCAGACAAGCGAGATGGATACATATTACGTTTTTCCCATAACCCTACTTTATTGAGTAGTTGCTCTGCAATCGGTGAGATTTCATCATCTTTCATACCTTTTACCATACGTGGAGCAATCATAATATTATCTAATACCGTCATATGTGGGAACAAGTTAAAAGATTGGAATACCATCCCCATACGAAGCAATAATTCATGCTGAGTTTGAGGAGAAGCGTATTTTACAACCCCATTTTCAGTACTAGCAAGAACCGTACCATCAACGGTAATAGAGCCTCCATCAATCGTTTCTAACTGGCCCAAGCAGCGTAAAAATGTTGATTTACCTGAACCAGAAGGTCCAATAATAGAAACGATTTCTCCTCTATTCATTTTGAGCGACACATCGCGCAATACTGATTGATTATTAAAGCGTTTTTCAATACGCTCCATATTTACAAATGTCATAAGTACCTCTTACGTCGTCATATTAAGTATATAACTAGCACCTCAAGTAAAAGATATCTCATCTACAAAATCGCATCTATAGCATCAAATAAAAGTATCTCACCTATAAAACTAGCTACATCATTACATACGACAAACTATCATAGAATTAGATTAATCTTCGTATACAGCAAATCTTCGTTCTAAGTAATTGAAGATATTCGTTAAAATAAAAGGTAAAGATCAAGTAGAATAATGCTGCCACGAGGAATGCAGAAATATCAAAAGTCACGTTGTACGATAGATTTTTGTAATACGCAAGATATCATTCATCGCCAATACATATACAAGAGATGTATCTTTCAATAAGTTAATCGTCTCATTCGCAAGAGGTGGCAATACGCGTTTAAACATTTGTGGCAAAGATGATGGTACGCATCGTTTGACCATAGGTAAAACCAAGAACCTTTGCCCCTTCATATTGACCGCGTGGAGATCGATTGGATACCGCCGCGGAAAGATTTCACAAAAGTACGCTGCATAGTTTAGTACGAAGGTAACCACTGCAGCCGTTGCATCATCCATTTGAATAGCACCCATCCGTCATGATTGGCAATGCATAAAGTAGACGAATAAAATTTGTAACATCAATGGCGTACCACGCATTAGATATACAAAAGGCATCAACAAATTTTATCGACTACAGGCAGTTTAGATAGTCGCAGTACAAGCTAATATGATACCACCAGGTATAGATAAATACCCATACGACACAGAACAGTGCAATGGTGACCTTTAAGCCCATCCGCAATGGTCGGGATAATCTGCAATAAATAATCTAACATGAAATACTCCTTCAAAACACGAATAGAGAAGAGGCACATGGCCTCTTCTCTAGTGTACATTTCGTTCTTTAATTATCAGTTGTACATACTGACCACAGTACTATTAGTATATCACGAATCGTACTATTTAGCATCGCTCTTATCTAAGATCTGCGCCTAGAGCCCAACCATTTTTTTCAACAATTTTATCAGCAGTACCATCTTTTTTTCATTTCAGCTAAGATACCATTGATTTTTATCGCGTAATGCGGTATCATCTTTGCGGAACCCTACAGCAAAGTTATCAACGCCGTAATCAGTGCCTTCTACAATTTTTGTATTTGCCAGGTTCTTTTTGTCATGAGGTAACGAGCAATAACACCATCAGCGATAACCGCATCGACACGACCAATGCCAAGATCCATGAATGCACTTACGAAAATCAGCATAGGATTTTAATTTCTTTAACAGTCTTACCACTTGGGATCGTTTTTGTAATGCAGATTCACCAGTACTAGCTTGTTGCACACCTACAACCTTGCCAGCTAAAGATCAGATTTACCCTTGATAGCATTATCATCGTTACGAACAACGATGTATTGTTTATCCTTTCATATATGTATCGGAGAACAAAGATATTTTTTTCTCACGTTCAGGAGAAACAGTTAAACCATTCCACAATAGCATCAATTTTTCTTAGATTTTTAACTCCGCTTCTTTGCTGGACCAGTCAATCGCTTTGAAACTCAACATCCATACCAGCGCGTTTAGCAGCCTCTTTAGCCATAGTCGATATCAAAACCCTACGATTTCACCTTTTATCATCTTTTAAAGCCCATTGGTGGGAAAGCTATCATCTAAAGCCAATAACAATTTTCTTAGGTAATTGAGTATCAGCCTTTTTTTAGTGTCACTACCACAACCTGCTTACAAAATGCCATCATAGAAACTGCAGCCAAAACCTACAGCCATCATCTTTTTTTCCAGTTCATAACTATCCTCCACAGCGATTATCGCCTATTTACTAGGTCATAGTATTTCAATACGATTTAGATTCCGTATTAATGATTGTATTATGCTTTAGTTCATTAAAGTTGTAAATAGTTAATTCGATGAATTTTACATTTTTTTATTTTACAGACTCTCCACATATATAGTTTATGATTCTAGATTCATTTGCTTTATGTTTCTGTAGTCCTATATTTATATTTCTGTATACCTATATTGCATGATGCTACGTACTTATACTTTATGACTGCGTATGTTTATGAATGGCCTCAATCATCGCCATTTTATCCTTGTACGCCACCTGATGCAGATCAAAGTGGTACTCACATAAATGCCCACCATGACCATTCATTGCTTGCAGCTCTCGCCATTCCTCAGTGAATCCCAACTATGCTTTCATAATCAACAAAGACGAAATATTCATCCCCAAATATAATGGCACTACGTGAAATAGTCACGAAAAATTTGTCGTCTACGTTTTAACACGAAAGCCCTTTTTCACAAATATAAAGCTTGACTTTCACCTAATCTATGACGTGTCCCACCATATCACGAGCAAACAACAATGCATAATACGCATACGATTACGATCAGTCTGAGGGCATATTTTTACAATCAGCGCAACACAAATTACAATGACCGATGATCCGACCCTAGTCCACTGTATACGCGATGTATGTTCTGAGCTCTGTTGTACGGCACCTGATGAAAAAGCGTTCCATCGCCTCTTGTTTTCGTCATGGTTTACCTCACAAATTGAAAGTCTACTATATGATTTTATTTACGGCACAAGCCCCATCGCTTGTTCTACCTTACGATACATCATAGACTGCTTTTGCATGTGCTTTTGCAGCACCTTCATCTAGAAATTACATCCAGTTCAGGGCTTGTAATCAATTCATTGTAACGTTGTTGAATTGGTTCAAGGGTTGCTACTAATAGATCAGCAATATCGGATTTAAATACACCATAACCTTTACCAGCGTACATTTCTTCGATAGCTTCGTAGCTGTCTTTTGTAATAGCACGGTAGATTCCCATCAAGTTAGAGATGCCAGGTTTATTTTCTTTATCATAGCGAACCGCATTATCAGAATCAGTTTGAGCTCGTTTCAATTTTTTCACGATTAAGTCTGGTGCATCCAAAAGACGGATTGTAGCATTTTGGTTATCATCAGATTTACTCATTTTCTTAGTTGGTTCTTGCAAGCTCATAACGCGAGCACCACCTTCGCCTACCTTGATATCAGGTACTACGAAAGTTTCACCAAATCTACGGTTAAAACGCTCTGCCAAATTACGAGTCAACTCAAGATGTTGCTTTTGGTCCTCACCTACAGGAACATAGTTTGTACCATATAGCAAAATATCTGCCGCCATCAATGGTGGGTACGTAAGCAATGCTGTAGGAATAGAATCCCCTTGCTTTTGAGACTTATCCTTGTACTGAGTCATACGCTCTAATTCGCCAACATAGCTAATAGATTGCATAACCCAACCGAGCTTAACATGCTCAGGTACTTCAGATTGAACAAACAATGTTACCTTTTTAGGATCAAGGCCAACCGCAAGGTACAATGCAGCCAAATTACGAGTGTTTTGAAATAATTCTTTTGGATCTTGCGGTACCGTAATCGCATGTTGGTTAACGATACAATAGTAACATTCATCAGTATCTTGATAGTCTAAGAAATTACGTAAAGCTCCCAAATAGTTACCAAGTGTCACTTCACCACTTGGTTGGATGCCGGAAAATATAACTGCCATAATAGTCTCCCTATATTGAAATAAACCAACAGTGCCGAGGCACTGTTGGTTATATATATTATTCTACGGTTACAGATTTAGCTAAGTTACGTGGTTTATCTACATCTGCACCGCGTGTAATCGCTGCGTAGTACGCCAACAATTGCAATGGTACAACAGCGAGGATTGGAGCGATGAATTTATTTGCACGAGGCACATAGATTGTATGGTCAACGTGTTTAGATAATTCTTCGTCACCTTTCATGCCGATACCGATTACAACAGCTTCACGCGCTTTTACTTCACGGATGTTGCTGATCATCTTATCGTAAACATCCTCTTGTGTAGCCAATGCGATAACAGGTACGCCCTCTTCGATAAGAGCCAATGTACCATGTTTCAATTCGCCACCAGCATATGCTTCAGCGTGGATGTAAGAAATTTCTTTCAATTTCAAAGCACCTTCCATCGCTACTGCGTAGTCGATAGCACGACCCAAGAAGAACGCATCAGATTTGAAGCCATAATGTTTTGCAAAGGCTTTCATATCTTCGTCTACTTCAAAGATTTCATGAATCAAGGATGGTAAGTTTTTAACGCCGCTAAGAATTTCTTCGCCTAAAGCTGGATTCATTTTACCATTTAATTGGCCAAGGTATACAGCGAACAACAAGCCTGCTACTAATTGAGTCGTGTACGCTTTTGTGGACGCTACAGAGATTTCAGGACCAGCCCATGTGTACACTTTGTTATCCGCTTCACGAGAAATACTGGAACCAACAACATTGGTAATAGCCAAGGATTTGGCACCAAGGCGTTTAGCTTCCTTCAAGGCCGCCAATGTATCGGATGTTTCACCGGATTGGCTGATAACGATACATAATGTTTTATCATCAGTCAACGGGTTGCTGTAACGATATTCAGATGCGATTTCCACATCAACTGGAATACGCGCCAAGTTTTTCAATATATTGTTTTTGTTACAAGACCTGCATGGTATGCAGTACCGCATGCAACGATGAGAATTTTTATTGAAAGCTGCTACATCTTCAGCAGTCCAATTTCAACTCATCAAAGATAGCTGTCTTTACCGTCTTCAGAAATATGTGTACCGAAATGTATCACGCACAGCTTTTAGGTTGATCATGAATTTCTTTCAACATGAAGTGTTCATAACCGCCCTTTTTTTCTGCAGCCTCTGCATTCCAGTTAACATGGAATACCTCTTTATCAACAGCTATTGCCTTCACGGTCAAATACGGATACATTATCGCGAGTTACGATAGCTAATTCACCATCGCTTTAAAGATGTATGTATCACGTGTGTAGTTAATGATTGCTGGAATATCGGAGGCAACGAAGTTTTCCCCTTTGCCAAGGCCGATAACCAATGGGTTTTCTTTTTTAGTACAAATGATTTTGTCTGGCTCATCAGCACAGATAATTTCAAGAGCATACGCACCATCAACACGATTCAGCATGCGACGAACAGTACCTACGAAAATCGCCATCGTACATATCCTCTAATAAATGTGCAACCACCTCTGTATCCGTTTCAGATTTGAAATGATACTTTTGCGATGAGTTCCTCTTTTAAAGGCATATATTTTCAATAATACCGTTATGTACAACGGCAAATTTACCATCTTCAGATGCATGAGGATGCGCATTCATATCGGATGGACGACCATGTGTAGCCCAACGAGTATGTCCAATACCTACAGTTCCTTCATTAGGATCCGCTTTCACGATAGTCTCTAGATTAGCGAGACGGCCAACCTTTTTTTGAATTTTAATAACATTTTCAGGACCGATAACAGCAATACCTGCAGAGTCATAACCACGGTATTCTAACTTTGCCATACCGTCCAACAAGAAATCAGATGCTTGATTAAAGCCAATGTATCCTACGATACCGCACATGAGTATATCCTCCTATAACTGGGGGTATTTCTAGCCCCAGCAAAAACTAAGGCTAACTAATTAATGTTCTAGATTAATATTCTATTTAATGTATTAATTATTAATTCAATACAATTCATTCAGATATACTTTTGTCCCCATCGTTACCGATGGGCTTTTTAATACCTGTTACGACATGAATATGCCGGAAGAGCATCCGCTGATGACTCGATCACTCTTCACCTCGTCTACCCTAACGACTGCCTTCGTGGGTACTTGCGCTATTCGCCTTTACGAATTCGGAATTCCTTTCTGTGATATATGGCAGAATCAGTACAAAATAAAATATGTACTGAGGTATATTATACTAAAAAATCGATAAAAAAAGTAAACCACCTCAGATAATTCAAAAAGGAATAAAAAAAGATTGTTTCTATGCTTCACGTCCTTTTCATTGTAAGAAATTATACTTCTATCATTCTAAATTTTACACAATTAGATTTTGTTGTATTTTCAAAAATGTATGTATATAATTTGGGAGATATTAATCATGAATAAAACAACGATTAAAAAGAAACATAAAAAAATAGAAAAAAATAGTTTGTCCTATAGAAAAGTTACGTCGTTGGGTATTACCTGCAGTCCTTGGTGCGCTCTATCAACGTTAGCTATCATTCCAACCTTTAGCAGCAGAAACTCAGCCTAACACTAACATCGCAGTTGTAACCACAACAGAACAAACCAAAACAGTACCATCCGCACAAGGAAGCACATCTCCAAACGGTGCTCTAATGGTATGGAACCACAATCCGAAGTAGATCCTAATACTTTCACAGGCACAACTATCGTTACAGAAAACAAATCCATTGCACATGAGTCGATGACAAACACAACGGCCGATCAGAATGCTTTCATCGGTAAAAATAAAGCGGTAATTGATATTGAAAATAGCGTTTTCGATAAAACAGGCGACACTACAAGCGATGACAACAGCAATTTCCGTGGTCAAAATGCAGTAGTCCTCGGTATCGAGGGTAGCCAAATTAACATCAAAGGTAGCAATATTACATCTAACTCTAAAGGTTCTAATGCAGTCTTTGCCACTGGTGAAGGCTCGGTTATCAACGTAGAAAATACTAATATTCACACAAAAAGCGATTCCTCTCGTGGTTTAGATGCTACTTACAAAGGCACTGTAAATGGCAAAAACCTAACTATCACTACTGAAGGGGCTCACTCTGCTACACTTGCTACAGATCGCGGAGAAGGCACTATCACCGCAGAAGCGGCAAAACTTACGACATCTGGCGAAGGCAGTCCTGTTATCTACTCTACGGGTAATATTATGGTAAACAATGTCAACGGCATAGCGAATAACAGTGAAATTGGCGTCGTAGAAGGTAAAAATTCCATAACCCTTACAAACTCCAATGTAACAGGCTACAAAGATAATGGCTTCATGCTATATCAAAGCTTCTCTGGTGATGCTGAAAGCGGTATTGCTCGTCTGAAAGCAGAGAATAACACACTCACAACTCACGCTACAGGTGCGTTCCTCTATGTAAACAACACCACTGCTGAAGTAGACCTTTCTAACAATGCAATCTCTATGCCGAACACATCTACCCTAGTGAAAGCAGCTGCTGACTCCCGTTGGGGAAAAACTGGTGAGAACGGCGGTCACCTTACACTCCGCACATCTAACCAAGAGCTAAACGGTAATATTATGGCTGATTCAATCAGTACCATCGCTCTAGACATGACAAATGGATCTAGCCTTGTAGGTGCTGTAAACACAGACAACACGGCTAAAGAAGTAACTGTGAAACTCAGCAAAGACTCCAATTGGATACTCACAGGCGACAGCTATGTAAAATCCTTGAGCAACGAAGACACAACCGGCAGTAACATTCAATTGAATGGATATAAACTTGTTGTGGCTGATAAATAATATCAAAAAGCACTACTCTGAATTATTCCAATTTCAAAGTAGTGCTTTTAATTTGTTAAACTTACTTGTATATCAGTTTAAATATATAAATCATCTTTATATAAATCTACCAATAAGCAGATTAAAAATTATGAGTTAAACAGTCTATTAAATAGCACCCATATATTGGCCATAGTTTTAATTCAACCATAGGCTTGTAGTTTTCATCTTTAATTTTATGTTCCAACAAATTTAGATTCTCTAAATCATCTTCCCAGCTTTTGATATAGTCCTGCTTTTCTTCTTCGCTATCAAAGTCTTCGTCCATTTTTGCATCTTTCAATGCATGCCAATATTTCTGTTCGTTGCTTGTCCACTTCACGATGGAACATATCATGTTGATTCATAATCCAAAGACCAAAGTAATAAGGGCCATCACTTAAATCACAGTGCTCTTTAGCCTTTTCACATTCATCTAAGAATAGGCTGTACTCATCTAATATATAATAGGCGTCAATGATATCAAACTCAAAAACTTCATCATTACTTAAATGATATGCTACATCGCCTCCAAGCTTAATTTGCTTCAAACGATCGAGGGCTTGCTTTTTATTACCTAAATACACATCACAATAAAGCAATACAAACTAGTAACTTTCATCCTATTAGGATAGCCTTTTTAATAACTCTTCAAAAATGGCCTTTGCTTTCTCATATTCCTTAAGCTCAAACAAACACACTGCATAGCCAAAGTTCATTTCATAATCGTTCGATACTATTATTCCCTTTTCAAAGGCACGTAAACTTTTCTTCAACTCCTCTACAGAACCTTTCTCTCTATAAGCTGAAAAATGATATAAAGCCAACCCTCTGTAAGTCTCTATATATGGAGAATTTAGCTTTACAGCTGCAGATAGATAGTCATATTCTTTTATATTCCCCTCATCGTTATAATAAAAAGCCAAATTAGTGTAAATTCTCGCTTTTTCAGTATCACTAAGTTCATTAGTATAAGCTTTCAAAGGAACCCTTCCAATAGTTCTATTGAATTTTTTCTCATCCCTCAACACCTGTTCAACAGTTGCTAAAGTACAGGCCACATCCACATCATTAGAATACTCACACATCAAAGTAATTAAATACGTTCTAAAAACGCTCTGCGTATTGCTTTTAGCACATCATAATCACTAAATATAGACGCATTATATGTAGCTTCATATTCTACTTTAAGATTTTCCCAATACTCTTTTATAGCAAGCTTCATATTACACCTTTTTCTATCGAATATATTTCAGACTATATGGCTATAATAACACAAATTACTTCCTATATACGTGCCTATAGTAACTCCTCTCATATAAATTCAAACCATGTTAAAAAGATTTCCTTTAGTCTCTAGCTAGTTCTAATTGCATAAAAACAACCCTCTATTAGATATTCTAAAAATGAATAAAAAAATATCTAATAGAGGGTTATGTTATTTAAACAAAAATAAAAAGCTAATTATATTATGCTCTACCAATAGAAATCAACGTCGCATTTTTTTGCATGTATCAATGTAGTATCAAATAAACGGTATATCCGTATCATCCTGTTTAATAAGTAGCCCAATTTCAGTACAGCCTAAAATAACACCTTGTACACCAGATTTTACCAAATCACCAATAATATCTAAGTATTGTTGTTTAGATTCATTAGAAATAACACCTAAACACAATTCATTGTATATAATATCATTCACAAGTTCAACTTGATCTTCGTTAGGGATAACAACATGAATCCCCCGATTTTCCAAGATACATTTATAAAAATCTTGTTGCATCGTGTACTTGGTACCGAGTAGACCTACCTTTGTAATACCTGATTTTTCTAACTCTACTGCAGTCATTTCCGCAATATGAAGAAGAGGTATGTGAATATGTCTTTCTATTTCATCCGCTACTTTATGCATTGTATTCGTGCATATAACAATATAATCAGCACCAGCCTTTTCTAAAGATTGAGCCGCATCGGATAAAATTTCAGCGCTTCTATCCCAATCTCCATTTGCCTGACACTTTTCTATCTCTTCAAAATCAACGCTATATAAAATACATTTTGCCGAATGTAAGCCACCCAAAACTTGCTTAATAGTTTCATTCAAAACTTGGTAATACGTAATCGTACTTTCCCAGCTCATTCCCCCAATTAAGCCTATTGTTTTCATAATATCACCCTCTAAACTTAGAATAAACCCAAAATAAAAAGATTATTCATTATGATTATTCAATTTTAAAATATCACTCATCTCTAAACCTCCTATATATGTTCCTGCAGCGACTTTACGTAGGACGGAGCAAAGGGACATATATAGGAGGGTATACCTTTAATATAAAAGTTGTAGAATGGAACCAAACGGAATGGTATCAAACTACTCATCAAGAGTTATTCAGCTAACCCTTGTTCTCTACCGATAATATCAGCGATTTCTTCACATAATGATTGTAATGTTTCTTGGTCTGGACCTTCTGCCATAACGCGAATGAGTGGTTCTGTACCGGATGCACGTACAAGTACGCGACCTTCGTCACCGAGCTCTCCTTCAGCTGTTACGATAGCAGCTTTGATAAGGTCATTGTCTTCCCAGCCAGTTTTTGTAGCGACCCGAACATTTACAAGAACTTGTGGGTATTTTGTCATAATGCCGGCCAACTCAGAAAGAGGTTGCTTTTTTTCTCCTTCATAAGAGCCGCCACTTGAACAGCTGTTAACATGCCGTCACCAGTGGTATTGTGATCTAAAAAGATTACGTGACCAGATTGTTCACCACCAACGGAAAGATTATGTTCACGCATGTATTCCAATACATATCGATCACCAACAGCAGTGGAAACCGTTTTCATACCAAGTTCTTCTGCTGCTTTATGGAATCCGATATTACTCATAACGGTACCAACTATGGTATCACCTTTAAGTTTGCCTTCTTCTTTCAACTTAAGAGCGCATAACAACATGATTTGATCGCCATCGAGAACTTGACCTTTTTCATCAACCAATAAACAGCGGTCAGCATCGCCATCATTAGCAATACCAAGGTCTGCATTATGTTGTTGCACGGCTACTTGCAATCCTTCGATATGCGTAGAACCACAGTGATGATTGATGTTCAAGCCATCTGGATTCACATTAATATTGATGACTTTAGCCCCTAGTCCAGACAAAATTTCTGGACCTACACTAGACGCGGCACCATTGGCACCATCATAAACGATAGTCAACCCTTCAAGGGACGTATCGATTGTGTGACGTACAAAGTGAGCATATAAATGAGCCAAGTTACTATTAAACTCAATTTTACCTATACCATCACCCTGTAGGACGTGCTAATTCATTATCTGCACTTTGACGAACATATTTTTCCAATTCATCTTCCACTTCATCAGGTAATTTATAGCCATTGCTATCAAAGAATTTAATGCCATTATCTGGATATGGATTGTGAGATGCAGAAATAACAGCACCCGCATCAAACCCTTGTTGACGTACAAGGTACGCTACTGCTGGAGTTGGGATAACGCCTGCAATCACTACATTACCGCCAACAGAACAAATGCCCGCTGCTAATGCACTTTCAAGCATAGAACCAGAAATTCGCGTATCGCGACCAATCAAGAACGTAGGATGTTCCTTTTCCTTACCAAAATGCGTTCCTGCCGCACGACCTAAATGATAGGCTAATTCTGGCGTTAAAAACTCATTAACAACACCACGTACACCATCTGTACCAAATAAACGAGCCATAATTATCCTCCTCTAAGGATTTGTGAAAGTTTCACAAGTCTATATATCTACCGTGTGTATCATTTCAATAATTACTGTTGTGTATTATATCACAATATAGAAAGCATACCTACTATAAAGTCACATCTATATTACATAAATAGTATGAATCTATACTGTAATTCAATTCATCAGTATAATTCCCCACTAATTAGGTTTTGCGTATTTTGCCATACATAAAATGGCTGTTTCCGCACCATCAAGGGCAGCACTCATAATTCCCCCTGCATAGCCAGCCCCCTCACCCATAGGATAGAAACCTCCTACAGTAGGAGAAATGCGTTCTTCATTGCGTCCCATACGAAGCGGTGCAGAGGTGCGCGTTTCAACGCCTGTCATACACACCGCAGGATTATCAAATCCTCGGATGCGACGACCCCAGTATGGCAAGGCCCGCTCTAATACGGATGTGACGAACGGTGGCAAGCAATCATGTAAATCGCAATTTCACGACACCTGGCTCGTAGCTATATATACTATTTTGTACACTAGGTGCTTGTGAAAGCCCTAAAAACTGCCCTACTGTTTGTGCAGGTGCATGGAAATTAGATCCGCCCAACTCATAGGCCTTTTGTTCCCATTCTCGTTGGAATGCAACGCCATCTAATGGATGAGTACCAAAGTCATCTGGACCTACGTTAACCACGATAGCACTATTAGCAACACCGCTGTTCCGAGCGTATAAGCTCATGCCATTTACGACAACGCCACCTTCTTCAGAGGCAGATGCTACTACTTGACCTCCTGGGCACATACAGAAGCTATATGCAGTACGGCCTGATTCTTTATCATGGTACACGAGGGAGTATTCTGCTGCACCGAGGCCCAAGCTAGATGGTTCCACGCCATATTGGGACTCATCGATTACAGCCTGATCATGTTCAATACGAACACCGATAGCAAATGGTTTTGCCGTCATTTCCACATTGCGTTTATAAAGCATCTCGTATGTGTCACGCGCACTATGGCCTACACCAGACAAAACAACAGTCGTATCAATACGCTCACTACCATTAACTTCAACGCCTACGATACGGTCATTTTCAATAAACAAATCCGTTACCTTAGAACCAAAACGGACTTCACCACCCCATTCGATGATGCGCTCACGCATGGCTTTTACCATAGTACGCAATTTATCTGTACCTACGTGAGGTTTATGTTTATATAATATTTCTTCAGGCGCACCAAACTCAACAAAGTATTTAGATATCTCATGTAAACGCGGATGGGTAATGCGAGTTGTCAACTTACCATCGGAAAAAGTTCCTGCGCCACCTTCCCCAAATTGTACGTTGGATTCAGGTTTAAATATGCCCTTTTTCCAAAATGTCTCTACATCATGACTACGTGTATCTACATCTTGACCGCGTTCAAGCACGATTGGGCGATAGCCTTCACGAGCTAGGTAAAAGGCTGCCAGCATCCCCGCAGGGCCAAAGCCCATAACAACAGGACGATGAGCTAATGGTACGGACCCAAAAACAATAGGTTCTGGATCTTCTGCAGCAAATACAGATACATCCTTTTCTTTACCAAGCTTTTTCATGACTTGAGCTTCATTATGAACCTCAATGAATAGGGTATATACAAAAACAATGTTTGGCTTCTTACGAGCATCTACGGCACGTCGAACAACATGAATCGTTTCGATAGCGCCACGTAACGGGGGATATTTCTTTTCTACAATACTTTTGATATCCGACTTAACCGTAACAGCCACGCGGAGATTTATTATTCTAATCATATCTTTCCTATTAAAGCCTCCCTTTTAGGTGAGCCTACTTCTTTAATCTTTGACCAAAATTCTTTACCACTTGATCTGTAAGAAAAATAGTCATACATCTTTATTATACAACACTACTATAAAAAGCTAATATATAAATCATAAAAAGGCCCTAATAGAGAAATATTCACTCTATTAGGGTCTTCATCGCAAGATTTCAAAGCCTCACAAAAAACTTATCATCCATTAAGTACTTTCTTTTGTATTTCTACTTTCACCCGTACCGTTGTGGTATTGCTATTAACTCCATTCGGTAATACTAAATTATAGTTACCCTGTACAGTTTCAGTAGCACCCGATACATCGATAGGTTCTGTTTGTATTTCTGTAACGGAATCAATCATTTCTTCACGACCTGTAACTGTTAGTTGCGTTGGTGTAGCAGACGTGGATTTAACTTCATAACCTTCTGCTACTGTACCAACAGTCGGAACAGTAATAGGAACTGCCTTTTCTTTACGTAATAAGTTGAGTTCATATTGTGCTTGACCTTGGTTTGGATTAATATGTACATCCAGTACATTACCTGCCGTATCCCAAGCTTCTAAAGTACTAACAGCGCTAAAGTTCTTCGTTTGACCAGCCACATTGACTTTCATGACAACCTTGCTCACTGCATTAACTTGTTGCTTACGACCAGAAACAGTTACCTCTTTCGGCACAATCGTTACCGATTTCAAAGCAATATCATCAGAGAACTTACCGATTGGAACTATTTCAACAGGAATCGTTTTCTCTGCATATTCATCAACATTGATGGTGATGGTATCTGGTTTAACCTCCACAAGATTCATTCCTGCCGGAGGCGTAAAATTAATAGTTACATTATTTTGACCTGGTTTTACACCAGATGCATCAATATAAGCTCGTAAATTATCTGATTTCATAGACATAATGGTATCACGTGGACCAGCCAGAACAACACGGACCACATCTGGTGCATCTTCTATGATATAGCCAGAATTGAGATTTTGAACCTGTACAGGTATTGTGTAGGTTACTTCCATCACAGGGTTCTGATCGCGCATAATAAAGAACCACATGACGATAGCTGCTAACAAGGATAATAATTTAGCAGGCCAATTGCGTTTCAAATGAATCATCATTTATTTGCCCTCCATTTCCACATACTAGTAATGGTTTGACGAGGGCGTTCCATAAAGGTGCGCAATGCCTCTTTAATTTGATCCTCTGGTAAATGGCGATAAATATGACCGCCATATGTATAAGAAATGGTCCCTGTTTCCTCACTGACAACGACTACAACAGCGTCAGTTTGCTCAGACAAGCCAATAGCTGCACGGTGACGTGTACCTAGTTCAGTACTCAATGTGCGGTCCTCAGTCAACGGCAACAAAGCAGCCTGCTGCACGAATTCGCCCATCACGAATAATCAAGGCCCCATCATGAAGCGGTGTACTAGGAACAAAGATATTTTTAATCAACTCGCGGCTCAATACAGCATCGATAAGAATACCAGTATCTACAAAGTCATTGAGACCTACTTCACGTTCAAAAACGATAAGTGCCCCCGTATGTTCGCGAGACATAACGCGAGCCGCAGCCATCACTTCATTAATGGCCATATCCATTTCTTCTTCGTTTACATTTTGTGCCTTGCTGAAAATTCGTCCACGCCCCAATTGTTCTAGAGCACGACGCAATTCAGGTTGGAATACAACCGGTAACGCAAAGAGAAGAACGGTCATACTTTTGTTGCAAAAATCCAGTTGATAACGTATAGATTTAACAGATGACTCAATAAATTAAAAATTGCCAATATAACGAGACCTTTTAAAAGAGAAACGGCCCGTGTATCTTTAAGCAATTTATATAAATAGTAAATACCAATAGCAACGATTATGATATCAACAATATCAAGAAGCCTAAAAGGTATGTATAAGTGCGTCAATATGCATAAAAATAGCTCCTTATACAAAATAATAAGGTACAATCAATTCTTTGACTGTACCTTATATTTTAACTCATTTTGAGAGTACTGTAAATTTATAAACAAACGCTGAATGAGATTTTATTAGATGTTTTGTGTTTCAATCCATACATCCATTTGGCCACCACAGACCATGCCTTCTTTAACAGCTACGTCATCATCAAGGAGAACATCAATACGACGGTGAGCTTCTTTTTTATTCAAGGAGTCCACAGCACTTAGGCGGATTTCATTTTCTGCACGACCGCCGCCAATAGTGCCAAAAATAGATCCATCAGGAAATACAACCATAGATGTACCAGCTTTACGAGGTGTGGATCCACGAGTATATAAAATAGTCGCTACTGCTAAGGTTTCGTTTTTACGTTCACTAAGATATTCAATAAACTCACGATTCATGGATCACTCTACCTTTCCGCAATGAGCCGCCTTTTTTACCACGTACCACTGCCAAATATTCACTAACGATAGATAATGCAATCTCCTCAGGTGTTTGTGCACCAAGGTCTAGACCAATTGGAGCATAAATCATATCTAACTCATCTTGAGTCCAACCCTGCTCACGCAACACTTCAAAAGCGTGATGGATGCGTTTTTGGCTACCCATAACGCCCATATAGGTAGGCAAGTAACCACGCAATTGTTCTAAACATATATTATCGTACTCATGAGCACGCGTCACAATGATAAAGCCATTATATTCATCAAGAGGTAAATCATTCTTGAAGTTTCTAAAGGTAAGCACTTACGTGTAACACGTTCATCAAAGAATTCAGGAACTACATATTCTGGACGGTCATCTACAACTGTAACACGACAGCCAATAAACAACAGCAAATCAGTAATAGCTCGGCTAACATGACCTGCGCCTAATACGAGAACTGACGGATCATTTTCTACAGGTTGTACGAAACACTCCATTTCGCCTACCATACAGAGAGAATTTAGTTTTGCTTTATCTACAGTAAATCCTTCAATAGGAGTTCCGTATAGAACCCTTCCATCTTCAGCATAAATAGTCTTATCCCCTTGACGAGGACCGGATAGAACAGTAACCATCACAGTAGTTTCAGTAACCTGTAGACGATCTTTCATCACATCATAAATTGTTTCCATCTAGATTCCTTTCATAATCCCAAGCGGTAACAGCCTCTAAAACGCCACCACCAACAGCTAGAGATTTATCTGAAATACTATAACAATGAGACTCTTCACAACGAGCATCCACATCAGCCAACTTAAAATGATCTGATACGATAAGCCCACTTTTTAAAATGCCTCGTAGAATACCTGTAATTTTTGCTCTTACTGGTTCTTCATCAACATAACCAATTACTTCATTAGCTTGTACAGAATCCCCAATATGACGTTTTGCTGTAAATAGTCCAGCCTTTGGAGAATGAATAACGCGCTCATGAGTGTAGCCACCTACATTTCCAGGGATACCTGTATTAGGTTGAGCTGGTCCATCATAGATACAGCGACCTAATGAATGACCACGCATCGTTTCAATGACCACATCTACATCTTCTCCAGCAGTAAATCCAGGGCCAACACCGATAACGAGCTCTGCATCATCTCGTTTTGTTACCAAGATTCTTTTTACTCAAAATAGCATCGACTACAATCTCTGGTTTTAAAGTGTCCAATAATTCCTCATATGAGCTAGTGACAACGGGAATGATTTCCTGTGCCAATGTATCCTTCACTTCACCAATAGACACATGACGAGCAACAAAACGTTCCAAAATCATTTCTCCACGATGAACCGCATTACCGTAACATACTTCGCGGCGAATCATGGTAGGAATCGCTATTTCACTAATTACAACGGGATAGCCCGCCCGTCTCAATCTATATACAGCGCCGGAAGCAATGTCTCCGCCTCCACGCATGAGTACCAATGGTTTCATAATGCCTCACTTTCACGATGTTTCAAACGCTCAAAATCATCGGGTGTATCGATATCGTCGCCAATATCATCACTAATCCATAATTTCACGACATGGGCTTTACCATCACCATGAATAATGGTCTTACCCCTTGATCCCCTTGAATCTGTTGTAAATAATCAAACCAATGAGAACCAAAGAGAACGGGATTTCCCGAGTGATAATTTGCCCCATAATGTGGAACGACGATAGTTTTCGGATGAAAGTTTTCATTAAACGCACGAATGACCTCGTGTACAACAGCACTCGTCAGAAGTGGTTGATCTCCTACTGAACAGAGAATACCGTCTAGCGGTATGGATGACGTATTCATCAAATGACGTACTCCCATCGCTATGGATACTCCTTGCCCCAGTTCAGGATGGTCATTTCGAATGGCTTCAAAACCATAGCTTGTGACAATAGGTTCTAGTTTCTCATGATCATCACCAGTAACTGCCACAAAAGGTAGCTTACAGGACATAGTAGAAGCTACCTGTCCACCCCATCCACATTGAAGAGCCCCACAGACCGCATCTAGAACAGTCTTACCACGCCAGGGTAAGAGTTGCTTATTACATCCCATGCGCTTGGATTGCCCTCCCACAAGGAGGACAATGCCAATATGCAAAGGACGACGGTCTATGGGGTCTCTCATGGGAATAAAAGCGGTATCACAATTTGCTTTCATAATAGTCATGAGTACCTACCGACATTGAATAATGCGACGGATTTCACAACTTGCTTTATATCCATCAGCCAAAATGATAGCCGTAAATATCGCTATCAACAATATGATCAATAAAATCATCGATAATGCGATGTTGCACTGTTTCATAACCAGTACAGAATAATATTTTCTTGCCTTTACTATATTGGAATAAACCTTGTTTATGCAAAACAAGATCAGCCAACATACGCGGAGTTACAATAGCCCCCATATCGCGTTTTACGATATCTTGAACGAGCTCGATATTATGTACGTGCTCATCATCTAATGGGGCCCCTAGCATTTGTAGATTTACGAGACCAATCGTAGTCTTTGTAAGAGATGGAATGACAGGCTCAGTCGTCTTAGGCGCCTTGAGCCATTTTTCCTTCGCCCCATCGGCTTCTACAACAACTTGCCAATTTGGATGTAACTTGGCTAAACCATCGATAAGATCACAATCTAAGGAGTCTACTTTTGTTCCTGTAATTCCAGCGAACCACGCACCACAATAGCCACGTAAAAGTCGGTCAGTACAATACTCATCAGCTTCATTAATATTACGAGTATAAATCGGTTCATAATGAGCCACCTGAGATTCATAGAGTCGAGTTGTAGTCGTAACTACGATTGGCTGACCTTTCAGCCGTCCATATTCTACTAGTTTTGAAAGCACAGTCGTTTTACCGCCTGCCCCAACAAGGGCAACGATTCCCGGCTGAATCAATCGATTCCAATAGGATGTTTGTGATGTCATAGAACCAGGCCTCCTTAGAAAGTAAAAAGGAACTAGAAATCTCTATACTTTTATATTTCTCGTCCATAGCCATAAATACCTTCTCAGGTGTCATAGGTAATGTACGAATATCCGCACCAACTGCATTTTTAATGGCATGTTGGATAGCAGGGCACCCCGTATTGATGACAACCTCACCAATAGATTTAGCTCCGAAGCCACCTGTAGGCTCGTAAGATTCTACAAAGTCTGTATGTAATTCACCAATATCCTGACGGGTTGGGATTTTATAAGTCATAAGATTATTTGTTTCCAAACGACCATTGTTGGAATAGCGTACATCTTCATATAAAGCCATGCCGATAGCTTGTACCACACCACCCTCAACTTGAACGCGAGCCAATTTAGGGTTGATAACAGTACCGCAATCAACACAAGAATAGAAATGAAGAGGAATAACCTTACCGGTTTGTTTATCTACCTTTACCTCAGCAATAGATGCCATAAATGGAGGTGGAGACGTATGACTGCCCCATGTAGCGAAACCAGACAATTGCTCCGCATTAGCACCAACTAATAATTTTGGTGCCAATTGATGGATATCCATTGTTTTGAGCACCATCTTTTCGTGGTAGCTACAACGCCGTCAAAGTCAACGTTCTCAACGTCGGTTTCAAAGAATTGAGCAAATTTAGCAATAATCTTAGTGCGTAATTCTTCTGCAGCCATCTTAGCAGCAGTACCCTGTTACATAGGTTGTACTAGATGCGTAGGACCCTGGATCGAATGGTACGATATCTGTATCTGATTCAATAACAGTCATATATTCCATAGGACAGCCGATTACTTCACAGGCCATTTGAGTTAATACGGTATTAGACCCCATGCCCATATCAGAAGATCCCAGTATACAATGTATAATTACCATCGTCACCAAGTCGGATTTCAACAGATGCTACGTCGATATTTGCGACACCAGAGCCTTGTAATGCTAAAGCCATGCCAAGTCCACCGCGATAGCGCTCATCGATGTCCCAAGAATGAGGGCGTTCATCCCAACGAGCCATTTCTTTTACGCGATTTACGGTATCTTGGAAAAGACCAGAATCAAGATATTCATCTGGAGCATATACTAAGCTTTGTTCACCTTCCGCTATTAAGTTCTTCTGACGTAGTTCAGCTGGATCAATCCCCATTTTGTCAGCTAACTGGTTTACTGCACATTCTAATGGCCACAATGCTTCTGTTGCACCATACCCACGGAAAGCACCACCAGGAGTTTGGTTAGTATACACACCCTCTGTACCATAATGAACAGCAGTCGCTTTGTTGTATAAAGGTACAGATTTATGTTCACCAGCCGTTGTAGTAGTGAAGCAATGAGTTGCATGTGCACCAGCGGCTGTGATGGAGTCCATATCAATAACTTTAATAATGCCATCTTTTGTAGCACCTACACGGATTTTCCATTCACGAGCATGACGTGTAGTAGAGCAAGTTTGTGCTTCTGTACGATCGTATAAAAGATAACAAGGTTTTTTCAATGTCCACGCTACAAAGGCCGTCATAATTTCTGTACAAGCCGTTTGTTTAGAGCCGAAAGCCACCGCCGATACGAGGCTTTAATAACACGGACTTTTGTGGCCGGAATACCGAGTGCACGAGCGATGTGACGGCGTACATGGAATACGATTTGCGTAGAGGATACGATAACTACACGACCTAGCGCATCTATATATCCAAAGCTTTGGAATGGTTCCATCGTTGTTTGGCGTGTGGCCTGGTCAAAGTATGTACCTTCTGCCACGTAATCACATTTAGCGAGTTCTGCTTCCACATCTCCTACCCGTTTGTGATAGGATACGCAAATATTGCGTTTGTAATCTTGACCTACGGGGATATTGTTATGAATATCATCCTCAGGATGTACTATAGTTTCATGGTCGATAGCAGTGTGCATATCAAGTACAGGTTTCTGTACTTCGTATTCAACCTTGATAAGCGGCATTGCTTTAAGCGCTGTAGCTTCATCTTTTGCTACGATGAGAGCTACTTCGTCTCCAACATAGCGAACTACAGGGTCCAAGATGAGCGCATCATAAGCGGATGGCTCTGGATATGTTTGACCTGCTAATGTGAATCGCGTATTAGGCACATCTTCATAAGTAAAAATAGCTTCTATGCCAGGGATCAATTTGGCTTTAGATGTATCAATAGATTTGATGCGCGCTTGAGCATGAGGGCTACGAAGAGCCTTAATAACGAGCGCATCTTTGGGAACAAAATCGCCAGTATAAGACGGTTTACCAGACAAAATACCTTTGGAGTCAACTTTGTCATAGGACTTACCAATATGCTTGTTCATCATTATAGGCCTCCTTCTAAGAATTTACGAACTCCTCGAAGTTGTGATTCATAACCAGTACAGCGACATAAGTTACCTATGAGGTATTCGCGAATCTCATCATCGCTAGCCTTTGGATTTTTGCGTTTCAAATTAATAGCACTCATCATCATGCCAGTTGTACAAAAACCACACTGATCTGCGCCTTCACTTGCGATACAAGCCGCTAATAATTCAGCTTCCTCTTGTAAAGCCTTCTAATGTAGTAATTTTATGGCCTGGCGCACGAAATGTAGGGTATGCACAGGACAAAATAATTTCGTCATCCACCCATACAGTGCAAAGGCCACAGTTTGTAGTATCACAGCCACAGCGGACACTGTAATAGCCAAGATTACGCAATGTGTCTAGCAACATCTCATCAGTTGGCACATTAACAGTTACATTTTTGTTATTAATATTAAGTACGAGTTCCATTATTGTGCCACCTCCTTAGCTAAGCGTTGAACCATTGCTTTTACCATTTCCATGCGATATTCTTTGGACGCATGAGAGTTAGATTGATACACTAGTTCTTCAGATGCCAATTGACCTGCCTCTTTTGTGGCAGATAATCCTTTTTCTGAAAGCAAAGCACTTGCTTTAACAGCTAATTGAGGTACACCAGGTCTTGTACCGATATACAATTCAACGCCTTTTTCATCATGGCGAAGAGCACCTGTCAACAACGGGAAATCACCACGAGAGATGCGAAGGGCTTCAACAGCTACAGGTACATCTACTTTAGGGATGCGAATCTCCACGAGAATATCACGTTCTCTATATGTCATATAATCTTGCATGGACATACGACCGCCTTTGAAGGTAACGATGTCTGCATGCACTGCCAATAGCGCAGGGATGATATCAGAGAAGCCAAACTTACTTGCTACAGAACCGCCCATGGTAGCAGTATTTCTAAATTGAACGCCAAGAATCTCCTTAACGCCTTTAACTACGGCACCGCCGCAGAATTGTTGTAAAGGCTCAAAGCGTTCCACATCTCCTTGTGTCGCCATAGCGCCAATTACAAACTCCTTATCTTCTTCACGAACATAACGCAAATCAAGACTCGCCATATCAATCACTGATGGCCAAGTTCGTCGTCCTAGACGCAGCCAACAGCCGCCTGCTAGCATAGGAGCAGTTTTGTTCTTTGTGGCTAATTCATAAGCCTCTTCCACCGTCTTCGGTTGTAATACTTTCATAAATGCTAACATAATCTGTCCTCTCAATGGTATACTAATACTAACAGAATTACGGTGCTAACTATAAAAATACAGTTCTCACCAAACTACAAACTTAACAAAAACTATAGAATCTCATGCATTTCTTATACTTTTTATTTTTACCAATTATTTACCACTAAATCTACGATGAAAGATATAAATTTACAGGAAATTTGCAAAGAATTACATATTTATGAATTTGGAATTGCCTCATGGCCACTACCTGAACAGGCCAAAACTATTTTTATTTGAAAGCAACCCATGCCCCTTTCACTACGGCAGATGTGGAGGCAAGACTACTAGGAACGACTCAGTTTATCCCAAAAAGTGCCATCGTTTGTCTATTCCCGTACCATGTACAACACAAAGGCCATGCCAATCTATCGCGCTATACATGGTCAACAGATTATCACCTGGTCATTAATGAATATTTAGAACGTCTTATTGAAAGATTACAAATAATTGATGACTCGGCTCAGTTCTCCATTCATTGCGACACCTCTCCTTTAGCAGATCGGTACATGGCCTACTTAGCAGGTCTCGGCTTTTACGGAAAGAACAACTGTTTTATCAGCCCTAAATGGGGTTCTTATGTCGTTATTGGTACGATTTTAACAACACTAGAACTCAAACCAAATGCCCCTCTTGAGCAGTCCTGTATAGGGATGCAATCGTTGTATTACAGCATGCTTAGGCCAATGTTTGAGCCATGACGAATTTTAAATTCGCGACTTGTAAAAAGCTACTTAACTCAGAAAAAGGAGAACTCACCGATGAAGAGGAACAGATTCTCGCTAAAACACCACTCGTATTTGGTTGTGATGTGTGCCAAGAGGTGTGTCCTCACAACAAAGATATTCCAACTACGCCCATCCCAGAATTCCAACAGATAGAACCGTATGTCAATATAGACGAACTAGAAACACTAACGAACAAAGAATTCAAAGCAAAAATACGGTCATCGAGCCTTCTCGTGGCGAGGTAAAAAATACTAATAAGAAATCAAGAGATTATAGATAGAAAAAGTAAACTATAATATTCAATAAAGCATAATAATTAACAAATACGCTTATAATAATAATTATTATTAAACAAACTAACAAAAATTTGATAAAGCATTAGCAACATAATCTACAAATCTTTTAGAATCAAAAAGAGATGGTCTAAATGAACTATACCTTCAAAAATTGTGTCCAAAATTTTTGGGGTACAGTTCAAGAAGTCGTCTCTTTTAATAGTTATTTAATTTCGTAATAGTTCAACTCATCCAAACTCTTTACCAAGAGCAGGGATATATATTTCAAGAAACATATCTACCTCAGGCATATTTAGAGTTTTTCAACTTAGCTAAGATAGAGTCATGTGCCTCTTTAAACTCATCATTCCCTGCCTTGAGCTCTTTGACGCATTTCATATAGGCTGAAATTATATCGGCAGCCTTAACGAGAGGCCATTCTGGACTAGTCTCTGCATCAACAAGTATAGGCTTATAAACAGATTGTAACCGGTCTGGCAAGGTTGATAGCATTTTTTCTTGCGCCAAAGTTTCAACCTCACCATACAGTTCACGCAACTTTGGATCAAAATACTTGATTGGTGTCGGCATATCTCCTGTAAAGATTTCGCTCACCTCATGATACATAGCTATGACAGCTACCTTATTAATATCTACATTTCCCACCGAAGTATTCATTTTTTTATAGCCCCTAAGTTGTGCGCTACCATAGCCACTTCAAGGCTATGTTCTTGAATATTTTCTATTTCCGTATTTCGCATGAGGCTCCATCGATTGATAAAGCGCATGCGTTTTAAAAATGCAAAAAATGAACTCATATGTCCCCCATTACACAATAGGTCCTTAAATTACCCCACGGAGTTTAAATCCATAATCAAGGAATTGTACAGCTTCATCCCAACGGTTATCATCATTTAGCATAACTACAATCATAGTATGGCCCTTCCGTGTGGCAGACGCAATCAAACATTCTCCTGCTGCATTTGTAAAACCTGTTTTCAAGCCATTTGCACCTGGATATTTATTGCGAATAAAAGTGGTTTGTAGTACGAATTGTTTCTGGTGCACGGTTTTGATACGGCACCTTGTAATAATCATTAGCAACCTTGTCACGGAACATTTGGTATTTCATGCCATAGGCTGCAATCATCGCTAAATCACGAGCCGTAGAATGGTGACCCTTTTGTGTTAATCCATGAGGGTTCAAGAACACACTATTCTTTGCACCCGCTTTTGCAGCAATGCGAGTCATATCCTTAGCAAATTTATCTACAGAACCACTTACATTTTCGGCTACTACAACGGCCGCATCATTACCACTAGCAACCATCATACCTTCAAGAACACCTTCCAATGTAATCTGATCGCCTACGCGAACCCCAAGGTTTGATTCTTCCATGCTCGTTGCATAGCTACTTATAGTAGCTAATTCATCAAGCTGTGTGCCCTTTAATTCTAAAGCAGTTAACAAGGTGACCATTTTTGTAGTACTAGCTGGATGCATCCACTTATCTGGATTCTTTGCAAATAAAATTTCTTTTGTATCTGCATCAATGAGGACTACGGCCTCACCAACAGTAGAAGGAGGTGCAATGTATGCAGCTTGAGCAACACTAGCACCTATAAATACGATTCCTATAAAAGTTATGGCCAATACCAATTTCTTATAAAACATATGAATATTCGTCGTTAAAAGTGTCATCACTCTCGTTCTACCTTCCAGTATCTTAACTTTCAAGACTATCATCTAGTGCTACATTTGTAGCAGTTGCTTTCTTCTTTGTCCCTTTAATTTCACCTGTCGATGTATCTACATTTTGAATATATACTACACGTTGAGGATATGGAATATCGATGCCATATTTATCAAAAAGGCATCTTTTACATCAGACATAATGCTATATTGAACATCGAGAAAATCATTCGACTTAACACGAGCATAAGCAGCGATTCGTACAGAATTATCTCCAAATTCAGAGATACCTATTTCCATATTCTTCGGATTAAGGACACGTTTATCTGCTGCAAAAATATTTTTTAAGATTTTTATTGCCTCATGATGATCATTATTATAACCAATGTCAAACGTAAATGGGATAACCCGTTCTGTAGTATAAACAATGTTAGTTACAGCTTGTGATGTAAGAAGAGAATTAGGTATGTATACATTCTTTTGATCTTTTGTAGTAATAACTGTATACATAAATTGAATTGATTTAACACTGCCGACTACATCACCTACCTGAATAACGTGACCCGCTCTAAAAGGTTTGAAGATAAGAATTAATAAACCAGATGCTAAAGTTAGAAAGGTTATTCTGTAAGGCGAGACCAATACCTAAACCAAACGCACCAAAAGCAGCTATAAAGGATGTTGTAGGAATACCGATTTGGTTTAAGCAAATCAATACTAACCCTACTAGCAAGGCATAATTAATAATTTGAGTGATAAAGCTCATTGCTGCTGAGTCATAGGAAGCTTTTGTCATAATGCGAACTGCAAAAGCTTTTACCCATTTAATAGCATATCGCCCTATCCAAAATAAAATTAATGCTAATAAGATATTTCCAGCTTGTGCAAAAAAACCAGTCCCTTATTTGAATTAATATATTAGCGTCTTTAAAAAGAAATTCAGAAACAGCACTTAAGAAATTAGCCATAGTAACCATCCATAATATAAATCTATACAATAACAAATATACGTCATCAACATAATAGCAATATAATAACGGTAAATATATATGCTATAATTTTACATATGCATTTGCAATACGATAATAAAGATATTATATCGTTATATTCCATATATAACAATCATAAAACTAGGGAGACTTACATGTTCAAAAATCTATACGAAGCACCCCAAGAACTCGCTACTGGAGGCTATGTAACTAGAGAGTTACACTCCGTTACGGTACACTTTGACGATATCCACTATTCTCTTTCGAGCGGACAATTAAATGGTGGCTATCACCATACGCTAGCGGTACGCAACCAACAGCTAACATATCAAATCGAAACAGAAAAAGATTTACCCGGTGGCTCTGTAGCCGATTATTTGGCTCAAGAATTTGAACATATTGATACTCCTGTTCATTTTAGTACAGCACTTCTCACGTCTGCCACAATGCATCTACACGCCTATGCCAAAGTTGAAGAACATGATACTATCGTGGAAACTATCGTGACTGCAGGCTATGAAAAAACGGCACATCGCGCAGGTACAGGCTATTGTTATGAAGAGCGTGATGGAGACTTCATAGTGCCAGGCACAATTAATATCCTCGTATTTACAAATAAAGCTTTTAACAGATAGCGCTATGGTAAAAGCTATCATGACGATTACCGAAGCTAAAAACCGCAGCCCTACAAGATTGGAATGTTGAAAGCGTACGACTCCATCCGTTTATTAATGAAGACATTCCTGACGCAATTACGAAAGAACGCAAAACATCTGCCACAGGTACCTCTACAGATGGTATCGTTCTCACCATCGATACAAATGGAGATATCTTAACCGATGCTGGTTCCTTCTCACTATTTGGAGACACTTTAGCCAAGGCCGTCTATGTAGGCGTACAAAGAGCACTAGAAAATGCTATTGGAGCTGAATAATCCTATCTTTGTGATATCCAAAAACATCTAGAATGCCCCCAAATTATCATTCAACACCCCACTCATATATGAAAAATATAATATAATGAAAAACCGCACATCCTAGGCGATCGGAATGTGCGGTTTATTGCATATAAAACTGTTACATATAGTATAATTCTTGAAAATGAATATCAAATTAAATTTTGAGATATTTTTCTCAAACTTTTATTAAATTAATTATTAGATCAAAAGAATCATTATGTTCCATGAATATTATGTGCTTTTTAATAATCATAGAAAAATTGTTGTAACTTTTTAAGATTTTTTTAGTTTTTGTAAGCCCTAGCATCAATAAAATACGCGCTTTTTGTGGACTTAAAGTATCACATACTAGATAGTTTGCCAGTGCATCTTGTGGCACTGCAGATACCATACCACTACCGGTACGAGAAGCACGTACCGTTGGAAACTTTGTATTCTGTGTGATTTGACGTACGTTTTGTGGGATTGTACCATGACCAAGACCCTGTTAAGATTAAACCGTCAGGATTTGTAGCAACTACACTCATAGGCACCATATCATCCATACCACCATAGCAGGTCATTATAACTACACGAGGTAACTCAGACAATTTACTCACATCAAATACAGAGTCTTGAGTATGACGCCGAGTAGACACTTTATAATAGTGGGCAAAACCATCTTGTACAATACCAAGATGCCCCACTAATGGACTATCAAAAGTCGCTACATTAGTAGTGTTGCATTTAGATACATCCCTTGCCCCATCAATGTAGCCATTTAATACGACTATCACACCTTTACCTACAGACGATGGTGTTCTCGCTACTTGGATAGCTTGCAATAAATTAATTGGCCCATCTGCACTAATAGCACCTGCGGGTCTCATAGATCCAGTAATAACAATTGGCTTGTCTGTATGAACTGTCAGATTCAGAAAATATGCCGTCTCCTCCATGCTATCTGTGCCATGAGTAATAACAACACCACCGATATCATCTCGATTAACCAATTTTTGCACCAACTTAGAAAGTTCTAACCAGTGATTTACGGTAATATCGGAGCTTTCAATATTACTAAACTGAGTATATGTATAAGGACCATACGGTTTTGTACCAGGTACGGAGGCTAAGATTTCGTCAAGTCCTAACACCCCTGCCGTATAGCCTGTTAAATCAGTATTTGAAGTACCTTTTCCTGCAATAGTTCCTCCAGTACCAATCAAAGCGATTTTTGTCTCCATATTGCCTCCACTATAAATCAAGATTTTCACCCTATCAATTAAAGGTTTGGGTCAAATGACGGCATCAACTCTAATTTATGCTTATTAATTCGATTCAGATGGTCGATTCGCTCTTTTGTTGCTTGATCTTCAATTTCCCCAGTTCTAATATAATGATCCAATACAGCATAGGTAAATCCCTAATTTATCCTCATCGGACTGACCACTGAGACCATCACTTGGCACCTTATCAACTAGGTGCAATGGAATATCAAGAAGTTTTCCTATTTGACGAACTTCTTCTACCACGAGTTGAGCGAGAGGGCTAAAATCACCTGCACTATCTCCGTATTTTGTAGAGTATCCTACGTAGTCTTCAGATCCATTACAAGTATTGGCTACACGAGCACCATTTGGCAAATTTTGCCCTACTGCATAGAGAGTTGCCATCCGGAGACGAGGCGGGGTATTAATGGCAGCATCTTTAGATAAATCGGTTCTCCCCGTTACAACATCATACCCCTTAGCCTGAACGATAGCATGAGTTAGCGCCTCATAGGCAGCACCAATATTGACCGTCATGTGCGGAATTCCTAAATGATTTACCACTGTCTGAGCATCATCAATATCCGATTGCACTCCATTTGGCATAAGAACACCAACTACGCGATCTGCACCGAGAGCTTCTTTGCAAAGAGCTGCCACGATAGTCGAGTCCTTACCACCTGAAATACCAACTACAGCACTACAGTTAGGACCATTTTTACCAAAATAATCTCGAATCCATTGAATGAGGGCATCCTTTGTAGCTTGTGGATTTTCTAACATAGGCCCTCCTACTTTTTCCGATAAATACGGTTCAATAAATCCATCTTCAATTGATAGTAGCTAGGACTCATATCAAGATAGTGACGATGTGGATTTTCAAAGCGTTGCTCTTCAGGCCAAATTTCATTAGCTAATTGATCTTGCACATATGCTCGAATTTCCTCTAGTGTTGGTAAGTCCACAACTAATTTACCATCCTTGATAATAAGCTGCTTCATCTCTTTAAAAGTACAATTTTCAAAATATAATTCACGCCAAGGTTGCTCAGGATCGATATAACGATATGGTTCCTCTGTATCAGGTACCTCTCTCAACAATGTTAATAGATCTGCAATCGCACGACCTTTATCATTATAAACACGATATACCTTTTTAAGACCTGGATTAGTAATTTTTTCTACACTTTCAGAAATCTTGATACGAGGTTCCCACATACCATCTTTCTCGATGCTAGCAATTTTATATACCGCACCAAATACGGGGTCACTCTTAGAGGTAATGAGGCGTTCCCCTACACCAAAAATATCAATAGGCCCACCTTGTATTAGCAAAGATGTGATTGTATACTCATCTAGACTATTAGATGCCATGATTTTACAATCTTCTAAGCCTGCATCATCTAGCATGCGTCGCGCTTTTTTAGCCAAATACGCAAGGTCACCAGAATCTAGGCGAATTCCTTTTAAGCGTTTCCCCATTGGCTCCAATACATCCTTTGCTACCTTAATAGCATTGGGCACGCCAGAGTTTAACACATCATAAGTATCAACAAGGAATACTGCATTATCTGGATACACTTCGGCATAGGCTTTGAAAGCATCGTATTCAGAGCCATAGTACATGACCCAGCTATGTGCCATAGTCCCACTGACAGGAATGCCAAATTGTTGCCCTGCTAAAACGGTTGCAGTGGACTGAACACCACCAATATAAGCAGCTCTTGCACCGTATACAGCAGCGTCTACATTATGTGCACGACGAGCACCAAAGTCAGCCACAATACGCCCATCCGCAGCGCGAACGATGCGATTAGCTTTTGTGGCGATAAGAGATTGATGGTTCATCATAGTAAGTACTGCAGTTTCTATGATTTGTGCATCTATGAGAGGCGCCACAATTGTAATTACAGGTTCATTAGGATAGATGATAGAACCTTCTGGGAAGGCATATACATCACCGGTGAAAGAGAAATCTTTTAGATATGCTAAAAATTCTTCACTAAAAATACCCTGACTCCGTAAATAAGAGATATCACTTTCATCAAAGTGTAAATTTAAAATGTACTCAACGATTTGTTCGAGACCACCAAAAATAGCAAAACCGCCCTTGTCTGGATTACGTCTAAAGAAAACATCAAATGCGACGCGATCCACATTTTTTAATTTTGTAAAGTAGCCATGTGCCATAGTCATCTCATAAAAATCCATAAGCATGCTAATATTGCGGCTTTCATGTTGCATTAGTTCACCAACCTTCTAAGATCTATAGAAATTTAGTTAATTGTTATTCGTTATTCGTATACCCTCATTATACAATATTATTCCTATATAGCTAGCACCTAGCATAAGCTATCCTAATAATCTTTATTGTGATATAACTATATATATACAATAATAATTTATATAGTTCGTATGTATGAAAGAACCTAGTCTAGACTGTAAAACAAGCGACCATTACGCTATAATATTTTATTTTTATATTGTTTTTAAAAGCTTTCAATAATACATACATGTCTATTTTTACATGAGAATGAAAAGGTACCATTATGGAAAACAATCGTTCAAGCAAAAACGCGTATTAGAAATTTTTTAAAGAAATGAGCCAAATTCCTCGTGAGTCCGGCAATGAAAAAGGCATCAGCGATTACATCGTGAACTTTGCTAAAAATTTAGGTCTTGAAGTTCATCAAGACGAAATCTTTAATGTAGTTATCAAAAAAGCTGCATCTCCAGGTTATGAAAACCGTCCATCCATCATTTTACAAGGTCATATTGATATGGTTTGTGTTAAAGACCATGACTCTAACCACGACTTCTCTAAAGATCCAATTGCTAATATCATCGAAGGCGAATGGATGCACGCAGACCATACAACATTAGGTGCCGATAATGGCATGGGTGCTGCTATGATGCTTGCTCTCCTTGAAGATGAAAGCCAACAACATGGACCAATGCAATTATTATTCACTACCAACGAAGAAACTGGTATGGATGGTGCCTTTGCCATTAAAGAAGGTCAAGTAACTGGTGACTACTTACTCAACCTGGATACAGAGGTAGAACATGACTTCACCGTTAGTTGTGCTGGCGGTTGCCACGTACATGTAAAAATTCCATTGTTACGCGATAAACAATTTACCAGGCTATGATGCGGGCTTATCCATTACAGTAACTGGCCTTAAAGGGGGACACTCCGGCATCGAAATCAACGAGCAACGAGCCAATGCAAACCAAGTGCTAACCCGTGTACTCTATGATATTCAACAACAATATCCTATTAGCTTAGCGTCTTTTCGAAGGTGGCGTAAAACATAATGCAATCCCGTCTAAAGGCAGTAGCTGTACTATCCGTACGCTCTGAAGATGTGGCAGCCATTAAAACATTGCTCGCATACCAAGAAAAACAATACCAACACGAATATAGCGTACAGGATCCAGGCCTTACATTTGTAGTTGAAGATGTTCCTACTCCTGAAATAGTATATGCAGAAGACACAACAGAAGCACTTATTACATATATCTATCTTGCACAAGATGGGGTTCATTCTGTAAGTAAGTCTATCCCAAACCTTGTAGAAACATCTAATAATATTGCTATCGTACGTGAAAATCAACATACCATTGAAATACTCATTTCTATTCGTAGTTCCAATAGCAATAGTCTTGAATTCTTAACGAAAAAAATGATGCTTCTTGCAAAAGCACTTGGCGTAGCTGCAGAGCGTACAGGTGGATATCCAGCATGGGAATACGACAAAGGCTCAAAATTGGAAGAACAAGCGATTTCCTTGCATAACGAAATGTTCGATACACCAGCTAATGTAAATGCTATTCACGCAGGTCTCGAATGTGGTTTGTTAAAAGGCGTATTGCCAAATACACAAATGATTAGCTTTGGGCCTACTATCGTAAGTCCTCATACACCATCAGAACGCGTTCATTTACCTTCTGTTGAAAATGTATATGTGTACCTCAAAGCATTATTAGCAAAAATTACAATAAAATAAATAATTACTATATTTTTGATGTATAATTTGTTATACTATAAGCAAATAACACATCAAAGTTACGAGACCCATGTAATAGTGATTCTCCAACCCTCCCTACAAGTAATTCAGCCATCTCTCCAACTGAATTATCTTGTAGGAGGATTTTTTTATAAAAATTTCTCAACTATATAAATAAATATTTATTCACATAGGAGTATTCTTTCATATATGAACAACATGTGAATGCATCGTTTTATTTATAAATAATTATGAATATCAACTACATGTGTCAGTATACTCATATATAGTATATAATCTATAAATTTCAGAAAAGACTGTTAAACTCTGATCAAACTTACTAGTCTCCATATACCCCATAGAGTATTTTTCTGTGTTATCCTATAGGTGTATACTGTGTTTACATTACGCAGGAGGTATATATGATTCCAATAGTTATTATATCCGGATTTCTAGGTTCTGGAAAAACAACATTATTACAACATATATTAAAAGAACATACATCGAAAGATAAAATTCTTATTATAGAAAAACGATTTTTGGTGAAACTAGCCTTGATGCGACTAATCTTGCAAAAACAGGGGCTACAGTTCGTGAAGTAACCTCTGGCTGTATTTGCTGTAGCTTACAAGGAAATTTCCAGCAAGCACTACTTGATATTCTCCAAAATTACAAAATCGATATGATCTACATCGAGCCATCAGGTGTTAGCAAGCTCAGTGAAATCATCCATACTTGTAACGACGAGGACATTGCAAAATCTGCTTTACGTTCACGCATCGATAACGACTGTCGATGCTATGCAAGCACCAATGTTTATCAAAAATTTTGGACTTTTCTTCAAGGATCAAATCACTCATAGTGATGCGATTTTTTTGAGCCATACAGAAGATATTCAACAAACAAGCATTACGAAACGTATGATTCGCGACCTCGCGCCACATACACCAATCCATGAAGAAGCATGGGATACCATCAGTTTGCGTGATTACATCAAGCGCCTGTATCATTGTCATGATGATCACTGCTTACACGATGAACATTTATTTATGAGTCATACCTTTAAGGATTTGCGCACTCTCAGTCTCGCACAGTGGAAAACCATTTTAGAAGGCATGCCTGATACAGTGCTTCGTGCCAAAGGGATTGTACCTACTACAGAAGGCCCACACGAACTCCAGTACGGCACACATTATTGTTCGCTTTCACCTAGTGAAACTAATGACTATAGTTTAGTCGTTATCGGAACAGATTTTAATGTACCAATGGTACATAACGAAGTGTGTCAATCATGATTCCTGTTTATATCGTTACAGGGTTTATTGGATCCGGTAAAAGCACGTTCATAAACAAACAATTACAATACCGAAAAAAGCTAGGCGGTACCGCAATAATCAGCGCCGAAGAAGGCAGTGAGCCTCTTATCAAAGAGCCCTTACAACTCAATGCGGATGAACTCAGTGCTATCGTTCCTAGCGATATCAAGTCTTACGAGTTGATAGCCTGTAAAATCGGGGATTATTTAAAACAAGTACAGCCAAAAGAGCTATGGATTGAGTGGAATGGCATGGTAAGCTTTCATCAACTAGAAGCCTTACTATATAGCGATATGTTAAGACACCTAGTACAAATAGAAAAGGTATTATATATTTGTACCGATCAATTTGTTTCAACCATACTCCCTGGTTTAGGTAATGATGTAATGAGTCAATTATACAGCGCAGATTGTATCATAACAGAGTCCGATACACATCACACTTTATTGCGCACCTACAACGGAGAGGCTAAAATTGTAACCACTCCCACCCCTGAAAAAGTGGAGCAGCTGTGCCGAAATTCTACATGGGGACTCATTCCCAATCTATTAGTTATTGGTGTTACAACTTATATACTGTTGGTCACAGCTTTTCGCCATGATATCCCCTATTCCATCCACCAATGCTTTGCTATAATCACGGGTCTCATCATCGAAGCCATCCCATTCCTATTGCTAGGCACGGTAGGCTCAACGATTATTCGCTATTTCGTACCACAACGAGTGCTACTAAAACTGTTAGGCGACCATTCTTGGAAAAGTTATGGGGCTGCTATGGTCAGTGGCTTTGCCTTGCCAATTTGTGACTGTGCTATCATCCCCTTATTCAAGGCACTAATAGACAGAGGTATCCCTTTATCGGTAGCCCTTTTATTTATGCTCGCTAGTCCGATTATAAACCCTATCACCATTCTTTCTACTTGGTATGCATTTCCAGACAATCCTATGCTCTCCGTATGGCGTATCGTTTTAGGACTAGGTGTTGCCTTGTTAGTAGCCCTATCGTTCCGATTCTGGCCTCCAGCCACATCTATATTGAAAGCAAGAGCACCACAGAGTCTTAGCTATGAAGAAATCGTTTTAGAAACAACTAAAACTAAATATATTGATAAAAAAAGATTGTTAATCCATATGGAACAAGAGTTTTCTCAACTCTTATTCTATTTCTCCATGGCGGCAACTGTACTATCTATAGTTCAAGTGTATGGCAAACCTTGGCTTCTCAATGCAGGATTAACCTTGCCAGAATTTACAGCCATTCCAATTTTGCTGATGTTAGCATTCTTCTTCTCAGTCTGCTCTACATCAGATGCTATCATCGGTAAATCCTTGAGCACTTTATTTCCTATTAGCTCCGTAATGGGCTTCCTCATCTTGGGTCCGATGCTAGATATCAAAAATGTATATATATTAAAACAATATATGCCTGCCCTCATTTATCATACGATTAAGTATAACAATTGCCGTTATGTCCTATATAGCAGCATTAGTATTCAAATTTTTTCTTAGCTAATTTACAAATTTTTATAATCATTATCTCAGTTCTTAATTAATTAAAAGGAGATGATTTCATGACATTAGGACTGAAAGATCGCTTTTCTATCGTGAAAGGTCTATTGTATCTCACCTTAGGTATCTGCTGTATTTACCTCATTGTGACAGGTCGTTATTTGAACTATATTGCACCACGTTATGAACTTTTACTAGGTATTAGTGGCGTTGCCCTTATTTTAGGAGGTCTAGCGACGATCATTTGGGCGCCTTCAAAATACTACAAGCATAACTGGAAGTCTATCGTTCCGATTATTATTCCCATTATGTTGCTCATCATTCCTCCCGTTCTTGTACCATCAACAGGCGTTCATGGTGCCGCTCGTGTAAACGATGATACTAACAATTTTCGACTTTACAAACGATGCTATTGGAGAGGTTGTCACCGTTAACAGTGAAAGTAAAGAGCCAGGGATTTCCAAGGACAAAAAAGAAATCGTTTTGAACTCAGATAATTTCTATCAAACCATTGTAAAAGGTTGGATCTAATGTTGATCAATATAAAGACTACACAGTTTATATGACAGGCTATGTAAACCGCGAAGATAATACATTAAAAATCTAACGAATTTACTATTTCTCGTATGGCTATGGCTTGTTGTATTGCTGACGTTGCCCCTATTGGCATGACAGCCTATAAAACAGATGGTGATAGCTTACAAAATGAACAATGGGTATCGATTGAAGGTAAGGTTTCTACGCGAGACTTCCACGGTCGTAAACAACCATATGTAGAGATTACAAAAATCAAATCTGCAGAACCTATATTAGGCTATGTATACCCTTAAGAATTACATAAAAACGAGGCTTAACGCCTCGTTTTTTTAATAGGAATGATTCTGTTGAATAAAAATAATAACGCATATTTCATAGTTCAATGTCTATATGAATCTACAAAAGATTGATGCTTTATAATAGTTATTATATTTATTCTTATTTCTAGTTATAATTATAATAATAATATTAAAACGTTCTATTAGTGCTGTAATTCTTTAATAATTCTCTTACCAAGAGATGCTGCTACAGCGCACAAGAAAATATCTGGACCAACTGGGATTAGGAAGCATGTAATAATAACAGCTTCGACACCAATAGGCTTACCTAAATACAGATTCATAATAAAGTATAGGTACACCATGCCAAGACCATATACAATAAATAGATTTAATATGGATCCAGCTAGCAAACGTTTAAACGATAATGTATCCATTGTCTCTGCAATGCGTCCTACTGCATACGCACCAACCATAAAGCCAATTAAATAACCAAAGGTAGGTTGCAAAATATAACTAGGACCACCACCGGACGTAAAAATAGGAACCCCAACAAGACCTAATATAATATAAATGCCAACACTAGCGGCACCTAAACGACTACCTAAAACCATGCCCGCTAATGTAGTAAATAAGATTTGCAATGTAAACGGACAATTCGGTAATGGGACCCGTATGAAAGCACCAACGGCGATTAGCGCAACAAAAAGTGCTGTCATCGTTAACTGACGGGTGGTAATGTGAGTTTGTTTTGATACAGTAGAGCTCATGGTATACCTCCATTCATAACAGACTAAGCAGGAATTTGTGCTATCAATGGAGAATAAAAATCCAAGATAACACGAAAACAAACTACTAACTATCTAAATTAAAGCACTTGTATTTTTTTAATTGTCAACTATAATGATTGACTTTTAGTTTACTATATAGTCTAATATTATATATACTATGTTTTTGTACTTTTTAATTTTGACTATAGCTAATAGTTATTATCAATAGTTCATAATAACTAAAAAGATATACTCATCTTCATACAAAAATCATTTAATTTCATCTTATTTTCATATAACAAGATTAAATTATACGTAAGTAGATTGAGTAAAATCTACTTTCACAAAATCGTAACTAAACGAAAATTATAATTTGGTATCAGGAGGCATTACTTATGAAAAAAATGTTAAGAAAGTATCCAAAGTACTATGTGCATTTGGCGTTAGTACAGTATTATTAGCAGGTGTAGTTGGTGCAGCTAGCAACCATGGTTACAACAACCATAGCAACTGGAATGGTGTTGGTAGCGTTGTTCCATCCGCACAAGCTAACTATTCTGTTGATTATATGGGCGCTATTACAGTATTCCAACAACAATTCCCTGGCGCTACTGTAAAATCTATTTCCTATGACGCAAAACACAATCCTTACTATGAAGTAGAAGGTTATTATGGCAACCGTGAAGTAGAAATTAAAGTAGACGAAGCATCTGGTCAAATCGTTGGTAAAGAAGTAAAAGGTTACTCCAAAGCTTCTAAAACAATTAACGTTCAAAACATCATCATTCCTGAAGTAGCTGAAACAAAAGCTATGGAAAAAGTTGGTTCTGATTTCCAAACTATGGATTGGACTGTTGAACGTGAAAACGGCAGAGTTGTATATGAATTCGATATGACAACTGGCGGCGGTAAAAATGCTGAAGTAAAAGTAGACGCTACATCCGGTAAAGTTATTAGCGCTAAAGTTAAAAACACAAAATACTAAGATTTTTCTTTCATCAAGTGAAACCCTATCCTAACCCACTTAGATGACACACTACACATATAACACACATACTATACACACTGTATCCTTTGGATACACTCTCTAACACACTCTCAGAGAGCCCTGTAACACTAACCACGGGTTCCCTAACATCCTATCTCACACAATAGGAAAACGGTCTGTGCTCACACACCACAGACCAAACGTTACACACACTATACTCCCTTAAAGACCTTGGATCATTGAATCCAAGGTCTTTTTATATATCCATTCTATCAAGGTTGTATTACACCTATACAACTTTTTATTCTTATAAAATTAGCACATACTTACAAAAAGACCTCCCAACGGGAGGTCTTTTGTATAAGTTTTATAGGTTTGATAGTTATGTGTTCTATTTCTTAAGCAAAGTTCAGCTTAAGGATGTCATTTGTAAGTTCTGAAAGTTTGATCTATAGTTTTCAAACTAAAGGTGTGAAAGATTAAGCTTTATCTAAAGCTTGTGCTAAGTCTTCGATGATGTCATCTACATTTTCAAGACCGATAGACAAACGAATCATGTCTGGTGTTACGCCAGCAGATTTTTGTTGTTCTTCGTTAAGTTGTGCATGTGTTGTGGATGCAGGATGGATAACAAGAGATTTAGCATCTGCTACGTTGGCAAGGTTGGAGAAGATTTCCAAGGAGTCAACAAGTTTAATACCTGCTTCTTTACCACCTTTTACGCCGAATGTGAATACAGCACCAACACCTTTAGGGAAGTATTTATCAGCTAATGCTTTGTATTTGCTGTCTTCTAATTCTGGATAGCTTACCCATGCTACCTTAGGATGTTTGCTTAAGAAATCTACTACTTTACGAGTATTTTCAACGTGACGTTCTACGCGCAAAGACAATGTTTCGATACCTTGCAAGATTTGCCAAGATGCAAGCGGTGTAATGCATGCACCAGTATCACGAAGTAATTGAGCACGAATTTTTACAGTGAATGGGATTGGCAAATCACCAAATACTAATCCATTGTAGTGTTCGTCACCTTCGGAGAAGCCAGGATATTTACCAGAACCTTTATAGTCGAATTTACCAGATTCTACAACTACGCCAGCCAATGTTGTACCGTGACCACCAAGGTATTTAGTAGCAGAGTGTACAACTACGTCAGCACCATGTTCTAATGGACGGAATAAGTATGGAGATGCAAATGTATTGTCTACAATCAAGATGATATTGTGTTTATGTGCAATATCAGCTATGGCTTGTACATCGATAAGATTAATACCAGGGTTACCAATAGATTCGATATAAACGGCTTTAGTCTTTTCATCGATAGCTGCTTCAAATTCTTCCAAATGATCCGGATTTACGAATTTAGTTTGAATCCCCAAACGAGGCAATGTAGCAGTAAACAAATTATAAGTACCACCATACAATGTGGATGCAGCAACAATATTATCACCAGCATCTGCTACATTTAAAATAGAGTACGTAACCGCTGCAGAACCAGATGCTACTGCAATACCAGCAGCACCGCCTTCAAGTTGTGCTACACGAGCATCCAATACATCTGTTGTAGGATTGCCAAGGCGAGAGTAAATACCACCAGGATTAGTCAATGCAAAACGACCCGCTGCTTCCTCAGCATCTTTAAATACGAAAGATGTAGTTTGATAAATCGGTACTGCACGAGAACCTGTTGGATCCACCGTATGACCAGCATGTAATTGTAATGTTTCAAATCTGTATTGTTTACTCATTATAATAACTCCTTTATATTAACTATATTTTAAGTTCGTTCTTTATGCCTAGTATAGTACTATGCTTTTAAAAATATGTCTACTATTTTTTATATGGTCTTTCTCCATAACTTTAAACTATGGTGGACAAAGGATGATGAGCTTTTACCAAAACCTCTAAAAGCGAAAATCAGTTTTTTATGAGAATAAAATCCCCTAATTACTTCCAAAGAACTAGCTCCCTTGAGAGATGTTAGAAGTAATTAGGGTACATAGTACTAACAATAGATTAGAAATAAGTACTTACATTTAGATGTAAGCGCCTAAATTTTTATCCCTGTTCAAATTTCATTTTTTTGGATTTGTTCAATGATATATGGTGTTTCTTGGTATACATAGTAGTTTAACCAGTTTGTAAATAATAGTGTACTTACAGAGCGCCAGCGCACGATGGGACGTTGTTTCGGATCATTATCCGGGAAGTAGTTTTCAGGAACCGCAATATCCATACCTTTTTTGATATCCCGCACGTACTCACGGTTAAGTGTATCCCAATCGTATTCGGCATGACCAAATACAAAGATATGTTTATTATCTAAACTACGAACGATAGCAGCTCCTGTTGGTTCAGACCCAGCCAAGAGTTCCAAGTCACGATTTTCCTTAATTTGTTGCAACGAAACTGTGGTGTGCCGTGAGTGTGGCATCCAAAACTTTTCATCAAATCCACGCATGAGCACTGGTCGATCATTATAAATATCGTGTTCGTAAACACCAAATAATTTCTCATCCATAATCGATTTATTAATGCCAAAGTGATGATATAAGCCAGCTTGAGCACCCCAACAGATATAAAACGTAGAGTAAACATGCTCTTCGCCCCAGTTCATGATTTCTACGAGTTCAGACCAATAGTCTACCTCTTCAAAAGGCATTAACTCTACAGGAGCACCGGTAATAATCATGCCGTCAAAGAACTGGTCTTTTACTTCATCAAAGGTGCGGTAGAAGGTTTCTAAATATTGTTCATCTGTATTTTTAGCCTTACGAGATGCGGTATGCAAACAATGTTAAATTAACTTGCAATGGGCTATTACTGAGAGCACGCAAAATTTGCGTTTCCGTCACTTCTTTAGTAGGCATCAAATTGACAAGCAAAATTTGCAAAGGTCGGATTTGTTGATTTTCCGCCCGTTCAGTATCCATGACGAAAATATTCTCTTGAGCTAATTTCGTTATGGCCGGTAAATTTTTTATTACTTTAATAGGCATAATGTCACCTCTACATATTCTACAATTTGATAACCTAATCTAATTAAATAAGTCTTTAGCCTCATAGGCACGTCGCCAAGCTTCGAGCCCTTCTTCCAATATTTTACGAGGGACAAGCTACATTAATGCGTTCAAAGTCCTCCCCATCGACACCAAACATAGAACCCGTATCGAGCCATAGCTTAGCATCATTGATGATCCATTCATCTCGCTCTTTAGGGCTGAGCGGCAATTGAGAGCAATCCAGCCACATGAGATAGGTCCCTTCAGGACGATATGCATGAATCTTTGGCATATATTTTGCTACATAGTCGATGGTGAATTGAATATTGTCTTGAATATATTCTTTTCAATTCATCAAGCCAAGGAGCCCCGACTTTGTAGGCTCCTTCACAGCCCACAATCCCCATCGTATTCAATTGGCTATAGCCAGCACGGTCGATTTCTTTTATAAAACGACGGCGTAAGGAGTCATTTGGAATGAAAAGATATTACTTACTTGTAAGCCTGCAATGTTAAAAGTCTTGCTAGGCGCTGTACATACAATGCAGTGTTCTGCATAGCTTTCACCAAGGTCGGCAAAGACCTTGTGCGTATGCCCTTTCCCAAACAAAGTCAGCATGGATTTCGTCGCTCACGATGAGCACATTGTGTTTAATACAAATGTCGCCGAGGCGTTTCAACTCGTCCTCAGTCCACACGCGCCCTACTGGATTGTGCGGATTACACAAGAGGAATAATGTTACATTCTCCTCGATAATAGCGCGCTCGATGCCTTCAAAGTCGATAGTGTATTTTTCGTCGCCTTTGATGAGCGGTACATTGATAAGACGACGATTGTTATCGTCAATAACCATACTAAATGGGTAGTACACAGGTTGATTAATGAGCACCCCTTCGCCAACCTCGGTAAAAGCACGAACCGCCATCGCTAAAGCAAATACGATACCAGGCGTTTTAACAAGCCATTTTTGTTCTGGCGTCCAGTTAAAACGCGTAGCAAACCAATTCTTCAACACTTCAAAGTATTCATCGTCAGACTCTGTATAGCCGAAAACACCATGCTTAACACGATCCAATAAGATTTGTTTTAACTCAGGGGGAATTTCAAAATCCATATCCGCTACCCAGAATGGCAACACATCCGCAGGTTTACCGCGCTTTACAGCAAAATCGTATTTCAACGATTTTGTATGAGTTCTATCTAAAATTTGATCAAAATTATATTGTCCCATAGGAACTCCTTTATTTATTAAAAGCTTGTTCCAAGTCTGCAATCAAAGTCTTCTGTATCTTCAATACCCTACAGATAAACGCAACAAAGCGACGTGTAATACCTTTGCGTTCTGCATCTTCTGGGTTTTAAATCTGGATGTGTTTGCGTTACAGGATAAGTCAACAAGGATTCTGTACCACCAAGACTTTCAGCGAAATTGAATCAGTTCAATACCTTCCAATACTATGTTTAGCCGTTTCTTCGCTATCTACTTCGAAGGATAACATGCCACCAAAGCCTGTTGTTTGGGCTTTATTGATTTCATAGCCTGGATGTTCAGGAAGTCCTGGGAACAATACTTTTGTTACCTTAGGTTGTGTCTTTAGCCATTCCGCAAGAGCAATGGCATTCTTTTGGTGTTGCTCCATACGAAGTGCCAATGTTTTTACGCCGCGAATAACGAGCCAGCTATCCATAGCAGATAGACATGCACCAACTGTTTTGTATGTTAAACGCAATTTTGCAGCGATTTCTTCATCTTTTACAATAGTAAAAGCCAGAGATTACATCGTGATGACCACCAATGAATTTTGGTACCACTATGAACGACAATATCAGCACCCAAAGTCAATGGCTTTTGGAAATATGGACTTAGGAAAGTATTGTCGATGATTACTAGCGCATTACGTGCATGCGCCAATGCACAGAGTGCACGAATATCGGTAATCTCCATCATAGGATTTGTAGGTGTTTCAATATATACAGCCTTTGTATTCGGTTTAAAAGCTGCTTTCACCGCATCAAGATCAGAGGTGCCTACATAAGTAAACTCAATGCCGTTCTGTTCGTAAATATTTGTGAACATACGGATAGAACCACCATATAAATCATCACCTAAGATGATGTGATCTCCAGGAGAGAATAGGTGGAATACTGCGTCCACAGCTGCCATACCGGAGGAAAATGCCAATGCATCTGTACCTTCTTCAAGGCCAGCTATCAATTGTTCCAAACGGTCGCGCGTTGGATTAGACTCGCGCGAATATTGATAACCTGTTGTATCCCCCAACTTTGGATGAGAAAATGTACTAGACATATAGATTGCAGGGGAAATTGCACCAGTGCTATCTGGTTTACCACTGCCGTGAACACATTTTGTATTAAATTTCATTCCTATCAACTCCTCATATTTGTATACAATATGTTAATTATAAGAGTAGACAATGATTAAGGTCAACAAAAATGGGCACTCATACGTCTTGAGTGCCCTAAAAAGATCATATCTATTTTGAATGGGTTGTCATAACTCTAAGTTAAGTTGACCTAATTTTTAGTGCGTTTTGTAATAAGTAATGCCAAAATAATACCTAATGACGAAGTTACCAATTGCGGCCAACTAGATACGAAAAGCATGGTATTTACAATCTTTGGTGGAAATTGGAACAAGGAGAAAAACAAGGAATATCCGCCAAAGAGTACGCCGGCTTTTACCAAAGCAGCCACAATGATAAGTAAATAGCTTTGGTTTATGTTGTAACCAATGTGCTACGAAATACATACGCTGTCGTGCCAAGAGCCGTAATCAAAATGAACGGCGGTAGCGGTAACATACCTTGTAAATGCGCTACTACTGGAGCAATCCAAGCGATGACGAGACCATTCTTCCAACCATAGCGCCATGTTGCAAGTACAAAGGTTGCGGACGTAATGGAACCGATGAGGAACATGCTCACCTGATTAGGAATAAAGGGGAAAATGAGGCGCAAGCTTTGCGCCAATAAGGCAACGGCCAACAAGAGACCTGTGCCCGTAATAGATTTTGTAGACATAAGAACCTCCTACTATACGATATAGATTTTACAAGAGGTACCTACCTCACATTTAAAATTAAGCCTCTACAAAATATAGACGTGCTCGATCATATACCCAATTATAAACATACGTATAACCTAATATGACTAATGTCATCGTTATATCTGTAGCAAAGGCCATCCAAAAAGCTCATATGCATCATGTACATAATAATAGGCACTGTGGCAAGCATAAACAAACCTTCAAACAACACTGCATGAATTGTGCGGATTACAGGCCCTCGCGCTAATCGGTCACCTGGTACTAGTTTATCAAATATCCAGTTAAACACAAAATTCCAAACCATCGCCAACAAGGAAAAATAATCATCAAGACCAAAGGCTGCCCCTCATGCGGAACAAACTGCATCACCAAACAGCCAATCAAAACACAGCCTAGCTCATATAAAATCGACTGTACAACACGCTCTGTAGCAGACATAATAATAAACTACCTCCATCAGAAAACTCAAAAAAAGATATTTACTATCATATCAATATTATATTATATTTATTTTCTTAGATTTGTCGAGTTCTGTCGAGTTTTGCCATTTTCGGATATAAAGGAAAGCTACTCGTAGTGTTCTTTAAACTCGACTTACTACTCCCTGAAGTGACTATTGCCATTTTAAGATAAAAAGAAGCCGCATTGTATCTACTAAGCAACTTACCCACTTGAAGTGAGTATTGCCATTTTAAGATAGAAGAAGCCGCCATATGTCTGTCCAGCGACTTGCCCGCCCGAAGTGAGTTATGCCATTTTCGGATATAAGGAAAGCCCCTCGTAGTGTTCTGTAAGCTCGACTTGCTTTTTCCAAAGTGAGTATTGCCATTTCAGGATAAAAAGCACATATGTCTGTCCAGCGACTTGCAGCGAATGGAGCGCAGAGAGACATATGGCGGCGGAAAGACTATCCTAAAAGTGGCATTACGAACTGAATCCATGGAATACCCACCACAATGAATATAGCAAGGTAGATAATCCCAAAGATAGCGCCTAATTTCCAGAATTCAGGACCTTTGTTATAGCCACTAGCAAACCAGATTGGACTGTGACCAGTACCATATGGTGTAAGGATACCCATAATACCCATTGGTACTAAAAGAATCAACATAACTTGAGCTGGATCAACACTAGGAATCTGAAGAATTAGAGTAGCAAACAAACCTACCATAGCTGTTACATAAGCGGTGCCAGAAGCAAAGAAGTAACGAAGTAAGCAAAATGCTAATAACAAGCCTAGAACAGCCATTGTTGGATCTAAAGAAACTAAAGAACCACCTGCAGATTTAGCAAGCCATTCCAAGAATCCTACATTCTTAAGCCCAGAAGCCATAGGCACAAGTGTGGCAAACCAAGTCAAAACATTCCATGCTGGTTTGTTAGCAAGAAAATCTTGCCAAGTCATAATCTTAGTAAAAATCATCAAGATAATAACAATTAAAGCCGTTGTAGTTGGGTTGATTTTAAATGTAGAAGCGCCAATCCACAATACGAGAGCCAATACAGAAATCAAGGCCATGAAGATTTCACTGCGTGTCATGGAGCCTAATTTCTTATATTCATCCTTTGCCCATGCTGCAATTTCAGGGGAACCTTTTACCTCTGGTTTGCAGAATACATACGTCAATAATGGTGTGATGATAAACAAGAATAAGACCTACTGGCAAGAAATGCTAAGAACCATGTCCCCCAGTTTGCCGCTACGATACCCAGACTTTGCAGACAACTCAAGAGCCAATGGGTTTGGCGCCGCACCAGTCAAGAAAAATAGAACTAGATACACACGTAGTAGCCAATGCTACCCAGTTCAAATAGGAACCAATTTTACGAGGATTCTTATCTGGATAAGAATCGAACATCGGACAAATACTGGATACGATTGGATAAATCGTACCACCAGAACGAGCCGCATTACTTGGAATAAATGGAGCCAACACAAGGTCAGTAATAGCAATGGCATAACCAAGGCCTAAAGAGGACTTTCCAAGCTTGGCTACGAGGAACAATGCAATACGTCGGCCAAGACCAGAATTTTCATAACCGATACCAATCATAAAAGGTTGCAAAAATCAACCACACGATGGCATTAGAGAAACCGCTAAGCCCCCAGCTGATAGCTTGAGCATCCGTAATAGCCTTTGCTACACCAGTTGCTTTATCTACAATAGGTGCTGGACCAACCTTAAATAACATAGATACGGTAACAGCAATGATACCGATAAAAGCTGGTGGCATTGGTTCTAAAATCAACCCCACCACAAGGCCTGCAAAAATACTTACATAAATCCAAGAATTTGCGCTAAGACCTTCAGGAGCACCGATGAGCCATACAAGAATAGCTACTACAAGCGGTGCAAATAATTTCCAATTCAACTTCATTAAGAACACTCCTTACTAAAAAAATAAAACTGCAAAATTGCTAATACAGTATAGCAGAATTTTTTTAGTGAGAATATAATATTCGTCATAATACTTATTGATTAATACTAAACTTTTAGTAATAGTTTTTACTAGATATTTTTGGTTTTTATACAATACAATATAAACATCGAAAATTATTAATCTATCGAAAGATATGTCGAAAGGATTGAAATAAAACTAATTTCTAATTATATAAAAATCTTTATGGTTTTCCAGTCATCATCGTATCAATTCTTTCGTTACTCACCGTGGCAGGCACATTATATATACCAACATTAAAGGCCACAATCATTAACAATGGCGTGAGATATTCGCGATGTATCTCGTGAAAGCTTACACAACACGGTAGGCATGGTACTGCAAGATACTTGGATTTTTACCGGCACTATCACAGAACAAGGAACACACCACGAACTCATCAAACGCGGTGGTCACTATAAAGAACTATATGAAAACTATCTTTGCAGGAATGACAGTATAAGACAAATACAAAAGACGTACACATATGCTTTTCACAGGCCAAGTCTGTCTCATTCGAGACAAAGCCAAAATTGCTATACTGTGTACGTCTTTTTATATATAATCTAATCACCTAAATCGATTAAACAAGAATAATGACCCCAAAATGATAGGTGTCCCAATATAGAGCCCCATATTAGGAATTTCTCCCAATAAAAATGCGGCTACAATAGCTGCCACTATGGGCGAGATATACATAAAGTTGGTTACATCTGAAACCTTTTCCGCATGTTCCAAGGCATAGCTCCAGAAAACAAAGCCTAACGCACTAGAAAGAAATGCTAAATAGGCCATGGCAAATTTTGCACTAATCGGTGCCACAGCTATCATTTCAATGGCATGTTCCGCAAAAGGCAAAGCCATAATGGCACCTGTAAACATAGACCACATGGCGATAGTGATAGGCTTATATCCTTTTAAACTAAGGCCACGATTAAGGATATTATAAACTGCAAAGAGTGTCATCCCCAGCAAAGTCCATAATGCACCTATAGGAATTGTAAGGGTTGAATTCCAAAGAATAATTATGGCTACACCTATAAAAGCTGTTATTGTAAATAACCAGCCTATGGGGCGTATTTTATCTTTATAAACAATCATGGCCATCAGTGCCGTCGTCATCGGAGTCAAGGCCATAATAATACTGGATGTGGCCGTCGGAATTGTGCGCAAACCTTCATTAAAAACAACTTGGTAAACAAAATTCCCTGTGGCGCCTAACAGAATATATAGTCCCCACTCACGCCATGTTGTCGGTATGTGTAAGCCTTTTTACAACACCGATTACCAGCATAAGTAAGGCCCCACCCATAACCCTTGCCACAGAAAGTGTTAATGAATCTACGGATTGTAATGCTATTTTACTGAAAGGAAAATGCAGTAGCCCATACAGCAATTGTAGCAGATGCACCTAAAAAGTGCTTTCTTTCGATTTGTCATTAACATCCGCCTTTCAATAGTATTCGCATATACAATCTTATAATCCACTTTGATTAACGTATATTCTATCCAAATTATTTCTATCTTTGATTCATTCTACCAAGATCATATTATCTACATGTTTTATATCTTAATAACACTATCTCAATAGTACCATAATATACCCCTAACACTACAATAACTACAATAAATTAAATCATACTTTTTATTCCTATGAAGGGGATGATTTCTTCCTTATGGGACCAACAAAATGTGTAACAAAGTCGTTGGAACAAGTAATAACGCTTTTATGAAAACTATGATATAGGAATCCCTATAATTAAAGGCAACTAGTTACTTAGCTTGACTATCGTGAGTTCACTATTGATTCCATTAATTTCAATTTGATTTTCTGATTCAGCCACGGAAAAAAATCGTCTACAAGATTTCCATGTTCTTCAAAGAGCAATTTAGTGCGAACACCTTTTTCACCGCTTTGAAAAGCATACTCGTGAGAGACATACAGACGAGATTTCGCCGATATCTGATTCACATCAATTCGCCCCTGTATAATCTGCTACATATATCTCCATTGGAGAGTTGTTATCCAGCTCTATATGACTGTTACCGCCGGCAATATAAATTTCTTTAACCGCTCCATCTAGCTCAAACTTTTCACTAATAATATCAAACAGCTCTAGCTTTTCACAATGGGTCGCTAACTCCGTATCTCCCATATATTTTTCAGGCAAATTTATAAAAATCGACAGATGTTCTTTTACAAGCTCTTCAGATAAGGATTTGGAACGATTTACATCCACATCGATACGCCTTTTGATATCATCGATTTTTACTTTCACCAGTTCCGTCAAATTTTCAATAGTATCACTGACCAGTTGAACCTTTATCTTCTCACCCTCTCCAGCTCTCATTTTTACGCGATTAACAGAACCCAGTTTAATGTCGAAATGTTTTATCTCATCGATATCGTATTCTACAATACTTTCATAAGGATATCGCGTTTTAACCGCTTCTTCTGAAAGCAATTCATCCACAGAGACATGGAATACAACTGAAAGAGCCTTTAAATTTGAAATATCCGGCATCCCACTGCCCGATTCCCATTTTGTTATGGCCTGTCTCGACACATTGAGCGTTTCAGCTAATTTTCCTTGAGATAATCCAGATTGTTTTCTATACTCCCGTAATCTTTCATTAAAATTCATAATGTAACCTCCTATTTTAGGCAATATCAGTTACTCTTCAACAAGAGCTGCTCAGAGTATAGTATATGATGTCATTGAAGAAAAGAAACGCTTGTTTTCCTTGCCGGCAACGTTCCGTAGCATTGCAATATGTGTGCATTTATAAAGACTTACAGGCTGATTCTGTACAAGATATAAACGGCCTCCGAACAGTACACAAATATAAACTATCCGATCATACTATTGAATAATCCGCCTTCATCCTCTTTTAATGAAATTTTTATTTCCTAAATAATATTGATATGCAATTTCATATTATTATGTATGCATCAAGTGAGATCACAAAAGAAAAACTTATATAATCCTCTATATACAAGTAAAATTCAACAATTCGACTTATGGAAATTTATAAGATACTTCACAAAAATCGCATAGTATGTATTGAAAATCTATATCATCTATTCATTGTGGAATTGTTACAAACATTGTACACTATAGGCATAGAAATCTATAGTTATATCCTTTTATGGAGGTGCAAAATGCAACATACTGCATGGAAAGATTTTAACACAGGTGTGTGGGATAAAGCCGTTGATGTACGCGACTTTATTCAAAGAAACTATATTCCCTATGAAGGGGACGATTCCTTCCTTGCTGGTCCTACAGAACGAACAACAAAATTGTGGGAACAAGTAATGAAGCTTTATGAAGAAGAACGTGAAAAAGGCGGCATGCTCGATGCTGATACTTCTGTGGCCACACACATTACTGCCCATGCGCCAGGATATATCGACAAAGAACTTGAAACAATCGTTGGTTTGCAAACTGACAAACCTTTAAAACGCGCTATGTTCCCATATGGTGGCTTGCGCACAGCAAAATCCGCTATTGAAGAATACGGCTTCAAAATGGATCCGCAAACAGAGGACTTCTTCAAGAAACATCGCAAAACTCACAATGATGGCGTATTTGATGTATATACTCCAGAAATGCGAGCTGCACGTACCGCTCACATTGTAACTGGTTTGCCAGATGCGTACAGCCGTGGTCGTATTATCGGTGACTATCGCCGTATCGCTCTTTACGGTGTTGATTATCTCATTGAAGATAAAAAAAGAACAATTTAGCATTACAATGGGTGACATGCTAGAAGATGTTATTCGCGACCGTGAGGAAATACAAGATCAAATCCGTTCTTTGAAAGAATTGAAAGAGATGGCAGCGTCCTATGGCTATGATATTTCCAAACCAGCTAAGGATGTTCGTGAAGCTATGCAATGGATTTACTTCGGCTATCTTGGTGCCATTAAAGAGCAAAACGGTGCTGCTATGTCCATTGGCCGTAACTCCACATTCCTCGATATCTATGCGGAACGAGACCTTCGCAACGGCACATACACAGAGGAACAAATCCAAGAATTCGTAGACCATTTCATTATGAAATTGCGCATGGTTCGCTTCGCACGTATCCACGAATACAACAATTTGTTCACAGGTGACCCTGTTTGGACAACTGAATCCATCGGTGGTATGGGTACTGACGGCCGCACATTGGTTTCCAAGATGTCCTTCCGTTATCTACATACATTGACTAACCTTGGTCCTGCTCCAGAACCAAACCTCACTGTATTATGGTCCCCTCGTATGCCGATTGGCTTCCGCCGTTTCTGCGCAAAATTATCCATTGAAACATCTTCCATTCAATACGAAAATGACGAATTGATGCGCCCTAACTCTGGTGATGACTACGCAATCGCATGTTGCGTATCCCCAATGCGTATTGGTAAAGAAATGCAATTCTTCGGTGCTCGTTCCAACTTGGCTAAATGCTTGCTTTACGCTATCAACGGTGGTGTTGACGAAAAGTTAAAGAAACAAATTGGTCCTAAATACCGCCCTATCACTTCCGAATACTTAGAATTCGACGAAGTATGGGAAAAATTCGACGACATGATGGAATGGTTGGCAGGCGTATATGTAAATGCATTGAACATCATTCACTACATGCATGATAAATATGCTTATGAAAAACTAGAAATGGCCTTGCATGACCGCAAGGTAACTCGTTGGTTTGCAACTGGTATCGCTGGTTTATCCGTAGTAGCAGACTCCTTATCCGCTATTAAATATGCTAAAGTAAAACCTATTCGTGACGAAAATGGCATCGCTGTTGATTTCGAAATCGAAGGTGACTTCCCTAAATATGGTAACGATGATGACCGTGTAGATAGCTTGGCAGCAAAAGTTGTTTCCACATTTATGAACAAGATTCGTAAACATCCTACATATCGTCAATCCGTTCCTACTATGAGCTTGTTAACAATTACTTCCAACGTAGTATATGGTACTGCTACAGGTTCTACTCCAGACGGCCGTAAAGCTGGCGAAGCTTTCGCTCCTGGTGCGAACCCAATGCACGGTCGTGATTCTCACGGTGCCGTATCTTCATTGGCATCCGTAGCTAAAATGCCATGGCGTGATTGCTCCGATGGTATTTCTAATACCTTCTCTATCATTCCGGACGCATTAGGTAAATCTGGTGAAACATTTGTTTCCGTTAGCGATTTTGATATTGAGTTAGACCCTTCTCAATTGCCTAACAGCAATACAAACTTCGCATGCAGCGAACCAAATGTTACTATAGAGGAAGATAAGTAAAATCTTCCACAGTATCGAACTGCTTTCACCGGCATCGATACGCGTGTTAGTCTTGGTTGAAAGGAGGTTATACCCATGAGCAACCAACAAGTTGATAACTTGGTAGAGTTATTGGATGGTTATTCCCAAAAGGGCGGCCATCATTTGAACGTTAACGTGTTTACTCGTGAAACATTGTTAGACGCTCAAAAACATCCTGAGTTGTACCCTCAATTGACGATTCGTGTATCCGGTTATGCGGTGCACTTCAACAAATTGACAAAACAACAACAGGACGAAGTTATTTCCCGTACATTCCATCAACGTATCTAATCGAGGTTTCCTATGACTGGACGTATTCATTCGGTTGAAACGATGGGTACGGTTGATGGTCCAGGCATGCGCATGGTGGTATTTCTTCAAGGATGCCCCATGCGCTGTGCTTATTGCCATAATCCTGATACATGGGATGAAACTAGCGATAATGCTAAATTCATGACCGTAAAGGAATTATGGGACCAGTACGAACGTAACCGCCAATTTTATACTAATGGTGGTATCACCGTCACAGGTGGGGAAGCTCTTATGCAAATCGACTTTGTTATTGAGCTTTTCACATATTTCCGTGAAAGAAACGTCCATACCTGTTTAGATACAAGTGGAATTTGTTTTGACCCCCACCAAGAGGTGGCATACCGTAAATTACTCAGTGTAACTAGTCTCGTCATCCTAGACATTAAGGAAATCGATCCAGCCAAGCATTTATGGTTAACGGGTAAACCGTTAGAGCCCATTCTCGGGTTTGCTCGATTGACGGCAGACGTGGAAGTTCCGATTTGGGTTCGTCACGTAGTAGTCCCTACGATTACAGATAATGCCGATCGTCACTATCGTCTAGGCTTTTTCCTAGGATCTCTGAAAAATTTACAAGCCGTTGACTGCTTACCATATCACGTTATGGGTACCGCCAAATATAAGGAGTTAGGTATTCTATCGCCTAGAGGGCATCCCCGGTGCAACGAAAGATATTGCAGCTAAAGCGACAAGAACCGTGGTGGAAGGCATCAAGGCCTATAGACGCCATTGGTGGAGTCCCATCAAAACACAACATCAATCATAATCAAGTTTGAGGATAACTACCTCCCTTGATATATATAAATATATATACCAAGACTTGATCTATGATAGCCCTAATCAATAGAGCCGCCCCCATACAACCGGGGACGGCTCTTATTGCATTTAAATAAACTTTCTATCATACAAACGGGCAGCGATGAGGACCACTAAACAAGATCCCACATTATGCACTAATGCACCTGTAGTAGGCGTCAAAACCTCAAGCAATGAGAGAATAATAGCGATACAATTAATGACCATTGATAAAGCAATACTAAATTTTATAGTTTTAATCGTAGCATCTGATAATCGTTTAATATAAGGAATTTTACTAAGGTCATCACTCATCAAAGCAATGTCTGCTGTTTCTATGGCAATATCACTACCAATAGTCCCCATTGCAATACTCACATCAGCAATCTTCATAGCCGGTGCATCGTTAATTCCATCGCCAACCATACAAACCTTATGATGTTTCCCTTGCAATGATTCGATAATACTTACTTTTTTCTCCTGGTAAAAGCTCCGCATGTATTTTCGGAAACGCTAGATTTCTTTCCAATATATGTAGCTGCTTCTTCACTATCACCAGTAAGTAATACTGTTGTCATATCTAAGCTTGAGATAGCAGATATCATATTTATCACATCATTTCGCATTGTATCAGATAATGTAATGATACCTATAATATGCTCTCTATCTGCAATAATGACAGATACCTTTCCTTCACTTCGATATACATTAATGGCTTGTTGAATAGACTCACTGACAATAATATTATGCTCTTCAAGGAATCGTTCATTTCCACAATATAATTCTCGACCTTTTATTACGGCTATAATCCCTTTACCTACGAACATCGTAAACGAAGTAGTATCAAGTATTTCTAAATCTTGCTCTATGGCATGAGAAACGATAGCTTTACCAATAGGATGCTCGCTCTTAGCCTCTGCAGATGCAGCTAATTGAAGAATATCGGTCTCACTATAATCTGTATCAACGGCTAAAATAGATTGGACCGCTAACTGACCACGTGTTAATGTGCCGGTTTTATCAAATGCCATAGTATCTACTTTTCCCATAGTTTCAAGAATTTCACCAGATTTAATAATAACTCCATGTTTAGTAGCTTGACCAATAACAGACCATAACTGCAGTAGGTGTAGCGAGCACCAATGCACAAGGACAAAACACTACCAACACAGTAACACCGACGATGATATTACCAGTTATTAAATAGCCTATACATGCAATCATCAATGCAATAGGAACCAATCGACTAGCAACAATATCAGCTATACGCTGAATCGGAGCCTGTTTCTGTTCCGCATTTTTAATAAGTTGAATCATTTTTTGAATAGAACTATCTTCGCCCACTTTAGTAGCTATAATATCTATGGCACCAAAACAGTTAATCGTTCCACCAAATACATCATCATCAATTATTTTATCAACAGGTATAGACTCGCCTGTCATAATGGATTGATCTACCGTTGTTTCACCATTAATAATGCGTCCATCTACAGGTATCGTTTCGCCCGGAAGGATTCGTAAATAATCACCACTTTGTATAGACTCTACAGGAACCATCATTTCTTTGTTATCTTGTATTTTACGACCCTTAACAGGTGCTAATGAAATTAACTTCTTTAACCCTTTTTTTGCTCGCTCTGTAGTTGCTTCCTCAAGGAGAGCGCCTAAAAGCCATAATAAACGCTACTCACCAGCTGCAAATATATCTCCAATGGCAATAGTCGCAAACATAGCCATGGAAATCAATAGAGCCGATGAGATTTTACTAATTCCCTTATTATATACAATCCTTCGTATGAGATAAATATACAAGAGAAAACCACAAATAATAACGGTAATCCAGGAAGGTTCAAAGGAATATATTTTGAAATGGTCTCTGTCCACCAAACTCCCTCTATCAAATGCGGAATCCCATCAAGCAGTAAAAATAGCCCCTGCTAAAATCGTCATATATAAACCAGATAATATATCATGTATCTGATGTACCATACAACAATCCCCCTTATCAAACTTTCACTACCAATATGAATTGAATTATGACTACACTTTACAGTACAATAATTACGATAGCGAACACCTTGTTCACTTTAATTGTATCAACCTATGGTTTTAATACAATATATAAAACATCTTATATGTTCATTACGGAACATATAAGCTATTCTGTACTAAAAGAACGATAGGAGTTAATATGGATCGTAGACAGAAAAACTCGCAAAGCCATATTTATAGCTTTTAACGAATTATTATCTAATAAGGGCGTATGACAAAATCACCGTTCAAGAAATCATTAGTGCCGCAGATATTGGTCACTCACCTTTTATGCTCATTTCGACACAAAAGAAGCATTACTAGAAGCACTCTGCGAAGACTTATTTTTACATATAAAAGATAGTATTAATCATTTACCTCATGCTCATGGGCTTTATCAACAAAGTATTTACCCAGTCTCAGTATTTGGTCATTTATTACAACATTTACAGCAAAATGAAAATAAAATCCTAGAGCTACTAGCTAGTGATAATAACGAAATCTTTTTGCGCTATTTCAGGGATCATCTAAATGAGTTGGTACAAGGATATTTTATCAACCAAGACCGAAAAGCAAATACAAATCTACCAGATGACTTTATTATCAATCATATTTCAGGTAGTTTTGTGGAAATGGTGTTATGGTAGGTAAAAAACGGCATGAAAGAATCGCCTACAGAATTAGACAATTACTTTCATGCCGTTATAGAACCTATTATATAATTATTTTTAAATCTATTAGGATACAACATTGATTGGTTCACCCTTAAAGAAGGCTTGTACATTATCTCGAATAATGCCTACTAAGCGTTGACGTGTTTCAAGGCCTTTCCAACCCATGTGCGGAGTAATGATGACATTATCTAGTGTATAGAGAGGACTATCCTCAGCTGGTGGTTCTACCTCTTGTACATCGAGACCTGCTCCAGCGATATGTTTAGCTGCTAATGCTTCACAAAGATCCTTTTCATTAATGAGAGGTCCACGGCCCGTATTCACAATGACCGCATTAGGCTTCATCTTACCGATTGTTTCTTTATTAATAAGATGTTTAGTTTGGTCATTTAGCGGGCAATGTAAGGAAATATAGTCACTATTTTCTAGCAGTTCATCAAGGCTCACATAACGAATGCCATCACCATCAGCCTTTGGTGTACGTGTATGCACTAAGATGTTCATACCTAGCGCTTTTGCAACTTTGATGACTTCCATACCGATGTGACCAGCTCCGACAACACCTAAGGTTTTACCATTCACTTCTGTATGGCTCACTTGAAGGTATTTCGTGAAATTGCTGCGATCACCTTTAGCCAGCATACCAATTTGTTGCTGCATGGTAGAAGCAAAATTGAGGATCATCATGATCACTGTATGTGCTACACGCTCTGTGCTATACGCAGGAATATTGCACACAGTGATGCCCTTTTTCTTTGCTGCGTCAAGGTCAATATTATTATAGCCAGTACCTGCTTCTACGATAAGCTCTACAGTATCAGGAAATTGTGAAAGCAGATCGGCACTTACAGGCAATTCTTTTGTAACCACAACACGAGCACCTTGAATCCGTTCAATAAGCTCAGCATTCGTACTATCTTCGTAGACCTGCACATCATTAGATAATATGGAGAAATCCAATGCATGGTCATAATTCATTTTGCCTGCATTTACCACTACTACACGTTCGCTCATGAGAACCTCCTAAATTGAATAGCTTTTTAAATATATGTATATACTACTCTATATAAATTATACTATTATTTATATAAATTTATACTAAAATAACTTCCATTATATATCAACTACCTATACCAATTAATATACTTTCACAACTAATTAGTATTCTTTCACAATTATTGTATATAATATATGCAGAAGAGCTATAAAATTAGAAATATAACTAATTTTTTCTGTATAAAACTTTCACAAAAGTATTGTGTAATTCCCAAAAAGTTATAAAATAAGAGTAATGTTATATAGAATTGAGGAATACCATGAGACCCACCTATTTGACCATAAATACAAGTCTCGTTCGCGAGAATTTGCGTAAAATTAAAGATAGTTTGCCTGAGTGGAGCACATCTACAGCTGTTATCAAGGCCAATGGCTACGGCCACGGCAGCGTTATGATGGGCCGTATTGCTGTGGAGGAAGGTTACGAATCCTTAGCCGTTGCTATTCCGGAAGAGTCTGTACCTCTTCGCAACGCAGGTATTATAGTGCCTATTTATCTATTAGGGCTCACAAGGCCACAATCTTTTGAGCTTGTGGCAGATACGAATTCCATTCCTGCTGTTTGTGAATCTACAGACTTGGAAGCACTCGATAAAGTAGCCGATAATCACGACATGATTATTCGCGTTGCTGTTGCCGTCGATACAGGCATGCATCGCATCGGTATCAAGCCTGAGGATGCCATTGAGTTTATCAAACGCATTGAGTCCTACGAAAATTTGGAAATAGATGGATTCTTCTCCCACATGAGCAATGCTGATGCATGGATCAATCACACGCCCATAGCTAAACGCAAAAATTTCATCACATGGTAGATGAAATGAGCATTCCGTCCAGAAGCAGATTACCGTTTCTCCCTCGCCAACAGTGCAGGGCTCTTATCTGTCAAAGACAGTTTATTTACAGATGCTCGTCCTGGTATTATTCAATACGGTATCATGCCATCCCTTGATGTGCCAAATCGATTGGGCTTAAAAACCAGTTTTATCTTTCCATAGTGAAGTTGTTCATGTACAACATACCTGCTGGTGAAGGCATTGGATATGGATCTACCTATATCACAGCTGAGCCAATGACGATTGCTACCATTCCTGTAGGATATGCGGATGGCTATCCTCGTAGTCTATCCAATCGAGGCACCGTACTGATTCATGGCACTCGTTGCCCCGTAGTAGGTCGTATTTGTATGGACCAATTCATGGTCGCCGTTCCAGATACAATTACCGTAAAGCCTAGGCGATAAGGTGGTTCTTCTAGGTTCCCAAGGTCATGAAAGCATTTCTGCACTAGAAATTGCAGCCCTTGCTTCTACAATTCCTTATGAAATCTTTTGTGGATTCTCAGAGCGCGTACCACGACAATATATCTAACCACAATATATCTAACCTCATAGAAATAGAAAGCCCGTATCACATGTAGAAGTCTGCATGTGATACGGGCTTTTCGCTCTCCTATACCCAGCGTGCTGTAAAAGCAGTTACGTTCTTATTGTGAGAGAGAGTATATATACCAAGTATATAATCTTATGATTCGGAAGGAACCACAATTCATAAGGGGCCCTCTGAATGATAGACGGCATAGGAGAGAGTCAATGTTTATCTATCCAATCCAGAGGGCTGTGTGTAATTGTTTATTGTATGTGTGTTGTTTATTGTGTGTTTTTGTGTGTTTTATGTGTTGTGTATGTGTGTGTAAGTGTACTTATGTTATGTGTGTATAGTTTTGAGTGCTTAGTGTTCGTTTTTGAAAGGGTTTGCTTTACAGCGCTATAGAATAGGAGATCAACTTATTTTGCTACCGTCCCTGTTTTAGCATCCAATACAACGGATATCGGTTTATTTTGTGCATCATGGAACTCTATGGTATATAGTGATTTTCCATTTTGATTAGCAAGAGACCACGCATTAATACCAGTCGCTACCTTGCCAGACTGTACGAAAGCTGCATTAATTGCCACATGTGGAGGTATTACTGTTCCGGCATCAATAGCACTAGCTTCCATGGATGCGTCATATGCTTTAGGAGTACCATCCGTTACATTACCAGTAGCCACATCTAGAGTCATAGAATGAGCACCACTAGTATTAAAACCAGCTACTTCATAGATGGCAGTTTTACCTTGAGTTTTGAAGGATACATTAGTGATTTTGGAGTTTCCAAATTTACTTTCGAATTGGTCAATTAAATAATTAGCACCAACTACGAAAATACTATTTTGGTCTACTACGCCTTCTTGCTGATTGGTTGTGCTAGGTTGTGATTTTCTACTTTTAGAGTTTTTTTTTCCTCTTTAGTAGGCTCTTCTTTATCAGCCTTTTTTTCGTCTTTCACAACTTTTACTTTAGGCGCTTTGTCTAATGCAGCTTTTTTAGTATTTTTAACTTCTTTATCATGCTTTACTACAGATTCAGATTTTTTATCACCACCGCGTACTACTCTTGTTTCACTAGAGCTTTTAGCTACAGATGCAGTTTCAATAGTAGGAACTCGTCGCTGAGATTTTCTGTACTAGGTACTACAGTTTCTTGAGCTACTGGTGTTTTTAACATCTTGTGTAGCTGTTGGAACTGGTGTAGTATTACGAACTGCTGTACCTACTTGATTACCGTCTGCTACAGGAGCTACCGGAGTTTTAGGTGCAACTGCAGTAGTAGCCACATCTGGAGCCACCGCTGTAGTAGGAACTACTGGATCAGTAACTGGTTGTGCTGGAGTCGCTGCACTCGCTGTTTCTTGCGTAACAGGCATTGGAGTTACTGGTTCAGTCGCTGTTACAGCTACAGTGGCACCAAATACGCCAGCCACTGCTAAAGCAATACTACTTTTTAAAATAGATTTTTTCATATTGTCCTCCTTATTAATTCATTTACATGCAACTTTACGCATGTATATTTCCAGTCAACTCAATGTCATCATGTAAGTTCCAAAACATATATCTAGCATGGACTTGTAGATATATAGCTTGGAAATTTCAGATATACTTGAGTTTGTCTTTCGACTGGTACACATACTATCGACAGTCTATGAAGTCAAAATGTAGAAACACTGTTAAAAGCTTATTTTATAGTGAGTTTAGAATGAATTTATATATAATTCTATGAAAATCCTATGGGATTTACTTTATACTTAAAAATTCCATGAATAATATAGTCAAAAAGCCGTTTACCCCATATATAAGGGATAAACGGCTTCAAAATACACGTGTTGATATCTAAAAATTCATATTCATGAGCAAACTTTTCACAAAAATACTTCAATACTAGTTATTTTTTAAGAAAAACAGTATTAATCTATTTAATTATTATATCAGAATAAAATAACTAGGCACTATTAAGATATAATAACTAGTCAATCATATATTAGTCATCAAAATTTAACAGATAGCAATTTACCGTTCATTGCATCCATACGTACATGTACCTCTTTTATTATCTTCTGTACCAAAGCTAACTTTGTACACGATTTTACCTTTATCATAGCGCACAGCCCATTCGTTGAGACTCACAGCTTTGCCTTTTGTTTGGGCATAAGCAAAGTTCACCACTGCTGCAGGAGGTAAAATTTCTCGTGGATCAAAAGATTTTTTTCTTTAACGATTTATGGAAGTCCCCTTCAGCGTTTTTCAAAGATTTGATTAGTAGCATAGATATACGTTAACTCATATTTGCCAGTTTCATCAAAACCTTCTACATCATACTTAATTTGACCTCCATCCGCATCAAAGGCGATTTCCGTAATTCCAGCATTTGGATGATTTTGGATAAAGGCATTTAATAAACCATTAGCTCCTACATTGCCGCATGGTTGCCATCAACAACTGCCACAGTTGGCTCTACAGCTACTAAAAGGGTCGCACTTTGCATTTGCATGCCAAATGTCACGCTAAGGCCAATACAAAGGCTACCTTTTTACAAAAATGATCTCATTGGTTCCTCCATATCTCAAAACAGTTATCATAACAATATATATACAATTATACACTAAATCAACGCGGTTTATGAATCTTTATTTATATAATTAGTGCATGTACCTGCACCCTATGATACAATGCACATAGAATAATTTTTGTACCTACAAGTGAGCTAACTATGATTTCAATTTATCCCACTATATATCACGCGTTCCAATGCAAGGCAGATCGATGTGAGAATACATGTTGCCAACTGTGGACTATCGATATAGACGAGCCTACTGCTGAACGTTACCATGCTATGACTGGTTCTCTTGGTGAAAGCTTACGTCAAGCCATCACGGTTGATGACGAAGGTAGTCATTTCGTATTTTCCAAAACACAACCTATGTGCCCCTTACTCAATGAAAATGGACTGTGTAAGGTTGTACTCGAATTGGGCGAAGAAGGACTTTGCGACACCTGCCATATGCATCCGCGCTTTTATAAATATATTGAAGACTTAGAACTATGTGGCGTTGGATTATCTTGTGAAGCCTCTGTTGAGTTATTAGCTCAAAATAAAACGATAGACTCCCTCCTCTTTACAATTGAGGATGACGATAACGAATTTACTTCTGAGGAGCGATTAACACTTCAGAATGTATTTGAATTATTGGCCTTTGATTTAGATCCTAATCTATTCCAATATGCGCCAAATCCCACAAAGCAGTCTTTCAAAGAATTATTAGACCTATATAAAAAAACGGAACCCATCGATGAAAATTGGACTGCACAGGTTAATACATTATCTAGTAAACTAGACCAACTCACCGCATCCGTACAGACCTATATACAGCAAGAGGATATGAGCCTGTTTAACAAAGGTCTACCAATATATATTGTATCGCCAAATTGATATGTTATCAGACTATTCTTAGACTCTATCTTGGCCTATGCAAAAGATGGTACTGACTATATACTTATGGCCAGCGCCTTAGAGGGGCAGCCCTTAAAGCAAATTGCAAGATGGTCACAACAAATCGAATACGACGAAGATAATGTAGAGCTCTTATTACACCATTACGAAGCTCAACTAGATTATCGAGTCAAAAACCGCAAGATATGTATCTTGCGGTTTTTAATTCTTATCACAATATATTATTTAAATAATGTATGGACAAAGCGAATCCATTGAGGCAATGCTGATACTGATAGTAATGCCACAATAAACATAACTATATAGGTTTTAACGATACCTAGTCCAACATAACGTCGCATTAATTGAGCTACAATAAATACAGCATAATATTGACTAAACATCGTAATAAGATACGCCATATCTCCAACATATTTTTGAAGGGATAGCGAGAAGAAAATAATCCCTATTATATGGACTAATAGTAATACAACCGTGCGAAGCGCATTTGTATAAGCTATGCCATATATATAATTGCGCAGCACGCCGCTATACGTACCATGTCCACCTACTAAAATAAGTAAGCGCCATATGACGAATGAACTGATGATAATTTGAAAAATCAAGAATGTAGAACTTGCTAGAGTGCTAACTAAATCAAAGTGAGTTAACCCAGTAATCCGTTTAATCCCAAGCAATGGAGATATAACTTTTACCATAAACGGTAAGCTATAGGTCATTATATATAATACAATAGTAGATACAACTAGATTCAGAATGGCTCTCGTATGAGATCCGTAATTGATAATATTTTGAAATGATTGTTCGCTAAGTTTGGTAAATAAATGTAATATATCCTTATACCATGTCATAAATGCTCCTTTTAGTTTAAAACTAGTAAAAAAAGGACGAGCCATGTCTCGTCCTAGATATATCATATGTATTTTATCGAGTCAACATATAAATCCATTCAAACACGTGTGCTACTAAAAGAGCAATCAACATTAAAATCAGACCTTCATAAGGGGTCCCATTAATACATGCTCCCGCAATACGTCCCATAGTTTGTAACAATAATACGGTACTTAAAATACATAGCACAATCATACAGAAGCCAATGATCGCTTGCAGTATTAATGGTACCGAAGTTAGAATCAGCATAATCCCTGCTGTAAAAGTAATCAGTGCCACAACAAGTTGAGCAAATGACATGATATGCAAAATACCGGTTGTAACAGTTCGAACATAGAATTTACGCTGTTGAGCAACCGCATAGACTATAATGATACATGCCATGAAAATAACTTTTCCGATTACCCATGCAAAGCGACCCATATTCCAAAATTCTCTAGGACTACCCATCTGTTCCAAAAAAAGTTGTATTTCATGTTGACCTACTGGAAGAGATAGCGATTCCCACCTTACTAATAACGAAGAATTGCGTATAAACGCACGTATAGCATCTAAATATACGCCTTCACCTACAATAGTAAATTGATAACATATGAGTGTTAATAGCAGCATTCCTATGAGTTGCCCATAGGCAATATCAAAGTGATACATACGAGGATTATTCTCTTCAATAGGGTTTAATAAACGATAGATAAACTGCATTAAACCCACCATCATAGGTATCACCACCTTTTACACATATACATACACAACATTTAAGTTTGAATACTATAACATACAATACACAATAAGGAACTATAAAAAAATAGTTCCTTTTTCATTTTCCGTTCATCATTATAGCACAAAAACACATATCTTTTTCATACTTTAATTATCCCAATGGAATGGGTCTTCAAGCCTTTTTCCCTTATAAATGATAAAGAAAAGCTATTAGAAGATTATATATAATCAGCTAATAGCTTTTTAGTAGAAAGGGCTGTTTTATTACAGCTCCCTTTCATATTTTTCATGTTATGTAATTATCTGAACTAGCAGTACTACCATACCAATCAAGATACCCAAAATGATTACAGGAATTAAACTCGTAATAATAGAAAATGCCAAAAAGTTGCTAAACGGGATTTATTAATTTATGACTCAATAATGTTAAGCATACCCAGAATGTATAAACTGCAAAAGCTATCGTTGCGAATATAATAATAGTTATCCATACAATACTACCTACTGTAGAATCAGGATGAGAGCCTAGTAGCACAAAAATGGCAATGATAGTAATAGGAATCCAATGAAATAAACTAGCCCCATAATCTGATTATAAGCTTGTTCATACCACATAATTTTTAATACAGACTCATATGTAGTATTGGCATCAAATTTATTAGCGACCCAAGAAAAAATAGCAGAATAAATAGCAATACCAATAAAAAGCAAATAGCAAGCCAACCGCTAGACCCTAATAAGCCAACCCCAGAAAGAGGCCGCACCAGTAAGTGCAACATTAAGTTTATCCACAAATATCATACTCAGAAAAGAGCAGGTAGAATATTTGAAAAATACGAATGACGTCAATGCCAAAGCTACTGTAGCATAGAACCCTTTGCGACAAGATCCATGCTCTACAATCTGTGGAATACCACGTTTAAAGGGAGCTACCATAAGCTGCCAAATATCTGAATACCATTTTGTTTCCATAAACCTCCAAAACACCTATATTTTTCTAATCGTAACACAAACTATATTTAAACTGTCATGGACAACATTATACCTCCCACACCAAAAGATGAAGGATATTATGTAAAAAGAAATACCCTGTTATCCAAGGATTTAGACCAAATTGCTTTAGACATGAGTTGTGCCATAATAAAAAGCATTAACTAGCTCCATGGTGCTTAATCCACCAGAACCACCACGAATACGTAAATCTAAGAAAAGATTATGGTCAAGACCTTTCATCAGCAACCCCTGATTTATTAATGATAACCATATCAAGTCTCCTTTTTATTTTAATCTGATAATATATTATACTATATAATCTAACTTTTGAAGATATTATTTTAGACTATTATAACGCAAAAAGCACTCACTAGAGTCGCTTCTTTTATTTATCTTATTGCAAAGATGCTGCAATTTTTGTAAGGTTTTCATCCATACGTTCTAAGTATGTTTTGTTGTCTTCATTACTTTCGATAGTATAAATAGTTTCTACCTTAGCACCTACTTCTTGTGCCAAAGTTTTGGATACTTCTAGGGCTAGCTTCATTTCTTCTGCAAAGATAGTAGTAATATGGTTTTCTTTAGCGTATTCGATGAGTTTAGCCAATTGTGCGCATTAGGTTCACCTTCAGCAAATACATCTTCCACACTATTTTGTTCTAAACCAAAATCACGGCATAGGTACGCAAATGCTGCATGGCCTGTAACAAAGTTTTTATGCGGAGCTTTAGCGAATTGCTCTTCATATTTTTTAATCATTGCATCTAATTTAGCAACGTATTCAGTATAATTCTTTTTCATAATAATCCTTGTTTGCTGGGTCAACTTTTACAAGGGCATCCTTGATATTTTTCACTTCAATTTTAGCATTTTTCAAAGATAACCATGCATGAGGATCTTCTGCACCATGTTCTTTAATTTCTTCTGGGTCAGTATTTTTAATAGCTTCAACACCTTCAGTAGCTACAACAGATACGAGTTTATCATTTTTAGCTGCTTCGATAGCTTGTTTTGCCCAAGGCTCCATACCAAAACCGTTATACACAAATACTTGAGCTGTTGCCAATTGTTTCATATTTTCAGGCTTCAATTCGAAATCATGTGGTTCTACGCCATCTGGTATAATAGTAGATACCTCTACCTTGTCACCACCAATAGCCTTAGTAAACTCAGCCATTGCATTAAAGCTTGTTACCACTTGGATTTTTTTACCTGCTTGTTCCTTCTGTGCATTCGGTGCATCGTTGCCACAACCTGCAAATAAAGCAGCCATCATAATACCTACAACTAACAAAATCAGTTTCTTGATCATCGTAGTCCTCCTTTGTAAAAACCTGATCGCTATGCCTATACAGAATATAAACCATTCTTTAGTTGCAGTTGCGACTCAGTTGCATTTGTAATATAGTTATAGTATAAACTTACTTAGAATTTTGTCAATCAGAAATGTGGTTTTCATATGTTATCAATAGAACATCTTTATTTTTCCTATCAAGGTCAACCGCCTTATGTGTTAAATGACCTTAATTTACATATTCACAGTGGTGATTATATATCCATCGTTGGGGATAATGGGTGTGGTAAAAGTACCTTGCTCCGTCTCATTTTAGGTTTTCTTACACCTGTAAAAGGCTCTATCAAGCGAAGCACCAATAATATTCGGTATGTGTCTCAAAAAAATGACTTCTCTCACGCAGGCTTTCCTATTACGGTAAAAGAAATCCTCGATTCCTACCGTAAACTTTTAAAGATTAAGGATAAACAGGAAGTCAATCGCGTATTAGAGCTTACCCATATGACGGAATTTAAAGACCGTCTCATCAGCAAACTTTCAGGTGGACAAGCTCAGCGTGTATCTATCGCCCGTGCCCTTATCGGTAAGCCTGACCTCATCATCCTCGATGAGCCTTCAACAGGTATCGATAGAAAAAGCCAAGAGGGCATCTATGCTCTACTTCGAAATTTGAACCAAGAGCACCATATTACGATTATCTCTGTTGAGCACAATATCGAAATGGCTCTCGCCAACTCTACCAATATCTACCATATTGCAAATGGTCAAGGTCACCTTTGCTCCCCTGAGCAATATGCTAGTGAAATCATGCACAGTACAGGTCGCAATCCAATAGATCACAAAAACTGCTCCTGTTTCACAGATGTAACAATAGAAGCTCAGGCTCAGGCTCAGGCTCAGGCTCAGGCTCAGGCTCAGGCTCAGGCTCAGGCTCAGGCTCAGGCTCAGGCTCAGGCCGATGATACCACAGTTGAGGAGGTGCGCCATGTTTAGTTATGATTTCATGCAAAATGCCTTCTTCGTAGCAATTTGTATTTCTCTTTTATGTCCATGTATTGGTATCTTCATGGTGCTACGCCGTTCCAGTATGATTGGCGATACCATGAGTCACGCATCGCTAGCAGGTATTACACTAGGTTTATTAACGAATACTAATCCAATTTTAGGAGCCTTTTATCTTCACTGCCATCTGCGGGTGCACTCATCGAGTTCTTGCGAAAATATTTTTTCACACCATCTCGATCTTATTCTTACTATCATCTTATCCCTCAGCATCGGTACAGCTATTACACTTATTAGCTCAGGCAAACTAAAGGCTAACGCAAATGTATTCTTCTTTGGTAGCATCCTAACGGTAAACGCAACCGATATGATTAGCATTGCAGTGCTCACCATTTTATCAGTATTAACGCTATACTTTTTGTATAACTCCTTACTCTACATCGCTTACGATGAAGAAGCGGCTCGTGTAGCAGGTGTTAAGGTAGATTTTATCAACTATATCTTTGCTATCTTAATGGCTTCCGCCGTATCCATTTCTATTAAAATCGTTGGTGTTCTCGTATTAAGTGCCATGATTGCACTACCAGTAGCATCTGCATTACAATTAGAAAAAGGATTTAAAATAACTTTTATTATGCTCCATTGGATTTAGCTTACTTGCCATGATTATCGGACTTTTTGGATCCTACTTCCTTAACGTAGCACCTGGTGGCTTCGTGTCCCTAACATCGGTAGGTATTTTTACTGGTAGTGTTAGTCATTAAAAATATTCGCACCATCATACGACGCTTTCAGTTTAGTAGATAAGCTAAAACAATAATTTATATATTTAGGCATAAATATTATAGCTAGTTAGAGTAATATAACTAGTTAGAGTCAAATAATATAGCTAGTAGATTAAAAATATAACTAGTTAAATATAAAAATATATCTAACCAAATGCGATAGCATATTTGATATTCTATTAGCCATATAAGTCATTTAACTATACAGTGTATAGCATGTTTAGTATTAAAAATAGAATCGAAAGAGCTATGAATACAACAACTTGGCCAGAAGGTATAAAAAGACCAAACAGCGCGAAGCCATTTGGTCCGTATTAACAACTACAGATAAAACCTATTACAGCCATTGAAATTGCTGAGCGATTAGGTGATAGCGGTACTACTTGGATGTCTACTATCTACCGTACACTTGAACTATTAGAAACTAAGGGTATCGTTACACGTACAACGCTCATGGGTAGTGATATGGCATATTATGAAATCACCCCTCATACGCACCGCCACTACGCAGTATGTACGAGCTGTGGTGCCATGATACTGCTCCATACCTGTCCCGTCGTAGAAATGCCTAAAGAACTAAGCGAAGCAGGATTTACTGTAACGGAACATCACTTAGAGATTGCTGGAATCTGTAGAAACTGTAAGGATAAAAATAAATAACAAAAAGGACGTAACACTGTAGTTACGTCCTTTAACGTTTTAGCGTATACTTTGGAATTAACCGTATTTAGCTTTCACCAATTACAGCATCAACGGAGCCACTAGGAAACCGAGTGCTACGGAGATGGCAATAGCAAGTACGCCTGGAATGAAGAATGGATGGTTAAATACGAGTTTACCAATTCGTGTAGAGCCCGTATCGTCCATTTGTACAGCCCCCAAAAGTGTTGGATATGTAGGCAATACAAAGAGTGCAGATACAGCTGCGAAGGATGCGATAATAATATAAACGGATCCTGTATTCTCTGGTGTAATACCGAGAGCTAAGATTACAGCTGGTACCAAAGCTTGTGTAGTCGCTGCTTGACTATACAACAATGTACTTGCAAAGAAGAACGCTACCGCCAATAGGAACGGATATGCTGTTACCATGCTAGAAGCGAGCGCTTTGATTTCAGGGATATGACCTTTTACAAAGGTATCACCCAACCATGCTACGCCTAGTACACAGACACAAGCGGATAAACCGGATTTAAATGTGCTTGTATTAACAAGTTCTGCTGTATCAAGCTTACAGAAGAATGTTATAGCAGCCGCAATAATCATCATAAAGCCGATGATAGCATCGTTTCGACCAAAGATAACTGGTTTAATAATACCAATATTTTTGGAAATTGCTGTTGCGTAGAATACGATACAAATGATACCAATCAAGAAAATTAATACAGAAGTTTTTGCGCCTGGTTTTAAGTGGAAATCAGTGCTTTTTTCACGAGGTGGCGTCACGTGACCTGCCGCCAAACGTTCTTGATATACTGGATCAGAAGATAAATCATTATTCGCAAAGGTAGACATGATAAATGCCGTAATCATAACCCCTACGAATGTTGTGGAAATACAGATGGCAAGCAATGTAGGATAGTTAACACCATATGGTTCAAGGAATCCACTCATAGCAACTACTGCTGCCGATACAGGACTCGCTGTGATACCAATTTGGCTTGCTACAACGGCGATGGATAATGGCACAGATGGCTTAATGTTTTCACTTTTCGCCACCTCTACAATTACTGGAATCATAGAGAATGCTGTATGACCAGTACCCGCTAAAATAGTTAAGAAATACGTAACAGTTGGTGCTAAATAGTTGATATGCTTAGGATTTTTACGCAAAATACTTTCAGCAATGCGCACTAAATAATCAAGACCGCCGGCTAACTGTAAAGGCACAGATGGCATGCGATAGCAGACATGATAATCAGAATTACATCCCATGGAATCTGTCCCGGAAACATCCCCATACCAAGGCTTAACAACACAACCCCAAGGCCGCCAGCGTAACCGATGCCCATGCCACCTAGGCGAACACCGAGGAAGATGGCACCAAATAAAATAATAACTTGCATAATTACATAAATGTCCATACGATGACCTCCTTTATACATATATAGTATCATAGATATGCTAAATAATCATCGAATTTTGGCAATGTATAGTCTATAGTTTAAAATATGACGAAATTTCGATATGTTATATAAAAACTACACCCTCATTGCCTTAATCTACTAACAAAAAGACAATAGGTGTAGCTTTCCAATAATTAATTTAGCATTATAAAATAATTGGGCGCATATCTTCAAGTATCCCCTCTTCCTCAGTTGCACGTTGGATACTTTCACCCACAATACGAACCATATCCTCTAATTGTTTCACAGTGGATGCCAATGGAGGCATGAGAATAACCACGTCACCGATAGGACGACAGATAAGCCCTTGCTCACGGGCGAGGATTGCCACCTTAGCACCGACCGCATCATTTCGGGCGATACGCTTCGTGAGTTGCCACATTTTTTTCAAGTTCAATACCTACGATGAGGCCTCGCTGACGAACCTCTTTAACATGCTTCAATGACTTAATAGGTTCTAAAGCCTTTGTGAAAGCTTCTACTTTAGCAGGCAATTGTTCAATTACCTTTTCATCGCGGAATACTTTCAAAGAAGCCAATGCAACGGCACAGGCCAAGGCATTACCGGTATAAGAGTGACCATGATAGAAGGTTTTCTTTTCTTCAAAGGTGCCGAGGAATGCGTCGAATACGCGTTTTGTAGTCAATGTTGCTGCTAATGGAAGGTACCCACCAGTGATGCCTTTGGATAAGGTCATAAAATCTGGAGATACGCCTTCATGCTCGCACGCAAAGAACTTGCCAGTCCGACCAAAACCTGTAGCCACTTCGTCGACGATGAGGAATACATCGTGTTGTTCTGTTAACTCACGAACACGTTTCAAATAGCCGTGAGGCATTACGAGCATACCCGCTGCTGCTTGCACCAATGGTTCCATAACAAGAGCTGTAATTTCATCTCCTTCTTCGTTAAGGATACGTTCCAATTCAGTCAACGACTCTTCAAAAGCTTTATCTCGATCTGCCAAATCTCTATACACACCAGGGCTTGGCAATGTTAATGGTTTAAATAATAGATTATGGAATACTTGGTGAAATAATTGAATACCACCTACAGATACCGTGCCTAATGTATCCCCATGATAGCCTGCATTGAGGGCGATAAACTTAGTTTTCTTAGTTTGGCCCACTTGCTGACGATATTGATATGCCATTTTAATAGCCACTTCGATAGCCGTACTGCCATCATCGGACAAAAATACTTTATCGAGGCCTTCTGGAGCAAGCTCTACAAGTTCTTTACACAATTGTGCAGACGGAGGACTTACGAGACCTAATAATGTGCTATGCGCAATTTTATCGATTTGATCCTTCAATGCTTGGTTCAATACAGGATGATTGTGACCATGAATATTAACCCACAACGAAGATACGCCATCGTAATACTTTTTACCGTTCTCATCGATGAGATATACCCCCTCACCGCGTTCAATTACTACTGGCTCTTGTGCTAGCCAATCTTGCATTTGTGTAAATGGATGCCATACAAACTCGTGGTCCCATTGTGCTGCTTGTGAAAGCTGTTTCTCTGCCATTTCGTCACCTCATACTTACTAAGTTTTACAAACTATAACTCTCTATGACTATAATTAATGTAAGTTAAATTACTATATATAATGTAAGTATATAACTATACATATCTAACTACGCTAAAATTGATGTATATAATTTATGCTAAGTCTACCACTAATAACGAATTATCCGATCTAAGCTTTATAGCCCTAAAACGGTATTCCATAATTCCTTAGAATCAATAAAGGAACGAGCCCAACCAAGTTGAACCTTGTGAATATCCGGGCCTTGGTATGGCGGCACTACAGCTACTACAGGAACACCTGTGTAACGCTCCATATCTGCCACATTTGTTTTCAATAAAAACAGGTCTACAGCTGTCGTATCATTTACGATAATGGCTTTCACCTCGATACCATGCAATTTAGCATATTCGCAAGTCAAAACAGCACGATTAATAGATCCAAGACGACCATCTGCTACAACAATAGCTGGTAATTTGATATCTTTCATAAAATCCGTGAAAGTTTTATCTCCATAAAGAGGGAGTGGTGATACCGCCAGCACCTTCTACAAAGGTTATATCATAGCGATTTACTACATCTAAAGTATGTTCTACAAGACCATCATAATCAATCTCGATACCAGCCAATTCCGCTGCAAGGCGAGGAGAGAAATCACCAGCAATAGCATAAGGATTCACTTCATGACGACGGGATTCAGGAATACCTGCCGAACGCATCAAATGCGTCGCATCTTTACTTTCAAGATCGATATTATAATTATCCTCATCCATCGTCACACATTCAGGGAAAAGGCACTGCACTAGAAGACACAGGTTTCACCATCCCAACAGCAAAGCCATCGTCTACAGCCATCGCCCCCAATAACCCTGTCACAAACGTCTTACCTACATCTGTATCTGTACCAATTATAGAAATACCTAACTGCTTCATACAAAGCTCCTCTCAAGCGAATACTTACTGCCGCATAGGTTAACTAATTTATGTGATTAAGTTTACAATCTAATTACAATATACAGCGAAAAGGAATATATAGTCAACCTATTATTACGCTTAAGGTTTACCATAATAGGACTATATGGGGCCCGAATACATTAGTGAGACCCCTGTTAAAAATCACAGAACCTAGCTCATCGCTCCAAAGCGAGCTAAGTCGCTCTTTACTAGGTTCTGAGATTTTTATGGCTGTACTTATGTAATAGTCCCATATAGTCCTACCATCAACCTTAAATGCAAAAATAATAGGTTGGCTATATAGAGAGCAAAAAAAGGGAATGGCTAAGCCATTCCCTTTCTCCGTTCACTCTTGATGCGGCGAAATTACGCTAACTCGTTAATAGACATTCAGATTTGATGGGACTAGTTCATAGGTACAGTTAGAAAAAGGGCGATAACTAACCGACTAGCGACTTAGCTCGCTTTGGAGCGTAGAGGTTAGTTATCGTTCTTTTTCACCTAAATGTACAAATCAACTTGGGCCCCATCAAATCTTAGCCTAGATTTCAAGGTAGCGGAATTCGCCTGTATCAGGATCCATCATGCCCCCATAGAAACCCATTCCTTTTGGAAATAGTGGATGGTGGCGTAGGAAGTTAACTGTATAAATTACATTGTCTTCAGAGATATGGAATCGATCCATCCAGTCGATAAGGCCCGGTTCAATCATGCGAATAGCATCTTCACTAATACCTTTTGCTTTCATAGATTCCATGAATGTAGTAGCAGAAAAATCAATCATACCACAGTTTTCATGACCGATAATTAGCACATCTTCAATTTCCATACCATAGGTAGCAACGAGCAAGCTTTGCACGATGTTATCGATAGGTTGTGTTACACTATTACTGCAGTTTTGATGACAATTATCTCACCTCGATTAAAAGCCTAGTGCTTCTTCAAGCATACCTACTAAAGCGGGTATCCATACAAGTGACGATACCTAACTTTTTTGTAGGATGGCTTGTTAGCCCCGCCTTTGGTAGCTCAGGGTGTTGTTTCACATATTCTTTATTGGTTTCAATTATTTTTGTAATATCAATCATAAGGGTCCTCACTTTTATATACTCTATTTCCACCTGAAAATAGATTCTATTCATTATATACACCTATATTCATCACAAAACAAGTTTAAATTTCAACTTATAAATTATTATTATGAATTTTTACGATCATACAAAATCTTTAACTCAATAATATTTAACTTTCTATCTTATAATTATGTTTCATTTTATTTATATCAATCATATAAAAACTTCACAAAATGCGATGAAATATTCTGTATAATTTCTGACATATATAGTAGATTTAAAAACCCTTCCTATGGTACTATTAACACTATAGAAAGCAAACGCCACATGATACCACATATGACGTGAACTGTATGTACAGTAAGGAGGTTTTTATAATGGGTATCAATCAAAAAAACGTTGCCAGGCATTTCTGCTCTGTGCCATTCTCGCTATTCCTTGTTGGCTACTAGGACTAGAATTTCATCTAATAGGTAGTCCCAATCTTTGCCATCATTTTAGGTATAATTATTGGTTCTATCTTTCACATCTTGGAAACGGGAAAAAAACTAGGTGCTGGCATTGGGTTTACATCCAAAAAGATTTTACAATGGGCCGTTATTTTGTTGGGCTTTTGGTCTTAACATTACACAGATTTCTACATGTAGGTTGGATTTCTTTACCTGTCATCATTTCTACCATCGCTACATCGTTTAATCGTATCCTATGTTATTTATCGATTAACCCATATCGACTCTAACTCAGCTGTTCTCATCGGTGTTGGTTCATCCATCTGTGGTGGTTCTGCCATCGCTGCAGCTGCACCAGTTATCAAAGCTGAGGATCATGATATTGCACAGGCAATCTCTGTTGTATTCTTCTTCAACGTCGTAGCTGCTTTGTATTCCCTCCATTTAGGCGATGCCATTGGGCTCTCTAACATGGGCTTTGGATCTGTTCGCTGGTACTGCAGTTAAACGATACTATCCTCTGTAACAGCTACTGCTGCTGTATGGGATAGTATGAAAGGTACTGGGCACACAAGTTTCTAGAATATGCTACTATCGTTAAATCTAACACGCACCTCGCTATTATTCCTATATGTTTAGGCTCGCTAGTTATCAAGTATACAAAGCCAAAAAAAAAGTGCTGCTCAGAGCTGATGGTGCATGTTAGCATCGCTAAAGATTTTCCCAAGATTTGTTTTTATACTTTGTGACTTTGTTCTCTTATTACAACAGCATTATCCTATGCTAATGTAGATATTCAATTCTTGAGTATCTTCAAAACTATTTCCAAATACTTTATTACAATGGCCATGGTAGCAATCGGACTTAATACAAATATCGTAAAATTGATAAAATCCGGTGGTTCTGCTCTTGCATTAGGTGCTTGTTGCTGGATTGCTATCACTGCAGTAAGCCCTATGGCACAACATATGATAGGTTTATGGTAGAAAATATACATATATTTGTATATATGTTATAATTATATATGAATAGAATAGTAAGGACCCCTCCAGTAATGGAGGGGTTTCGTGCTACTATTCACCTTATTAGTACTTTATCATACCATAGTCAGGAGGGTTAATATGTACTTCTTACAAGGACTTCTTGTCGGTCTCGCTACGTTTGCCCCTGTTGGCATGCAAAACCTCTTCATCATCAATACAGCCTTGGTGCAACCTGTCCGTCGCATTATATTGACGCTAATCATACTGGCGCTTTTTTGATATGAGCTTCAGTACGGCAGCCTTCTTTGGTATCGGCGCCATTCTTGAAATGTGGCCACTCACAAAGCTCATAGTTCTCCTCTTTGGGGGCCTCCTCATTGTGTATATGGGCTTTAATATATTTAGAAACTGAACCAGATATGCACAATGTGAACACGAATATTCCAATTAGAAAATTATCGTCTCAGCCATTGCTGTATCCTGGGGCAATCCTCAAGCCATTCTTGATGCGACAATGATGCTCGGCGCCTTTTCAAAGCTAATATACCTGAAGAAAGGTATCTACTATTTCTTTGGAGGTTTCCTAGTTATGACCCCAATGTGGTTTGGAGTCTCTAGCTACTACCATGCATCTACTAGCTAAAAAAATTAAAAATCACTCATATGGCATGGATTAATCGCTTTCTGTGGTTCAGTACTCGTCATTTATGGTATCAAAATGTATTCATCGATGGATGTCACAATGACTTTCTTAGAATATTTTCATAGATACAAAAATAACTCTAATACCGCAATCTCATAGACTAGTAAAGAAAAGTTAGCATATACTAGACGATGTTTTATATAGTAATCGTTTAGTTTGTTATACGACGATTAAATTTCATTTTTCCATAATCCGTCTTTGATACGTTAAAACTCTGCTAAAACTTGTTGAAACATATCTCTAAAGGCTTCTACATAGGTGTTATTTTGATTTTGTTGCGATATAAAAGTAGTAGTGGCGTTCCATCGAGTTTACCATGGTTAGTCAATACCTTGCGCTCAATACCTGGCATGGAGTCGGTTAAATATTTAAAACGATCTAACAGCAATAGTCCCTTGTTGACCCTGCAACCAGTATCGCGCTTCCTCTAATGTACGAGCATATGCAAAGGCACCAGCATAACCAATGGCCTTACGATAATGTTCTTCCTCAGACTAGCGTATACTTACCCGCGACAAACTAAAGATAAGTGGTAAAGTCATCAATATGCTTTTAGTTTCGACGCTACCTTCATTAGTATAACCTTGTGGCACCTCAATAAATGGTGAGTCGCTTTATCAATCAAAAAAAGACTTTCATAAATCATCAGATAAAATCTGCCATTGATCATTAAATACTACATCTACACGACGATCATCTAGCATGCCATATAGTTCTTCATGACTGCCACTATACATACGGATATCTAAAGTTTTTATAGCGCTTTTAGCCATGCGAATGACCGTTTGCTGCATAGCCATCCCACTATAACGATTTAAATAGCCAATTCGTAAGCTCACACGTGCATCTGTACCAATGCGGGTCGTTTCTACCTTAATAGCATGAAACCGTTCTAATAACTTTTTACCAGATCGATATAAATATTGTCCCTGCTGGTGTTAGATGAAAAGCTTCGTTTTTCTCGAACCATCAGCTCCACACTAAACTCGTTTTCAAGAGCTTTAATTTGTTGTGAAATAGCAGATTGAGACACATACTGCTCTGTCGCAGCTTGAGTAAAACTATTATTATCAACTACACACACAAAATACTCTAATTGTTTTCAACAACATAACGATACACTCTCATCTCTCTTTATAGATTAGTGACCTTACTCTCATCTCACTAGCCCACTACACAACATACCATACCTCTCTCATTGGTATTTGCTACTCACATATATATGTTTTTCTACATACTATCAACTACATACTACTAACTATTATATTTCATTGAAAGTAGATTCAGCTATGATGAACTGACTTTCACTGAGACATAACTAAACTACGATATACAAACCAGGACGCCACAAAGAATATTGTCGCTGTAGACCAGAACACAGCACCATATCCAAAAGGCGCGAGCAATAACATGCCACTTATGACAGGCCCTAATACATTTCCCATCATGGCTACGCTGGATACGGCGCCAAAGACGATGCCCTCGTCGCTCAATAGGGACGGCCTTGGATATCAGCGTATTTGCAATCGGTGTAATAAAGCCCATAAAGAATCCTGCTATAGCACGGAATACGCCAAGTCCCCATATACTAGGCATTATAGTATTGCAAAATAAACAAAAGTCCCTACCGCCCATGTAGCAGTAAAAGATAATACGAGGCATGGTCACACGTCCTGTTACCTTACTAATTGAGATTGATGCTAAAGGCACTGAATACACCAGCGCCGAAAGATGATTATACCAACAATAGTGGCTACAAACTCGTCATTCATATGCATATAGTGCTTAATATATAGTGGTAAAATAGGACCTAATACCTGTAATACCAAAATTACATAGAATAGCATTCCTACAAGAGGCGAACACGAGGTATGACAAAAAGGATTTAATCAGAGACAGTTTCTGACTACTCTAGCATCCACCTTATGCTCAAACTGTAAATTAGGGCATTAAAATAGATAAATCCCAACATACAAAATCCCAGTCAAAGGCTGAGAACATAAAAAATGGTGCACGATAACCTAATAAAGTCAGCCACAAGCCCACCCATGAGTGGTCCAAAAGACGAGGCCCATAACCATAGAGGCTTGATATAAAGCCCATTGCCCAAGGTACCTTTATTCTCAGGTGTTATGAGGACAATAATAGCCAATCCTATCGGAACATATCCCCCACCACACCTTGCAAAGATACGTAGACATCAATAACTGCATGGTGTCTGTGTAAAAGCACAGGCTCCAACCGTAATCATCAGGGTAAACAAAGATGAACATCATTACCTTACGTGGACCAAGCTGATTTGCCTTACGAGACCAATAGGGAGCACTAAAGTGCTACCATAAAGGCGTAACCCCTGATACAAGACCCTGCCCACATAGCCGCCTGTCCCTGGATCATGAAGTCCCTAGCTCAGCTAAAAATAACGGAAGAAGGATAAACCACACCGATAATTGTTATACCCGCCCACCAACCTGTATGGTACAGATTAGGTATATAATTCGTTTCCAAGAAGAATCCATAATATCCCTTCTTTCTTATTTGAGATTATCTATAAAGGTAGTATATACATATCGATATGAGCTAAAAGTATAGCTATAAAACATAATAAATGTTTATAGAACTAGATTTTTACTCTTACCTCACAAAGAATGCAATAGCATATATTTACACAAATCCATAGAGTATATACGTATGACTCTATTGTATCCCTAAAACGAATAAAAAGACCATCGCTTCCACCCTATAAAGGGTAGAGATGGTCTCTTTTTATTCTATGTATTCTCCGACTTTTACTAAGAATAAAAGTATGCCTACGATATGTTATTTTTGTTTGAACATCCAATAAATATAGTAAATAACAAGCGCATACGTTACTACATCAAATACAGGTAAGAATGGTACCATTTTTAGATAAACGTCCAAAATCCATGAACATGGATATTTGCTGCAATGATAGCAATGAGATTCAAACGATGAATCCAGATTGCTTTTTACGAGATACAGATTTTTGCCATATTGCCTACCCAAGGTGTTAAGTACAATACGGCAAAGATAAGAGCAATAAACATAGCCACAGGGAGATATAACCGCCCTCAGAATCCTAAGAAGGACTTTCAAATGCTTTCAAGAAGTATACATACCAATGTGCACATACGAGAACAACACTAACGATACCTACGATGCGATGAACTTCAAACATTTCTTTTTGGATTATATCGTTTGATAAACCATTTTGGTTTTGTTGCAATGTATGTTAATACAAGCCATGCCACATAAGGAATAAGACCTAAGTGAACCTTCCAGTTGCCGAATGGTCTACCACCTGTTACATAACCATATTCCACCATTCCCATAAATATTAGGGATAAAACCGCAATCCAAATTAAAAATATGGTATTTACTCTTAAACTGTTTTTTACTACTTCTGCCATAATAAACCTCTACTATTTCCTATACAGATCTACAAGTATACATCTAGTTTGGCCTAATGTAGCATGCTAATAAAACACTCTCAATCCACTATAGCATTCTACTTAGAACTAATTACTGATTAAATCAGAATCCAATTATTACATTAGAATTTGAAGTTAAGATCTGCACGATAGTAATCATTTACACGATTGCCTTCTTGTGTTTTCGCATTGAAACCATAGTATGCATTAATGCCAATATTTTTCTCTGGTGAGTAAGATGCACCCTAACTGCCCACGCTTTTATAACCTTCATAAACGCGTTGTTTCTTCAACAAATCATTAGATTCATATTTTTTGTGTTTTGAAAATCAGGTGCATTTTTTTAGCTTGATCGTAGTAATCTAAGCCGATATCCCAAGAATTCTTTCTTTATCAATTTTATAATCGCCCCATTTAGCGCCTACATTCCAAACATCAGAATCACTCAAGCCAGATGCTTTTAACCCACTCACCGTGAACATCGAGTTTACCAACATTATATTTAGCATTGAAAGCCATATACATTATCAAAGTCGTTATTTTTCTTGCCATTACCCATACGTACATTTCGTTGTACCTACATGAGCAAACATACCGCCAAAGCTAAAGTGATCATTTAACAGCTACGCAGGGCATTAATAAGACCTACATCACCATTATCAGCTTTTCACTGGAGATCTTTGCAAAAACGGCCTGCTGTCATATAACCATATGCCACCATTTAATGTCACTTTTTTACCCAAGCTTTAGCTGTAGCGCCTACACCATCAAAGTTAGAGTTATAAATCAGAGCCACCGCCAAATTTTTGAGTATAGCGACCCGCATCGACCACAACATTTTTACCGAATTTGTGCTCTACATATGCTAAATCCCAATTAGCTTGTGCCTCTTTAGAGCTATCACCTAGTTCAATAGAACCTGTTGTAATACGTGCTTTAACAGATGTATTTTTATTAACCTTTGCATCGAGACCTAAACGTACACGAGCTGTGATTTTATCTTCGTAATCATAACCATCGCCACCCTCTTTACCGATATAATTGATACGAGCATCACCAGTAACTTTTACATTGCCTACGCGGTCTTCCAATTTAGCTACACGCACACCAAGTGTATTCAATTCATTGGAAAATTCATCAGCCAAGCGATTTAACATAGCTTGTTGTTCTGCATTTGCCCGATCTTGATTAGCCATACCTTTCGCAATCATTTGAGCCATTTCATAACGAGTAATGTTATTTTGGCCTTTGAAAGTACCATCAGGATATCCATTGATAATACCAGCTGTAGCCAATTGATCTACTGCTTGATAAGCCCAGCTATCAGAAGGAACATCAGAAAATGGGTTAACAGCAAAAGCTGTAGCCACACCCATCATGGCAGCCACTGCAAAAGCACTGGTCATTTTACGTTTAATCATACTAAACCTCACACAATAAAAAAATAAGAAGAATAAAAATGAATAGATATGAATTTATGAACTAATTATCATTATCATATTTAACATACAGATAATAGCAATTTTTCATTAGGTCAGTAAAGAGAAAATGTATATCAATCTCACAATCATTTATGACATCAAACTGATAATATAGACTATGTTTATTTCTGGAAAACTATAAAGATATAACTGAAAAAAAGTCCCTTCTGTACTGATACAGAAGGGACTTCTAGTAATTCATATTATTTCTTTTTTAAACATCAAGTAGATGCAGTAAATCACAAGACCATATGTAATGATATCAAACACTTGAAGGAATGGTACCATTTTGAAATTCGATGTAAAACCATGAATATGGATATCTGCAGCAACTAATGCTACAAGATTTAAGCGATGTAGCCAAATACCCTATCGTTCGACCAGATGCAGTTACCTTTCTAAGCTTTTGGAGTTAAGAATGCAAGGCCAGAAATTGTAGCAATACCAAAAGGAAGTGAGAGCTACATAGCCACCCCACCAACCGAGGATAGATTTAGCGCTTTTACCAAAATAGAGATATAAATGAAATGCAATAACAGCTACAGTTGCTATACCTAATGCACGATGTACCTTATACATATCACCCTAAATTATAGCGGCTTGTAAACCATTTTAGGGACGAGTTGCTAAATAGGTCATGATGATCCACATACACCATGGCACAAGACCCAGTATACACTTTATAGTTACCAAAAGGCACGCCCACCTGCGATGTAACCCCACTCTAATAAACCAATCATAATTAAGGATAATACAGCAATCCATATAAAGATATGGTAAATACTTTTTGCTGTTTTTGTTGTCAACTTGATTCATCATATACCTCTCAAAAATAATACCTAAAAAAATTCAATCTATACGATATAGTTTTATCATTTAAATCGAATTTTGTAGATTACTTTATATACATAGTATATATATAAGAATAATTCTAGATTAAAATACTTATTATAAGTAATTCTAAACTTTCTACAATGAATGAAATTATTTCTCATAGAATACATTGCAAATCTAATATAGAATCAGTAAAAAAAGCCCCTCGTAGTAGTGAGCATCAGCTTTCACTATTACAAGGGGCCATGATTAATGTGTTATATCATGAAGGCATACAAATTAATCATCATCCTAATTATTTTTGATCCCGTTTACGATATACGATGAACGGACGTGTTAAGTAGTTGAGTGGAACACTCAAGCAGTGTACCAAACGGCTGAATGGGAAGATAATAGCAACCACCATCCATGCCAACATATGGAATTTAAACATGAATGGTACGCCTTCCATCAAGGATGGATCAGGCATAAAGGATAGTAAGCTACGGAACCATGGACCGATGGATACGCGGTAATCAAAGAAACCAGATGCATTAAGCAATGTACCAGCCATACCACTAAAAATAGCTAATGTTAAGAATAAATATAACCATTTATCAAGGCCAGATGTATTTACTTTCATAGCAGGTACAGTAAAGCGACGTTTCATCAAGAGCAAGAAACCAACGATGAAAGATGATACCCGCTACAGCACCCATGTATAATGCACCTTCATGGTACATATGGTCATTAATACCCGATAGCAGCAGTCCAAGCTTTTGGGTACTAATACACCTACTACGTGACCGCCGATAACGCATAGCAAACCAAAGTGAAACAATGGATTGGCAATACGCAATTGTTTTTTCTCTAAAAATTCACTTGATTTTGTAGTCCAGTTTCTTTCAAAGTAGAAGAAACGAACAAGTGTGCCTACGATTAAGAAGGTGAAAACGCAATATAAGGCAAAGCGCCCCCATAAAGGAAATAGATTCATCGTGCACCGTCCTCCAATCCATTTGCAACCGACAATATGATATCAAATAAGAATGCATAGGTCAGTTTTGCTTCGATCAATCGATCCCTAATATATTCTAGCTTTGGTTTACAATAATCATATACTTCACGAGCCTTTTCAGGTTCGATAACTGCACATAACTCTAGAAGTAGCTGGAATATAGTCAGGCATCTCCTTTTGGTAAATCATAGTCATTTTCTAGGGAAGAAGGCTTTATATTTAACGAGTTCCTCTGCTTGTTCCCCTAGTACCTTGTAATTCATAAGTCGATAAGTACATCGTTGTATTTACGGCTGAAAAGTCAAAGATACGTACATATTGGTCTTCAAATGCCTTACGATCCGTTTCTTCAATGTAATCAAAGAACTCTAGCAATCCTTGGCGAAGCTGAGGATGCTCAACAGAGTGAGTATCCTCTTTCCATTCACCAAGTTCATTGTACCAAGATTCATCTGGATACCGAAGCAAAAAAGAAGCAATGAGAGCTATTTTTTGTGCATCATCCATTATGAGCACCCCTGTCAGGGCATGCAAAACCACGATTGTGTTGCATTTCTAAGCGACCTTCGCGAGATACATTAACATCGGATGGGATAACAAAACGATCATTATATTTAGACAATGCTAACAATTTGTACATAGCATACATTTGCTCTTCTGTAAGATCTACTTCGTGAGCGATTGCTTCATCACCTGTTTCACGGCGACGCATGTATTCACGCATATCGAGAATGCGTTGTAATACACGAGCTAAAATATCTGTATTACCAGCAGTAAACATATTAGCTAAGTATTGTACAGGCACGCGCATTTCATGTGCATCTGGCAAGTATACATCAGATGTAACACGTTGTAAGATTGGGCTGAGCGGTGGCACATACCAAACCATTGGCAATGTGCGATACTCTGGATGCAATGGCAATGCAACGCCCCATTCTTTTACAAGCTTGTAAACAGGAGATTTTTTAGCTGCTTTCAAGAATGCTTCAGAGATACCTGCTTCACGAGCGGCTTTAATAACCTCTGGGATCATTAGGGATCCAAGATCAAATCTACTGTATTTTGGTAAATGTCTTGTTCATCCTTCGTAGCTGCCATTTCTTGAACTTTGTCCATATCGTATAAAACTACACCAACATAGCGCATACGACCTACACATGTTTCAGCGCAGATTTGAGGCAAGCCATTTTCCAAACGAGGGTAACAGAATACACATTTTTCAGCTTTATTTGTTTCCCAGTTATAGAAGATTTTTTTGTATGGGCAAGATGGAACACAATGTCTCCAACCGCGGCATACATCTTGAGAAACAAGTACAACACCATCTTCATCACGCTTGTAGATAGCACCGGATGGACATGCTGCTACACATGCAGGATTCAAACAGTGGTTACAAAGACGTGGTAAATAACGCATGAATACTTCTTCGTAGTCAAATACGATATCATCGCCCATCTTAGCCAAGTTCACATCTTCACGTGCATGTTGACCACCAGCTAAATCATCATCCCAGTTAGGGCCCCATGTTACTTCCATTTTTTTGCTTTGTTAACAAAGAACGAGGACGTGCAACTGGTTGATTGTTTTTACGACCGGTATGAATCAATGTTTCATAATCGTATGTCCAAGGTTCAAAAGTAATCTGTCATTTCTGGTTGTTCTGGATGATAGAATAACTTTCATCAAACGATTTGCTTTTAGAACCTGTGGAAAGAGCCAAATTTGCCAGCTTTTATCGAGAGTCCAGCCACCCTTCCATTTTCTCTTGGTCTTTCCCAATGACGTGGGATAACCCACGCCAGGGCGAGTTTCCACGTTATTAAAGTACATATATTCCGCGCCTTCGCGGTTCGTCCATGTATTTTTACAAGTGATAGAGCATGTATGACAGCCTAAACACTTATCCAAATTTAGGACCATGGATACTTGAGCTTTAATCTTCAAGCCAATCCACCTCCTTCAATTTACGAGCCACAATTGTCATATCACGTTGGTTACCAGTTGGGCCATAGTAGTTAAAGCCATAGCTCAATTGACCATAACCGCCGATCATGTGTGTCGGCTTCATGTGAATATGAGTTGGCGCATTGTGTGTACCACCGCGACGATCTTTCTTAACTTGCGTACCAGGAACGTTGATGTGACGGTCTTGGGAGTGATGCATATAAGAAATGCCACGAGGAATACGTGGAGATACAACTGCACGAGCTGCAACTACACCATTTTTATTGAAAGCTTCTACCCAGTCGTTATCTTTAACACCAATTTCTGCTGCATCATCTTCGTTGAGCCAAATTGTTTGGCCACCACGGAATAATGTCAACATTTGTTGGCTATCAAAATACATACTATGTGTAGACCACTTATTATGTGGAGTTAAGTATTTCAATGTAATTTCTGGAATACCTTCTTGTTTATAATCACCTTGTACTGGTTTATATGACAATACAGGTTTGTACAATGCCATAGCTTCGACATAGTCGCGCATCATTTCATGATCACAATAGAACGATTGACGACCTGTTACAGTACGGAATGGTACCTTATCTTCTGTAGATGTTGTAAATGGGGAATAACGACGGTTTTTATCGTTCTTACCAGTACTTGTTACAGAGCTAATGATAAAAGCGTGGTTGACGAACCATGTCATCGAAAGTAATTTTTTTCTTGTTCACGACCTTTTGCATTCTTTTTCAAGCCCAGAAAGACCTGTTTTTTTCTTCCATCGCTTTCCAAGAACGAACAGCTAATTTACCATTTGTACAAGAGGATAATGTTAATACAACATTACAAGCTTCCTTACATTCGTAAATGCTTGGACGGCCATGAGAAATGAAGTCTGGATTATCAATCGTACCATTTTGAGCATACAATGTTTGATATTCGTCAGATACATCCCACGCCAAACCGTGAGCACCCATTTTTATTTTTCAATATTAGGTCCCAAAGCAATGTATTTTTTTCAAAGATCTGACTATAATCGCGTTTTTACATGAACGAGGTTCGGCATTGTTTTACCAGGGAATTGGTTCACATTCGCCTTTACTCCAATCGAGAACTCTTACCTTCTGGTTGCGCCACTTCACCTGGGCTATCATGGCCAAGTGGAGTAGCTACGATATCTTCATATTCTGTAAAGCCAGATTCTTTTGCTACGCGAGATACTGTTTCTGCAAGGGTGCGGAATGTATCCCAGTCGGATTTAGTTTCCCATGCGCAATCAACAGCTGCTTGGAATACATGTACATATGGATGCATATCTGTAGAAGACAAGTCTTCTTTTTTTCATACCATGTAGCTGCTGGGGAACACGATATCAGAATACAAACCTGTAGACGCCATACGGAAGTCGATATCGATTAAGAGATCAAGCTTACCCAGCACCATCTGCTTCGCGCCATTTGATTTCTTCTGGACGTGGTGCATCATCATCTTCAAGAACACCATGTTTTTGTACCAAGTAAATGTTTCAAGAAAGTATTCGTGACCTTTAGAGGAAGAACCGATAAGGTTCGCACGCCATACAAACAAGTTGCGTGGATGGTTTTCTTTAGCCGCTGGATCCTCTACGCAGAATTGTAAATTCTTTATTTTTTCAAGGCTTGCGCCACATATTGGTTGATTTCTGCTTCTGTACCAGCACCCGGCTGCACGAGCATCATTAATCAATGCTTGGCTGCCTTTATTGAAAGTAGGGTAAGATGGCAACCAGCCTAAACGTGCAGCTAATACGTTGTAATCACCCAGGGATGACGATAGCGAGGTTTAGCTAATTTAGATACGCGGTCTGCCAAATCGATGCAGTCAGAACGATATTGTTCTGTAGCAAAGTAGAACCAAGATGTACCATTTTTGCAAACGAGGAGCTTTACTCCAGTCGTTGGCAGTCATGATACCACCCCAACCTTCAACAGGACGAAGTTTTTTTCTTGACCTACGTAGTGAGCCCAACCACCACCGTTAACACCTTCTGTACCACAGAACATGATAAGGTTCAAAGATAGTACGGTAAATAACATCGGCATGGTACCAGTGGTTGATACCACCACCCATGATAATCATGGAGCGACCTTTCGTTTTTTTCTGCATTATCTGCAAACTCACGTGCTGTAGCAATAGCGATGTCCGCTTTTACGCCAGTGATTTTTTCTTGCCATGTAGGTGTATAAGGTGTGTCGTCAGTGTAAGCTGTCGCCACCTCACCACCGATACCGCGGTCAATACCATAGTTAGCAAGAATAAGATCGTATACAGTAGTCACTTTCACAGGACCATCTACAGTTTGTACTGTAATAGTTGGAATAGCACGTTCAATTACGCCTTCGTGCTCTTCATCGCCAAAGTATGGCAACTTAACAACAGTCACATCTTCACGTTGATCAAACACGGATAAGCGAGGATCGATTTTAGCCCCTGTATCACGATTTTCAAGTCGTAAATTCCATTTTTGTGGATTTGTGTGACGTTCACCCATTGTACCATTAGGAACAACGATTTCATTTGTCAATTCATCAATCAATACCATTTGGAAGTCAGCGCCTTCCTCTTGGCGACCTAAGTCCTTAGCATTCAAGAAACGGCCTGGTTGAACTGTGCCGTTGATTTCTTCAACGCGTACAAGGAATGGCATATCTGTGAACTCTTTTGCATACTCTTTGAAGTATGGAGTTTCTTTGTCGATGTAATATTCTTTTAGGATAACGTGACCCATTGCCATTGCAAGAGCCGCATCAGTACCAGCTTTTACATTGAGCCATGCATCGGAAGAAGTTGTAGATTCCGCATAGTCAGGAGACACGGATACTACTTTAGTACCTTTATAACGAACCTCTGTCAAGAAGTGAGCATCTGGCGTACGAGTCAACGGTACGTTAGAACCCCACGTCATGATGTAACCAGCATTATACCAGTCACCAGATTCAGGTGTATCAGTTTGTTCACCCCAAACTTGAGGGCTGGAAGGTGGCAAATCGGCATACCAGTCATAGAAGGACAATGGTGTGCCACCCATCAAGTTAAGGAAACGAGCCCCTGCTGCATAGGACAACATGGACATCGCTGGAATTACAGAGAAGCCTGCGTTGCGGTCAGGGCCATATGTTTTTGCTGTATATAGTAAGGATGCTGCAGTAATTTCTGTTGCTTCATCCCATGTGGAGCGCACAAAGCCACCCATACCACGGGCAGATTTGTATTTTTTCGCTTTTTCAGGATCTTCTACGATAGATTTCCAAGCTTCGATTGGGTTCTTAGCATGCTTCTTCGCTTCTCTCCAAAGCTCAGCCAATTCACACGTACATATGGATATTTTACGCGCAAAGGGCTATAGAGATACCAAGAGAATGTTGCACCACGAGGGCACCCACGTGGTTCATAATCCGGCATATCATCTGGTGTTTCAGGGTAGTCAATTGCTTGATTTTCCCAGGCTACAACACCGTTTTTAACATAAATATTCCAGCTACAAGAACCAGTACAGTTTACGCCATGCGTTGTGCGGACAACTTTATCGTAAGACCAACGGTCACGATAATAATTTTTCCCATTCACGACCTCCATCTTCTGTGATTTGATGGCCGCTTTGGAGATACGTCCTTCTTGCGAAGAAACTTAAACTTTTGAGACAACAAGCTCATCTCGTGTCCTCCTTCAAAACTACAAAAATCCCTTGTGCTAGATGTGCTAACACAAGGGAGAAAATCCTGTTATTCGATATTACTAATATTAGGGTCAATACTATCAACCTCTAAATCAAGTAATCCGATTAAAGCGTCAAAATCACAGATTACTAGATGGTGTTTGTCATAGGCTACATAGCCTAACTTACGCAACTCACTTAACATGCGATTTAAACTTTCTCTTGATGTGGCAGCAAACTCAGCCAACTCTTGATTTGTTAGGGCAATATCAATAAAGATACCATCCTCGCGCTTTACACCATAACTATTGGCTAAGCGCAACAAGGTAGAATAGAATGCTCCCTTCTTGCCGTAAAGTAGCAAGTCTCGGTATTTTGCCTGTTGACGACGCATATGTAAAGTGTAGATTTTCATCATCGCAATAGCCAATGAATGGTCTTTTGCAATAGCCCCTTCCAACACATCATAGCGTATACAATAAACAGAGCAATCCTCCCGAGCAATGGCGTTGAACACATATGATCTAGTGTTCTCCTCATACAACGGAACCTCACCAATTACATTATTCGGTCCTACTAAACGCAACGCAAAAATGTGTCCGCTAGCTTCGAACTTTTTAATGCTCATTCTACCTTTTACTACTACGTAAAAGTATTCTGCCTTGTCCCCCTCACGGAAGAGAAAATCACCTTTTTTAAGATGTAGTTCCTCACCCGGCAAAGCAAGCAATTGGTTAATTAAATTTTGATCCATACCATTATCACTCCACAGTACTTTTTATAAATAAAATCCATTAGTTATACTAATCTATTTATAGTAAAAGTACCTATACTATATACTTTTTCGTATATATAAGATTATTATAACTTATTAATTTCAGAATATGTGTGTTTTACATCACATTCACAAAAAATTTTACACTATATAATATATCTGTGATGTAAGACATTGAAAAATATTAATGCTACAATAATTATAACGCAGTTCTGTAAGTAAATCGAATACTTTTCTATAGAAATTCTATAGATTTTCAATATTTATATATATTGACATGATAATTTGTAATCTTCTCTTGTCTTCATCTGCGTGTATAGTTGTTACAGTAAGGAGAAGTTCAAAATGAACGAACTAAAAATGCCTCAAGTAGGGTGCAAGCCGTAGCGAAATTGTGGCTAATTGGCAACCAGAGAAATCCAGAATTTTTGGGAAAAAGTTTGGCAAAAAATTGCTAAACAAAACTCGTTATATCCACTATTGCATTAACACTTTCATTCTGTGTATGGTATTTATGGGCAACCATTGCAGCACAGCTAAACAGTGCTGGGCTTTAACTTCACTACAGATCAATTATTTACATTGGCTGCCTTACCAGGTCTTGTAGGTGCTACATTACGTTTTGTATATACCTACATGCCAGCCTTAATCGGTGGTAAGAAACTGGACATTTATTTCCACACTTATTTTATTAGTTCCTGTTGTATGGCTTGGCTTTTGCCGTTCAAGATACAACAACTTCTTATACGACATTTATGATTTTAACAGCCCTTATCGGTTTAGCAGGTGCCAACTTCTCATCCTCCATGGCGTACATTGGCAACTTCTTCCCTAAATCTGAAAAAGGTACAGCTCTTGGTATCAACGGTGGCGTTGGTAATCTTGGCATTTCCGTAATCTACTTCCTAGCTCCATTTCGCTATGGGATCCGCTGCATTTAGGTAGTGTATTTGGTGTAACACCAGCAATCATTAAAGGGCAACGCAGTATACCTAGCTAATGCGGCTTTTCATGTGGATTGTACCTCTTGTTGTTATCCTTGCATTGATGACTCGCTTTCATGGATAACCTACCTCTAGAAAAACCAAATCCTAAAACCTCGTACAAATCTTTTGGGAACAAGCACACTTGGGCACTTACATTGCTATACACATGTTCTTTCGGTGCATTCTCTGGTTATGCAGCAGCACTCGGCTCTATTAGTCGGCAAGGAATTCCCTGAAATTCCATTTGCTTCTATCGCATTTGTTGGTCCCCTGTTGCAGGTGCTCTTCGTCCTGTGGGTGGTTGGTTAGCAGATAAAATCAATAGTGGTACAAAAGTTACCTTTATTAGTCTTCTCGGTCTATGTGCATCAACAGCACTAATTGCAGTTGGTGTAGATATGCACAACTTCCCATTCTTCTTTGCAATGTCCGTATTAACATTTTGTATGCTGTGGTTTTCGCTACAGGTGCAACATTCCGTATGATTCCACACGTATTTGGCAATCCATTGCTCTCCTCTTTAATTACAGGTTTCGTAGCTGCTGTAGCTGCATACGGTGCCTTCATTACACCCTAAGATCTTTTCGGCTTTGATATATTCCATGTTCGGCAGTATTCACCCAGCCTTTTGCTGTATTACTTGCGTTCAACCTTGTAACAGTAGCTGTGTGCTACTGGTTCTATGTGCGTAAAGCGCAAACATGAACGTATAATTTTTCTGGAAACAGAAAATTTACGTTCACTCCACAGTACAACAAAAATATAATTCACTTTTTCTATACTAAGTGATAAAAAGAAACCCCGCATCTCCTCCATACTTATCAGGGTCTGCGGCCTAGGGCCTTGACCTCGTAAGTCGGATCGATGCGGGGTTCTCTTTATAAAAAAATATAGCTATGAAATAAGATGCTCAGATATAGTGAATTATATTTTACGCAGTGCAGATACAACATCAAAATTTTCTGTTCAAAATTATAGCATTCATTATAAAGGAAATAAAAATAGCCCTCCGTTACCATAGCGTAATTAGCTAAACAGAAAGGCCATTTCCTAGATAATTAGCTTGAGATGCGCCTGACGTCCTACTCGTCTGACTATCTATATTTATATTATAGAGTTAAAGATATATATCGTCAGAATTAGAATAAAAGGGACTGCTAAGCAGTCCTTTTTTATCCAAAGATTTCTTCTAGTAGTGCATCGTCGATGATGGTACCAACGTAGAAGTCGCTGAAGATGCCGTATTTTGCACTGGCTACTTCAAAGCGCATATCGTATACGATTTTTGAATTGGATGTCGTCATTACTGAAAGATTGTAATGCCCCCATTCCCAGTCGTCTAGGCCACAGCCACCTGTGGTGAAATTCAGATAAAACGTCTAAAGTATGTTTTACCAAGTTCACCGTGAGATTTCATCAACTGCCTCGTTCTTGTGGTGGTAGCATGAACCAGTTGTCATCACCTTCACGTTTTTTTGCTCATATTATAGAAAGCAGATATATTTGTCACGAGGTACATGAGGATATAGTTTTTGGTTAACTTCTTCTGTATCGAGTTTAGCCTTAACATAGGTGCTTACTTCTGTTACAGATGTATAGGAATATGTTTGAACTAATACGCTTGCAATCGCAAGACGACGGAATTTACGTTCTACTTGCGCCAAGTATTCAAGGGATGGACCAAGAATCCATAGGATTAAGTCCCCTTTTGCTCCATTACAATCATAGAATGCATAGCTACCTTCTTTAGCTTGATGTTTAGCTTCAAGGTCTGCTAAAGAAATGCTTTTTAATTCATTGCGTGCTTCTGCTTTTTCATCCTCTGTAAAAGCAGTTCCATGCACTGAAAATCCATGGCAAAAGACCATGTGTTGGCTATGCCAACCTTCTACTGTAGGGATTGCTTTTCCCATTATGATCACTCCTATCTATGGTGATTATATCAAAAATAATAATGTATATCTATAATTAGAAATCGAAAAAGACTCCACTTACTATTATAGCATATAGAGTCTTTTCAATTTAGTTTCATTAGATTTTTATTAGTATATTCTTTAGTTAAGACTAAATTACTACTTTTTTAGGATGAGATAATCCTATGTCGTTTAATACTATACTAACTCTTTTAAGCAAGTACTATTTTACTTTTCATTCACAGTTTTTCTACAAGTCTTTTGCTTGTTTTACACCATCAGGAATACCGATTCCATCAAATGGTGTACCGATGAGGTGTAGATTTGGATAGTGTCTCGGCTACATGTTCACGTACGACTTTAATACCCTGCACGATGGCCCTACATTATATTGCGGCATGCAGTGAATGAGACGATTGATGCGCACCCATTCTGGCTTGGCAGAAAAAAATTCATAATGTGTTGAATTTCTTTGACTGCCAATTCTGAAAGTTCCTCATCACTGAGTCGTTCTACCACATCATTACCTGGCTTACCGATAAAGACGCGCAAATACCACCTTTATCATCAGGCGTAGTTTGAGGCCATTTTTGATTAAGAATAGTACACGCTGTAAGAGGTGTATCCGTATTACGGGTAATCAAGCAGACCCGATCCCTTTTAAAGTCACCATCAAAAGGTACTTTTATCAAAAGGCCATAATAGCAATGGCACAACTAGATTGCTCCATGGATCGCAAGAAATCAAAACCCGCATCATCCTTGAAACCATTGAGTATATGTGGCAGGCGGTGTAGTGATAATCACATGGTCTGCCGTAGATTGACAGCCACAAGCATCGTTTCCAGACTTCACCACATCGATTGCATACATACCATCAATATATCGAATATCAGAAACTAGCGCACCTGTATGCAAGTGTACATTACTAGGCATAGCCTCGACGATAGCGGTAATCACGCTTTCAAGTCCACCTGTCAATTGACGGAACATGCCAGATTGAGCAGCAGTACCCCTTTCGACTTTCCATATCCGCTTGAGCCTTAGCAGACTGATGATTAGAACTAGTCTTTGTCATGACCAGAACTGTTTACACTATTACTAGCAGAAGTATCTTGACTAGTCTTAGCTTCGTGACTTTCAAATTGACGGTCCGTCATAGTGCCTTTACCAGCTCGAGGACATCGCCTTCAGTAACAGCCCCTTTGGCAGCCTTAGAGACACCTGCTTTGAGTGACCCATCTTAGCAGCCATCATACCTTTTACCATGTTCCCATACTTTTTGTTCTACTTGAATAAAATGAGGGAATGTCGACAATAGAGCTAATTTTATAAATATCGCCACCATAGATACCCGCTAATAGGGGCTCGATGAGTTTATCCATCATTTCTTGTCCTAAAGTGGTATTTGAAAAGAAATGACCAATGGATACATCCCCATTTTTTTCATCGAGTTGGTATGGCTTTCTTAAAATAATCTAAGCCAGCACGCAATTTACCAGGCCAAGAAATGAGCGTTGCTTTCACAAAAAGGGCATCATTTCCGTAGGAATGCCCATGATGGAGCCCCCTGGAATTGGGATGGATAGAGCCCTTATCATATACAAAGGCTTGACCCTGTTTCATTAGACACAAGGGTATCACCCTAGTCCCAAGATCATGCACGAGATCTGTCATTTCAGTTTTACGACCCAAATAGGAGTCAGGACCGAGTTCCACTACGAAAGTCATCCACACGTTGTGTTTGTATTTTTCCCACCAAATCGTGGTGCTTGTTCGAAAAGAGTGATGGTCCATTCCGGCTTTGCATGACCTAAATAATAAGCCGCTGTTAGCCCTGTTAAGCCACCGCCCACAATTGTTACGTTCACGAATGAATCCTTTCTATTATTGCACTCGCCATTGCTTGTAAAGAAATGTTTCATTACAATTTGGCATGTCTGCACGCATATATGTTGCGCCCTTTGCATCAACGAGTTCTTTACACTCCACATCATTATCGTACAGTACCTCAACGTGATTGCTTACAAAGCCAAATGGTACAAAAGCAATGCTAGTAGCACCAGCTTTGTAAAGCTTGATTGATTGCATCCTCTACGGTTGGGCCCAACCATTGTCCCATGAGGGCTGCGCTCTGCCAAGCCACAGTCCATGTTCCGTAATTTCACAACGTTCAGCAATTTCTTTTGCACTTTCCTCTAAAGCTAACGCATACGAATCTGCCATCATGATTATTGATAAGAGGTATACTATGAGCACTAAAAATAACAAATACATCTTTAGTGTCATTGATGCACACTTTTGAAACTGCTTTTACCCAGTACTCGATGAAAAGTTGGTTGATCCCACCAAGAACGGATAACAGTCGAATGTTACATTATCATAGTCTGAAATTGCAGCTTGCACTTGCTTTTTCATAAGCTCCAGTACCAGAGAGCGGTAAAGAATGGGAGCCGTTACGATAGCGATAATATGCTCTACACCTTGCTTTGACTAATGCAGTCAACTGCATCTGCAATGGACGGTTTCATGTGAAGATATCAATAGCCGATGCATAGTTGGCAACAGACGTAAGCAAGTCTTTATATTGACGCTCTGCCATCGTTTGTACTCAATACGTTGTACCCATTGACCGATTGACATCATAACGCTTGGGTAAGATTTTGCAGCTCTGCTTCCGTTGGTACGCGACCATGACGAATACTCGTCATATAGGGTACTAAATCATCCTTACTTAAAGGGCTACCATAGGACAGAATAATAATCCTTTTTTTCTACTGTTCACTAGCTTTACCCTCTTGAGCCCATAATTTCACGACTACGTTCATGCACATAGTCCGTTAGCCAATGGAGCTTTTTTTGAGGATCTGCCTCTGGGGAATACGCCATGACCTAAATTAAAGATATGGCGGCCATAGCGAACACCATCGAGCAAAGATACGATCCACTTCGTGAGCCAATGTTTTTTTCGTCAGCGAACAAAGTACGCTGGATCGAGATTACCTTGTACCGTTTGTGTTACGCCTCGTTCATTCGCCATAACGATGGAACTACGCCAATCAAGAGCGATTACATCTAAATGGCAAATGAGACCAAATAGACACGAAATGATCGGTACCAACACCATTCATGGCCATTGGTAAATGAGGGATATCTAGCTTTTACAGTCTTAATGATCCGTTCCATATGAGGGATAAATACCTTGTTTATACTGGTCTGCATTAACAGCACCTACCCAAGAGTCGAAGATTTGAAGTGCATTCGCACCCGCTTCGGCTTGCATGGATAAATATGCAATGGACATGTCTGCTCAGTTTTGTCATCAATGCATTCACACATCTGGAGCACCTGATGAGCATACCACGGGTCTTATTGTAATTCTTTGTTGGTCCCCTTCGATAAGGTAGGATGCAATCGTAAACGGTGCGCCCGCAGAAATCCAATGAGCGGAACGTCGAGCATACCAGATGTTAATAACGTAATCGTTTTCCCGATATAATCTACCTTTGTAGGATCAAAGGTATCTAATGATCTACATCAGCCATAGAGCGGATCGGGCGTGTTAAACACAGGGTCCCACACCGCCTTGAGCTCTACATTTACATTCATGCCCACCATTGGGCTCATAATATCTTATAGAGGATGGCTGCATCAACGCCGTATTCTTTTAACAGGTAGCTCTGTAACACGAGCACATAACTCAGGCTCTTTTGTAATTTCAAATAATGAATATTTTCTCTTTGATTTTTGCGATATTCCGCTTGGCTACGACCAGCTTGACGCATATACCACACAGGTGTTACACCAGGGTTCTTTACCTTGGATCATGTCCAAATATGCTGTGTTCAAGTACTCAACCCCTTTCGTTTCTAAATCAATACTAACACACTATGGTAACTAAAACAGTTACTTTAGTTACAATCACTTATGTATTCTTTATCATCTAATATTCCCTGTGAGCATATGCCTCACAGGGATTATTCATACACTTTAATTTGACTGAGTCTTTAATTCAGTCTGAAATTCATTTAGCTACGACTCAATCTATGGCAATCGATGCCCTGTAATAGATTGAGCCATATCATATACAGAGCGTTGACAAGTAAAGAGCCAGATCTGTTGATTTTTTCCCAAGCTCAGCTAATAGTTCTAAACGCACTACGTTGACGATTTTTCATCAAAGCGCACAAGAATATCGTCCAAGATAATCGGTAAGGATTCCACTTGATAAGAGAATACCTTAGCTAAGGGCGAGTCGCAATGCCAAGTATACTTGATCAGCTAAGCCACTAGACCAGAAATTTAAGTTCTAGTCGTTCTCCCATTATTGCTGATAAGTGCTACCCTTTGTTGATGCCCTGAGAATATCAAGCGTATAAACTCTCACCAGTTAGTCTTTTCAACATAAGAAGATGCAAGCTCTAACATATGAGGTTGTTTTTTTCTTGTTCATAGGATTGTTGAGCCTTATCCATACAATGGCTTATCAATACTTGAGTAGCCCAATCTTCGAGAGCAGACTCTAATTCACTTTTGTAAAGCCTCTCGTTCTTGCAGCATTTGGTGTTGCTCTTGGTCAGAACCAAGTGCACGCATAGATTCAACGATTTGACCACGACGCTCGTACAAGGTAGCCAATTTATCTTCAATAGAAGCTATTTCACGCTCAGAATGAGCCAATTCATCTAACCAGTTATCCTTTGTTGCCTTCTCGCAAACGACGATAGAACAAGTCTTTATTCTCCGCATCAGGAGCAAGTAAATCTAGCTGTACCTGACTTTGCTTGTAGATGGTTTGCCACTGTTTGTATTGGTCCTCATCGATAAGATGTTGACGATACTCGTTAGAACTTTCCATACCAGCTTTATGGAGCAGTTCTTGTTGACGAAGGAGTAGTTCTTTTTCCTTTGCGGTGCCAATTATCGTATTCATTGCGGAAGCTTTTACGTTGTGCTTCCTTTTGTTCCCATACAATTTTATTTTTGTTGAAAGTTCTTATATTGGTTATAAATACGTTTTTAACTCTGTAGGAGATACTGGTGCCTCTATACCAAGGTTATACCACAAAGCCATCGCTTGGTCTTCAATAATGCGTAGAGCCTTCTTTATGCTCTGCTAAACGCTTTTTCATAGCCTTCTATAGTACGTAATTGCTCATGATATTGATCATATTCATGTTTGAGACCGAAAGAAATCATCTTCATCGAGGCTCTTAGCCGCACCTCGAGGGTAACCAGTTTTGCCATGCTGCGAGGGCTTCATCATAAATACCTTGCAATGTATGACCTTCCTGAATCCCAACGCTCAAGATGCGCTGCGCCCTTCTATGGATGGTATAGGGACTCACTGTAGGTGTAGTGCCTTGATCAAAGCCTCTAGCTGATGTTCTACATCAGATTTACGAGGATGACAAGATTTGTAACTCATAGTTTCAATTTAGACACATCAGAGTTACCATTATGAAGCCTCCAGGTAGCATACCAGAATAGCGCCCATAGATAGAATCAAGAAAATAAAACCACCTATAGTATATAATGCAGATTCAAGAACCAACAGGCCTGCTAATACGACTAAATACGCAATCACTGCACCTATACCACTAATGCGTTGTAGCCATTTTGGCAGAATTGTCGGGCTGTGCATCTGAACCATAACTATTCCCGTCTAGCCTCTAACTCGATCTATATCCATTAAGATACGATCTAATTCACGTTCTAAATATTCTTTTTAGCTAATTCTCCTTCACTAAAAGTTAGGTAAGGATGCTCCCTTCGAGGTTCGCCGTCTGGCACCTCATCAGTAGCCTCTGCAGGTTTGCGGTCTTGCCAATGTAAAAGTTGTTCTTTTAGCGGTGCGCAAACGACTTGCTAAACGTTCTCCATCAAACCAATTGATGTCTTCTGCCATTGGCTCATCATGACGCCACGCAGAATGTAGGTGCGTGAAAACTCTAATTGTTCTCTAACCTTTACGGATGTACGCATCGCCTTCTTCGCACTCACGGCGCAATTGTTCCCATTTAGCACCTTGTTGAATAAGGTCTTCAATATCTTGGCCATAAGTTCCAAATGGGCTATCAGGACTAAAGTTGGCTGGGCATCAATGCCGCTTCCTTTTCCTGCCATAATTGCATATTGTCACGAGCCCGTTTTGATTTCTTCATCAAGACGAAGAACTCATCACGACTCAAGGCGAGCTCACTATTATACTGTTGCATGTGCATACGCGCTTCTTCACTGCGACGATACGTATCCCACGCACGCAATACTACATCGATACCATCCCGATATTCCTTCCATTCTTTCAACTGATTTTGCAATTCATTTCTCGGTTTGCTCCGTACTGTGAAAGACGGTTTTGTAATTCCACATATTGCGCTTCATGCTCCGCCAACTGACTCAACTTTTGACGGTTTTCTTTAAGCTCATCCATCAATACATTGATGCGACGTTTACCATTCGAGGATGCTACAAGTAGGTCTGTAGCGCCTTTTTTTCAACATCTTTACAGCTCGACCTAAATGTTCTCCCCCTTCAGCGCCAAAGAATCGAGAACGAACCTCTACCTCTTGTAGATACATCAAGGCCTTGTAGATCGTCTAATGTCAATGCAAAATATGCGGTTATATGTTTTTTTATCGATGCCATGCCACCAATGTTGAGCTGGCTCTTCATGGATGGCTGGATGACCAGGACTGTAAAAGTCTATGCTTTACCCTTACGACCGATATAGTAACTTTCACCATTACGGTCCACATCAAGGGCACCCCGTCATAGGGCCATAAGCCTTATGAGTACCGCCAAATAACAAGGTGCGCATCCCTTCGAGCAAGGATGTTTTACCACTTTCATTAGGGGCCATACATGAGTTGAACACCCATTGATCACCCGTGGTGAAAGACCAGTCGCGATACGGGCCAAATTCATCAAATCGTATGCGTTTAATGTTCATCATTAGCCCCCATCAATACAGTAACACCTTCAATTTCACAACGTTTCAAAGGCTCGTGCCAATAATTCATCACTCAATAAAATCGGCATATGCACCTAAGCGCTTTAAATTCAGGACGATTCGCCATGATTTGACGTGCAGTCTGTATCGCATCCCCATCTACCATATCATCATAGGCACGCAAATAATCACCTACTACATCTGTTAATAAACGTCGTTCAACTAGATTAATACTAGGTCGTGTATTAGAAATCATACGGTAAGGCATAACAAATATAGATTTGCCTTTTCTCTTCACTTTTGAGACTCTTGCAACCATAGTTTTCGAATCCCTCTTGCGTACATAGGCGATGTAGAGGGTCCCGTTCCGGACAAAACGATGGGATAGCAAGATGTTTTTCTTATGTTGCTTTCGCAAGTTTTTCTTTTTTTATGGCGTAAAATCTCTAAGAAATCTGTTTCATTTTGCATGCCAGCAATATCGATTTTGATTTCCTCAAATCGGACTAGCACAGGTGTCGATAAATCGCAAATCACAATGACCATTATGAGATACAGATACAAGATAGCATCCCCTTAGGGTCCATGTTCTTTGCGATGCAATCCTTGCGAATTACCCAGCATAAACTACGAGAGGTTCCTCGCTAAGAACTTGAGATTTATGAATATGTCCTAATGCCCAATAATCCATAGCCGCCTCTGTTAAAATCAGTTAAAGTTACAAGGTCCTGTTACATTATGATTTTCAGAGCCTACACTAGAACCTACAGTACCATGCATGACAGCAAGGGAAAACTCATCCCGTTCAAAAGCTCTGTATTGACGAGCATAATTGTCGCTTTCATTACCATGACCACAACTAATACCATATACGCCACCAATTTCTATATTGTTAACGATGATGGGAAACGCTGTACTTGTTCGCTAGAAAATACATGCACATTATCTGGCATCTGCAGTTGTGCCTTTCCAGCTTTCAGCAGGGATCATGATTACCTTGTACCATATAAACATCAATACGATGCTCTGCCAAGCGATACATGGCGCGCACAAAACGGACTTGAGCCTCTAAATTATGGTCTTCGCTATTATAAATATCACCAGCTATTACGACAGCATGAACATGTTCTGTAATAGCAGTATCAATAATTTTATCTAAGGCTACATAGGTTGCTTCGCTCACGGCGCGATCAACAGCGCTGCTAATACCTGTAGCATATTGAAAGGGTGCCCTAAATGCAGATCACCACAGTGTATAAATCGAAACGGCTGCATCTATATCCACTCCTCCATTAGTATTTTTATTATAGTTATATATAGTAATTACAATAGTTTTATTATACTACAAAACCGTAAAGATAAGTTAAAAATAACTATCATTTAGTCATCAAAAAGATATAGTTAAAACTAAACTATCTTAACTATTAGATAAATATAAATTATAAGATACGCTCTATTCTTTATCATAAGATATGAACTCATAACATGTTATTATTTTTGTTAACCAATTCATGCATTAAGTTGACAATTTATACGCGAACGTTTTACAATCAAATTGTCAATATTTTATGTTTTTATTAAGTTAACAATTTCCGGAGGCTATTATGGCTTTGCCTATAGATCAACAACCATCCCAAGTGGGTACATACGAAAAAAATTCTTACCATTGCAAACCGCATCATGAACGGCGGCGAAATTACTAAAAGAAGAAGCAATCGAGCTGATTCATACTTCAGATGATGATACTATGATTCTACTCGCTATGGCTGATAAAATTCGCCAACATTTCAATGATAATTCTGTGGATGTATGCGCCATTGTTAAATGCTCGATCGGCAAATGTCCTGAAAACTGTAAATTCTGTGCTCAATCCGCACACCACGAAACACAGGTGTTCAGGAGTATCCTTTCATGGATGATGAAAGCATTCTCCATGCGGCACGTAAAGCTAAAGAGGCTGGTGCTATTCGTTTTTTTCCATCGTAACAAGTGGTCGTAATACTAATAACCCTGATGAATTTGATCAAATCATCCACGTATTAGACCGTATCAAAAACGAAATTGGTCTCGAAATCTGCTGTTCTCTTGGGTTTGTTAACTTACGAACAAGCACTCAAATTAAAAAGAAGTTGGGTGTTACTCGATACCACTCCAATATCGAAACAGCACCTAGTCACTTCCCAGATATTTGTACTACACATTCCTACGAAGACAAAATGTTTACCATAGATAATGCACAAAAAGCAGGCATCCGTGTTTGCTCTGGCGGCATTCTTGGCCTTAACGAAACATTAGAACAACGCGTAGAAATGGCGTTCGAACTTAAACGTTTACATATTGACTCCGTGCCATTAAACATTTTGAATCCTGTTAAAGGGACTCCATTTGAAAGCAACGAAGCTTTACGTCCATTGGATATCTTACGTACCTTCGCCGTATTCCGTTTCATCTTGCCAAATGCATTGATTCGTACTGCAGGCGGTCGCGAAGTAAATCTACGGGACTTACAAGCTTATGCTCTAAAAGGTGGCCTAAACGGTATCATGGTTGGTGGCTACTTAACCACTGGCGGTCGTTCACCTCAAGACGATCTCCAAATGATTCAAGACTTGGAGTTGACTCGCAATACAGCTCAAGTCTAAAAACCTCATATATACCATTCTCCATATCTAGAGGATGTAGTATATAAAAATTATTCCCTAATGCTTTATAAATATTTTTACATATAAAAAAAGAACCATCTAGTTTGCTGTACTAGATGGTTCTTTTTATTCCATAATAAAATTAGTAAATGGCTTGACCATTTGTATTGCCTTCAATAGGGCTCAGGATTCTCATTAAATTCTACATTTCTCATACGGCGTCCCGTCTGACATGTACGCATCTACCTTCAATGTTTCCATGGTTCGATTATATCTACTGATATAAACTTTATATCGCAATTCGTCGCCACCCAGTTCATTAACTCGCAGCCACAAAAGCGCATCGTAATCACTTTTTCTGTACACTGTCATTGTCAATAAATAATTGGTTTCCTGATGCATCTGGTCCAACATAATACCAGTCCGTTGCGTTAGTAGTCCCCCTATACTGAGTAGCCACAAAAGTGTTAATATGGTGAATATTTTTACTCATATGACTGCCCCTCTCATGCTATCGAGCTGTATACTTTTATAAAAAGCTTTAATGTGGATTAAACCTTTATAAAATATACAACTTCTCCTTTATATAATACCAAAATTGTCCCATATTTATCAACAATAATTAAAACTTAATTACCATGTTTTTTTACAAATATAAGAAACTTAAAAGAAATTTATTAAAAATTTCTTCATTTTTAACTCATTTATCCCTTCCTATAATGATAATGTCAAATGATAGATAGAGGTAACAATTCCCTGGTTACCGTACGTGTATTTATCTCCCGACAAGTATTACTAACCCCAAACCTACTACTTGTTTAAATACATGTTTCATTTGATATTAATACTAACACTCCCTTACATGAAAAAAAGGACTCTATAGAGTCCTTTTTCGTTACTTCATAAACTTATACATATTGTTAAGTCTATATACATATTACCATAAGGGTTAATAGTAAAGGGTTTTGTAAGAACTCACGAATTAACAAGTAACACTATACTCTTATATAAAAGAAAAAGCTCAAAAGCTTAAGGAAATACGATAACCATTACGCTTTTTGAGCGTTTCTTATTATAAACTATAATTTACTAATTACTATTTTACTTCAGCCCAACCTAAAAGCAGCGCGTTTTTCATCGATATCTGCCAAGATTTTCTCAGCTACTTTAGCAGGATCTGTATTAACATACATAACAGAACCTAAGATGTCTTTAGTGTCCTCTTTCAACCATTTTGTTACAGCATCAGAGCCTTGTGTAGGTGGTTCAACGCAGTGGTAAGAGTTAATACCCATTAGGGCGGAAGCCGAGGGATGCATCGATACCTTTTTCGTTAGACCATTCAGGACTAGACATAGCAAATGGCAATTGAGGTAAGTTAAGGCCAAGTTCTGCAGCAATACCGCCGAAGATACCAGAGGAACGCGCATTATCTACACATTCACCCACATGCCATACTGGTGGTTGATCATCGCCCAAGAACTCTTGCAATGCAGGGCTACATTTCTTGTTAGCATCTGTATTACAATAGCCAAGTTTCATCAATGGGAAAGATGCACAACCGTTTGTAAGGATGATACAGCCATTTTTAATAAAGTGTATCAACAATATCTACAGTTGCCTTTTTCATAGATAACACGAGGGTTAGAACAACCTACTACGTTAACGATACCGCGAACTTTACCAGATTTTAAAGCCTCTGCCAATGGTTTGAAGGAACCATAATGTTTAACAGTGGATTCTGGAGAGAAGCCAACTTCTGCTGTGATTTCGTATGGCGGAATGAATACAGGCATACCTTTACGCAATTCATGCGCTTCAAGAGCACGATCCAAAATTTTTGCAGCCAAATCTTTTGTTTCAGCCAAGTTAGTGTGATGATGATCGTCGATGTGTTCAGCACCTGGTAAACGAGCTGCATCAGATGTAGTGATAACCTTTGTGTTGAAGCAACGTGCTACGTCCATGATAGCAGGATATACGTCTTGTACGTCAGCTACCCAGCAATCGAGTGCGCCTGTACCAAGTACGAGCTCAGCGCCGATAGCATTACACAATGGAATAACATTTTCATAGCGGTACATACTGGATAAGCCAGAGCAGCAAATACCATAGAATTGAATACCTTTAGCTCCGATAGCTTTTGCTTTTTCTAAATACTCTTCGGACGCACCAATCTTACAAATTTGAGAAACCAATGTTGGCAAGTGACCATGAACAGCGATGTTAACATACCCTTTTTTCAAAGGCTCAATGTTAACTTTGGATGTACGGCGACCGCCTTGACCGAATAATGCATCAGTAGCGATATCTGCGGCCACTACGCCTGTGAATGTGAACGCAAGACCACAACGTAAGAATTGTTTCATGTTGCTTTCCCAATCGCCATCTGTACCTACGGTTGTACGATGATATGCATCAAAGGCTTCATTGTATGCGGAAACAGGCAAGATATCCAAGTTTTTCCAAACTTCGCGACGCTCTGCAGGAGCCATAGCTGTAATTGTTTTATATTCACCTGGCAATGCACGGCTCAAATCTTCGAGCAATACATCTGCTAAATCATTAGCCACTTCTTTCAGGAACGACCTTCTTCAGGGATGTTGAAAAGCCTTACATACAGTACGGATTTTTCTTCCCTAAAATTGGAATGTCCAATTGGTCATTATGCAGCAGCTTTCAAAAGAAATCAAGATTTCACGAGCATGTGCACCATGTTGAGTCAAACCACCTGCAGCAGCACGTGTCATATTACGAGCTACGATGAGGTCAGCATCCGCACCGCAGACACCACGAGGACTCTTAGGTGTAATTTTACAAGGGCCCCATGAAACAGATACGACAACATATACCAGCAATACCGAATGTACATTGTGGTTGTTGTTTATCAAAAGCGGTCAAATACCGTATCACAACCGATTTGCTCCATACGAAGAATCATTTCACGCACAGCAGGATCTGGTGTTTGTTCAATTACATCTTGTTTTTGTAGGCCCATGTTTTTACGATACTCAGCAACAGCTTTCATGTAGTCATTTACACCATGTTCATGAGGTACCCCTGGTTCATGAGTGTGTGCACCCATTTATCCGTCGGAAGAGCCTTTGCATGACTATGATCGTGGTCATGTTGATGATCGTGGTCGTGACCATGATGATCATGACCGCCACAGTGGCAATGATGTTCATGATTATGGGCGTGACCATGTTGTTCACCATGATTGTGTTCATGGGTATTTTTATTTTCCACATCTTTACTCATTTGAAACCTCCTAGGGGCCTACATAGGCCAACCAATAAAAACAAAAACATATTCTACTTTTTAATTCACTTTAAATCCACTACAATGATGGGTTTTAAATCCTATCTCCTAAATATGTTTTAAACTACTATAAGTATATTTTTCTGAAAAGACATTTGTCAATTAAAATTTGAGAAATTTTTGACGCATCTATATCTAAGAATATGATAATTACTATATTTATTTAATTCGATTCTTTTCAGTTTATTTTCATAAATAAAGAGACTAATTCCTAAATTTTGCAGAATTAGTCTCTTTTTCTTCTTTATTTTATTAATTAATTGATTTACGTATTAATTTATGTATTAATTATTAATTTATTAATATAATCCGCCCCTCAGAATATGCCACCTAAATATCTTTTACCTATACATCACAAAAAAATTGCTTTGCATAATATGTGCTACTTCAGATAAATGGAAACGTTTTGCCCTATCAGACCTCGCCACAAGAACTAATTGACGGAAACAAAGTTTCGATGCGAGAGGATAAAATTTAACCTTATCGTTATCCCCCTTGCTATTGAGCGTGCTCGGCAAGAATGTAATACCATAATCATCCTCTACCAAGGACCGGCATGAGTCTAACGTTTCAGAGCCAATGACGGCTTTGGGCACAAAGGATTCCGCTTGACATAGACGGTTAACCAACGTCCGCAATTTGAGACCTTCTCTTAGCAAAATAAACGGAAATGCTCCAAAAGGAGATATTTCTCGAATTCCATCACCAGTCATGAGAGAATCTGCAATGGCTATGGCCTTCTCATTTTCCACACTAATGGCCAATAAAATCTGCTCATCTAAAACGGGATAACTTTCAAGGTCCTGAGAATAAATCGGCGTTGGGAATAACCCAACATCAACTAAACCATCACAAATTTGCTGTTCCAAAAAGTGAGATTCTCCCTCTACAACATGGAACTCCCAAGAAGGCTCTATCTGTTGAAAGCTTTTCAATGTTTTTCCAAGCATATGATGTCCATAGAATTGAGACAAACCGATACGCACATGATAAGCTACATCTGTGCCTTGATTAATGATAGATTGAGTTAAAAGCCTCCGCCTTTAAAACTAACGGCATGCCCTCTTTTTGCAATTTGTAACGCCGCAGCGGTTGGCACGACTTTTGTACGATCACGAACAAACAACGTAACTCCTAGCTCTGCTTCAATACGACGAATCCCCTGACTCAACGCTGGCTGAGAAATATATAATTTTTTAGATGCCTTTGAGAATGATGCCATCTCAACGATGGTACTAATATATTTAATGTCTTTTATGTCCATATACGAGTCCTTATAACTATATACATATACAAAGTCTTATAATAAAAACATTATTTCTATTATAACTATATATTACTAAAATATACGTTACATATACATGGGAAAATAAAAATACCAAGAAATTTAGTATCTTACAAACCTAAATTTCTTGGTATATCTTATAAGTTAAACGAACTACATATAGGATGCGGTAAAGTGCATTCTATTACAACCCATTCTATTACAACCCTTTTTAATTTTTAGATTACATTAAAGATTTAAAAGTACATCCAATACTTCTTGAGGTAATTCGTTTTTATGACCTTTCAAGTTTTTCTACATAATCATAACGGAACTCAAAAGCTTGGTGCAATGATGATGATACTCACGCACTTCGAATGGAGGTTCAAAAGCCAGGAACCTCTACATAGGAAAAGATTTTCGTATTCACAGAATGGTTTAAATTCTAATGTACCTTCTACCAAACGTTCTAACAATCAAGAGTAACTTCTTTAGAATTTTTATTTTTCCAAGAAGAAGCCGGTGTTCATGATGTAGCATTCAACGCCACATTTGGAGAATAATTTTTTGTAGCTTTCATAATCACGAACCAATGGATATGTACGGAATGGATTTGCATATGGTTCGATAACAAGCGCATTTGGATCGACGTGAGCATCAAGTTTTTCTGCTGTAGAACGACGAGTCGCAAGGGTTGCACCCATTGTAGAAGCCAATACAGGATCGGAAATCTTAAGGATTGGTGGCAATGTTTTATCTTTCATAAGCCATACAATCGCATTAACAGGTTCACCTACGTAGTTTACGCGGTTATCTGTCCAGAATTGAGATTTAATAGCACGTCCATTGCTGTTTCGCACATCTTCGGCCAGTACAACCTTACGGCCATCCTCATCCATCGTTACACCTACATTTTGTAGCGTCAACAAGAATTCGTTAGCAGGATGTTCCACAGGATAATCTTGCATTTTGTCAAAGTACGTAGGTTCAAGAGCAATAGAACTCAAATCCTCAGTATTGATGATATATGCATCGTCATGCAAGATAGAAATATCATAACGACCATCATGTTTTTCATGAGTCAATGTGGATTTACCGGAACCGGACAAACCGAATACACCGATAGTGTAGGATTTACCACCTTCAAGGTTGTAACGTTTCATGCCACCGTGGCAAGCAACATAGTCGAAGCGATTGGCTAAGGACCACGCAAGTGTAAGTGTACCTTTTTTATGTTCCCCAAAGTAGCGCATACCAAGAATCATAGCACAGTTATGAGCAGGGTCGAAAATAGCAAGACCGCCTGGATGACCTGGTACAACATAGTCAGGATCAGAGTAAATATAGATGTCGCCTTCTGGAATCTCTACACTGTCATTGTAGAATTCTTTTACAGTCGCATCAAAGAACTTGAGTTCATGAGCCAAGAATACAAAATGGACGCGTGATCTTTTTGGAATCATCAAATGAGCACGAGCTGTGAAATTTTTATCAAGACCAACGATAGATTCTGCAGAAATCCACTCTTTATTGCGGCTATCATACACAGCATCACGTGCAATATTCGCGAGTTCAACTTCATCGATGCCCTCGTCGCCAATAATACGACGAGCTTTTAGCATACGACCTGTAGTTTTACCATCATTTGTAACAAGGACCTTTGCATCAGCTGGCAAACCTTGTTCTAATGGTTTAAATACTCGGCATATCGAGGACGATAACACCTGGTTCTTCAGAGCTAGTTGATGCCTTGTGCCACAGATGTTATAGGAGTTACATTGTTTCCCATAGAATGCAGTTTCAATTGTACTGCGCATCATAGAAAAATAATGGGTTTGTTTTGATTTCACTTTTGCTTCCAAACGCGTCTTGTCGACATAGTATCTGATCCTCACCTTTTAATATTTAAGCAATTTCTCTTGTAAAAGTAATGTTGTATATGAAAAACACTGCTTTACGCAAATACTTTCATTATTTTCTATTTTACCCTGTTCAATCAAATTTGTATACATAAAACAGATGATTTATAGAAATTAATGTATGTTTATTTTGAAATTAGTGCAACACATTTATAATGCGATAAATTAATACCTAAATTTTGCATGAAACTATTAGTATTCAATAGAGTATCTTAAAACTAGACATAGTTACAAAGTAACTAAACCTATTTACAAAACAACTAGTCAAATAACAAGCAAAAAGAGACGAGCTACTTGAGACTCGTCTCTTTCACGTTTAAAAATATGATTATTTCTTGTCTTTATTGATAAATGCATCGATTTTACTAATTAGATCATCTACCTCAAAATCGCACTGCTCTGCCATCATCTTGATTGTTGCCACCTTAGCCATTACTTTTACCATAGGTGTTTTTAATTTCTCAAATTTAGGATTTAAAGAAATCAAATGATCTACAATTTCTGGGCATTGTTTAATTAGATTAGATAATGTCGTTTTTGCATCGATATGGAATCGACCATCCGCATCAGTTGTTAACGGCTCTTCTTCTACCTCTTCTGCGACCTCTTGAGCCAAGGATTTTCCTTACCACCATCGCCTACAAAATCAGTTTTATCCCAAGTCAACAATGATTGCGAGAACCTTCGAGCTCACGGATATGAGTGCAATCTTGCATCATTTCCAATACGCCACAGGGAATTTACCATTTTCATCGCGTACGGCTGTGTAGATAACATAGATGAACAAGCCTGGTTTATTGATCCAGAATTCGCTTGGCTTTGTTCGCCAGAACGGAACTTCTCTACGATTTCCTCTACTATATGAACAGATTTTCGCTGGGTGACAATTCTTCACCTCGGCCGATAACGTTCGCACTGCGAGGAAAAATACGATGTGGTGTATCGCTGTAGAACTTAACTAGTTCATTTTTCATCTACATAGGATAAATCTACCGGAATGACGGAACAACAAATTAATTTGCTCTAATGTCAATTTGCCTGTGGCTACATCGAGAACTGCATCCTTACCAACGGGCGCGCCTCCAACAGGGCCTACATATTTAGATAGCAAACCGGCTAAATCATTTAAGAATTCGTTAGATACAGACCACCTTGAGCTGAATTATTACCATTCAATTGTGCGTAGAATCATTGATACCTGACACTATGCAAAACTCGGCGCATTGATGATAGCATAACCCAATTTCATGGTCATTTTTACTCATCCGCACAAACTCTTCGTCGCTCAACAATTTATAAGATGTGGCAATAAGACTTCTAACTCTTTAGAATTCAAATCACGCAATTTCGCCAATGTTTCTGCACAGACGCTAGAATTCTTCGTACTTTATCTTCCTCGAAGCAATGCATAGGATGCAGAGATAGCATCGCGCACAGCATCATCAAAGGTCCACATAATGCGCGTTGGGCGGTCAAAGCCGTGGTCCTCAAGCATTGGATAAAGTTGATTTTGCTTACGAGACAGATGTGTTCTCCACTCTGCTAAAGGAATCAAAAACGCCGAGCCACGGTTTTTGATAAACTTCTCTTGTTTCAATAATTCATCCGCTTCTAGTGCTACCTTCTCAACAGCGTTAATTTCTTTCCAAGTATGCCCATAACGGATGGTTTTCAGGGTACTCATTTTTCGACACGTACCAAAACGCCATCAAATAATTCTAAGAGATCATCCATTTTCTCTAGATTTCTTCGTCCTTGTAAACACCTTTCAAGCTTTGCTCTGCGTAAGCAAATTCATCAGGTGTACAAGTACCTAATTTTTCTTTTAAAATGACGTTGCCCTCTTCTGGGACAATTTACCATCTAAATAATCTTCTTTAATGGACACGATAATTCTGTAACGTTCATTATTAATATCTAGCTTTTGTTTTAATGGATTCATATGCTTTATACCTCCACAGGCTAATTTATTATTATAGTTTTGATTATACCATTTTGAAAGTAATTTTTCAGTTGCTACAGATACAATTTTGATTTATTTTTAAAGATTTGCGGATCAATATTATGTAAAATGAATAACCTTACTTTATTTTTAGAATATTTTTGGCATGCAAAAACTGCACCTCGAAATTGTGTCCAATTTTTGGGTGCAGTTCTGTATGAGTGATTTTGATTAGTTTTTAAAATCAATATATTCAGTTTTAGAAGATGCTACAGGTTTACCATTGGAATCTGTAGCAGGGCTAAATCTCCATTTAGAAATAGTATCTACAATAGTCGCATCAAGAGCACTAGAGCCACTAGATGAGACAACTTCAACGTCCCCTACAGAACCATCTTCCTTAATGGTAAAACGTATATCCGCACCATGAGCTGCTTCACCATAGGTAGCGAGCAGTGCTCAGTCAATAGGTGGCGTAGCTATGGCTACTGGTGGATCGTATGGAGTGCCAACACAGAAGCTACCATACTCATTACAAACAATGAGCTTAATATAATACAACGCAACACTTTATTCATCGTTTTCTCCTTATTTAGCTTTCACAGCTTGCTTAGGCAGAGTAATTGTCATCCCAATAATGGATTCGTGTGCCTTTTGATCTGTGCCAATAGCAGGGGTAAACTTCCACTGCAAAATTGCTTTTTTTACTGCTTCATCAACGGGAGCATATCCAGAAGAACGCTCTACGAAAAACATTTTTAACATTACCTTTTTATCAATCAAGAAGCGTACGCGCATATCAGGCGCTACCGTAGCGGTTTGAGGATTTCAGGCAACTCAGGTTTTACAATAGTAACCTCCCTTGGAGATTCTAAAACTTCAGCTGCATCAGCTGTATAATCACCCTAACATGCCAAAAGATGCAGCGAGTACTCTTGCAGCGTGATCGGAATAATTTATTCTAAAAAGCCTCCTTATTAACCTTTTACCTATGCATAATATCATCTAAATAAAGATGAATATTAAAAGAATAAATTCTTATTGATAAAATTTCTCATTTATGATATATTGAATTCAAGATAACTGTTCGAACTCACATATCTAGTTGATATGACAAAACTACACAAAGGAGGTTCATCATGAGACGTGAAAGCGTATTCAAATGAAGGTCATGATGGTACTTGATATCGTTGCCCTCATTGGGCCTAGCCATCTACAAGCACTTATTCCCTAGATTATTTTGACCTTAGCAGAAGACTGTATAACTTTCACTAGTCGCTACGTTAGTAGCGCTATTTTCCGTTTAGATTCAGAGAGATATTTTCCTTCTTCAAATTATTTCATTATTAGAACAAAATATTTCCTCAAACAAAGTCATTAATGTTTTTAAATTTAGTATCTATTAAAAAGGAGGCTTATTGTGAAATTTAATCAATTTTATTAGTCGTCGTATCATTAGCACTTATAGTATTTGCCCTTGCAGGCTGCGGAAAAGACACAGCCCAAGATAGTCAGAAAAAACTTAATGTCGTAGCTACTACAACGATGTTAACGGATTTAGTAAAAGAAATCGGCGGTGATCATGTAACCGTACAAGGTCTCATGGGACCTGGTGTAGACCCTCATCTATATCAAGCTAGCGCAGGCGATGTAACCAGCTATGTCTAAGGCGGATGTTGTAGTATACAACGGCATTCACTTGGAAGGTAAAATGGGTTCCATTTTCGATAATCTAACAAAGCAAAATAAAGCGACCATCCGCGTATCTGATGCCATTGATCCAGCTACATTGCTCGACTTTGACGAAGAAGATGGTGTAAAAACAAAAAGACCTCATATTTGGTTTGACGTTGCTAACTGGAAAGCTAGCAGCAAAAGCAGTATACGGTCTTGCGAAAAGCCGATCCGGCTCATAAAGAAGATTGCAAAAACGCTATGACGCATATCTTACTAAGTTAGATGAAACCGATGCGTACGTTAAAAGCTCAAGCAGAATCTATTCCGAAAAGAATCTCGCGTACTTGTAACAGCTCATGATGCATTCCAATACTTCGCTGCGCGTACGGCTTTTGCAGTAAAAGGTTTGCAAGGTGTAAGTACTGCTACAGAAGCAGGTACACAAGATGTGAATGAACTGGTTCAATCTATCGTAGACCACAAAAATTAAAGCGATTTTCGTAGAGTCTTCTGTACCACATAAAACAATTGAAGCCGTTCAAGAAGCGTCAAAGCTAAAAAGGCTGGAATGTTGCCATCGGTGGCGAATTATATTCCGACCTCTCGGCTCTGAAAGGCACTGAAGGCGGTACATATATCGGTATGGTGAAAAGCAAATATAGATACCATCACTAAGCATTAAAAATAATATGTACTTTCATTTTTAAAACGAGGTGACATACAAATTTATGTTCCTATGTAAGTACATATGCTACTAGCAATTCTAGCTAGTGGCACTCATTAATCTAAGAGGTTTCCATGGAATGGGCCGTTGAAGTTGAAGATATGACCGTAGCATATACGACAAAAACCCGTATTATGGGACGTAGATATGAAGGTACCCATCGGTTCCTTTCAGCGCCATTGTCGGTCCCTAATGGTGCCGGTAAGTCCACATTATTAAAGGCCATGCTCGGTCTACTAACAGTTATCTCAGGAAGTGTAAAAATTTTATATCGATCACCACTTAGCGATGGACAAAAAAGCGATTACAGAAAAATCGCCTACGTACCCTCAAAGTGGCAGCGTGAGACTGGGACTTTCCTACACAGTACTAGATGTAGTACTCATGGGCCGTTATGGTCATCTAGGTTGGTTTAACGTCCCTAGCAAAAAGGATGAGGAACTCGCCCTCTCCATGATTGAAAAATGGGCATGAGCGACTATGTGGACGAACAAATTCGCCAGCTTTCAGGGGGACAACAACAACGCGTCTTCCTCTAAGAGCCCTCGTCCAAGAGGCAGATAGTTTACCTCATGGACGAACCCTTCAAGGGCGTCGATAAAACCACAGAGCATGCTATTATTTCGCTTTTTACAGAAATGAAAGCTCGAGGCAAAAACAGTTATCGTCGTCCCACCACGATTTAAATACAGTGCCCCAATATTTCGATTGGGTAACGATGGTAAACAAACAAACTGTCGCCTATGGCCCCGTAGCAGATACATTTACGGACGAGCTATTGAGCGCACCTACGGCAAGGAGGATTGTATGACCATACTCAATCCTATACGACGCAAATGGTACTGCTCGGCACGGCGTTATTAGGCCTCGCTAGCGGTATCGCTGGTACCTTTGCGGTACTTCGAAAGGAAAGCCTCATCGGTGACGGCCTATCTCATGCGGCACTACCCGGTGTGGTCATTGCCTTCTTGCTGACGGGCATCAAGGACATCGAAGTTCTCATCGCAGGTCGCTGCCCTATCCTCTATCACTGCTGACTTGGCTCATTACCATCACCGTAGAAAACAGCAAAATCAAATTTGATGGCGCTTTAGCCACCATACTCTCCGCCTTCTTTGGGCTTGGTATGGTGCTACTCACCTATGTACAAAGCTTAAACAATGCTGGTCAGGCGGGGCTTTTCAAAAATTCATATTTGGACAGGGCGACCACCATATTAGCGCGTGACGTGTACATCACATCTGCAGCGGCGCTCATCATCATCGTGTTAACCGCATTATTCTGGAAGGAGTTAAAGCTTATCTCCTTCGATGTGGAATACGCCAAAACACTACAAATTCCCGTCACTTTCACCCTTATTTTATACCGTTCACTATTGATCATGACCATTATTATCGGCATTCAATCGGTAGGCGCTATTTTGATTAGCTCCCTCCTCATTGCACCCGCCGTTGGGGCAAGACAGTGGACGAATAAACTGGGCACCATGTGTATATTAGCAGGATTTTTTGGCATGATATCCGCCATTGGCGGTACTATCTGGAGTACATCGGTCCCAAAATTACCGACAGGCCCAGCTATCATCGTCATTTTATCGATTCTCGTATTATTGAGCCTCATCTTTGCTCCTAACAGAGGTATGCTCTGGCAGTTCCGCAAAAATAGACAGTCAAAACACGCATTATTGTTAGAAACCACAAGGGCTCCCAAATCCAAAGCACAGCAAAGTATTTACGTAGCAGAGGACGCACAACCTCGCATAGGAGGTGCCCCATGACAGTTCATACAGAGATATTCCTCATTGCCATTGCGGTGTCCATCGCATGTGCCATCCCTGGGGTCTTCCTCGTATTGCGTCGCATGTCCATGATGGCCGATGCCATTACACACACCGTATTCCTCGGCATCGTGCTCGCTTTCTTTATGACGGAAGATTTAAACTCTCCATTTCTACTCGTCGGGGCTACCTTAGTTGGTGTAGGCACCGTATGGCTTACGGAAATGATACACAATACGGGGCTTGTCAACGAAGATGCGTCTATCGGCATCATCTTCCCGCTTCTATTCTCTATCGCCATCATTCTAGTCAGCCTATACAGCGGTAACGCTCATCTCGATGTAGATACCGCATTACTTGGCGAAATAGCCTTTGCCCCCTTTGATCGATGGATTGTGAACGGCACCGACTTGGGGCCTGTATCGCTATGGATTTCTCTAGGCGTGGCGATTATCAATTTAATATTAGTCATGCTGTTCTACAAGGAATTGCAACTCTCCACCTTTGATCCGCTACTAGCGGGACTCTTCGGTTTTATGCCAGCCCTCATCCACTATGTACTCATGACCATGGTATCCCTCACCGTTGTGGCCTCGTTCCAAGCGGTAGGTGCCATTCTCGTCATCGGCCTCATGATAGGACCTGCGGCCATCGCTTATTTATGGACGGACTCTGTGAAAGCCATGCTTACTAGCAGTATCATCATCGGTATTATCTGTGCTGTCGTCGGTACGGAAGTAGCTTTCACCATGGACGTATCCATCGCGGGTTCCATTGCAACCACCATCGGTATCGCACTGATTATCGCTGTTATCGCAACACCGAAGACAGGATATATCGCCACATACCGCCGTCAACGTCACTTACGTCGCCATTATCGGGAAACGATGATGCTATGCCATATTTATACACATATGGATACACCTATCGCGCACGTTGAAAACGGCATCGGTACCATTCATGAGCATTTGAACTGGAGGCCTGATTATACTCATCAAGCTGCTTCACAGCTAAAGAAACAAGGTCTATTATATGTGACAAATGGACACTACGTGCTTACTGATAAGGGTATAGCACAGGTTAAAGAGATTATTTAAATACAATACCAATACTTTTCCCAACAAAAAGAAGCTGAAATCAATGCTACTCTGCAAAGATTTCAGCCTCTTTTATTTTTAACTAATAGTCTTACATCCTATTAATAACTGCATTCACGTCAATGACTATCTATAATAAATAGTGCCAATACTATAATAGATCAGCTCAATCATAAAGAATCCTATTAATTAGTAATAGCTTCTAATGGAATAACATGAGGTAGACCATTGTCATCGATATATATTTTTGTTTTAACACGGTATACATCTTCCATCATGGCTTCTGTAAAGATGTCTTTCGGTGCGCCCTGAGCGTATACTCTACCCTCTTTGAGCACGATGATTTCATCTGCGAACATAGCCGCCAGATCAAGATGATGTAATGTTACGAGTGTTGTAAAATCATTTTCTTGAGTCAGATTTTTTAGCAATGTTAACAAGTCAAATTGCTTGTGCAAATCTAAAGCACTTGTCGGTTCATCAAGAATTAAGATTTTAGGTTCTTTTACAAGGGCTTGCGCCATAAACACAAGTTGACGTTGACCACCGCTGAGCTCCATGATGTCGCGATGCAAAAGCGCTGTAAGTTCAACCGTTCCAATACCTCTTGTGTGGCTGCAATATCCTCATCACTTACGCGGAAGGACATGGAGCCCATGCGCCCTAGCATAACGACTTCAAAAACAGATAGATTGACTTTACAGTCATTATCTTGAGACAAGTAGCTCACTGTACTACTGAAATCCTTTGTAGAATATTCAGCTACAGATTTACCATTAACGGAAATCTCGCCCTTGCCTTTCAAGATACCCATAATTGTTTTTAAAAGTGTAGATTTACCAGCACCGTTAGTACCAATGAGCGCAGTCAATTTACCTGTTTTTAGCAACAAAAAGTCAACGCCCTTTTAAGATTTGTCCGTCTTCCGTAGCGGAATAACCAAAGGTTAGATTATGAACTTCAATCATTTGAAATAGCTCCTTTTCCTAGTTAATACCAACGAGAAGAAGAAAAGGTACACCGATGATTGCCGTCACAATACCGATTGGGAAACATCGCCCCAGGAACGAGCATCTTACTCGCAATAGATGCGAGAGACAAAATCGCCATGCCACATACTGCAGATAACGGTAAGAAATACCGTTGATCCTCACCCACAAGCATACGAGCAATATGTGGTCCTGCAATACCGATAAAACCAATGGTTCCAACAGAAAGAAACAGCAACGGCTGTAATGATGGAGATGAAAGCAAACACTTTTTACTCGTAAGCTTTTCAACATTAACATCAAGACCGAAGCCTTTTTCATCGCCTAATTTTAATGCTGTTAAACGCCAAGATTCACGCATCATGAGCGGAAGCATGATTGCTAGCACGATAAGAACAATAGAGATATTTATCCCAGTTAGCCTTCGCTAAACTCCCCATAGTCCAGAACACGATGTTTTTGAAGGGCCTCAGGAGATGCCATATATTGCATCAAAGGATTGAAGCGCTTGGAACAAGAACATCATGCCGATACCAGCGAGAATCATCGTTTCAGAGGAAAAATTCTTAATCTTATTGATGGAATAGATAAAGAAACTCGTCAAACTAGCAAATACAAAGGCGCCAAATGGAACCATAAAGACACCTAAAAACTCTAATGCACTAGCGCCTACAACAACCATAAGAGATGCACTGAAGCCAGCCCCTGCGGATATACCAAGTGTATACGGGCTAGATAACGGGTTATCAAGGATAGTCTGCATGCCAGCACCAGCAATGCCCAAGGAAGCACCTACGAGCAATGCCATAATGGCCGTCGGAAGACGAATCGACCAAATGATAACATATGCGTTTTTGGAAACCTCTGCTGGGTCTGTTAATGCGAGCCATACATCACTCAAGGTGAGTGATGCAGGGCCCACAATAATATCGGTAACAAAACTTACCGCACAAATGATCAGACCAATGATAATAAACATGAGCTTTTTATAGCTCTGTTTCTTATAATCGTACTGATTGTTAGTTTCTGTCACTACGAAAAACTCCTTTTTAGTTCAAATGCATAAACCAAACGCCACCGTAAGAGAATGGAAGGAATTTATCATAGAATTCCTTAAGTGTGCCCCTCTGGATCTACATCTGCAAACTCTTCAGGATAGAATGTTTTAGCTAAATATTCGAATACTGCCACGTCATATACTTCACGAGGTAAACCATGGTGAGTGGAGTATACTTTTTTATCTTTTACTGCTTTCAATTCAGGCCAGCCTTGACGTTCTGTGGTGAAAGCTTTCAATAACTCTTGAGATTTTGCTTCATTTGTATCAAAACCTAAACGCATGGATGTAGGTTTCTTAGGCCAGTAAGAACCGATGATCATTATAATATCTGGGTTTCTTTCTAAAATAAATTCTGGGTTAACAGGGCCTGCTTTTTGAACTACATCTTTTGTAATAAGGTCGCCACCAACTTGCGTTGCTAATGCGCCCCATGCTACGTTTGCACTATACGCAAAACCTAAACCTTCTGGACCTTCGTTACCTGTTTCAATGTAAACAGTTGGTTTTGGTTTATTGATTTTACTAATACGGTCCATAACTCTATTTAAGCGATCAGTGTAGAACTTACTGATTTCTCTTGACGCTCTTCTTTACCCAAAGCTTTACCGATAGCTTCGATAGATTTTTGATGATTTTCAAGCTTTTTCCGCATGGTAATCGATATAGATAGTAGGGATACCAGTCGCATCGATTTTAGGTTTGTAATCAGCTTCATATTGATCTTTGAAATATAAAGGCATGAAAATAACATCTGGGTTTAGGAAATTACTTTTTCCACATCAAATGTTTTGTCATTTACGTTACCAATGGAGGAATTTTTTTCCAACTCTGGCACTTCAGATTTTGTAGCGATCCCACATATCTGTACGCAATTTACTCAAATAAGGGTCAATACCAACAATAGTCTTAGCTACATCTTTGCCTCTGCGACCATAGTCAAGAACGCACCACCAGAAGCACTCAATTGAACTACTACGCGTTCTGCTGGTTTTTCAAGGTAACCTCTTTGACCCTAGTTACGTCTGTAATCTCAATTTGTTTGCCAGATTGTGCCGCATCCTTTTTCGTATCTGCTGGACCACCACAAGCTGTCATAATCATGCTCACAACTAGCAGGAGCACTGTGGCAAGATAAACCATAAATTTCTTTTTCTTAACCATAGAATACCTCGATTCCAAACTTAATAAGTTCTAATAAACACAATATATAACAGCATTTATTTGGGTTTTACATCATCAGCTCCTTCACACACAACACAACCCTAATTCATATGCATAAACCAGATGCCACTATAAAGAGAATGGCAAGAATTTGTCATAGAACTCTTTAAGTGTAGCTTCAGGATCTACCTCCTCAAACTCTTCAGGATAGAAGGTTTTTGCTAAATATTCGAATACAGTCGCATCAAAAGACTTCACGTGGAAGACCGTGGTGCGCAGAGTAAACTTGTTTATTTTCAACAGCTTTTAATTCGCTCCAACCTTGACGTTCTGTGGTGAAAGCTTTCAACAACGCCTGAGACGAATCTTCAGTAGCTTCAAAACCTAAACGCATAGAGGTTGGTTTCTTAGGCCAGTAAGAACCCATAATCATGATGATATCCGGATTCTTTTTCAAGTATAAACTCTGGATTAATAGGAGATGTTTTTCTTAATAACATCCTTGGTGATGACATCAGCACCAGCCATAGTAGCTAATGCCCCCAAGAGTAATTACTACTAAAAGGAATTACCAAATTCTTCCGGGCCATTCATACCAACTTCAAGGTAAACAGTTGGTTTTGGCTTGTTAATTTTACTAACGCGGTCGAGAACTCTTGTCACGCGATCCGTATAGAACTTGCTAATTTCTGCGACTCGTTCTTCTTTTACCCAAAGCCTTACCGATGGCTTCAATGGATTTCTGATGACTTTTCCAATTTTTTTCTGCATGGTAGTCTATGTAAATAGTCTGGATACCAGCGACATCCATTTTTGGTTTTGCATCAGACTCGTACTGATCTTTCAAATCTACAGGAATAAAAATAACATCTGGGATTTAATGCCACAACTTGCTCAGCATTAAATGTTTTATCACCGATAGTACCAACTACTGGAATCTTAGCTAACTCAGGCATTTCAGCAGTAAAGTGCTTCCACATATCCGCTCTGTAATCCTGTAAGGATGTATCCATACCGGCAATAACCTTCGGCGTATCCTTACCCATAAGTGCAGAAATCGTAAAGAATGGACCACCAGCACCACTCCATTGTAAGACAACTCTCTCTGCTGGCTTTTTCAGTGTTACCGTACGACCTGTTACGTCTGTGATTTCGATTGGCTTATTCATCTGAGACGCATCTTTCTTCGTCTCACTAGGACCTCCACATGCAGCGATGAGCATACTAACAATTAGGGAGAAAACCGTGGCTAAATACGCCATAAACTTCTTTTTGTTTGAACATAAGTACCTCTCTTCTCTCAACTAAAACTATCACTATAAGTGCACATAAAAAGCCCGTTTCCCCACGAGGAGGAAACGGGCTGTCATCTCAGTTAGACTAACTACCACGCCTAATAAGCTAGCATATAGTATGAGCTTTCAACTATGCATAGCTAGTATAAATTCATCTATATCTATATCAATCCCCATCCCTGTCTCTCGCAGGTCAATTGGCAATTGTTAATTAGGCAGTTCTCCTGGCTCCAGTTTAACGTTACTTTGCGCCTTCCCAAAAACTTCAGTGACCGGGAGCATTTCACCCTCTATGCAAAGTACCTCGCTGTTACAGTGGCGTGACCGCTTTGGCTTGTACCAAATTCTCTATTAAGTCAATAGACACCTAACCCAATCATATGTGATTTTCCTCATCGTAGCATGAGGGGTATACAGTGTCAATAAACATATAGGGGTACTGCTATCCTTGTAAAATTTATACTTTTTAGCAAGAAAGAAGCTAAAACTCAACTACTAAGCGGAGTTTTAGCTTCTCATTAGAACAATCTGTAGAAATGTCCGTCAAATTCTATAATTTCTTTTTATCGATTAATAACTATATTGCCATAACAAAGGCACTAAAACTGAACGCGCATTTGATACCATTTGGCACCGCCATGATCCGATGTAGACGCCCTTCATTTACAAAACCCAACTTGGCATAATAGCGAATCTTTTCTTCCTTACAGGTTAGAATTACGCCCTTTCGGTTTTTCCTCTCTAGCCAGTTCTGTAAAGCCTCTATCAACTGACCACCTACACCGCGATTGCGGTATTCTGGCATTGTATTTAGACCAAAAATCATCTGCCATGCACCATTAGGGTTATGCAAAGAAGCATTGCTAAACATCTCATCTGTTAAGATTTCATCATCCGTTACAAATCCATCGATAAAACCAATAGGTGTATCGCCGTCAAAAGCAATTAAAAACGACCTGCATAATGATCTAATCGTTCCTTAAAAGCCTCACGAGGTGCGGCCTCTGCCGGAGGGGAAACAAGTTGCTTCTATATGTCACCAAATCTAAATCAGCGGTTGTCGCTTTTTCGTATTACTATATTCATATCTTTCTCCATCGTATCTACATATCGGTTTTAGTATATACCGTTTACATAACAAAGGCTACACATTTAATGAGTGATGTGTAGCCTTATATAATAATCTATCAAATTACTTTTTACTATAGATTATCCAGCAATTATTTTTTTCGTATATTTAGGTACATTACGATATTGCATTGGCAAGAGCATTCTTTTTACCTTAAATCCATGCTTCTCGTAAAATGGTGCATTCTTGCTATCACCAATCATAACATTGATGTACAAATACGATTTATAAGCGTCTTTCACCATTTCCAGCAAATGACCAGCAATACCTAGGCCATGATAATCAGGATGAACTAGCACATAATTGATGAAGCATACTAGCTCGCTATCATCCATGACACGAATAAGACCAACTAAACGGTCACCATCCCACGCAGAAATCACACGAGATGAATTCATGAGCGCCTTGTGTAATCGATCAGGATATTTTTCCTACCACCAACGAACAGACAAGAATAAATCCGCCACCTGTTGAGGGGTAAAATTTCTTTTTTCGGTATAGGTAATCGCCATAAAAGCTCCTTCAAATGATTACTTTAACTTTCGCATCTCACAAATAAACGCCTCTGCCTCTTGTAGGTTCTTAGGAAACTCAAAATAAATACATTGCTCATGTCCACAATAAGGATTACGAAATCATATCCACTTAACAATAAATACTCTATAATCTTCCACTCTTTGTCATTAGATTTTTAGGGGCTTTGAACTTCTCGTTCTACAAAGTGCATCTTGCCTTTACAGGTAGGGCAGGTTTTATTCCTGTTAAATAGCTCATAATTTGTGCCCTCCGACAAGGAGATCCGGCAATTTACACATACGTTTTTATAACCCATAGTTATTTACTCCCATACGGTTTTATGTTGAAAGATTTCTTTTACAATCCCTTCTCCAACAACATTGTCGCCTTCCATAATAGAAACTCCCGTACCGCCTTGTAGTGCAGAATAATCTATATCTTCGTTTATTAGCAACGCATTGGCACGTATTGATTTATCAAAGATAACATCTTCGCCATCAATAAAGTTTACACCTAACAGCTGATCAGCGCCCTTTATAACAAGATGAGGGCAATACTTTCCATTATTCAAATTCGGTGGAGTTCTCCTCTTCTTGCTGAGAAAGTAACTATACAGCAAATAGTAAAATCTAAATCGCTCATTTTAAGCCTCATCAATTACATATACCATATCACCTTTAAAGTATATGTTCATTATACAATGTACGGGATTCCCTTCGGTCCATAACCAACCCTGGAATACAGCGTGTCCCCAATTATAGGTCTCTGTAATGACCTTAAATTCACTATCACTATAATCCTGTTGATACTGAGATAACTCAATCTTTTACCTGTGAAAGCATCTAATATTGTAGTATTAAATACGAGAATTTCATCTATCGCACGTCTCAAAACACAACTTGAGCCTTATGAGTTTGCTCAATACCGTTCTCATAGGAAAAATATAATCAAAATGTAAGGACAAAATTATCATCTGCGTATTCTATTTTTCTGTGCCCTTGCATCGTGAAGAGAATATTTGGAATGATTGCCCTAAAAGATCTTGTCGTTTTTCATAGGACCTCTAAATGCAACATACTATCTATAGATTAATAATATCTACACTAGTACATAACTAATCAATAAAATATTTCTATTATATTACATAATTAATATCCTGATGCTTTTCACTAATAATATTTGCAACACCATCTTGAATTAAGAGATCAAAAATTCATTAATTTGATTATGTGATTGTTTCGGATATTTCTGTAAAGAACGATGCTTACAAAATGTAAAAAGTACTTCATTCTTTTGCACGAGAAAGTGCCACAAAAATGCACAGCGATCCTCTTCAGGTTGCTTTTAAAAATTCCAAAAAGCAGAGTCCTCTAGTCCAATAAAATAAACCGTATCATATTCTAAGCCTTTACTTTTTGTGAGTGTCATAATCGGTACAGAATAAAAATCCAAAAACCGATCCATAGCAAGTATCCAATCGAATTCTGTTTCTTCAAGTTCTAACCACATATAGTCTTGAAACTTAATTAACTGCGTAATTAAGTAATCACGTTGTTTATATACAGGAAAAAGTGCTTGTATTTGCTTCACACCAAAAAGAGACAATAATATTTTTATCAAATTATTAAAGTCATTTTTACATTTAACATTAATTATCACATCTTTTAATTCTTGTATTTTATCATAAAGTCGATCTTGCATTTTAATATACTCATCATCCGATTGTACAAAATCAATATTCCAAAGTTTTGCAGTTATTTCAACTATAAATGTCCATCCTGAGGATACGCTTTAGAAATTGCTAGTTGAAAAAAATCGAAAAGCTAATATTTCCGTAATAGGCTCCTTTAGCAAATTCTGATAATTATCTTCTAAACGAGCATAAATCTTTTTGTTAAGATGATTAATGACTTCTTTAGCATAGTCTCCTGGTTTTTGCTTACATAAAAATACATAGTTCATTTGGCTTTATTCCAGCTTTAATAGATATATGTTCAGAAATTACTTCTGCTTCTCGCTCCTCATCATTAGCAACTAATAGTGTAATATCGCCGATCATTCTCCATCCTCTTATCTGACACCTCAACCCTATCATCAACTGCATTTAGTGATTCATACATTCTTTTCTGTAAATCAACAAGTCTTGGAGCTGAGCGATGATTTATAGTAAGAGTCAACTTGTCTGCATTAAACTCTTCTTCAAAATCCTTGAAAAACAGTTTTTAAAGCTCCTGCCCACACCATAATACGTTGTTTTATTATCCCCAACAGCTGTTACTACTGAACCAGAGTCCAAAAAGCACTGTTTAACTAATTCATATTGTAAATTTGTTGTATCTTGAAATTCATCTAAAAAAACATATTTATAAGTATACTGTAATACACGCTTAATTTTTGGATTCGTACGGATAATATATTCAGCTAATATACAGATCATTTTAAATGAAAGTGTAGGAGCATAATCCGAAAACCCTTTTTAATAATAATCTCCAAACCTTTTTCACCCAAACTATCTCCTGTACATGGTAAATTTGTAGTCTTTATACATTTTCATAAAAATTCATTCAATTTAAAACCCTTTAGATTATTAGGATTATTAAACCCTGCCTCTCTAAAAGCGGCTATAACTTTTGTATCATTAACTACATATAAAGAATCTGGCCTCATATTTTTGGGAAGTGCACAACGAAAGCGATCTAAAATCTTTTTGAGAATGCATCATATGTTATCGAGACAAAACGGTTTTCAATTTCTTTGCCACATCTTTTTAGAACTCTTTTTTAGATTGTCCATGACATCATTCTTAAAACATATGGCTAAAATTTTATGAGGATTTCTACATATGTTAGTTTGAAAAAGATAACACGCCTTTTGTGCTAACAATTCTGTTTTCCCTGTACCAGGTCCAGCAATTACTAGAACATTTCTATTAGCCTTGATTGTTTCATATGCGATTTTTCTAAATTTATACCATCACATACACTCCATTGTTCTGATGTAACAAAATTCAATCTAATGTCCCCTCAACATTCTTTCTACAACTACAATCATTCGTTCGAAAACACTAGGCATTGTCGACATAAGTGTTTCATCAGTAATTTTTTGACAATGCTTCAATATGTGTAGATGGCTTACCTCTGTTTAAAAAGAAATAGTTATACCATATCATTAACTGTTTTTTTGTTCTCTAGAGTATGTATCACCATTACCGCCACAAGCCTTTAATGTATGATGTATATCAATATTTATACGTGTTTTCATATTCCTGACAAGAGTTTCTAAACCCTCAATCTCCTTAATATATCTTCGATTTGTCTTACCGTTCGTATTTATCGTTAAATAAGGACCTTCTTTATCCTCTAACAACTGCTTATAATTATCTCCATATCTTTTCCAACATCATAAAATCAATATCTAATGGACTTGAAAAAGAAAACATTATATTCTTCTAAAAATCTATCCAACCTTGTAAACTATCAATATTATCATAGCTCCAAGTATGCATACTTTTTTTAGTTCTTCATCAGATAATATTCCAGAATCAGTCTCTAATAACTCTTCTTTTTCATAATTAACTTTAAGTAACTGTTCTAAAACATATTGAATTCTACAGCCACCACCAACTCGCTCTCTATCTAAATCAAGTAAAGTAATATAAGGGATATCCAAGTTTTCAAGTAATCGCAAAAATGATTTACATGCCTACCACCTAGAGGAACAACAGAAATACCACTAAATCAATATCTCCATTTTTCGCACTCCATATTTTTAGGCAAAATGAGTTTCTTCACTATCGCCTTCTCCTAAAATGACAACTTTTAGCAAAAATATAATTCAGGATATGCTTTTAACAGCTTCTTTAATAAACTTATATTGGTCTGCCATGCTTTCTTTATCTGGCAATGTAATTGAATTAACTTTAGTAATACAATCACTTATATTAAAAACAAAAATATCTTAATTTTTCGGGTTCAAGTCTTTTTAATAATAGATGTGGAATGAGATGTTAAAAATAGTTTGAGCATTATGCTTTGAAGATATATTTATTAAATTTGAAACCAACTGTCCCATTAAATGTGGCGCAATATGATTTTCAGGTTCTTCTAAAGCAATAATTGTCAAGACAGGTGGTCTATAATTACTAGCAATATCAACATCTCCATTTTCAATCTGTTGTTGAATTTTTGCCTCAGCATCGAGAATACTATCAACTAAAGAAATATAAAATAATGATCGTAGTCCATCACTCAAATCATCAATACCATATTCTTTTCCTGTTATCGTAGGTGAAAAAAACAACTTCTGATTTTTTAATAGCAGACTCAATATCTATACTATTAAACCGTAACTGTGCATCTGAATATCTTATATCATTATCATATGACTTCCATTGTGTACGAATAGAGGAGCAATAATATCAATCCTTCTCCTCTAGAAGTGATTGTTTAATTCTTAATTTTTCCTTTAACCTTCTCCTTAATAGTTTGACTCCAATTAATACTATTCATTAATTGATACATCATTGTTCCTGAAACATTTCTTAATTGCTTAGATGGATCTCTAACTGCTGGTACATATAACTCGAATACAATCTAAATCTTTACGAGGCGCAACAAAATTTATCTTCATCCGTGATATCTTGAGTTTCTGGACATGTTATATAATATATCTTACTTTCAATAGCACCTTCTATATTATTACTATTTTGCCAAATTGCCTCTAATCGAATACGTAAATATGGTGTTTCTTCACAATCATCTACAACTAAATAATTAGAAAAATATGGAATAACATAACTTTCGTCCCCTGTTTCTTCCTCTAATTCATTAAAAAGTAAAAATTGCTTCAATATACATATTCTGTGATTCTTGTAATTCAGGTCTAATATTTTTTGGGAAGATGGAAGTCACTACGCTTTTAAAACTCGCTCTGAACTAATTTCTGAAAAAGACAGTTTAACACTGATAGAAGCGACCGTTTTTCCTGAACTATTACTTCCAATAAATGATGTAATATTTTCAATTTTTATTGTTTGCTCATCATTTTCCCAAAGCAACGATAATTACAAAGTTTTAATTTTGAAAGTTTCATCTTTCCTTGACCCCTTTAGCTTGCTTAAACCCCTAGATACCTAACACTAAAAATAAGCTTTCAATATATATCAAATGTATTTCACTTTGTCTTCTTCTAACATAGTACTAAAAAACTATAAAAAAAGCCCTAAAACCCCTGTATTTCCAAGAGTTCTCGGGGCTCAATAGCACACGAAACAAAATATTATTCCCACTCGATATGTCCATTGATATCGTTTTCGTATAAATAGCATAAAAATCAATGTTTTTGATATCGGTTTTAGCCTTATTCTCCATTTTATTTCTGTTTATCTGATTTTTGCAAGCATATTGCAAGCACAAAAATACTTCTCTCTAGTTTCTCATTCCTTATAACATTGGGATTTTATTAAGACAAGAAACCTAATTGTCTTTTTTTATGAGCAACAAATATATCATTACTTATATAATAGCCTTTTAACTTTTTCTTTATGCTTAACATTTCTCTAGAAACATTAGTTATTACAATATCTTTATTAGCATCTCTATATATAATATATCAAACATAGCCCACAAAGGTTTAAATATATCAAATTTAATCTTAAATAAATATATCCAATCAAAACAAATAAAGGATATTAACTATATAAACTTCTTTTGAGTTATCTCCATTAGTAATGAGTGGAATTATATATGTCATATATAGCTTAATACTCTATCATCAGGATTTTTCAAAGATTGTTAATACCTTTTTTTCTCGAGTTCCTTTTTCCTAGTTTCAATAAAGTCACGCTTATAACTGAAATAATTATTAAGATTAGCGTTAATGTAGCAAAGCTGATTATTAATATATTTTTCCAAGAACCCTTTTGTTATTTTTAGAAAAGTACAAAATTATAATCATAATGTAAAGTGGGAAATAGGATGATATAAACATAATAGTTCTTGTCATTATGTTATAAAATTTATCCATTCTGCTATTCATAAAAACACCACCTTTTTACTTATCATCTACCCCTATTTGCTCATTAATGATACTTCTATAATATGAATCTCTCAATATTCTTAAAATATCCATTATCTGGCTTTTTATCTTCATACACTATTGAAAATGAAGGTTCTTCGTTATAATTTATCTCTAAATTAAAACATATCTATGGTTTTTCTTTATGTTTTCATGATTCTCATAAGTTTTAGTAACATTTATATTTTCACTGGTCATTTTTGTAGAGTTTTTCTATAACGTCCATCATTTAAACAATCTTCATAAAAACTTTCAAAGTTAGTTATACCATCACTTAACCCCTCTTGATTTAAAAATCTGATGCTGTATCTCTAAATTGCTCTTCTAAGTTAAAGACTCTCTCTAATGAATAATGAGACAATATAAGTATATCATCATCTATAATTATAAAATCCACTTCTCCATCTATGCCAATTAATTTGCTTTCAATTTTATTCAAAGTATTCCCATTAAATCTTGCAATAATACTTTTTGAATGCAATTTCTTAAATTTAGTTACCCTTCTAAAAATTTTTATATCAGGAAATTGATCATCGTGTTTAGTTATTGAAAAAGTGTAAAAACTGTAATTATCGGGATCAATTTCTGTTTCTATGATCCGAATTATTAAAGCTTTCTAAAACTCTAATATAATCACGTATATATGAAGTACTACAACTCTCTATAGTCTCGTCATTATATCCAGTTGGATTGTAATTCACAATTGTTTTGCCTGTAAATTGTCCAATATAATCGCATATCAAATTCAGTAAATCATCATAAATTTGTGCATCAATATTAGGGGAAAAACTTACATAATTACCATTTCTTAATTTTTCTAGTAAAAAGATTAAACTCCAAATCATTTTTCTTGTATTTTGTCTTTTTAATGTATTTATATCCATAACTTTCTCCTTAAATTTCATTGATGTCATTCCTTATATTCTCCATTATCATTCATCCAACATCAGCTTACCTTTTTTTAGCTTTATCTTTTAAACGCTTCATCTGTTCTTTTTCTATCTGTTGAATGCTTTTCTCCGGAACAGGTAAATCTTCCGGCATAGTGCCACCTATTTTTCAATAGCACTTCTAACTTCTTTTCCTACTGAATAGTGAACATTTGTGCGGCTTCTGCACCTTCAACCTTATCTTTTCTTAGCTTTTCTTCTGTCTGAGATATTCTAAATAGATTAGCAATGAGTTCGGTGCTTCCCATATAATCCAAAATCTTTTGTCTCGCAGTTAAGCCTTTTCTGTCATGTATATCTTCTACATCTAATCCACCATACAGTCCCATATATCCTGCATTTTGGAATATAGCAAATTCTTCATTTGTGATGACTCCTGCATCATGTGCCGTTTCTACCAAAAGCTGATTCCACTGTTTAATATCTCCACGAACAACAAGCCGTCTTCTATCTTCATCAAGCTGATTAAAATGATCTGCTATTTCTTGACGATATGTTTGAATAGCAAAATAGGTTTGGCCAAGTGCAATAACCTCTTTTCTCGGATCACCGTTTTGCACAATCAAATAGCAAGCGTATCTCGTAAGTTCATAATCTTTTATAGACTTGCTTGTAGCACCTGCTTCCACGATTTTGCTGACCTCAGCAAAATCGTATGCTACTTCATGACCACTGTTCTCACACGCAATCATTGCTCTATCAATGACCTTTTGAAAGTTTCTCCACTGAGAATAATCAAGTACATCAGCAAGTTCCCTTGCACTCCAATACTCACTTCCATCTTTTCGGACGTACTTAATATCTTCAAACTTCCTATATTCTTTTGCTTTTAAATTTGGCATTCTATCACAACTCCTTTGCCAATATATTATAACCAAAAGAGACACTACTACACAAGCTCATAGTATAAACAATAATTTAGAGCTGACAAGTTAAACTTCTTTTACGATTATTGGTTTACTCAATTTGATTTTTCCAGATGAAAATAGAAAACCATACCGCACATCAGGCGGCGGTAAAATGGTTTGGAATGAACAACTAAAAGCGAGATATTCCAGAAGGATGAAGATTAAATCTTTAACTGAAAATATTGCAAAAATACGGATGTATTTTGATTATCAGTCCACTCAACCAACTGTTGATTTAAGTATAATGCCTTCTAATTCCATTACCATATTACAACTCAATTCAAGTGATAGTTTTACAACAAATCTATTTGCAATGAAAAAGGTGATATCCGCTTCGGTTCAATTCGTCCATACTTGCATAAAGCGGGATTTTGCTCCTTGCGATGGAGTAGTTGCTAGAACCGTTCATTCCTTTAGAGTAAAAATAGTCAAGATAATAATTTTGCTTTAATGACTGTATCAAGAGATAATTTCTTTAACTATGCAGTCAATGTATCTTCAGGAACTAAATGCCCGTAATAAGTAGCGATTCCATTCTCGATTATAAAGTGCCTTATAACAATAAAATTGCAAGGAGATATAACGAAATACCTCTTATAGCAATAATATCAAGCCATATTCAGGAAAAATCAAAAAGCTTATTTCTTTAAAGTTGGATTTTACCTATGTTAATGAATGGGCGAGGCTACCATCGAGGATTAAGCCACTAAATTATCGTTTATGTCATTCTTGGATATAATTTTTCTTATCAATAGCACCCTAATAATGCAACTATCATATCCTGATATTTTTCTCAGGAATCCTAAATTTCAAAGTCGTTAAATAGTCTATGTTAATATTATCCTGAATGCTTCTACTAGCGGCATTTTGAATAGAAGCCTTTATATACGATGAATTGTAAAAATATATTGCGACAAATAAAAAGACTCATATTGGAGATCTCGTATAAAATGTAAATAACCACAAATACATGACACGGAGGTCTCTAATATGAGCTATATCATCTTACCATAGAAAAAAACGAAGTCAAATAGAAGTTTTACGAAGAGAAGGATACTCTGTTCGTAGGATTGCTAGCTTAATCGGGGTTCACCATTCTACTGTAGCAAGAGAATTAAATCGCGTTGAAGGTGAATATTCTGCGATTAAAGCACAACAATTAGCAATTAGTAAGTCTGCTAATAAAAGGCAGACCAACAAAGTTAACATCTCAATTAGCGGCTTTAATTGAATCCAGGTTACAACAAACTTGGTCTCCAGAAGAAATAGTTGGTGCTGAATTAGTTGGAGTTCTAAGTTTTAAAACAATTTATTCTTGAATCCATCGTGGTTTTTCTTGCTGTAACAGAAAAAGTACTTCGCCGGAAAGGCAAAAAGCCTGGTACACAAGAAAAGCGTGGACAGTTCAATGTGAAAAAGGCCATTAGGACCGACCTCAAGAAGTTGAAAAACCGTAAGACTTTTGGTCATTGGGAACTAGATACAATGGTGTCTTCCAGAGGTCAAAGTAAAGGTTGTTTAGCTACATTTGTTGAACGTAAAACTCGATTTTATGTAGCAATAAAAATGGATGACCGAACTAAGGATTCTATGTTTTTAGCTATTAGTTCCCTATACAACACATTAACAAGTAAATTGCTTAAAACCTTTACAGTGAGACCGTGGTAAAAAATTTGCGTGCTTTGAACAGGTTGAAAAACGAGTTTGGGATACCAATGTATTTTTGCTGATGCCTATGCGACATGGCAACGTGGCTCTAATGAAAATAGTAATGGTTTACTTCAGAGCTTTTTCCTAAGAAAACCGATTTAGCTAAAGTAACACTAGATAAACTAACAGAAGCACTAGTGCTGATTAATAATCGACCTAGAAAATGCCTTAGGTTTAAAACACCATTTGACATGTTTAAACATGAGATTAAAAATTGATTTAATTTTGTCGCATTACTTATTGCAATTCATCATGTAAAAAGCCTCCCACCAAAATGACGGGAGGCTTTTATGCGCTTTAAATCAAAAACTCTCCCTTCAAACCTATTCTTTTACCTTTCAGTTAAAGTTAGTAATACTCAAAAGTTTAGTTAATGAATTTAAAATCAATATTTCTTATTATTCCCACTCAATTATAGCAGGTGGTTTAGATGTAACATCGTACACGATACAGTTGATGTGTTGTACTTCGTTTACGATACGACGGGAGATTGTATCAATACGTCGTAAGGGATACGATGCTGATCAGCAGTCATGAAGTCTGTTGTTGTTACGCCACGCAATGCCAATGTGTAATCGTATGTACGGAAGTCACCCATAACGCCTACGGTACGTGTAGATGTTAATACTGCAAAGTATTGGTTGATACTGCGATCAAGGCCAGCTTTTGCAATTTCATCACGGAAGATGTAGTCCGCATCACGCAAGATGTCTGGTTTGTCTTTTCGTGATTTCGCCCGTACGCGAATCGCAAGACCAGGACCTGGGAATGGTTGACGCCATACGAGGTAATCAGCCAAACCTAATTCAGAACCAAGTTCACGTACTTCGTCTTTGAAGAGGTTACGCAATGGTTCGATAAGGCCTTTAAAGTCTACAACCGCAGGCAAGCCGCCTACATTGTGGTGAGATTTGATAACTTCCGCTTCACCAGTACCGGACTCGATAACGTCAGGGTAGATTGTACCTTGCGCTAAGAAATCAACGGAACCGATTTTACGGCCTTCATCTTCAAATACGCGGATGAATTCTTCACCGATAGCTTTACGTTTTAGCTTCTGGATCTTCAAGACAAGCCAATTTATCTAAAAACGTTTTTCTGCATCGACGCGGATGAAATGCATGCCGGAATCTTTGAAAGCTGCTTCTACTTCGTCACCTTCGTTTTTGCGCATTAAACCATGGTCAACAAAGATACAAGTCAATTGATCGCCCACAGCTTTAGAAATAAGAGCTGCCGCAACAGAGCTATCTACACCACCAGACAATGCCAACAATACTTTGCCGTCACCAACGGTTTTGCGGATGTCTTCAATAGCAGATTTCGCATAGTTTGCCATTGTCCATGTTCCTGTGAAGCCACATACTTCGTATAAAAAGTATGAAGCATTTCTTTGCCATGTTCAGTGTGCAATACTTCTGCATGGTATTGCATAGCATATAGTTTACGTTCTTTATTTTGCATGGATGCAACAGGGCAATCCTTAGTATGTGCTACGATTTCAAAGCCTTCTGGAACCTTTGCTACATAGTCAACGTGAGACATCCAAACAACTTGGTCTTCGTCCAAGCCTTTGAACAATGGAGATGTAGTATCCACTTTAGTAGGTGTTTTACCGAATTCACGGTTATCCGCAGATTTAACTTTGCCCCCCAATGTATGCGCCATAAACTGCATACCATAGCACATGCCAAGAATAGGAATACCAAGTTCAAAAATCTCTTTTTCAATTTTTGGAGAGTTTTCTTCATACACGCTGTTAGGACCGCCTGTAAAGATGATACCTTGCGGTTTTAATTCCTTAATTTTTTCCAGCGCTTTGTTGTATGGATATACTTCGCAGTATACGTGATTTTCACGAACACGGCGCGCGATCAATTGGTTATATTGACCACCAAAGTCAACAACAATTACAAATTCCTTGTTTTCCATGCCTTCCTCCATATGCATCTATTTGTGAAAGTATATTCACTATTTATTATGCCCATACATATCTGTACTGGGGCGCGTTTTTCCGAGCCAAACGCTAATTTTTCATTTTCATTTTATTATACCATAGGAAGTATAACGACTCCATATATTCCGTATGTAGATTATAAATAAATCTTTAATGTTCAGTTTCTAACTATCACTCTTTAGGATCTTTTTCGTATGTAAGTCAATTTACTGACAATGTTGAAAGATTTCTAGCTATCACTTTTTGAGGGGCCTCTCGCTTATACATTTTTACAGCCCCCACGGGACAGATGGAATAGCAGTCACCACAACTGATACAGCCTTTCCCAATGATAAATCGAGTTTTCCCTTCGGTGATGCATTGAACAGGACAATCCTCAGCACAAGCACCACACTTAACGCATGTGTCGTCAATATTAAACTTTAGATTTCCCATTATACATCACCTCCTATGCATTCTTTTATCTGTGCCAAACTTAATATTATCTACTTTTTAAATAGTAGAATTCATATTTTTAAATATATAAGATCACAAAACATCACGCTAGCTCAAGAATATATCAAAATATTTCAATACAAGAACAGCTATTATAATTGTTTTTCTTATTTAATTCACCATTATACGCAATAGCAGAATAGATTGCCTTTGCCACGCCTTGGTGGTTATTGTCTGTCGTTTCGTATCGTGCCGCTTCTTTAATGTTCGGCTTGCTATTGCCCATGGCTACACCAGCACCCGCAAAGCGTAGCATAGATAAATCGTTTTCGCTATCCCCTAATGTCATTACCTCGTCAGGGCTTAAGCCCCAATGTTTTGCCAAGGCTTCTACGGCTGTGCCCTTTGTAGTATGGGGCAAGACGAATTCTAAATGCCTTCACTAGAGGCTGACACATCATAGAATCGTTCACGGCCTGTACCGTCATGGGATAGGCCTTGGTATTCATCGCGCAAGTCTTGCAAGATACGTTGACGCATCGGTTCATCACCGTAGAAGATTTGAATCTTCTCAGGCCCTTCGTCTAAGGATTCCATATGAGCTAGTAAATCACATACCATGGTCCGCGTAGCCAAAATAAATGGACGAATATTGGGCCTAAAGAAGAAATTAGATTGCTCTATTTCACATTCAGACATCTTTACCTTTGCTGCTTCGTTGCCTTCTGCCAATGCATAGTGATCGTACGTTGCTCCAGGCAGACGAGTGTCCCCTGTACCAGAAATCTGATTTTTGTAATAGGCAGATGATTATCCATTATGCCATGTACAGTCTTTTTATCTTCCTCAGCACGCTCGCTAGCGCATACTCCTAAGCGTTCAGGTGTAATACATCTAGATGGCGGATACATGCCAAAGATTTGGTCTTTCACATAGGCCTCTACATAGACGCCATAGGTTAATAGTTTGCGCAGCAAATGTAGTGCTTGTTCTTTATCAAAACTTACGTGGAATAGAGTGCGGTTTTCGTCCTTATCCATTACGTAAGCACCATTGGTGCACATAAAATAGCGCAAGCACGGCAGTTTTTCTATGACATCATTCATCTCATTCCAAAGCACGGCCAGAGCAATGGCTACGCGGATGCCACTTTCACGAGCTACACGAATCGCCTCAATGGCATCCTCAGGAATTGCCTTTGCATCGTTTACTAAGGTACCATCTACATCGGATGCGATAAATCGAATGGGCTTATTCCCAGTAAGGCCTATATAATTTTTTATTTCTAATGTCTCAGTCGAGGCCATACATTCTCCTTCTATTCCTTCTATTTAGAATAATTAAATTCGGCTACGATTTCTTCTAAGATTTCTGGATGTTCTACCAATCGCAATACTGTGCCACCAATGATGTTTGCACCGTCGATGATAGTTTGTTCAATGGTAGGCTCTAACATGGCACCGGCAAATTCTTTAGAATGGCACACCTTCGGCTCGCCAGCGAGGCGCAATTTAGGATGGAGTGCTGCACATTGATAGCTTACATTGCCAATATCTGAACTACCTCCGAGGGCTGCCGGACCAGGTTCAAAATCGAGGCCCATGTCGGCCATTACCTCTTCGATAAGCTTTGTGCCACGGTGGTTTTGGTTCATATCATCATACGGATTGCCATAAAACTCTACATCCACAGTTGTACCTGTGCAAAGGGCCGCCCCTTCAAAGATTTTTTTGATTTGCTCAGATAAACCATTCAAGTACTCACGCTCCGTATGACGCACAGTGACCTCTAATTCACCGAAGGCAGGAATCACATTAGATGCGGTACCTCCCGCAATGATCCACGTGCCGATGCGCGTTTCAGGGCGCACTTGTTGGCGCATCATATCCATAGCATGGATAGCGAGTTGCACACCATTTACCGCATTGATGCCGTTCCAAGGCTCTCCGGCTGCATGGGCTGGTTTACCGTGATACTTAGCACGGAAGCAGTCGAGTGCCAAGAATTGTGAGTTAGGACGCGTTTCTTCGCCGTCGAGATGCACCATAATGGCAAAATCGTATTCTTTGAACACCCCTGCATTGCACATATCCACCTTACAGCCCATCGCTTCTTCGTCTGGTGTACCGATAATATCGATGTCCATGTTGAAAGCTACGCCTTCTTGTTGCATTTTATGTAGTGTCAATGCAGATAACACACTCATAGAGCCGCTGGCGGAGTGACCGCATGCATGGCCCACCTCTGGTAATGCATCATATTCACAGAGGATTGCCAAGCGGCCTTTTGGATTGTCTACTTTCACAACAGACGCCTCGAAGGCAGTCGGTAAATCACAAAATTCATAAGTTACGTCCATGCCATGTTTTTCGAGAACAGCACCTATGGTTTTGACAGACTCAAATTCTTGACTGGAAATCTCAGGGTTTTTAGCTAATGTATAATTCACCGCAAAAGCATCGGGATCGAAGCTTTTACAAAGATCTGAAAATGTATGCGTAAGGGACATAGCTCCTCCAATAATATAAATAAATTTATATAAATAAATGGATATGAACGGCTTTACCTAAGCCAATTAAGATAAATTAATACGGTTCGAAAACTAACATAAACAACAGAGATATGATATATCTAAAATCAGTCCAAATGAAAATCCATTTTTAAATATGAAACTCATGTACTCTTTAATTATACAATGTTATTGCCTATTGGTGTAAAATTCCGTACAATATAAACAGAAATGTATAAACCATGTATATGGATGTTTGAGGAGGATACTATGTTTAAGTTCAAAAATTGACAGCCATCGCCCTCGTAGCGGTAGCAACAATGGGTTTATTAGCTGGTTGTGGCAACGACAAACCTAAAAATGACACAACAAGAAGGCGTATTGCGTGTGGGTTCTGAAACTACATTCCACCATTCGAATTCACTGAAGGCGACAAATATGTTGGCTTCGACGTTGATTTGTCCGAAGCAATTTCTAAAAAAATCGGCCTAAAAATGGAATTCAAATCCATGGGCTTCGATGCTTTGATTCCAGCTGTTCAATCTGGCGATATCGATATGATCGCTGCAGGCATCAACGCTACTCCAGAACGTGAAAAAGTATTGGACTTCTCCGATGTGTACTTTGATCAAGGCGGTTTCATCACAGTTGTGCGTAAAGACAACACTACCATCCACAACATGGACGAGTTAGCAGGTAAAACTGTAGGTGTTCAAATCGGCACAATCCCTGTTGAAATGGCTCAAAAAATCCCTGGTACAACAGTAAAACAAATCGATTCCAATGCTAATATCTTCATGGAATTGAAAGCCGGTACAATTGATGGCGCTATCATCGATAACGCTGTAGCTATGTACTACCTCAAACAAGGTGCTGACCAAGACCTTAAACTCGTAGGCGAACCTACTAAATCCCCTGGCACAGTGCTTGGCGTGAAAAAAGGCAACAAAGCTTTACAAGAAGCTGTTAACAAAGCTCTTAAAGAACTTAAAGAAGACGGCACTTACCAAAAAATTTACGACAAATGGTTCGGCGATTACAACAAAAAATAATATGTATTCCTAAGAACTAGGATACATAATAACCCTCTGAAAAGATTGCAGACATCACATAAAAATTTGTGACAGCAGATTTTTCTTCAGAGGGGATATTTTTGTGCTTAAATCCAATTTATACCTAAGATTCTGTATTATGCATAGATATAGGTAAAAATAGGCTGGTATACTATGAAAGCAGGTAACTGATAGCAGTATGATATCAATGGAGAACATACAGATATACTAGTATTGCCTCTTTTACGGTACCTCGCGTTCGTTATATAATAAATATGTATTTACTGTATACATGTATAAAAGGAGGCCTAATGGCACAGTACTTTACGGAACGCCTGCAAAAGGTCTTCCACATGATTTTTACATCCTATAATCAAAAAATGGCTCAAGAAGGCTTACGTCAATTGGAGCTCATCGTCAATAATCAGCAAAATCCTAGTCAGCTAAAAGATAGAGGCCTTACGAAACGACAAGACAAGCCGTCTTGAAAGTGATATAGACACTAAAGAGGATGCTCTCAAGATAGCCAATGATCCAGAGGCGCGAGAGCTAGGTGACGCCTATGCCCTCTTGGCACGCGTCTATGCAGGCCCTCGTTTTACCTGGGAAGAGTTTAACTTCCCAGAGGATAATATGCGCACCTATCAATGCTTACACGATAGCATTCGTCGCTGTAGCCCTATCGGTACATTACAAGCTTTGCGCATCAAAGGTTCCATCACCCCTACCGTGGAAAAGGATATGCAAATTTCCTTCGACGATGCCTTTCGCATTGTCTATGATTACGCAAACCAAGGCGATGCCTATTGCCAATATGTTATAAGCAATGTCTTTTTCTGGCGTGATGACAATCGCATCAGCTCCGCTGAGACTATGCTAACACCTCCGCCTATGAGTTGGACTAAACGCATTCAAAGAAGCCTTACAGCAAACTCTGTGCAGGATCGTATTGTCACCTTACAAGGCACTGTGCCGAGACGAAACATTGCAAGAAAATGCATCTAATCTGGCTAAGGAATGGTTTAATAAGGCTCTCGACAACGGTCTTGCCATGTTCCAAGGAAACTTGCGCAATATCTATATCGACGAAGCTGACTTTTCCAATGCGCGTGCGTCGCCAAGACTGCGCGACCGAACTTGGCAACCCTGCCATGATGCTATATACGAGCCTCGACTGCCACGAAAGCGGTAAATTCGAGGAGGCTTTCACGTGGTTCACTAAAGGTGTAGCCTTAGGTCAATCTGAAAGCATCGCAGAATTATCAGATTATTACTATCATTTCTATGATGCCAAAAATTTACGTTGTACTATCCCTATAATCCGGTAAAAGCCATAGGTCTCTACCGCCGTGCGTCAACGAAAAAGAGTTTAGTGATGCGGGCTACACCGCCTTACAGAGCGTACCCTTTGGCTATATCTTTCACATAGGCCACCTGCCTCTCGACTGGGGACTCATTGCAGATTTAACACATATGGCGGCTACAAAAGATCGCTTCATATTCGCCTTGCCCTATATCGGATACATGCGAATCCACGGTTTAGGGGTGACGAAAAACATACGCTTTGGTGTGCAATCATTACTACGTGTCTTAGATGAGGAACAACGAGCCTTTGAAGAGGAGAATCGCGTTCTTTTCTACGATATTACGCGCGCTTTAACACGTGTTGCCTTGGGCATGCTCTACGAAAAAGGCTATGTAACAGGCAAGCCAGATTTGACTCAAGCCGTATCCTAGTACGAGCAATCCCATCAATATATCTTGTCTCCTAAAGCCAATTTTGGATCCGGAGCTAAAAGATATTCCTATCGATGACGAAGCAGAAGAACGCTTAGCGACCTTTGAAGAGGTCGATGGTCATTGGCAATACAAAGAAGGTATTACCGAATCCACTACTACGGTGCGCCCTGCACCTACCACCTGGCCTCAAAATGCGGCCCGCTTATCTGTAACTATGGACGACTTTCTCTGGGATACGACACTGTACGACTGGCAAACCATTGAAAACGGCCTCTAGAGTCTGAGGAAGAAATGAAGCTCAGCTTTTTACAATCATTTCCTATCCGTTCCAGATATATTGCGTAATATCTTTAAGATCGATGTAAAACGGATGCTACGAAATCATTATCAAATAAGGCTACATGGTTATGATCCATCAGAAGGACACGAAATTATCTACAAGTCCATTTACGACAAAGAGAATACCATAAGCCTATTGAAAGAGCTTTTACGATAATCATCAATTGCCTAGCCTCGAAGGTAATTGGACTATTGAAAAAAGAACGAAGAAAAAGCCAACCTGGCATTACGTGCTCGATGTGGATCAACAGCCGTTTTTGCTAGAGGAATACGATGATGCAAACGCTATGATTCAAGTCGCATTACAAGGATTAAAAGAGAAAAAAGTACGAACAAATTAATATTCGCACCCATGACTTTGTAGGCCCATCCTATTTCATTTTTAAAAGGCAATCAGTCGGCCCCTATTTAGGGGTGCAGACTCTATCTAAAAGAGTCCGCCCGTCATACCATCGATGACGATGGAAACCAACAAGACATGCCTGGTAAGACCTACTTATTTGAACAATATGCGGAAACGAAGTGTCCTTAAACTATTGGATTCAAAAACGATAAATACCTTGGAAATCCCTGAACTAGATAATTGGAAACAGTTAACAGTGCCAAAGGATTTACAAACATAAAAAGACCATCCCGCAGTGAACTGTACCCCAAAAATTGGACACAATTTTTGGAAGCGAAGTTCAACAGGATGGTCTTTTTAATATAATGTTTTTGTACAACGTCGGCACAGCGTGCACAAAGTGTAGGATGTGTCTATCTTGAGCCGACTGTATCGCGATGAATCCAGCGGCGTTCGCATTTTTCGAGACCAGAGGCAGCAACAACTGTTGCAACGCCTGTTTCTTCGTCTTTACAGCCTCTGCCGGTGCGCCGCCGTTTACGATGTGCGCTTCGGATACGATAACAAGTTTAGCTAAGCCTTCTTCACCAAGGGCATTCAATGCATCGAATGCGGCACCTTCAGCATATACTGTAACGGATGCATCCAATGGATGACCGATTGTTTTATCTTGACGAGCAAGTTCCAATGCTTTTTGTACGGATGTACGCAAGTTCTAACAATTGGTTCCATTTGTCAGCCAATTCTTGGTTGAAGTGTTCTGGATGACCTTGTGGCCAATCTTGAAGCATAACGGATTCACATATGCCTCTTCTTTTGGCATGTATTTCCAAACTTCTTCCGCTGTGAAAGAAAGTACTGGAGATACCATGGCTACCAATGTTTTCAAGATTTCATACATCGCTGTTTGAGCAGAACGACGAGCTACATTGTCTTTGCTTTTCAGCATACATAGTATCTTTCATTACATCAAGGTAGATGGAACTCAAGTCTCACTGTACAGAAGTTATGAATTGCATGGTACAACATGTGGAATTCATAGTTTTCGTACGCATCAGTAACCTTTTGACGCACTTCTTCTAAGCGTAGCAAAGCCCATTTATCGAATTCGGACATATCTGCGTAAGCCACTTTATCAGTGTTTGGATTGAAGTCATCCAAGTTGCCGAGCAAGAAGCGGAACGTATTACGGATCTTACGGTATGCTTCGGATAATTGTTTTACGATGTCTTTGGACAAACGTACGTCTGCTTGGTAATCCGCAGAAGATACCCACAGACGCATAACGTCAGCGCCGTATACGTCGATGATATCACTTGGAGCCACTGTATTACCTACAGATTTAGACATTTTGCGACCTTCACCGTCCACAACAAAACCGTGAGTCAATACGGAGTTGTGCCGGTGCTTTACCTGTTGGCTACTGCAGTCAGCAAGGAAGAGTTGAACCAACCGCGATGTTGGTCAGAACCTTCAAGGTACATAGCACATGGTACATCAAGATCGTTTACTTGAGCACCCCAGCCCAAGAAGAACCAGAGTCGAACCACTACGTCCATGATGTCTGTTTTCTTTTTGAACTCATCATGACCGCAATGAGGACATTTGAAACCTTCTGGTAACAATTCTTTTTGCACTATGAGCCCACCAAGCATCAGAGCCCTCTACAGCTACTTTTTCTTGTAATGCTTTTGATAGTATCATCGTTGATGATGCTCGCTCGCAGACTTTTCACAATAGTAATAGGAATTGGCACGCCCCAAAATACGTTGACGAGAAATTACCCAGTCACCGCGGTCGCGAACCATGTTGAAAATGCGGTCGTGGCCCCATTTAGGAATCCATTGCACTTGGTTATCGATTGCATCAAGCGCTTGTTGACGGTACCCATCTACAGAGGAGAACCATTGTTCTGCAGCGCGATAGATGACAGGATTTTTACAACGCCAGCAGTGAGCGTATTGGTGACGCAAGCTGGATTTGTGAAGCAATGCATTATTATGCGCCAAGATTTTTGATTACAGGCACTTCTGCATCGTGAATTTCTACGCCAGCCAATGGGAATTCAGTATCGCCATAACGGTTGTCGTCTACTTGTTTAGTGTAGTTACCAGTTTCGTTAACAAGAGAAATGATAGGAAGATTAGTTTTACCTTCCTTGTTATAACGCATAACGATGTTAAAGTCGTCTTCACCGTGTGCAGGCGCTGTATGTACGCAACCAGTACCGGCTTCAAGTGTTACATGGTCACCGCATAATACAGTGGATGTACGTTCTACGAATGGATGTTTAAATTCAGCTAATTCTAAGTCTGCCCCAGAGAAGCGGTTTACGATTTCGTAGTTTTCGATACCAATATCTTTCATAGTTTGCGTCAACAAGTTCAGTAGCCATCAAGTAGTATTCGTCGCCTACTTTTACCCAGCCATATTCAAGCTCAGGGTTAACGGAAATAGCTACGTTGGCAGGCATTGTCCAAGGAGTAGTTGTCCAAATAACAGAGTATGCTTGTTTTGAATCTACGCCAGCTGGCAATGTGACCTTTTTCTCGGATACGTAAGGGAATTTTACGTAAATGGAGAAGGATTTTTTCTCAGCATATTCGATTTCTGCCTCTGCCAATGCAGTTTCGCAGTGCGTACACCAGTATACAGTTTTAAGACCTTTATAGATGTGACCGCGTTTTGCCATTTCGCCGAAGATGCCAAGTTGTTTAACTTCGAACTCAGGACGCAATGTCAAATACGGACGGTCCCATTCGCCTAATACACCAAAACGAATGAAGTCTTGTTTTTGTGCTTCTACGCACTCCAATGCATATTCCTTACATTTATTGCGCAAGTCCAATGGAGCCATTTCATGACGGTTAAGACCAGTGTTCTTAATAACCGCATGCTCGATTGGCAAGCCGTGCGTATCCCAACCTGGGATGTAGCGAGTATAGTGACCTGTCATTGTTTTGTATTTCATGATGATGTCCTTCAACGTTTTGTTGAGGGCATGACCGATGTGCAATTTACCATTTGCGTATGGAGGGCCATCATGCAAAATGAAAGGTTTTGCGTCTTTACGCAATTCCAAACGTTTTTGATAAATTTTGTTGTCTTCCCAGAACTTTAAAATTTCTGGTTCGCGCTTAGGCAAATTGCTGCGCATTGGGGAAATTCTGTTTCAGGCAAATGTAACGTCTTACCGTAATCCATGCTGTGCTCCTTTTACATAAAAATCGCCCGCCCCCGAAGGGACGGACGTCATATCCGTGGTACCACCCTACTAACTAGGCTCCTTATTTGTGAAAGCCACTTAAACATATAACGGTGTTCACCGGCAGGGTTCCTGCTTGCTCCAAAGTGATCCGCAAATCTCTAGATTTCCAAACCTTTCAGCCCATGAGTTTGGTCTCTACTAAATCCGTCTGAGATGTGCCGTCTTTTTCAACGCAATATTCATATAATAGATAATTATAGGCTGAAACAACACAGTTGTCAAATATATATTCTATGTATACTAATAGACTAATTATACTTATTTGTTCGTATATCTCTAGTATTTAAAATATTCAAACTAACATATAGGAAAAATCGCTTTATAGAATGCTTAAAAGTATCCCATTTATCTACATCTAAATATAACCCTTTGGAACATTTCACAATAACTCCTTCACGAATCAATATACGTAAGGTCCGTTTATTAATGGCACTGGCCTGTAAAACCTCATATTCTGATAATGCTGAATCCTCTGAACAAGCACCATTATCATGAAAATATTGAACAAGTTTATTTTGCCATCTTGTAATTGTTTCTGCACCAAAGCCATATTATCACCTCATTACTTTGTAAAATTTTTCAAAAAAACTTTTAGTTCGCTGTTCTAAATATAACTGTTAACATACAGAATGGATCTTTATGGTCTATAACATTATCATATAAGTAAGATCTTCCTCGACAACCTCCGCCACACATATATTTATAGTCACAACTACTGCAACCTTTAACATTATCTACTGTCATATGAGACCATATAGATTCCTTATTTTTAGAATATTTTTCAAAGAATCCGTTTTAATATCCCCCATCTTCATAGTATCCTTATGAAGCATATGGCATGGATAAACCTCTCCATTTGCTGCAATACTAACCATTTTGCAACCCAATCCACAGCCCACTTTACAACATAGCCCCTCTATTCCATCACTATTTCCATTAATAACACTATCTTCTATATAAACATTGTCTCCTTCATTAATTACTTTTTACAATTTCATAAATATCATTATCATCTAAAAATAAAGTCTGAGAAAGTTTTATCATATGGATCGACTGTAAATATACTGAAAATTAAAAAGGATACTTTTAAACCTTCAGCCAACCGAATATAATTTCTCATATATTCAATATTCTTTTTATGTAAAGTAAATATCAAATGAACATGTACAAGACTCTTAAAGTGTTCCACAAAATCTAAGACCTTGCCCATTATTCCTTCATTTCTGATAAATCTGGTTTCTCTATTATATCCATCTACAGATACACTTAAACTATCAATGAAGGATTACTCTCTCTACTCGATTCCAATCCATTGTACCATTAGTAATGACTGCAACACTTATATTATGTTTTTAATATGTGCAAAATGTCTGCCATATCATTTTCTTATAAAAGGTTCTCCACCTGATATAACTAGTCGCTCAACCCCCTAGAACGCTAATTGATCAACAATATGCTTTTAACTGTGCAGTAGTTAAAATCTTTTTGTGTATTTCTTTCTTCTATATACGAGTAACAACCTACACAACTTAAATTACATCTATCCGTCACATGAAGATAGGCATTTTTCAAGACACTAGTGTCTTTTTAAAATAACCAAACTCATTTAATGCGACCATAATTTGTTTTTCATCATTATTAAGCGTATCTTCTTCAATCAAGCCTGCTTTCATTCTATTAACGAAGTCTATACCGGCATCATCTAATCCTATTATTGCCCCATTTTCTCCATTGCCAATAATATTTACTCTATAATATTAAATAAATATGTCCTATCATGAAGCATGCTGTTCATTTATTAGCCCTCCTTTTTCAATGAGTCTATAGAATAGAAATCCCTTTTTATACAAGTCATCAAAATAGCCGACCTCTTTAATAGTTCCATCCTCTATTACAATAATTTCATCATACAGTTTTCAAAATATCTTTTCTAAAAATGCGTTACATTAATAACAGTTGCATCAAGACTTACAAGTTCCTGTTCCAAAGTTTTCGCTGTAAGATTATCCAGACCAAAGAAAACTCATCAACTATAATAATATTTGATTGTTTTAAAAGTGCCCTACATATTTCAATCCGCTTTTTCTCTCCACCGGAGAAGTTATTTCCATTCTCTTGAACAATTGTTTTAATTCCTTTATCCAAACGTTCTATAATCCCTTTAAATTTGCTTTATCAATGGATTGAGATAGGGTTCCTCTGAAACAGTATTGCCTAATGTCAAGTTATATTCCAAGTATCATTAAACATTACGCTATGTTGTTGCATATAAGTGATATTGTCATACACTACTTCATCATTAATTTGATGATAGTCATATTCATCAAAAGTTATGGTTCCTAAATAACTATCATAATAACGTAAAAATCAGTTTCAACAATGTCGTCTTACCACTCCCAGATGTGCCTACAATGCATATTTTTACCTTTTTTGAAACTAAGATTAATGTCATTGAGTATATTTCGTTCTTTTCCGGGATATACGAAAACTTATATTTTAAAATCTATACTTTTTAGAAAAATCAATTTGATTATTAATAGGCTTCTCAATTGTATCAATATCATTGCGTTATCTTTTCTCAACTTAATCTGATCGATATGATTCCATATGCTGAAACAACTTGACCCTAACGACAATAGTATCATCATGATGGGACTCATAATACTATTTGAAAGCTGTACGACCGCAATCATATCTCCTACACGTATTTCATTTATACTTACATAATATGCACATATCAAAAACATGGTAAGACCTAAAAATGAATGCAGTAAAAAGTAGAAAGCAGACAGAACGAAATCTTCAAATAATTTACTCCTTAATCTCTTATTTTTCAAGGTCATTATTATAAAAATTAAAAGAGCTATAATATTTTTCAATCACGATACGACTTTTATCACTTCAAAGGCATTGAAATAATCCTTTATGACTCCATTAAACTGTCCAAAGCTACCAAGATATTCTCTTTCATATTTCCCATCTTAGATCCCAATAAATTAGGAATAGCCAACCCAATTCCACAAGCCCTAACATAATGAATACTATTTTAAAATATATGGACCACATAATCACAAGTGATACAATAACAGTAGATACAGCTCCTATAATACTGTAGTAATGTCTCAAAATAGTCTCGTCTCTATAATATATATATCTTGATTCAGAATGGTAGTATAAGTAGATGATATCCTCTCGAAAGTCACTTATATTTTTGCTGAATAATTGATTGAATATGCGTTGTTTCTCATTTTTATTATAGAATTAATCAATCTATCTTTTTGTCAATACATATAAAGTAGATAATATAAAAATACCTATCGCAAACCCTAAGCATATAAATATCTGGAGAAATCAATTCCCTGATTTTCAACTAACGAATTAGTAATCCATTGCATTAATATTGCTAACATCGGCATCATTATGGAATAAAGAACAGCCAAAAATCAAAGAGCCTATGGCAAGTAAAGGTCTTTGAAATAGTAAACTAAATCGTTTCATTGTTCTGATCTCTATTAAGCCTATAAAAACAAACCAGTGTATAACTATGACAATTATAATACTAGTAATAGTATTTTCTATCGGACTGTTCAACGATTCGGAAATATTATTACTATTTACAAAATACTATTCTGTAAAAACGCTTTCAAGTCTGTCGCCAGTCAAAATAGTTTTGTAAAAATATTATATACTGAAAAGAAAACTATATTTATTCCCACTAACACTTTTTAAACTTTTTCTACCTTTATTTTTAGATAGAATTAATAGAATAACTGAAATAATAAGTTGACATGCAAATATACCTAAAATAGATAATGCATTAATTTTTCAACACACATCGTTATAGCTAATATACTAACTATATAGACGAGTAATAATATAAAAGTATATTTTCTTCATAAATTGCTGAGCTCCTTCAATTATTAACAATGAATGATTGAAAAGATGAGTCAAACAATCATTGCATTATATAATAAATGCAATAAAACAGGATAAATTAATTTCCCAGTTTTATAATAAATAAATCCAGAAACAAGTCCAAATGGAAACCTAACGACAAGATTCGCTAAAAACTCTGTCCTAAATGCGTTATAAGCAAATATTATTGCCGATATAAGTATTACTATATAATTATTTTTGAAGATACGTTTTTCAATTATGTAAAGATAACTCCTTGCACCAAAAACTCCTCACAAAAAGCGATTGGTATGTTCTGCTGAGGGCAAAAACAATATCTCCTTTAAAAACATAGTCTTTACAACTATAAGAAATATAATCACCATGTATAAGAATTACATCGAGAGGAAAGTCAATTTTTCAATCCTAAGTCAACAGGGATTACACACAGCATTATCATTCTTACGCAAATAAATAATAGGAAAAATTAACATTCCTATAATCATACTTATCCAAACTGTAAGTGCTGAAGAAAGATGCCCATATCGTAAATCACCAATAAAAAGGTCTACGATTATCCCTGAGATAATCGTAAAGAAAAACTGCAAATATAGATAAAATAACAATATCTATATAGATTTTTCTTTATATGATTTGCTTCGATCCATTTTTCCAAAACCCTTGCAGTAACCAATTATTGACATTATTAAAGAGCCTAATATCTAATAACAATAATAAGAGTGTGCAAGATAATCTGAAAAGATGTAATTTAACATTACCTCCAGAGCATCTCCCACACCTCGAAAAACATAAAACTTATTATATGACTTGTTTAAAATACAAAATAATATAGCCTTAAATGGTGGATTTATTCAATTGGTAGAAATTAAAATCATTATATTAAATTACTGTATTAAAATAAATAACGTTTATCAATAACGAGGATTACTAATTACCATCCACCTCGTCCACTAACTACCACAGATATGAAGCCTATAGAAACACAATTGCCAGAATTAAAAAGTTTTGCAAATAACATAATAAAACCTCCATTCATCCAATATTCCACCATTCAAGGCCTATGCATATTCCTTGCAATCATAAAAATCACAAAGAAATATGAACTTAAAAATTATGAAATAGCCTTTGCTCCAGTGGTCATGAATAATGCAGGTTTATTATCTACCAGTTATTAAATTAATCATTTTTAGTTCAATGTATAAAATACATCGTTTATGCTTCTACCGAGAACTACGGCTATATCATTTGCTAGTTTTTAAACTAGGAATCGTTTTTCCATTTTCGATACTATTAATTGTCGCTCTAGTAACACCTACTTTTCCCGCTAATTCATGCTGAGATAAACCCAACATAATTCTATAAAAGCTTAATTTTTGTTTGCCATTTCTCCCACTGCTCTCTTTACTCGTCTGTCATTGTAAAATAATTCTATCTATTATTCCAAAACAAACTTCAACACTCTTGCATTCAATACAACACGCCTTTACACATACAACACAACACGGCTTACAATCGGTACAACACGTCTTACATTCGATACAACACGTCTTACATTTACTACAATAAAATAAAAACTATATCTAGCAAAGTCTATTGTACCCTACAGTTAAATTAAAGTTACTTTTTAGTAAACTTTACTTTATGTAACCTCTACTTTACTTTTTGTAAAAATATACTTTACTTTTTGTCAAATCGATTATACTTCTTTTATTTTTATATTGCAAGCACAAATTAAAAATTCATGTTTTCTTTAAATTATTTGACATAAAAGAACTACATTTCATATCTATCATATCATACAAAAACTCTCTTTATAGCAGAGACCATAAAGAGAGTTAATATTATCAGCTATTATTGACTACATCATAGCCTACATCGCACTGAGTCATAAGTAGTTTATCTACCAAGAACCAGAGCACAAAGATAGCGCAGAATAGTCCTGCAGTTAGTCCCATAGATGGTGTAGTATCAATAAGACCTAATTCACGGGCCATTTGTTTTGTTACAACCACTTGACCGTTAGGGGGACCAAAGCGATTTGGTTGGCTTTCACCAGGCAGAGCCATAAGGATCAACAGGATAATAGTCCCTATCACAGGGATGAATCCAGCAAATACGAGGTCCCCCTGAGCTGCCTTGATCGTGTAAACGTCGCACTGAAACGGCCACGCCAGGGATAACCATAATCACGGACAAGAGGACAAGGATGACCAAACCAAAACCTACGCCTACTACGCTAGATAGTGGACTAATATAGCTCAAAAAAGCACAAGTAAATAGAATGGCCACAAACAACAATTGATAAACTAACAAGAAATGCCAATATTCACTACGACTTGCACGACCATCAAAATCAGCATATTTATAAACCAAACATTGTTTTAAAGTTTTCAATCGCTTCTAGATTGTATTTATCTAACGAGATTTCGTGGTTCACTAACATGTCCCACACTCTGGGCAGTAACAACTGTTTTTCAACACTGCATGTCCACATAGGGACAAGATTTCATAATAAACTCCTTCTAGCTACAAACAGAAATCAGCAAAGATTACGATGTCCTGCTGTACTTTACACATATAACAACTAAGATATTCTTTATTTATTAATATCTAAGTTTTTAAATTCATCTGAAATTCATTTTACTATAAAGTGTTATATTGTCTATAAAGGAGATGTTAAACTTTTTATAAAAATAAAATAATGAGATTGTTAATAAATACAGGTGATTATTATATGTATCCATCCCATTAATACCATACCATAATATCTCTAATGATATCGGCAATAATAATAGATTGGATAATAAAGATGGCAATCCCATCGCCCAATCTTGACGACGGATGGAGTCTCTCTAGTCCTGTAGCCTTGCTAACCTCAGGAGTAATAGGGTATAGCCGGTTCTTTCACCATATGAATTCTCTTTCATCGCCACGACGCAATTCGTAAACGAGGAATATAAAGAAGCCTATAACAGGAATAAATGAGATTAGCTGTGTCCAACCGCTCCGACCAATATCATGCATACGCTGCGCTGTGATAGCTATATTGGGAATTATAAAGAAAAGAGATACCCCTACAGCAACATTATCAATAAGTGTTTCATAATTAGGAAAGCCCAAGGTACTACAAAGTAAAGCTAAAATCCCAAGTAATCCTTGTATCAAGGTAACGCCTGCCACGAATCGCCAATATTCACTACGGCTAACACGGCCGTTAAAATTAGCATAATTTCTAATGCCTAATTTGAAGGCATCAGTATAATTCAAATCATATATATTTATGGTTGACATAACCTAATCCTCCTCCGCGTACTTCAATAGCAACAATGCTCCAGCCTTTGCCTTCATTATGCAAACGAACTAATAGAGGCTCTAGATTATCTTCAAGGTAACGGTAAAGCCCATATAATTTACAACAATATCATCATCTTGGTCTTGGGAAACATAGTCAAGCTGTATCGCTTTCACCTTATGAACCTCGTCCTTAGCCATGGCTTGTTCCCATAGTTCAAAGGTACCATATCGTTCCATAGCACGAGCGCTCAAATAACGATATGCACCATGATAATCCCTTTTTGTTGAGGGCTTCACAATAACTTTACTTACCACAGTACGCCCTCTGTTGTAGCCGTTTCACTTTGTAAAAGACGATTTGCTTGTTTCGTTAACGAACTAGGTTCCAAATTGCCATAAGCAGTCTCTTCTACCATAAAATTATGATTAATCATTGTACTACCTGCACTAGTGGCTAGGCATCCTAATACTAATATGGCCACAATAAAGAGGCCCGATACGGAACGTTTTTCCTCTGATTCATTAGATATAGGCGATGTGCGCTTACAGAACAGATACAATAATGCAAGCCAGCCTAGGAACCAATAGTAAAATCATCAACATTGGATCATTATTAGAGTCTCGTAAACCGTCTTGCCATTAACATAATCTTCGGCAAGCATAACAGGATGGACAGTACAAATATTACCCTACCGATAGAGACAACATAAAGAAATCCCAGTATGGTATGTAGGTTGCAAGACCTGTAATACATATAATTAAGCCATATACAAAGGATATAGCACTTATGGTGAGCCAAAAATCGGCTGTATTGGTACGTCCCTTACTGTTCGCATAGTTTTCCACTAGCTCACGATAGAGGATTTCGTATACCTCTGTTTCATAAAACTCCTACCATAATCTTAGATAATAAACATATATAGATATTCCTATTATACTATGATTTATCAACTTAGTTGATTCATTTTTTTGTTCACGAAATATGCCTATACTACAGATATATTTCTTACAACTAAAAATTCGTACAATCAATTATACAGGAGATAATTATAAAGCTAAATTAATGAAAGCAGTAGCCTTAGCTAGCTTTAGGTGCCTTCTTAACAGTTGGTATTGGTGTAATGTAGCTCCCAAAGCCAAAGATTACCACTTCAAAATCGGTGAAAAATCATCGCATGGTAAAAATGATGATGGCACAGTGAGATAGCGAAAGGCTCATCCATGGTACAAAGTAAATGATAAAAAGAAAAAGCACAGAAAGCATAGAATATCTGAACGTGAAAAAGCATGATAAAAATGCAACAGCAAAACGCAGTGAACAACATCAACGTTCTGAATCTCTCTAATGACTAAAGCCTTGTGCATAATACATATTACTAGCCCTAAAAACACAAAAACTAAATTAACCAACTGACGAAAAGGACGTTATCATTGTATAACGTCCTTTTGTGTTATCCCCTACATAATTTTTCCCAAGGCTATATGAGTTATTATGTTATGCGCCAGCCTTTAGAACAGCTTGTTTCATGGATCGTACGTAATCAAACAACGCTTGGTCCGCATGTTCACCGTGTTCTGCCACGATTTTAACGATGGCAGAACCTACGATGGCTCCATCGGATACGCGCGCCATAGCTTCCGCTTGTTCTGGCTTGGAAATACCGAAACCAACAGCTACAGGGATATCTGTATATTTGCGAATCGTTTCAACGATGGACTTAATATCCGTCTTAATTTCACTGCGCATGCCTGTAACGCCAAGGGAAGATACACAGTATACAAAGCCTTCTGCGTCTTTGGCAATCATTTCGATACGGTTTTCAGATGTTGGCGCAATTAAGGATACCACTTCAACGCCATGTTTGTGAGCCACACTAGCGAGCTCGCCTTTTTCTTCAAACGGCATATCTGGCACGATAACACCAGAAATGCCAACCTCTTCGCAGAGGGTAAAGAATTTTTCACGACCGAATACGTAACAGGATTCAAATGGGTCATGAATACGAGCGGTATAGTCACCGCATCATCACCAGTACGTAAACGACGTACCATATCGAAGATGTCATTGATTTTTACGCCTGTGGAGAGAGCACGCGTGCTCGCCTCTTGAATAACTGGGCCTTCCGCGGTTGGGTCAGAGAAGGGAATACCAATCTCTACCATGTCCGCACCGGCTTTCACCATAATACGAATATAACGTTCTGTATTCTCAATACCGTGGTCACCAGCGCTAATGAACGGGATGAATGCCTTGCCCTTTGTGAAAGCGTCTTTAATTTTACTCATGAAGATCCACCCCTCTGTATTTCGCCATAGCCGCCACGTCTTTGTCGCCACGACCGGATAAACAAATAATAATGATGTCGTCCTTGCTCATAGTAGGAGCAATTTTACGTGCATGTGCCACCGCATGAGCACTTTCAATGGCTGGAATAATACCTTCCAAGCGAGATAAGTATTCAAAGGCATCGACTGCTTCGTCATCTGTAACAGGCACGTATTCAGCACGACCGCTATCGTGCAAGTACGCATGTTCAGGGCCGATACCAGGGTAATCGAGGCCTGCAGAGATAGAGTATACTGGAGCGATTTGTCCATCTTCGTCTTGGCAGAAGTACGATTTCATGCCGTGGAAAATACCAACGGAACCCTTTGCGATTGTCGCCGCATGTTCTTCTGTATCGATGCCACGACCTGCCGCTTCACAACCGATGAGACGAACACTTTCATCTGGAATGAAGTGATAGAACATGCCCATCGCATTAGAGCCGCCACCTACACAAGCCATAACAGCTGTTGGTAATTTTCCTTCTGCTTCGAGGATTTGCTCACGCGCTTCACGGCTGATAATGGATTGGAAATCGCGTACAATCATAGGGAATGGATGAGCACCCATAACGGATCCCAGTACGTAATGCGTATCGGACATGCGGTTTGTCCATTCGCGCAACGCTTCGGAAACCGCATCTTTCAATGTACTAGTACCTGTTGTTACAGGATGTACCTTAGCTCCTAGCAATTCCATACGATATACGTTAAGTGCTTGACGTTCACAGTCCTCTGCACCCATGTATACTTCGCATTCCATGCCCATCAACGCAGCGATAGTAGCCGTTGCCACACCGTGTTGACCTGCGCCGGTTTCAGCAATAACACGAGTTTTGCCCATCCGTTTTGCCAATAACATTTGGCCGATTACGTTATTCAACTTGTGAGAACCAGTATGATTTAAGTCCTCACGTTTTAAATAGATTTTGGCACCTCCAAGGTCCTTTGTCATGCGATCTGCATAGTATAAAAGGGATGGACGACCTGTATATTTTTATGTAAATCCTCAAGTTCGTGTACGAAATCAGGATCATCTTTGTACTTGATGTACGCCTCTTCTAATTCGATGACTGCATTCATCAATGTTTCTGGCATAAATTGGCCACCAAAGGAGCCAAAATAGCCATGTCTTTGTTCACTCATATAACTTACCTTTCTATATACCATTCCTACTAGCACGCCATATTATGGCATTGCTATTGTTCTCACAATGTTGGTGAAAGCTTTAATTTTCTCATCGTCCTTCACACCATCTGTTTCGATGCCGCTGCTAATATCGATGCCATAAGGGCGAACCGTGCGAATAGCGTGCGCCACATTGGTGCTATCGATACCACCAGCCAGCATAAATGGTCGTTCAAACTCATCTAAGCAAGACCAGTCGAACACTTCGCCCGTACCGCCCCGCTCATCTTTATGGTATGCATCAAACAGCAACATATCGGCACTGCTATCGATCCACGCCTCAGCATCTGTAGAGCTACGGATTTGAACAGCCTTCCACACCTCTACATCTGTTTTCTCTTTGAGAGCCTTGATGAAAGCCTCATCTTCGTCGCCGTGCAGTTGCACCGCATCAAGATTGGCGTCTGTAGCAATCGTAACGAGATTTTCTAGCGTTTCATTGACGAAAACGCCGACAGTTTTAATAGCTTCTTGATGTATAAGCGTCGGACTTGCATTTTCTGTACTAGTCAGTATCCCTTCATGCGCATCACCAGTTGCTGTTCCTTCTTGCACAGCACCAATTACTGCTCCATCTTGTACTACATCATTACTGCATTGTACTTCGTCTCGACTATATAGATTTCCATATTGCTTATGTAGTTCTTCAACCAATGTTTTAGCTTGGTCTACAGTGACTTGTCGTTTACTTGATGCAAATACAAGGCCCATGTAGTCTGGTTTTGCTTCTACTACAGCAGGGATTGTTTCCACTTTGGAGATACCGCACATCTTAACCTTTGGTGTGTAGTAGGTTGGACCATAGAGATATGCTAATTTCTCCACCTTGTTAGGAGAACGCATAAAGGTTTCACCCATCAAGGCTACGCCGATATTGTTATCCCGCAACACTTGAATATCCTCTGGTGTTTCAAGGCCGCTTTCAGATACGAAGATCACATCGTCTTGAACGAGATTCCGCAAGCTTACACTGTTTTGTACATCTACAGTAAAGTCTTTCAAATTGCGGTTGTTAACGCCGATAATACGGGCACCGCAATCGATGGCCATTTGTACTTCGTGCTCATCATGAGCCTCTACCAAAGAGGACAATCCAAGCGAATCAGCTAGCTCACGGAACTTTGTTAATGTTGGCACATCGAGGCATGCACAGATTAATAAGATGGCACTAGCGCCCCAAACCTTCGCTTGTAGATTTGGTATTCATCGATGATAAAGTCCTTGCGAAGCACGGGAATTTTTACGGTGCTTGCAATCTCTTGCAAATATTTTTTATCGCCTTTAAAGAAGTCTGGCTCCGTCAATACAGAGATAGCCGATGCACCAGCAACCTCATATTCTTTAGCGATGTCTAAATATGGGAAGTCCTCAGCAATGATTCCCTTAGATGGAGATGCCTTCTTTACTTCGCAAATAAAGTTGAAGTCTTGCTGACGAAGAATCTGTCAAAAAGGAAATCCGTATCAGATGGTAACGCTAAAAGTCGCCGCTTTCACAGCCTCAGGAGACTCCACCTGTTTTTTCTTGGGCTACCTGAATTTTGGTAGCCTCTATAATCTTATCTAAAATCAATGGTCATACCTCTTGGGTTGCTTTCACAAACTGTTCCATTGTCGCAAGCGCCTTACCAGAATCGATTATATGTTTCGCCTCTTCGATGCCCTCTGCCAATGTAATGCCGTCTTTTGCTAGGTAAATCGCCATGCCCGCGTTAAGAACAACCGCAGTGCGTTTACCGCCTTGCTCACCACCGAGAACGCGGCGAGTAATCTCAGCGTTCACCGTAGCATCGCCACCTTCAAGCTCAGTTTTATCAGCGTATTCGAAACCATATTCCTTAGGATCGAATTCGTAGCTTGTGAAAGTACCATTATTAATTTCGCATACGTACGTTTTATTGGTAGCCGTAATCTCATCAAGGCCGTCAAAGCCGTGTACCACAGCACCGCGTTTAACGCCAAGATTAGCCAATACGCGAGCCAACGGTTCTACTAAGGATTTGTCGTAAACACCCATCAACTCAACCGTAGCACCGGCTGGATTTGCCAAAGGTCCAAGGATGTTAAACACAGTACGCACGCCCAATGCCTTACGTACAGGGCCTGCATATTTCATAGCTTGATGATATACAGGCGCAAACATGAAGCACATATTGGCTTTGTTAAGCACTGCCTCGTTTTGTTCACCATTAAGCTCTAATTTAGCGCCCAACGCTTCGATCAAGTCTGCAGCACCACATTTACTAGATACACTGCGGTTACCATGCTTTGCTACAGGAATGCCTGCTGCAGAAATAATGAACCCAGACGTAGTGGAAATGTTGAACGTATTAGCCTCGTCACCACCAGTACCTACAATTTCCACAACAGTGCCGTTATGAGGCACGGAGCCAGCCTTCTCGCGCATAACCTCAGCGAACGCCGTAACCTCATCTACAGTAGGGCCCTTTGCCGCCAATGCGCATAAGAAACCAGCCATAGGAACCTCGGCTACCTCACCGCTCATAATTTTATTCATTGTATCTTTAGCAAGGTCGTAAGATAAATCCTGACCATGCGTTACTGCATATAATGCGTCTTTAATCATTTATATCTCCTTACTTGTTGTTCATTTTACTTCGGTTCAACGATAATAGGGCATATACCAGCGTTAATGCTACATGTGATTCACGTGGACCTATGCCCTCCACTGGCCGGGTCTGACTGCGGCCTGTGGCCTTCGCAGGGCCAAAGTCGGGCCTAGAACCCCGTGAACTCACATAAACACTAGGACATTTAATCTTTTATATGCCCTACTCACCGTCCCAATCGCAATAAAATGAACAACAATTCAATATCTCTCAAATGATCCTGCGCATTATATAAAGTAACGCACAGGTCATTTCTTTATAAGGTTGTGGGAATGGTGGTGCTTTGCACCACCTTTTCCTATATTAGGAGTTCTGATTCGCAGATTTCTTAAAAAAAATATAACTACAGTTCACAATATGTATTGTAGAGGGGCTATTAAGTAGGTACTACCAAAGTTGAGTTGGCAGGAAATAAGGTCTTAAGGAGCGACTTGGCACCTACGTAGTGGGGTGGGTGGCCATCGGAGTTCCGAGAGACCTTATTTCTGCCTTACCGTACTAGTAACTAATAATAGCTCCTCGAATACAAAACAGTGGTTATTTTTCTAAGAAATTGCGAATCATTTGTTCCCCGTTCGGTGTCATGATGGATTCCGGATGGAATTGCACTCCATATATCGGGTAGTCTTTGTGTTCTACGCTCATTACTTCGCCGTCGTCTGTAATGGATGTGACGATGAGTTCGCTTGGCATGGTTTCGTCGATAATCGCCAAGGAGTGGTATCGAGCGACTTCAAATTGTTCAGGCAAGCCCTTGAGGATTTTGGATGGGTGTACTTGTTTGGCTACGCTTTGTTTGCCGTGCATTACTTGTTTAGCGTAAGAAACGGTGCCGCCGAATACTTCGCCGATGGCTTGGTGTCCGAGGCATACGCCGAGGATTGGGAATTCCCCTTTGCATTCACGCAATAGCTCTTCGTATACACCCGCATCAGCTGGTCTGCCAGGTCCTGGTGAAAGTATCACATAGTCTGGTTTCAAAGCACGGATTTCTTCAACTGTTAATTCATCGCTGCGGATGACTTTAATATCTGGATCGATAGAGCCTACTAATTGATATAGATTAAAGGAAAAGCTATCGTAATTATCTATAAGGAGTACCATTATTCTACCTCCTGTGCATCTGTAATTGCGGAAATCATGGATTGGCCTTTGATCAAGGTTTCATTAAACTCGCTTTCAGGAACGCTATCTCGAACGATGCCTGCGCCAGCGCGAACATAAACCTTACCGCCTTTATTCATAGCCATGCGGATGCCGATACATACGTCCATGTTACCAGAGAAGTCGATGTAACCTACGGCACCTCCGTATACACCGCGCGGACTTTTTTCAAGTTCGTGTAAAATTTCTATAGCACGAATCTTAGGCGCCCCAGACAAGGTGCCTGCTGGCAGTGTAGCACCGATTGCATCGAGTGCATCTTTGCCGTCTTGCATGTCACCGCTTACAGTAGATGTAATGTGAATTACATGGGAGAAACGTTGCAACATATGTAACGCCTCTACTTTTACGGAACCAAATTTAGAAATTTTACCTAAATCGTTACGACCAAGGTCAACAAGCATATTATGTTCAGCCAATTCTTTTTCGTCATTGATAAGTTTTTCTTCAATCGCAAGGTCCTCTGCTTCATTTTTGCCACGGCGCATAGTGCCTGCAATTGGGAAGGTGTACATTTTGCCGTCTGTCAGTTTCACCAATGTCTCTGGAGATGCCCCTGTGAGCTCTACATCGCCACCAGATAGGTAGAACATATATGGAGATGGATTCAAAGTACGCAATACGCGGTATGCATTTAACAAGCTGCCTTCGAATTCAGCTTCGCGTCGGTTAGATACAACACATTGGAAGATATCCCCTTCCTTGATATAGTGCTGCGTCTTTTTAACAACTGCTTCAAACTCATCCTTTGTAAATTCAGAGGTAAACTCTGTTTTAAGGATGCCTTTTGGCACATCCGCCTCTTTGCCGTTTACAACGAGATCAGCAAGAGTTTTCAATTCAAGCTCAGCCTTGTTGTAGTTGCGTTCTAAATCATTTGTGCTGATGTTAGCGATTAAGTAAATTTTATTTTTATAGTGATCAAAAGCGATAACCTTATCAAAGAGCATAAGGTCTACATCGTTTACCATCGCAGAGTCATCATCTGGCGTTGGGAAATCCAATGTTGGCTCGATGTAACGAATATATTCACATGCGAAGTACCCTACAAAGCCACCTGTAAAAGTTGGTAACTCTTCTAAGCGAGGGCTTTTATATTGGCTCAAAATATTACGAATCTCTGCGGCTGGATCAGAGCACTCAAAGGTACGTGTAGTACCGTCTTTGATGGTCATTTTATGATTTTTACAGAATAGCTCAATCTTAGGATCGTAGCCCAAGAAGGAATAACGGCCCCAATGATTACTATTATCCGCACTTTCAAGCAAGTACGTATGACTGCTCACTTGTTTTAACGCTTTCAACACGCTAATCGGTGTGCGTACGTCGGATAAAATTTCCATATATACAGGCACGATATCGTAGCCCGGTGCGATAGCTTTCACACGGTCAAGACTAGGGAAAATCATGAGAACCTCCATCTGGCATTTGCCAATAATCATAACCACCCGTAGAACGGGTGGTTTGCCCTGACCCTATAAGGGTCTTTCTCTAGTGGTGGCCCTCTAAAGAGGGCATTGAATGATCTGACAACCACTCTATTACACTGGTCGCCCCCTACTCGGGGGCTTTTATTTTGCCTATTTTACCGGCTCACCCGTAAACGGGTCGGTATATTCTTTAAAGTTTAATGTATCTTGTGCTATATCTTCTTGTAACTGATTGCGAATATACTCTTTTATCGCTCCTTCATATCTTCCCACCGTATCCACATAATATCCTCTACACCAAAAATGTCTATTTCCATACTTATATTTTTAAATTTGCGTGTTTATCGAATATCATGAGGCTACTTTTTGCTTTTTTAAATATCCCATAAAAACTTGATACGCTTAAATGTGGTGGAATTGTTACTAGCATATGTATATGATCCGGACAGCATTCTGCCTCGATAATTTCTACATTTTTTTCTCTTACATAAATCTCTTAGAATTTTACCTACATCAGCTTTTTATCCGACCATAAATTATTTGCCTTCTATACTTTGGAGCAAAAACAATATGATATTTACATCTCCATTTACTATGTGATAAGCTTTTTACGTCATTCATTGACATTGAACCTCCTATGTTGAAATGTTGTGGTTGCCAGACCAACTCCATTTTAGCACTAGGAGGTTCTTTCCTTTTCTCTAAGAAATTTTACTGACCCCCAGTTTAACTGGGGTTTAGTCATGCCTATTCGGCGTATAAAAAAACTCGCCCATGACAATATAACGTCAAGGACGAGTTTATAGTTCTATTATTACAATATGATTGTATGTGCTATAAATCGCGGTACCACCTTGTTTGAATGCAGTGCATTCCCCTTTCGCAGGATACTAACATATCCCTCACGACTAACGCTCGTGTGACGTCGCACCATACTAGGAATGACTGTGAAAGTTCATTCTTTTCCATGCGCCCTCGGTGGTCCATTTAATAAGCTGCAGTACTACGGGTTCTCAGCTAATCCCTGCTCTCTGTGAGTGCATTTCTATTTTTATCTCCACCTCATCGGTTTATTTTCAGGCGAGTATAAAATTATAATCTGATTATAATGTTTCTATAGAATGAAAGTCAAGAAGTTTTAATTTCTGATTGTTGTTCTATTATGGAAATATTATTAGCATACAGTCTCCTATATATCGCTAATAATTCATCAAGACAAGGTTGATTTCTTCGCTTTATCCTTGCCTCGCTCGATAATTTCTTTGACAATAGAATAGTCATCACTATCTAATTCTTCTAAGCGATTTAAAACAATAAAATCATTCCCATAGATGTTAGATAATTCTTCTAATGAGTTAGCATATTTATTAGTTCTTCCATATTTACGCACAGACTCATAATATTCATCATTTGGAATCTTTATAATTTTAGGATTTATGACATTCATCGTAATAATAGTTATCCCAGATTCTCCATAAGTGTACAATTTATTATCTACCTTTCTATAGCTATAAATAAGTCGCTCAAATCCATTATCACGCCATGTATCTTCAAATGAATAGTTAGCATGCAATTTATATCTTCCAAAAGCATAGTATTTATTATAATCATAGTTAATGAAGATTAATAAAGACTGTGAGACTATTATACCTAACAAAAAAAGTATAGCAATATATTTATACATTATATTTACTCCAATAAAAACTAACTTACAGAAAAAAATCATATGTAGTTTTTGTATGCAAACGTTCGTCTATAACCTGATTGTTGTAAAAATATAGGCAGCTTCATAAAATCCTTGGGTATTTAATCCATTCAGCTAAAAATTTTACCATGATCCCAATTATCAATTATAGTAATAACTGCTCCATTATATGCATTACCATTTTTTTAAATGTTGTTATTGTTGAAGCACTGCCTAATGCTAAGGCTGCATCAGCTCCATATCCATAAAAACTATGAGAATTAGTATATGTTGGCATATTCTCTGTGGTGTTGCGAGACTCATATACCGCATCTGATACTATATCTAAATTCATAGAACTATATTGTTGTGATCTAAAAATCTGATTTATTACCGAGTCGGAGCCAAATGTATAAATTGGATAACCGTGCTCAGTATAATCTACAGCAACAATACCATGTGCATTAGGATCTTCATCTAAGAAAAACCCAAGTAAGTCTCTGGCTACTGGCGTGATCTCAAATTTCTCAGCATTATTATATGCATATACCAAATCATTATAAGCTTTTTGTATATCTTCTTCACTATAAGGATTCCCTTGAGCAATCTGATCTCAAATATTGTCTATCAAATAAATTTTTTTAAAAGCATTATATTCATTTAATCTAACATCTTTTGCATGTTCTGTTAACTCTAGATTCCACTTAGTCCCATATTGTGCCTCAGCAGCCCCAGTAATAACAGGTTTTCCTAATCCCGCATTTACTACTGCCCCTACACCGGCACTGAGCCATTGCGCCACAGCAGGATTAGTCTTGGCCACTTTTTGAATGTCACCAATTAATGCCTCATTGGTAACTCCAGCATAAAAACCGCTGCCCGCTTTATTACCGGCAACTCGAGCAGACACTTCCGCCACTACACCATGAGCAATCGCTTTAGCCACTTTCTCTTCTTTAGTTTTTCGGTTCCCAATAATGCAATTGTTCAAATGCATCTTTAGCAAAAAGTCGGGCTAATTCCTGGCGTTCCTCTACTTTCTTCTTATCAAAAATCTTGTCCAGTTTATTTAGACTATTAGCGGTATCTCTAGAGATCGAACGTATATCTACAGATTCATCATGTACAGTTATTGTACCATCAGCAATAGCAGATTTGGTAGTGCTATGTGCGGAATCCTTAGATTCCGGTAATAATTTTGGTAAAAGTCCTAACGAATTATATACCGCATCTTGTCCCGCTTGACTCAGCGACTTAAAGTTTCCTATATGGTTATAACTCACACCGGTATTCTTCGAAGAGTACTCAGCCGTATTTTCTATATCTTTCATAACTAAGCGACCGGTAGATACTGTATTCTTTTCTGCAGCAGCTTTACTATCTATAATGGCCCCTTCTAATGTGGTAGTGCCTTTTGTAGTAATTGTATAACCATCCTTACCGGCAAAGATACCGGCTTGTTCTGTTACACTGGCATAGTTACTACGCGTATCTCCTTTAGAATGCTCACCGGAGATACTACCTAATTGAGTCCCATTTGTAGAAACACTAAATCCCGTATTTTTCTGTTTTTCCCACATAGTCTCTTTTATCTTGTAAACTTTGAATATATAAATTACCGCCTACGTTAGCAATAACTCTATCACCTTTGACTGTAGAGCCGATTACATTCGTATCGTTACCGGAAGTCATATTAACCGTATTAGCTGTTATTCGAGAAGGCGCGTATGATACTTTCTCGGTATTTTCTCGTTGCATACCTTTATTATAGTTAGCATCAAATCCTAACACACCGCCACCATTCACACTTATATTCGCTCCTACGGACCAGCTTTTTGTATCATTATTTTCTGTTTTACGACTTGTATTAGTTGCGGCTTGTAGATTAATCGTATTATCAGCTATTACATCAACCGTCTTACCTTGTATCGTTTCACCTATAGCGGTTATCGTTCCTGTATTCGGTACATTAGATTTAGCCAACAAGGAAGTAGTATTATTGGATATAATCTTACCACCTGCATAGTCTCGATTGTGTAATTCAGTAACACTCTTGCTATAACTGGAGCCAATGCCGACATGAATATTAGCCAGCCCATCCTTCTTAGCACGCTTTTGTGCTTTATATTGAGACTGATCCTGTATATCAGCCATTTCATTAAAACCTGCCTGATACTCCTGGGCACCTTCTACAGCGAACTTGTCACGCATTCCTGTTACAGTCTTAAGTTGTTTTTCAGTTAACTGTCCGGATGATGCCAACCGATCGAGTCTCGCACTGAAATCCATTTTTTGCAGTCCGGAATCCATTAAACTATCTGCATGATTAACAACATTAGCCGGCGTATACGCCCTATATTCGTTAACATTAGTAAGACCTTTACGTAGTTCTTTACCGGCCTCTACATATTCTAAGGCTGCCAATCGTTTGTCATGTCGATCTTTTCCTTTTTGTTGCAACGCATACGCACCATTAAGCGCCGATGCGATAGAGCCCCCTAGGCTTACAGTTAAACCGGATGTTTTAACTTCATGTGTCTGTTTTATATCAGCCGTATTATGTTTACCGTCAAGGATCATCTCCGGCGCCTGTACCGTTGCATCTGTACCTGCTAATATAGAAGCGCTTGTCAAATGAGCGGCCTTATTCGCATGAATCGCAACCTGTCCTTTAGCTGCCCCAATTAACGTTTCCACCTGATTCGTATATTTTCCATCCAGTGTATCCGTTACTTTTTTACTGCCTATGGTAAAGCCTATACCGGCACTCATTAAACCTGTTTTCTTGCTGTGTTCATAGATATCATCGCGCTGTCTTTCTTCACCGGAATCTGTGCGTACATCATGTCCTGCCGTAATATTTACATCCTTCGTCCCTAATACATTGGCCCCTGTTAAGGACACATCATGGTTGGCTTTCATATCGACAGCATTGCCACCGATGGTTGAAGATAGAACCCCCGTATGCTCATGGTCAGTACGTAGTGTACGCACTGTTTTAGATAATAAACTCTTTTCCTTATACTTAATACCATATTCATCACGGCTATAGCTTTCACCGGCTGTCACATTCACATCATGACCGGCCGCAATAGTCGTTGTGCCTTGCTCACTATTCACGACACCGTTGCGAACAGATACATCATGTCCAGCACGAATAGCCACATCACCGTCACCTAGAATTGTTGTCCCCAATTCAGTACGACGTTCCGTACGGTTATAATTATCGCTGTTAACGGTCATATCTTTTTTCGCAGCCAGCTGTTCCGTACCAAGATTCACATCATGGCCGGCCGTAATATCCATCGTTGTATGAGAGCCACCATGAACCAACGCACCTTTGAGATGTACATCACGATTCGCGGCGATAGATAGTTGTCCTCCCGGTTCAGATACGCCGACCGTACCTTGACGAACGACCACATCCTGATTCAACAACGCCTTGACACGAGCGCCCACATTCACATCTCGGCCTGCACGAACTGCTACATTGGAATTCCCATGTATAGCTCCGGTAGTATTCACATCCTGCTTCGCTGCAACCGCCACAGTACGTCCGTCAATCGTACCGGTATTATGGATATTCTGTCCATTCAATACAATGGTATCGGCGGTCATCACACCTTGATTGTGTATATCCGCATCTGTATCGCTTACAATCGCCCTACCGCTGATGAGACCTCCCATAGCATCCAAACTCTTGGCGGATTGTTTTGCTAAATATACTTTTGGATAGAGGACTTGCTGTTCTTTACCATTGACAAGAATCGTTTTCGTTTCGAGCCATACCATATCTGTTGTTATGGCTTGCATTTGTGCATCAGACAAGGTAATGCCCGGCGTTAAATTAAATTGTTTACCATACGCAATCCCCTCCTCAAGAAGGGCTTTGTACTCCACCTCATTATCTGAGTAACCGGTCAAATATTGACGACCGGTAGCAGCGAGTATCTGCTGATTCACCAATTGTTGTTCATAAAACCCGTCGCCTAAGCGTTTAAGACGACGTTCAGGATCCTGAATAAGGGCATCAATCATATATTGAGAGGATAAAAATTGTTTACGGTCTGTGAAAGCCGGATCAGTCTCTACCAATGCATTGGCGGTAATCTCCGGATGAATTCTGTATAGTGACTCCGTAGGTAATGACAGCCCGTCAATCATACCACTACGCTTACCATTTCCTTTTCCTAAACCATACGGATCTAAACTATCATTCACCTTAGCAATGGTTGAAGTCGACAATACATCCTCCGCATGGTCTTTGATAACACCAATAGGTTTAACATTCTGTTCGGTAATAGACGGAGTCATAAACACTTCGGCATTCCAAGCGCGACGACGTTTATGACCTATACCATGCGACTTTCTTACCCGCCTAGTATAACTTTCCTGCGTTGTACCTGTAGAAATCGTTTTCTCACTGACTTCATCAGATTGATTATCTATCGCACCGCTAGTATGTACAGTTCCCCCGGCTACGATACGACTATTTGTATTATGGATAGCTCCGGATACAGTCATATCACCTCCACTGCTGATAACTCCAGGATCATCATGAGTAATATCTGTATGCGTATGTTCAGTTTGACTACGAATAATGGTGAACTTATGAACACGATTTTCCCCTTTATTCATTTCTTTGTTATACGCTTCATCCTTTTCACTATGTACCGGTATAACACGAGGTGTACCGTATCCACTGCTATCATCGGCATATGGGAACTCCGATTTATCAAATACTTGCCCTTCCAGTTTATGATTCGGATCATTCACTTTAAGCTTATCCGGATTCTTAGTCACACCGTCAGAAACTCTTTTAGCCCCAAACGCCGTATTCTCATTCTTTACCACAGGCGCATCAATTGTCATGGCCCCTGCGGACTTAATGGTAGCACCGGTATTCGTCAAGTCCTTTTTAGCTGTCACACGCATGGAGCCACCGCTATATATAAGCCCTCGGCCTTCATTTGTTACATGCTTCGCTTCAACATCGACTGCTTTACGTCCTGCTATAGTAGCTGACTTATGTGTTGCAAACTCTGTTTCGATAGTGTTCAACTGTATTTGTGCATCATCATATGCTTTTGTAAGATTTTGAATGCGTTGTTTGTGAGCCTCTAACTCTTCTTGCGTTTTGTACCCGGTTATATCCGCATTCCATTCATCATCAAGTGCTTTCTTTGCCGCTTTTAATGCGTCTCCAGCTGTATGATAGCGTACTTCTAATTCACGATTTGTATGGTTATTCACCTGATTCGCTTTAATAGATACAACATCCCCATACACACGTCCACCAGCATGATTATCTACCGTACTCGCTTGCACACGTGTAGTATCGCCAGAGTTAATAAGACCTGCATTATCTACCGTCGTTTGACTCTCTACGGTAGCGTTTGAATCACCTTGTATAATTCCAGATTTCCCTACTGTAACAGCTTGTCCTGATATAGCTGTATTACCATTACTCGTCACGCCACCACTAACAACAATACGTCCATCACTGGTAATATTCGTAGCTTTTGCAGCACTGACGACACCTTTCACATTCACACCCAGTCCGGTATTACTACCCTTCATGGTAATAGCATTGGCATACATGCCACCGATAGCCGCCACATCCAAGCCAACTTGATTGGATGTGCCTATACGTTGTGTATCTAACGTATTCGCATCCACAACATTCTTACCGGTACGGATATCCGCCTCATTGGCCCATACACCGGCATTAATGTGGGCCGCTTCCGTTAGAATTTGTAATGCATTAGCCCCTTTAGCGTTTAACCCTTTTCCATTAACCGATACGGCACCTTGTTCTACACGATAAGTTTGAATATTACCGTCCGCAGTAAGCTCCGGTTTCCCCGTCGTCAATACAGCACGATCGGTATTAATAAAACCGCCACCATCAACACTGATGCCATTCGGATTCGCTACCACAACAGATGCCTTTTGTCCAGCTACCTCAAGAAAGCCTTTCATAGCAGTTGGATTTGTAGATGTTACCTCATTAAGAATCACACGTGCCGCACCACGAGCCATATTAGCATTACCCGGTACATAACCGGCGAGCACAGTGTTGGACATGCCATATGAATTATTTAAAATAGTCCCGGACTCAGGAACATTAAACTTCGTATAATCGTTGCGCGATACACCGCCGGCCGTGGGCCCTGTTACATTAACTAACGTCACCCCATTAGCGGCTTGAGTAACTTGAGCCTGCCGATCTTGAGGGGCCTGGCGGTCCACTTCAATCGGATGTTCAGCATATGAAAAAGGCATCACAAGAGGATCGACAACCAACAATCCCATCGTGAGCCATATAGCAATTTTATATTGTAATGATTTCTGTTTCATACAGTTCTCTTCTCCACACATAATAACACACTATACGTTATATATCATGGTGGCATACACTATAGCATACCGCCAGTTCAAAACACATAACAACTACTGAACAAGTACAATTGCATTCACACATATACAACTATATTGTCAATGCTTAGAATCGAATACCGGCTTGGAACCCAGTCGTTACATGATCAGTTACATATCCGCTCGGTTTATATAAAGGGACTCCAACAAAAGCATCATAAAACAAACCGGACTTAAATTGACCGCGTATACCTAATGCTGTACCGGCTATAAATCGTCCTGTTAATATATCCGTACTAGGCCCATATACTGCACCGAAATCTAAATTAACATATACACTGGAATGAATACGAGGAATATAGCTAGCCACTTCATTCCGTACATACCAACCGCTTTCACCTAAAAGCGTTCGTTCCCCATCAAAACCTTGTACTGTATAGCGATTCCCAATACTCATCATATCTCGAGAAAACAACCGCTTACCGCCTAAGGTCCATTGTCCGTGAAAGGATGTAGTAATGCTGGCCGGACGATGTCCCCACCGACGTGGTATTTGATAATCTACATCGGCAAGGAGTTGGGTAAATCGAGTGCTAGGTGCATCGCCGCCAAAATCAGGCTGGGAACCGAACCAGCCTACACCTTGCTTTACACCTACACGAGAATATAATGTATTTTGCTTTATATAGCGCCGTTCCGACACCCCCACTTCCACAGCAGCCGTATCAGCTCGTTGTACAGCAATATCCACATCATTAATGTAATTATGTGAATTACGTTTGCTGATACTTATATCCCAACTCCGTTTAGTCGTTCGAGCACGATGGAATACATGCTGCCAAGTACCTCTAACAGATTTCACTCGACTGGAACTAATCACAGGCCCCACTATAGACTGAATCGATTGATGATACGATAAGTTACTATATCCGATACTAAAGGTATCCTTACCACGTGGAATAGAATAGCTGATGCTATGGTTTTTCGTCCCCTTTACATACCCTTCATTGGCACCATCATGATTCGCACTGATACGCAATACATCGTTTGCATTAAAAAGTCGATCAATACTAATCGCCGCATTCCATTGCAGTTTACCCGTATCCTTCATCCCTCGAGTCATCCACAGAAATAACACCATGAATCGGTGGGCGTTTCGTTGTTTGTAAAACAATACGGGACGATAGCGGTCTCATTCCGGCTCCAACTCAATCGCCACATCTTGAGAGCCGATTCGTTTCATCTGTTCCAGCCCTTGTTCAATATCCCGAATATTCAATATATCTCCTGGGCGTAATGGAAACGCATTTTCCCATGGTAAATGGGGACTCTTTTTCTTTATATACGACAGATTCGATACGACCTACCTGCAAATTAAACTGTAACTGCCCTGATGCTAACGACTGTGCAGGAATGCCAATTCGTGACGTGATATACCCATGAGAAACTAATGCCATATTTAACCGTTCTGCTAATGTATTAATATCCTCAACAGTCATTTTCTGATTGACAAATGGACGTGCCGTTTTACTCAGAAATGAAAACTCCTTAGGTACATCCAGAACTAACGATGTACGCTGCGCTTCATAAAATAAAGGACCTTTAATCATGCGCGTACTTGCTGGGACACTGTTATCCAGGAAAGTTGTGGTCTCCATTGTGGAGGCCGTAATAGAATCACTTGATATAACGGTTTCCTCATGTATCGGCTCCTTCACAATACGAATATGAGACACAAAAAAAGATGGTCTTACCTGTACTGGCTGCTCTGCCGGTATAGTATGACCATCTAATGATGTACTTGATGCTGCTATAGTATGCATAGCATCTTCTTGTACATGTATACGTTCTTCTCCTAGCCGCGCCTCTCTCGCTATCTGTTCTTCTTTTGCCCGTTCCAACGGTTCCATTTGGTCCATAGTTTGTGCTTGTATGGATAATGGAAAACTCATTACAGCTGTAATTCCCAGCAATAGTTGTCTATATTTCATAAACACGCTCTTTCTATAATTACTGTATACACATTCTGTACTTATTATATGGTGATTATTTCATGAAATCAAATGAGATATACATGAAGTTACATTTATATAAATCTCATCCATTGATATTGTTTTCTCTTAAAAGATAGTAGTATACTGACAATAAATGTATCATGAAGATATTTCAATACATCCACACATATTTACCATTCAATACTAAAGGAGGATCCGCATGGAAACGTGGAAACGTACGGTGTATATAAGTTTAATATGTGTATTCTGTACATCCTTTGGGGTGAGCCAATTAGCACCTATTCTCCCTCTATATTTTCATGATTTAGGTGTGCAAACTCCAGAGGCTATGTCTCTCTGGTCAGGTTTAGCTACAGGTGCAACGTATTTGATTGTTTGCTTAGTCGCACCATTTTGGGGGTCGAGATAGCAGACAAAAAAGGTCGGAAAATTACATTAATCCGTTCAAGTTTTGGTATGGCCTTATGTAATCTATTAATCGCCTTTCAGACAATACCAGAAGGAGTTGTTCTCATACGTCTCATTCAAGGCCTTGTTAGTGGCTTTTATAGTGCAACTATTACACTTATAGCCTCTGAAACGCCTATTGATCGCACTGGATGGGCTTTAGGTTTATTAGCTTCTGCCAATCTAGCAGGCTCACTAATTGGACCTCTGATTAGGTGGTTATTTGCAGATAGTATTGGCATATCGAAATGACTTTCATCCTTGTAGGCATTCTCATGGGTATATCAGGTGTACTAGCTACCGTATTTATTCACGAAAATTACGAAACCTAAAGCTACTGTTGAAAAACTTTAACGCTTTCAAAGTTAAAAAGAAAAAAATACTGAATTTCAATAGCATTGTAGCATTATGTATTGCATCCTTTTATTTATGCTATATGCATCATGTCCTTACAACCTGTTATCTCCGTATATATTAAAGGTATTGTTCCGAGCAACACTGAAAACCTTGCCTTTATTGCAGGAGCGGTGTTCTCTGCCATGGGCATTGCTCAATTAATAAGTAGTTCACCTCTCGGTAAGTTAGTTGACAAGATTGGTCCTCGAAAGGTATTAGTCGTATCTCTTATCTATGTAGGCTTATTTAACATTCCTCAAGCCTATGTAACTGATGTTTACCAACTAGCACTCATTCGATTTTTTACAAGGCTTCGGCCTAGGTGGTATGTTACCGGCATTAAACACCTATCTTTCTTCTAAAAACGCCTCGTGAATTCACGGGACAAGTATTCTCCTACAACCAATCATGTTTATTTCTTGGTTATTTCTTAGGCGCTGTTGGTGGTGCAAGCTTAATGGCTTGGCTAGGTTTTACTACCTTATTCTGGGCAAGTGGTGGCTATTTATAATCTCTGCTCTCTGGATTGGCTTAAAACTCAAATAATAACGATATATAAAGAAAAACCCCTATAGCTGATTGTTACGATTATATCTCACGATATGACATATCTAATCAGTACAGAAGGGTTTTATTCTATGTCATATGATATTAATATGTAGTGTTGATAATTATAATTTCAGATACGATCTATTGAACTCACTTATAACTATACTTTCAAATATATAACCAGTTTAAGACTATAATAACAATAGCATAATGACTACAGTCGCAATAATACAAGGCACGGCATTGCGTTTCGCCATTTCCATAGGGTTGATACCTGCAAGGCCCGCAATGATGATACCTGCCCCAGCTACTGGGCTCATACTACGGCCGATACCAGCACCGATTTGAGCCATGGATCCAAGTTGCATAATACCATAACCAAAGTCTGCTGCATGAGGGGTTACAGCACCGTTAAAGGCAAGAGCTGCCGCATTACCAGAACCAGAGATAACAGCCAATAAGAACGGACCAAAGGCTGCTCCGATTTGGGCGATTTGTTGAGAGTTCTTCATTCCATCAATAAGGGCACTTGTAAGTCCAATGAGTTGCATCCCTGCTGTAAAGCATGCTGCTGCAGCCATAAGGCCCACTACATCACACATACCATCTCCAGTACCGCGGAAGAACTTCTTAACAGCTTCTGCCACATTAGGACGCACGGCAATGATACCAATAGCAGTACCGATGAGCATAGATACAGGAACGGAGATTTCTGGAATCACCGCTACCTGTTTACTACCTAATACAAGTAATACAAGAGGAATAATGGGAATGATTGCATAGAAATAATTTACTTTGAACTCTTTGCCTTCCTCTACAGTATCGTTTTTCATTACATACCCTGTATGCTCCTTCTTAACGATAGCTACAATATTAAGCAAAATAGCGGCTACTACGATACCGATAATTGCTTGCATGGAGAAGCTGGCAATAACTGTCATTACGTCTACCCCCGCCAGTTGTGCCACTTGAGGGTTAAACATAAGGCCTGGACTCAAGGAGCTGCCCCATGTGCCTAAAAAAATAGCAGAACCAGCCATTGCTGGATGTACTCCAGAACGAATGAGGGCAGGAATTAAGAGTGCACCTACAGCCGCAGCACAACCTGCTGCTGTAGGTAATGCAATGTTGATCAAAAACGTAATAATAACGGCTCCGGGAATGATGATTTTCGTCATCTTTTTGAGGCCTGCAGAAATGAAATACACCATGTGCTCTGTACATTTTGTATATTCCATAACATAGCTAAAACCTAACACCGTACAGATCGTCGGTACAAGACCTGGATTCGTAAGTTCTTTCACAAAGGCCGTCGTACCAGCACCAAGCTGCCCACCAATAAAGCACATCAGTAAGCCCGATAATAGTAAAACGAGTCGCGTTTCAAACTGTTTAATAATAGCGATAAACGTCGCTACTACGATAACAATACCTGTAATAACCATAACTCTCCTATCCGTGTACATAGGATGCAAGATAGCTATATCCCCTCTATAAACGCTTTACACCCAATACACAACTAACAACACTAAATACAATAGTCCTATCTATGTCTTACACCTAATAGGCCTAACATATAGTAAAAGTAATCACTTAATTATATACAGTATAATCATATAACTATATAACTACTTATCTATATAACTACATAAATACATAAAGAAGTATATTAAACAATCTTTGTTTCTTCCAAGCTAAGTTTTCTAAGTACCTTGTCAAGCACCTCTGCACCCGTTACGATATCATCCATTTCAGCAAATTCTGCAGGATTATGACTGATGCCATCACGGCATGGAATAAAGATCATTCCCGTCGGAACAGCCTCCGCCCAATGCATCGCATCATGACCGGCACCGCTCGGCATTGTCATGTACTCCACACCGACAGACTTAACAGCCTCTTCGATTTCTCGAATCATCGCCGGGTGCATCTCCACTGGATGGTCCTGTGCAATTGTTTCAATTGTATACGATAATCCACGTTTCTCGGCAGTAATGTCAATAAATTCTTTAACAAGAGTAACTACAGAATTACGAGCTGCCTTAGATATGCTGCGAATGTCTACCCCTAGCTTTACAGCACCAGGAATGACATTCATCGCCCCTGGTGTAACCTCCACAACGCCAACAGTTCCCACCACGGGTGGTTCCTCTTGCATGGATGCAATCTCCTCGATGCCGAGGATGATTTTTGAGGCCCCACATAGAGCATCATGACGCAAGTTCATCGGCGTAGCTCCACTATGATCGGCATTGCCCTCGAATGGTCACATAGAATCGCTCTGGCGCTGCAATACCAGTCACAATACCAATCGTTTTCTGTTCGTGCTCCAGCACCTTGCCCTTGCTCGATATGAATTTCTGTGAAAGACTTTACAGATCGTTTATATGCCATTGTTTCAATCCCATCGGGGTTTAAATTACGACCTTTCAAGGCTTCATACAAGGAAATCCCTTGTTTATCCACCAATCGGTGTAAGTCTTGTAATGTCAATTCACCGCGCATGGCCTTACTACCTAGTGTAGCATTCCCAAAGCGACCGGACTCTTCGCACATAAAGTACACTACAGCGATGGTATGATCATGTTCATAACCATCGTCGGTCATGCTACGAATGACTTCAATAGCAGATAACACGCCGACCACACCATCGTAATTGCCTCCATTGGGCACGCTATCCGTATGAGACCCCACCATAACAACTGGCAAATCTGGATTCTTACCAATCTTATAGCCAATGACATTACCAAAATCGTCTATTTCAACGGATAAACCCGCATCAGTCATGCGGTCTATAATATATTGCCGTCCTGCCCAATCTGCATCGGTGAAAGCAAGGCGATTAATGCCCTCACCAGGTGCCGTCAATTGGGCCATAGCCTCAAAATCTTTAACCAATCGCTCTCGTTGAATCATGTAACACCTCACAATCTATTACATCAATTACTGACAAACCATATGGTGGCTAGTCTATAAAGTTTATTTTAAATAGTGAGTTGCAATGGTAGCTAATGCAACGATACCATTTAGCATATCTTCTTCATCGATATCAAAGAGCGGATTGTGATGCGGTGCTTTAATAGCAGACCCCACAACCATATAGGTCGCTCTACCACCGCGATCGATGACACGATTCAAGAAGTACGCACAGTCTTCACTACCGCCACCGCTGTAATCGAAGGGAACCTCTTTAAAGATCCCAAGTGGGTTCCACGATAGCTTGTACTTCACGAGCTAAATCATCGCTGATGCGACCTGCAGGAGTTTCACCTTGTTTTGTAATTTCAAAGGTACAATCATGCATTTCTGCAGCACCTTTAATAATAGTCTTAGACCGTTCAATCATGTAGTCATTGATTTCTGTCGTAGCACCACGAGTTTCTAGTTTTAGAACTGCCACATCAGGAGTCACATTACGGCCTGTACCGCTTTCAAAAACACCTACATTCATGCGAGAAGCCCCTTGACTATGACGAGCGATGGCTTGTAAGTTAAGAACCGCTGTACAGCCGGCGAGCATTGCATTTTGTGCCTTTTCAGGGGAGCCACCAGCATGAGCAGAATAACCGTGGAATACCGCATCAAGTTTTGTAGTGGCTAAGAAGCCATGATCGCTACATGCAAAGCAATTGGATAATTTTTCGTTAAACCCAATATGCATGCCGAACATCAAATCTACATCATCTACTACGCCTGCTTCCGCCATCGCTTTAGCACCGCGTACACCTTCCTCTGCTGGTTGGAAGATAAGTTTAATAGTGCCTTTGAATTCATCCTTGTGAGCAGCCAAGTATTCGGCAAGACCTAACCCCATCGTCATATGTGCATCATGACCACAGGCATGCATCGCCTTATCGTGACAAGAACGGAATCCTTTCTTTGTAGGCACATGGCTATCCTCTTTAGCTTCGATGACATCGTTGGAATCCATGTCTACACGAAATGCTACTACAGGGCCTTCACCACCGAACTTCATAGTTGCAACAATGGCCGTTTTACCATAGCCCATCTTTTCTACAAGCTCAGGATTTGCGCCTTCTTTGATGGCACGATCCATAGCGGCTTTCATAACCTCGTCACTAGGTAAGCCCATACGAGAGTCTAAATCGAGTACATCTGCCCCTAATGCCACATCATAGCCCAAGGAGATAAGCCTATCCGCTACCTTCGCAGCAGAGCGATACTCAAGCCAAGCAGGTTCTGGGTACATATGAAAATCTCGACGCATAGCGATTAACGCATCGCGCCGTTGTTGCACGAAATCTTTTACAGACATAAATACCTCCATAACAAACTAATAATCACGTATACATTTACTATATGAATAGATAGGTAAATAGTCAACTAAATGGCGCATGTATACAGTATCTAAAATATACTGTATGTTATAACAAAAACACATATACCACAAAACGGTTTTCTGTGATATATGTGTGCTTATCAATTTATTCTAATATTGTTTTATTCAGTTTTGCCAGTACTTCTCGTTTAATAGTTCGTTGTCTATCCCAAGCAATGATAACAACGGTGGCAATAATCATAGCCATACCAATTAGCCCTAATAGACTAAATTCATTTCCTAAAAAGCCCACCCAAAGAAAGTCACTGAAATAGGTTCAATAGATGACAAAATAGATCCTGGTACGGCCCCAATTCGTTTAACCCCTTCTAAATAGGCATTGAAAAGATACTATCGTCCCGAGGAATATGACATTGAAACAACCAATAACAGTCCATACGTCCCACACTGCATATAGAATTTCGGTTGATGGAATAATATAGCGCTACAATACCACTAATAAGCATCCCAAACCCTACAATAGGCAATGTGCCATATTTGTAGAGTAAATCAACAGGAGAAATACTATATACGGCTACACCCACAGCAGATAAAAGCCCCCATACGAGAACCGCCATTGGGAAGCTTTCAATAGAAAGACCATCACCATTCCCCATTAAACAAATGGTCCCCACTAAGGCCAGTATAACAGAAACCATTTCCCCCTTGGATGGTCGTTTACCATAGCGAACCAGCAGGTAAATAATAATCATAGACGGCGCCAGATATTGTAATACCGTTGCAATGCCAGCTCCAGCTAAAGCAATGGATCTGAAGTATGTATATTGGCATAATGCCATTCCAAATACGCCAAAAACAATGAGCCCTAGCGTATCCTTTATACTATGAAATACATTAAAGATAGAGTTTCCAAATCTAAACCATGCATAAATAACAGTTAGTAAACCTGCTGTAATCAATCGCATAGTTACTAGCCATTCCAAATTCATATCTCTAAAATTGCTTAAGAACTGTACGGATGCACCTGATACACCCCATAAAACAGCCCCTAATAGAGTTATAATAACACCAATAACTTCATATTGTTTCATGCTAGTCACCGAGCAAAGATACGTGAACTTTCACAACCACCTTACGGATTTTAATAGGTTTATCGTTTACAGCAAGCAAAGGCCGATGAACATCAGAGGGGAAGAATACAGTGTAGTACCCTTCTGGGCAATGGATTTGCCCTTCATCAACCGCTTCATTAGGATAAAAATAGCAATCTCGATCTGGATAGGACTCCACAGGTTTAACGAGACCTTTATCTACGAAAAAGCCCATGTTTTCCTCGCCGCTCACCATAAATTGGATATCTACATAATTACGGTGCGATTCCGGTTTTGTAGCTTCAAATAGTTTTGTTTCTACATCGTCTACGTTAGCATACATCATGTCACCCTCGATGGCATGACGACCTCCAGGCAACGCTTTCAAATCTGTGTTTTTCAAGAAATCCAAAGCGCGCACAATGGCTTTAGGATAGCCCATTTTTGTATAATCTGCAGTAATACTAGAGAAAAACATACACAATCCTTTCACAATATCTATGGATATGGCACCACAATAAACCAATTATATTACCTTTTATGTTAGCACATATATACATAAAGAACTAGCTATTCTCTTATGTAAAAGCCCTCCATACGCTACATATATGGAGGGCCTCAGTAAAATACTATTCAAATTTATGACTTTCGTCAATCATTACACTATGAAATTGTTACAGTATTAAATTGTTACATTATGCAATTGTCTATTCAGTTGTAGTGATTCAAACTGTATTAAATACAGCATGTGGCCATTACCTTATTCTTGGGTTTTATGAGCAGCGATAATTTCTTCCGCTTGCTTATGTGGAACCTCTTCATAGGTATAGAACTGACGGTTAAATACGCCTTGACCTTGGGTAATGGAGCGTAATGCAGTCACATAATCGGCCATTTCAGCCAATGGTACTTGTGCTTTAACAACGGAAATACCGGTTCTTTCACTTTGTTCCATGCCTAATACACGACCTCGACGGCTATTCAAATCACCCATGATGTCGCCCATGAAAGCATCTGGTGCAAACACGTTGACTTCATAGATTGGTTCTAATAGGACTGGTTTCGCCTTAGGAATCACATCCTTGATAGCCTGTGACGTAGCTACTTTAAATGCTAACTCTGAGGAGTCTACGCTGTGGTAAGATCCATCCAAGAGTGTCACTTGCACGCCAATCATAGGATATCCTGCAATTAGGCCTTTATCTAGGGTTTCTTTGGCACCCTTTTCCACTGCTGGTATGTATTGTTTAGGTACAGCACCACCAAAAATTTTGTCTACGAATGCAAATTCGCTACCATCATATAATGGATCCACTTGAATCTTAACGTGACCATATTGACCATGACCGCCACTTTGTTTCTTATACTTAGACTCGGTTTCAGCAGAGCCTTTAATGGTTTCGCGGTATGGAATATATGGAGCCACAAGTTTAGCTTGTACGCCGTATTTACGGTCCATTTTGTTGAGGATATGCTCGAGATGTACTTCGCCCATACAATCGATTTGTAATTGGCGAGCTTCAGCATTTTTCACTACTACGCAAGTAGGATCTTCTTCCGCCACTTTAAGAACAGCACTAGCTAATTTTTCCTCCTCACCTTTTTTCACTGGCTCCATAGCCACAGTATATAGAGGTTGAGGAAAACGAATAGCATCGTATGTCACTTTAAAGTCAGGAGCCGTTAATGTATCACCGGTCTTAGCATTGGCCAATTTCGGTATCACTACGATATCGCCAGCTTTTAGCAGCAGATACAGGGATTTGTTGCTTCCCGATAAGGGTAACCATCTTGCCCCATTTTTCTTCTACACCTTGGTTTACATCATAAAGGCGATCGCCTTCTTTCAGTTCACCAGAGAAGATACGTACAAAGCTTTGTTTGCCTGCGAATGGGTCTAACAATGTTTTAAATACGAATGCAGTTAATGGTTTATCTACATGTACAACACATTGTTCGCCGGTTTCCGCATCAGTTGCGGTCATCACTTTTTTAGTTGCATCCGGCATGTAACGAATCATACGATCCAATACTTGATCTAAGCCAATACGAGATGTGGCACTGCCACACATGATTGGGCACACACGGCCACTAATCATCCCTTCACGCAAGCCTTGGCGAATTTCCTCTAAGGATAATTCTTCGCCTTCTAAATATTTTTCCAACAACTCATCGCTACCTTCAGCCGCGACTTCTACGGTCATTTCCCGAATTTCTTGAGCCTTTTTCGATAAGGTGAGCTGGTACAGCGACCTCTGTTGGTTGGCCGTCCTTATAAGTAAACGCAGTCATTTTTCGCTACGTCTACAACGCCTTCAAAATCGGCACCTTCACCGATAGGAATCTGCAACGGCATGATGCCTTTGCCAAATAATTCCCGCATTCTTTCAATAGTGCCAAAGAAGTCAGCACCATCGACATCCATTTTATTGATAAATGCCATGCGAGGCATTTGTAATTCAACTGCATAATCCCATGCGCGAACTGTGTCAGTTTCTACACCAGATGTGGAGGATAGCACCATCAACATGCCATCACAAGCACGCAAAGCGGCACGAACTTCGCCATGGAATTCGTTATAGCCTGGAGTGTCTATGAAGTTAACCTTATGGTCATGCCACTCACATGGCGCCATGCCCAATTGAATAGTTACATTACGTTTAATTTCTTCCGGTTCAAAGTCCATAATATGTTTATTATCTTGACCTTTACCTACGAAATCAACCGCACCAGAAGTTAACAACAAGGATTCAACAAGAGCTGTTTTACCCGCACCATCGTGGGAAACAACAGCAACGTTTCTAATTTTATCACTACTGTACTCTTTTCATTGGAATCGCCTCCTTACTGGCAAATTACGGCTTTTGCTAATACATTTCGACACTACAATAGAAAAATCCTCTTTTTCTGAGAAAAATTTCTAAAAAGAGGATTAATAATCTTCAATCTATTATTCGACGAATAAAGACTCAAATTTACCAATAAGAACTAGAAGAGTACGTACCTGTACAGAGTATAACTATTGCAATACTAGATCTATAGTTTTCGACGACTTTCTCTATTCCTAAAGATTTTAGTGTTTCTATGTTTATAATGAGTTAAAGATCTATTAATAAAACTTTGTCGTAAACCCATATATAGATGGGACTAGTGCCCTCATCAAAGTTATAAAAAGACGGTCTGTACTTGTGTAGCGACATTAGGAACGAGGAGCAAACAAGTATAGACCGTCTTTTTAATTAGTTGTCGTTATGTAACGGGGCCCCATCTATATATAGGCAATACTAAGGACAAAGATATATTCAACTAAATAATTTAGTTCGAACATAGAATACTAAAAATTCTCCCGTCCGTTTGCCGTAGTGTTTAGAGTCCCCATTTTGTTTCCAACCCACTGTATCACCGATGGACATTACTCGGCGAGTCAAGCAGTCTTTACATTGTTCTGCATTGTCGTCCACGCAAGGTTTATTATCGTATAGCAAATATTTTGCACGGTGTTCAGGAATGGTGATGATAGGCATAAGGATATTTGCACCTGCGGCTAAGCCTTTTTCACGGCCTAGTTTATCTAGTGCTTGTAACGCCGTCGTAGCTGCAATGTTTACGTCTTTCAAAAATAGACGTGTTAAGGCAATCATCTTAAGCCCTAGTTGAACGCGACGCAATTTACCTGCTTCGTCATCGATACCCATCGCCAAAGCTTCTTGGCCTAGAGGCGTATCATGATGCACCACATAAGGACCCATACCGATCATGTCGATATCCATATCGCGATAGAACAAGATATCATTTACGAGATCATCTTCGGTTTGCCCAGGTAGGCCAATCATAACACCTGTGCCAACTTGGAAGCCTACGCGGCGCAAACGACGTAAGCATTCTACGCGCGTCTCAAAGGAATGTAATTCATCACGAGGATGAATCTTATGGTATAAATCTGTATTGGTTGTTTCAATGCGTAATAAATAACGACTCGCACCGGCTTCACGCATGCGGCGGTACGCCTCTTCGCTTTGTTCCCCTACACACATCGTTATGCCAAGAGAACCATCGCCAATGGCTTTAATGTCGCGAATTAAATCCACAACATAGTCCACAAAGGCATCATCACAGCGTTCACCAGATTGGAGTGTAATGGAACCATATTCATGATCGTACGCCCACTGTGCCATCTTGATGATATCTTCGCGATTCATATCAAAGCGTTCCGTCTTATCATTTTCACGGCGGATACCGCAATAATTACAATTTTTAATGCATCGGTTTGAGAACTCGATGAGACCCCGATAGTATGCTACAGGCTTTACGTATTTTGCCTTCACCTCGTAGGCCTTTTTATATATCAACTGCAACTGTTCTTCATCAGTTACAGACATGAGAAATCGCAATTCCTCCTCGGCCAGCCATTCATCGCCGACGAGGTCTTTTTGCAAGAATGTCTTGCACTTGCAAACAATCACTTCCTTTCGTAACGAACCGTCATCGATTCGCTTGGTATGGTAATGGATTCAATGTCAGAGACACAAGTAAATCCATTAACTTCGTGGGCAAGTCCCGCACATGTTTCACTTGTTGAGTTAAACATTCATGAGCCATCACACCGCGACTCATTTTGGAGGACGTACTCATCTGCTTAAACGTATCGCCCCGTAATTCCCAAAATTCAACGGTTACCACCTTTGGATGGTTCACCATTTTTGCATATTCTTTAGATGCTAGGTTTAGGATCCAATCTTCCTTGTGAAAGTATGCGTCCACCGCATCACGCCATGTATCGTATAGATTAATGCCCACCTTATCGACCATATCGAGTCGATAGTCGCGCACCCCCATATTAGGTTCAACGACGCCGTACAATGCAGACAACACAACGAGATGGCTTTCACCAAAGGCCTTGGCTTCGTCAGATAAGTTCGACCAGTCCAAATATTTGAAAGCAATGCCATCGTAACTTTCACAGGCACGACCTACGGGATGAGCCTCAAAAGACTGGTAAAAATCAAAGAGAGCCTGTGCCTTATCATCCTTTAATCTCAAAGCCTTTCCAAGAGTTACAACATCGAGAGATTGTACATGAGTTATAATCTTTTTCGTGATATTCGGCTGAAATTGGCCGTCTCGGACTGCATGATGTACTGCCTCAGCGTTGCTAGCAACATCGGCAATCGTTTTTTTGTCTTACTAGGAGAGAGGACGATTTTTCATGAGATAATTCCGCCTTAATAGATTCCTCTGTCAAATTGTCGATCAATTCAGGGTTCCACAACATGAGAGGCACCGCCACTACGTGGCTTGCTTTCAATTCTTTACATAATTTAATGCATTCTTTGAGATAATTAGAATCTTCATCTACAAGATCGCATACGATAACCACGTGACGACCTTTAAGATTTACACCTTCATAATCGATGCTTTCAGCAGATACTGTAAGCATGCCTGTTTCCAAGCGACCTTCGCTCATATCGTTCAAACGAGACATCAATACATGCTCAAGCATAGTAGATACAGGTGTCACTACGCGGCCAATGCCGATAAGAGCCTCAGGTTGTGCATGAACGATAACTGTTTTCTTCCGTTTATCCGTTCTGAACTCAATAAGAGCTTTTTCTAAAGCGCCAAAAAATACGAATAACTGCCAAGGATCAAAAGAGCCTGTTTGGAACATATCGATAACAGAACCATCCTCATCCATATTGAGGCGCGTCAATAACTCTTCAGCAATGTCGTTAACCACAACACTAAAATCAGATTGTATTGTCTCTTGTACGTTGATTTCCTTTGCCATTAGGGCCTCCTAGTTTTCCATATATCACACTGCTAAGGAATACTCCCAACAGATATTATATTAATATTAATCTTATATTATACTATTTTTAATTGTACCATATTTTTATACCCTCTTGGGTATTCAAAGATACGCTTTTTCACATAATAGATACGTTAGTAATATGACAAAAAGGACCGCCATAGCGGTCCTTTGCATTTCTAATTTTGTATTCTAATGTTGTACTCTAATATTATACTCTAATATTGTACTCTAATGCTGTATTCTAATTATGATTTTATAATAAAACCTTTTGGTAACTAACAAAGAATATTCTATTAGCCTACAATCAATAAGTAAATATTCATAATCGTAACGATGATACCTATGCTCCCATAAGAGAATATTTGTAAATTTACGGTTCGCATATTCTCCCATGACCTTGTGGCTGCTTGTCATGTAAAGTTGCAAGAATATGGTGATAGGTAATTGCAAGCTCAAGAACATTTGAGAGAACAATAATGCTTGGAAGGAATCTGTAATAAACACGATCAATAATAATGCTGGAACATATGTTAGTGCCAAGCCTAATCGCGTATGGAAGTCTTTCATATCATAAGACTCGCCAAACATTCCTGCAAAGATACTAGCCCCCGCCATACCTGCCGTAGCAGATGAGGCAAAACCTGCAAATAACAATGCTATTGCAAAAATAGTACCCGCTGCCGGTCCAATGAGTGGTCTCAACAACTCCTCAGCCTGTTCAAGCTCTGTTACTTCAATACCATGAGCAAAGAAGACAGCCGCCGCCAATATAATCATGGCAGAGTTAATCATCCACCCAATCCCCATAGATAACAAAGTATCGAGGAATTCATAGCGTAACTGCCGTTTCATAATCGCTGGATCTTGTGTATTGAACTGGCGACTTTGGATGATTTCAGAGTGTAAAAACAAGTTGTGAGGCATAATTACGGCCCCTAATATACTCAAAATAACGAGCATCGATGTATTAGGAATATTAGGATCCACCCAACCGATACCAGCCGCTGCCCAATCCACATTGACCATATTTACCTCAACGAGGTACGCCAATGCGATAAGGGATACAAAACCAGCAATGATTCGCTCTAATTTACGATAGGAGTTCGTAATGAGCATGACCGTACAGATAAGAGCCGTCAAAATGCTACCTATCAAGATAGGAATACCAAAGAGCATCTTCAAGGCGATAGCGGCGCCAATAAACTCAGCCAAGGCTGTCGCTGCCGCCGCAATTCCTGCCGTGCTAAGCACAAAGCGAGATGCATAACGCGGTAAGAACTCATAGGCACATTCCGACAAGCATTGACCGCGTACAATGCCTAAATGCGCCACATTATGTTGTAATAAAATGAGCATAATCGTAGATAGTGTGACTACCCACAATAATTCGTAACCATAACTAGCACCAGCTGCCAAGTTAGCGGCCCAGTTGCCTGGATCGATAAATCCAACGGTTACGATTATACCAGGTCCTATATATTTAAAGACATCACTTACCTGTTGCTTACCGTTTTGATGGACAGTAAACAATTGTTTCTTTAAAAAATCAATCATTATAACCCCTTACTAAGAGTTATAGAGTGAACGTCATCTCCGTCTGCATACGAGCATCTGTTTTGGACTTTTTATCCTTGGAATCAGCGTAACGAATACGCACTTCATTATTTACCTTAACGCGAGAATCATCAATTTTGAATTTCTTCATTTTTTCTTTGATTTGTTCATCTGTTAAAGCGCGTTCTTCCGGTTTTGCTACTTCATCACCAGCCTTATCAAGGGCTTCTTGTTGATCCTTGGATACTTGATACGTCTTACCAGATTTTTTAGCCTTTTCAGCACGCTTTTCATCTAGTTTTTGACGGCGCTCGTCAGTAGCTTTTTTATCGCGAGCAATACGGTAATCCATTACATCACGCATATTTTCTTGGTAAATACGCAATGCATATTCTCGATCATTGTCGTTCATTTGCTCACGTTTTGTGACTACCTCATCGATAAGCGGCATAAGCTCATCCTTTGTATAGCTAGCACCATCAAAAGTAAATCCGTGAGTATCTGTAATAGCACCATGTTTAATGAGCCTTTGTAACGCTGTATATGTCCAATCATTAGGCGTAATAACATCTGAGTTTATATGCTGTTGTCCTTTACTAGAACTACTAACAGTCTCTACATCAGCACTTACGCCATCCACCATAGGACGTGCACTTGGGATGGCAATACTTTCAGCATGACTAAACCCAACAGACGCAACGAGGCATAATGCACTAATGCCTAACGCTCGACGGATACGATTCATTTGACGTGTATGTTTTCTATTCATAAGAGTCTCCTTAAAATTACATTTTATACAATCTATTATATGAAACCCCTAGACATACGTCAACTCTATACCCTTACACACCTGTGTCATTTAATACTGATAAGGCCTCTGACTCACTCGAATCCTCACAAATTTTGGGCCTATATAAATAATATAACAAATCACTATATTATACAAAAAGACCCCACATCGAGTGATGTGAGGTCTTTACATGGCGGAGGATTAGGGATTCGAACCCTAGCGACGGTAACCCGCCCTAACGATTTAGCAAACCGTCCTCTTCAGCCTCTTGAGTAATCCTCCATGCTTTACTGGGTAATCATATCATACCCAATAAGGCATTGTCAATCGTCTTATTTCAGCATAGATTCGATGAACCAGATTTGTTTTACATAGTATGCAACGTGATCTTCCATCATGCTTACGAGCAAGAAATCACCTTCTTCATCAGCTTCTGCACGGATAGCTACAGCTTGATCATTCATGTATTTAAAATCCTTAAGAAGGATATCAATTACCTTTGCTTGAGGGATGTCTTCTTGACCCAATTCTTCGATTTTAGTCAATTTTGCGTATTCTCCGGAATTTACCAACGGAAATTGACCTTGCATTTTCACATGTTCTGCTACGGCATCAAAGTATTCAAAGGCTTCATCATAAATGGATTCCAAGTATTCATGAATAGATTTGAATTGCGGACCAGTTACATTGAAGTGTAGGTTATGTAATTTTACATTCCATACGGAAAGATCTGCTAAATATTGATTTACTTGTTGTACGTTTTTCATAATAAAAACTCCTTTTTTTCACTTAATTCTCAATTATAGTTTATTCTAAAAGCAGAACAAACACAGTTGGCTTCTACGCCATCAATTCGTTTATTTAATTTATAATCAATATTGATTATGTTTATATTCTACCAATAATGATTTTCCATGTCAATATATGAATAGATATTTTTGTATAAAAGTTTAATGAAAACATTATAACCATACTAATCAAACATATATCCCAATCCAATACAATACAATACAATACATACCAAATCTAAATCCAATACTTCACAGAATCATGTTTCTATGAATCATAAAAACCTCTAACTACTAGTTAATCTAATAGTTAGAGGCTTGTATGATTCTATATTCAATATGACTCTGATTATATATTAAAAATGATTATATATCAAATACGCTTTTATATTAAATATAGTATTCTATGTAATTATCAGAATTTTCTTCTCCTCTGCTTGTGCAGCGGTTGCATTGCGACTAGGTTTACGGACATACATATTTTCTGGATCTGTTTCAAAGATTACCATATCCTTAGGAATATCATGTTTGATAACGAGATTACAGCCGATCTTCGTGCGCGCACCAATCGTAATATCCCCTAAGAATTTTTGTACCCGTACCGATGAGTACATCATCTTCAATGGTCGGATGGCGCTTTACCTTTTTAGAAGACATCCCACCTAGTGTTACTTGATGGAACAAGGTTACATTATCGCCTACAATAGCCGTTTCACCAATAACAACCCCCATACCGTGATCGATAAAGAGGCCACGACCAATCGTCGCACCTGGATGGATTTCAATGCCCGTTACATGACGAGAATGGAGAGCCACACGACGAGCCAAGATGGGCCACCCCGCCTTATATAGACGGTGGGCAAAGAAATGCCAGAACAAAGCCGTAATATGCGGATATGTCCATATAACCATCCATACACTTGTGGCAGCTGGGTCAGAATCCATTACGCGCTTAATATTATATTGAATTTTGCCCCATAATTCGCGCAAACCTTGCATCATAGTGACTCCATCTCAAATAACTCTACTTACATTCTACAGAAATATAGATATATCTAGTATACAACATATTGGGTCTATATTCCTATATATAAGGCTTTATATCTATATAGAACCTATTCTTTTACCAATCCAAAATTCAGTATTGTATCTATCTGAAACCTATTATTTTACGTATTCGTTGTTGCCAAAGTCCAAGAGGGATAAATATTTCTCTACTCCATCAGGTGCAATAACAACAATATTTGCCTTAGGTAACTCACGAGCCATGCGTTTTGCCGCTACAATGGCCGCCCCCGCAGAAAGGCCAATAGAGATACCACTTTCACGCATAAAGGTTTGCACCTCGCTAAAAGCTTCTTCGTCACTTACAGTTTGCACGCCATCCATCAATGTTTGGTCAAAGTTTTCAGGAATAAACCCAGCCCCAATCCCTTGAATTTTGTGAGGGCCGCCCTTACCTTCGGTAATAGCAGGAGATCCCGTTGGCTCTACAGCAATGGCTTTTAGATTAGGATTATGTTCTTTCAATCGTCTTGTAACACCTGTGAAAGTACCACCTGTACCGATACCCGCTACAAATACATCGACATTCGGCACTTGTTCTACGATTTCAGCCCCCGTTGTACGGTAATGCATATCTGGGTTTGCAGGGTTTACGAATTGACCCAAGGTAAAAGCATTTGGATACTTATCTAAAATTTCATTTGCCCGCTCAAGAGCCCCCTTCATACCAGTTTCTTTTGGAGTTAAGATGAGCTGCGCCCCATACGCCTTAATAAGTTCACGGCGTTCTTTACTCATACTTTCAGGCATGATAATCACTGTTTTAATATGTAGAATAGCGCCTACCATAGCAAGAGCGATCCCTGTATTACCACTTGTGGCTTCTACAATGATGCTATCCTCATGGATGCGACCTTGCTCTCTTGCAGCCTGTAACATACCGAGTACGGCACGGTCTTTTACAGAACCACCTACATTATATTTTTTTCAAGCTTTACATAAATATTGGTATTTGGCAATTGATATATCGGTGTTTTACCAATAAGTTCAGTTGTTTGGTTTGTTACTATACTCATCTAATTCTCCCTCTAGCGATAGATGATAAAAATCGTCCTTAGGAACATCCCAAGGACGATATTATATTGCACCTTGTTATTCACCATATACGGGGTATAACCGTTTATGTATTCCAATTAATACAACCATACTCTAACATTTGAATCATTTCATTGTCAAGAGAATGAGAACGACTTTTAAAACCCTAAAAATACAGGAAATAACTAGCTTTATCTATTTTTTTGTAAGTGCGTCAAGTACCCCATCCCATGTGATAGGTACCATTATAATGATGAGAGCCAAACCAATAAAGAAAATTGCTCCTACCAAGACTGTAAGACGAGGGATAAGAGATATAGCCATGCTACTAGCTAAGTGCGATACTTTAGTTACATCATGATGTAATGCTACATGGACCCCATAAGAAACCAGCAACTACATAGGTGATAATATATGGGTCGAAAATGATTAGGGTCGTCAATTCATTATCAGCATGCATAATTCGGTTAATACTCGGAGACACTAGTACATTTACAAGTATGGCTAGGATTTTAAACCACACTAGACACACGATATAAGGCCACATTGTTTTTATCGTCATTCTCAGCATATAGAGCAAGCCCACCAAGCTCGCTCCAAGAAAGCCTCTTTGACTCCCCATGTACTGCTCCATCCAAGAAGGCTTATGTTTACCTGCATCTACTTGATCATAATAAAAGGATAAATCCCGTTCTCCATGAGCTAAATCAACTAGCCCTAATACTTGAAACAACACAAGCGAAAAGACTAGAATAACGCCCATTTGAAAGCTTTCACTAAAGAACATGTCCATAAGATCGAAATCAAGATAACCAATGTTTAAAAGATTACCATACACATCGTGAAACGCAATATATATACCATTCGTTACGAACATATCTAACACAAATAGGAGCAACACAAAGATGATATATCCGTTCCAGCGAGTCCATTTACTTTGTTCTCTTAAATGAGTGTGAGTCCCTACGATTATTGACGCAGGTTGTAAAGACAAGGTCACACCCATCATAAAACAAGTAATAAAGGATGCGACCATTGTTAAATATTCGTATGCCATATTAACGGTATGCTACGCGCTCTGGCTGCATGTCGTGGAAATGAAGGCGCTCTTTTGCCGTCTTTTCCCACTCTGTACCAGGCTTGCCGTAATTTGCGTATGGATCGATAGACAAAGCCACCGCGCGGCGTAAACTTGCCCCAAACCTCAATATATTTAGGATCCATCAACTTCACAAGATCTTTCATGATAATGTTGATGCAGTCCTCGTGAAAGTCCCCATGATTGCGGAAACTAAACAGATACAACTTCAAAGACTTGGACTCTACCATCTTTCTTATCTGGCACATAAGAAATATAGATTGTGGCAAAGTCTGGTTGCCCTGTCATAGGACACAAGCTAGTGAACTCAGGACAATTAAACTTAACGAAATAGTCATTATCAGGGTGTTTATTATCAAACGCCTCTAACACCTGTGGCGCATAATCAGTAGGATAATCGGTCTTGTGACCTAACATCGTTACCCCTTGTAACTCTTTTTCAGATCTGCCGGATGCCATAAGGAACCTCTTTCTATAAAAATATAAATTCTGCGAAAATCATTCAATATAAATAAATTATATCATACGTAATGCTAAAAAGCCTTGACGTAAAATAGGATTAAATAGAAAGTTGCAACTAACATAACCACAACATTCGTTTATACTGCAAATGACTAAATAAAAAGGACGCTATAGTCTTAAATCATTCAGTAATTAAAGCTACTGAATATTAGACTATAACGTCCTATCAGATTTAAATAATCATAACCTTAAAATTAATTCAAATATAATCATTTTTTTAAAAAGTTTATATATAAAATACCATCCCAACATAAATACTCCACTAATAATATAAGCACTACCATAAAAGTATATCCAAAACTCGTCACTAGTAACCTCAGGATCCATAACAAACATAAATGTAATGCCTCCTAGGAAAAATCATTCCAACCCCAAAAGATTAAATTAAATATTTTTTAAAAACATTTTCACCTCAACAATATGCTAACGCTTATCAAGCGCTTCTCGTTCTTTTTCTATCTTCATTTTCTTCAACATTTATTCCTATAGAATCACCTACAACCTTTGCTAGACCAACTTTGAATTTTTAGTTTACGTCTATCTCCGTAAGCTTCTAAATGACCGCCCAAAGCCCCTGCGTAACCTTCTGCCTCAAGAGATACTTGTATCTTCCCCAGTCTCCATGTAGCAACTCCAGAAGGTCCCACCGACATCAGGGCCACTTCTTCCCATGCATTCGCACGCCTAACAAGATATGTCTCGTACCATAACTTCGTTAGCACTAGATACCGTAAATCCTTCTAAGCTAGAACCACTAACCATATTAGAGACCTCCGTGTCATGTATTTGTGGTTATTTACATTTTTACACGAGATCTCTAATATAAGTCTTTTATTTGTCGCAATATATTTTAAAAATCAAGCCTAGTATAAAATCGATAAATTTATACCTTCTCCTTTATTAGTTTTGTAAAATTAAAATTTATAATATAATATTCATATATCCATGTTATAGTACCCATTATGATTTATCGTTACGTTTTATACACAATGGAGGTTACCATGAAATTAAAACAACTGATTTTGTCCGGTATAGCCGTTGGAGCGCTAGCTTTCACAAGCGGAATGGTGCAACCTGCCCAGGCAGCAGTCGGAACGGAGACAGCTACAACGACACAGAGTTTAAAAAGACCCTGCATCAGTAACGACACAGCATTATATCAATGTAGATGGCATATTATTGGAGCCCATAGATAATAAACCAAATGTTATCTATGTGGACGGACAACCACTCGTAGCGTTACGTCAAGTATCAGAAGCATTAGGTTATAAAGTATCTTGGGATGCCCCTACAAAAACGGCATTAATCGATATGAACATTGCTACCTTAGCGGTACAACCAGACTCTAAACAAGTCGTGCGCAAAGGTAAACTGCAAATCATCAACCTTGATACATCCGAATCTTTACTGCCTGCAAAGACGTATGGTAGACGGAATTCTGTATGTAAGTCCGAACGCATTCAAACTCTTGTTAAATGATGTAACCATCAATAAAGACGAAATCTATATCGTTCCACAACAAAGTCAATTGGCCACTGATTCAAACACGCAAAAAGGCAAACGAAACGGTATCGAAACATTTTTACCGGATCAAGGAGATAAAGTAATTTCCATACGAAGAAGAGGAAACCAAAGAAAAAGAAACCTCTTATTACGGTAAAACGAACTAACACCAAAACAGATACCAAAAGACACAGAAAAATACCGAATATGTACGCTCTAATGGATTAAACAGATAATAAAATCTTTTCGTATAGCTATATATAATTTAGCACCTTATATCTTTAAAGAAGGCAACTCATCACCATGATGGATTGCCTTCTTTTATAATATTTGCTAGTTTATTATTTTTGTTACTTTTATATTATTACTTTATTGTTTCTTCTACCCTTTTACGGCTCAATACAGTTTATTGCTTACTGTTTTGACAGATTATCTAAGCTATCTTTTGCCGTATCCATACTCCGCTTCAGATCCTTCATGATTCTTTTCATGTCCGGCGCTATAAGCCCAGATTTGTCGATGCCCTTTTGCAGAGTCAGAGGCACGTCTACTATTTTCCCTGGCTTGTTTCATATCGTCTTTAATGCGAGTCATATTTTCATCAATTTCGATCAAATGACTCATCATACAAAATAAAATTACTGCCCCCGTGGGACGTAATATTTAGCGGACCCATCGTGAGCTGTCCATCATCGATACGCAAAGCATCCGTAGTAATAGTAGTGATTTTCGTATGTACGTTCACATCGCTAAAGGATAAATGCCGTCCTTTATTGTGAAAGTTTCCCGTAATGCTTTGAATCGGAATTAGCATATAGTGCCCTTCACCAGACCAGAAGTTACCCCATACCTCCATGTCTCGAGGTTGGCCTTCACTTTTAAAGTTCAAATTTGCCGATACGGGCACGAGAAACTCAGGAGCCTTGAGGGCTACACTGCTATCTAAATCCTTTGCTACGCCTGTAATCGTATAGGCTCGAGTGTCCAAATTATATACACCTTTAGCCTCCAATTTACCGCTGTATACATTGGCACTAACGTTTTCAAAATTTAAAATACCATCTTGGTACGTCACATCTCCTACTACATTCTCAAAAGTAAGTGCAGGAATGCGTAAAATAGGCATCGTCACACGCCCTTTAGCAAAAGGACGGTTAAAATCACCTGTTACCTTTGTAAGCAAGGTCATGGCATCATGAATATTTCTCACCAAAGCCTAGTGATGATGGATCCACCCCTTTTCACATCAAATTGTAGATCCAGTTGAGGCATGCGATGCTTTTAAAACATCCTTTAAATCTACACGACCTCTTAATACGAGACCATCCCCTATGGCGGTGCCACCAAATTTGCCCGTCTCCATATCGATACGAATGGCTCGCTTACTATCAAGATCAATTTTTGAGTTTACATTCTTTATCACATAATGGCGATTTCTATTAAAAACCTCTAACTGACTATTTCTAAGTGTAATCTTAAGATCTAAATGTTGACCTTGCCAATTAAAGTTACGTACTTTCTTACCTAGTTCCTCTTGCCGTTCTTGTGTGGTCTTTTTAGGTGCTTTTGGACGAGGCTCTACCTCATTAATTGGTTTATTTACATCTGGAGATATGGGCATGAAAATCCAACCGATTATTATCGTCCAAATCAATGACTATAACCGCATCATCTAATTCAATGCCCTTGATAGCGGAGGACTCTAAAAATTACGTGTCACCACATCCCACATATTGACGCGGACTTTTCCCACTTGGTGCATTGAGCAACTCATGCCCTTCTGGGTCCTTCCAAACAAGGCCTGTAAAAGTCAAAGTTCCCCATGGGTAGCAGATAAACTCAACAGTAACCGTACTGCGCATCATAGTTTGTCGAGCCATAACCCTCATTAAAAATAACGCCCATTCCACGACTAGCAATGGTTGCTAGTACAAAGACTATAATCGCTCCAATGGCAAGAAAGGCAGCAATGCCTTTTAGGCCTTTCTTATACAATTGTTTATATTTTGTCCAATAAGAACGTATATAATGTTTCATAGCCCTATTATAACATGTTCAAATCACAATATCCATGTGGTGTTGCCTGTATCAATCATATTGACCATAAGAAACTCTTTTCCATACAAAAAGCGCCTTGCTCACAGAAAACTCTGCATGCAAGGCGCCCGTTACCTAACTATTTTTATAAAAAAAGACAGCAAATTTATAGATTAAAAGTGCACCCACAATGTGAGTGCACTTTATATATTGCAATAATCAATATATGCTTTTACTTCTTTACCGTATTTTTACAAGGCTTTCAGCTTCGATTTCAGCTTGAGTCCGATAGTCTTGAGGAATATTGGACAAGCGAATCCAGCTACGTACAGCTTCAATTAATACTGATAAGGATCATGAGGAACATATGCAGACTAAATGCTACTAGAATCCATTTACCAGCAGAATATAGCTGTAGAATACATTTTCACAGTCTGCAGCTGATAGCCACGATAGCCATTAAGATACAAGGAATACCTGTTACCCATGCATAGCGTTTTACATAAGTCTCATGATAACTGTAGTACCTACAGCCAATGTCATAGTACCCTAATAATTGGTTAGATACACCGAATAGAGGCCAGATAATACCGATGTTACCTTGTAGAACTAGGTAGCCCTCATAAGATACAAATTAAAGTAGACAACCATACACTAGGGAGCCCAGTGTTGGTCGTTGAATTTAGGATGGAAATGACCTAATAATTCTTGAAGTAAGTAACGACCTACACGAGTACCAGCATCGATCAATGTCATGATGAACAATGCTTTCGAACATGATACAGAAGTGATACCAGTAACCCATCAAGTGATCCATATTAGGCAATCTGGAGAATATATGAGCCATACCCTACTGCAGGGATACGGCACCACCAGGACGGTGCATCAAGTCTCTCACCAACCATTGCAGACAATGCTGGTAAATTCATGAACTTTAAGGCCTAAAGCTTTGAAAGACTCAACTGTGGAGTTAATCGCAAAGTAATCATCTGGATGCAATGCAGTGGCAGCAATCAACGCCATCATAGCGATGAAGCCTTCTGTTAACATCGCACCATAACCGATAGGTAAAATTTCTTCTTTCATTAGTAAGCATTTTAGGTGTTGTACCTGTAGCAATAACAGTATGGAAGCCAGATAACGCACCACATGCGATAGTAATGAAGATGTAAGGGAATACGGAACCTTTCAATACAGGTCCGCCGCCCCAGATGTAAGGAGTTACAGCTGGCATTTGAATTTCAGGCATTACAATGATAATACCAAGCGCCAATGCACCGATTGTACCGATTTTGGGTATGTGGACAACAGTCACGAGGAGCAAGTAACAACCATACTGGCAATGCAGCTGCAAAGAAACCATACACAGCAAGCATAATTTCAATGGTTTGCAAGTCGTATGTAAACCAAGATGCATATTCGCTAGCCGCTACATTTGGACCGTAGATGATAGCTGCGAAGATTAAGGCTACCCCAATAATAGTCGCCTCTTGGATTTTACCAGGACGCAAACCATTTTCAAATAAATACCAATAAAAATAGCGATTGGAATGGTAGCAAATACGGAGAAGAATCCCCAAGGAGAGTTATGCAATGCGTTAGCTACTACTACGGCCATACCAGCAAGGGTAATGATCAATAGGAATAAGGTAGCAAGCATAGCACCGAAACCAGCAAGTTTACTGATTTCTTCGTGAGCAATATCCGCAATCGATTTACCATCATAACGAACGGAAGCAAACAAGATAACCATATCATGTACAGCACCGGCTAATACGGAACCAATTAGGATCCATAATGCCCCAGGTACAATACCCAAACTGTCTGCGATAACAGGACCTACAAGTGGACCTGCACCAGCAATTGCTCGCAAGTGATGACCAAAGGTTACCCATTTGTTGGTTGGCACGTAATCGTGACCATCATTGTGAACCATGAGCTGGCGTTGGACGATATTGATCCAATGTCAGTACCTTTAGCCGCTATAAAAAGCTCCCATAAAAAGCGGTACGCTAAAATTAGAATACGCGGAGGCAATAACTATAAATACCATTCATAACCATATAAACACCTCCAATAATCACGTGACATGGAGTATATGAATATTACTGATAAAACTTATGTATCGTATCCATGCCACAATGGCTTCCTAAAAATGTTAGTACTTACAACATTATTGTATAACTAATCAACAAGGTGTCAATTATTAATTTCTCATTTTGAAATGTTAGAGTATAACTATAGCATAATAACGGCATTCTCTACCTATGAGATGCCGTTATTACCCTAGATATATTGGTTACTGAATGACTCATTCTTATCTGTAATGAAAAGATAGCTATATCCCTATTCTCCTGCTTTTCCTATAAGTTTTTGTAATAGTCCCAAATGTACGCAAATAAATTTAGGACCTACGACACCACTTTTTCGGGATGGAATTGCATCTCATACACTCTACCACGTTCTACAATACCAGGTACATCGATACCATAATTTTGCAGTAGATGTGATATATTCAGGATCTGTATCCACATAATAGGAATGAACGAAATATGTATATTGATCATCTACATTGCTAAAAGCACTATGAGGGCTGGTGTACTACATTTTTATTCCAACCCATATGAGGCACGCTAAGGCCAAGGTTGCGAGGAATTTCTTTTGACCTTACGGGAATAAGGCCTAAACCGGGCGTTGGGCCGTATTCTTCAGATTCTTCAAATAAAAAGTTGCATCCCTAAACAAATACCTAATAAAGGTATATCCTGTTTTACTACTTCATAGATAACATCGACTAAACCACGCTCTTTTTAGAACTGCCATCGCTGGCGCATATGCGTCTCACACACGGCAAAGAACACCCATCAGCATTTAATATAGTCGCCGAATCTGCTGTTAGCACTGCATCAATGCCAATGTAAGCTAAGGCTTTCTGGACATTGAAGGTATTCCCTGCATCATAATCTATAATGGCAATCTATAATAAACTCCATTCTATAGGGTAAAACACGATAAGATTAAACAAAACGTATTACGAATTGTATGTTATTCTATACAAATCAATTCATGAAGTCTCTTAATATCTTACGCATAACATCCCCATCTTGAGGCATGGGAATCGTAAGACGTAACCATCCCTTCTCGTTGACCCTCAGCGCACTTGGTAACCTGATTTGAGCCAAGCATCTGCAAGACCTTCTGCATCAGGCACTGCAAAGAAAAATAAAATTAGCTTCAGCTCTTTATAGTAATGAATACCTAGCTCATCAAAGAGGCTTTCCCATTTTGCCCGTTCCTCTGCATTTTGAGAGACCGTTCTCGCCACAAATTCTGATCACCGAAAGGCTTCATGTCACTTGAGATAAGGTATTCAAATTGTACGGCAAGCGAATGGTTTGCATATAATTTGCCAACTCTATAGGTGTCATCATGTAGCCTACACGGTAACTGGCAAGGCCATGAAAGCTTTTCGAGAAGGTACGCATGATAGCTACATTAGGGGAACTCATCCAAGAGCGCACGTGCCGTAGGAACTGCTGCGAAGTGACAAAATCGATATACGCCTCGTCTACGATGACTAAGGTTTCCTTTGGTATAGCTCGCTACAAATTTGCGGATATCTTCAACAGACTCATAGGTGCCCGTTGGGTTATTAGGATTACAGATCCACACAGGCGTGTCGTTTCATCTACAGCTTTCACGAGAGCAGAAAAATCATACTGTCCCGTTTCAAAATCAGCTGGCACCTCGCGAATCTCAGCACCTTCCACGAGGCCATTCAAGGCATATTCCGAGAAGGCTGGTGCACTTACTACGATGGAGTCACCAGCAGTAATCAATGTTTTATTGACCATGGCGATGACCCTCATCGAGACCTACGCCGATGACGAGTTGCTCAGGTTGTACCTGCCAGTAGTCAGCGAGTTTCATACGCAAATCGGAGGCGTTGCCATCCGGATAATAGTTGGCATCATTATGAGTTACATAGCTGAGGATAGCCTCCCGTACCAATGGCGATGTGCCGTATGGATTTTCATTTGCCGACAAGCGCACCAATCTGTCGATACCAAGGCGCTCTTTCACCGCTTCAGCCGGTCCTCAGGTATATAAGGTTTCAATGTGCGAATTATCTCTTTCATAGGCTATCCTTTCTAACTATTTTCTTAACGCATATACACTCATATAACACATAAAAAGACATATGAACTCCACCAGAGCTCATATGTCCGAGCTCATAATAGGATATACATTATAAAGTTTGTACTTCTGGTCGATCCGTAGTCTTGCTAACAACCCCTTCACGGCTCGCTAGCTCAGCTTCAATGGCTTCGTATGAATATTTTTCTCCGCTCACAACACGAGCAAGTGATATACTTACGTCTGCTGTTTCGTAAATCAGTTCATGTGGATCTTCATTGCAGCGATTACGACTTCCGTAGCCTCTTCCCCACCTTTTTCAAGATTTTATCGAGTCCTTTGTCGAATAAATAATTCGTATAAGAACCTTCCTTTAGCTGCTACCTTGCGTGTTTTTAATAATTTCGTATAATTCTGTTCAGTGTTTGCTGTGCCATGTTTAACTCGTTCTACTTCATTAAAGAAACAGCTTGTACGCCCAGTGTGAGCAGGCAGGACCTTCAGGCTTAACTTGAATGAGCTAAAGGTGTCTCATCACAATCTAGAGGCCATGCTCACCACGTGCTCACATTACCGCTAGTCCACCCTTTATGCCATAACTCCTTACGAGACTCGAGACCAAAACCACGTTTCCCTTGTTTCTAGTGTCTTGTAGAAAGCTTCGTTCATCCACGCCACCATGAGGACGTCCTTAGTTTCACATCCTGCACAACCGTTGGCAACAAGCCATTTCCTTTTTCAAAATCCGGTTTCATATTCTATCCTTTATTAAAAGTAATCACCAATCTGTTATCCTATATTAGCTTGATCTCTATCTATTGCTATTTCTATTTTCTGTTTATCTATAAATAAACTATTTAACTAACTCTGGACATATAGACTAGTAAAAGAACTTACGAGAGATAATAATTTTTAAATCTGTTTTAGCGTACTGTAATTCCCGTGAGCTCGTAGTTCTTGTTTGAGTTCAGGAATTTTAACTTCTCCAAGTGGAATATAGATGCCGCCAGTGCACCGGTAACGCTGGTTTGCTTAAAGAGATCTATAAAATCCCTCAACCTTACCTGCCCCTCCAGAGGCGATGATAGGTACATTTACGACGGACTCTGAGCCTTTTATAGTTCAATATCAAAGCCGGATTTTGTGCCATCTTTGTCCATACTTGTCACTAGCAACTCTCCTGCTCCACGAGCTACGGCCTCTTAGCTCAGTCTGAGAGCTTTCCACTCTGTACGGTTGCGCCCACCATGAGTGTAAGCATACCATTCACCAGTTTTTCATCGGTTTTCACGTCGATAGCTACAACCATGCATTGATTGCCAAACTTTTGTAGCTCCACTTGCAGATGAGCTCAGGGTTAGCGAGAGCTGCAGGAGTTCAAAGATACCTTTGTCCGCACCAGCTTTCAACAAAGCCGTCGCATACATCAACGTCTTGATACCACCACCACGGTGAGTGACATAAATACTGTGTGGAGATTTCTTGAACCACATCACGCATAGTGGTCCGCGCATCAACGGTGGCCGTAATGTCTAAAATATGAGCTCATCAGCTTGTTGTCGCTCATAGAGGCCGCAATATCTACTGGACTGCTCTACGTCTACGAGATTAACAAAAAGTTAACCCCTTTTTACCCGCCCATCATCTCACATCACAGACAGGGATAATCCGTTTCGCTAACATAAAAGTCTCCTTTCCATCGAGTGTCACTCAACTATATTCCATTGGTTAGGCTCAATAATTAATTTGAGAGCATCACAGATCACTTTCTATTATTTCTGCTGATTGTACTCGGTGATTTCCTCTAGTGTAATCGTGCCCTCGTACAGAGCCTTACCCACGATACTATCCTTAACACCTTTTTTTGTTCAAGGGATTTAATATCTGCCAAATTGCGAACGCCCCCAGAGGCAACGATGCGTGCTGTAGGGAAATTCTTTTTGCAAATTACCAAGTAACTCTTCATTGGCACCCTGCATCGTACATGTCTCGGTCTACATCGGTAACGATGAAATACTTGCCCCACCTTCAACCATGGCACCGATTAAATCGGTCATCGGCACGTCGGATTGGTCAGAGCCAACCTTCAGCGGCAACCTTGCCATTTTTCCATCTACACCGATAACGATGCGCTCCGCACCGTATTCCGCGATAACCTGCTTTTGTAAGTTCCGGATTTTTAAGCGCTACAGAGCCTAAGATAACCCGATCTACGCCCAAACTCAAATAGAGGTCAACCGCCTCTTTATCTCGGATGCTGCCTCCAATTTCAAGAATGCCTGTAAAAGCTGACGCACTGCTTTTTACAATATCTACATTTACAGGCTTGCCGCCTTGGCACCATCTAAATCGACAAGGTGTAAGGCTCCCACCTTAGTTGCTTCATATTGTTTTGCTTGATTTACTGGATCAGGATTGATGACCGTTTCCTGTGCGAAGTCACCTTTATAGAGACGAACACTTCGACCATCTTGTAAATCTATAGCTGGAAAAATCATAGGTTCTCCTTTATTAAATGACTGTATTAAATAACGCCCTTTGTAGAATTTACGCCTTGAATATCTGGGTTAATAGTAACTGCTTTGCGCAACGCACGGCCCGTTGCCTTAAACATACTTTCAATAATGTGGTGTGTATTGCGACCATATAAATTGCGCACATGTAAGTTCATAGCAGCGCTCATCGCAAGAGCTTGGAAGAAGTCCTCCACCAACTCTGTTTCAAAGTTGCCACCTAAAACCGGCGTACTCCATTCCCCTTGGAAAATGAGGTATGGGCGACCACTCAAGTCGATTACAACTTGCGTCAATGCTTCATCCATAGAAATCCATGCATCGCCATAGCGCTCAATGCCAGCCTTGTCACCAAGGGCTTTCACCAAAGCCTGACCTAATGCAAGTCCAACGTCCTCAACCGTATGATGAGCATCCACATATGTATCGCCCTTTGCCTCTACCACAAGTCCAAAACGGCCGTGCTTCGCCAATAGCGTCAACATGTGGTCAAAAAAGCCAATCCCTGTGGATATGGAGCTTGTTTGTGCCCCATCAAGGGTAATTTCTACTGTAATATCTGTTTCTTGAGTGGTGCGTTGCACCGTACCTGTGCGTATCATAATATTCCTCTATTTTTCAAATCGTACTTCGATGGCACGAGCATGCGCTTCGAGACCTTCCGTACGAGCCAATGTAGTAATGTGTTTTGCCACTTCTTCTAAACGTTCTTTTGTAAATTGTGTAAAGGATGTACGTTTCACGAAATCATATACGCCTAACGGAGACGAGAATCGCGCTGTACCACTAGTAGGCAATACGTGGTTCGTACCACCTACATAATCGCCCAATGGTTCAGATGCATAAGCGCCAAGGAATACGGAGCCTGCATTTTGAACGAGGCTCATGTAATTCATTGGATCTGGCAATTGGATTTCCAAATGCTCTGGAGCTACTTCATTCATCACCGTGAACATATCTTCAATGCTGTCCATAATGGCAATGTAACTGTTGTTTTTCAATGGCTGGACGAGCGATGCTTTCACGAGGTAACAATTTAAGTTGACGTTCTACCTCATCGGATACGGCATTTGCTAAGCTTTCACTAGTAGTCACCATAATGGCGCTCGCACGAGGGTCATGTTCCGCTTGGGATAAGAGATCTGCTGGCAAGTGAAGTGGATTTGCGCTGTCATCGGCGATAACACCAATTTCACTGGGCCCGCAATCATGTCGATATCAACTGACCAAATACTTGACGTTTCGCCGTTGCCACGTCAAATATTGCCAGGACCTACGATTTTATCTACCTTTGGAATCGTTTCCGTACCATAAGCAAGAGTCGCCACGCCTTGTGCACTCGCCCACTGATATACCGCATCAACGCCGGCAAGCTGCAGCACCTAATACGGCAGGGATTAATGCCATCCTTTTTGAGGCGGTGTAACCATGACGATTTCTTTTTACGCCTGCGATCTTTTGCGAAGCAAGCAGTCATGATAATGGTCGAAGGGTACGCGTACTGTACCACCAGGAACGTAGAGACCAACGCGAGCCAAGGGAATCACCTTTTGACCGCGGATGATGCCCGGTGTGTCCATGTCCACAAAACCCTGCTCGATTTCACGACTGTGGAATTCTGTAATGTTAGCCTTTGCCTTTTAATAATGCGACTTTTCAAATCATCAGATAAAGACTCATAAGTCGCATCGATTTCCTCTTGAGGCACCTTGAAAATCTTCAATGGAAACACCATCAAATTTTTTTCAGAATACGCTTTGAGCGTCGCATCACCGTTAGTGCGGACATCAGCGATGATATCGTACACCTGGACGTTCAATCTCCATATCTGTGGTTTGCTGTGTGTAATCCCGTACGATGGCAAGCATCGTCTCTAATGATTCCTATATATTTTTCATCTGTCATCCTTCTTCCTATTTGAGCTATCCGTATTGCTAGTTAAATATATGATTCACTCTACATCTTATTTATTAATTTTTATTAATTGCTTCTGAAAGCTGATCTATGAGCTTAAAAATGGTATTTCTCTTTTGTTTTAATGCTAATGGATTTGCTACTAAGCGTGTAGATATGGGCTGTAGCCAATCGAAGATTTCTAGATTGTTTTCACCAAAGTGGTACCCGTTTCCGTAATATCTACGATAGCATCTGCTAGTCCTACAAGTGGGGCTAGCTCAACGGAGCCTTCAATTTTGATGATTTCCACGTCTTGAGCTCCAAAGTACTGTTTCGTAACGGTTGGATATTTTGTACCAATTCGTTGACGGCGACCTTCTTTAGGATCATAACCCGCTAAGGATGCCAAGATAATTGGCATTTACCCGTTTGTAAATCTAGCATTTCATAGCTTGTATCGTCTTGTTCATCGAGCACATCGCTACCGACGATGCCAAGATCAACCACGCCATTTTTCAAATACGTCGTTACATCTAGCCCCTTTGCAAGGATGACCTCCATAGAATCACCTAAAGAGATAATGAGCTTGCGCGCCTTATTATGTAATGGCTCGCAGTCAATGCCACATGCTTCTAGGAGTGGAATAAAATCCTTTTCTACGCGCCCCTTCGTAAGAGCAATACGCATGTATCGTTATCTTGAGCTTTACTTTTCACCCTGCAAAGGTAACATCAGTCAAGACGTCGATATTAAAAGCCATCCCTACCGCCGGCATCGGCGTACCATCAAAGCTAGATAGCAAGCCATCATAGCGACCCGCCGCTGACGATGTATTGAGACACGCCGTCCACATAGCCTCTAAAACAGTAAGGCCTGTGTAATAGGATTGAAGCGGTTCCGTAGATACATCGATGCGAACCTGTTGCCCCGTTGCTTCCACTTGATTTGCCATATCTACAAGATTATCTAAAATGCGCTGTGCCGCTGCAGGGCAAGATAATTTGATTAAGCTCATCCTTTATATCTTGAACCGTACCAAACAAGCGAGGCCATACATTTAAGAAAGGATATAGCGCACTATTTTTAAAGTCAGAGATCAACTCGTTATATCGTGGCAAATATTTAGTGAATAACGCCTCTAAGAGCTCCGTTTTTCATCATCGCTGAGTCCTAGAGCATCGGTAATAGCACGAGAAAAACGAGCATCCCCAATTTCGAGCAACAAATGATTACCCAACTGAGCTTCGTTCACCTCTTTAATAATCTTGAAGCACTCTTGCTCAGCCTCAAGCCCTTCGTAGCCTACCATCTCGATGCCACCTTGCGTCACTTGGTTAACATCACCACGGTGCTTTTTATTTTTCATAAATACATCGCCCAAATAGTAGAACGTGCGAGGCAATTCAATATTTGTAGTCGCCAAGAAACGACCGATAGGCATTGTCAAATCAGGACGAATTACGACGGACACTTCAGAACTATCCATGAATTCGTACATATGTTGACCGCGCCCCATTGCATAGCCATTGAATACATCTTTGTACTCTACGAGAGGCGTAGAAATCTTTGTGTATTGACGATTTCGACAAAGACCGAGTACATATTGACTCACATCATCCTTACGCTCTGCTACGATCCCTATATCATCGCGGAAACCAGTAGGTAATTGTCGCTGTACCATCGTAAAACATCCTTTCTATCAATTGATTCATATCATTTCTCGTGTTTTTGAAAACTATATACCTATATTAACCTTTTTAAGTTATATGACGATTTAGTCATCTAGCTATTCAGTTTACTATGAGAAAAATTTACCTATATCGATACTTTTCTATTTTTATCGCTTTACTTTATTAAAGTATGAACTATAATATAACAGTTCTATAGAATTGTCAATAGAACCGTTAATATTTCATATATTTACTATCAAAAATAATCCATCCATAGTTTATATCCTCTCATGGATCATAATTAAATAAAATATAATTAAGGATTAATTTTGACTTTGTAATGATAGATATGAAGACTTATCAACTTCATCTAAATCTTCAATCTTATACTTAATTTTGCTGTCGTTAAAATAATAATATTTCCGTACATGCTCTAATAAAAGCTTTGGACTCTTTGTTCTGTCTGGAAAAAATAAAACACAATTCATATTATTATCAAAGACAATCATATTATCCTTACATAATAAGTAAAGATACGAGCTTTCTGCCTTATACTACATAGGCATCAAAAGGATAAGGAAATTTAGAGTTAAAGAAACTAGTGTCAGATACAATAAATTGACTACCAAATTTTACTAATATGAATCTCATGCTTAGGCCCGAAACTCTAAAACTACACTACGACCAACCAGCTCATCTGATGATGGTTCATGATAAAAACATAAAAGCTATAAAAGCTGTTATTAAAGTAATCAAAATAATAAACCCAAACCAAAACTTTCTCATCACTCTAGCCCCAAACTCGTTCTATATCTGCTACGCTATATGCATCAGAGCCCAATACAAATGGCACACCAATGATAGATGCCATGCCTTGAATGAAACGGCTTTAGGTACATTTCACGGCAGTCAGGTTTGAAGAAGCCGCTCATGTTGTAGTCTAGCTCGCGACCTTGAACGCGCATGATATACAAAAATATCGCTCACCACCTGCGCATTGCGACGATCTAAATGACGTTCAAATCCAAAGTGATGTTGGTATTTCTTGATTAAATCAAAATGACCTATGCGTTTTAGGGTGTATATTCACCGAGGTCAGCACGCACGGCTTGACGCACTGTAGAATAATACTTGTAATATAACTCATATTGTTTTTCGATCCACGGGCCGAAGCCTTTTTCGAATTCTTCAGGACTGTAGTCTAAGCAGTAAAAGGCATTATTAACGCCTTCCATAAAGTGAACGGATAAAATATTATCATCCGTCAACGGACCATAGCGATCCAAGAACTCTTGAATGTCTGATTCAAAGCCTGGAATATAATCGACTTCAAAACCGAGAGAAATATCGATATGTGTGCCATAGGCACGTTGTAATTGACGACCCAACTCTAAGTAAGTATCAACTTCATTTAATTTCAAAGACGCTGTGTCATAGGCCTTTTTATCACCACCATATTCTGCAGCAAAAGCTATTGGCAATGGTGCATGTTCTGTAAGGCATACCTTTTCGATACGCAACTCGATGGCCTTCTCAATCATCATCGCAGTTCGGTCCCCACTACCATGTGGACACAACTCCGTATGCACATGACCGTCCACGAGACGGCTACGATATTTACTATATCCAACGAACTGCCGTTCATCTTTCATGTTCATTCAATCACCCCTATTCGCCCTAACCCCTGGCGAATCCTTATCTATAATCTATACATCATTAGTATAACGTATTAATATTTATCTTTTACTATACTAATTATTATACCAATAATGCGTATGTTTCGGTATCCTGATATTTACCATGTTTGAATCCAACTTGAGGCGTTAAACCACAATAGGTAAAGCCAAATCGCGCGTGTAACTTGGTGCTGCCTTCATTGCCAGCCGTAATAACGGATACCACATTGTGCAATAACGGATCATTTTTGCTATTTCTAAAAATATGAGCCATCAGCTGTGTAGCGATTCTCCTACCGCGATAATCTTGATGGATATAGATAGATAATTCGACGGTACTTTTATAGGCCTCTTTAGGTCGATATGGTGAAAGCGATGCATAGCCTGCTACAAGCCCATCAATGGTACCTACCACAATAGGATGGTGTTCATCACTATGAGACTCATACCACTCCTGCCACTCTGGCAACGTGCGGGGTTCAAGATCAAGCGTGGCTGCCGTTCACAACCTCATAGTTATAAATATCTAAAACAAGGGGCTATATCATTCCTTGTAATTGGTCGTATTACTAACTCACTCATAAGTATTCCTCAAAACTGTAGGTATCCTAAAAATATTATTTCTATTTAACATAATATATAAAAATAGCCCACATACGCAAGAAAAAGGACGAACTATTCGTATAACATACCATTTCACTTTTCTCCATCTTTTGAGGTAAGAATTACATATTTTTACATCTATATGCCCAATACAACAAAAACTGAGTGGTAAATTTTTACCACTCAGCATATCATCGTTTTGAAGCATATATAAGTAAAAAGCTCTTATTTTACTTATATACTCTCATCATATTTTTATTATGACTATTAGAGCTAATACATTTCTATAGGAGCAAAAACATACTCTTACTTGATTTATAAGAAAATTACACAATAACAAATAAAAAGTACTGTAATAGCAATTAAAGCACTAATCACAGTATAATCGATTCTTTTCAATCCTACGGATGCAGCAAAGCTGTGTGTGGGGCCACCGAATCCACGTAATTCTAAGGATAATGCCATTGTTTCGGAGCGTCCCAAGGATTTTCAACAGCAATGGTTGAATAACAGATGCATAGGATTTGATACGCTTAATGAAGTTGCCTTCAGAGATAAGCCACGGCAAGCTTGCGCCTCTTGTACAGCATGGCTTTCAGCAATAAAGTCAGGCACGAAAGCGAGCGCAGCAGTGAACATAAATGCATATTCATAAGGAATTTTTGCATTGTGTTACGAGCGCAGCCGTAAGGTCTTGTAATTTTGTAGTTGCCAACAAGCCTATAAAGACAAGTGTCATAGCCAACATTCGTAAGCCGGATACGATGGCAGAGGTTACATCGCCGCTGCCAGAAATTGGATGAGGCCAAGGAATACAGCGAAAACTAGTTAATGCCAACACGGCTTTGCGTTGTTTTGAATAACAACCCTGCCAAAAACAGTACACCGAGTTCTACTACGACTAATGCCAATAGCGATGCCCAGTCGCGCAAGAGAATGGCCCATACGGATACAGCGAGGGTCATCAAGATTTTTTTGTTAACGGTACTAAACGTTCCATATGTCCCTCCTATTTTCCGCTCAACTGAGCCACTAACTTAGATTTCAATTCATCCATAGATTTGCAATAGCTAAGGATGGTACCGCTAGTGAAAGTTCCACACTTGGCGGTTTTTGTAAGGCCCTAAATCCTGCAATTCATCCGTAGATTTCTTGAATAATTCTTCTGGACTGCCGTCAAAGGCAACGGTTTGGTTGCCCATGATGATAGCACGGCTACATTCGCTAGCCATGATTTTCCATATCATGGGTAATAAGAAGGATTGTGATACCTTCTGAATTAAGCTGACGCAATAGTGCTAATAGCTCTTTAGTTTCCTTACCATCTTGACCACTGGTTGGTTCGTCAAGTATGAGGATTTTAGACTGCATAGCCAGCGCAGAAGCAATGGCAACACGTTGCTTTTCACCGCGGCGCAATGTTGGAGGATAGGCTTCACGCAAATGACCGATGCCTGTGCGCGCCAATACTTCATCAACGATACGCTTCACTTCGGCTTTACTGCGCCCCAAGGACTCAGGTCCGAAGGCAACCTCTGTGGCTACGGTAGGTCTGAACATTTGGCGATCTGGCTGTTGAAATACGTAGCCGATAAATTGTCCCCGTTTAGACGGCGGCATGGACGTAATGTCCCTACCGTTATAATACATGTGGCCTCCCTAGCCTTTTTCGAGGCCGACAAGCAATCGCGTAATAGTAGTTTTTGCCGCAGCCATTTACGACCACCGATAGCGATATATTCGCCTCCTTCGATGGTGAAAGTCACGTTTTGGAAAAATATCTACGGATGGCACATAGCCAAAGCGGATGTTTTTCAACCCTTAAGCATGAGCGCCACCGTCCTTTCCTGGTACATCATCAACACGTTGAACTGGTTGTCTATTTTCTACTATATTAGATTGATCAGCAAGATTATCTACTGTATTTCTTTGATTAGCTGGAGAGTTGCTTTTTACCATGCACCTCGGTTTGAATAGCATGAGCCATTTCAATTTTGGTGCGAAGCCCTTGATAGCAGACTCGATGCTGAGCCAAGGTTCATCACTGTGGAAGCCGGCTTGTTCCAATTCCATATACGTAGTAAACACGGATGGCAATGCATCGACGTGAATGTTGTGCTCGTACATGTAACGAAGCGTAGTCGGTACATCGTCATCACAGGCGATAGAGCCATCTACCATGAGAGCCATGCGGTTAGCGTACGGCAATACGGCATGCAAATCATGGTCGATAACGACAACGGTGATACCGTGTTTTTGGTTCAAATCGCCTACGAGGCGATATAATTCTGCGGTCCCATCTGGATCGAGAGAGCTTGTCGGTTCATCAAGAACAAGTACGGTTGGATTCGTAGCCAATACAGAAGCGATAGCCAAACGTTGGCGTTGACCACCAGATAAACTTGTAATCTTGCGATCTTCTAAGCCTACAAGTCCAACTTGCTTAAACACTTCTTCAGAACGAGCTTTTTAATAGTTTCGCGGTCATAACCGCGGTTTTCCATAGCAAAGGCCACTTCTTCACGAACTGTCATCGTTACGAGCTGTGTATCGTAGTCGGCCAGAACTACACCGATATGGTTCGCTAGTTCTGGGATTTCCATTTGCGTAGTCGCATGACCATCAACGAAGACCATGCCTCTAGGCGTCCACCATGAATTTAGGCACTGCCCCTACCATCGCCATACAAAGGGTACTTTTACCACAACCGGCAGGGCCTGTAACAACGAGAAAATCACCTTCATTTACATCGAGATTGATATTTTCAAGGGATGGTGTAGTCGCCTTTGGATGATAGTAATTAACGTGCTCAATAGAGATTTTTAGCTTGGCGCTCAGGCAAAATAGTCAAGCGACTATGATCAGATGTCAATTGATCTGCATTTGGCAACATGCCACGTTTAGAAAATAAACGTTGTGCCGGAATATACAAGATTGGCGTAATGGCACCATTTAAGGCCCCTACAATGAGTACCAATGGCCACATGCCGTACATGTACACATTGTTGTAACCCAAGCACTTGCCACAGAATAGTAACAAAGATACCGCCAGATACAACAGTTGCTAAGAAGCCAGACACGACAGGGCGTTAAATCAAAACCACCAATTTTACGGAACTTCATGGACAACATAGCGCGCGTTACGAGGCAGCCGTCAAAGCACCGCCTGGCTCAGACAACAAGTTGCCATAAGGGAACGCTGACTTAGACGTCAATACGTTGATGAGGGCCGCACGAGGCCAATCCCCAAGGTTTGACTCAAACTAGGACGAGTCAATAAAAATAGCTACGCAGTACGTGGCAATCGTCCAGTTCGGCGTTACCCCAGCCACACTAGGGCTCACCAAATGCAATATCGTGCCCAATGCGAGCATCAATGTGCTAACAGTAACCCATCTAAACTGGCCACCCTGCACATGCGTGTACACAAGATCCTGAATCCGTTCCATAATAGCCTCTTTTCTAAAAAATGAATATATAGTGTTTATTTTAACATTCTTCATAATATTTTAGCATACAAAAATAGCAGGGTGATTCCTGCTATTTAAATTTAATAAATAAAATTTTAAGATAACCTCAAATTTTTATATACACTATCGTTCCAATTATAATGCTTTTTAGATTTAACAGGATCCTTAATATACTCTTTATGGTATCCGCCCCAATTTTCTAATGAATATTGTAAAAATACGGGCGTTAAAAGAGCATACTATACATGGATAACCATCTAACCAGGTAGGCATTTTAGTTGAATCAATATAACGTTTGTCATTAATATTCACAACAACTATTAGGAGTTTTTAAATAGATTGCATGTTCAACCTCCACTTAACAAATCTAGTATGATATCTAGTATGATTGCCTAATAATAGACAAACATTTTAGAATTCACTATACGTATTCTTAACTGTTGCTTTATACTTTCTGTTTAAACTTGTATCTCTTGCTGAGTTTAAATCATGAGCATCATAAAAATCAAAATTTGTATGATCAGACTGTTTCAGGCCTTCATAAGATTATAATATCTTATATCATTACTAGCATCAAAAAGCTGCATATGTTTTATTTCTATAAGTCATTCTATTCACCTCGAATTTCGTACAGACTTAAGTCTATTACATACTGAATCAGTCAATATAATGGATATCGAACTATTAAATTTAATTTTACTGGCTTTAAAAACTCATCAAGATATAATCTATCAATTCTTGATTTTTAATAGTACAATCATTAAATCTAGTTATACCACTACCTAATAATGTAGCGAAAATATCTCTACCTGCATAATATCGATCTAATTCTTTCCACATATACATGAGACACAACATATAATCTTCAACAGATAAATATGATCTATTATTTTCATCAAATTTAGTAAAGGCTAGTACTCACCATTTGGACATATGTCTCTAACCTATATCGAGTAGATTTTTCCTCCATTGTTCCTAAGTATATCTGTTTCTATAATATTCTGGTGAAGTCTACCTTCATTTTCAATAATATCGTCTAATATCCCACTATCCTTAAAATATTTATTGATATAAACTACCATTTAATGTATTTTAGGCAATAATATTGTTATCCACCTTTTGTATCATTCATTAAATGCTATTATCTTAATATCAGGTTGTTTTAAAAATGTCTCCACATTTAATTGTAATATTCGTATTATTAATTTTGAAATTACATGTCTCGTTTATGGTTAGCTCTATACCAAAAATATAAGTATATTGAGATTAACGATACTAACATTAACCAACCTATATAACACCTATATATCTGCTCTATATCAAGAAATGCCAACAAAATCGTATATTGTTGCTACAATGATATAAATTCCTGAAACTCGATTCTGAGTCTCTTATTAAAAGGGCCTACTTTTCATATCAATCATCCTGTTTTATCTCTGCTACTGAAGTTTTTATATCATATTCAGTATAATGAAGGTTTCTATCATGGAATTGTAGGATATTATCAACATTAGGTACGTTCACGTTTTCTTCGAAGTTTTCTACTTGTTCCATTACCTTAGAAAATACTTCAGGACTATATTGAGGAGGGCATCCATTCTTTACTAAACAAATTTTTATCTCAAGCTTTAATTGATTACGTACATTTTCATTATTTAACAATCAGCAAAGGAGGATTTTTGTATCAATAAGCTCTTTAACCTTTTGGGCTAAAATCTTACATTTATTATTATATAACAACTCCATCCTTCTCTTCGTCTACACCATATTCGAAGTTATATTGATCACGTAAAGCTATAAGAATATCATAGAATGCTTTTTCTTCAAAGAGTTAAACCCATTTTTCTCAGTTATCAGCGACTCTCTCATTTTAACTGTTGTTAAGATTTCTAAAGCCTGTTTTGTAATACTTGCTATGATATTATTTACAGCATGTGCACATCACTAGCTTCTTCTGCACTCAACGTTTTACGACGCTCATGATACTCTTCAATAGTTTTCTCCAACATTTCTTGGAAGGTTTGAGTCGCTAATCTATTAGTTTTTCCATATTCTTTGATTTCTTTTACGAATCATTTTAATTAAAACTTAACTTTGTAGCTGGGGCTTCACATCAGAAAGTCTTTTCAAAATATTCAGGGAGAATAGGGTCTCTTCCTCACCATTATCAAAAACACTTTTCAACATTACTATATTGTCAGAGCTTCTGTAACCATTTTTCCTCTACAGTGCGATTCATAATATCCGCATCAATATCGCTAGTCCCACTCATTTTACGTACAAGTCCAGCAATCGCCATAAAGCATTGAGCTAATAGAAGACTCTTCTTCACTCAGTTCGCCAGAAAGGCTGACAGATATCATATCGTACTGCGACTCGCTTAACTAATTTTAAGAAATACGTAAAAAGAAACCTTGAACAGAACCAAGCTTCCGTCAATGTTTAGATGTAGTCGAGACTAAAACATATTCCGTGACATTGGTAAGCGCCCTATATCGCTCTACACTATCAGATTGAGTATTTATAAACACTGTAAAAATCATACTCAGTAAATAGAGTTTTCAACATGCCCAAATAATCTCTAAATACATTGGTTGCCTGCTCAACATCGTCACTAGTGAGGTGCAACAGATACATCACCGCCATATATCTTCATCGCCTCACGCATATTATTTCGAATACCGATATAATCGATAACCATACCGAATTCCTCACAGGATATTTTCTATTAACACAGCTAATAGTTTGTATTAATAAATGCTTTTGTGAAATGGCTTATCATTATAAATATGTTAATGTAGGAACATCAAATCCTGTAATCCACATATCTACAACAATTGCAATTCTAAAATTTGACTTATCTTGTTTAAATGACATATCGAGCATGTCAGAGCGCTTATTATTTTTTACGCCCCCAAGATAATTATACATCTCCTCTGGATCATTGCTTCCCACACTGGCAACCATAGCTATAAATGGCATTGGTGCTAAAGCCTTTAGTTCTTCTTCTGTAACTTCTGTTCCATCAGGTGATTTTCTCTCTATAAACCACTCTGAATATTGCTTTTTAAAAGTAGTGAGTAAATCATATGCTATTTTACGATTAGAGCATACAATCATGGCTTTTTGGATTCTTCCCGGATCACTATCACATGCTGCAGTATAGTGATCATGTATATCCGTTGCAAGTCGTTCTAATCGTGAAGGTTCACCTAATATAACCTCCATAGAGCTCATAGCACGTTTACTCTGAGTTATATCTTCTAGAGTAGCTCCTTCATCAGCACATTTCTTATAATATTCTTCTATTTCTTTAATTTTTCAGTATCAAATAATACTTTAGCAATACGAGGATGATGCTTAATAGGAAACCGTCAATCCATCTGCTACAGCTTGGTCCATTGTATATCGATCGATCTCATCCCCAAATGTTTGATAGGTCTCAGCAATAGGAGTCCCTGTAAACCCAACAAATGTGGCTTGTGGGAAAGCTTCTCTTAATACTTTTGCATACGGTTTTGAAAAGCATCGCCTTCATATTCTCATCAGTATCGTGACTGAATCTGATTTTTTAGCATGTTCTAATTGAGTTCGATGTGCTTCATCAGAAAAACAAATAATATTTTGTCTATCATTTATTAATCAATTTTATCCTCTTCTCTATCACAGAACTTCTGAATAGTACAAATATAAAATCCGCCACTCTGACGAGCACCTAATTCTTGTCTAAGATGTGCTCGATTTTTAACTATCGATACCTCTCCCAGGTTCAAAAATTCCTTACTCTTCGTAAATAATTTAGCACCTTTAGCTTCTGTAATTCGTCTCGATCAACTATCAGTATGATAGTTTGGGGACTAATAGCCTCTATATCTATACATCTTAATGATAATTGTCTCGCTAGAAAAGCCATTGTAAAGGTTTTTCCACAACCAGTCGCACCAAAGTATGTTCCACCTTTACCACTTTTCTCTTCAACAGATTTCACGATACTTTGTTTCAAACGTCTAGTTGCAAAATTGAGGATAACGACAAACAATCTCAACTTCTTCAGCATCATAGATACTATCTTGAAAATATATATAATCTCGGAATAACTCTAAAAACGTTTTGGTGAATAAACACCCTTTATCATTGCTTCTGTCTCTGCAAATGGTGAAGTAGTAATCTCATCTCCATCATTCACACGTCTCCATGCATAAAAAGTGTTCATACGGAGTACGTACAGTGCCTAATCTAGTTTTACACCATCTGAAATACATGCTAAAGGGCAATAATGCAGAAGATGTGGAATATCACGCCAATAGCGAATATTAATTTGCTCCCATGCATTATAAATAGTGGCTCGAGCATCTGTAGGGTTCTTTAATTCAGTTATACATAATGGAATACCATTAATATATAATAAAACATCTGGTATTCTAGAGGTCTTTTGTCCTTGGTTTCTATACTCTATCTCAAGCTGATTAATTAACCGAAAAAAATATTTCGTTCCGGATGTTCAAAATCAATCAACTTGACCATTTGAGGCAGTCCGTCATGAGGAGTAAATTGTATACCATCTACAAGCCAATTATATACCTTATGTGAGGTTTCAAAAATCACTTTCACTACCAACCAAACGAACTGTATCAAAAATCTGTTTAATCTCCTCGACAGTCAAAGTTTTATTAGTTGAAGATATAAATTCTACAAAATCATCTGAGATTAAAACATCAGTTTTTCTTTAATCGTTTTTAATGCCTTGCCACTTAAATACTTCCAACCCTCACGTTTTAACAATTCAATAAAGGCATATTCATAATCCGACTCACAATAAATTCCATTAAATTCTTTTAATTTACCCATACACTATTCCCTCAATGCTTCCTCAATAGAACCTTTAATCAGAATTGGACATATGTCTTTTTAATTGAGATTTTAGCTTTTTCATTAATCTCTTTGCGAATATTGTGCGCTTTATAAATATCTACTACTATACTATGCTGCTACTCAATATTTGGGGTAGAATCTCTATCTCGAAGAATCTATCCAAATCTAAGTTTGTTCGAATACTTCCATCAGCTCATAAAAAGCTCCCTAAACGATCCACTTGTTTTCGCATAAACCACAAGTAAATATATTCAGGCAGTACGGTTCTATCAATGCACTCTAAAAACAGAATATGCTGGCGAAATAATAAACGGACTATCACAATCAGATAATGACAATTTCTAATACATTCATCTCTACCAGTTTGCATACCAGAAATGCAAATTGTCCACGTCTAACGATTTTATATTTCGACAAGTCAATATTCTTTTATATTAGCAAGTGATGGCATAAATAATTTATTAATATTTATTCCCTTAACATTATCAAATTCTTCATTAGAATTAACTCAGTTAACGTCACAAAGCAACTTACCAATTTGCTTTGCTGATTTGACTTTATACTTTGTTGTTCGAGAAAGTATTTCAAAAGCTAATCTTAAATCCTTCAATCCCTTTTTCATAACACTGTTGGTTAGCTAGCATTGAATTATAAATATCAACATACTTTTTGTTGAATAGAAATCGAAGGTAGCTCAATTTCAAATTCTGATAAATTACTGACTCTAAAATAATTTCAGTAGCTGAACCTACCGCTCAAATCCACTTTCTTGCAAACTCTTCACGTTTAATAAATAGATATAAATATTCTGGTAAAACAATATTAGGCTGTGTGATATAAAAATTTCATATAACGATGAACAGATTCCTTTTTCAAATTCCAGATTTAAAAGCTATCGAATTTAATTCCATCCTAGCTGGATTGAATACAAAATCGCCCTGATAAAATATATTGTAAATTGATAAATCTACGTTATTCTGTTTTGTAGTATCGATCCTCTCTAGAAACACCTCTTACAGGTAAATCTTTGGTTCCATCACACTTCTCTCTACGTTGTTGATAAAATCTGCAATTTTATACTTAATCAACTCATAACCAATTCCCCTAAATGCATTTTCCAGCATCTTTTGAGATTCTTTTTCTTGCTCTAAAATTAATTTCATCTCATTTTGAATACGGCTCATTTCTTTTCTCATAATCAATATCTAAATCATGATCAATGAACTCAATATATTTGCTAGTGTTAATGCCCAATTCTTATTTTCAATTTCTGAAAATATTTACACTACGATATAACTCTGGTTCTGCATAATTAATACCATCTGTACTATCAGCCTGCCATGTATGGTAAATATTTACAGCATGAGCGATTTGACTCTCATCAAGGCGAACTTTCTTTTTACTTTCACCCTTAACGGAATTTTCTCGCCATTGGCGTAAATCCATAAATAATATTTCATAGTTCTCGATTACGAAGAGTACGGCCTTGCAAATTTTCCACCTTATTTTGATTTAAAATCCATAATGTAACACTTATATCCGTCGTAATAAATAATTCTCTTGGAAGTACAATAATTGCTTCCACTTTATCATTTTGAATTAGTTTCTTCCGAATTTCTAAGGTATCACTATCATTAAGCGCACCGTTAGCTAAAAGGAATCCTGCTACACCATTAGCAGGTTTTAAATGCGAAAGTGTATGTAATATCTAAGCATAGTTAGCATTACTTTCAGGAGGAATTCCATAGTCGCTCCACCGTGCATCAGCTTTTAAGTTTTCGTCATACCATCCCTTAAGATTAAACGGTGGATTAGCCATTATATAGTCAAAATATAAGCCTTTTTGATGAGTCATGTGTAAAGGAAGAGTCATTTTATCACCTAAATGATGACTCAACCCTCGTGAGGGCTAAGTTCATCTTTGCCAACCGATATGTCAGACATCTTTTTCTTGACCATATATATTAATACGGTTTATATCTCCTTGCCGTGCCTTAACAAGTTCAGCACTCTGAATAAACATACCCCCAGAACCACAAGCAGGATCATATAAGGTTCCTTCATATGGTTCTATTAAAGCAGCAATCAACTGTACCACATCATGTGGAGTATAAACTCCCCTTCTTCTTTGGTTGCATTTACAGCAAATTCTTTGAGGAAATACTCATATACACGACCAATTAGATCTTTTTCTTCACCAAAAACTTTATGACTAATTTTATTAACCTCATCCACCAATTTTTATATCATTAGGTGCAAGATTTCTAGTAGTAAAAGTCCCTTCAATGAAGCATCCCTTCAAATCTTTAGACTCAGAGGCAATACTATGAAGTGCAGTATCCAATGCAACATTTAGTTCTGGTGCAGGAGTATTAATAATTGTAGACCATCTAGCTTCTTTGGAAAGATTATATGTACCATCCAGCAAAGTAGCATCCTCAAAAAGCAGTACGAATATTCTTATCATCTGGATCAAAACCTTGCCCAATCAACACTTTTACGAAGGTTTTTCAATGCCATCCTCATATTTTTCACTCAATAAAACCTTAAAAATATTAAGGTCAACATCATATCTCTTTTTCAAAGAATGATCCTGAATTACATGCGGCACGTAATATATCTCTACAATTAAATAGGATATTATCTATATTTAAGACTTTTCTCATTAGTCTTCTTCTTAACCATATTACTATCTCCCTAAAAACTTAGATAGGTAAAATTAATTCAATTTAATTATGCCATCTTATACATGTTACATATGCTTATCATCAATATACCATTTTATATCAGTACTATCATATTGATATCTATGCTGCTAAAAATCCAGATTCCAATTCTTCTCGAAGTATTTGTTTAATATTGGTTTTTGTGATTTTCAATCCACCATTAGCAGTAGCTCGTCTTACACAAGGGAATCCTCAGTATTTTTCCATGCGGTTAGTAACACTGCTGAATTCCATCCTTTCCGTAGGTAGAATGTGGCATCGGTCCAACTATGAGTTAGTCTATGTTGTTGTTATACATAAGGTTATTAAACTGATAGCGTTGAATATCTTCGTAATCAGTATGACATTCTAATCGGCCTCTTAATCCCATTGCATTAAAAATACCTTGGAGATCCTTCACTTGTACAATTCGTTTCACCGATGATAAGGATTTTTCCGTCAGGAGACAATGAATCATCAACCATAGTTGGTGCTCGATCTGATAGTGATATTTAGTTAAAACAGTTTTAAGTTATTATTTTTAAAAAGCTATGTAAGTTCTTCTATAAAGTATTTAATCCTTCCCCAATAAGGATGCATCATTCATGATATTAACAATGTTACCAATTAAATTCCTCCTCTACAATTAATTCTTTTGTCGGTTTAATGTTTTATTGTTCTTTTACAGTTTTAATTTCAGTTCTATCATTCGTATACGATTGACCACATCTCTTTGTCTTTCAATAGAAACTCTAGGAATTTGCAATGTTTTTAAATCTTTGAGATAAAGACTTGATTAATTGACCTACTACAAAATCGTTCTATTTGTTCACGACCAGCCTTACTATTAAAGTAGAGTTGCTGGGTATGGTAACAAATATTGGTTTTATATTTTGGCAAGATAGTAATAGAGAATTGGTTACCATTGGCAATCAATCTATCATTACCTTCAACATATAGCATATTAGATCTAAATGGTGATGTTCTCCCCAATAGCCAAGTATCATTATCTAAAAGCGTAAACTTTCTTTGAGTTTTCCACATCAATGAACGGACTTTGTGGCAATCTACAACATCACCATCAGCATCTTTTTGTGTACAAATAACGAACACCTGTATCTTCATCTGTAAAACTAAAAATCACTCTAGTTCTTGGACGAAATAACTAATCCTCTATTAATATTACAGATTTCACCTAAAGTACCCCATCAGTATATTAGTGTTTTAGAGTATATCGTTTAGGCAATAAGGTGTAACCTTCTCTATAATAGATTCGATACTTTCAAATCTAGAAATTTTAGGATTAGCCAAGTAGCACTGTATTTATATCTATATCTTTTCTACGCACTGCTCTGTATAAGTCGACTTGCATCTAAGAATTTAATACCTTTATTACCATATGATAGTACGACGCATATAATTAATAGCCGGTATTCTCAAACAAACGATCTGGAAGTTCAATAATGCTTTCAATATATCCCTTCTCAACCAATGCTTGTCTTGTTTTTACACTGAGATTATTTGCTAATGTTGAGTTAGTAATCAAAGTGTACCATTTTACCTTTTGCTCTAACAAACTGATATTAAAGAGAATTTCATGCCACTCACCATCAACAATCTGAGACTCTAGACATCTAATTTTGATAAGGATGTTCTTTCTGGAAAGTACTCCATAGCCTTAGAGGAAGGCCTCCAAAGAGGCATTGTTAAAATTCGATCAAATAATTGATTTTCAACAATATCTTTTAGGCTGAATAATACCAACTTCCTCCTCTTGTTGAATTGTTTGAAGTAATAATATTCGTAATTGTAAAACAACCATTAAATCAGGATTTATTGCATATGCAGTATAGTTAGTAAAGAGTGTTTTACTCACCACATCTAGTAATATACGGGCCAGGATTAGCATTGCCTTGTAATAAAGAGAATTTCTCAAGTTTATTACAATCTAATAGTTTCTCTAATAGAGTGAGAGATTCATTATCTTCTCTAGCTCCATCCTCTCGATATAGCTTTTTGCTCATCATAGAATAATGCTATACCTAATGAAATCATCCATATAGTGTGCATTATCACTAATAAATTTTCGTATATACTCCTCATGGATATATGCTTTCATTGTATTTTGATCCTAGCTTAATTTTACTAGAACTATTCTTTTAATAAACCAAAATCCATATCATAATGTTTGTAAAAGATAAATCAATGCGCCATAACATTAATATCATGTCTTTACGACCATTGTAAAACGACATCATCCAATCACGTTTAAATTCTCTTACCTTGTCTTGAGAATCAAAATACATCATATTCATAAGTGTCTTTTTCAAAAGATCCTCCATCTAGATTTTATAAACCGTTATAAATTACTGTAAAATTTTGCTCCTCTTATCTATGAGCTATTTCATTTGGTTTTAAATATACCATTTTATAGATTCATATACTCCTGGAATCCAGGAGTTATATCTTGGTTTAATGATACCATTTTTATATTAGTCTGTCAACGGTTTCTTTAAACCAAATTTATTTAATAGTTATGCTCCCATAATCAGGGCTTTATCTTCGAATCTTATTCTAACATTTTCGGATTGCTATGTCAATTGGTTTTATAAACCGCTTTTATTTTCAGTTTTCTCTTTAGTTGTTCTGGTGAAATCCAACTGTTCTTCACTGAGATTTGACCACTGTCTCTAAGGCGCCCATAGGTTTTATCGTAGCCATTGAGACGTTTCATAATCTTGAATATCCATAATTGCATATCAGCCTCTACCATTTTTAGTTAAACACGGGACTATCTATAGTAACATCACGTAAAACTTCAGAATAGTTTCGTAAATCTGAAATAGGTTTTATATTCGGCATACTATCACCTCCAAGTACTATAGTGATATACTACTCATATTTCAATATCTCATCACTATTGTAGTTAAAGGGTATCGCGTAACTAACATTAAATTTTAGAGCACCCTTTAAAATTACTATCAACATCTATGATACTTCTTTCTTCCTTTTCTTGTTATATACTTGTATGATATAATGCGCATGAGATACTTATTTACGAATAAAGAAATATATCATGGCACAAAGCATTAATCGTAATCGATATACAAGAGGTTGCGAAGTTAAGGAAAAACCCCTTACAATGCCAAAACTTTATCTCAAATACAAAGCAATCATTCAACATTTCAGAGATCAAAATATAGAAGTCATTTTTATCAGATATCCCTGAAGATGAAGGCTTATTAGCGTAAACCGGGTAGCGATAATTGGCAAGTCTATCACGAATTAAAACCACAAGAAAACGAAACAATCTTCAATAAATATTACAATAGCATCTTCAAGGACACTGAATTAAAGGAATATTTAAACCGAAAAAATATTACCAATTTAACATTCGTAGGAATGCAGGTGGAATTTTGCATTGATACATCTGTAAAAGTAGGCTTTTGAATAGTGGTTATAAAATCACCATTATCGAAGATGCTATCTCAACCTTTGATAATGAACATCTACCAGCAGATAAAATCCTATCCTTTTTACAAAAGAAAAGATTTGGCGAATCGAGTTGCACAGCTAAAAACAACAAATGAAATGTTAAACATCAATTAAATTACGAAAATAATACAAAGATTTTTATATTTTTTCTCACGTATTTGTCATATATGTATGTTAAAATTCTATTAAATATTTATGCCTGAACATAGAGGTCTTTTTATGTATAAAGTATATTACGATTTTAGGAGCTGCAGCCAAATAAGCTCAAAAGTTGGCTGCTACACTATTAACATATACAGATATGACATTACATTATATGGTCGCTGCTGAAAACACGTATACCTCGAAGATTATCGACCATGAACGCGTTACAGTGATTGGAAGGTTCGTTCTCCAAAATCCAGGTAAAATTAGAACAAGCTGCACAAAATGCGGAGGTTGTATTTGTAGGTGCTATGGAGTCTGGCAGTGATATGGCGTCCATCGTGAAAGCGTTGAGTAGCAAAATATACGCCGTGTTATCGGTGTATCCATGGCTGGACTTTTCCTGCGTGAATTCCTGTAGCACTTTGAAAATGGACCTTCGACAACTCTGCTGATTAGCTATGTTCAAGGTGAGCGCCAAGCACGCAAACGTATGCGCGAATCCAACTTTAAATACACCATCTTGCGCCTTACATGGCTCTACAATGATCCAGAAAAACCGATTACGAACTCATCCCTGAAGGACCCAGTCAACGATGCCCAAGTTTTACGCGAAGCAGTAGTAAAAGCCATCTTGATATCTTACATGTCGCGGATGAGACTCCTTTCCATCGCACAAGCATCGGCGTAGGTGAACCAGAGTACACTATGACAAACCAAGCTTCACTAATATATAAATAAATATTGGTAAAAAGAGAAAATACTATATAGCACACAAGACTATCTTTCAATCGCGCTGAAGATAGTCTTTTTATATATCATTTTATGATTAAAGTATCTAGTTAACCTCATTTGAAATTAAATATCTCATATATATTTGTATACTGCAATTATATCGTTTAAATGATATAATTGCAGTATAGAATGATGAACAAATACTTTTAAAACTATATAGGAGATAACTATGGAATATTACGCGAAACAATTGTCCATCCTCTGATTTACGAAATAAGTATCCTGAAATTTCTAAAATCCTTACAACTTAAAGATGAGGTTTGCCATTATTACTGTAAAATGGTCGTGGAGATACGGTAAGTCTCGGCTATATATACATATAATATGTTAAAGTCAAAATAGAATTATTATCCTCTCTGTAGAAGGACAAAACGATATCATTCAGGTCGCACCACTACACTTGATGAAGCTTTCAACAGTATCGATAAAAATGCTAGGATCAAATGGGGTAACTCTATGAAATCCCAAACCCTACACAATCATTCCTACTGAAAGTTCAATAAAGAGCTACATCAACAAATACTATATAGCTATGCAGTTTTCAAAAGAAACAGTTATACAAGTAAAAGAAAATATCCCAAAATTCAATTTCAAATCTATGAACCATCCATATATGGGGACTACACCTAAAATTAGAGACTTTAATGACAGCGAATTTCAAATGTTGATTTTAGAAAAACTTATTATTTTTCTACACAGTTGTAGAGAAAACTAAAACTATTTATTTAATCTCTATACTGATCAGCGACAAGATTATGTAAATATACTAAACGGATTATAACGTTTGATCTTAATCAATACTTTTTCAATAATAAAATAACCATTCAAGCGGTATATCCAAAATCTAATCGGTACATTTTACCATGTAACATAGATTTTGGGTATACTTTTATTCTACATTTTTATAGAGATATTTATAGATAAACTCACGTATTTACGCTATACTAATAAATGATTAATATGTACTTATAGGTATGTGAAAGCAAATGCCTCTTTTGATTGTCAATTATATATATATGCAACTTATGTAGTAAAACACTCTAAGTTTTATGTATAAAATATGATGATAGTCATTTTTAGTCCCAGTTAGGGCGAGAGTTTAAGGAGTTATTATGAATCGCATTGTTGTTATTGGTGTTGCAACATGGATATTGTAGTCCTCGCGGATAAACGTCTACCTGCAGGAGAAACAATTATGAGCAATGAATTGCAGCATCGCTCACGGTGGCAGGGGCAGCAAACCAGCGGTGGGCTAGCGGCTCGTCTAGGTGCAGAGGTCACTATGGTCGGCTGTATCGGTGAAGATGCATACGGCCATATGATTATAGATAATTTAAAAGAAAATTTCATCAATACAGATTACATCGTTACGGTACCGAAACACTCACAACCGGTACAGCACACATTACTAATTAGCGGAAGGCGATAACGCAGTATCATCGTTATTGCCGGCGCTAACGCTAAGATCGACAAACTCCATAGTTGATAACGCTTTGGGCGCTCGCTGAGCAAGCTCGATCTTGTAATGGTTCAAAACGAGATTCCTATTCCAACTATTGAATACATCGTTCGTCGTTGTCACGAGGCGAATGTGAAAGTCCTCTTAAACTCCTGCTCCTACGTGCGACCTCGATTCGGAATGGTTAGAAATTAACAACCCATATTACGCCAAACGAACATGAGTTATCTGCGCTCTACCCTAACCAATCTACAGAGGAGATTTTACTAGCTAACGAAAACAAAATCATCGTTACCCTTGGTAGCAAAGGTGTAGGATATGCGGACAACAGTGAAATCCACATCGCACCAGGCTTCAAGGACGAGCCCGTAGATACAACAGGTGCTGGCGATACGTTGAAACGTGACTTTTGCAGCAGCTATCGTTAATGGTAAAAAGCTAGCCGACGCTCGACTACGGCAATGCAGCCGCGGCCCTCTCCATACAACGCTTGGGAGCTCAAGGTGGCATGCCAACAAAGGACGAGGTCGCCGCATTCCTAGCAGAACACATATAGATTGAAAAGGAGATTACCATGCAACGACACGGTATTTTAAATAGCCATATTGCTAAGGTGTTTGCTGATTTAGGGTCACACAGATACAATTTGTATCTCAGACTGTGGTTTGCCAGTACCTGAAGGGGTTCAAAAAATCGACTTAGCTTTGGATTTTGGTGTACCAAGCTTTGAGCAAGTAGTATCCATCATCGCTAAGCATATGAAATCCGAAGCGAGTTCATGTGGCAACAGAAATTAAAGAAAACAATCCTAAGGCTTTACGCCTTCTTAGAGTTTACCTTCCCATCCGATCAATACAAATGGATTGAAACGAGCTCACGAAAGCTTTCAAAGAAGCAACAAAACAATGCAAGTGCATCATTCGAACTGGTGAAGCATCTCCGTATGCCAATATCATCTTGCGCGCCGATTGTATTTTCAGCAATCGTCCGTAGAATAATTAGATTAGAGATACTTTCACCAGTCATAGGAGTAGTTATGGAATTGTTATGTCAGGCATTGCGAAGGCATTTGGGTACGAATCAAGTCTGCGATGTGATGTAGTACCCTCAAGGAGGGGAGGTTCACGCCTTGATGGGCGAAAACGGCGCTGGCAAGTTCACCCTCATGAATATCCTCACCGGTATTCACAAGGCTGACGCTGGTACCATCACCATCGACGGCGTAGAGCGACCTTCTCGAACCCGAGAGGCCGAGCTGAACGGTGTAGCTCATCCACAAGAGCTCAACATTTGGCCAAATCTAACATTGTTAGAAAATCATATTTAATGAGACCAAAGCGCAACAAATTTGGTATGCGTCTCGATAAAAAGCGATGCTCGCTGAGGCGGGAAAATACATGCCGTGAACTAGGCATCGAATTACCGCTCACAACAGAGGTGCAGGCTCTGCTCCGTTGGTCACCAACAAATGACGGAAATCCTTCGTATCTTGATGTTAGAGGTGCAAAGGTGTCATCATGGACGAACCGACAGCGACCCTTACAGAGCGTGAAACGGCGACATTGTTCAACATGATGCGCAAAATGAAAGCACGGCTGTTGCTATCGTATATATCTCACCGTATGGAAGAGGTATGGCGAATGATGACGATCACGAGTTATGCGTGATGGTCACACCATCATTACAAAACCAACAGCTGAGATTTCCGTAGACGGCGGGTACGTCACATGGTGGCTGTTCCATCGACGAGTTCTACCACCGCTACTACAACACCGGGCGAAGTGGTTATGAGCGTGGATAACCTCAAACCAGAAGGTTTTGACAACGACATTTCCTTCTCCTTGTGCAAAGGTGAAATCCTCGGCGTAGCAGGCCTCATGGGCGCTGGCCGTACAGAAATTATGCGCGCCTATTTTCGGTGCAGATAAACACAAAGGCGGTACCGTAACAGTAAACGGCTCTATTCTAAACTGTAAAACCAGAAGATGCCATCAAGGCAGGCATTGCTTTCATCACAGAAAATAGAAAGAGCGAAGGCTTGATTCTTGATTTCTCCATCGGTTCCAATATTACATTGCTAATCTTGGCGAAATTCTGCCCCTCTCATGTACTTGATAAGGGCAAACTCAATTCCTTTGCTGACGAATTGTCTAAAACACTAGGCGTTAAAACACAATCTATTCACGAACCGGCATCATCCCTATCCGGTGGTAACCAACAAAAGGTTGTCATCGCTAAATGGGTTGGTAAAAAGCCATCCATTATCATCATGGACGAACCAACGCGCGGTATCGATATCGGCGCGAAACGTGATATTTATGATTTAATGAACGAATTAACGAACGATGGTGTGTCCATTATCATGGTGTCCTCTGGAGTTGCCTGAGTGATTGGCATGAGCGACCGCGTTATGGTTATTCACGAGGTCGCATGTAGTGCATCTTGGACCGTAGCGATGCAACACCAGAATCGATTATGACATTAGCCACAGGAGGACAATAATGGACAGCAAAGCTCTACAATATGTATTAGGCCTATCGGCCTCATCCTACTATTTGTTGTAATCATCTCTCATGAACGACAGTTTCCTTGAATTCTCTAACTTGCGTAACTTGTTGCGCCAAGTATCCATCAATGCAATCATCGCCTTTGGTATGACCTTTGTCATCTTAACAGGCGGTATCGACTTATCCGTTGGTTCCATCCTCGCCCTCTCCAGTGCAGTGATGGCAAACCTCATTGTAACTGGTACTGACCCTGTATTGGCTATCTTCTAGTCGCAGGTGCGGGCCTCGTATTGGGGATTAACGGTCTCGTTATTACCTATGGTCATGTAGCTCCATTTATCGCTACCTTGGCGACCATGACCATCTACAAGTGAGTGCGACATTGGTATTCACCGATGGTAAACCTCAATCTCCGGTCTTACTCAAGATCCTCTATTCCACGGCTTTGGCTAGAGGGATATTGCAGGCCTTCCAGTTCCAGCGATCACAATGTTCCTAGCTTTTCATCGCCCCCTTTGGTTCGGTATTGAGTCGCACATCCTTAGGCTGCAAAACATACGCCGTAGGTGGTAGTGAAAAGGTTAGTTACATTGCTGGTATCAAGATTGACCGCGTTAAAATCTTCGTGCATGCCTTAACAGGTATGCTCTGTGGTATCGCCGGTGCAATCATCACACTTTCGTCTTAACTCTGCACAACCGACAGCAGGGTACAGGCTATGAACCTGACGCTATCGCGACCGTAGTTCTTGGCGGTACAAGCCTTGCTGGCGGTCGTGGTCATATCGTTGGCACATTAATTGGTGCCCCTAATTATCGGTACCCTCAATAACGGGTTAAATATTCTCGACGTTTCCAGTTTCTATCAACAAGTTGTAAAAGGTATTGTCATTTTATTGGCGGTTCTTGCAGACCGCAAGAAAGCTTAGGAGGTTCCTATGAAAAACTATTGTTACTGTTGGCGATGGCTATCATGGTTATCGGTCTTGTAGCAGGCTGTGATAAGCGCTGATAACTAAGCATGACAAAAAATCCAGCACAATCGGCTTCTCTGTTTTCCACATTGAACAACCCATTCTTCGTAACTATGAAGGAAGGCGTTGAGGCTCAAGCGAAAAGCGCTTGGTCTTAAAGTTAAAATCGTTGATGCACAAAATGACCTGCAAAACAAGCAAACGACATTTCGGACTTGCTTGAAAGCGGAGTTTCTGTATTGATCATCAACCCTGTAGACTCTGCGACTATCTCTACTTCCGTAGAAGCGACAAATGCTAAAAACATTCTCTGTAATCACTGTTGACCGCTCTGCTGACAAAGGCAAAGTAGTAGCTCACATCGCTTCCGATAACGTAAAAGGCATGAAATGGCGCACAACTTATTGCTGATAAAGTGAGGCAAAGTCGCAAAAGTAGCTGAAATCGAAGGTATCCTGGTGCTTCCGCCACGTGAACGTGGCCAAGGTTTCCACAACGTAGCTGACAAAGACTTAACAGTAGTAGCAAAACAAAGTGCTGACTTTCGACCGTACAAAAAGGTTTGAATGTAGCAACAAACATTTTGCAAGCTAACCTGACGTACAAGCTCATCTTCGCTCATAACGACGAAATGGCATTGGGCGCTATCCAAGCGACTAAATCCGCAGGCAAAAACAATCTTCATCGTAGGCTTTGATGGTACTTCTGATGCAGACAAAAGCTGTTAAAGACGGCATATTGCGTCAAATAATTGCTCAACAACCAGACCAAATGGGTAAAATCGCTATCGATACAGCACAAAAAGTTATTAAAGGCGAAGCTGTAGAAGCTAAAAATCCCTGTAGATCTTAAAGTTGTTACAAAATAATTGTATATAGAAACTGGGTACAAAAAGAGTCGCATCCTTTGATGCGACTCTTTTATTTTCGGCTCGTTCAAAAACTCTTTGAAGAATGCAATGAATTTTGGTAACTACAATGTTTTTCTTAAAGAATATCGTTGTATGTACCTTCCCAGGTAGTTGTGTTCGTTTATATTCTTTAAAGCCAAATCCTTCGTACATTTTGGCAAGCCACGGGTGTTCTGCAGCAGTACCTAGTGTTACGGCTGGTGTTTTATATACGTTGCGCAATAGGTCTTCTGCTTCGGCAAGGACTTCACGAGCATAGCCCTTCCCCTTATGTTCAGGGGCCGTCACAAAGTGTGCAATGTGCGGATATACATCTGGCGTAGCTTTGGGAATCCAAGGCATGCGGAATGAAATAGAGCATACCAAGGAACTATCTACGTAGAGACCAAATACAGGATATTTTAAGATCCACGCCCGAGACTCTTCTTGGCTAAAGTTGATGGCATCAAAGGATATAGGATAGTTCTTATTCTCCGCATAGCCTGCAATCAACACCTCGTGATACTCAGCCGCATCATCTACGGTTAGTTGTCTAAATTCTTTCATTATATACTACTCGTTTAAGGCGACCTAACTCTAAAGATATTAGGTCGCCATTAATGTCTATATTACTAGGATAGCACGCATTACTATCGCTCTGTATTATTTATAGCACATATTATTATTTATAACGCTGCGCTATCTAGAGGTTGTTCACTATCTAGTGTAAGGTAACGGCTCAAGAATTTGCGTGTTCGTTCTTCTTTTGGATGTTCAAGAACAACCTTAGGGTCCCCTTGTTCTACGATGACGCCGTCCCATAAATACGACTTGGTCCGCTACTTCTTTGGCAAAGCCAATTTCGTGAGTAACGATAATCATCGTAACCTTGAGTTCTTTAGCAATCTTGCGAATAACAGCCAATACTTCCCCTACGAGTTCAGGATCGAGGGCAGATGTAGGTTCGTCAAAGAGGATAACCTCTGGGTCCATCGCAAGGGCGCGAGCGATACCGATACGTTGTTGTTGGCCCCTCAGATAATTGTACAGGATAGTAATCATCATAGCCTTCCATACCTACTTCCTTGAGGAAGCGTTGCGCGATTTCACGGGCTTGAGATTTTTTCATCTTTTTAACTGTTACAAGACCTTCCATAATGTTTTCAATTACTGTCTTATTAGAGAACAAATTATAAGACTGGAAGACCATGGATGTGTTACGGCGTACGTTTAGGATTTCCTTGTTAGACGCTTTATGTAAGTCTACAGAAATATCATTTAATTGCATTGTCCCTGCATCGGCCTTTTCAAGGAAGTTAAGCGTTCCTAAGGAATGTCGTCTTACCGCTGCCAGATGGTCCAAGGATAACGTTACAGATCCCGTTGGCACATGTAAGTCGATGCCCTTTTAAAAATTTCACGGTTCCCGAAAGATTTGTGAACTTGTTTAATATCTATCATAATGCATTACCTCGTTTATACTTGCTTGCATAGATTTCTAAACGATGGAAGATAAATTCAAAGACAATCCCCATCACCCAGAATAGACCGGCCACCACGATGTAGGCCTCAAAATACTGTGAATTTTCCTCTGTATATAACTTTGCAGCGCCGAACAATTCAATAACGGTGATAACGAATACAATGCTGGTACTCTTCATGGTGTTAAGAAACTGATTCGTAAATAGTGGCAACGCAAAGACTGTCGCTTGTGGCAACACGATGCGACGGAACGCTTGGAACCAAGTCATACCGATGGCCTGAGCCGCTTCCATTTGCCCTTTCGGTACCGATTGTAAGGCAGCCCGAAAGATTTCACTCAAAGCAGGGCCCCTGTGTGCAAGGTTGCTTTCACAACGGCTACGAAGGTAGCTGGCACCTTTTCAAAGGGCACATGCACCCCTGTTTGATCCTCTAGCGCGAGGAATAGAATTGGTAAACCATAGTACACGAGGTATAAGAGAACCATGTTCGGAATACTACGGCACAATAATACATATAGGTAGCTGAGCTGACTGAGCACAGGCACTTTATTTTGTTGTAGCACGCAACTTAATAACCCTAGGATTGTACCCAAACCAACGCTGAGGAAGGTAATCATAAGGGTGACTTTCACATAAGGAATGACAGCAAAGAAGGTGCCATAAATATAGGTTGAATCGATTATATGTCCCATACGCCCCTACTCCTCACTGATCAAAATGCGTTGCGTTTCCTTGCCCGCAACGGTAAAACGTTTTTCAAGCAATCGGCCCAAGAGAGACACGATGATAATTAGAATACCATAAATGATGGTAGCATCGACGAATAGCTCAAGATAGCGCTGACTATTGCCGCCCATGAGGTCCGCCTTACGCATCATATCGACAACGCCGACGTTAAAAATGAGCGCCGTCCCTTTCAACATGCCGATAACGAGGTTCGTCAACGGTGGAATGCTCATGGTGAAAGCCTTCGGCAAGATGATGCGCACATAGCTTTGGAACTCGGTCATACAAGACTTTTAGTGGCTTCCTTCTCACCAGGAGCCACCGCATCAATACTGGAGCGCATGATTTCAGCGCTGTAAGCTGCAATGTGCAATGTAAATACGGCGTATACGAATACGAGGCCTGGCACATTTTTCATGTTAAGCCCCATGTGGGACATGATTTCTGGTACCCCAAAGTAAATAAGGAAGAGCTGTACCAAGAACGGAGTGCCCCGCATAAAGGAGATAAATACGATAAATAATTGGTTTAATACTGGTACCTTCTTGAGGCGAATGATGGCTATGATAGAGCCCAAAATAACACCTAAGATGGCAGAAATAACGGTGATTAATACCGTTACATGCACATAATTCAAGAGCTGTGGAAACGCTTGGATCATGTAGGACACATCAAAATACTTGCCCACAGTAGCACCTCGCTTCTAGACATAATAGAATAAGGCCGCCAAGGCGGCCTATCCGTTATTTTTGTGTTGGATCGAATGTGTAATCCCCACCAAGATATTGTTCAGAAAGTTTTTTCAACGTACCATCTGCACGCATTTCTTTCATAGTTTTATCGATTTTTTCGTTTACTTGTTTCATGTCATCTGTACGTTTAGACAAGAAATAGTTGGTACTACGGCCAATACATCGCCTACGGCTTTAAGTGGCAAGCCACGATCTTTAACAGCGGAATTAATAACGTATTCGTATTCACCGGCTGCATCAGCACGGCCTGTAGCAACAAGGTTCAACGTTTCAGCACCCGCTTTATCTGTATAGATAACCTCGATTTGAGGATTTGCTGTTTCGTTGAATTGTTTTACTAATTCGTTGAACTCAGAGGATGTAGTAACGGCGATTTTCTTGCCTTTCAAATCATCCAATTTAGAGATGTCGTTGCGATCGTTTTTAACTACTAATTTACGTGTAGAGTAGTTGTTAACCTCATTTGTGTAGTAGTATTTTGCTTCACGTGTCGGGTTGCGACGCATTTGGTTTGTAATCATGTCCACTTTGGCCTGCATCCATTGCTACAAAGGCAGCATCAACGGCCATTGGCTTGAAGTTGAAGTGAAGGTCTGGATTACGACGCTCAATTTCTTTCAACAATTCTACGTCAAAACCAGTAAGGTTGCCATTATCATCTGTATAGGAATAGGGGCGAACTGTACCGCGTGTAGCTACGTTAATTACTTTAGCATCAGGATTTACCTTTGCGTCCTTAGATGTATCGTCACCGCAACCAGCTACGACAAGCACGCCTGAGTGCCAAGCGCCGATGGCGAATAATTTCGTTAATTTCTTTGTATTAAACATGCAAAACTCCTTCTTTTTCGCAATGTTTGCAGGAATGACTCTACCTTATCTGTATGGGTAAAAGCCTCAATAACTCTATCTATTTGGTCAGCCTCCAAGGTGAGACCTAATTTAATGCGTATATCCTCCATAGTAAGAGGATTCTTCGGCGATCCTTTAGGATTATTCACCGTTTCTGTGAAAGTATCCATTTTTCAAGGTAACGGTTACTACATCCGCTCTGTTTGAGATACCTTCGGCAAGTCCTAGACACGCTCATGCGCGACATACAGTCTCGTACATCTGTGTCTATGGCATCTATCTTGAACAACTCATCCTGTACCGACCCATACGCGAGGACTTGGTACACGATGTACTCTATGGAAAACTGCCCTTCTCGACCTGTTGTTGGCGATGTATAACGCAATGCCGCATCAGCACCAGGTGGGAAGTGAACAGTCACTCGATTTATCTCATCCCAAAGGGAGAAATCGGGGGTGGTACATAATCTACATTGATCTTGTTCCTCTGTATCTGGTGAAAGGTAGTTGTGTTTAGACACATACGAAGAAGATGTATATAGTCTATGTACCACGATTTCTGCTGCTTCAGCGCCACAAATGGCTGCCGAGCAATACGGGTGAACTTTCATCCACAAACCAGGATCAATGAGTTGTCCTGGTGCTAGCCAACGGCTAGCAATGTCATTTGATGTAACGGTAATATTACCGATAGTTTTAAACCAACCTCGTTCGGGATCAAATGGGTTTGTACTTGTTTGAAGTGATGTATGTTGTAGCAGTTCGTAAGCCCATACGCCATTGCGTGCTGCCAGTCCCGCATGGAGCGGCTTACCATCTGTACCACTTTGAAAGAACATGCCCGCTGATTGTGTGGCAGCCAGAGATAGGAGCTGAGCCAAACTTTCACCATGAAGGCCTCGCAAAGCGCCTATAGCGGCTGCCGCCCCAATGACACCAACGGTCCCTGTAGAATGCCATCCTTGGGCTTCGATGGGCAGGATTAATAAGTAACCAATAATCCTCTAACTCGGCTCCGATGATATGGGCCCGAAAGAATTCCGTTCCATGTATCGGTTGGTTCGAGCACGGCTAGTAAAGCAGAATATAAAACAGTACTGAAATGACCTGCCAGATCTGTCCATGGCATCATCAAAATCTAAATAATGGGAGCAGCCATAATACAAAGCCTTATCAACCTAGAATACATTCTCTATTGCTAAACGAGTATTACCCCTGATATAACCTTGCCATTCAAAAACAGTGGAGTTCATATGACGGCCAACATCTGAGCTTTATAGATGACTTAGCTCTATGAACCGAGGCAAGTCTGAACGGCTTTGTTCGCTCTCTGCTGGTGCTAAGGTGCATAGATAATCTAGAAAGGCACACGAGCCACTGACAGTAGGTCCTCACGGTTCGTCACATCCGTTTGTTCTATGTAGTTCACAATCGTCTGTGTTACGGAATCATGGAGCCTTCCTTTCAGTTATCTATAATTAAATATATTGATCGATTCGTCAGTAATATATCAGATTTCATAGTAAAAGATTTACTATACAGCTCATCCAACATATGAATTTACTATCTATTTTATTTTACCAAATTTTCAGCACGGTCATTTGGTTCTAACCAAATGGAGTCGTCTGGACCTTTTGGGAACAAGGCGTGGTAGATCTTCAAATGGCGTATGGTCTACATAGTAGAAAGCGTTTGCGCATGGAGTCGAAGTCTGTTAGTGCCACCGAAGGCTGGATTAGAGTACAAATCCTTCGCGTAGTTCCAAAGATTTGGATAGTCTACGAGGCGTTTTTTATTCACCAAGTATTTTTGGTAGAACACGAGGTCAAAGCGCGCTAATGTTGGGAAAATACGGATATCTGGATCGGTAATAGTATCACCCATCAAAGTAACGTTGCTTGCTAAGGCGTTCTTCAAGCCAATCTAAGCGAGCAAAGATACAATCATAGTAGTATTCGTAATCTTTTTGGTTTGTTACGAGAGCTGCCAAGTTTACAGCCAAGTTGAAGTCAGCGTAGATGATTACATTCAATGCATCTATGTCGGCACGCACTTCCTCAGGATAAATATCTGGCGCATCAGGGGACACAAAATCTTTAAAACCTAATGCTAATTCTGTAGTCAACGCATGGTAGTCATTATTTACAACAGCACCTGTTGTAACATCTATGATAGCTGGTACTGTGGAGCGTGCATCGTAGTTAGGGTCACCTTTGCGATACGCTTCACCTAAGGAGTGAATGCCCAATACTGGTCCTCTCTATCCTTATCAAGGGTAAAGAACCAGTCTGCAATTACACCTGCTGGACGCAATGGATCAACCGTACCTTTTGAAATCACTTTATCTAGGCCAAGCAAATCGATGGCAATAGCAATACGGTGAGCCCAAGGACAATGCTTAGACCATACAAGGCGGTAACGGTCCTTTTCTACAGGTAGAAGCCCTGGTTTACTGCCAAAAGGTGTTGTGAATTGAGGCTCTTCACTATCAGAATATTTTTGACGACGATTAAAATTCGATGCATCTTCACCTTTCATACTCCTTCTGCTCCCTTGAGAACGAGGGTTACTAGATTGAAAACTCAGAAAAATCGATGGGACAAGGATTCATAGCTCGTTGGAACTCAACTTCTTTTCGAGCCGCAATGGTAGGATCCTTGATTTTACTTACATCTACGTGTTCACTCATTCTATACTCCTTATAAAGGTCATCCCCATTAGCTTTTATTCCACTTTTTATGGTGAAAGCTTTTGTGATATCCCTCAACTATTCCTACTAACTCAATATGAATATAAGCCCTATATTATATTATTTAAAACCCTATGTCAATAGTGGGTATTTAAAATTTATAATATCTATTACAAACAAAAAGCTCGAGTTATATCGTTTCTAGATATAACTCGAGCTTTATTTAGATTATGTGCTAAATAAACACTAGTATTGGTAAGATTTTTATTCGTGCGGTGTTGTATAGTTAATATCTTGTGCCTTGTAACTTTCACCATGAGCTAATACGTGAACGATGGTTTCTAATGTAGCACGTACGGTTTCAACAGCCATGCTTGGTTGATTTGGTTTATCCACCACTTGGGATGGCAAGTATGGGATGTGCATAAAGCCCGCCTTAATATTGCCCTTTTGCGCGGCATAGTGACATACACCATACATCAAGTGATTGCATACAAAGGTTCCCGCTGTATTGGAGACCTTAGCAGGAATACCGTTTTGATGTAACGCGTTGACGATATTTTTTATGGGCAATGTCGCAAAATAGGCACTAGGGCCATCGGCTACAACAGGCTCATCTTCCGGTTGGTTGCCCCCATTATCTGGAATGCGAAAATCGTCACAGTTAATAGCAACGCGTTCCACTGTAATATCAGGACGACCACCTGCTTGACCTACACATAGAATGAAATCTGGTTGGCACTGTTCAGCCGCTGCTTTTACAGTATCAACAGATTTATAACGAATGGTAGGAACCATTTGTGTCACTACCTTGTAATCACCATCGAGTATAACCATCCATTGTTTTTGACCGCTTCCCTAAGCCGGATTAATAGGTTCACCGCCGAATGGATCAAAGCCGGTAATTAAAATTGTTTTCATCACACTACCTCATAACGATATCTTATGGTTCATTAGAATAATCAAACATGATACATAATCTTAGAAGGATATATCCTACAGTCTCATAAGAATATCGTGCTTTTCACAGAAAAGGGTTAAATAGTAATACATTAATAGAATATTCAATACGAGCATAATCAATGCAACTGAAGTTGTGCTTTAATAACGCCGTATTGGTCGCGCATTTCAAGGAGCGCTACCGGTACGATGTTAAAGTTGGCAGCATAGGGTGTCATCAAAAGTACCGCAATAGCCTGCAAGCATTGCTATAGCACCAACAGCCGAGGGTTCGCACCATGAGCTACAACGAGCATTGGGATACCGATGGCACTTGTAATCATCGCAAATGCAGCAAAGGCGTTACCCATGATCATTGTGAAGATAACCATACCGATGCAGTAAGCCACAACAACGAGGAATACATTATCTGCTGGTACTACACTTGCGACTGCACTGGAGATAAGTTTACCAACGCCAGCCAAATTAAATAGATACCCAAGAGCCGCTAATAACTGGGACAAAATAGCAGTCCAACTGATAGCATCGATAAGACGACGACCTTCATGGAAACCTTGGTTAAGTTCGCCCTTTGTAATAAAAAGAGCAGGACACATAGCGATGATTGCGGCAATACCTAGACCAACAAGAGCGCCTAACTTAGTAAAGAAACCAATGAAGAATGTAATAATACCAACAAGTAACGCTGGTACGAAGATAACATTACCAATGCGAACAGCTTCGCCTTTTTTGAATTCGATAGGAGATTCAAAGTAATGGCCTTTGCCGAGTTGTTTTACTAATACAATAGCCGCCATAGCAATGACAAGCCAACCATTAATTTCCTTGGAGAGATAAGAACCAAAGATAAAGGATACGCTATATAAGAGCCAAAATAAGCCTGTACCAATGCGATATTTATGTTCTTTATCTAGAAATGATTGAATAGCAAAGATAAATAGAATAATCCCTACGAGAAGATATACATAATCTAAGGGCTGCATTTTTATAGAATATTTCTAACATATTATTCAGCCTCCTTCTTCAATTCTTCTGGTGTAACAAGAATATTTAACTCATTAGGTACTAATTTACCAGCTTTCATATCCTCTTCGTCACGAGCTACAGAGGCTTGAATTGTTTTATCAAAGATAATAAAGCGAATGAAGTTAACGATATAGGCACAAACAGCAGTTGGCAATCCGTATAACACCATATCTGTTAATTCTACAGAATAACCTAATTGTTCCATAACGCCTTTGATGAGTAATAACCCAGCAGCAAGGAATAAGTTTTGACCGAAGAAGTTACCATATTATCTGCAGAAGCGAGCACACCGCGCACCTTATCAGCGTACGTTGAGATACTGGACGGCCTTGAGCTACCGCGCTTCACTCACAGGGAGCAATCAATGGACGAACCATAGCAACCATACCGGACATGTTAATACCAAAAGCTACAGTTACTTGGCGCACAAATAAGTAAATCATAAAGATACGACCAGCCGTAGCAGCGTTGATCTTACCAATCAAAATTTCTGCCCGTTCACGTAAGCCATGACGTTCCATAAGACCGATAACAGGTAAAATCAAAATAAATAATGACATATAACGATTTTTAACAAAGGCCTCTCCATAGCACCAATGATATCGTTAATACTGAGACCACCTGCAAGGCCCGTTACAAAAGCCTGCGGCATACGACAACTAACAAGGCATTAAAGCGCAGCATCAGACCGATGACCATCACTAAAATACCAGACAAAATCAACATATGGTCACATCCTTTCTACAAATCATCCATAACACATATAACCATAAAAGATACGTTATATGTATATATTATATACTGAATAGTCATAATCATTATAAAAATACCTTGTATCTAAATTTAGTGAATGTCCCTGATCTGCGATCAGAGCATAAAACACTCAAATAGAGTGCAAGGTAATTTACAATTAATATAACGCTTTCTTAATTAATTTAATTCTTTCTTAAACTAATATAGTTGTATGCTGTTTTCCTCTAAAATGAACCTTATCATATGCCGTAAACCCAAAGGATTCATACATTTTAGGCAACCACGGATGCTCCTTAGCCGTTCCTAATGTAACAATATGCGTTTTAAACTGTTCTTTTAAAAGCTCCTCTGCATAGCCTAAGACTTCCCGTGCATACCCTTTGCCTTTTGAAAGCTGGTGCTGTTACAAAATGAGCAATATGCGGATATTTATCCGGTGTTGAGTATTTCACCCAAGGCATACAAAACGTAATAGAACTAACTAATTGCCCATCAATATACAAGCCGTATACAGGATAATTTTCAATCCATCCTTAGATTCCTCTTCCGTAAAATCAATAGCGTCGAAGCTTATGGGATAGTCTTTTATAGCTGCGTAACCGTCGATTAGTACCTTATGATATTCTGCTGTGTCTGCTACTGTTAATTGTCTAAATTCTTTCATGGTCTTTCCCTCATATCTATATTTTATTCACAAACTACGTATATTAATTCACTTTGTGAAAGTAATTATACACCTATGTATTTATTTGCAATATAATTACATAAATATTATATGAAATTATAATATCTATAAAGAGGATCTCATATGATTAGTACCATAATATACACAGAAGAAACTAATAACAAGATAAAACTATTGAGACAAATAAGTTATCAACTACGCCATATTGATAGATTTATATTACGTATTCTATTTTTTTAATCAAAAAGAATGACACCAACCATAAAATGATTGATGCCAAAGAATACTCGTAAGATAAAAATTGTAATATTTGACGGATAGACAAAATAAATTATGTCTCCTTAATAGTAGTATTATACATATAAGGAGACATAACTCAAAATCTTTTTTTAAAAACACTTTTAAAATTATACGTTATAAATGATATACTTACGCCCTATCATTGGACATCCAATCACAATAAAACAGATTTTTCATATGAAAATCTTTTCGATTCTATTAACCGCGACCTTTAATAACGCGAACACGTTGAATATCAGGAGTACCATCTTTATGTTTAGAAATAGTATCTACTCTAATACGTTCAAGTTCTGGTTGGAATTCTTTAAGCGCTCTAACCATTTGATCATCGGCGACAGCACCGTTTTGAATAGCCCTGTAAATTAATGCAGCCATTTCATAACGAGTCATCATACGATCTCCACCAAATTTACCGTCTGGATACCCCACAATAATACCATTACCTGCTAATGTCGCCACATAGTCGTATGCCCAATGATTTTCAGGTATATCTGGGAAAAGTTGCATCTTATCCAAATCCAAGGAGTTGAGCTGTTTCCCCTCAGAAACCTTCATGAGTATGCCCTTCACATTTTCAAGCTCAGCACGAAGATCTTTGATTTCTTTCGCCATTGCTACTCTAGAAGTAGACACATGATTGCCTTGACCGATTTTCATGCTAACACCAGCGTTCAACATATTTTCACCGCCGCCGAAGGAACCACCTACACTAAATAGAGTATCCTCATTTGGACGATAGAATGCACCGATTGAAGTCCGCAGAGCATCTTTGTAGTTACCATAGCCTGCGCCGATATCCCATTTTATCATCAGGATCGAAGTCAGAGGGTGAAGTCGTCGCCAATGCACGCCCTTGCACCAACCCTATTCATACGACTATCAATATTCTTGATATTTCACCGATTTCTTTTAATTGACTTACATTAACGGCATCCGTATCAGACGTACCTGTCGCCAACATTGGTGATTTTCTTATTACCCGCATTGATACCAGTTTCTGTGATGCTAGGACCATTCTAATTGTCAAGCCATTATTGTTTATTACGGTATTACCAGTTGTTACAGATTTAAATGTCGGTGTATCGATTACAGATACTTTATAATCTCACACCACCAATTGCATTTGTCCCTTTAATTACGCTAATATTGTTACCTTCCGATACGGAAGAGTATTTACCTGCCCCATTAGCTACAGCCTTCAATTGGTCTTCTGTTGCCGTTTGACCACTAGTTATGTTAGCAGGGTCCCAGGTCTTATTAGTCAAATTATTCACTGTACCAGCTGTGCCATTAACAGTTACTTTACCTGCTTGTATTGTTCCTTCAGAACCCTTAATAGAAATTTGCTTATTAGGATCTGTTCCAAGAGTAATATCATCATTGAGGTTTACTTTTTCATGAGTCTTAGATCCATCATATTAGTTATGGAAGTTACTGTTGTATACCATTCTCTAGTTTTGTTGTAGCACCAGCTACCGCTTTACTCAATTGACTCACATTTACTGCATCTGTAACATCAGTACCGTCAGCGACATTAGTAATCTTCCTTCCACCCGCATCGATACCAGTCTTAACAATCTTGGGACCACCATTAATAGTCAATCCATCAGTATTCATAACAGTATCAATGGTAGTTACGCTGTTCAAACCTTTCAAGTCCTTAGCTAGACGAACTTTTAGGTTGCTATCACCATCGGATATAACACCGATATTGTCATCAGTAGTCAATTTACTTACATCGGTAATACCACCGACTACATTCACTTGTTCGTTAAGTTTCTTCTTGATAACAGCGCCTGTATCACCGCCATACTTCATACCGTCATCTAAAGTTGCAACATCATGCTTGTCGCCATTCTTTTCTTCGATTACTAAGCGAGTAATATTTTTGCCATCAATACCAGATTTTCCCTCGCCCCCCTTGATAGAAATAGCGTTATTACCATCCTTGCCATTCAAACCAATAGATCCATCTTTACCATTGATAACAACAGCTGAACCATCTTTACCGTTAACTCCGATGGAACCGTCTTTGCCATCAATACCTTTCTTACCAAGGACTAGATCATCATTTTACATTAACTTTGTAAGGATTAGCGACTTTGAGCCATCACCTTCAACAGTTGTATTTTTACCATCTTTAAGAATAGTCTTACCTGTCGCAATAGCGTCTTTCAGTTGACCAACATTTACCGCATCCGTATTATCAGTGCCAGTCGCTACATTAGTAATCTTCTTATTGCTCGCATCGATGCCGTTCTTAAGAATCTTAGGACCACCATTTATAGTCAAGCCATCCGTATTCATAACGGTATCGCCGGTAGTTACACTAGTCAGATTTTTCCAATTCTTTTGCTACATTTAACATTAAGCGCACCATTTGCAGATACTACACCAATATTGTCATCAGACAATTTATTAGTATCGGCACCACCTTTGATATCTAACTGTTCACCTAATTGTTTATTGATAACAGTTGTATCGTCGCCTTTGAAGTTTAAGCCTTTTACAATGGTTTTATTGATATTTGTAATATCATTTTTTATTATTTTTACACCGTCACTAACATATTTTAATTTCGGGTCTTCTGTTGCTCGCTGACCGCATGTACAACTGTAGGATTATCGATATCCCATATACGGTTAGTCAATTCATTTACCGTACCAGCGCCAGTTATTTTAACTATTCCCGCCTTAATATCACCTGTTGTACCATGAATTGTAACCTTATTTCCAGCCGTAATCGTACCAGTGGTACCATCTACAACGACTTGTTTATCAGCATCTGAACCCGAGAGTAACCTTATCGCTCAATCCAACTGTATATTCTTTACCGCCAGCGCAGTTAACTCCTTCTGTAACGGTTACGTTAGCATCTTTAGCTTTTTAGCAGTTGTTGCTTTTGGCTGTACCACCAATGGCGAGATTTAATTGATCCACATTGATAGCATCAGTTTCCAGCAGTACCTCTCGCTACATTAGTAATTTTGACCACCGCATTCAAAACCATCTTTATTGACATAAGTCTTCCCATTAATAGCCAAGCTACCATCAGGCCCTAAGTTAATATCTAAGTTTTAACATTTAGTTGAGTGTCATCGATTCTACACCAATATTATTATCTGTCAAGTCCGCAGAAGCACCACCTTAATAGATAACTTATCATCCCAATTGCTTATTAATATCTGTACCAGTATCACCAGCGAAGTTCAATCCTTTTGCAATAGTAGTATTGATATTTGTGATATTCGTTGTATTGGTATCTTGTTGTACTTTGGATGCGATATCTGTCAATGTAACTTGTTTTTATCGCCTTTATCATTAGCTTCACAGTCAATACCTATGTTGCCATCACTGTCAACTTTATATTTACCTTGGCTATTTGGATCAGGGTTTGCTACCAAACGATAGTCCCCTTTTCCCACTTCGGTAAATACATTACTCAAATCGACATTGACTTTACCTGTATCGTTACGTTCCAATGTCAAAGTTTTACCATCATTGGATACACTACCACTTGTAACAAAGTTATTTTTAAGGCCTGTCACATTAGCGATCAAACTATTTGTACCGGTTAGATTTGCAATGCCATCACCATTAGCTTGATAAGTTGCGGTACCGCCGGTCACGTATTTATCCTTTGCATCAACGATACGGTTAATATCTCCGATATTAGCACCATTTGTAACTACATCTCCACCACTAGCAACGCCTGTAATCTGTTTGTTCCCCGCATTAATACCATCTTTTTACGATTTTTGGACTCCGGTAATAGTCACACCGTCAGTATTCATAACCGTATTACGAGTTGTTACACTAGTCAGATTGTTAAGTTCTTTAGCCAATTTAACATTCAGCGTATTTATTCCATCAGATACCACACCAATATTGTTGTCGCTCAATTTAGATACATCTGTTACCCCGCCAACAACATTAGTTTGAGCACCTAGTCTTTGAGTAAATTTATTATCCGTAGCTCCTGCAACCTTTACATCTCCTGCATACACTACGCCTTTATTCACTTCAGTATTCACCGCATATAATTGGCTACCATTTATGGCATCGGTAGATGTAGCAGAAAGATGCCCATTGCCACGAGTAGTAATGGTACGCCCCTACACCTGTCTTGCCAACACCACTGTAGAACTAGGATTAATGCCTGCAAAATTATGTACTTCTCCATTGACCGTTTCAGACGCAGTACCAACTGCTGCTGCGGTTTCAGAGCCAGAACCAATAGCTACAGCATTTTCATTCTTTGCATTTGCTTCAGTACCGATAGCTACACCATTCTTTACTGTTACGTTAGCCTTATTACCTATCGCGGTACCATTTAATCCAGTAACAGAAGTCGAAGACCCTATGGCAGTGCCATCTACTGCAGTAACATTCGTAGAGTCTACCAAGTGCCGTTGCTCCTAAAGCTTTTGCTTTGGCTATGATAGCCAACAGCGAGACTGCCCACTCGTAGCATTTGACCATGTTCCAACGCCACACTCAGCATCATCTTCAGCCACCGCATTCGTCCCCATAGCAATGGACCATCTTCCCTTTGCCTGCGCATTACCACCAATTGCATAAGCATAGGTATTTGTAGCTTTCGCTAAATTCCCCATCGCCAAAGAAGATTCTTCGTGAGCATGAGCAACGCTACCAATAGCAATAGCATGAGTCTTATCCGCTTTGCGTCTCCACCAATGGCAGCAGCATATTCTCCAGAAGCTTTTAGCATTTTGCCTACAGCAACTGTCATTTTAGTTGATGCATATGCTACGCCACCAATAGCGTAGCATTTTTGAGCCGTAGCATTTGAGCCTCCACAAGAGCAGTCAGAATATTGAGCTGAAGATGCTATGAGCACCTATCGCCAAAAGCAACTGTACCTAAAGACTTAGCACTAACCGCCTATTGCCACATTATTAGGGATCAGATCCTGTCTCAGTTCCATTTCCCAATGACATACCTGATCCTGTTCCTTCAGGAATTACTGCATGAACAGTGTTCAATGGCAGTGCTATACTTCCGCCAATGCAAGTGCACATAAAACCGTACACACTCATTCCACTTCGCTGATTTTTCCACGATTATTAGCAAATTCCGAAACAACCACATAACATTTTTCACCCGACTCCAAATGACTTTTATAAAACCGGTTCCTAACACTCCTCCCAATTTTTTTCTGTTACACTAACTAATTCACTAAAAATACACTATATATTAAGATAAAAAGGATATATACTCTCGTAAAAACACTCTTCAAAAACAGGTAAGTATATATTTTGAAAATCATTATTACATTATTATTATAATAATAATTCAAGAACCCCCAAAATCTTAATTATTATGCAATTCTATTTATAGTGCTAGAAAACAAAAATAAGGCTACTTTGATTTGTAAAAGTTTCATGAAAAAAACCATATAAATCAAGGCAGTCTTTTTAAATTTCATTATAACATAAAAGAAAAACATCTGAAAAGAACATAAAAGAGGCTTCGTCAAATATTGGGACATTTTATCTCACAAATCTTTTTGATTAAAAAGTAGAAATACGTATTCACACACATAAGATAATACAAAAGCATATTAGACAAAACAGGATGTATCAAAGATACATCCTGTTTTTGAGCTTTTACAAACGCTAGAAAAGTTTAATCCTATTGATTATTGTATATACAGGGAACCGTATACGTCACGTTCGTTTTTAGGTTCGTTGTTAACGCGAGACACGTTCAGTTTTATGACGATCATTATCGCCACCAGAAATACGGTCAACACGGAAGTGGTTAAGACGAATATTTTTGTAATTCAGGACTGAATTCATCCAATGCACGTTTCATATTATCGTCAATAGGTGCACCATTTTGAAGTGCACGATACAACATGGTAGCGAATTCGTAACGAGTCATCGTTGACATCGCCTTTGAATGTGCCATCAGGGTAACCAACAAGGATACCATTACCAGCCAATTGGCTAATGTATTGGTAAGCCCAGTGGTTGCGAGGAACATCTGGGAATTCAGCAGTTTTGCTTGGATCGATTGCATGTGGAGTCAATACTTTGTAACAAGTTATTGATTTGTTTTCCATATCTTGAAGACGTGCGTTCAATTCAGCAATTTCACGGCCCCATAGCTACATGCGGGAACGAGATTCAGGGAACGTTTACCAAGACGGATGGATACGCCTGCGTTCAATTGAGTATCGCCAGTACCTACTAGTGCCACCAACGGAGAACATTGTATCTTCGTTAGGGACGGTAGAAATGCACCCAATGCAGACGGAGTTAGCATTATGGTAGTGACCATAACCAGCGAGCACTGTCCATTTGTCATCTGGGTTGAAGTCCAATGGATGCAATCGCAGCCAATGCAGCAGAACCTGCACCTACTTTATTAACGCGTCTGTTCAACAGTCGCCGACACGATTAGTCAAGTTTATGTAATGTTATTGTTGATGGACCAGGTGTAGAATTGTTGATTTGATTTTGTAAATCATTAGCTACGGAATATAATTGGCTACCGTTTACAGCATCTGTAGATGTAGCGGAGATTTCTCCAGCCGCAACATTTTTTAATTTGACGTTCAGCACCAGCTTTACCTACAGACACGGAACCATTAGTTGCAGAACCTACGCCAGCAAAGCCACCAAAGGTATGACCAGCGATGGTTGCACTACTTTGAGCTGTAGCTTCACTTGTAGTAGAACCTGTGCCTAATGCGATAGAGTTTAAATGTGTTGCATTTGCATGATCACCGATCGCCATAGCGTAGTCAGCTGTAGCACTCGCATCAGAACCAAATGCATTAGAACGCACATTAGTTGCCTGTGCACCAGCGCCAAATGCTTGAGCATGATCACCAGATGCAAGGGCAGAGGAACCCATAGCAACAGAATGATTATTAGTTGCTTGTGCGCTAGAACCAATCGCATTAGATTTATAGCCAGACGCTAGTGCTTCGCAGCCAAGAGCTTGTGAGCGAACTTGGAGCCTTGTGCGTAGTACCAATAGCGGTAGACCATGTACGTTGTGCTTCAGCAGAATGACCAATAGCAATAGATTCATTCATCAACGCTTTGGAAGAATTACCCATTGCTAATGCAGAGGTGCCTGCTGCAGTGTTATTAACACCAATAGCGACAGAATTACTTTTCCAGTCACCAGTTTTCTTTGTAGCATCATCTGGCTCATTTTCGTAATCACGATCACGGAAGTTTGCATCAGATTCTTTTTACAGTATTACCGCTACCATACGCAACTGCATTATTAGCACCTGTAACAACATTAGTGTTGTCCATTACAACAGAAGCAGCGTCTACCGGATTAACATTCTGCACCAACAGCAGTGACGAGCAGCCAATACAGCAAACGCTAATTTTTGGAATGTTTCATTTCTCTCATCTTACACCCTCACTAAATTATCATCCAAATTACAATACAATTTTTCATTCTCTCTATGTTCCGTCTCTCACCTCGGTCTGAACAGGCGAATATTCTAAATTAGCATAAAGAAATACCCTCTATATCAGTTTAAGAAAAATTTATATTGTCGATTACCCGCATAGCATATCAAAGTTTTTACGATATACACAACCCTTTTTCTAACACAAATTAAATTATCAAGTTTTTATACCTATCAGAATCCGCCTTATTCCTAGCTTTATAGGGAAATAAATTTTACTCATTATTTTCCCTTATGAGTTAAATTTTTCGCAACTTTTGTAAACTTTTCTCATGTAACAAAACTGTATAACTTATAAATAAATAACCACCTTATAAGTACGAAAAATATACCTTTTATCCTCATTAATCTCATTCACACTTAATTCATGAATTATATGTGAATTAAACTATTTCTGTATATTTAATCAAAAGCTTTATCATTTTATTATAATTTTATATTTCTATAGTAGCAGTATCTATCAATGCAAATCAATGCTAAAAAGACAATAACGAGAATGTTATGAGAATAAACATGACAAATACAATTTATATTGACCAATATTTTATGTATATGATCAAGAAAAGAAAGCCCTCACTCTTCATGAAGATAGGGCTTTATAACAAGAATCTTGCTTTATTATATGTAATTATACTAATAATGCACTTACAGTGCTTCTGCTTTATTAAAGTCGGATTCTTCGGGGTTCCAGTTGCATTTGATTTCAGGTTCTACTACAGAGAATCCGTATTTAGTCAACTCTTCACGGAGTACCTTTGTAGACTCACCAGACCAGCCATAGGTACCAAATACAGCAGCCTTTTTATTTTTGAATTTCAACTCACGCAAGAAATCAAGCCAACCAGCTACGGAAGATAATACGCTATTACCTACTGTTGGGGACCCTACAGCAATAGCTTTAGACTTAAAGACTTCTGTCATGATGTCATTTTTATTGGTTTTACTAATATTGAAAATCTTAACACGTGTATCAGGGGATTGTTTCGCAATTTCTTCAGCAATCTTATGTGCCAACTTCTTGGTGCCGTCCCACATAGTGTCGTATACAATTGTGATTTGATCCTCTTGGTACGCTTGAGACCATTCATAGTATTTTTCTACGATTTGCATTGGATTTTCACGCCAAATCGCACCATGACTAGTAGCTATGATATCGATTGGCAAGTTAAGCTTTTGAATTTCTTCAACTTTAGCTTTTACCAATGGAGAAAACGGATTCAAGATATTAGCGTAGTACTTCATTGCCTCTTCCCATAGACGGCATTGATCAGCCTTATCTGCCCATAATTCCTCTACAGCGAAATGTTGACCAAATGCATCGTTGGAGAACAAGATATTATCCCCTGTCATGTACGTCGCCATGGAATCAGGCCAGTGAAGCATGCGCATTTCTACGAATACCAAGGATTTCCCGTTTCCGATATCTACGGAGTCTCCTGTTTTAACAGTTTTGAAATTCCATTCTGGATGATGATATTGACCAACCAAGGACTTAACTGCATTTTCGGTACAATAAATTGGCGTATTAGGGATTTTCTCCATCAACGCAGGCAAAGAACCACTGTGATCCACTTCGCCGTGGTTACATACGATGAAATCAATCGTATTCAAATCGATTTCCGATTCCAAGTTATCAATGAACTCAGAGGAATGAGGTTTCCATACAGTATCGATGAGGACCGTCTTCCTCTTCAATCAAATAGGCATTTTGGCTAGATCCATTATTAATGGTGTAATCAGAACCGTGAAACTCTTGCAATTCCCAGTCGATTTTACCAACCCATGATACGTTGTTTTTAATGTGCTTTCTCATAATAACCTCCATGTTCTGTGAAAGTAATATACTCACCTCATATCTTTTTAATGAGTCTATCAAAGGCCTACAGATGAGAGAAGCTTTCACCGGTATTCCCCAATATATGGCCCCCATGTTGTATCAATGAATACAACATAAATCGGTCATTAATATGGTTTCTATTATAGCATATCGCATAATTAAGTCTGTATCTGTAGGTACAGATTTGAGAGTATTATAAAAACCACTCATAGGTAATCACATGCCGTACATTAGTACACATCGATTTCCCATGAGTGGTTACGAGTATATGTAATTATATGATTATTTATTACCCGATTTAGATAGTCCAGGGATAGCTTTATAGATATATAATGCCATATATCCATCAACCAAGCTATGAACGATGGTACCGCCACCTACAAGAACAAATACAACGTAGATGAGATCAATGTTTGGCATCGTAGTGGTAGTATAGAACAATAGGCATGCTAGTACCTCACCAATAGCGTGAACGATAGCACAAGCAAGGTTAAACGCAACAAAGGATAGAGCCCCTGTTAATACGCCTGGATGATGTTTAATATAGTAAGCCCCCATCAAGGCAAAGATGATATGAGATGCAGACGCATAACGATAACAAGTGGGAAGCCTGCTACAAAGAAGCCGAGCGTAGAACCTATCACGACACAAGCCGCCATCTTTCTAGACAAGAACATAGCCAGAATATAGGAACGTGACTCGCCAATGTATACGATGCCGGTGGAATCACAACTTTCAAAGGCATCACAATAGGAATCATAATGGCTAATGCCATCAATAAAGCAGTAATGGTTAAATTTCGATACATCGAAGAATTCATAAAGGCCTCCTTAAGGACTATCTTCCCACACATCTACCAATATAGCACTCTAATATATGAAGAGCAACTACACATACCGCTAGGCGTCCCACAAAAAAGAGAGGGCCTTACAACCCTCTCTTATTTAATTAGACAAATATATTATAATATCTGTATTTTTAACACTTATGATACGATTTTGAAAATGACGTAACTCACGTTAATAAATTTGAGGAATCTTAATTCATTGCTTTTATAAACGTTCAATTACGGCTTGTGCCATTTCTGTGGTACCAACTCGTTTTAAAGCCTTCGCGGTAGATATCTCCTGTACGGTAACCATCAACGAGCACTTGTTCCACAGCACGTTCAATAGCATCAGCCACTTGAGGTAAATCAAGGGAATGACGGCACATCATAGCGGCGGACAAGATTGTGCCCAATGGGTTCGCCAAGTTTTGACCCATGATATCTGGTGCAGAGACCGTGGATTGGCTCGCACAACGCTGTGCCTGTACCCATGGATGCAGATGGTAAAAGCCCAATGGAACCGGAGATTACAGCGCCTTCATCGGACAAGATATCGCCAAACAAGTTTGTAGTAACGATAACATCAAACTGAGCAGGATTTACAACGAGTTGCATCGCTGTGTTATCTACACAGAAGTAATCTGTTGCAATATCTGGATTAGCCGTACTTTCTCTTGCGCGATTTTTACGCCACAAACGAGAAGACGCCAATACGTTTGCTTTATCTACGGATACGACCTTTTGTTACGTTTACGAGCTGTTTCCATAGCGATATCCATGATGCGCTCTACTTCGTAACGGCTGTATGTTTCTTTATCCCAAAGCAAACTCGTTAGCACCTTCGCCTTGTGCCTCTTCGCGTTCACCGAAAGTAAATACCGCCAGTCAACTCACGAACGATGACGAAATCTACATCTTGAACGAGTTCCTTTTTAAGGGAGAATACTCTTGCAAAGATGGATAGAATTTTTACAGGACGCAAGTTACAGAACAAAACCAAGCTCCTTGCGAAGACCAAGGATTGCCTTTTTCAGGACGGATAGAAGGATCTACATTATCCCATTTGGGACCGCCTACAGCACCAAGCAATACAGCATCAGCGACTTTACAAGCCTCAATCGTATCCTCAGTCAAAGGCACACCATATGCATCAATAGACGCACCGCCCGCTTTTTTTATCAATCCAATTAACCTTTACATTAGCTTTCTCAAAAGCCACATCACACAGCCTTCGCTAGCGTAATAATCTCAGTACCGATACCATCACCAGGAATCAATACGATATTCTTTTCGCTCATATTACCTCTCCAATATATAGTTAAAGATTGCAAACCTCATGCTTCCCTCAGTGCCCTTTTGCGAAGAAATCGCAATAGAACTTAATGGGACAAGAGCTGGCATATCCTTAAGACTGACTTAGCTCGCTCTCACTCCCCTCTGCCACAAATCCATTCAAGATATTGTTAGCTAGAGAATTTTAAGTTTTTGCTACACAAAAGTAGAGATCGTTGAAGCAGAAACACGTGTCGAAAACCGACTTAGCTCGCTTTTGGAGGCTTGAGATGACGTGTTTCAGTTCATTCTACTACCACGGTTTTTAGCAAAACTTACAAGACCACCAGCTGCTGCCAATATCTTGGAATGAATTGAACAACTCCATCCCTTGGTATTGTTCGTTTTCGTCAAGTTGTACACGATACCTTTAGACAAGTCTACGCCGATTGCATCGCCTGCATCGATACGATCAACTTGTTCGCCGATTTCCACAACTGGTAAACCGATGTTGATAGCATTACGGAAGAAGATACGCGCAAAGGGTGTGCAATGATCACGGGCACACCTTTAGCTTTTAATAACGCCCTGGGTGCGTGTTCACGGGAGGAACCACAACCAAAGTTTTTACCAGCTACCATGATTTCGCCAGCTTTCACATTAGGAGCGAAATGTAGTATCAATATCTTCCATCGCATGTTCAGCCAATTCGTTTCCAATCGGCAATCGCCGAGTAACGAGCCGGAATGATTACGTCTGTATCTACATCGTCCCGCAGCGCCAGATTTTTCTTGCTTTCAAAAATCCATATTAAACCTCCTCAGGGCCTGCAATGCGGCCCTAATACAGCACTTGCCGCCACGTAAGGGCTTGCCAAATATACCTCAGAATCAACGTGACCCATACGACCACGGAAGTTACGGTTTGTGGTGGAAACGGTGCGTTCCTGCGCCATGATACCCATATAACCGCCTGAGGCAGGGCCACATGTTGGCGTGGACACAGCGCAGTCAGCTGAATGAAGATGTCTAACAAAACCATCTTTCATAGCTTGGTCGTATACATCTTGGGAACCAGGGATTACGATACAACGAACGAATGGAGCCACCTTGCGACCTTTGAAGATTTCAGCAACTGCCACCAAGTCTTCGTAACGGCCATTTGTACAGGAGCCAATGATAACTGGTCGATCTTGATATCTTTGTCGATTTCGTTGATGTAATGCGTGTTGATGGCAAAATGAGGAATGCTACAACTGGTTGCAATTTGGACAAAGTCGATTGTAATCGTTTGAGCATATACCGCATCAGGGTCTGGAGTGATTGGTTCTACAGGACGATTTACGCGGCCTTTGATGTATTCTTCAGTAATTGCATCGTAAGGAATACGCCACATTTACCGCCCGCTTCGATAGCCATGTTACAAATTGTAAGACGGTCAGCCATAGTCATATGTTGTACGCCGTCACCAGCGAATTCAAGAGCCATGTAACGAGCGCCGTCTACGCCGATTTGACCGATTAAATCAAGAATTACGTCTTTACCAGTTACCCATTTATTAGGTTTGCCGATAAGCTCAACCTTAATGGTTTCAGGCACTTTGAACCAAGTTTTACCTTCCGCCATAGCGACGCCTGCATCAGTGGAGCCTACGCCTGTGGAGAATGCATTCACCGCACCATATGTACAAGTATGGGAGTCAGCACCGATCATCATTTCCCCAGGACCGATAAGACCTTTTTCTGGCAAAATAACGTGCTCGATACCCATTCTACCTACTTCAAAGTAGTTTGTAATGCCGTGTTCGCGTACGAAGTCGCGCATGACCTTAGCTTGTGTAGCGGATTGAATATCTTTTATTTGGTGTGAAAGTGATCAGGCACCAAGTAGATTTTATGACGATCAAATACAGGTTTGCCGATCTTTTAAGAACTCTTTTGCGAGCCGGTGGGAATGTGATGTCGTTCATCAATACAGCGTCCAAATGACATTCGATGATTTGGCCTGGTTTTACAACATCAAGACCCGCGTGACGAGCCATATTCTTTTCAGTAATGGTCAGTACCCATATTATTCTTCCTCCTGTTGTTCTAGCTCCATAGCTAGGAATACTGAGTTTACTGCATTAATATATGCATTTACACTTGATTTAACGATATCGGTGCTGATACCACGACCATGGTGCAAGCGACCGTTATATTCTACCTTGAGAGTTGCTTCCCCAAGGGCATCTTTACCGGCTGTTATAGCGCGGATTTGGTAATCTTTCGAAACTGATTGGCAAGCCAAACCACGTTCAACCGCTTTAGGGATGCGTCTACTGGGCCATCACCAACGGTCGCATCAGCTTTTCACCTTCTGGAGTCATCGAGACGAACATCAGCATAGGCATAGCCTTTTCGCCCAATTTGTAGTATTGAGCCACGAGTTCAAATGCTTTTTGTGGTGAAGATTATCTACTACAAGGGCTACGATATCATCATCGTATACTTGTTTTTTGCGGTCCGCCAATTCTTTGAATTTAGCGAAGAGATCGTTGATTTTCTCTCCGTGAAAAGATTGGAATCCAAGTTTTTGCCAATGATCGGCAAAGCATGACGACCGGAGTGTTTACCTAATACGAGATCTGTTTTTCAGCACTTACGGACTCAGGCGTCATGATTTCATACGTTTCAGGGTTGCTCATCATACCATGTTGGTGAATACCAGACTCATGAGCAAAGGCGTTAGAACCTACGATTGGTTTATTTGGAGGAACTACAACACCTGTTAAACGGCTCACAAGTTTAGATACTTTCGTAAATTGTTTTGTATCAATATTCACTTGAAGGTCATCGAAATAATCATGGCGTGTTTTAAGAGCCATTACCACCTCTTCAATTGCTACATTACCCGCCCGTTCACCTAGACCATTAATTGTGCCTTCTACTTGACGTGCACCTGCTTTAATAGCGACTAACGTATTCGCATTGGCAAGGCCTAAGTCGTCATGGCAGTGAACAGAGATGATGGCATTTTCAATACCTGGTGTATGTTCTTTAATATAACGGATTTTGTCACCAAATTCGTTAGGGTTCATGTAACCTACTGTATCTGGTACGTTAATAATCGTTGCACCACCAGCAATGGCAACACCAAATACTGGCACGCGAAATCTAAATCAGAGCGTCGTCGCATCTTCACCGAGAAACTCGATTTCATCAACTTTACCTTTTGCATATGCCAATACAGATTTAACCTTATCCAAATACCTCTTGGCGAGTCATTTTTAATTTATATTCCATGTGAAGTTCGGAAATAGCAATGAAACACATGTAAACGGTGCGTTCCGCATCTTTCAACGCATCAATCGCTTTTTGTACGTCCTTTTCATTAGCACGTGCCAACGCACAAATTGTTGCACCTTTCACTTCGCGTGCAATTGTTTGTACTGCTTCAAAATCCCCAGGGGATGCTGCTGGGAAGCCAGCCTCGATTACGTCGATGCCGAGGCGTACTAGGCCTTTCGCTACTTTCAATTTTTCAGGGTTTGTAAAGACACACCTGGTGTTTGTTCCCCATCACGAAGGGTTGTATCGAAGAAATATGCGATTCTGTTCCATAATCTTCACCTTTTATCCTATAAAACATATTCCCTTATTACATCTATTCATTGTGAAAGTCTAGTAAAACCGCCGATTTCAACGCTATTTCGGCTACCTAGTAGATACAATTAAATCAGTAATTTTACTAGACTTTTACAATAAAAAGCCCCTCAGAACAACTGTCGTTGCTCAGAGGGCGTTATATTCATAACACGGTACCACCCTAATTGGGACTCGTTTCGGGTATAACGGAACCACCGTCGATGACTACTGCTGTATTCGCCATCGAAAGCTCGCGGGAGAGTGTCAGCTGTACAACCTCTGTGCCTCACACCGGCCGGCAACTCTCTGAAAGCAGGATTTGTAAACCTTTATACCCGTTCATCGCTTGATTTAAGATATAAAAGTATTATACGGTATTCTATAGAACTGTGTCAACAGGATGGACATGTGAGTTTTGTGAAAGCACAGTTTTATCGTTACAATTTGACATTCCCATGATTTCACGCATACTGAAAAATAAGCAGTACCAAAGATTGGAGGAATAATTATGAGTGGTTCAAACAAATTCTTTCTTTATATTTTGTCGGGTATTGTAAGTATTATCCTGGGGATATTCTTACTATTAAATCCGCTTATTAACCTCTTTGCATTCACTTGAGTTATGTCTATCATCTTCTTTGCCAGTGCAATCAGTGGCATTATAAATTATTTTAGGTTGCCTTCTGCAATGAGAAGCGGCTGGCATCTCATTGGCGGTATTATCAACGCTCTATTCGGTATCTATTTAATATTCGGCGGATTTGCATTCTACCATTAGTACTCCCCAATACAATCGGCGTCTGGATGGTAATTGAAGCCATCTTTATTTTCATTAAATCGAAAGTCCGACAACATGGTATCACTCATGGGACGTAATGCAAAAATGGCTTGCACTAATTCTTTTTACTATTAGGCCTATTACTTATATTCGAGCCGATCGCTTTCTGGTCAAAGCATTTATCTATTTCATCGCCTTCGGTTTCTTAGTTTGACGGAATTTATTCCATCGGTGAGAGCTTTCAGAAAATAAAATAACAATACACTGTTAGATTGACCATGTACTGCCAAAGCGACTGTCATAAATTACGATGTCTATTTCGTATTTGTGACAGCTATTTTTATTTGAAAATATCTATCCAAAAGCATACCTCTAGGCAATCAATCTTAAAAGCGTATCCACTCTAAATTCACAAATTTTTAGAATTCGTTTATCCACTTTTTACAACTTGATTAGTAGCTCTATTCGATTATTAACAAATGAAATATCTGTATACCATCCTTTAAACTAGCATACACTTCATTCTCTAAATCAATAATGATGGATTCATAGGGATTCCATGTTTTGCATCTTACAGACTCTACCATAACCATACTACCTATGAAAGTAACATCTCTACCATAAATCCAAAATGGCAATACTTTTGCCCTTTATAGAAATAGAATATATAGCATCTCCATGAGGCGGTTCCGTTTCATATTTCGTGTGTATTTGGTACCTTTCCATAATTTCATTACTACCATTTTCTATATATGATAGCTTTGAAATCTTGTAATTTTCTGCTTTCATTAGTTTATCTCCACTATCTAAAAAAATCCCCCAGAGCTACAACTCTGAGGGACTTCGTAGTTAATTGCACAACTATCAATTGGCTATCTAGAATATACTACACTTAAAGTATTTTTTCAATATTCTACACGCTTAATCATTTCTCTAGCTCGCTCAACAGAAACTGGCTCATTAAACAAAAACACGTGATTCTGTCCCTCATATTCCCAAGATGCCAAATACACAGCATCATCCACCATTCGATAGGTTACCGTCATCCCATTTACAACATCTGTTTTTTGAGGTAAGTAATCCTTATAATCGCCTGCGATATTACCTGATAGAGTCGATACACGATACTTAATATATTTCGGCATATCATCTACACGATCAAAATATCTCCCTTTTAAAAGCTCATGATAGGCATGCACGACTTGTAATACATCGTGATCCACAATAGATACATGTACAGGACATAATCCCCCTAATCCACTTGGCAAATGCGGTTTAAAGTTCAAATGCTGTTTAGCCTCATATAGAGTATCAAACACCTCTAGCGATTGACCTTTACGAGTGCTTCTATAATCCTCATCAGTCATAGTGCAACTTCCAAGTCTATCTGGACAAGGAAACTCATTTCGATCACCATAAGGCTGATCATAAATAGAATTACCATTAAGACGGAACCGCATCAAAGTCATCTGCGGATGCAACATTGATGGAACCTATGAAAAGCTAATGCAGACAATGCACATACAATCTTTTTTTCATGATACATTCCCCTGTAAACAAACTACATTTATTAAGTAAATTATATCACTTAAAATTCTAATATTTTTATATTCTTATATTTATAAGGATTTTCTCTCAGAAAAAGAAAAGCATTTTGATTGCAAATGCAATCATTTGATTGCGAATATAAATCATTTGCATTACAATATAAGTAACAGGAGGTGATACTATGGCTAAAACAGCCTCTATCAGTTTGCGTATCGAGCCAGCTGTAAAAGCACAATTAGAAGCACTATATGCTAGCTTTGGCATATCCGTAACTGATGCGATTAATATTTTTCTCCACACATCACTAATGGAAGGCGGATTTCCATTTCAACCTAAACAACCTCGTTATAATGCAGAAACAGAAGCTGCTATTCAAGAAACGAAAGATATATTAGCAGGAAAAGTAAAAGCAAAATCATATGCTAATGTAAAAGAAATGATTGAGGATTTAGGATTGAAGTAGTCAGTTATGTTGAGATTAGTGCTTAGCAGTAAGTTCAAAAGGACCTAAAGCGCTCAAGAAACGCGGTAAAGATCTCAATAAACTCTATTCAATCATCACTAAATTACAGAATCAAAACGCTATTAGATCCTAGTTATAAAGATCATCCATTAACAGGAAACTACGAAGGCTTTTAGAGAATTACACATCGAGCCAGATTGGCTTCTAATTTATGCAATTAAAGATGATATGTTAGTATTATCTTTAACTCGCACAGGCAGTCACTCAGATTTATTCTAACTAGTTAAAGAGGAATGCGAAAAGCATTCTCTATTCTATTTCCCCAAAAATTTAAAACAGCTATCATCATAAATCTATCACATTTGATAGTATCTATCGTAAATTATTCTACTATTCAAAATTACTGTAGATGCTATAATGTACTCAACAAAAGGAACAGGTGCTCATATGATACTAAATGCACTTTTTCCAAAACTATAGTTAGTAGTTTATAAAAGGAGATCATCATGACACATACACAATTAACACAACTCGTGCAAGCTTTTATTAGATGCACCTACAAGCAACCCTACAGTAAAAAGAATTTGCTCAATCTTGGATCAACGCAGAAGGCAAACCTGAGCAAGAAGAGCTTACAAAACAACTCGTACCATTAGCAGAGCAAAACATTGCACTCATCGATGAAACAATCGGCTTTTGCAGGCTCTGAATTAGCTACACAAATCCTTGGCGAAGAAGGCGCAGCTAACCTATTACAACATGCTAAAGACATTAAAGCAAAAGGCGCTGAATTCTGCGACTGCCCTGGTTGTGTAGCAGCTAAAAATATAATTGATTTGAAAGCGAAAATTGAATAAACCTATATATTTCAAATTAACTATTAAGTGGTTACCGACGTATTGCTGGCAACCACTTTTTATCATATTAAATAAGCATATGTAACTAATCTATACTGGACTCACTATTAGAAGAATTACAACTAAGCCAAGTCTCATATGGTAACAAAATATTCTGACTTCTTTATATAAGTTATTGCAATCGCTTTACCAACACTCAAGTACTGCTTTTAGATAGATATGAGTTATCCCATAATTTAATTATTTCTCTAAAAACAGGGCTCTGTATTAAAGTAATTCATTCATATCATTTGGATCATTAGAAATTCCAACACCAAAACATACCTCCATATAAGGTTCAAACGTAGCAAAAAGCGGGATGCATAAACGCATTAGTTGGAGTAATACATCTACTATAAGCTAAATGATCAAATACGATTTCAGTATTAGTATTAGTACATTTTTTTATAAACTCTAAAAACAATGTTAAAAATAATCTATGATTTCATATCTATTAACTGCGTGATTTTTTAACATATCGCATAAAGAAAATAGCAGTCAATATATTTTAAATGTTCTTTTAGTTAATAAATTAATTACATTTAAGGATTCATTTAATATAATTTTACTTAGGTCATCTTCATGCTGATTGACTCGTTCTATTAAAAAGTGTTATTAGCAAATCTTCAACATCTTTATCACTCGACTTTTGCATACGCAATTTGCGCATTTACCAATGTATATTGCATATCAGGGTCTTGAAAGACTTCAGGCTTTATAAGTCCTCTCTCCGCTAACTTTTGAAGAAATCCATTTATAAGTTCTTCAGCTCTTTTTAGTTGCAATAGCTTCTGCGGCTTCCTTCAATTTATAAAAATTTAACTGAAACAAATCATTACATATTGCTTTTTGCCTCATGTATGTTATCCCATTATTAAAATGATTAACGTCTCTTCCAGCCATAACTGTAGTTGAATTATCCCCTGTTTCTATCCTTTGTTTCTCTAACATTATTAATGTCCCCAAATTCACATCATTATTTGACTGAATATTAATTGAATTTTTCCTGCTCTTATCTTTTGCGATACATTTGCAGATTTACCAAAAATAGATTTTATTAATACAATTAATCCAACTACCCTCCACTTCCTAAAACCCAAGAATTCTCCTTAATGAAATCTAGTATCGAATTAAAATCCATGTTAATTTTTCCTCCAACTAACTCACTACTTATATATTTCTTCAATTTAACAAAAATCTCCTGCATATATAAGTATTATTAATTTAATTTATAAAAATTATACTTATGATAATCATAATTATTGCTGGATACCTCCAAACACTTACGTACTTAAATAATAAATATATAAAAAGGCCCCTGTTTCAAACAGGGGCTTTTCTTTTACTCACTCGCTTCCACGAGTGCTTGTGTATATGGATGTACCGCTTCTTTTTAAGTCGTTTTGATTCGATGGTTTTCTACGATTTGTCCGTCTTTCATGACGATGATTCGGTCTGTTACGGCTTGTAATAGTCCGATGTCATGGCTGACGAATACGTAGCCGAAGGGTTGTTCCGTATGGAGTTTTTGTAATAGGTCTAGCACCAGTTTTTGGTTCACCGCATCAAGGGCTGATGTAGGTTCATCAAAGAGTACTAGTTTTGGATTCATCAACATTATTCGTGCTAATACAACGCGTTGCAATTGACCGCCGCTGACCTCATGCGGGTATTTGTTAACGATCGTTTCAGGTAGGTCTACATGTTGAATCCACTTACGGATATCGTCCTTTGCTGCCGCTATATCCATAAGACTCATAGTTGATATACGGCTCTAAGAGAAATGCTTCTAAGTTCATTCTCGGTGGAATCACCGCCAAGGGATTTTGGAACATCATCTGCATAGAGCGATATATTTCTGTATGATTTTGAATGGAATGGATTTCCTCACCAAAGAGTCGCAAGGTGCCAGATGTAGGTTTTTCTAGCATAGCAATCAGCCTAAGCAGCGTACTTTTACCAGAACCACTACCACCAGCAATACCTACCCGTTCATTCTCCACTACAGAAAAAGATACATCATCAACAGCACGAACCGTATGATTGTGGTTTGTATATTGTTTACATAAATGCTCAACTTGAATCATACTACACCACTTTCATTACGGAATCTAACAAGATGCGAGTATACTCATCCTTTGGATGGGCCATGACCTCTTCGGTGGATCCCACTTCAACGAGTTGCCCCTTATTCATAACACCGATGCTATTGGCAATGCGCGCCGCCGCCTTGATATTATGAGTTACAATAATCACCGTTGCCCCAAGAGCCTGCGTTACCTCTTTCATAAGATCCAATACAGAGGCTTGCACCAGCATATCTAAGGCACTAGTCGGTTCGTCAGCAAATACGATACCAGGCTTCAAGATGAGGCTCAAGGCTATTGCTAACCGTTGTTGCATACCACCGCTCAATTGAAACGGATAGGACTGCAAGATACGCTCTCCGTCAGTTAAGTGAACAAGATTAAGCATATTGATAACGCGGCTTACATCATAGCTTTCACCATGAGCACGGAATAAATCTTTGAAGTGATTTTCTACGGTGCGATTTGGATTTAGATAGGCGCTGGGATTTTGAAAGATCATAGAAATCTTCGCGCCCCGCAATTGTCGCCAATCACCATCACTCAATGTAGAAACATCGGTGCCATTTAGCAAAATTTGGCCGCTAATGCTAGCTTGTTTTAACATGCCAAAGGCGGCACGAACTAACGTAGATTTACCAGAGCCGCTTTCACCAACGATGGCAAAGACCTCACCATTGGGCACGGAGAAGGATACATCGCGTACCGCTTGCTCCGCACCATATGAAATTGTAACCTTATCAAATACGATACAATCAGATTTATTCAATAGTAGAATCCTTTGTTAATAAGTAGTAATCGATTGGATGTACTGGTACATTTTTAACTTTTGTAGTAGATACAACTGTTGCACTTGGATACAACAAATAGATATCTGCTACGTCATCAACTAAGATTTGTTGCGCTTGTTTTGCAATATTAGAGCGTTCGTTTTGATCAAATGTTACTGACAATTGGTCGATTAACGCATCTACTTGAGGGTTAGAGTAGCCACCAACGTTTGCATTTCGCACCAGTTTTGTAGAATAAGCTGAGGAACCAGTAAGGATCGTTTGTAGACATAGTCACTACATTGCGTTCTACTAAATCGAAACCATCTGTACCAAGTGTATCTACTTCATCAGGGCTTTGTAATTTCTTAAGAGTTACAGCAATACCTGCTTTTTTTCAATTCTTGTTGAATTTCTTCGTATAAGCTTGTGTCTTTACCCCAAATAGCAATAGTAATCGCTAATTCTTTGCCATCTTTTGCATACATGCCGTTTGCATTCTTAGCGTAACCAGCTTGAGTCAAGATTTGGTCAGCTTTTGCTACATCTGTCATCGGTTTATTAGCAATCGCATCATAGCCTAAGTTGGCAGATGGAGGGAATGGTGCCGCCCCTGGTGTAGAGCCATTGCCAATGATTTTAGCCATGGAATCATAGTTAATGATATGAGCAATAGCGGAACGCACAGCTTTATCATGTAATGGAGATGCTTCTGTGTGGTTTGCTTTCAACATAAACACACGAACGCCAGCAACGTCTTGAATATTGAAACCGTCTTTTGAACAAGCTACGGTTAGCAGAGTCCACTTTTTGAATTACGTCTACGTCTTTAGATTGCAACGCCATAGCGCGTTTGTTATTGTCTTCGATGTCTTTTACAGTTACAGTATCAAGACCTGGTTTGCCACCCCAGTAATCTGCGAAGGCTGCTAGTTCAATTGTTTCACCCTTTTTGAAAGCAGTGATTTTTATAAGGGACCTGTAAGAACTGGTTTAGATGCTACATCTTTAAGATCTGCAGTATCCATGATAACAAAAGCAGGTTCAGTCAAGCTAGATAACAAGGAACCATTAGGCTCTGTAGTCTTAATAATCAAGTTTTGACCATCTACTGTGATGGACTCGATTTTAACAGCTTTAGCGGAACGAGCACTTTGTTTCATCGTATACTCAATGGACTCTTTTACCTTTTGAGGTGTCATCGGAGTACCATTGTGGAATTTTACGTTTTCACGGATGTGGAATTTCCATGTTGTAGGGTCTACATTTTCCCAAGAATCTGCCAATTGTGGGGCAAATTTCATATCCGGTGTTACAACGGCTAAGGTTTCACCTGCACCGATACGAGTCAATGTCCACGCATCCCATTCGTGAGTTGGGTCTAATGTTTCACCAAACCAATACAAACCAACATTCATATGCTTCCCTTGTTTGCCATCTTTAGCAGTATCATTGCCACAGCCAACCAAGAGAGCTACCATGCATAGCATGGACAAACATGCTAACAACCAACGTTTCATAATATCTCCTTTAAAATACATTGCCTCGTCGAGGCTTTCACCATAAAAAATCTATACACAGCACGGTTAACGAGATACATCGAGGGCATCGCGCAACGCATCACCAATATAGTTAAATAAAACAACGGTAATAAAAATAGCGAGCCCCGGGTAAATTAGCAGCCACGGTGCCGTTTGTAGAAAATCTCGGGAGCTCAACAAGATAGCGCCCCACTCCGGATCCGGCGGTTGTACACCGATGCCGATGAGCGAAAAACTGGCTACCAAAATGATGGCGTCCCCTAAATGTTGAATAATAACGATCACCAACGGTGGCAATACATTCGGCAGAATATAGCGCCACAGAATTCGTAGATTTGAAGCACCTGACATACGAGCAAAGGTAATGTACTCCGCGTGGCGTTCAATCTGTACGAGGCCTCTAGTGATACGGGCATATTCCGCCCATTTCGTAATGCACAAGGAAATGATTACATTCGTTATGCTAGGTCCCATAATACCGATGAAAGCAATGGCAATCACCATGTTCGGGAACCCTAGTACCAAATCAATCAAGCGAGATAACCAACGGTCAATGCTAGGTGTAGAGAATCCTGCTAACCCACCAATAGCGATACCGATGGCCCCACTAATGCCAATGATGGTGAAAGCAATCCCTAAAGAGGCTTTACCACCGTACAGAATACGAGACCACACATCACGACCGAGTTGGTCAGTACCTAATAGATGGGTACTACTAATGTCTTGTAAGCGGTCCGCAATACTCGTCGTTTCAGGATCAAAGGGTGCTATATAGGGAGCACATAAGAAAAATACGATCCACAGAGTCGCTAATACTAACATAGCGTATAAAGTATAGGGCTTTTGTCTATTCATAAGAGCCTCCTTTTATAGCGACTCTTCGCTTCGGATTCAGCCAAACACCCAATACATCAATGATGATATTTATCACGATGAACACCAAGGTAATCCAGATGATATAGCCTTGCATCAATACATAATCGCGAGCCATAATACCCTGCACCATCATGTAGCCGATTCCTTTAATGGAGAATACCGTTTCAATAACGGCAGAACCCCCAAGCATGGCCCCCATGGTTACGCCCATCATAGGCAACAACATAAGTCCCACATGAGGGAATATGTAACGGGTGTAGACCATCCATTCTGGCAAGCCCAATGCTCGCGCCCCCTGTACAAAGGGCTGTCGCGACACTTCTAAAATAGCATTGCGCAATCGACGAATGTAGAGACCACATATCCATAAAGCAAGGGTTACCGCAGGCAATACATAGGCAGAAAAGCCATTGGTATTCGTTATCGACACTAGCTGTAATTTAACACCAAATAAGTACAGTAATAATAAACCGACCCAGAACCCAGGGATTGCTAATGCTAGAAATGTAACGAGACGAACCCCATGATCAATCCATGAGTCTTGATACTTTGCAGATAACATACCGAGCGGTATGGTCACCACTATCCCCATAACAAGAGCTAAGGATACTAGCCCCAAGGTATTAGGCAAGGCGCCACCAAGAATGGTCGCCACTGGTAAAGCGTACAGAATGGACTCACCGAAGTCCCCTTGTACAATTTGACCTAACCAACGTAGGTATTGCTGCCACCAAGGGTCATTGAGACCTAACTGCTCTCGTATCTGTGCAACTACAACTGGATCTGGTGTAGCCCCTACAAGATTAAACTTCATCGACACGGGATCAATAGGAGATAATTTTATCAATACAAATGTACCGATGGTAACAACAAATAAAATACCTACAATACTCACCAAACGCTGTAGTATTAATCGATACAATACATCACCTGCCTTCTTTATCACAAAATAGCTATATTTATATTCTATCAATGTAATACTTAGATAGATATACCCACATGGGTATTTAGAATCATTATCATTATGAAAGTTTTGCATACTACAAAAACGGCCCCTCATATGAGGAGCCGTTCTATATAAAAACCCTTACAGTGTCCATGCGAGTGCTTTCACCACAACTCGCATGCCTATCCCATTAGGCCTGGACTTGTATATTATTTTGTATATTATTTTGTATGTTGTTTTTGGAGCTACTGTATTAGCAACGATCGCTTTAGCCATGTCACGAGTTACAGGGCGTTCAAAGTACATCCCATGAGTTTGGCCGTCTTTGGTCCAACCTATGAGATATACCATTTTATTGCCACCTTTGAAAATAACCTTTGTGCCGTTTACTTTTTCATTAGCTGTTACACGAAAATCGCTATAATCGCCGCTAATATCTTCTTTTATTTCATTAGATACGCGATACACGATGCGTTTGCCTGCAGCCTGATTACGAGTAGCATCTTCACCAGGTTGGTAAACATAAACCACTTGCAATACATCCTTATCAATAGTACTTACAGATTCAATGTTATAACCTACAGGTAATACCTTAGGCATTTGAGGTGTAATGTTCATATATTTAGCCGCTTCATCTACAGTAGAAAACTCATGAAACGGGCTTGGCATGCCAACCATTGGCGCTTCTTGTTGAGCTACCACAGATTTAGGTTGATTCGGTTTTACATCAACAGTACCTTGAGCACCCGCAACAGTATAAGAACCTACACATAGCACAAGCAACAGCCATCAATACAAATTTCTTCAACATGATTATAATCTCCGCTCTTTACATATACATCTGTACAAACACAACACATGTATTAAGAATATTATAATTTATAAAATATATTTTACAAAATATTCTTTATCAAAAACTTATTTTTATAATTATACCCTAAATGATAGGGAATTTCAAGTAGTTATTTTCTGATATAAAATCCCTGAGTTCTATATTAGCTACTATACAAACATATATTCAAAATAGATGCTAAGACGCTCATCAGGAGTATCTATGTTTATATATAATCCATCCCTATCTACTATTTGGCAGCAGCTAGGTAATTAAATTTTGGCCCGCTGAGCTTAAACTCAAAGCTAGTTAAATCCACCTCGCCAACACATGCATCGCTATCATAAAGGGTGAGCAAAAAATCTGCGGTCTGTTCACTGCTATGATACTTTTCAAATGAAGCATCGTAATCAAATCCCGCTTTTACCTGAAGCTACATCGCAGAACTCGCTTTTAGTAGCAGCAGGCGCTAAGATTTTAGCCTGCATTTTAGCATCTACATCCTGTGCAAGCTCATGATATAAGCCCTCTGTGAAGGCACTTACAAAAAATTTTGTGCCACAATATGGTACTACTCCGGGCGCTAAAAAATATCCACCCACGGAGGAAACATTTATCAACTGTGTTTGTTTACATTTATAATCTCGCACGAATAAACTGGAAAGTATCGCAAGTGCAGTTACATTTAAATCTATCATTTTTACCATTTTTTGAATATCATGATTGCCCATGAATCCAAAATCACCAAAGCCTGCATTATTAATAAGTGCCTTTAACTCATAGCTTTTAAGGTCATCCCAAAGCGCTAAAACGTTTTCGCTACGCGAGAGATCACAAGGTTTTACAATAACGTCTGAATCAGGCGAAATGTTAGCAATCTCGCCTTTCAAATTTTCTAATAATTCTGCTCTACGTGCAATAACGATCAAATTTTCTCCACGGCGTGCAAAAGCTTTTGCCGTAGCTGCTCCTATGCCTGAACTTGCTCCTGTAACAACGATATACTTTTTCATTTTTTATGCCTTTCCTTTATAAATAAGAGTATCCGGCTTTATTGCACTTGCTTTGCCTCCTTAGTTAACATACGAGACCTTTACTCAGCTTCACATTAAATCATAGGATGTCTTATTTCTTATGCACCATAAACCCAGCTGCTTGTTGGTTAGCCATGATTGTGACATCAGAGATTTGTAAGCGTTTAGGTTGGTTTGTTACGTATAGTACAACATCCGCCACATCCTCAGGTTGGATCGCATCAATGCCGGCATAGACAGCTTTAGCTCTTTCCGCATCACCGTGAAAGCGAACTTCACTAAATGGAGTCTCTACAATGCCCGGTTGAATAGTTGTGACCTTAATATCTGTAGCAATCGTATCCATCCGAATACCATCGCTCAACATCTTAACAGCCGCCTTTGTAGCACAGTAAACAGCGCCACCTGGATATGCGTAAATACCAGCCGTAGAGCCCATATTCACGATATGGCCTGCATTTTTACCAATCATATAAGGTAGTACAGCTTTTGTTACATATAAAAGACCTTTCACATTCGTATCGATCATAGTCACTGCATCATCGACAGTACTATCTTGGAAAGGATCTAAACCTTGTGCAAGACCTGCGTTATTTACGAGGATATCAACGCCACCAAAAGCCTCAATTGCTGCTGAAACCTTGCTTTCAACATCCTCACGACTACGCACATCAAGAACCAAAGTCTCAACGCGCACGCCATACTCCTTAGATAAACGAGCCTGTACCTCAGCCAACACCTCAGACGACGGCCGGAAATCAAAACATTATCACCATACTTTGCATACGCCTCGGCAATACAAAGACCAATACCAGACGTTGCACCAGTAACAAAAACATTACGAGCCATAAAAACCTCCTTATCAATCCGAACTATATCTATACCCTAATTATACCACTTTAATATATAATGGACTCTAAGCCACCATCCTATACTAATAAAAATGATATGTCGAGCATTTGTTTATAATACGCTAATACTTGAGCTCTACAACAGCAGTAAGCCAAATAGGGATACCTATTCGAAGCCGCCTTGGGCGTTTCCCTTCTCTCTAAAATGACATGTCGACGCAGGTGTTTGAAAGAGCACAAACGTGGCATAGAAAGAAATGATAAAAAAGAGGATACCCGTTCTGGAAGCGACTTAGGTCACTATGGAGGCTTTTCCGGAACGGTAATCCTCTTTCTGATTACATAATGCACTTTATGACATCTTTTATTTCAAATGCGCCAACATATCATTTAACACTTCCATGCAATCCCCCACTATCCCATAGTTAGCGTGTTGGAAGATTTCTGCATTTGGATCGTTGTTGATAGCCACGATTGTGTCAGCACCCAGAGATACCGCTCACGTGTTGAATAGCACCCAGAGATACCGAATGCCAAGTATAGTTTAGGGCTTACAGTTTTACCTGTTTGGCCTACTTGGTATGGCAATTCAATCCAACCCTTTTCAACGAGAGGACGTGTAGCACCCTACAACGCCGCCGATAGCATCGGCAAGTTCGTAAAGCTTATCAAAAGTTTCTCTTTAGATCCCCATGCCGCGACCACCGGCCACAATGATATCCGCTTCTTGGATGTTGTACCCAGCTTTGCTGAACGGAATGAAGTCAAGACGCTTCATACGAATATCTTCAGGGTTTAAGGTCGAGATGGTTCAATTTGAATGCGTCCCCAACTATCTGCAATGCGTTCAGGCTTTTTAAATACATTAGGACGGACAGAACCCATTTTGTGGGACGATGATTTGGGAGAAATAATTTCAGCTAAAATATTTCAAGGCAGGGGCGTGTCCATTCTACAAGGCCTTCTTCAGTATCTACCGTCAAAAATAGTACAGTCAGCTACGACGCCGTTTTTCATGCGACCAGACATACGAGGTGCTAGGTCACGACCATTATTTGTTGCACCAATCAAAAGAATATTAGGCTTATGGTCTTCAAAGAAAGTCCGTCAAAAACCTTTGTATAGCCGTCCGTTGTATAGTATTTCAAAAGAGGGCTTTCAAAAACGTGAACAATATCGGCACCATGTGCCACAAGTTCCTCCGCCTCGGATTGAACATTCTCACCAAGCAGCATAACTTGAACGAGTTGACCCAATTCCTTAGCGATACGACGAGCTTGACCGATAAGTTCGTACGTAACCGGATGCACTACGTCATCGATGGTATCCGCTACGACAAAGACGTCTCTATATTCATCAAAATTTGTCACTCCCATTATCGATCACCTCCTTTGGAACCTTCTTCACCTTTAACAGCTGCTAAAACCTTAAACTCACTGGAGGATACACTTTCAACAGAGGCAGCCCGCTGCACAGGATCTTTTACATCTACGCCCTCATCATTGGTATCTACAGGCTCTTCAACCAGTTCTTCGCTAGGCACTAATAGATGAGAAAACTTTTCTGGCTTGATATTATAAGCCAATTCAAGAATTTTCTTAGCCCCTTCGTCCACGGATGAAAGCATTTCTACCTTGCCCCGAAGCGGTGGTTGGTATACCTTGCGCACACGTGTAGGAGAGCCATTGAGCCCAATACGGCTTTCATCAATATGCGGCATATCTCGCAATGTAATATGCGTAATCGTGTATCGTTTGGCGTAAATCGAGCTCCAAAGACCGGGTTGACGAGGCTCATTGAGTTCAGCCGTAGCCGTTACCAATAGAGGTAATGGAACTTCCACAATTTCATAGCCATTTTCATGTTCTCGTTTCACAATCGCCTTTTGGGCTGCTTGATCTACGGATAATTCACAAGCATAGGTAGCTTGCGCCATGCCTAGTTCCTCCGCAATTTGAGGACCTACTTGAGCCGTATCACCATCGATAGCCTGCTTGCCACAGAAAATGATTTGGAACTCGCGATTCATGGTACGTTGAATATGACGAATGGCAGAGGCAATTGTATAGCTTGTCGCCAATGTATCAGCACCGCCAAAAGCACGGTCTGTAATGAGCACCGCATCATCTGCACCGAGGGATAAACACTCGCACAGTGCCGCCTCGGCTTGTGGAGGCCCCATAGTGACAACGGTTACACGGCTATCTTCATATTGATCTTTTACCGCAAGAGCTGCCTCTAACGCATGCATATCATAAGGGTTTACAATACTAGGCAGACCTGTGCGGATGAGATTATTCGTTTCTGGATCCAGCTTAATCTCAGATGTATCTGGAACCTGTTTGATACATACTAATAACTCCATACACTCACCCCTGTCTAAATTCTACGCCCTTAGCGTTACGCGGATATTTCCAAGTTTTTACGATGGTTTCGCCACAGAGAACACGGCAGGTACCGCATTCAAGGCAACCAGCGAAATCAAAGGCTAAATCGCCATTTTCTTGTAATGTATATAGACCGGCAGGACAGCCGTTTACGAGTTTCATTTTCTCTTCCAAGCTAAAGCCAGCGCCATCCACAATGATATGAGGAGACGTTTCATCTACATAGTATTTATTGGCGCCCAAGCGCTCTTCTAATTTCATAGGGAACGCACCCCTTTCCAAGCATCACGAATCAAGGTAACTAAACCTACATCACTTACACTACTCATCAATTTTTTCATCATTGGGCACTGCACCCATCACCATTTACAGTGAATACATCGCGCATCACATTATTCACAAGAGCTGGATACTCTTTGAATATGCGAGGGTTTGATGCGAGAAAGGCAGGCATATTTTTATAAAGCTTCATGTCCTTATATAGCCAAGAATTCTTGATTTGACGTTCATACAATTTAGCAACGCGCTCCATGTTCTCATCGCGCAAGGCTACGTTAACCGCATCCGCTGCACACATGCCAGATTCGATGGCGAGGTCCATCCCACGAATGGTATACCCCAAGTTCATACACATGCGCGCTGCATCACCGACGATAACATACCCATTACCACCCAACTTAGGCAACGCTTTAAATCCGCCTTCTGGCACGAGATGCGCACTATGTTCCTTCAATTGACCATTTTTTAATAGTGGTGCGATTCTTGGATGGTTTGTGAAAGCTAACAGCATATCATCTACCGATTTAGTAGCTTTGCCGATATCTTCAAGGCCTACAACCATACCTACGGAAAGGCTATCTTTATTCGTATAAATAAAGCCACCACCTAATAGGCCATCGGTCATATCGCCCAATGTAAGCCACGCCATCCCCTCATCGCCAGATAGCATAAGGCGATTTTCAAGATCCTCTTTTTTGAGTTTATATACCTCTTTTACCCCTACAGCCATTGTTCTTGGATCTGTAGGGCCTGTAAGACCAGCCTGTTCCAATAATAATGTATTAGAACCTTCTGCGATGACAACTAGTTTTGCATATACTTCGTCATCGTGACAACGAACCCCTATTACGCGACGACGTTTTCCTTCGCCTTCGGTAATAAGCTCTGTTACCTGTACATTAGATACGAGAAGAGACCCTTTTTTCTCCGCCTCTTCTGCTAGCCATTTGTCAAATTTAGCACGCAATACTACGTAGGATTCTTCATTAGGTTCACCATCTTCGTAACTGTACTCGATAGTGGTCATTTCATTGCCTGTACCAATAGAGATGCGCTCTTTTGTTACCTTTCGTTCCAACGGCGCACGGTCTCTAAAGTCCGGTACAAGACGCTCCAAAGAATGTGTATAGATGCGTCCACCCATCATATTTTTAGCACCTGGTGCGGTTCCACGTTCGATAAGTAAAACTTTTACCCTCTGCTCCGCTAAGCGTAATGCTGCCGGAGAACCCGCTGGCCCTGCGCCAACAACGATAACATCAAATGTTTCATTGCGATCAATTGCCATATACTCAGCTCCTTTAAATGAAAGCTTAGACTTACATAAGTTCATATAGTATATATATTTCTCATTTAGAACCAAAATACCTTTTAAAAAAATTATCACAGAAAGATGAATATATTCTATATTTTTCAGAAATATATTATAAAAAGTCTCTACAGGTTGTATATATACTCATTATATATTAATACTAATGTATACTTTCCCTTCTAGATGAGTGCAATAAAATTCATCAATTCGTGAAATTTATAAGTAAGTCTAGCTTTCACAGGGAAAAAGTAGCGTATGATAAAAGTAGCAAAAACCCTATACGGAGCAAGACGCGTATAATACGACCGCATAATGCAAGTCCACGGTCAAGGTTAGGAACTCGTTATTTTTTAAGTAAGAGGAGGCCCTATGGACCCGTTAAAAATCTTGAAAGCATTATCCAATCCGCATCGGTTAGATATTATATTGTGGCTAAAACACCCAGAGAAAGAATTCGGTGTACAAGTACACGCTAATACGCTTATCGACTTTCCATATAGTGTAAGCGTTAAGAGTATACAAAAGCGCTGCGGTGTATCTCAATCTTCTATTTCTACATTTATGAGCATTTTAGAAAATGCTGAACTTGTAGAATCGCGTAAAATCGACCAATATACCTATTTCCGTCGCAACGAAGAAGTTATTCGCGAATTTGGCGAATGGTACAACAAAGAAGTATCCATCCAGTCTGATGAAATTGACAAATTATTAGAAACGGTTATCTTAGAAGACACTTCATATCCAGCAACTGAAGAAAGCTCCATACCTAGCGAGCAACTGGCAGTCGAAATACGTACTAAGGGACCGCATCATGATGAAGAAAGTAAATAAAAGCCCTTCCCTACTTACCATATCTAGGGAAAAACGAAAAGAGCTATAATTTTGAATATTATAGCTCTTTTTTATGTAATACTATACCATACATAGTATCTATATAACTCATAATGATAACTTACTATGCAAAAAGAGTGCCTTCCTTTTGGGAATGGCACTCTTTACGTTTATACATTTCGTTGTGCTTCATAAGCTCTGAATAGTTTAGATAATAATTCAGGAGCCAAGCGCAATAGTTCTGGATTCTCACAGAAAGACACGCGCAATTGTGTTTTACCAGGGTTATTATCACCATTTTTACCGCTATAGAAACCATTGAGCGGCGCCATGAGGAGTGTATATTCCTTACCATCATCAAGGCTCACTGCACCGTGTTCGGCGCACCAGGACGCGAACTCTACGCCGTCAAAGCCAGGTTTTGCCACCTTTCTCACGTCGATTACAAAGTAAATAGATGCTTCAGGGCGAGACACGATAAAGTCCGGTTCTACCTCTTTAAACCCTTTATGGAGCTCAAAGATCATTTGACGATAGTAGTCGCGTTGTTGCTCATACCAATTGTGCAACTGCGCATAGGATCTCATGCTTTCAATGCGCCAAAGATATATTGACCCAATGTATTGGCGCTAAGGTTTGCCGTATATTCCGCAACAGACTTTTCATAGCACAATTTGTTATCTGTAATGATAGCACCAATGCGAAGTCCACACGCATTCCAAACCTTACTAGCCGTTTCAAGACTGATACGACGGCCTTCGATGCCAGGCACATCTTTATCGGTTAAAGCCCAAATGCTAGATGTTTCTTTCCCTTTTTCATAAGCCAATTCACGGTACGCTTCGTCAGAGATAATCCATAAATTATGTTTAACGCACAATTTAGTATATTCAATAAGCGTTTCTTTTGCTAAATAATTGACCAGTCGGATTGTCATAAGGAATGATAAGCAACGCACCAGGTTTTGTGTCGATAATGCGCTTCTCTACAGTCTCTACGGACGGCAATTCAAACTCACCATTTTCATTGAGCTCCCGTTCTACTGTTACGGTTTTACGACCTATGCGAAGGCCTACTGCATCATAATTTGTATAAGAAGGATTGAACATCAAGAGAGGGCGTTCCTCTTCGCCTGCACCACCACATACGCCGAGCATGATGATTTCCATCGCCATGGATGCACCATCTGTTACGAGTACATCAAGACCTGTCGTATCAAAACCTTGACTGCGCAAAATGTGTAAAAACGCTTCACGACACTCATCAGTGCCCGTAGTTGGCACATATGGCACAATACCATTGTGGAACGGGCTATTGACACCACCCAAATCAAACAACCTACGCTGCATGGCGGGATGCATAGGACGCATTACATTGCCAATAGAACCATTCACCAAGATAGGTGGGTTCTTACGTTCCAAGAATTTAATTTGTCCTAGGCGAATGCCAGACGGCTTGCGAGCCATCATATACGGCGATAATTCTGGTTGTTTCATTTCGATCCAACTCCTCTAAAAATCAACCTTCTCCATGGGAAGGTTTTGATAACTGTGAAAGTAACAAAACATTTACTATACAAGCAAATATACGTTTACATCACAAAACATAAACTATGAATACCTATAGATAGATACATAATATTATAGAGCTTTTACTATAGAAAAATCTATAGTTTTTATAACATATACTTATTTACCTATACCCAATTTATCGGTTATTGAAAATAACTCTCATGGTACTTAGTGCGGTCTCAATATATCATCAAAAATTATAATAAAAATGAAAGAGCCCCATAAGAGGCTCTTTTCACCATGATATAGATTACATTTTGAAGCTATACAAATAACTATGATGTAATTGTCAATTATTAGTATAGCTTTATAATCGAACCATTGCAGTAGTTATATCTATTAGCCATTGCAGTAGTTATATCTATTAGATAGTCACTTCTACACCTAGACGGAAGTTGCGACCTTGACCTGGCCACCAGTCACCAGGGTTGCCCCAACGAACGCTAGATTGTTCTGCATAGTATGTATCAAAGATATTGTTGATACGACCAAATATAGTAACATTTTCGCGTACACGATAGTTAGCGCTGATATCCGCCAACCAGTATGTTTTACGTGGGAATACATTATCTGCAGGGCCAGGACGGTTGATGATACCGCGGATATCCAAATGAGCATCCCATTTAGCATCGTTGTAATCAAGGCCTGCATTAACAGCATGTTTTGGCACATACCCATCGCGATTTGCTTTGCGTGTTGGTGTCGCATCAATATGAGTATACGTATAGCCAAGGCGTGCAGACAAGTGGTTCGTCAATTGTTTACGCACATCCGCATTGATGCCACGAGCTTTTTCAGTGTCAAAATTGCGATATTGGCCTGTAAAATTTGCTGGATCTGTCATAACCCAACCGATTTTATCCTTCGTACTACGGCTGAAGAAACTAAGATTACTATTCCATGTTTTACCGAATTTGTGGTGTACACCTAAATCAAATTCATGACCTGTTTCCGGTTTCAAATTGCGGTTGCCATTGAAGCCATCAAATAATTGGTATGGTGTAGGGGCTAAGAAGTACTCTTTATACGCAGCATACACATTTGTCTTCTCATTTACATCATAGCCAAGGCTGATGGATGGAGATGTATGCGTACCGAAGGAGGAATGATGGTCAACGCGGATACCAGGTGTTACAGTCCACTTAGGAGCAAATTTCCATTCATCTTGAATGAAGTATGATGTGTTCGTAAGCTTCACGCCGCCCATATTAAGCACCTTATCTTGTCTCCAGTCAAAGCCGCCTACTACAGTATGGTCTTTTGCTTTATACGTAACTTGATCGCCAATACCACGAGTCTTCACATCTGTTAAGTACCCATCGTATGTTGTTTTATAATGATTGTTCATCAAGTATAATTGATGGCTCCAACGATTGCTGATTTTGTTCTTCCAAATCGCGCGTAAGGAATCATTCGCTTCATTACCATAACGAATATGGTTGAGGGCACCCAAATGGTCGGAATACATTACATCACCACGATATGTATCGTAAGATATTTTTACATCGTTCTTATCATTGATTTTATTGCCCACCATGAAAGATGCAGTGTGGCTATTGCCATGTTGCGGAACGCGCACGCCATGACCATCTTTATAGGAACCAATAATATCTTTTTGTACGCCTACACGCCAATACCAATCATTTTGGCTACCTTCGTTGGTAATTGCGTATTGCTCTAAATCATTGCTGCCACCCATCACGCGAAGCTTAGTTTGTACACCTTGCTCAGGTTTTGCAGTGATTACGTTTACTACACCACCAATGGCACCGGAACCATACAATGTAGAGCCTGCACCACGTTGAACTTCAATGCGATCAATACTAGACATATCTTTCAAAATAGTCATCGGCGGATTCACACCAGCCGCCCCCATATTGATGCCGTCTACCAAATACAATACTTGGTCAGACCCATTGATGCGGAATGCATTGGAGTTCGTGTAACCTACGCCACCACCATACGTATTAATATCTACGCCCGGTACGATGTTCAAGGCTTCATTCATATTCGTAGCATGGCGCTCACGAATATCGTCACCTGTTACTACGCCTACACTAGCTGGCACTTCTGAAAGCTGTTGTTCACTACGAGTCGCCGTAACAACAATGGTATGCGCTTCTTTCGCATCACCAGCGTCAACAGCTAATACACTAGAAGCACTCAATGTGCTACCAAATACGAGAGCTAACCCTATGTACATGGATAATCGTTGCATTCTTGATACTTTCATAAAAACCTCCACACACACTAAATCATTTGTTATATATATTTTGTGCCATAGAAACCATTGCACGAGTCATAAATTGAGAATAACTCATGACCTGCGAGGAATCTACGAGGAACACACGACGATTGGCGATGGCCTTAACACCTTGCAAAGCAGGGTCAGAATAGAGTTGCTCTGCCGTTGCTGGCGTAGTACCATCCGAGGTATAAGCCACCGATGGGATGATGATAATGTCTGGATTCGCTTTAATTAAATCCTCTCGCGTCCCATTATCAAAAGGCCCCAAGCCTAATTGGGCGGCCGCATTGGTAACCTTCAGATATTTAGTCATATCATCAAAGGTTGACCCTTTGCCACCGGTTAAACCAAATTGCGTATAAAATGCTACTACAGGGCGTTCACCGGTATGTTTATTTGCTAACTCTTCGACAGTTTTCAAATCTGCATCCATGCTAGCAATCATCTTTTCATCCGAAGCGTGTAAGAGTCCTGCAATTTCATGGATAACTGCTTTTGCTTCTTCTACCGTAGTCGGAGTCTTATAGACGTAAACGGGAATCTGCATATTCCGCATTTCCCCAATTGCATCTGGAGATATCCAGTTTGGAACTAATACTAAATCAGGTTGTACTGAAAGCATGGATTCAGCAGTTGCTTTCACATGCGTCCCCACCTTGGCAGACTCATCAGGTACATTATTAGGCACGGTGCCAACGGCTACCACTCGGCTCGGATCAACCAAGGATAACACTATATCCTCTGTACTCGCAGCAATAGGGACGATGCGCTTCGGCTCACTAGGCACCGTAACAGTTACACCAGTGCCATCCGTAACTTGATGTGTCGTGCCCGTTGTCCCCGTCTGCGTAGGACCACAACCGACCACTAGAAGTACCATCATTACTATGGTACATATAATAGATATTCTTTGCTTCATACTAACGACCTTCTATAACCCCTTCCATGGAAATAAATAATGACTGCAAATCTTGTAATATCTCTGGGGATGCGTCCCAATAACCACGCTGAGAAGCCTCTAATAAGATTTCTGTAATGCGCTGCAACGCCCAAGGATTTACATTGCGCATCCAGTCTTGTACCGTCTTGTCTAAAGCATACTTATTAGCATACCCTTCATAGACCCAGTCTGGTACGACATCACTCGTAGCATCCCAACCAAAGGTATGGGATACGACATTCGACATATCCGATGCCCCTTTGTAGCCATGTTTCATCATGGCTTGAATAAATTTAGGGTTCTGCGTTTCCCCTTGCACGACGCGGCGAATTTCGTCACCTAAAGGCCTCATCACAACACGACTGCGGTCTGAGCTATCCCCCACATAGGCGCGCGGCGCACTGCCCTTTGCGGTGCGCACCGCTGCAATGAGACCACCATGATAACTATAATAATCATCAGCACTCATAATATGGGTTTCTCGATTATCTTCGTTCTTAATGGTCACATCCATCGTGGTTAATCGACGTTGGAATAGCCTCATGTCCTGAGGAATGTCCTTGTGCAGGTGAAAGCTACTCCACTGGCTATAAACTTGAGCAATATCTTGTAAAGACTCCCAGTTTTTGCCTTCAATCAAGGCACCTACACCCGTGCCATAAGCTTGGGGCGGATCGCCAAAGATGCGGAGTCTAGCCTTTTTAGTAGCCAATAGAGGGTCCTCACCTTGCTCAACGAGCCAGTCTACATCATCGTGAATATGCTTTTTCACGTAGTTGTCTTCCAACGACTCATCTAATTCTGCCACCATTTCAACGGCTTTATCAAGCCAGCCAATGGCAGTAGGCATCATATCTCGAATGAGGCCACTGATGCGGCCCATCACATCGATGCGAGGGCGCTGCAATTCCTCTAAAGGAATCACTTCTAAACCTGACACGCGACCGCCCGATTGCCATTTAGGTCGAACTCCTAACAAGTAAAGGAACTCACCCAAGCACTGACCATGACTTCTAGAATTGCTCGTAGCCCATAGGATGATGCCAATCGTCTCAGGATACCGTTGTTCATTCAAAATATAATCAGCGATAACTTGATCTGCTAACTCTATGCCTAATTGATAGGCTATCTTCGTCGGTAAAGCTCTTTCATCTAAACCATAGAAGTTACGCCCCGTAGGCAGTACGTCGACTTGACCGCTCGAGGGGGCTCCACCTGGACCGGGCTCTACATATCTGCCCTGTAAGGCATTTGAAATAGAGGTTAGCTCGTTCTTGGTGTCACCTAATTTTGGAATATACTCTCGAACGATCGCATTCGCCAAAGGTTCTAACCGTTCGGGCACTGTATAATCTGGTATATTGATCACATGCCTTACAAAGCTACGCAATTCATTCCAAATTCGATCTATGGTAACACTATATCGTATACCATCTGAATGAATTTCGCCAGCATGTTCCGCCATATAAGACCAATCATAACCTAATTCTTCTGCGATGGTGGCAAGGCCTGACGCGATTTCACCTTGAGGAGTGCTTACAATAGCAGTAATAAACTCTTCTAATGCTTCCCCTTCAGGACCTTGCCCCAAGATGTGCAAACCATTGCGCATCTGCATATGTTTCAAGTCGCTCAGCTTTTCGTGGACCTCTGTAATTATATCGTCCACCGTCATGGTAGAACCTCGTTCTTTATCGATGAGATGGCACTCCATGGCCTTTTCTCGAATCACTTCACCTAGAGTAGAGACACTTTCAGGATGTTCCCGCTCAAAATGACTATGTTCATCGAGTAAGGCCTCTAATTCTTCGAACTCATCATAGAGGCCCGCTGTCGTCATCGGCGGCGACAAGTGACCCACTAAGCAAGCCGAACTACGACGCTTGGCTTGTATGCCTTCCCCAATAATGGTTGTCCAATACGGGTAAATATTTGGCAAACTGGAAATGCCGATTTCCGGATAACAACTAGCGCTGAGTCCAGCCCCCTTACCGGGCAGCCATTCTAGAGAGCCATGGGTACCAACATGGATAACTGCATCAGCTTCAAAGACATCGCGCACCCAGTGATAAAACGCTAAGTATTGATGTGGTGGAGGCAAGCAAGGATCGTGATAAATGGCCGATACATTCTCCCCAAATCCACGGGGTGGCTGTACCGTAATCCACAGATTGCCATTGGAGAAACCTGGGATAATCACGTCATCATCGTAGACGAATACATCCCCTGGGGCTTCGCCCCAAGATTTAACCATTGCTGTCTGCGTATCTTCCGGCAGCGTAGCAAAATATGATTTGTAATCATCGCTACTTAACCGACCTTCTGCAGAGGCTAGCAGTTCATCGGTGAGCATTGAGCGGTCATTCGTCATATGAGACGTTACCACATCCATCAAGTCTGCACTTGTTTCTGGCACCGTGTCGATGGTATAACCTTCCGCCTTCATATCTCGCAATAACCGTAGCACCGACTCAGGTGTATCAAGACCTGCGGCAGAGCCAATGTTGGAGTTCTTAGGCGGATAGTTATGTAATATAACGGCCACTTTTCGCTCCGATACAGGGATATGGCGCAATGTAGACCATTTAATAGCTCGTTGTACAATAGCAGCGATGCGTTCTTTCACAGGCAAGTACACATAGTGTCCACGCTCATCATAGGTTTGGCATGCCACAACACCGCCTTGAATAACCCCATCTAGCTCAGGCTGAGATATAGATAAATTCACGTCTAAAGGTGTTACACCTTGTGGATTCTCGGCCCAAGATTTCTCATCCATGTATATGGTATAACCCTGAACGATAGGAACATCCTGTAGCTTTAACTCCTCCAAGGTTTGAGCACCTAAGGACTGAAAGGAAAATTTACAAGTATTTATGAGCACATCAAAGGGGAATTCATCCTTCCCAAAAAGATGGTTCATGGACAGCTTCATATTCGGAATACCTACGCGCGGATTCGAGCCATACTGACCATAAAAGATAATCGGATTGTACTGATGTTTGTAAATCTCTTCAAATAAGGCCTGTTGATACTCAATATCCCCCATGATCCATTCGTCACGGTAAAAGTAGACCGCTATAGATGGCCAATCTCGATGCCCTTCGGCTTCCATAAACTCATCATAGGTTTCGTAGATATTGCCTTCTCGACCCATGACGGCTTGCCAAGGAATAGGATCTGGCTCTTCCCATTCAGAGGTAGGTTTTGTACTGAAAGCACCGTTGATTAAGCGTACATAATTCATGACCCCACTGGTTCGGCGGTAGCTTTCAAGAAGAACCCGTTTATCCTCATCCAAATTGCGATATAAAATATCTGTTTTCTTAGGTTCTACTACATCAATCCAGTATTTAGGATGATGTGCATATAACCAGCGTTCCAGACGTTCTAAGAAGGGCGAGTCTAAACCAACCCCCATATTCGTTACCAGAACTACATCGGCAGCGCGTAAGCGACTTTCAAAGTCAGCATCCCATTGAGGAGGCTTTTTCATATTGCAAAGGTCCACCTCGCCCTGTAAGAGTTCCGGGTAAGTAGCAACAGCTTTTTCTATATATTGGATTTGTTTTCCTAAATTAGAAATATACAGGAGTCGACTCATGATCTACCTCCGCGATACGCGCAAAATACTATCTGACGTAATAGAGTCCATCGCATAATAACTGCCATTCATTAATTTACACAATTCCTTAGCTAAGCCGAGCTTGATAAAGCCCGTTTCCGTATCGATAACGATACAGTCTACTGGCAAGGTCCCTAAAATACGAGCCCATTGTTTCGCCTCCCCTACAGGGTCCTCAGAAGCCCCCGAAGTAGCACGACCATCGGTAATACAAATCATTTGAATCCGCTCCGCCGAATGTCTGCGAAGCAATCTATCACACATAGTATAGGCGACTCGTAAACCTTGGGCTAAGGGCGTCTTGCCCCCCGTTGGCAATGTAGCTAACAGTCGTTCTGCTCGCTCTACACTACGGGTGAAAGGCAATAATACCTCTGCGGAGTCCTTGCGAAATACAATGAGTCCCACCGAATCACGGTGAACATAAGAATCACGCAAGAGGCTCAAAATCGCACCTTTTGTCGCCTCCATGCGATGGCGAGCTGCCATAGAGCCACTGGCATCCACTACGAAAAGCTGATACGCACCGATCCGCTTTTCACGAGCTTTTCGGCGGTAATCTTGGGGTTTTACTACAATAGATAGCCCTTTTAAATCATGACGCTCTGCTTGTGGGGCCCTTTGACATAAGCATTCCGATGTAACAGATCGCTCTACCACATTTAATGGGGTATCTGCCTGTAATGGCGTTACCCTTTCAACGGCTCGCAATCGTTGATACGGTGCGGCTGCACGTAATGTATCAATTAAAGCTAAATCCTCTAAAGCACGTTCATCTTGATAGGCTCGAATCATGCGCCCTCTAATGTCCTTTTGTTCTAGTCATGAGGCGCCGACCGGAACCCTTTACGGTACTGACGGTCTACTGTTTTAGAAGATTGCAGTTTCCACTGATTGGTTAGCTATACGGGCAACAGTATCTGGCAAACATGAAAGAAGATATTCTATTAGATAGGTCACCTTGAGTATTCATTGAATCAGAAGTCCTCTGACTCATTCTGCTGTAGAATCCGATGTTTCTAGATGCATTGGACGCACTTGATTTACCATCATCAAAATCTATATCATTTGAGTCATGTCCATCAGACATTTGAATTGTCCTGTCCCATTAGAGTTTAGCTCGTTAGAATTGGGATTCATCACACTTGGAGTCTCCGGAATCAGCGTTATTCAAGTTATCTCCATCGGAATCATCCGTTGTTTCCGTACTCTTCTGCGACTGATTTTTGATCACTTGCACTATTTGATTCCTCTCCTTGTGAGGTCTGAGATTCAGGTATATCATTGCGCTTCATACGGTGCGGCAATACATAAAGAGCTGCTTGTTCTGCATGTAAAGGCTTACAGTAAGAACTGCCATCAAGAACTGCTAGAGATTTCATAACTTGTAACAATACATATTCTGCATCATGACCTACGGTTCGAGCTTGCAATGCATAGGATATAGCCAGTGAAAGCATAGCATCAGAAACAAATATAGATTGAACTCGTTTAGGATCTATTAGGCTTAATATATCCTCAGATGAAGGCTCAATTTCATCTCGCATTCGTTGTAACACCTTCACTTTAGATTGTAGTGTAGGTGCGTCCATAGATACATGCACATCTACGAGTTCCCACTCCGCATCATCTAAGGTTCCATCCTCATGGTTTACGGTCATAATGAGTAGTATTTGACGAAGTTTCGCTTCTACCAATAGTGTATGACGGACTTCAGGCGACAGAACGTGAGCATCATCGACAACCCAGCATCGATTACTCGTATCACCTAATAAGCCAGATGCCATAACCATCTTACCCTGTGCAAGGGATGCTTCAAAATCGATGGACTCTTGTAGTTGTGAAGTATCTATATAAACAGGTATCAAACGATATGGAATTTGCCATTTCTCGAGGCACTGACGAAGTACATAGCTTTTACCAACACCGGTACCTCCAGAAATAACAATGGTATGAATCTGGTCGTTTACAAGGCCTATTTTGAGGGCCTCTTGTACAGATGTTTCCATAACTAGCCCTCAAGCACTGCCGATACCACTGTATCAATGCGCTCCTCATCGTAACCTTGTTCTTCAAATGGCAAGCGACGTAAGCGATGTTTTAAAGCTAATCGTGCCGCCACCTTGAGGTCTTCCGCTGTAATTTGGTTGCGACTGTGAAAGGCTGCATGAGCACGAGCCGTATGCATCATCGTAATGTCTGGGCGATGTCCATCAACGCCGACACCTATGCTGATACTCGCTATTTGCAACAACACATCATCAGATGGGATGATGCCTGGCAATACTTCACGAGCTTGTAATAAACGTTCGTGCAGGCTACGTTCTGATTCCTTGTAAGACGCTACAAAGCTTTCAGCATTGTCGCCAAAGGCGAGGCGACGCTTGATTACCTCCATACGTTGTGCCGGGTCCTGTTCTCCATAGACCATAACAGATAGTCCGAAACGGTCTAACAGCTGAGGTCTAAGGTCGCCTTCTTCAGGATTCATCGTTCCTACGAGGATAAAACGAGATGGATGAGAGTGGCTCACCCCTTCCCGTTCTACCGTATTCACCCCCATAGCTGCCACGTCTAACAAAATATCTACAATGTGGTCATCTAATAGATTAACCTCATCTACGTAGAGAATATTTTGATGGGCTGCATGTAAAATACCCGGTTCAAAGGCTTTTACCCCCTCTTGTAATGCCTTTTCCAAATTTATGGATCCTACAACACGATCTTCCGTAGCATTGATAGGTAGCTCAACAACAGACATCGCTGATGCGCCTGTTTCCATAGGAGGTAACAGATTCGCTAACGCACGTACAGCCGTAGACTTAGCAGTGCCTTTTTCGCCTTCAATTAACACACCGCCGATTGATGGGTTTATGGCATTGAGCAACAAGGCCAATTTCATTTCATCTTGACCAACAATAGCAGTAAATGGATATAGCATACACCTAACCTCACTCAGATTCGCAATACAAAATAATCACCATACATAATAAATCAATAACCCCTAGGAAAACGCTAAGTATCGTAATCCATTCTAACTATTTCAGATTTGGATCAATAGACATTTCTGAAGTAACTTCGGTTTGTTTGAAGTCATCAATCTTTGTAGTTCCTTTTGGGAATACAAAGATACGTTGTTGTTTAAAGTACGGATCGTCATAGACCGCAGCCGATAAACGGAACGCATTTCGTAAATTTTCTGCCGTCAATACATCTCGAGGTGCACCTACATCAACGATGTGACCATCACTCACCAAAACGAGTTTGGTGCAATATTTGGCAGCTAACTCTAAGTCATGAACGACGATTAAAATCGTTTTGCCTTCGTCACATAATCGGCGGCCTTCATGGAAAATATCGTCAGCATACACTAAATCGAGCGCAGCCGTCGGCTCATCTAGTAATAAGACCTCTGTTTGTTGAGCTAATGCCTTTGCTAAGAATACCCGTTGTCGCTCACCGCCACTCAGGTTTTGTACGGAGCGATTACGCAGATGATAAACACCGACCTCTTTCATAGCCTGTTCAACGATAACCTTATCTTCTGGTCCCTCTTGTTGCCACCATTTAAGATACGGATAACGAGCGGTCATCACAATATCGATGGCTTCATAATCGAAGGAAACATTTACGGACTGTTGCATATACGCCACATGATGAGCGATTTCCTTGTCGCTCAAAGAAGCGATGCTTTTACCATCCCACAAAACATCGCCACCAGACGTAGGATAGAGACCACGCAAGGTTTTTAATAACGTCGTTTTACCAGAACCATTAGGCCCGATAATGCCGACAAACTCACCACTATCAATAGAAAAGGACGCATCCTTTAGAATGGTGGTTTCCCCTAATGTGACGGATAGAGATTGAACATCTAGTTTCATTAGGCCCCTCCTTTACTACGCAAGCGATGAAGTAAATAAAGAAAATACGGTGCCCCTAAGAGAGCCGTCATAATACCAACGCGAATCTCAATTGGTTGAGCAATGACGCGGCCTAATGTATCGCAGAATACGAGGAATAAGGCACCTCCAACAGCCGCCATAGGCAATAGTATTCGATGATCCGGCCCAACCAAAAGCCGTACAATATGAGGTACTACAAGACCTACAAAGCCGATGGATCCGCTGACACATACAGCGGTAGCTGTAACTACGGATGCTAGAAATAGGAATACCATGCGATATGCCATAACAGGCAAGCCTAAGGCACGCGCCTCTGTATCACCCAGAACGAGCACATTCAAGTGACGACCGAGCATCATCAATATAACAGCTGCCCGTCATGATAGGACCCACGGCGAGCAAAACGTGATCCCAACGGCGGAAATCTAGGCCCCCCACCATCCAGAATAAGAATTCACGCAACCGGTACTCATTGATCATGGTCAAGATGCCCGATGTAAAAGCGCCGAGCAGCATACTAACAGCTACACCCGCCAGCAACAAGGTTGTGGTATCGAGCTTGTTATTACGCCAAGTTAACAAAATAGTAATCCCAACGGATACAAAGGCTCCCTACGAAGGCAAAAGGCAGGCATGTAAAACATACTAAGGGATGTTACGCCAAGAGCAATGGCGATAACCGCACCGAGAGATGCCCCAGCGGATACGCCCATAATACCTGGATCTGCCAATGGATTGGAGAATACCCCTTGCATAACCGCACCAGCCAGTGCCAAGGCGCCTCCCACGAGAAGTCCAATGATAAGGCGTGGCATGCGGATAAACCACAGTACAGCCTCTTGTTCAGCCGTAATGGGCTCCGTGAAGCTCACAGGTATGCCCATGCCATTTAAAATACTTTGCACGCCCCCTCCGATAGGGATCATAATGGTCCCTACATGGAGTGCCAATAAACTCACAATACATAGCAATACCCCAATCAGAGTTATGGCCATGATGCGTTGTTTCTGTCTAGTCATGAGAATTCCTTTCTAATTGAGGATACACAGTATGCATAATGGCTAGCATCGCTTCAGCCAATATGCTGATTCATTGTATACAGGTACGCTGCTGGTAAGGGTTTAACTCGATTTTCCTTAATAGCAGGTAGATTTTGAAAGGCCGGATTCTTTAAATATCTATCCGCCAAATTTTTGTCCATTCCCTTATAGGATGGAATAAAAATATAGTCTGGGTTCATGGCTAGCACACGCTCCTCCCCAAAAGGTATTCGTGGTGGTAAACCAATTCGATCAGGTGCATTATAGATGCTCATATAGTGACACATATCATCAAAAAGGCTTCCTGTGCCCGTGTATCCGTCCATAGATGATACAAAGAGAACCGTCTTGCGCTGCTCAAGTGGAATAGATTCCGCTAGGTGCTTTATTTCATCTATTTCACGGTGAATCTTCCGATTGTAAAAGCTACCCTTTTCATCTTCCCCGATAATATGAGCAATCTCCATCACATTCTGAATCACTCCGTCCACCGTAGAAGGGGTCGGTACCACAACAGTGGCTATACCCATGTGCCGTAAACCATAGATAACATCAGCCGATATATAATCTGGCGCTATAACGAGATCCGGTTTCAAGGCTATAATTTTCTCCAAAGGATACGAGCTCAACACAGGCTTTACCATCCTTGCGCGCTTTGCCTCTAAGGAATATTCCTCATAGGTAGACAATTTATTAATGCCTACCAAGCGTTCTGGTTCTATAAGTCCCAATAAAATTGTGTCGAACGCAGAGGATAGCGATAAAATCCGCTTTGGATGCTCTGGAACAACAACTTGAACGCCATCTTGACTTTCAACATAACGAGTATATGGCGTTACATTTGCCTCCGATTGTGGTCCACAACCCGCTATACATACACAAAGGAGTATCATCAAACATATGAAAAATCCAATTTTCTTGTTCATGATGATACTCCTTGTATAGTTCTAATTAGTGATTACATAAAGACTAGAATTTTTGAGTATAACTAAGTTGGTAATTAAATGGTTCATCCCAGTACTCCCAGTCGCCATTTGAAATAACATTATGACGGTTTAACAAGTTACGTGCATCTAACCGCAAGGATGCGTTTTCATTGAACTGATAGCCTACGTATGCATTCCAAGCTATAAGGTTTGGGTTTGTACCGCCATCGCGGTTCTTCATCCGTTTTGTAACAAAGTTGATGCTAGTACCTGCAGTCCAGGTTGAGCTATTGTAATGGATACCCCCTGTAAATTGCAATTTAGGGTTAGCTTGTTTCCAATAAGTCTTATCGATTTCTCGTTGTTTTGGATTAGAATACGATGCACCCACAGTCATTTTTAAGTGATCTGTTAATTTACGACCATATTGGGCTTCGATACCGACATTTCTATAGCGACCACCATTTACGCGAATCGTGTTTTTACCGTTGCTATCCGGTTTCCAAGAGAAGAAGTTCTTAAAGTCCATGTAAAAGGCCGCTACTTTCCAGCTATCTTTGTTGGTAATGTGTTTGTAGCCTAATTCATAATTCCAACCTTCTTCAGGTTTCAAATTACGTCCACTAACAGAGGCATAGCCTTTATTAATTTTCTTGAAAGTATCGCTTAAGTTCGGCATTCTAAAGGCTTTACCAACATTTATGTACATGGATGATTCCTTGTTAATACGATGTTGTAATTGGAACTGAGGAATTAATACGCGTTGATTTTTCACAGGGTCTTTAATATCCGAATACCGCAAGCCTAAAATGCTAGTCCATTTAGGATTAATCTGATAAGAGTATGTACCATAAACGGCATAACTGTTGCGATGTGGATTTCCATAGTACGGACCAGATGTGGTGCGATATGTTTCTCGTTTACCAAGTACACCCGCAATAAAATAGTCCTTACCACCGCGGAAATCCCATTCATGTTGTACATCAAAACCATATTGTCGAGCAATATAGTTATTATCACTCAACGTATATGCCTTTTTGCTATGTACGCGACTTTTACCATACAAATCTCTATCGTTGTAGAAGATTGTACCTGTAGTATTGCCATCTTTATAAACTAAAGACGCATTATTTTTAGTATCTTTATAAGCATATGTTGTAGAGTGAAGTCTTTGCTTTAATAGGATTCGTTTCTGTACTCAACTGTCCAAAAGAAGAATTACCTTCAAAGCGACTAAAGTTCAAAGTCAACTTATCATTTTAATTTACCGCTCATAAACACACCTAAAGAATTCCCTTTGTTACGAGCTGTATAATATTCATAGCCTCTAGCATAAGCACCGATATCGGAGCGGATAGGGGTTTCTGGATCTGAGCACCAAAGAAGTTACGTTCCACACCAATTACAGCGAGGCGTGCCCATAGTTAATTTTATAAGTTTGGCGACCCATATTACCAAAACCTACCGTAGCAGAGCCCCCTTCTTTACTTGGAGTCTTAGTAATTACATTGATAACACCACTCATAGCATCAGCGCCATATAAAGCAGAGGCCGCACCTTTTAATACTTCAATGCGTTCAATAGAGCTAGTCGGAATAGAGCTAAGTCCGCCCTTGCCATTGAGGTTCATCGGTACCCCATTCATGAGAATCAAAGAGCCCCGTTCAAGACCACGGATATTCACACGGCTATCCATAGCCCCATATTCAAGACCAGATGCACCATAGGAAAAGACGCAATGCTGGGTACCATATTAACCGCATCAAATGCATTTTTGGCACCACTATTAGCTAAGTCCTTGAGTAATAACATCCATCGCAGCCGGCGTATCTAAATCTAAAAGAGCCATGCGATTTGCTGTTACATTAATAGTATGGATTTCAGATACTCCATTAGTTTCACTTGATGCAGCTGTAGTGGGAGTCTTATCAGCACTTACCTCTGTCGCATATCCATTCACAGACAATCCTATCAATGCTAAACCCACAAGTATAGATATACGATGCTTAATTTGTTGTCTCATACCAAATGCCTCACTTAACACATATATACATTCACACAATTATATAAACTACATATTTGTATTATTACACATTTATTTGGCCCGCACAAAACCCATACCCCTACCACTACTGTATTCTCGAGGGGATTGTATCGTTAATACATATTAAAATTTTTTTGTGTATAACTTAATTCATAATTGAATGGTGCATCCCAGTATTCATACTCTCCATTGATACCACATTATGACGATTCAAAAGATTGCGTGCATCGAGGCGTAATGTAGCATCTTTGTTAAAGTGATACCCAACGTAAGCATTCCAAAGAGCAATGTTAGATTCAAGCCGCCATCACGATTGCGCAAACGTTTGTAACAAAAGTTGAAGGATGTACCAGCTTCCCAGGTTGGGCTTTTTATAATGAATGCCGGTTGTAAACTGTAACTTAGGAGCCGCTTTGTTTCCAATAGGTTTCATTCATTTCCTTTTTGTTTTTGGATTAGAATAAGAACCACTTACACTCATTTTGAGTCGATCTGACAAATGTCTACTATACTCAGCTTCAATCCCAACATTGTAGGAATTTACCACCGTTTACGCGAACGGTTGGGCGACCATTTACATCAGGTTGCCATTGGAAGAAGTTCTTGAAGTCCATATAGAACACGTCCACCTTCCAGCTATCCTTCTTATTAAGACGTTTATAACCTAATTCATAGTTCCAACCCTCTTCAGGCTTAAGATTTTTACCACTTACTGCTGTGTATTGGCGGTTCACGCTACGGAATGAATCACTCAAGCTAGGCATCGTGTAAGCTTTCCCTATATTTAAGTACATGGAGGAAGCTTTATTGATGGTGTGCAACAATTGGAACTGAGGTGTTAACACATATTGGTCCTTAATAGGATCACTAATGGCTGTATAACGCAAGCCCAAAATGGCAGTCCATTTAGGGATTGATTTCACGAGAATAGCTACTGCACACCGCATAGGTATTACGATGAGGCCGTGTATACACAGGGGCCTGTGTGGCACGATAGGTTTCTTGCCTACCTGTAACACCGGCAATCAATAATCCTTACCGCCTCTAAAGTCCCATTCATGTTGTACATCTATACCATATTGACGAGCTACATAACTGGTTTTCGGTCGGCTTGAACTGTTTAGCACTATGAACACGGCTTTCACCACGCATAGTACGGTCATTATAAAACAATGTTCCTGTCGTATTATCATCTTTATAAATCAAAGATGCATTATTACGGTCATCCTTGTAATGATATGTCGTAGAATGACGAGCCTGTCTCTACGATTTTCTTTTCGTACCAATCAAACCAAAGGAGGAACGGCTTTCAGCGCGAGTATAATTTAAGGTTATCTTTATCTGAAAGCTTACCGCTCATGAACACACCTCAAGGAGTTACCTTTATTGCGTGGTAGTAGTAATCATAACCCTTGCGGCCTGTATAGTCATACCGCACCGGTGTAGATGGATCTTGAGTCCCCCAGTATTTTCTATCGATACCAACGAGAAATCGATCAGTACCATAAGAAATGTCAAATCTCTTAGAGCCTCGATTACCTACAGCTACCGTAGCAGAACCACCCTCTTTTGACGGCGTCTTTGTAATAATATTTGATAACACCACCTAAAGCTTCTGCGCCATATAAGGTAGAGGCCGCCCCCTTTACAACTTCAATACGCTCAATGGCACTGGTAGGTATAGAGCCAATTCCGCTCTTACCATTTAAGTTCATAGGTACGCCGTTTACAAGAACAAGTGCACCGCGGTCGAGACCACGAATATTCGTACGGCTATCCATGCCACCAAAATCTGCGCCAGACGCACTAAAGGAATTAATGGTTACACCTGGTACATTGGCGACCGCATCAAAGGCAGTCTTAGCGCCGCTATTTTGTATATCCTCTTGGGTAATAACAGAAGTCGATACCGGTGTATCTAAATCTAATAACGCTGTACGATTAGCTGTTATATTAATAATATTTGCCGCCTCTTGACTTTGATTAGTTGTTACATCTACAGTATAACCATTAGTAGTCACACTAAATAAAACCTATCATTGTGGCTGCATACATATTTGTTCATTCCATTTATCATCCTATATCTTCTATTAAAAACTATTTGAAATCTATTAATTTATAGCTTAAATACTGCAACAACGGACAATTTAGTGTAGGGGATACGAGTATCCCTCATATCCCCTACATAGTATATTTTCCATATTAAATTTGCTTTTCATTGATTCAATTTCAACTAAATCGAGCTATTCAAATCACTACCAAAGCTATATCTTATATAAAAACATCTGATTTAGGTTCGCCAGTTGTATTTATAGCACCACCTGACCTAGCCGCAAGTGCAAGTGCATCATTATCTAGGAGACTAGAGCCACTGCTTTCTTCAATTCTAGACTTAGCATAATTACCTTCACCATCAAAATAAACTCTAATAGTAACTACTCCGGTAATACCTCGTCGAACAGCTTGTGTAGCATTACTTTATTAGCATCTAAGCTAGCTCGGTATTCAGAAACATCAAAGTAACCCGTGCCTTCCGTATTACTAGTACCAGGATTTCCCCTTCTGAGCCTGGCCCATCATTAGCTTTACCACCATTGCCAGCGTTACCACCACCAGGCCTGGTACAGTTTGCCACTGCCTGATTGCCAACAGGATTATCAGTATTACCATTCAAATTGACTGATGCCGTCTCATTACCACCTAAGTAAGGATTCAGATTTTTAAACCTTCTGTGGGCTTTTCCTGATAAATCAGGCAACACACTACCTGTTTTACCACCCCTCATCGACGGGTTTGTCGTCAGGTTGAATCTTTAATTTTCAGGATCTTTCTTCTTTGAGGAGGTTCTTGTCACGCCCCCATATCGAGATTGATAACCAAGTCTTTTTGGTGTTTCTGGAGGTTTTATATGACCAAACCAATCACCCTACAACACCCTCAATACGCAAGATTTAATACCAATGCAGCTACGAAAGGAATTCCATATCGTTTATTTACCATAGAATCACTTCCGTTCTGTAGCTACACTAACAAACCGAGCACCACTAATTTTAAGATTATCTAAAATATTGATAACGTCCTTATACGCAATATCCTCAGAAGCACGCACAATAAATGCCTGTTGAGGTTCTTTTGCAACAATACCTTGAATTTCATTACCTAATTGATCAGGGACAATCTCACGTTCATTCAAATACATCTTATGTGTAGCTGTTAATGAAATTGTGATAGGCTCAATCGTCTTTGCAGAAGAAGAGGAAGCCTTTGGTAAGTTAAGAGGAATTTGTTCCTCTGTATTCATATACAACGTACTCATCATGAAAAATACGAGCAAGAAGAAAACGATATCAATCATAGGTATAATCATGATGGTAGGTTCTTTTTGTATGCCTACTGAACTACGTTTCATCGTTGACTCCTAATATATAAATCCATAATAGAACCTAATTTTTGCTCTAACTTTGCGATATCTGAATTTACTTTATCTGTGCACCAACTATGGATGGCTAATGCTACGATGGCTACTGAAAGCCCTGTTGCAGTGGCACAACCAGCTTCGGATACGCCGCCTGTAATAACAGTAGGCGCACCAATATCGCCACCAACGGCCGCGAAGGAGCGGATCATACCAACAACAGTACCCAAAAAGGCCAAGTAATGGAGCCATTGTTACCATCATGCTAAGCCAGTTAAGACCACGTTTTTAAACGTTCATCCATGTACCCTACCACATCATGTAAACGATTCTCTAAACCTTCCGCACTATATACAGACTCCACGATAGGAGACACGAATCTACTCAATGCATCATCACTATTTTTTATAGAATTCTCTAGAGTAGACCAATTATTACTATTACGACCGGCATCAATGCTATCGGACAACTGCTGTAACTCATGATTGATGTTTCTGTACGTACTGAATACGTTCAAATAAAATAGTACATGCTGCTAACATGAATAGTACAAGTGGATACATAACGAAACCACCTGCATTAAATAGGTGAATTGTATACTCCATCATAGCCTCCATATAATATATAAAATTACGTGTTATTTAACAAAAATGGTCATCTATATTATTAGATTAACCACCAACATTGACATTATCCTATAAAAGTATTTATAAGTACAATAACCCTATACCCCCTACCGTTATGATATTTCTATAGGATTCCATTCTAACTACATATTCCATCCACTCTTAAATATACATCTATCCACTATATATAGACAATATTAAGTTCTCGCATAAAAAGCTTCATAATTATTATAAAAATATAATAATATATCTATTAAAACTATGCTCAATAAGATAATCTCTCATATTTTATAGTTGAAAATCATTATAATTCACGTTCCACCATCAAAAATCTTTTTGTATTTTTTTATGAGCTTATTATTACTCCATGAATATAATTTATTCACACATGAACAATACTTATACTCCAGATTATCCATATCTTTACGGTCTATTTATTACTCCTATAGCGCTCAATATATCTTATAAACTTATTAACTATATACTCAAACTATAAAATATTACAATCTATATAAAAAGAGGACTAGCCTTCTATGGCTCAGTCCTCTGATTATTCTCATTATAATAACATAAACCTTAAAGCAAATTATATGCCATGTATAGCTCTTTATTTATTTTTAGCTTTTATCAGCTTTTACCTTTTTATTTTCTTTTTACCTTTTTAGGTTTTTTCTTGTTTAACCTTTACTGGTTTTTCGCATTAACAGCAGAACCTGTAGGTTTTACAAATGCATTATTAAGATTTGTTGCCACTTGTAATGCTACGTCCGCATTTGGCGTAGAAACAATGGATTGACCAGCTACCGTTACAGTGTCACCACTATACGATGCAGAACCTGGTGTCACTTGATTATTATGATACAATCGTGCCAATTTACCGGCCATGTAATAAGCACGCTCTTCGCCTGTGTAACGACCGCTACCTGCTGGAGTATAAATATTATCGCCGTTTACATACACAGTACCATTCGATACATTTACATGATTCCCAGAATATGTGTACATACGAGAAATATTATTGTTCACCCGATCGGACAACTTTGGATGGTTATTAGGTGCTACCACCTGTGAAAGCCCTTCACGATAGTGTTCCCCCACTTTGTTGCGCAGTACTGCCATAGAACCAGCAGCACCACCTACATTATATGGAGATTCACTTAAAATCTTAAAGCCTAACTCATCAGCAGCTTTTTCTTGACTCATCGTAAACACTTGATTGGATAAGTAATTACCTGCCACATTAGATAAAATAGCCGCGTCTTCACTACCGCCAGCGGCAATGCCGACCGCTGTAGAAAGACCGATTTGCTTCTTAGCGCCATTAATAATATCTTTATGCTCGCCATGAGAGATTTCATGAGCCATTACATAGGCCAATTGATCATCATCTAGCGTATCTAGAGCACCCTTGTTAATGGACATAACGCGACCAAGTGTGGCAAACGCATTGAACTCCTCATCAGGATTTGCATATACAACGTAAGAACGCTTTACACTAGGTGTAGCCTCTAATGTCTTCATGATACGATTTACACGCTCTTGAGCCGCACTCATCGTTTAAGTAACCAGTTTTTCTTTTTGTACGCGCCAAACTCTCCTGTTGCCCCTCTGCAGAATTATCCATTTTATTTAATGCAGTAGATACGTAAGCCATAGCAATAGCACCACCAGCTAAAGATTGTACCGCAGCAGACGCAGCATTAACAGAAGCCGTTTGCATAATAGCTAGGTGCCATCGTTACTGCCATAGCAATAGATAAAGTAGTCGCTGTAAGTTTTCTTATTCATTCTCTCAACCTCTTAAACAATGATATAGCTATATAATAAAACAATATAGAATGTAGAAAATGCCAGAATTTCCACACTACCTATATAATATTACTTCATGATAAATATAGAATGAATAATGGAACAATCATTCATCTATCATAAGATGGTGCAATCTATTATGGTTAATTCAAACATTGCTAACTATTGATCTGTCGTTACTGGTTTAGCTGAAAGTACTACCGCTTCTTTACCATCTTTAGAAACAGCGCCACCATGTGTATAGCCTACTACATCAAAGCCTGCCTCAGCACACTGCTCTGCGATGCTTTCATAATTTTCATTCTTACCACGCGTACATGTAGAAAGATGTACCGTAGTAACACCTTTTTTCTTAAAAGACTCAATCTTCTTAGCTAGATCCCCACCACTATGTGTGAACCCCACCAACTCAATATCCTCATCAGCATAACGCTCAAAGGAATCCGCTTTATTCATAAATGCTTTCAAACAACCGCCACAAGAACAGCGCTGCATTGTATCCTCATTTACAAGGACTGCAATTTTCTTAGCCATATGACCTCCTATAAATATGATATAAGCCTAAGTATACCATATCCATGAGAAAAAATATGCTTCAAAGCACGATAATTAATACTAATTATATAAGTAACTCTTCAACGTCTACTGCTTTGCTCATTAGTTCCCTTAAAAGAATAAAAATCCATACAAAGACACACCTCAGGTGTGCTTCTTTACTTAATCAGCAGCCTTCCATCAATCCTCACTGTGGATTTCACTGCTTCGCAGTTCGGTAAATCCACGTTCGAAGAAGGCGGTGGCCCCCACGTCGTTTCCTCTACCCTCTGTGGCCTCACACCCCACCCTTCCCACGCCGTCTTATTGATTTATATAGATAGTTTCTACTTGTACAACTCATGGAGACGGCTCTTGCAGAGTTAGCTAATGAAGACTGCGTTAAAAGAAAAAGGCCCAATTGCAACTTTGCTACGTCCATCTTACGCTCTGAACTAAGCGATGCAGTGAATCTGTCGTCGCTTCGCTTCTCCATCTTCTACTGCCCTGCTCACCAGGTACCCTGGAAGGATAGGAAGCCATACAACAAAAAAGACACACCCTCAGGTGTGCCTTTAAGCAATCAGCGGCTTCCTATCCTCCCAGGCCGTCTCCAGCCAAGTACTTTCGGCGTTTATGAGCTTAACTACTGTGTCTCGGAGATGGGAACAGGTGGGACCCTCGTAGCTATCGCCACTGAATCTGTCAGAGTTTGTACTCTGAAAACCACATAGAAGGTATATATATTTGTTGCACATATTCTGCTTAATGTGTGTTAAGCAAGCCTCGATCATTAGTACCAGTCAGCTCCAAACCTCACGGCTCTTCCACACCTGGCCTATCAACCATGTCGTCTACATGGGATCTTACTAGCTTATGCTATGAGAAACCTCATCTCAAGGCTGGTTTCACGCTTAGATGCTTTCAGCGTTTATCCGTCCCGAACGTAGCTACCCAACTGTACCCTTGGCAGGATAATTGGTACACCAGCGGTTCGTCCACTCCGGTCCTCTCGTACTAGGAGCAGCTCCCTTCAAGTTTCTTTACGCCCGCGATGGATAGGGACCGAACTGTCTCTACGACGTTCTGAACCCAGCTCACGTACCACTTTAATCGGCGAACAGCCGAACCCTTGGGACCTACTTCAGCCCCAGGATGTGATGAGCCGACATCGAGGTGCCAAACCTCCCCGTCGATATGGACTCTTGGGAGATTAGCCTGTTATCCCCAGGGTAGCTTTTTATCCGTTGAGCGATGGCCCTTCCACTCGGCACCACCGGATCACTAAGCCTCGACTTTTCGTCCCTGCTCGACCTGTCCGTCTCGCAGTCAAGCTCCCTTCTGCCTTTTACACTCTTCGAGCGATTTCCGTCCGCTCTGAGGGAACCTTTGGGCGCCTCCGTTACTCTTTTTGGAGGCGACCGCCCCAGTCAAACTGCCCGCCTAAGACTGTCCGGCCGGTCGTTACTCGGCCCGTTAGAAATCAATTAATGAAAGGGTGGTATCCCAACAGCGACTCCCTAAGACTGGCGCCCTAGATTCTAAGTCTCCCACCTATCCTGTACATTCATTAACTAAGTTCAATCTTAGGTTGCAGTAAAGCTCCATGGGGTCTTTCTGTCCAGTCGCGGGTAACCTGCATCTTCACAGGTACTTCAATTTCACCGGGTCCCTCGTTGAGACAGTGCGCAAGTCGTTACACCTTTCGTGCGGGTCGGAACTTACCCGACAAGGAATTTCGCTACCTTAGGACCGTTATAGTTACGGCCGCCGTTTACTGGGGCTTCAATTCAGAGCTTCGACCGAAGTTCAACCTCCTCTTAACCTTCCAGCACCGGGCAGGTGTCAGCACCTATACATCAGCTTTCGCTTTAGCAGGCACCTGTGTTTGTGGTAAACAGTCGCTTGCGCCTCTCTTGTGCCACTCATTCATGCTCCAAGCGTTACTGCCCTTCACACTACATGAGTCCTCCTTTTCCCGAAGTTACGGAGGCATTTTGCCGAGTTCCTTAACGAGGGTTTTCCCGCGCACCTTAGGATTCTCTCCCCGCCTACCTGTGTCGGTTTTGGTACGGGCGATGTGTCTCTACCTAGAAGCTTTTCTCGACAGTGTAGGATCAATCACTTCGTTACTATTGCTAGTCGCTCGTCATCACATCTCAGCTTTTAGAGCTACGGATTTGCCTATAGCTCAACCTACCTGCTTAAACACGCACTTCCAATCGCGTGCTGACCTACCTTACTGTGTCACTCCATCGATCAAACGATTCACACCGGTACAGGAATTTCAACCTGTTGTCCATCGCCTACGCTATTCCGCCTCGGCTTAGGTCCCGACTTACCCTGAGACGACGATCGTTGCTCAGGAACCCTTAGGCTTTCGGTGGAATGGATTCTCACCATTCTTTTCGCTACTCATACCGACATTCTCACTCTCATCAGTCCACAACTCCTTACGGTACTGCTTCAGCCCGATGAGAACGCTCCCCTACCCATATACATTGCTGCATATGACACGACTTCGGTTTTACACTTTAGCCCCGGACATTTTCGGCGCAGAGTCTCTCGACCAGTGAGCTATTACGCACTCTTTAAATGGTGGCTGCTTCTAAGCCAACATCCTGGTTGTTTTGGAAATTCCACATCCTTCGCCACTTAGTGTAACATTGGGGACCTTAGTCGGTGTTCTGGGCTGTTTCCCTCTTGACAATGGACCTTATCATTCACTGTCTGACTCCCGAGTATAAGTATAGCCATTCGTAGTTTGACTAGGTTCGGTAACCGGTATGGCCCCTAGCCCGATCAGTGCTCTACCGCCTATACTCTCAACCTCGAGGCTAGCCCTAAAGCTATTTCGGGGAGAACCAGCTATCTCCGTGTTCGATTGGCATTTCACCCCTATCCACAACTCATCCCAAAGCTTTTCAACGCTCACGAGTTCGGTCCTCCACACAATTTTACCTGTGCTTCAACCTGGCCATGGATAGATCACTACGGTTTCGGGTCTACTATTACTAACTGAACGCCCTGTTCAGACTCGCTTTCGCTGCGGCTCCATGTTTTCCACTTAACCTCGCTAGCAACAGTAACTCGTCGGTTCATTCTTCAATAGGCACGCCGTCGTCCTGATATATATACAGACTTCGACTGTTTGTAGACATACGGTTTCAGGTTCTCTTCACTCCCCGCCAGGGGTTCTTTTCACCTTTCCCTCACGGTACTATGCGCTATCGGTCGATATCAGTATTTTGGCTTGGAGGGTGGTCCCCCCTGCTTCCCACAAGGTTTCACGTGTCTCGTGGTACTCTGGATACAGTCCCGTGTATGCAAGGTTTCGATTACAGGGCTTTCACCTTCTGCGGCTGAGCTTTCCAACTCGATTCTTCTACCTCATTTACACTTGATGACTGTCCTCAACCCCGGTGCGGTTGCCCGCTCCGGTTTGGCCTCTTTCCCGTTCGCTCGCCGCTACTAAGAAAAATCTCGTTTGATTACTGTTCCTCCGGGTAATTAGATGTTTCAGTTCCCCAGGTGCCCTCCTCATACTCTAAAGGTATGGGTGACAGTGCATAACCACTGCCGGGTTCCCCATTCGGAAATCTACGGGTCAAAGGTTGCTTGCACCTCTCCGTAGCTTATCGCAGCTCATCGTCCTTCTTCGGCTGATATCGCCAAGGCATCCACCGTACGCCCTTAAAAATCTTTACTTATTTTACGCCATAATTTGCGGCTATCTTCGTTGTATCTGCGTTCAGCTCGTCTTGCGTATACAAATACGCGGCGATTTCGCTCATTGGTACGCCTCGATATCCATCAAATTCTGACGAAAATCTATTTTAGATTTTATTGACATGCATTAGATACATTGTCGTTTTTGTAGCCGTACATTTTTCATGTACGTCACCATTAAGTCAGAGAATTATTTCTATGTGCTCGGGTCAACCTACTTAGAAATTCTAAGAGATGACCTTACAAATATATATAATTATCTTCTATGCAGTTTTCAAAGAACAAATCGTCGATAAATTTCGCGTCTATCTGTCGTTGCATTCTGTTTCACTCTGTCTTGCATACTTCCATTACGCGACGACGTCGTTCATCCTCATGCGCCCTAGATTAACGATCGTAAATCTATTAAACTGTCATGGTATTAAACCATCTGAGAAATCATTTACAGATCTCAAAACCAAACAATGATAAGTGTAAGCACAGCTAGCGCTATGCTACGTCTACTTACTCGCCAAAGTGTCGACCTAAGTGACATCCAAGCTCTTGGCTCGGTGTATGTCTCCCCTAGAAAGGAGGTGATCCAGCCGCACCTTCCGATACGGCTACCTTGTTACGACTTCACCCCAATCATCGACTTTACCTTAGACGGCTGGCTCCCGACGGTTACCCCACCGGCTTTGGGCACTTCCGACTTTCGTGGTGTGACGGGCGGTGTGTACAAGGCCCGGGAACGTATTCACCGCAGTATGCTGACCCTGCGATTACTAGCGATTCCGACTTCACGTAGGCGAGTTGCAGCCACGATCCGAACTGAGAGAGTGTTTCTCGGGTTTGCTCCACCTCGCGATCTCGCTTCCGTCTATTAACTCCCCATTGTAGTACGTGTGTAGCCCAGGTCATAAGGGGCATGATGATTTGACGTCATCCCCGC